>Ga0180438_10000019_pt1 | contig 378373 bp, 290 predicted proteins | sample SS_ome_12_FD_132455 | JGI IMG/M metagenome (GOLD analysis project Ga0180438, IMG submission 132455) | Hypersaline lake sediment archaeal communities from the Salton Sea, California, USA - SS_3_D_2 metaG | ecosystem: Environmental > Aquatic > Non-marine Saline and Alkaline > Hypersaline >...
CATGAAGCCGGAATCGCTAGTAATCGCGGGTCAGCATACCGCGGTGAATGTGTTCCTGAGCCTTGTACACACCGCCCGTCAAGCCACGAAAGTGGGGGGTATCCGAAGTCGCCAAGCTAACCCTCGGGAGGCAGGCGCCGAAGATAAACTCCGCGATTGGGACTAAGTCGTAACAAGGTAGCCGTAGGGGAACCTGCGGCTGGATCACCTCCTTTCTAAGGATTTTTAATCTGACAGATGGTGACATCTGACAGATAATAATGGGGACAGTTCTCATTACTGAGCCGAGGATCGTTGAAGAAATCACTTTCGGGTGACGAATCAACAGCTTCCAATTGACAAGAAATCAACCCGGCGCGAGTCAGCCAGCTCGCGTTCGGGTTTTTTTATGCGCTCAACGAATCCAAAGGATCTCAGCGTGAATAATCAGCCGTGGGGAAAGCTGAAATTGCTCGTCTGCGCACCCTTTCCCTTTAGCGGGCCCTATGTTACGTTGCTTAATTCACTCGCGGGATAGCCCCGCCGCAGGAGATCTGAGATATGCGACAAGCGATTGCTGGCGTTGCCCCGCCGGAAGTACAGGAAGTAACCGTAATGACCGTCTGGCCAACCCTTGGCGCGAGCGGTATGGGGCGTTGGTGGGGGCGAATGTACGCCATTAAGGCTGGGATTCGTATCCTAGGGATACCAGTGACCGTCGGTCGATTGACTGCGTTGGCGTCCATCCCGCTGATCGTACCGCCATTCTTTCTCTCGATCGCTCCTGGTTTGGCCCGTCGCTATCGGCTGACGAATCGGCGTGTGATCATCGAGAGGCAGCAATTCTCTGGCAAGTACGTCGACGAGGCATCGGTCCCGCTTGATAAGTTTGATCAAATCGAGGTCGTCGAACTTCCCGGACAAGCCTGGTATAAAGCCGGGGACTTGCTCTTCCGTGACGGTGCTACCGAGACATTTCGGCTTGCCGGCGTGTCGCGCCCGGAAACATTCCGCGTCACCTGTATGAAGGCGCGAAACTCCTTCGTTGGCGTTCAAGCCGCGATGGCGAACTCCTAGACCTGGACTCTGGCACGCGTGTGCCTTGTTTCTTCCGGCCTGCGGGCTATCTTTTGCGCCGCTGTAGATAGAGCTAGCAGGCGAGGATTAGAGCTGGTCCAACTCTTCCAGCAGTAGGCGGACCGCCTTCGCGCTCGTTTCTGCAGGCAGAGTAGCTTGTTGTGGCGTCTGCGGTGTCAGCTGAGATGGCGCCAATGGAAGGTGCAGGAACAGCGATTGGGTCGGCATCCCCATTTCAATGGCCAGGTGCTGCGACCAATAGTAGACCGCATTGCAGAGATACTCGCCCGCGTGATAAGAGACACGGGCCGGAATGTTCTCGCCCTGAAGTCTTTGAGCGAAGTCGGCGAGAGGTAGCGAGGTACGATAGGCAGCGGGGCCATCGGCGACCAATGGCCCAAACTGTTCGGGCGATTGAGCCCGATCGCCGCGAACATTGATCGCGATCGCCTCCATTGAAACCTGGGCATCACGCGGCGATTGCCCGAGGTGAATCGCATAGTCGTAGCCGTCGGCCAGGTCTTTGGCGAGCCGCTTACGTACCTCATCGAAATCGACCGGGTAACGCCTGGTGGTAACGACAGGTTCCTCCGGAAGAGCCTTCGTCAACTCGACGAGTGCCGTCCAGCTGGCGTTTTCCGGCCAATCGTCGTACGGTTCAAAGGCAGTGACGAGCACGGATGCCATGGAACGCTGCTCCGAGAGTTAGTCTTGGTTGAGTGGTCGAATCGATCTGTCTTTCCGGCACGCCCATCAAGATAGGCAAGTCTCTTGATCGTCGTCCGGCTCTTGCGTCATTCTGGCGCAATCCACGGAGTGGGCGAGTTCACGGGATTTCCAAGTGTAGCACACCGATTGAACGCTACACGGCCTTCATTTCGGCCGGTTTGCCACGACGAGCCAGGGCTGCTGCAATCGCGTCCGCCTGTTCTGTCGATAGCTGCCATCCCAATGCCCCGGCATTGTCCCGCAATTGATCTGGACGCTTCGCACCACAAAGGGCCGCCGTAATGCCAGGCTGGTGAATTGTCCAATTGACGACGAGTTGTGCTACCGTGTGCCCGGTTTGTGCCGCGATCTCACGCAGCTCGTCGACCAGCGTCTGGTTCTTTTCCCATTCTTCGCCCTTGAATTGCGAGTACTTGTTGCGGCTGTCGCCCTCGGCGAACTTGTGAGCTCGCCGAAGTTTGCCAGCCAGCAGTCCCTTCATCAGCGGCCAGTAGACCATCACCGATACGTTGTTTTCACGGCACCAGGGGAGCACGTCGGCTTCAATGTCGCGCTGGATCATGTTGTAAGGCGGTTGGTAGGCCGAAAGTGGGCAGGCGGCCGCGAACTGCTCGAGCTGATCGAGGTCGACGTTGGAAACGCCGACGCTACGAGTCTTTCCTTCTTCCAGCAGGCGAGCCAACTCTCCGGCAGACTCGGCGACGGGCACTTCGGGATCGGGGGCATGCAAGTACAGCAGTTCGACTCGATCGGTTCCCAATCGCAGCAGGCTTTCTTCGCATTCTCGCCGCAATGTTTCGGGGCGACCATCTTTGACCATCTTCCTGTCGTCGGTCCAGTGCAGGCCCCCCTTCGTGGCGATCACAACTTTGTCGCGACAAGTGCTGACGGCACGGGCGATAAGTCGTTCGCTCTCGCCCTGCGTTCCGTAGGAATAGGCTGTATCGAGAAAGTTGATGCCCTCGTCGAAGCAAGCCTCGATGGTAGCTAGGCTATCGGTATCGTTGACGCCTGGACTGGTCATGCCTGCGATCGGCCAGCAGCCGAGGGCAACTGCGGAGACCTGGATATCGGTTGAGCCAATTTGCCGAAGATTCATAACGTCGATTCCGTCGAAGAGACTGCGGGGCTGGGACGCCGGGGCAATTCGCACGCGGCATAGGAGCTGCCCTTCGAGTGTAGTGCCATCGGTTGCCAGCACAACAGGGTGTCTGGTGGCAAGCAGGTCGTCTGCGGCAAACGGTGCCCGGCGTGCTGTCGGCCGCGAATTCGCTCCCGTAGCAGGGGCTAGTCGGTCGATTGGACTTCGGCCAACTCAACTTGCGGCAATTCGACACCGGGCGACGTTTTCGTCTCGTTGCGGCATGCTTTGCGGATTGCTACAAATGCAAATCCGAGCAGACCGAATAGCGACACGAAAATCGCGGAGGGCTCTGGAACGGCCATGCCGATCACGACGATGTCGAATGTCGTGGGGGCCGTTCCTAGGGACTGGCTAACACTGTTCGTCGACAGTAGCGAAGAGACTTCCTGTTGCGAGAGGCCGCGGGGGAACACGGTGCCGAGACTGTGTTGGCCTGTGACTGGCGACAACGTCGATTCCGAAATTTCAAACGCTTGCAACGTCGACACGCCATTGAGAACCGACGATTGATCGTTCGGCGAGAATTGGTTTGCCGAGTTGCGAAGTGTGTAGGCGAGTATTTGCGAACCGCCCGCGTCCAGGATGACTTCTCCCGTTGCCGCGTCGTAGATTAGATCAGGAGCATCCTGAGGCTCGGCGCTATGCATGTCCGCAGTAGCGAAGAGCGTATCCCCTCCTTCTCCTGGGCCAGTGAACTCTCGAAATATCAATTGGATATCGCTATTGTCGACATCGCCGTCTCCGTCTGGGTGCGGATCGACGTCTCCCTGCTCGCGCGTCTTTCCCGTTCCACTGGGGCCGGTGAAATTAGTGAACGCGGCCTGGATGTCGGTGTTGTCGACATCGCCATCGCCGTCGGTGTCACCCAGGACAGGTTGATTATTTCGGACGTCGTTGAAGAACCAGTCCCAGTCGGTATTGAAATGAATGCCCGTGCTGTACATCGTTTTGTGTCCGGCACCCGCATATAGCCCAATGCCGGTTGTCAGCGCGAACGATGTTTCATTGTCAAAGTCGACGACGACGTCGGCGTCGCTGTTGAAACCCGCGTAGGTGAGGTTGATCACGTAGTCGTCCGCCGTCCCTTGGATCATGTCCTGCCCCGTCATGCCAAGCCGAATACCAGCAACATCGTCTTCCGTGAGGGTTCGCTGCGCTTCGTCAGGCCGTGCCCCTTGCTGCATGACCGATTCGGTATTCGTCAGTCCGAGTGTCGACGCCACAGCGCGCGATCCGTTGGCTGAAAAGCTGTCGTCGGCGGGAAGATCTGAAAGGTACGGGCTAAAGGTTGTCGTGTCGTAAACTCCTTTCGAGTTTGCGGCGAACGGATCGTTAGTAGCGACGTTAAACCAGTTGAGGTTGACGTCGTCTCCTCGCAGGTCGTCTCGCGAACCGATTACCCCGTCAGCTCCAGCGTTCAGGTTGTAGACGCCGTTGGGACCTGCTTCAGAAATCGTGTGGTCCATATTGGAGCCGGAGACGCCCTGAGCCTGTCCGATATTGGAGTGGTCGAGTCCGAGTACGTGACCGATTTCGTGGAGAACCACGGACTCGAAGTCGTAGTGGCCGGCGGGGATGTTGTTTGATTCGCCGTAACTCAAGTTTCCCGTCGTTGATTCGAGCGCGTTCCAAGTGTCGATCGCGTTTTGGACCGATATCTCCATGTCGGACGCGTTGGGGCTTAGCGGGTTAATGCCGATCGAGAGTTCGATTAACCCACCTTGGGAAGAGTATCCATAAGGATGCGTGACAGTGGCCTGTCCGCCAGTGCCGCCAGAGAAACGGTAAGCGAAGGCTCGCGCCTCGCGGCATGTTCCACCGATGATTAGCAGGATGATGATCACAAGCGTGATCGGGATGAGAAGCGAGCGTTGGCGGCTGCCAGTGGCAGGCCGAGACGGTGCGTTGTTGCTACTCAATTGGATCGCTCCGGTTCTGTCATCGACATCCCCGGAGAGGAGGCGTGCCGACTACCGATTCACAAACAAGAGCCCCGCAAGTCAATGGAAGTTCATCTGGCAGTTAAGGATATGCTAGTAGGGTTCTCGGATATGAGCACCGATAGCGTCTGCAACATAACGTATATTCGCGGCGCAAGCCAATAGTTCGTACGGGTGATGCGCCAATTGGTCTGCGGTGTTCCGCAATTTAGGTGCGCCGGCAAGTACTAAATTGCCCGTTGGAATTGCGGGTACTTGATGGGTTTTGTAGAGAACGCATTGTTCTTGCGCTGTTCGCGCAGCTGGAGTGCGGGCACGGATTGCCTTGGGAGCTGATCGTCAATTGCGAAAGGCTCAGGGCGATGGGATGCGGCGTCGAATCGCGACGAGTAAGCCCAGACCAAAGAATGCTGGAATCGCGAGGAGGAAGGTGGATGGTTCGGGGACCGCTCCCAGGACGACCAGGTCGAAGGGAACGAGCGGTGCCCCCAAATATCTGCTGACTTCGTTTTCGGCCAGCAATGCCGATAGACCGGCGAGATCCAACCCTGTTGGAAACACGAATCCGATCGAGCCTTCGCCAGCGGAGACGGAAGTCTCGCTCAACTCCGCTGAGGTTGATGTGGAGAGGTCATTGAGGATCAAGCTGTGATTCGCAGGGAGGAAATCGTTGCTCGCACTGATTAATCGGTAGCCAATGATGCTGGAATTATCGGCGTCTAGAATGACCTCGCCGGTAACCGGATCGTAAATCAAATCCGGAATAGTTGCGTCTAGGTAATCTTGCGTGCCGTAAAGCATCACCTCAATGTCCGCAGTATCATTCGAGATGGGGCCCGTAAAGCTAGAGAAGAGATTCATGATGTCTTCGTTGTCGACATCGCGGTCACCTACGCCGACGGGATGCACGTCTCCCTGGGATCGAGTTCTGTCGAACGTCCAGGTCGTGGTGCCTGGCCCCGTGAAACTCGTGAACGAAACCTGGATGTCCTGGTTGTCCACGTCGCCGTCGAGATCGAGGTCGCCTAGCACTGGAGTGTATAAGGTGTCATTGAAGTGCCAAGTGGCGGTGGCATCGCTGAAGTAAATCTTGGGAAGATGGAACGCTTTGTGATTCGCCCCTTGGTTAAACAAGAGGAAGATGTTGGTTTGAGCGAAGGGCGTCACTCCGTTGTCGAAGTCGATGACGATGTCTGCGGAGACCGTATGACCGACAAATTGTAGGTCGATTGCGTAGTCATCTGCTGTGCCTGCGAGTTCGTCGATTCCGCTCATCGCGTATCGAATACCGGCAACGTCATCGGCTGTTAGTGATCTTTGAGCTTCCCCCTTCACAGCGCCAACCTGCATCACCGCTTCGGTGTTGGCGTAGCCCATCGCGGCAGCGACGGCTCGATCGGGCGACGTCGCGTAGGAGTGACCGCTAGGAAGATCTCCATTGTTTGTCTGGTCCCCAGCGTCGCGACTGTATGTCGTGGAATCGTAGGTCCGTTTTGCTACGATCTCGAACGGGTTGTTGGTGTCCTTGAAGAAATAGTTGGCGTTCTCGTCGTCCCCACGCTGGTCATCCCATGAACCTTTGATTCCGTCGATGCCAGGATCAAGATCATACGTTCCATTAAGGCCGGTTGTCGCATGTCCGTAGTTCCAGTCAGGCAATGCTAATCCCGATTCCGGACCCAAGTTGGTATGCCCCAGGCCGAGCGCGTGTCCGAGTTCATGTAGGACCACCGATTCAAAATCAAACTCGCCGTCAGGCACGGTGCTGCCTGCCCCGCTCACAACGTTCCCTGTCGTAGCCGTGAGCCAATTCCATTGATTGACGGCGTTCTGGGTCGGGATCAACATCTCGTTGGCATATGGACTCGACGGGTCAATGCCAACGGTCATCGTAAGATTGCCTCCCACGTAGGTAGTGGCAAAATCGAAGTATGCGCCGGGGTGAACGACCGTGTCGATCGGGTTGACGTCACCCGCTGTCAGATACGTAAAGGCGTTCGCAGGCGTTGGCGCGATAAATGACCAGGCAAGAAGACAGACGGTCGCCAGTAGAGAGAACCAACGCGATCGGGAAGAACTCAAGATGTGCGCAGACTTTTGCCGGGCACGAATGCTCAGAGCTCGCGCAGATGGACGTGCCCATTCTTGGGGCACCAACATCTCAGATCGAGCTACATCGCCCCCTGGAGATGCGCTCGACGTATTAGGTACTCGACCGTTACGCATTAGGCCTCTCCGGAAAGGCCCCATTACACGGACGCCATGAGCGTCCTAAGGGAATTCTGCATCGAAACGAACGTGCACGATTCAATTCGCACAACAAGTCGGCATTCATTCCGATGTCACATTCCTTGATATCGTATTGCCGACTGTCCTTGGGTTTGGTGGTTGTGGGTTTGGTGATTGTCACTTACCAATACGACTGTAGTTTAGTTTAAGCGCAAATGAGAAACCAATCGAAAGCAATAAACACGCGGCGTTCTGGCGGGCTCTCTGAGATGACGTAGAGAGGATTTCAGCGTCCAGGCCATACAGCGGGCGCACGAGACCTCGATAGGTAGGCCCTGACGTGCGTACACCATCTTTGCTTGCAATTAGTGGGCTAGAGCGCGACGACGAGCGCTAAGGACCAATCCAAGCAGGGCCATCGTGCCAAGAAGCCAAGTTGCAGGTTCGGGTACCGGGGTCTCTCCTGCACCGGGGGTAACACTCAGCAGGTAGTCGAAGCTCGTCGAGTCGCCCGCTACGTTGTGTGTAATAAGAGCCTCGACAGACATGGAATAGGGGGAGGCGTACGGGCTGTCCGTCGTTGCGAAGGCGTCCGAAAAACCAGGGCCGGCGAGAGGGCCCATTACCCCAAGTGTCGTACCAGCCGGACCAATCGTCGTGCCAGCGAACAATCCGTTGGCGTCGTCTGCGTAGCCCGTCGCCGTAACCGATCCAGTGGTGTCACCGGAAATACTTCCCGCGAAATCAGCAGCTCCCCCTGTCAACGTCGTAAAATCGGTCTTGCTGGCAACAACTCGTAACGTGGATCCAGCACCGCCAGACACGCTAAGATTGAGGAAGTTGATGGCGTCTGGAGGGCCAATAATCGGCGGGGCTAGGGCAGTGGTGACGATCACGGAATAGCTGCCGACACTGCCTGAAAACTGAACGGCACCAGCTCCTGCCGCGGAATCAGGGGCGTCAAGAAGAGGCAAATTTTCGTCGTTGATGTAGATGCCAGCCGCGGCGTCGCCGAGGTCGTCAATATAAAGCTGGAACGCCGCCTGAGCTGGATTGGCAAACGCGAACGCGCTAATGGCGAGTAATGTGGCTAAGCCAGTAATCTTTGTCGCTGATCGAATCATTGGTGCTCCTTAGCCATCCGTCATGAAGGCTGCTTATTTAATCAGGTCTCTGCCGCAAAATTGGTTACCGAATAAACTCACCGCTGTCTTTTCGTCGCGAAGTCCACAAAAAAAGACCGCTAGCAAACACACAACAATCGGACGCCCGCAAGGGCTGGTCCGGCTGCGAGTTTGTTAGTGGTCTTCTTAGGTCACTGACACTTACACGTGAGGTAGTGGCGTCCGATGTTGCTGTCTAGTATCGACCGTCGATACAACCGGACCCGTATTCTAGTCTATTTAGATTGATCGCCTCGTCAACGAATTTGGGCGTTTATTGTGAGATTTATCGTGGATTACTTGATAACGTGAGGTATTTCTGATCTGTGCCGCTTGTCGGCATCTCGGCTGCTAACGCTGGTGGCCTCGTTTCTTCCAGGCAAAGACGCCCATGGTGAACAGGGCGAGGCCGCCCAGAGCAAGCGTCGACGGCTCTGGAACCGGTACGTTGCCGAGAACCAGGTTTCCGCCCATGGTGGCACCTGGATCGAGTTCCACAACGACCGCAATGGTCATCGAGAACAGACCGGATAGTGACGGGGAAGGATCAACCGCGGAGTCATCAAAGGGGGTTAGTTGGGTAATTACCTCCGGCCCCCATGAATGGACCAGCGTTCCCTCTCCAAATTCGACATTCGAGTCGTCGACAAAAGTCTTGATGGAAATCAAATCACCGCCGCTGCTGTTCGCCGAGGCGACGGAGAGAAAGTCATTCACCAGGCTCGCATCCATGTCCGTGACGGTCGTCTTGATTTCATAACGATAACGGGCCGCGGGAATGAGCGGGAAATACGTTGCATGACCGGTACGATTGACGGCATTGTATAGCAGGTCAATTCGCGGGGCCGGCAAGACCGTTGGCGAGACGCTAGAGGCGGTGCCGGTGATCACGAAGCCATCGGCCTGAAAACCGCCCAAACCAAAGTCGTAGAAGGGGGCCGCAATTGTATTGGGGCCTATAAAAGTGTCGCCGGTACCATCGTCTGAAATAATCAAGGCCGGGTCGCCGATATCGACACCGCTCGTGTCCAGGCGATTGAACGACATCTTGAAAGCCGCGTTCGCTGAATCGGCGCAGAACGCCAATCCTACCGACAATGCAAGCGTCACCAGCCCTAGTGATCGATTGAGTTTTTTCATTGATGTCGCATCCAGTGCTGCCAGAAAATCAGCGGAGGCAAATTCTAGGAGGTTTCGTCGTCTCTTCGACACCCTCTCGATTCGATTGTTGCTTCTTCAATTGGTGAATTGTTCTTTACATCCAACAAAAAAAGCTGTCTGGAACCTTGCCCAACGATCAACTGCGCAACGCAGCAGATGCTGGAAAAGAATCCTGACAGCTTTTTTTAGTTCACTGACACTTCGCCGCCGGTCTGAGTCAACAGTCGAGGCGGCTTTCCTTTTCTTGTAGGTCGAAACGGGAAGACGTCACAGAGTCTCCTCGTCAGGTCTACGGCCTGTGCCGATATTGCTTAATTTAACGCTCTCGGGGGGGATGTCAACTACTTTTAATAAAAAACTAGAAGGAAATCGTAAGTGCATGGCAGGACTGTGGTTAAGCCTCCTTAAAGAGCCAGGATTCAGGTGGTTGATGGCGCCGCTTTTCGCTCCTCGCGGATGTCCTCTAGACCGCACCGAAAACTCCCGAAAAACCCCAAAAAGCCGCTGTTTTTTGGCGGCGAAAGACTGCCCCTGAATTGAATCCCACTGGTGCTGCCTTTACGATGATTTTACCGATCGGCCGTGAATCTCACGGCGGCGAGCCGCTAATCGAGCATTAATCTAGAGTGGGAGGTTTGTAAGGAAATGAGGCGATTACTAGCAACCACGGCGATACTGACCATGTCGTTCGCCATCTCAAGCGTAGGAGCCAGCGTCATGGCAGATGAACTTAAGGTGGGAGATCCTGCCCCGGCATTTACCTTGCCCGGTTCTGATGGCAAGTCGTACACGCTGGCCGATCTGAAAGGCAAAGCGGTTGTCATTGCTTGGTATCCCAAAGCACTGACCGGTGGCTGAACGCTGCAATGCAAGTCGCTCCGTGAGAGTGGCGAAGAATTGCGTAAGTTCAAGGTCGCCTACTTTGGCGCCAGCTGCGACGAGGAATCGGAAAACAAGAAGTTTCACGAAAAGCTCGACCTCGACTATCCACTTCTAAGTGACCCCCAACGCGACGTCGCCAAGGCGTTTGGCGTTGTCTCCGGTGATAGCGGATACCCTGCTCGCTGGACATTCTTTATCGACGCGGAGGGCAAGATCGCCCACATCGATAAGGCAGTGAATGTCGGCTCCCACGGCGCGGACTGTGCTGCGAAGTTGAAGGAGCTCGGTGTTGCCGCGGCAGGAGAGTAATCTGTCCTCGGTCTTCAATGTTTTCCGAGAAACCGACTCATCGTCGTCCAAGCGTAACGCCTAGCTAGAGAGCAGCTGGCGGAATTGCGCTTCAGTGAGAACTGGCACGCCAAGGTCTTGCGCCTTGGTCAGTTTGCTGCCAGCCTTTTCACCAGCGACGACATAGTCGGTCTTCTTGGAAACGCTTGAGGAAGCCCGTCCTCCGTGCTGTTCGATGAGATCGCGGATCTCGTCACGGGTGTATTCGACCAGCGTGCCGGTAACGACGATCGTCTTGCCGGTAAGCTGGCCGCTGCCCCCGCCTTCAGCATCTACCGGCTTTTCCGTTGACTCCATGCTTACGCCGGCAGCGTGTAGTCGCTCGACGATGTTCGATCCAAAGTCGCTGGCAAAAAACTCGTAGACGCTCTCGGCGATGATCTCACCGATCTCGTCGATGTCGCTTAGCCGCTCGGCGTCGGCCTCTTTCAAGGCGTTGATATTGCCGAATTCCCGCGCCAGTACGCCCGAAACGGTACGCCCAACGTGGCGAATGGAAAGGGCGTTCAGCAGTCGGGCAAGTCCCCGCTCCTTGCTGGAATTGATCGCGGCGATTAGTTTCTTGGCCGACTTCTCCCCCATCCGCTCGAGCGAAGCGACTTGTTCTTCTTGCAGGTGATAGAGGTCTGCATAGTCGGCCACCAATTGTGCCTCGACAAGTTGATCGACCAACTTGTCGCCTAGCCCGTCGATGTCCATCGCGTTACGACTGGCGAAGTACTGAAGTCGCTCTTTAACCTGTGCCGGGCAGCTGACGTTGGGGCAGCGGATGTAAACGCCACCCTCGTCTTTGACGACCGGGGTTTGGCATTCCGGACACTCGGTCGGAAAGGCAAAGCGTCGCAGGCTTCCCTTTCGTTCGTGTTTCTCAACACGCACGATGTGCGGGATGATCTTGCCGGCTTTCTCGACGACAACGACGTCCCCAACGCGAACATCTTTGCGTTCAATCTCTTCGGCATTGTGCAAGCTGGCTCGACTGACGGTCGTTCCGGCCAGCTCCACCGGTTCCAGGTCGGCGACCGGTGTGATCGCCCCGGTCTTACCGACTTGAACGCGAATCTGATTGAGGCGGGTGATTGCTTCGTACTTTTCAAACTTGTAGGCGATCAGCCAGCGAGGGCTCTTCGAGGTGCTGCCGAGACGTTCCCGCTGGGCAAAGTCGTTGACTTTTAGCACCAGGCCATCGATCTCAAAGTCGAGTTCGTGCAAGGTTTCGATCAGCTCTTCGCAATGGGCGAGTGCCGCTTCAAAGTCGGAGAACTTGGCCACACTGGGCGTCGGCTTGAGGCCGTAGCCGGCGAGTTCGTCGAGGAAGTCGACGTAGTTGGTGGAGCGAATACCGTCGATTTCGCCGGTGCCGTGGCAGAAAAGATGCAGCTGCCGGTCGGCCGCCTGTTGCGGATCGAGCAACTTGATCGAGGCTGCGGCCAGGTTGCGGGTGTTGGCATACGGCTCTTCGTCGGCCGCCTTTCGCTGTTCGTTGAGTTCGACCAAGCGGGAGTTGGTGATGTAGGCCTCGCCGCGGACTTCCAGCACCGGGGGTACCTGGTCGCCAAGGAGACGCAGCGGTGCATCGACCACCGTGCGAATCGTGTGGGTGATTTCGTCCCCAATGGTGCCGTTTCCACGAGTGACGGCCTGCACCAGCGTTCCGTTCTCGTACCGTAGTGAGGCCGCGACGCCGTCGATCTTCAGTTCCACGACCCATTCGATCGGTTCGTCGGGAAGTAGTTTGACGATGCGTTCGTGGTATTTCCGTAGTTCGTCCAGGCTATACGTATTCTCAATCGACAGCATCGGCACGCGATGCGTGATTGCCGGAAGATCCCCACTCAACGCGTCGCCAATCCGCTGTGTTGGGCTATCCGCAGTGACGAGGTGGGGGTTCTCGGCCTCCAGATCCTGTAGTCGACGGAGCAGCCGGTCATATTCCAGGTCGGAGAGTTCGGGCGCCGCTTCGACGTAATATTTGCGATCGTGGTGGCGAATTTCTTCGCGAAGGGCGTTAATTTCCTGGGCGATCTGCGCAGACATGCTCGTGCGTGAGGATGGAGGAAAAGGACGCCTTCGGTTCGAAGCAGCAGCGTGGCAAAACAACTGCATCGGCGACCGCGGCCGCATCGATACTAGCTTGAGCTACAGGATCTAGCAGACGTTTAGCAAACGTCGGGAACGACTTTCACCGGAGTTCCTTCAGGAACGTGCGGTACCATGCAGAGGAATTTCATCGTGCCGTCGCCCGTGTTGCGGAACTGATGTACTTCGTCCGGGGCGACGTAGAGGAAGTCCCCCTTCTTGAGCGGGCGCGGCGTGTCACCTTCGATCACTTCGCCTTCTCCCTCGAGGACATAGATCTCGTGCTCGTAGGGGTGGCTGTGACGGGGCGTATGTCCGCCGGGCGAAACGTCGAACTGACGCATGGCGAAATTCGGGGCACCGTCGTTCTCGCCGACGAGCCAGCGGATTTCGCAGTCAGCGGCGCCAGGCATGTCGACCTGGGCTCCTTCAATATCGGTTACGTGATTGATCTTCATGGTATTTAGGTCTCCACCGCTTCTTCTTCGGTTGGGGTTTCGTTCTTGTTTGTTTGGCCTTTACTTTCGTTGCCCGCGTCTGCCATTTGCGAAGATGCGGAGTTGGCGTCTTCTTGGCCGCCGATTGCGTGACCACGCCGCTGCCAATACTCGTCAGTTCCGATGGCGGCACAGCTGAATACGGCAATCAGCGCGACTTCCACGCCCAGGATCGTCATGCCGTGTTGGTCCAGCAGCGGCATCAACCCAACTTCGCCTTGTAGTGATCGGGCCCCGGGACGCGATTGTTGGTACGCCATGAGGCCGAAGCTGAAGGCCGTGACCACGAAGGCCACACCAACAGGTACGAGCAGGAAGTAGAACGGATTTCGACGACGTTTAACCTTGGCCATGGGACCAATTATATCGCATGAGTCGTGCCGGCGGCAGCCTCGCCCAAGTCAGGTGCAGGAGGCTCGCTGATCAGCACGTCGATGCAATCGCGAAATTCGGCAGCTCGCTCGGCGTAATCGCGATACTGGTCCAAACTCGCGCAGCCGGGAGAAAGTAAGACGGTGTCGCCGCTGCTTGACTGGCCGACGCACCAGCAGAATGCCTCCGGGAGCCGCTCGAACTGTTGGCCTGCAAAGTTGGGATCGATCGACTTGACGGCGGCGAGCAGGCTGGGTCCGAGTTGACCGAAGAAGGCGGCTCCGGCTGCGTTTTGGCAAACCGACTCTGCCATGGCGGAGAGGTCCGCTCCCTTATCCGCACCGCCTGCCAGCAGCCAGCAGTGTGGCCCGGTCGCCTCCAGGGCGGCGATCGTCGATTCCGGCGTCGTGGCCTGTGAGTCGTTAACGAACGTGCGGTTCTCGTAGCGGGCGATGGTTTCCAGGCGGTGGGGCAGGGGGCGAAAGTTCCTGAGCCCGTTGTCGATGGCTGCCGCCGAGCAACCGACATTCTGTGCAACGACTGCCGCTAGGGCTGCGTTCTGTTGATTGTGTTGACCGATGGCGTGCAGTGGCGGCAATGAGTCGAGTTCGCCTGTCAGATCGCACGTCGTCGGCCCCAGTGCCCCAGTTGGATCGAAGACGCGTTGTTCGTTTGCATCCGTGGTGGAGCCGTTGGCTAGAAGAATCTTCCGCTTCGCATCTCGATAGTCGATGTAATCGTCGTGCCAGTCGAGGTGATTGGCAGCACAATTGGTGATCACCGCGACGTCGCAACGTCGTGCTGCGTCGCTAAGCCAGTAAAGTTGAAAGCTGCTTAGCTCCAGGACGCACCAACTCACGGATGTCATCTCGTCGAGTCTCGGTAGTAGGCTGCACTCGATGTTGCCGCCGAGATGCACGTCGAGACCGTCTGACTTGAGGGTCGCCGCAATCATCGCCGCGGTCGTCGACTTGCCATTGGTGCCCGTCACGCCGATGACTCGGGCCGGGCAATATTCCAAGAAGAGTTCGATCTCAGAAGTGATGGTCGCCCCGCTTTGTCTTGCGATTTCGACAAAACGATTCGAAGGACGAACCGCGGGATTTACGATGATCAGATCGGCCTCGCGAAAATCTTCTTCGCAGTGTTTGCCGAGTCGGAGCTTATCGATCGTTAGATCGGAGAGACCTTCGATCGACTCCGCCAGCTCCTGTTCGTCACGCAGGTCGGTGATCGTCACGCGTGCACCCTGCGTAGTGAGGAAACGGGTCACGGCGACTCCGCCGCCGTGTCGTCCCAGTCCCATCACGGTCGCATTGCGACCGAACAACGGTGTGGGACAGTATCCGCTTCCTTCTGTACCAGCCATGGTGCGAATATCTTGTGCGAAATGCTCGGAATGACCAACAGCAATCTGAAGCGTTTTTTGTCGGCAATTTTTTGCGGGAAATTCGCATGGAAAGCTGGTCGCGATTTCCTGCGATTGCTCTTGACGGTCGAGCGGAATCTTGGCTTCGCGCTTTCTTTCGCCGCTGACGCCCTGCCGCTTGGATGCTGGTTCTCTTGACCGGCGCGCGATATGATAACGGGTTGGAGTTTTGCAGGAACAGCTGGCAGGGAGTCGTAGGACCTTGACCGACCGGATGATTAGTTTACGCGGCGTCGAAGTGCATAATCTCAAGCACGTCGACCTCGATTTGCCGCACCGAAAACTGGTGGTGTTTTGCGGCCTCTCCGGTAGCGGCAAAACGAGCCTGGCCGTCGATACGCTTTATGCTGAAGGTCAGCGGCGCTACATCGAGAGCTTCTCTCCCTACACGCGGCAATTTCTTGAGCGGTTAGAAAAGCCGGCGGCGGAGCGGATCGAAGGCATTCCTCCTGCAGTCGCCGTGACTCGTAAGGACACCCGGCAGTCGAGCCGCGCTACTGTCAGTACCGCGACCGAAATCGCCGACTATCTAAGGTTGCTGTATGCCAAGGTGGGCAAGGTGTTTTGTCGGCAATGTGGGGAGCCGGTGCTGCGCAACTCGCCTGAGAGCGTCTCTGCGCGACTCGCTGAATTGCCCGAGGGAACGCGGTACATGATCGCCTTCCCGGTGCAGACTTCCTTTGAGCAAGACACAGCCGAAGAGGCGGCCGACACGGGAGTAAGTGATGCCGAAGAGGTGGCAGCTGCCCAGCGGGAACTTGCCGACGACGGTGTCTCTCCTTCTGGTTTTGACTTTGCGGAGCTGGCTGCGCAACTGCAGGAAGATGGTTTTGTGCGTGCCATTGCAGGCGATGAACTCATTCAGTTGAGCGATTCGTCCTTGCCAGTCGTCGAGAGCAATGGCCCGGTCTATGTCGTGGTCGATCGTCTCAAGGCGGATGGTACGGATAACGCGCGCGTGCGAGATTCTTTGGAAACTGCCTTCGACAAAGGCGAAGGGCAGTGCGTCGTCTTTGTGGAAAACGGCGTAGGCAACGCTAAGAGCGACAAAAAGAGCGATGGCCAAGACGTCAGTGGCGGGTTGTCCGGAGGTCGCTCCTGTCAGATTGGCGGTAAGCCGTGGCAGCGAGTTGGTCTCAGCACCGGCCTCAACTGCGACGACTGCAATATCGAATACCCGCTGCCGGAACCTCGTCTGTATAGCTTCAACAGTCCGCTCGGAGCGTGTCCGGCGTGCGAAGGTTTCGGCAACATCATCGACATCGACATGGAGCGAGTCGTTCCGGACGAAGCAAAGACGATTCGCGACGGGGCGATCGCGCCCTGGAACACGCCTGCCTATGCCCATGAGTTGGAAGAGCTGCTGGCTTTGGCTGACGACTACGATCTGCCGGTTGACGTGCCGTACAACGAGCTGACTGAGGATCATATTCGCCTGATTCGAGAGGGCGTGCCGGAGCGAGAATTCGGCGGGCTCGAAGGCTTCTTCGATTGGCTCGAACGCCGCAAGTACAAGATGCATCTGCGCGTCTTCTTGAGTCGCTGGCGCAGCTACCGTCCTTGTGATGATTGCCAGGGAACGCGACTTCGCGCTGAGGCGCTCGCTGCCCAGGTTGGCGGGCACAACATCGCCGAAATCTCCGCTCTCAAAGTAGACGACGCAGCGAAGGCGATGGAGGCATTGGATCTCGATGAGTCGGACCAGCAGGTCGGTCGGATGATGCTGCAGGAAGTTACGTCCCGACTTCGGTATCTGCAGTTGGTTGGGCTCGGCTACCTCACGCTCGATCGGACTGTACGAACTTTGTCCGATGGCGAGGCGCAGCGAGTTACATTGACGACCGCACTCGGTTCCAGCCTGGTCAACATTCTCTACGTGCTCGACGAACCGTCGGTGGGACTGCACCCTCGCGATGTCGGCATGCTGGTTTCCGCGATCGAAGATCTGCGAGACCGTGGCAACTCGGTCGTTGTCGTGGAACATGAGGAAGCGCTACTGCAAGTGGCCGATGAGCTGGTCGAGGTTGGTCCTGGTGCCGGACAGAACGGCGGAGAGATTGTCTTCCAGGGATCCCCGGAAGAGATCGTCGACGATCCGGAAAGTCTCACGGGCGATTATCTCGCGGGGCGTCGTGGTGTGGCCGGTTCTTCGATTCGCCGCGATCCGGATCATGGTTGGATGCGGCTCGCGGGGGCACGAGGTAACAACCTCAAAGACATCACAGTCGAGTTCCCGCTCGGCATGCTCTGCGTGGTGACGGGCGTTTCTGGCGCTGGCAAGAGTTCGCTGGTTGAACAGACACTCTACCCGGCCATCTGCCGCCGGTTGGGAAAGGATGCCCAGCGTCCGCTCGACCACGACGATGTCTTCGGGGACGGCCAAATCGACGACGTGATGTTGATCGACCAGTCGCCGATTGGGCGATCACCGCGTAGTAATCCCGTGACCTACATTAAGGCGTTCGACGAAATCCGCGCCGTCATGGCCGACACGATCGAAGCCCGCACGAACAACTTCACTGCCGGCCACTTTAGCTTTAACGTCGACGGGGGGCGCTGCAATACGTGCAAAGGTGACGGCTCGATCGAGATCGATATGCAGTTTCTCGCCGACGTCTACATGACCTGCCCGCAGTGCCACGGACGCCGCTACCGCCCAGAGATTCTTGAGGTTAAGTACCGTGGCCGCAGCATTGCTGACATTTTGGAGATGACGATCCGCGAGGCGTTTACCTTCTTCCGCGGTCGACCCAAGGTGCAGGCCCGCCTGAAACGACTCATCGATGTGGGGCTGGAATATATCCGCCTGGGGCAACCGGCTAACACCCTTTCCGGTGGCGAGGCTCAACGACTCAAGCTGGCCACCTACATTTCCAGCACCCGCCGCGGACGGACGCTTTTTATTCTCGACGAGCCGACCACCGGGCTGCATTATTCGGACGTCGTACAGCTGCTCGATTGTTTCGACGCGTTGATCGACGTTGGCCATTCGCTCATCGTGGTGGAGCACAACTTGCAGATGATGAAAGCGGCCGACTATATCATCGACCTTGGTCCCGGCGCAGCCGAAGAAGGAGGACAGGTCGTGGCGATGGGGACACCGGAGATTGTCTCCCGCGAGAAGGGTTCCGTGACGGGCGAGTACCTGGCCAAGGCGCTCGAAGAGATGGAACAGTACGACGAAGACGAGGAAGACGAGGAAGATGAGGAAGATGAGGAGCTGGAGGCCGAGCCCACCGTGTAGCACGAGTTGCGGACTCGCAGCCACGCCCAGGTCAAACCTAATAGAATGTCGAACACGTCTGATTCAAAACACGAACGGTCCGCCGCCTTGTACGATGGCGAATTGACGCTCGATCTTTTTTACGGTGAGCTGACCGATACGCTGGCCAAGGTTTACGTTCGCGCCGCCGCCGTGGGCCTCGAAGGAGCTCACCTTACCGGCACGGTTCGTGGTCCGGCCTGCGAGTTGGCTCAAACACTTGCGTTCGATGTCACGCTGGTGCCAGCGCCGAATGCGGCAGAGGGCGACAGCGCTCTGCTCGCCATGGCGACGTTGCCGGACCCTTGTCCATGGACGCCGGAACTGCCGATGGTGTACGAGGTGGCGGTTCAAGTGACGGGCGAGTCAGGCAAGCTGTTGTTCGAAGCGAAGCGTTCATTGGGACTCCGTCCACTTGGTCCACGCGGAAAGGACTTGCTGCTCGATGGACGCCGCTGGGTGATGCGTGGAGCTCGGGCAAAGCATATCGAGGGCGCGCTGGAAAGTGGCAACGACACCTCGGCCGATGAAATCGACGCCTGGCGTGAAGCTCACGCGATCTGCGTGGTTAACAACCCCAGTGACGCCTTCTGTGCGGCAGCTAGCCGGCGGGGCGTGATGCTGGTCGTAATGTTGGATGCGGAGGATCGGAACCAAGCCGAAGGGCAGCTGCGCAGGTTGGCACGCTGGCCGGCAGTGGGGATCGTGGCCTTGCCGAGCAAGTCACCCGTCGAGGAAACCATTCGCCAGGCGGCACCAAATGCACTGCTGGCCGAATTTGTTCAGGCCGGTGACGAATCTGTCACTACGGATCACAACGTAGCGGCCTGGGCGGACGTGGTGTTATGCGAAGGTGGCGCAGCCGCGATCGGCCAGCTTTCGCTTGATCGAACGATACCGCTTCTCGGCCTGCGTAGCAGTGATCAAACTTATGCAGACGTTGCGGAAGCACGGGCCGCCTGCGATTCTTTCCAGGCTGAGCTGGCCCCCTTCGGTGATTTTGCAGGCTACCTGCTGTAACAGACATAAGGTTCAAGACCTTCAAGCGGCTGCCCAGTAGAACGATTGTGAATCAGTAGAACGATAGAGCACAAGAGAGAAACAGAGCGAATTATGTCGGAAGAGAAGAAACCGGCGGGTGACCTGGATCGCTACGTGCGACAGATGCGTTACTCCCCGCTCGGAGAAGAAGGCCAGCGGAAGATCACGCAAAGCAAAGCCTTGTTGTGCGGATGCGGGGCGTTGGGCTCCGTATTGGCTAACACGTTGGCTCGTGCGGGTGTCGGGCACTTGCGGATCGTCGATCGTGATTTCCTGGAATTGAACAACCTGCAGCGGCAGGTTCTCTACACGGAAGCAGATGTTGAGGCGGGCCTACCCAAGGCGATCGCCGCGGCCGAGAGGCTCCGTGAGATTAACTCGCAAATCGAAATTGAGCCGGTCGTTGCCGATGTCGATCACACCAACGTCCTGCAGTTGGCCGAAGACATGGACGTATTGATCGACGGGACCGACAACTTTGAGACCCGCTTGCTGCTCAACGAAGCCTCCGACAAGCTGGGCATTCCTTGGGTCTACGGTGGCTGCATTGGCGCGGAAGGGCAGTCGATGACGATCTTGCCGGGCGAAACGCCCTGTTTGCGATCGATCATGTCCGAGCCACCGCCGCCTGGCACCTCGCCCACGTGCGACACGGCGGGAATTTTGGGTGGCATCGTCAATGTGGTCGCTTCGATCCAGGCCACCGAGGCACTCAAGATTCTCAGCGGCAACCGCGACGCGGTCAGTCGTGTGCTGACGGTGATTGACCTGTGGGAGAACCGTGTGCGGCAGATCAAGTTGGAGTCGCTCTCTCCCGGCGAAGAAGGCTCGATCAGCCAGCGCGACAACTATCCGTGGCTCAGCGGTGAACGCGGCAGCCACAGCGCGATTCTGTGTGGACGTAATGCCGTGCAACTTAGCTCAGCCGGAGAAGGTGTCTCGCTCGACGCTCTGGCGGCCAAACTCGAAGGCGTTGGCCAAGTGACGCGAAACCCGTTCTTGCTTCGCCTGGCCGTCGACGATTACCTGATCACCGTCTTTCCGGACGGTCGCACCATTGTCGGCGGAACAGATGACATTGCCGAAGCCCGCAGCGTGCAGGCCAGGTACATCGGCAGCTAAAGTGGAGTGACGTTTTCGCGGATAGTCGTGCGGCACTCCGTGACGCAAACCCGGGCAGTCAGTTGTTTGTGAACCTTGTTTGGTCGTGTCCCTCGCTGACGCTTCGGGTTGCGGTTGTTGTCGCCCCGAAACGATTGAGGTCAACGAGTTCAAGGGGCTGTCATGCTTCGGGCTAAGTACGCGGGCGCTCTCTGTGAGTTGCCGCGATCTGAGAGAGTTGTCGGTAGGCGAGACTAAGCAGAAGCTTGTTCTTCGATCGCGGTGGCCGCTTCCATGATCTTTTGCTCGGTCGCTTCTTCCCGACTGAACTCGCCGGTTAGCCGGCCTTCGCAAAAGACGAGAATCCGATCGGACATCGTCAGCAACTCCGGTAGCTCACTCGAAGTCAGGATTACGCCCAGGCCTTCCCGGCAGAGCTGATCGATTAAGCGGTAGAGTTCCGCCTTGGCTCCGACGTCGATTCCCCGCGTCGGGTCGTCGAGTAGCAGCACCTTCGGGTCGGTCAGCAGCCAGCGACCAATAATTGCCTTCTGTTGGTTGCCTCCAGAGAGGCTGGTGATCGCCGCGTGGGTGCCGGCGGTCTTCACGCCGAGTCGATCGACTGATGCATCTGCCATCTGTTGTTCTGCCCCCTGGCGAACGAGATTCATCGAAGTGATCTCTTCGAGATTACAGATGGTGATGTTCTCACCGACGTTCATTTGAGCGAAGATACCGAGCCGCTTGCGATCTTCCGTAACGAGCGCCACGCCCGCTTTCATCGCGTCGGCCGGGTGCTCGAACGTCACCGATTCGCCGTCGAGAATGATTTCGCCGGTTGGCCGGTCACCGCTTGCTCCGAACAGGCATTCCAAGAGTTCGGTGCGGCCAGCCCCCATCAGGCCGGCGATGCCGAGTACTTCGCCGCGACGCAGCTGTAGGTTGATATTCTCGAGCCGCCACTTGCGGGCATGGTCGCGCCAGGGGAGGTGTAGGTTCTTGACCTCGAGCAGAACCTCGCCAGGCGTGCGGGCTTGGTCGAAGTGGGTTTCTTCGATCTCTCGCCCTACCATCAAGTGCGTGATCTCACGCGGGCTCGTGGCCGAACAATCGAGCGTTTGCACCAACTTTCCGTCGCGTAAGACCGTGATGCGATCGGAGAGCTTGAAGATCTCGTCCATCTTGTGTGAGATGTAGAGGATGGTCACGCCACGTTTGCGCAGCTTCTCGATGACGCGATAGAGCCGTTCGACTTCCGCCTCGGTAAGGGCGCTGGTCGGCTCATCCATGATCAGGATGTCGGTTTCCAGGGACAACGCCTTGGCGATTTCGAGTAGCTGTTGGTCGCCGACTCGCAGTGTTCCGGCTGTTTGATGCGGGGAGACGTCGCACTCGAGTTCTTGTAGCAGCGCCCCGGCCGCATTCGCCATGGCTCTGTCGTCGAGCAGGCCGAAGCTGCCGCGTAGTTCGCGACCGAGAAAGATGTTGGCCGCGGCCGAAAGTTCCTCGACTAGGTTGAGTTCCTGGTGGATGATGCTCACCCCGGCCGCCTCGGCATCACGCGTGCTCGTGAACAGGGCAGGATTGTCATGGATGTCGATCTCGCCCTCGTACCCGATCAGTACACCGGAGAGGATCTTCATCAGCGTGCTCTTGCCCGCTCCGTTCTCACCCGCGATGGCGTGGAGCTCCCCCGGTGCGATATCGAAGGAGACATCGTTGAGGGCAATGACACCCGGAAAACGCTTGGTGACGTTGCGGATCGAAATGATGGGAGCGTCAGGCACGTGTTCTCTTCCGAAGGACCGTCACTCGAGGTGAATTCGTAGCAGGGGAATCGAGCTGATGCGACCGCGCGAGTGCTAACTTGACTTGCGGTGGCCAGCAATTTTTAACGCGCCCAGCAAGCCAAACACGGATGCGAAGGCGATGAAGCCCGCTTGCAGGTCGAGCATTACGAAAATGACCGCGCCCACAAGCGTCGCCAGGATGGGGATGACAAACAGCCCCAGGGCACCGGCGAAGAATTTCTCCCGCTGTCCGCTTCCGTGCCGACGCAGTTCGTTGACCGCGACAGCGAGAACGACGAGAAATCCGACGATCATACCTTGGTAGTCATCGCTTCCCTTAGGCACGACCTTGTTGATCGAATCGATGACGATGCGGAGGAACAGCACGCCGAGCATCACGCCCGGGATCAGGCCGACACCACCACGCAGGCTACAACCTCCGACTACGGCGGCCGCAATGGCGTTGAGTTCGTAGCCCATGCCGGTGGTCGAAGGGTTCGCCGATCCCGTCTTGGCAAGATAAAGGATGCCGGCGATCGATGCGGTTACACCGCCGATGGAGTAGGCGAGCCACTTGATGCGGTCGGTGCGAATCCCGCTGAGGGTCGCCGCTTCTTCGTTGCCCCCGAGGGCGTAAATGTGACGTCCCCAAACCGTGTGGTTCATGAGCACGTAACAGATGGCCGAGAGCGTCAGGAAAACCAGTAGGGCAACCCACCACTGTGACAGATGCTCAAACTGAACCGAATCGGTGTGAACCACCGTTGCTTCACTGCCGAGCGCGTTGCTGACAGCCGGATTGAGGACCTTGCAGAAGCTACGCAGTCCAACCAGTGACGCCAGTGTGGCCACAAACGGTGGCAGCTTGATGACCGTGATCAACCAGGTGTGAAGCGTGCCGATCAGGACGCCAGCGACGATCGCCGCTGCTAAGGCCACTGAGATCGCTCCCCAGCCCAGATCGGTCGTGTCGGGCGCACCCATTTCCGTGGGCGGACCGAAGGCCATCATGACCAATCCACAAACCGACCCGCTAAAAACAATCACCGAACCGCTGGAGAGGTCGATACCGCCAGCGATGATGACAATCGCGGCGCCGAGGGAAAAGATCCCCAGCAGCGAAGCCTGATGCAGGATGTTGGTGATGTTGAGCGCCGGTTGCTCGATGTACGCCTGGTCGAAGAACAGCGTAAAGACGATGACGCCAAAAATTGCCGCGAGGAGTCCAAGTTCGTTGCGGTATTTGGTAGCAAAATTCATAGATGTCAGTGCGCAGCGCTTCTTGCCCGAACAAACCGGTACTTCGCCGCGAGCGGAGTCCTAGGAGTTGTTAAGGCGTCGTTCGTTGAGCCACTTCTTGAAGTCTTCGTAGATGAAGAACTTCGTGTCCTCGCGGAACAACTCGGCTTTGACCGGGGAGTCGGCGTTGGGGACGACGACGCGGAGTTCCGTGTTGAGCACGTCACCGTTTTCGCCGGTGAACTTTTGGGCGACCGGATCGTAGGCCGGATAGATCGTCTTGATCGTGTCGTGGTCTTCCTCGGCGATCGCCTTCAAGAGTTGAACGGCCAACTTGCCCATTTGGTACGGATTCTGAACGACCAGGGCGTCGATCTTGCCTTGCTCCATGTCGGTCAGTGCCTGCGTCGCGGCATCGAAGCAGACGATTTTCGTCTTGCCGATCAATTCACGATCCTCTGCCACTTTGACGATGGCATGGGCATTGTAGGACCAGATGCCGACTAACGCATCGATGTCGGCATGCTTGTTGAGCACGGCTTTGACGTTTTCTTGGGCTCGGTTGCGGTCCCCTTCGTCGGCCTTGTCGTCGAGGTTCTCGAATCCCTCGCCGGCGCCTTCACTAAAACCACCGATTCGATCGATAGCATTCTTAACAGTTTTGATACCGACGAAGGTGGCGAATGTGCCGCCTTCTGGCAGCAGGGCCTTGGCGGCCTTGCCGAGTTCTTGGCCACCGACTTCGTTGTCCGTGCCGAGGTAAGCGAATCGCGATTCACGGAACTTGCTGCGGTCCATGTCGGAGTCGACACAGATGACTTCGACTCCCTTGTCTCGCAATCGTTGCATGGCCTTTGCCAGTCGTCGGTTACCCGCATCGACGGGGGAGATGGCCACACCGGCGATATCGGTCTGCGTGGCGTACTGATCGAGTTTCGAGATCTGCTTCTCGACCTTGAACTCGCTTCCCTTATCCATCGCGTGGGTGAAGCCGGCATCGCCGATCTTAAGTTCTTCTGCCGCCTTGTCCATGCCAGCTCGGCAAGTGTCCCAGAACGGATCGTCGCCGTTGGTTAGGAACATGATTCGCTTCTTGCCACCGCTGGATGCGGCAGCACCCGAGTCGGCGTCGCCGGCAGGCTTGTTGTTGCAGCCGACCATAGACACGGCCGCCAGAACGGCCATGGAGAACGCGAATTTGTGCATGAACGAATGAGAGCGGAGAGATATCTGCATCGTGCTACCTGATGAAATTTGGAGAGGTGGATATGGAGAGGCTGATAATGGCCGGCATGTCGCCCACCCTCGCCGGACACCGATTCGGCGGGGGATAAACCACCGATTCTAAGAGGGCAGAGACCGCTGGGCAAGCTGCGAAAGTCGGCATTTGTCGGGGATTTCACCCCTTCGTGACAACGCCAGGCGCCGTATTCGCCACATTCCTGAAATATGGCACTCATCCCCGGCCGCTCGTGCGACCGATGCAACCAATACCCCTTCTCATCCCCCCTTTCATATTCGTCGGCGACGTCCCTGTTCCCGGCCTCACGTCGCCGCGCGAGAGATCCGTGGAGATTGTTCCCACGCCCATGAACGGCTCTCAGAAAGCAACTGTGAAGACGTCGCAGGTCGTGGATGCCACGCGACGGACGTCCTTGCCCTGGGGCGTTGGCGATTGGGAACTCGTTCAGTTTCTGGCCGACAGCGAGCAATCTGAGGTCTTCGCTGCCCGGCCGAGGGGAGATGGTACCCACACAGTCTGTGAGTACGTGGTCAAAGTGCTGCGAGAAACGCTGGCCGACGATCCGGCCGCGGTCGCCAGGTTTCACCGCGAAGTTTGCGCAGGCGGCAAAGTTAACCACAAGCATCTAATGCCTGTGGTGGAAGCGCATCTCGCTGCGGCCACAGACGAGATTCCCAGTTACCTGGTGATGCCGCTGGTGGCCGGCAGTACGCTCGATCGAACGTTGCTCGCAGAAAGAGCCCTGGGCTGGGGCCAGGCCTGCTGGTTCGCTCGCCAAACCGCGCAGGCGCTGGGGTACCTACATGCCGAAGGTTGGCTGCATGCCGATGTGAAGCCGGCCAACATTCTCGTTTCGGCAGATGGACATGTGACGTTGCTCGACCTAGGCTTCTTGCAGCCGCTTGCGGAGACTCGCCTGCCGCGAGATAGAGCGACGTCCCAAAGCGGATTGGCGCCTCAGGATGGGCCTGCGCCGGCCGCCGTGTTAGGGACGCTCAAATATGTCGCACCTGAGATGCTAGTCCGCACCACGGGAGTGACCGCGGCCAGCGACATCTATTCGCTTGGCGTGGTGCTCTTCGAATCGCTGGCCGGATCGCATCCGTTCGCCGAAGCATGCGAAGAACAAGCCATGTTGAGGTGGGAGGACGTGCAGAGCCGACTTGTCGAGGCGCACCGTGCGACGGTGCCTGTCGACGTGCGACAGTTTGCGCCAGCAGTACCTGTCGAGTTGGCGGAGTTGGTACAGGCGATGTTGGCCAAAGATCCGCTGCGTCGACCGGCCAATATGTCGCAGGTTGTCGGGCAGCTGACGTCACTCGAATTCGCAGCCCTAAGGCAGAGCCGCGTCTGCGCATGACGCACGTAGACGCGTGTGCGAGTGCAGCCTTCTTGTCTGCGCAATAGGGCTCATCGACTAGTAGTGCGTTCCGCTCTTGCGAACATGGACCATCGGTGCGTCTTCGTTGCGAACGCGACCGTCGACAATGTTCGCTAAGTAGATGCGGTGATCGCCAGAGTCGACATGACTTACCGGTTTGCAGATGAGCTGGCCGAGCGTGCCCTCGGTGAGTAACGGCAGCCCGTCATCAGTTCGTTCAATCTCCAGGCCCTCAAAGGCCGGTTGCGCAGGCTCAAAGCCTCGCCCGAAATGCCCAAGCAGGGTCTTTCCATCTTCGGTGACAACATTGAGTGCAAACGTGGCGCCTGCGTCTAGCCAGTCAGCGACGTAGCGTCCCTTCTTGACCGCGACGGTAACAGCAGGCGGCTCAAAACCCGCCTGCATGACCCAACTGGCGAGCATGCCGGTTTCTTCTTCGCCCTGACGCACGGTCAGAATGAAAATGCCGCTCGGCACGCGACCGAGGACGGGGCCAACGATGTCCATATCGACGTTTGCGGTTTCACTCATGGTGTTTCGTTCGATCCTTTCTTAAGCGTGCGTCCCAGTCGTTCTTCGACGCTGGCGACTTTGGATTGCAACCGGCCGGAGGCGCCCTGCCGGTAGTCAAATTTTGCGGTACAAGTAATGCGGTCGCAGTCTTTGCTCATCGCTGCGAAGCACTTGTCGAGCAAGGCGAGTAGCGAGTCTAGCTCGCCTTCGACGATCGTGCCCATGGCATGAAGTTCGTAGTCGAGGCCGCTTTCGTCAATGATCTCCAAGCTACGGGCCACGTACTTGCTGACGCTTTCTCCCTTGTTGAGAGGGGACATGCTGAATTCGAGCAGGTACATGGCGGGGAGACTCGGCAGGCATCGGTGACGGAACTCGTGTGGCGGTCGAACTTAGATTCGCTGCCGCCACAATGCTAGCGTGGCAGGCATGCTAGCACGACTGCGGTCTATTCTACGCGCCCAGCGCAGCCTGTCGACGGGGCGACTTGTGTAACGTATCGCACGTCTAGTTGCCGTTCGGCGGACTATTCTGCGGCGACCGTGGCACCTCGGTGAGACCGATGCTACCAGCCCAGATTTCGGGTGTGCGTTGTATGGTTTGCTCGCTACACTACGCCGCCCTTACTCGATCTCGAAGGTTTCCAACTCGAATGCGACAGCCACTTTGTGAATTCAGAACGGCCTCCGCTCGACTGCTGTCGAGCGTTTGCACTCTCGCCTTGCTGTTTGCAGTCAGCGCTGCGCGGGCGGAAACTACCATTCGGCCGGAAAAAGAAACCGACACGCCGCCGGCCAAGGTGATCGACTTGGACGCCATGATCGAATCGCGAGTTGCCAGTCGTACGGATGACATTGCGGATGAGCCGAATGTCGTAGCGGAGCCCTCGGTTGTCGAAGGCGAAGCAGTCGAGGTAGCTCCCTTCGACGACGCCACAGTGATCGGTGAATGGGACGGCGCCTGGGACGCCTATGAACTCGATGATGCGACGGCATTGCGACACGGCTGCCTGGAATGTTTGCCCAATACGAATCGCCCGAAGTCGTGGCAGGTTCTGCCGGAGGGGCTGATCTATCACTCGTACATGGCTGGCGCCAACGAGCCCCGCTTTGCCACACAGCTGTTCAAGGAAAAGGACGACGGTTGGTTTGCTGACAGTACGCTCGGTGGCCGCGTCGGCCTGCTTCGCAACGGCACAAAAGGTCCTGCCATGGTGCAGGGATTTCAGGTCGATTTCGAAGGTGCCGTCTTCCTGCGTCAGGACCTCGATCGCGACATGGATGTGGTCTCGATGGATTTTCGCGCCGGCGTGCCGTTTACGTTTGGCATTGGCCGATATCAGACCAAGCTCGCCTACTACCATCTCAGCTCGCACCTGGGTGATGAGTTCATGGAACGAACCGGAGCCACGCGAATTAACTTTGCCCGCGACGTGATTGTGTGGGGGCATTCCTACTATTTGACGGACGATGTTCGCGTTTATGGCGAAGCAGGTTGGGCCTTCTACAGCGATGGTGGCAGCGATCCCTGGGAGTTCCAGTTCGGATTCGACTACAGTCCAGCCTGTGCTGTGGGCTTTCGTGGTGCTCCGTTCTTTGCCTTCAATACGCATTTGCGGCAGGAAGTGGACTTTGGTGGCAATTTCGTCGTCCAAGGTGGCTGGCAGTGGCGACGTCGCGTGGGCGGGCCCGTATTCCGCACCGGACTGCATTACTACAACGGGAAGAGTCCCCAATTCGAATTCTTTGACGACTTTGAGCGTCAATTGGGATTCGGCATCTGGTACGACTTCTAACGCCTCAGCCAACGCTGACTAGGCGAAGTCGATGTCGTCGTCACCCGGTGGTCTTCGCCGTGGCGTCCCTTGTCGTGGCGGCCTGTGGGCGGTAGAAGTGTCATCATGTCTGGCCGGCTTTCTAACTACCGATTGTTCCTCAAGGAATTCCGACGCACCTTTCATACGACTGGTGCGATCCTGCCCAGCAGTCCTGGATTGGCTAGGGCGCTCGCCCGTTTCGTGCCAGCGGCGGATGCGGTCGCGGCGGCGACTTGCGAATCGAGCTCGGCCACCGGTGTTGTCGCGCCGATTACTTCTGGTGAATCGGCTTCTGCTGAGCCGGCGAGCCCGAGGCGGATCCTCGAAGTCGGCCCCGGTACCGGCGCGGTCACATCACAGATCATCGCCAGCATGGGCGCCACCGATCAGCTAGATATGGTCGAACTGAACGACCAGTTCGTGGCTCACTTGCAGAAGCGATTCGCTGGTGAGCCAGCGTTTCAGACGGTCGCCGATCGTGCTCGAATCATTCACGACGACTTGTTGAGCTTACCCGCGGAGCCAACCTACCACGCAATCGTATCGGGGCTTCCGCTTAATAACTTCCCGTCAGCGGCTGTCGATGAGCTGCTCGCGTCGATGCGGAAACTCTTGCTGCCTGAGGGGACGCTGTCGTTCTTTGAATACATCGCTGTTCGTCCGATGCGACGCGTTGTCTCAGGAAAGAAGGAACGACAGCGACTGCGTGAAATCAGTTCCATCTTGGGCGGGCTCTTCGCGGAACACGAAATTCGTCGCGACGCCGCGATGTTGAACGTCCCACCAGCTTGGGTGCATCACCTCCGTTTTTGTGGCTGATCGACCTCGTGTGCGGCAAACGGGTAAGACGCTGGCACACGGGATTCGCCCCGCTAGCAGTTTTTTCGCCTGCGGAGGCGAAGTTGCCGCATCTTGCGAGGCTCCCGTATAATCTCGATAGGGATCATTGGTGTCTCGAAGAGGGGGACGCTCTGTTTTCTGCCTTCGGTACGGCTGTGGTGAAATCATTCATGCTGCTTTCGCCATTCTCACGTTTTTCGATCGGGAGCAATCGGATGGCTCGATGCGTAGCAGTTCTTCTGGCAGCGTTTCTGTTCTCGTTGATCGGGGATCACAGTTTCGCTCAGGACAATGGCCCCGGTCCCGAGACAGGGACGTTCGACAGCCAGCGGCCAGCATCGTTGGCGACGAAATCGTCCGCTTCGTCGAAGGAGAAGTCAGAGGCCGAGAAGCAGGAAGAGTACTACGAGCTATTTGAAGTGCTCGTCGACACGGTCGATCAGATCGAAAGAAACTATGTTGAGCCGATCGATCGTCGTGAACTGCTCGAGGCGGCCATCGAAGGGATGCTCAGCAAGCTCGACGTTCACAGCAATTACGTAACGCCCGACGATGTCGATGAGTTTCGCACCAGCGTGGAGAACGAGTTCGGCGGAATCGGTATCACTGTGAGCGTCCGCCAAGGCCAACTGATGGTGGTCAGCCCTATGGTCGGCACGCCGGCACATCGGGCTGGAGTGCGAAGCGGCGATCGCATCGTGGAGATCGACGGCAAATCGACCGAGAAACTACGGCTCGATGACGCGGTCAAAATGCTCAAGGGTAGAGTCGGTACCTCGGTCAAGCTCGGGGTGCGGCGGATCGACAACCCCGACAAACAGGAGTTCGAGATAACGCGAGCTGCGATTCAGCTCGATTCCGTCCACGGGCCGCGTCGCCGGGCGGACCAGAGTTGGGATTTTATGCTCAGCGAGGCAGAGGGTGTCGGCTACATTCAGGTCAGCAGCTTCACCTCCAAGACGGCCACAGAAGTTCAAAGTGCGCTCAACGATTTGAAGCGAAGAAACGTCAAAGGGTTGGTTCTCGACTTGCGATTCAATCCGGGCGGGCTGCTGACATCGGCCGTTGAAGTTTGTGATATGTTCGTCAACAAGGGAGACGATATTGTTAGCACCAAGGGACGGAACATTAAACCGGCCCACTGGCGAGGAACGGGCAAGGGAAAGTTTTCCAAGCTGCCAGTCGCGGTGCTGATCAATCGCTACAGCGCAAGTGCCAGCGAGATTGTTTCCGCCTGCCTGCAGGATCATCATCGTGCGGTCGTGATTGGCGAACGCTCCTGGGGCAAGGGGAGCGTGCAGAACGTTATCAACTTGGAGGACGGAAAGAGCGTCTTGATGCTCACCACGGCCAGCTACCATCGGCCCAGTGGCAAGAACATCCATCGATTCCCCGATTCAAAAGAGTCGGATGACTGGGGAGTGCGACCGGACAAGGACTACGAAATCGCCTTGACGCCGGAGGAGACGGTGCAGGTCATTTTGACCCGGCGTCGCCGTGAACGATTGCCCACGGGAGAGGCCGGGCAAGTCGACGGGAATGGAGCGGGCTTCGTCGACCGCCAGCTTCAGAAGGCCCGTGAGTACCTTGCCAAGCAAATTGCCGCTCAAGACGCGGCATAGCCGGTGGGGGGCAAACACCGCCAGTGGTAGCTTTTCCTGGGACGAGAGGGTCCGGCCGTTCTGATTGGGGAACGCGCGGGCCGGTCTTGTTGGCCCGTCTCGCGTGTCCGTCGGCTGGCCCGCTATAATTCTGCCTCGCAGATTTAGATCGGACGCTTTGTTGCGTCACCCGCCTTTTGAGTTTTCGTCTATGTCAGGCCCAGGCCGAAATCCAGCTTCACCTACGATGCATTTGCTCACACTGGAAACAACTTGCGATGAAACGGCAGCCGCCGTGGTTACCGATTCGCTCAACGTACTTAGCTCGGTCGTTGCTTCGCAGACGGCGCTCCATCAGCGGTTTGGCGGGGTGGTTCCCGAGATTGCCTCACGAGCGCACGTGGAACGGATTCTGCCTGTCATCGACGAGGCATTACGCGATGCCGATGTGAAGCTCAGCGATCTCGACGCGATCGCGGTGGCCCATACGCCTGGCCTGGCGGGCTCACTGCTGGTGGGCCTCGTGGCGGCCAAATCGCTGGCCGTTTCACTCGATATTCCCTTGGTGGCGATCGATCATCTCAAAGCCCACATTTATGCCGGACGGTTGGCTGCCAAGCGGGACATCTATCCGTGCATCGGATTGGTCGTTAGCGGAGGGCATACGAGCCTTTACCGCTGCGATTCGCCGCTGGAAATGACGCACCTTGGGAGCACCATTGATGACGCGGCCGGTGAGGCGTTCGACAAAGTGGCCAGCATGCTTTCTTTGCCGTATCCCGGTGGTCCTAGCGTGCAGAAGGCAGGCGAGAAGGGGGACCCGCAGCGTTATCGATTCCCCAGAAGCTTTCTCAAGGACGACAGCCGGCTCGATTTTAGTTTCAGCGGACTGAAGACGGCGGTCCGCTATGAGATTGTTGAGCCTGGCAGCGCCGACTTCAGCGCGGTCGAACTCGATGAACAGACGGTGGCCGATTTAGCCGCTAGCTTTCAAGAAGCGGTCGTTGACTGCCTGGTGGGCAAGTCGCTTCTAGCACTCAAACAGGCCGGACTCAACACGCTTTGCGTCGGCGGTGGCGTCGCGGCCAATGGGCGGTTGCGTGAGCGATTCTCTGAAGAGGCCATGAAACACGGCTTCGAGCTGATCTTTCCGCCGATGTCGCTCTGCACCGACAACGCCGCCATGGGGGCTATTGCCGTGGAGCAGATGAAGGCCGGTGACTTCGCCGATCTGTCGGTCGACGCGCGGCCAGGACTTGTGCGCACGGCGTCGACATAAGTCCTTGCCCGCACACGTGAGTCAAAGTCTTCCTGGCGCGCGATGGAAGCGGCGATGACTGAATTGCCAAGTCGCCGTTACATGCCGTCGGCGCCACCACCGACGGCGGGATCGGGCTCGGGCGGGCCAATACAGGGCGGTTGCTCGTTGATGACGCGACCGTCCGCATCGACCAACCAGCAGCCCTGGGAATCGACGATGTTACCTTGATCGTCGACGCTGATCTCGTTGACGTCGACCAGATCGGTGTCATCTTCCGGTACCTGGCCGATATTGAATTCCGTTACTTCGCCGACCTGCGAGAAGAACGGCAAGGCGGTGATGCGGACGTACTTTCGATCGGCCGAGATTACGGCGTTCACGCTCATCGTGATACCTTCGGGCAACAAGCTGACGACCGGGCGAATACCCACGGCGCTTCGTTGACCGAAATTCGGCGGTCGCCGACCAATGAAGCGAGGATCTTGATCCAGGGAGACCGTGCTGGGCCCGCTGGGAGTTCCGCTCGTTCCACTGACAGTATTGATCTGCTGCGCGAGCAAAGCTCGATTCGCGGCGATCTGATTGACGGCCAATTGAGTTTTGATGTCGTTGACCAACTGGTGCTGCTTGAGCGATTCGTTGCGTCGTCCTTCAGGAAGATCAAAGGCGACGAGCGACGGTTCGTCACTCAAGGCGATCTGCCGGCGAACATGAGCGACCTTGTTGTCACCCTGGTTGCCGAAGATATCGACCGTTACCTTGCCAGAGGGAATGCGTCCCCAGACCTGTCGCAACATGACTCGGTACTTGCCGGCGAAGCCTTCGGGGCAGACATACATTGCCGAATGTTCGTCGTCCGCATTTTCGCTCAGCGTGTCGGCCAGGCTTGCGGTCATGACGCCGCCACCGGCGGTTCGTGGATTGTGCAAGGAGCAAGTCGTTCCGCCCGGCTCTTCGACGATCATGTCGACGTCGGCGTCACCATTCCAGCGAACAATGACCAAAAGGTCGCGTCGCAAGGCGTCGGCCAGCTCCGCGGAAAATTCGTCGGCCGCTTTCTGCTCGCCATTCGCCCGAAGTTCCGCCAGTCGCGATTGAGCGACTCGGTGAGCTCGCTTCCAGAGCGTCATTTCGTTTCGTTGTGCTGCACGACGGAGGATGCCAAGCGACGCCCATTCGGCCGCTTCGCCATCCTTGATGTACTGCGACACATTAAGGGCCTTCTCAAACGTGTCGGTGTGCAGGGCGTGCGTCTCTCCGACCTGCTGGTAGAGGTCGACCGCGCGTTTTTCGTAACCCATCCGGCTCAGGTAATCAGCCATCGCAAGCTTGGCCTGGGGGTCGTCCGTGAAGTCGGCAGCGGACATAAGAGCCCGCTCGATATCATCCTTGGAACGCTCCTGGAACTGCATCGTCAGTCCCATGGCTTCATACATCCAAGACTGTACCTGGCCGTTGCGAATAGCGCTTTGCAGAAGAGCCAGGATGTGATCGAATTCTTTCGTTGACTTCTCATCCTGCTGTGCTTTGACGAGAAGTTGACGAACTCGGGCTCGGACCAGTTTCGGGCTGGCGACGTTATTCTGGAAGAACTCGTCGTATTTCGCTTCGGCGTCTTCGATGGTCGTGAAATCGAATTGGATGAGTTTGACGTGCTTAATCGCTTCTTTGGCCGGGGCCGCGTTTTCGGCGGGAACGGCAGCCTCCTTCGGTTCGGTAGCGATGACCTTTTGAGGGCTTGGCGCAAACAGGCTCTTGGTCGCCGCCTGCTTTTCTTCAGCAGGAGGGACCGCGCCGGCAATGGCCAGGCTGGTCACGGTTACGGCCGCTAAGCCGAAACAGGAAGTAAGCGTCCAGAAACGATTTATACTCATCGCAATTTCTCCAACTGCCGCGTGATTGGCCACGATTTCTCTCGCGATCCAATCACTACGGAGTCACACGGATATTTCTCTTCTCGTAATCCTACGTTACAGACGAGGGGGCAATTCTCGACATGGGTCGAAAACTAGAATCCACCGAGTCCGATTCCTTGACCACCGAGGCCGCCACCGCCGCCGAGGCCACCGCCGCCGCCTCCGCCGAAGTTGCCGAAGCCGCCGCCGAATCCGGCTCCACCGCGGCCACCACCGCCGAAGCCGCCGCCACCAAAGCCAGAGCCTGCGGCCGTCTGGTTGAATCCTCCAGCACCGGCAAAACCGGTTAGCTTAATCGGCAGTACCAGGTCGGCGACGGGGTACACTTTCGTGATCAGGTTTTCCGATTCCCGTTCCTTCGTGGTAATCGTCAAGACTTCATTCTTAATCATGAAGCTCAATTCGGGGTCGATCTTGTTGAGGATGATTCGCAATGCCGAACGGAGCGAAACGTCCTGGTCGAGCTGCACCGAAACCGGCGAGTCGCTGCCGATGCTCAATTCATCGAGAGCCGCTTCGTCGAGTTGAATCGCAATACCCGAGGCATCGCTGAGGTACTCGGTGACATCCGCGAGTGATGAATCGTCGTCCAGCTGCTGCATTACGACCGGCGAATCGAGGGCCGCGAGGATCTTCTTTTCCGCCTTGCCTGGCTTGGAAAGATCGACCGAGGCGTACTGCTCGCGGTCACGCGAAATACGTTCCCACACTTCTCGCGGCGGATAGACGATGTCGTGAGCAAACGGAATCGAGGCGACGGAATTCTGATGCAAAACGTCGACGAAACCGCGCCGTTTCTCTTCCAGAACACGCATCACCTGATCGAACGCCGCCCGGTTGACGGCATACGCGTCGGCGGCGGCGAACGTGGGATTGTCGGGTTGTTCCAGCCACACGCGATCGGCCAAATCACGCGCCTCGACATAACTCTCGGCTCGGTAACGGCCGTCGTCCATGAGCGCCTCGAATTGACGCATCAGAACCTGACGCTTCTTTTCTTCTCGCACCATGGCGCGGGCCAGTCGCAGGCGATCGTCGGCGATGGCTCGCTCTTCGATACGCTCGGCGACTTGAGTGTCGAAGCGTTGAGCGGCAACTCCCGCTGCCACGATGGCGCTTCGCAAACGACTAATTAGTTCCGATTGAACTTCGGGGCTCATGTCGCCCGCTTCTCGCACGGTTTCCAGCATCAGGCGAAGCTTTACCAGTGCCGGATGCGGGTCGGTGTCCATCATGCGTTGGGCGTCACTGATCGTCTCATTGACGTCGCTTCGATAGAGCTGTTCACGACGCGTCATACGTTGCACGGCACGTCCGGCAACTTCGCCTGCGGCGAGCGTTGCATCGAGGAAATCGCCATCATCCGGCGAGGGGGCTCGGGCCGAAGCTTGTTCGACAACTTGAGCGTGAACGTTCGTGGGATCGAGTTGCAACGCACGGTGAGCGAGTCGCTTCGCCGCCTCGTGATTCTTCGAGGCAATCGCGTTTTCACCCAGTCGGGCCAGGGAGTTGGCCTCGTCCGCAATCATCAATTTGGTTTGAGCGAGCCCTCCCGCACCAACGGTTGGCAAGCTGGCGCCTCCGTCCTTGGCGGCCATCGATGTCAGGGCCACGAGGTAACCGTTGACGTCATCCCCGCTGGTCGCAGGAACATTCCAGCTCAGTTGAACGGCCTCACCGTCAACCAGGGCGGTCATCGAGACGTTGGCACCTTGGCTAATGTCGCCGGTGCCGACGACAATCGTGTCGCGATCGAGTCGCAGTGGGGGAGTTTCTACCGGATAGACGCTGGAAAATTCAGCCGGCCATTCGGTGTCAGTCGGCCAAGCGACCGCAGCCGTAGCGGCCTTGGCTAGCACGGTTCCAACTTCCGTAGCTTCGGTTTCTTTTTGATCGAGATATACCTGTCCGCCCGTGTGATTGGCGAGTACGGCCAACAGCTGGTTGTCCGTAGCGGGACCGACGGCAAAACTCGAAATCGCAATTTGATTTTTTCGGTATTCGGACAAGATCTTCTGGAAAGATCGGCTGCCGATTAGCTTGGCGGTGCTCATGCCATCGCCGATGTAAACCACCGCACGTCGCGACCGATTGGTGTCCGCGTACGCAGCAGCTGCGTCGGCCAAAGCGGCGCCCATGTCGGTCGACCCGAGCGGGACACGCTTGTTGAGTTTTTCGATGGCCGCTTTCATGGCGTCGCTATCTGCCGCGACGAACGAGTCAGTCATCGGAATCGCCTTCAGGTCGACAGCCACCAGCCGGACCCGGTCTTGCGGTCCTAGAGAGGCCAGCAGGCTTTTCAGAGCTGTCGTAGCGACGTCACGGTATTGACCACCTTGGCTGGCCGAGGTGTCGAACATTACCGTGATGTTCGTTGGCTTGCTTGTGGGAGATACGTTCGGTTTGATACCGACGACAAAGTGGTGCTTGCCTTCGGCACTCACGTAAGCCGCGGCACGAGCCTCTTTCGTGCTGCCATCGGCGGCCCCATCGGCGGCGGCCGAGAAGCCAGGTGTACATGGAACGGACATACATCCGATCAATGCAGCAACAATCCAATTTCCCCAGTGACGTTTCATGGTCTTTCTCCCAATCAAGGAATTGACCGCGCGGGCGGTGCATCGTGTTCCGGTAGCGATGGAGTTGCCTGCGCACGGGACCCCTGTTCCGGTAGCCAGCGGAAGGCTAAGCCCTATTGTATTCAGACAACTGAAATCCTGCCACAAAATCCGGGGTATTCCCGGTTTCTCTAGGCATTGGTAGTTCTTACGGGGCAGTTAGAACTATTCCCGCGCAGGGGGCTCGTTGTCAGAAAGTTCTCGGTGCGGCTCAGGCGAAATCGCCTAACATGTTGTGTGTAAATAGGTTGTGCAGTCTCAGTGGTGTCATGCGCCAGGCCAAAACACGTCTCGGATCTGATTACGTAAAGGTTACTTTACATCCAGCGGTCGTGACTGGTCGGAGCCAAAAATGAATGCTCCTCGAAAAACAAGCGACGAATCGGTCTCGAAACGACCGAAATCCCGACCTGGCCGCCGAGGTTCGACAGCGTGAGCGACCGGCGAAACAGGCGGTTGTAGACCGCTTTTGGAACACTTCGCGTCCGTATCCTGTTTGAGAGCGGCCGTTCCGATGTCCATATTTGGAGTCCGAGCGCTGGCTTGGCTCCTGGCCGTTCTCGATGCAGGTCCGTTGTTGGGGCGTCGACAATGTGGCCCACGCTTTTCTTGCGGAGATTATTGTAGAAGAGAGGTTGTCACTGACCTTCAGCTGGCGCAGCGATGACCTTGGAGATTTCTTAAGATAGCCACGGTCCGTTTTGGTATCGGCCCCTTTTGTGTCGGCCCCGTTGCATGCGCGAGAGGTGCGGTCAACCGGGGGATGGATCCGGACCGGTTGGTTTAGGTGACGCATGGAATTTCAAGGCGTAGTTGCAATTGTCGTAACGATCGGGGTCTTCGTGACCTTGATGACGCGACGTGCTGCGCCGATCGACCTGGTCTTTCTTGGTGGTTTGGTGTTACTCACGCTGTTCGGCGTGATTGAGCCGGCCGAAGCACTCGATGGATTTGCTAACCCAGCGGTCGTCATGATTGCCGCCCTGTTCGTGGTTGCGGCCGGGCTGCGTTCGACCGGCGCCCTCGACATGATCGGGCACCATCTACTGGGGACCGCGCGTACGGAGCGAAATGCGCTGCTGCGTCTGGCGGCTCCCACGGTGACGCTTTCAGCGCTCATGAACAACACACCGCTGGTGGCAATTATGGTGCCGACGGTGATCGACTGGTGTCGTCGGGTCGGCGTTTCCCCGTCTCGTGTGCTCATGCCTCTTAGCTATCTTGCCATTCTTGGCGGGACGTGCACGCTTATTGGAACCAGTACCAACCTCGTCGTGCAGGGCCTGATGATCCAGCACGGAATGGAAGGAATGGGCTTCTTTCAGATTGGACTGGTCGGTCTGCCATGTGCCTTGTTGGGAGTCATCTACCTGTTGCTCTTCGGGCGGAGATTGCTTCCCAATCGGATTGATCTAATCGAGAACCTGGGGGCCAAGCGTCGGGAATATCTGCTGGAGATGCTGGTGCAGCCGGAGTGCCGGCTAGTCAATCAGACGGTCGAACAGGCCGGCCTGCGTAACCTGGCGGGTCTGTTTTTGATTGAGATCGATCGTAGTGGAGACGTGATTACCCCTGTCACGCCGCGGGATGTCATTCAGGCAGGGGATCGTCTGGTATTTACGGGCGTGGTCAGCACGATTGTCGATCTGGAGAAAATTCCAGGACTGATTCCGGCGGCCGATTCGGGCTACGTCATGGATCCAGCGGGGCGTACGCGTCGCCACCTTACCGAGGCCGTGTTGTCGGTCTCCTCGCCATTGATCGGAAGCACGGTCAAGGAAGCGAAATTCCGTCAACTCTACAACGCGGCGGTCATCGCGGTGCATCGCAATGGAGTGCGAGTCACGAACAAGATTGGTAACATTCGCCTCGAAGCGGGCGACACACTGCTGCTGCAAACCAGCACCGAGTTCATCGATAACTTCCGCCACAGCAGCGACTTCTATTTGGTCAGTGGTGTGGAAGACGCGCTTCCTCGTCGCCACGACCGGATCTGGATTGCGTTGACGCTATTGGGCATTTTGGTTGTCTTGTTGTCGGCCGCTAGTTGGCTGAGCCGCTGGAACGAACTCCCCTGGGGATTGCAGATTCCCACCGGTTCGCTGCCGGTGATCGCCTTGGCAGTGGCAGGACTGATGGTGGCTTTACGTTGCTTGCCGGTTGCGTCCGCACGGGCGTCCATCGATCTACAGGTGCTGCTCACCATTGGCGCCGCAATCGGGCTCGGGCATGGCCTGGAGAAAAGTGGCGCGGCGGACTGGGTTGCCAATCATTTGACCGGTTTGGTTGGGGCCGACAATCAGTATGTGCTCTTAATCGTCGTCTACGTGCTGACGCTCGTGTTCACGGAAATGATTACGAACGTGGCCGTCGCGGCGCTCATGGTGCCCATGGCGATCGCGGTCGCGACCACGGGCGGATACAGCCCGATGCCCTTTGTGATGGCCATCACACTTGCGGCTTCGACCAGCTTTATTACGCCGATCGGGTATCAGACGAACTTGATGGTGATGGGGCCGGGTGGCTATCGACCGATCGACTACCTAAGGACGGGGCTTCCCCTGACCATTCTGGTTGCGGTTACGGCATTGTTGCTAATTCCCGAAATCTGGCCCTTCTAGCAGCAGGATTGCCGGCAGGGCCCAGGCACGCAGGGGTCGCCGCAGCTGTTGCGAACGCCTATCTTTAAGGGATACGTTCTGGGACATGTTGATCCAGCATGTTCTCTCGGAGAGCGTTTTACTGACAACAACTGTCGAGGCGATTGGCGATGAACAAGTATGTCGTTCTCTGTTTGCTTTCCGCAGTGGCCGGCGCGGCCGCAGCCCAATTCTGGCCGGGATGGGATCCGCAACAGGCCGCCGGACCAGTACCCAACTCAAGGGCCGCTTCCGCCTCAACGGCTTCTGATGCCACGGCCGAGACGCTCGTCAAATCCGATGCGAGCGAAGTTCACGTGGAGAAGCCGACACTGCGAATGACCCGGCGAGAGGATCCTTCGGCCAATCTGACACCGGAAGAGGTGGTCAACATTTCGGTTTACGAGAAGGCCAACCGAAGCGTCGTCAACATCAACACTCGCGGGCTGAAGGCCGATCCTCGCACGATCTTTGCGGTCCCTAGCGAAGGAGCCGGGTCTGGTTTTGTTCTCGATAAGCAGGGGCACATTCTGACGAACTATCACGTTGTCGAAGGGGCTCGCGAAGTCGAAGTCACCCTCTTCGACGGAAGTACTTTTCAAGCGGAGCCGGTGGGGCTCGACCCGAATACCGACATGGCGGTGATCAAGATCAAAGCGGATGCAGAGCTCCTGCATCCTGTCGAATTTGGCGACTCCACTGATCTAAAGGTAGGGCAGCGGGTGCTGGCGATCGGCAACCCCTTTGGTCTGGAACGAACGCTCACTGTCGGGATTATTTCCAGCTTGAATCGCTCGATTCGCTCGCGAAACAATCGCACGATTCACTCGATCGTGCAGACCGACGCCGCTATTAATCCTGGCAACTCGGGAGGGCCGCTTCTCGACAGCTCCGGTATGTTGATTGGCATGAACACCGCGATCGCCAGTCGCACCGGGCAGAGCGCTGGTATCGGCTTCGCAATCCCCGTAAGCGCGATCGCACGCATCGCGCCTCAGTTGATCTCGGACGGGAAGGTCAGCCGGGCTTCGATCGGAATCACACGTGTTATGCAAACCGATATCGGGCTCGTGATTGCAAGCGTCGATCCGAACGGACCGGCGGCAGGAGCAGGGCTTCAGGGATTCAGCCTGAAGCGGCAACGGCGGCGAACACGATTCGGAGTGGAAGAGGTCGTCTCTGTCGATCGTAGTACGGCCGATGTGATCATCGCCATCAACGATCAGCGGATCAGCAGTGCCGATCAATTTTTGCACATGATCGAATCGCATCGACCGGGTGATACGGTCAAAGTTGGCATAGTCCGCAACCGTCGCCGCGAAGAGGTTCAGGTCACGCTTGATGCCGCTGAATAGGCGTTGTCCGCTCTTTGGGAAAAGCACGTGGCGGCGGATATTGCCAAGCGGGAGAACGCTGGCTGCGGGAGAATTTGCCCGCAGATCCGCTTCCGCCACAAAATGATTGACACCGGTCGTGGTTCTCCTAAATTGATGGTAGGAGTTTAGATCTCAAGGGAAAGGTGCGCACAGTTATGGAATTCTTACGAACTCGGTTCGCTTCACTCACGGGTGCCATTCTCTTGGGCTTTGCCTTCCCAGGTTTCTTGTTGGCACATGGCGATAAGGGCGACATCAGCGGAACGAGCGGCGGCGGTGCGGCGGGTGGCCCGTTCCCTTCTCAGAACATCAACATGCTCTCCCATCTTCCGCTGGCCGATATCGGCGGCGATGGTAGCGGGATCCGTGGCAATGATATTTGGGGCTGGACCGACTCGATGACAGGCAACGAGTATGCCCTCTACGGTCGGACCGACGGCACCGCGTTCATTGATGTCACTGACCCAGTGAATCCGACCTACCTGGGGATCTTGCCGACGCATACGGGCGTTGCCGCTTGGCGCGACATGAAGGTCTACAGCGATCACATGTACGTCGTTTCGGATATCAACGGTTCACACGGCATGCAGGTGTTCGATCTCACGCAGCTTCGCGGGCTAGCTGGTCCGCCGGTCGTATTTAGCGAAACGAATCACTATGCTGGTTTTGGCCGGGCTCACAATATTGCCATCAATGAAGACTCGGGCTTTGCTTACGTCGTGGGTACGAACACCTACGGTGGTGGGTTGCACTTCATTGACCTATCGAACCCGGCCAGTCCCGTGGCCGCGGGAGGGTATTCGGGCGACGGCTACACGCACGATACGCAGGTCGTGAACTATATCGGACCGGACTCGGATTATTCCGGGGCGGAACTCGCCTTTAGTTCGAATGAAGACACGCTCACCATTACGGATGTCTCCAGCAAGCTGGCGCCGTCGTTGGTTTCTCGGACCGGTTATGCGGGCTCCTCCTACACGCACCAAGGTTGGCTCACCGAAGACCATCGGTACTTCCTGGCGAATGATGAACTCGATGAACGAGACGGCATTGTCTCGACGACGGTCACGCATATGTGGGACCTGCTCGACTTGGACAACCCCCTCTATATGGGAACTTACGATCACGGTACCACGTCCATCGATCACAATCTCTATATCAAGGACAGGGTCGCCTACGAAGGCAACTACACGACAGGTATGCGGGTTGTTGACGCCAGCGAAATCGGTGCAGGGACTTTGGAGACGATCGCCTGGATCGACACGCATCCTGCAACCGATAGCAACACTTCGTTCAACGGCGTGTGGAGCGTGTATCCCTTCTTCGATAGCGGCAACATTCTTATCAACGATCGCAACGAAGGCCTAATCGTTGTTGAGGTTGATATGGTTACTGGTGACGCGGACGGCGATGGTGACGTTGACAACCTGGGTGACATCCAAGCGGCGTTCACGAACTTTACGGGCCCAGGTACGACGAACTGGACGCTGTCACGTACACGTGCTCAAGGAGATGTTGGTCCCGGTCTGGCTGGGGACAGCGACGTCGATAACCTCGACATTCAGGCGATGTTTTCCAACTTCACCGGTCCTCTCGATGCCTCAACTGGCGACGTGGCAAGTGGCGATATTTTGGGAGCGGGGGGGGATCTCGATCCGGCAATTCCAGACCTGATTTACGATCCGGTCACCGGTGAAGTGGTGATCGACTGGGAAGGAAACACGCTGATCTCATACGTCCTGAAGAACGCGACGAACAGCTTCATCCCGGGCAATTACAGTACGATTCTGCTCGGCTCCTTTCCGACCGCAACGAACAGCGAGTTGTCCGAGTCGACCTCGTTCGCCGAGCCAGGCGTAACGACGCGCAGCATGGGCAACGTTTTCCCGACCGGCTTGGACTTGACTGGCCTACAGAATCTACTGACGGTGAACTCGATCGTCCTAAGTTTGGGTGGCCCGCAGATTCCGTTCGACCTAGTCGTTACCGGCCCGCCGGTTCCAGAGCCAAGCACCTCGGTTCTCGCGGCGCTGGCCCTGCTTGGCCTGGGGCTGATTGCCCGGCGCCGACGACGATAGTTGCGCATCGGGAGGGCGAGCCGTATCGCGGTGCCACCAGCGGGTGCCACTGGCTCTGCCAGTGCCGGTGGAAGACGGTATCCGTGATACATCCAGCCACGCACTCCGGGGCAACAAAAAAGGCTCCGCCATGATGACGGAGCCTTGGGAGTTTTCTTAAGTGAAGGGGAAGCGACTAGGCGGTCGTGTGTCGCGCTTCTTCGGCCAGCTGTTGGATGAATCGCTTCGATTGCAGGTACTCACGCTGACGCATGCCACCTTCTTTGTTTCGCAGATCCTTCTTGAGCTGCCGTAGCCAGTCGTCCGTCAGGTCGGTGATGCGGCGATAGCTCTCAAAGCCGATGGCACCTTGCTTGTCCGCACGGTCCTCAAACATTTCGTTCAGGTCTTCTCGGAACTGATCGTACCTGGGGTTCTGCAATTCGATTGGCCAGCGGATAGCACCGGTCACGGCATCGACCTTACCGCCACCGACTCGTTTGCTGGGTGACTGGCGAGCCCGATAGAACATTTGTTTCTCGAGGTTCTTCTGGCTGATGGCGGCCTTTTCTTCGGCCGAATAGAAGCGGTTCTCGCTATTGATCCGTTTGCGTTCCCAGTAGGTCTCGGTGTATTTCACGCGATTGTCGAGTTCATTAGAACGAACTTCGGTCATCGTGCGGGCGGCTTCCGCGTTCATCATATTGCGCTCGCCACGAGATCGTGTCAGGTCGCCCATGCCCCGCATCAGGCTTTCCCCGGCGGTCGATGGGCGATAGGCGTATCCGCCGTAGACAAACTGTGCGACTGCCTGATCCAGGAGCATGCAGCTAAGAATCACGCCCGAGGCGAGCATCAGGTAAAATTTGGTTGTCTTCATTGCTTGGCACCACCGTAAAACGAAAGACCGTAGAACCGAAAATAGTTGGAACCGAAAAAATTGGAACCGCAGCGAGCGGGGATTTTGATTACCCACCCCCGACCCACTTGAAGTAACATGAGGGGTATAGCAGAATCAATTCTAGCTGATCTGTGTGCCAGCCGCCACTTCTCCAAGCACACACTTATGGGAAAAAATTATGAGCCATTCCATGCGAGCCTTTGCTCTTCTCCTTCTCTCGTTGGGCGTCGTTACAGTGTCGGGGTGCAATTCCGGGACCAAGACGGAAAAGACGGATGAGTCGCCGCAGCCAGCAGCCTCGACCGAGACCGCCAGCATTGCCGACCTTATTGGGCAACTCTCCGCAGCTGAAGAAGCCGATCGCTGCGACGCGATTGATGCCTTGGGAGCGATGGGACCCGCTGCTGCTGAAGCCCTCGAAAACCTTTCCGGTTTGCTCGAGGACAAGAGTGCTTTGGTGCGAGCCCACGCGGCCATGGCGCTGGGCCAACTCGGCGACGCTGCCAAGCCGGCCGCCGACGCGCTCGCGAAGCGTATGACCGACGAAGACGAGGACGTGCGACGCATGGTGGTCGTGGCACTTAGCAAGATTAAGCCAGGCAAGGAAAAGGTCGTCCCTCTATTGACCGCCGCCTTGGCCGACAAGGATCCGCACGTGAAACTGCGTGCTGTCCGGGTATTGGCCGAACGTGGGCCGGCAATTGTTGAGCCAATGATCGTGGCCCTGGGCGATAAGAAGACCGCCTACTGGGCGACGCTCGTGCTGCATGAACTAGGCCCCGATGCCAAGCCGGCCGTGCCCGCGCTCCTGAAAGTTCTCGATGATGGAGACCCGGAGACTCAGCTGCGTGTCGTAGAAACTTTGGGGCTGATTGGCGATGAGGCGGCGGTGCCCAAGTTGATTGAGGTGCTCAAGGATCACCCCTTCGATATTGAAGTCGTTGCCGCTCATGCGCTTGGTAATATTGGCCCCGGTGCGAAGGATGCCACGGAGGCTCTCGAAGCGGGACTCACCAGCGAAGACAAGATCTTGCAGACCGTCTGTGCTCATAGCCTGGCTATGATTTATCCGGACGACGCCGCTCGCAAGCAGAAGGCTATCGATCTGTTGGTCGCGGCCCTCAAGCACGAAGAACAACATGTTCGCGTCATTGCAGCGCGCGAGCTGATCAAGCTCAAGCCCGATCCTGAAATGATTCGGGAGCCGTTCCTGGCTGCCTTCGAAACGGCCAGCGACGAGACTCGCCGAGCCATGTTCGCGGCGGTCGCCACCTTGGGTGAAGAAGTCATTCCGCGATTCCAGAGGGCTCTCAAGGAGCCGGCCGTGCGACCCTACGCCGCCGAGGCGCTTGGCGAAATGGGAGCCGCCGCTGCGGTTGCCGTGCCCGATCTGATCGCCGCCCTAGAAGGTGAATCGGCCATTGTTCGTGAAGCGATCTTGCGTGCTATCGCCAGCATTGGCAAAGGCGTCGGAGCCGCCGTCCCGGCAGCCAAGGCCGCGCTCGCGGACGAGGATGAAGATGTTCGCCGTGCCGCGATCTTTGTGCTTGGTCGTGCCGGAGCCGAGGCCAAGGACGCCGCGGCCGACCTGTTCGCTTTGCTTTCCGCCGAGGAGAAGCTGGCCGAAGACGAAGAGTTGGCTCTCTACATCTCCTGGGCGTTGGCTCAGATCGACCCGGCAAACGCCGAGTACGCCAAGAGTGCCGTTGCCCACTTGATCACGGGACTCGCGAGCGAACGAGTTGCGATTCAAGTCGAAGCGGCTGAAGCACTCGGTAAGCTTGGTGCCGCCGCGAAAGATGCGGTCGCAGCTTTGGAAGCTGCTGCCGCCGATGCTTCGCCCGACGTGAAGGCCGCTCTTGCCGATGCGGTTAAGCAGATCAAGGGCGAATAAGAACTGTTCGTTCCGCCGCCTGCTCCAACGCTGAAAGGAGCCGCGGCTAACGAGAGTCGAACGAAAAAGGGCCGGCACTCACTTGTAGTGCAGGCCCTTTGTTTTTTGGATTCGGCCAAAGTCGTGCGGCATGTGCGTGACGCTAACGCAGGCACTCACCTATTGGTGATATCCGTTTGGTCGTGTCCCTCGCTGACGCTTCGGGCTAAGTGTGTGAACCGAGCTTGATGTCGATGTTCACGGCTCCCGTCACGTTTACGATTCGTTCAGCAGCTTTCGCAGGACTGCCTGCAGGATGCCGCCGTTGCGGTAGTAGTCCAGTTCCACCGGGGTATCGATTCGGGCCACCGCTTCAAACTCGCGGGTGTTGCCGTCGGCGCCGGTCGCCTTGACGGTGAGCGTGGCACCCGGCGTCAGCGAATCGTCGAGCCCGACGATGTCGAAGGTCTCTTCGCCCGAGAGCGAAGACAGCAGTTCGTCTCCATCGGCTGCGAATTCCAGCGGCACCACGCCCATTCCGATCAGGTTGCTGCGGTGAATTCGCTCGTAGCTCTTGGCAATCACGGCTCGTACGCCGAGCAGGTACGTTCCCTTGGCGGCCCAGTCGCGGCTGCTTCCGGTTCCGTACTCGCTGCCGGCCAGCACGACCAGCGGCGTTCCCTCTTCGCGGTACTTCTCAGCCGCCTCGTAAATCGACATCACTTCGCCGCCCGGCAGGTGACGCGTCACGCCCCCTTCGGTGCCGGGGGCAATCTGGTTGCGAATGCGAATGTTGGCGAACGTGCCATGGGTCATGACCAGGTCGTTTCCGCGTCGCGAGCCAAAGCTGTTGAAGTCACGGGGCTCGACGCCACGGCTCTGCAGGAATTTTCCGGCAGGTCCGTCGGCCGCGATGGCTCCCGCGGGCGAGATGTGGTCGGTGGTGACCGAGTCGCCCAACTTCGCCAACACGCGAGCTCCTTCGATCGGAGCGATCGGCGACGGTTCACGCGGAAGATCGACCAGGAACGGCGGCTCGTGGATGTAGGTGCTTTCTTCGCTCCACTCGAACAAGGCCCCAGCACCGATCTCGATGCGGTTCCACTCTTCGTTCGACTGGAAGACGTCGCCGTATTGGTTACGGAACATCGCCGGCGTCACCGACGTGGCAAGCGCGTCGTCGACCTCGCTCTGCGATGGCCAAATGTCCTTGAGGAAGACCGCCGTGCCATCGGCCGCTTCGCCAATCGGCTGATTGACCAAGTCGATGTCTGTGGTGCCGGCCAAGGCGTAAGCCACGACCAGCGGCGGGCTGGCTAGATAGTTGGCTTTGACGAGCGGATTCACGCGGCCCTCGAAGTTGCGATTTCCGCTCAGCACGGCGGAAGCGACCAGGTCGCCTTCTTGAACCGCCTTGGCGACCGGGTCCGGCAGCGGGCCACTGTTGCCGATGCAAGTCGTGCAGCCGTAGCCGACGGTGTAGAAACCAACCTTCTCCAGCGAATCGGTCAGGCCAGCCTGATCAAGGTAATCGCTTACCACGCGAGATCCGGGTGCCAAGCTGGTCTTCACGTAAGACGGCACCTTGAGACCGCGTTCGACCGCCTTCTTGGCAACCAAGCCGGCGGCCAGCATCACCGAAGGATTGCTCGTGTTCGTACAACTGGTGATGGCAGCAATGACCACCGCACCGTGGCCGATGGTGGTTGAGCTGCCGTTGTCGCTGACTTCCGCGGTACGGGCCAGGGCGTCGCCTTCGAGCGCGAATCCTCGTTCCGAGGTCGCACCACGGAGCGAACGTTGGAAGCCGGCCTGCATGTCCGATAGCGGAATGCGATCCTGCGGACGCTTCGGTCCGGCAAGGCTCGGCACCACGCTGCCCAGGTCGACTTTCAGGTTCTTTGTGTATTCGGGCGTGGGAGCCGAATCTTCGCGGAACAGCTTCTGTTCCTTGGTGAATCGCTCCAGCAGTTCGACTTCTTCGTCGCTGCGACCGGTGCGACGAAGATAGTTGAGCGTCTCGCCGTCGACCGGGAAGAAGCCCATCGTGGCTCCATATTCGGGGGCCATGTTGGCGATGGTGGCTCGATCGGCCAGCGACATCGCGTTCACGCCGTCCCCGTAGAATTCGACGAACTTACCGACGACTCCCTCGCCACGCAACATTTCGGTAACGGTCAGCACCAGGTCGGTGGCGGTGGCTCCCGCGGCGAGCGTGCCGGTGAGTTCGACTCCGATCACTTCCGGCAGCAGCATGTAGAGCGGTTGGCCGAGCATGGCCGCTTCGGCTTCGATTCCGCCAACGCCCCAGCCAAGCACGCCGAGACCGTTGATCATCGTGGTGTGGCTGTCGGTTCCGACCAGCGTATCGGGCACGGCGACCTTGCCACCGTCGTTGTCCTCGTCACGAAGGAACACGCCCTTGGCCAGGAACTCCAGGTTCACCTGGTGGACGATACCGACATTCGGCGGTACCACGCGGAAGTTATCGAAGGCCTGCTGTCCCCAACGGAGGAACTCATAGCGTTCGCGGTTTCGCGAGAACTCCAGTTCAACGTTCTGGGCCAGGGCATCCTCGCTGGCGAAGCGGTCAACCTGCACCGAGTGATCGATGACCAAGTCAGCCGGAATCAGCGGGTTGATCTTGTTCGGATCACCACCCATGCGATCCATGGCGCTTCGCATGGCGGCCAGATCGACGATAGCGGGAACTCCGGTGAAGTCCTGCAGGACGACGCGGGCGGGCATGAAGGGGATTTCGACCGACTCGGGCGAGGGCGTCCAGTTGGCCAAATTCTTGACATCCTTCTCTTCGACGAGCCGACCGTCGCAGTTTCGCAGGGCCGCTTCGAGCAGCAGGCGAATCGAGTAGGGGAGGCGGTCAAGCTTGGTGAGACCTTGGTCTTCGAGCCGCGTGAGTCGGTAAAGCGTGGCCGATCCGCTGCCGGTGTCGAACTGGTCACGTACTCCGAACGGATCTCGGATTTCCTCTGCAGTCGTCATCGTTTTCGCTCTTTCTAGGTTTCTCTATGGTGAATCGTTATTGCAGGGGCTGTGTGACAAGCAGTTCCAAGGGGGGGATCTGCGTCACTCGCCAATCATCGGCCACAATTCGTAACGTTCTGAACGTTTTGGGCAGCTTTATTTACCGTTGCCTCGATGACAAGCTGCTTTTTTGCTCGGGGCCACTATGAGCCGTTCGAGCGGGGCTTGGGTGCGTGGGCACCGGCCGAAAGAGCCAATTCTATCGCATTCTCGGCCGATTGTCCTGAGAGGTCAGGCAGAGGGGAATTGGGCGGAAATTGCTCAATGAGAACGTGTCTCACTCGCGAGCGGACCAAATTGAAGGTGGCTATCGTGAGCCAGGCTAGATGGGAAAAGCCCAGCGGCAGAATCCAGCCCCAACCAACTACAGCGTCGCTGCCTCGCCGGCTTCTTTGAGAATCTCCACCGGGCGGAGGGTCATTTGGCCGTTTTGAACAAGCTCGACCTGCTCCGGATCCTCTCGCGTGTCGCCTGCGAAGCGAACCATCAGACTGGCCGCGAAATCAAGCACCTCGTCCGGCGCGGGGCCAACGATCAGGGCGGTCGGGCCGCTGAAGATGTGCGGACGCAGGAGCGCCGCCGAACGACTGTCGGCTCGAGTATGTAGGTACTCGAGCGTTTCGTTCTCCGAGCCACGACGACCGACGATGACCTTCGTGGCGTCATCGTAACGCACATGGCGGCCGACCTTGAGTAATTCGAAATCCCAGGCACCACTCTCGGGATCGAGTTTGACCAGGTCGTGCACACGCGGGGCGAACGTGCTCTCGGTCAACATGCAGCCGGTCGAGGGAGAGGGGATTTCCTCATCGCTAAAGCCAAACTCGCGGGCCAGCTGAATCAGCCCCTTCCGACTGCGACCGGTGAAACCGTAGAGCGCTTCCCGATCGACCAGGCCGGAAAGTTCTGGCTCGGTAGGGGCAAGCACCTTGGCCGAAAGGGGGCGAAGCAGCTTGCCATCGAGGTCGCTATGTACACTGATCGCATTGAGGTCTCGCTTTTTCTGGCTCATTGGTCGCTGGCCTACGACTTCGCCGCTGATGATAAACGAGGCCCCAACCTGTTCCATGAACTGCCGACCGCGTTCAAACATGTAGATGCGGCAATCGATGCAGGGATTTGCACCCCGACCGTAGCCGAACTTGGGTTCTCGAATCACGTCGATGTAATCATCGTCGGCGTTGAGAACCGTCAAGCGAACACCCAAGCGACGGGCCACTTGCGACGAAGTCTCCTGGCAACAGCTGAATACGGTGCGGAAGTTGAGGGCTTCCACTTCGATTCCTTGCTGCTGGATGATGCGGATAGCCAAAATGCTATCGAGTCCACCGGAGAGTAGTGCGACGGCCTTCGGTTGCATGAGGATGGGGGGGGGGTACGGGGGAGTGACTTGTCGAGCGGGATTGGGGGAGTAAGTTGCCGGCGGAAGACCATAACGACAACCTCTGGTGCGACCTATCGCACGAGAAGAACGAACTGCCGTTAGTTTACGGAGTCGTCAGGCAATCTGTCATCGGGGTAGGGGACCGGCTTGCCATCCATTTGCCTGAGCGCGTTTTCAGCGGCCCTTTGCTCGGCTTCCTTTTTGTTTCGCCCCCAGGCGGCCGGGTAGAGCTCGCCACCCACTTCCGCCGCGACCTTGAAGCACTTGCTGTGGTCGGGGCCCTGTTCGTCCTGCAGCTGATAGTTGGGCGTATTGCCGTGAATTCGCTGCACGAGCTGCTGCAACTGCGACTTGTAGTTGTCGCCCAGGTCGCCGTTCACGGCCAGCTCGATTTCCGGGAAGATGTGACGCTCGATGAAGTCACGACTGGCCGAGTCTCCACCGTCCAAATAGATCGCGGCCACGAGCGACTCGAATACATCGGCCAACAGCGATGCGGGCACATTGGCGTGCGTCGACATTCCTTTGCCAAGGATCAAGAACTCTTCCAGACCGAGCGAGTCACTGACGCGGGCACACGTTTGGCGACTTACAACGATCGACTTGATCTTGGTCAGATCCCCTTCCTGGTAGGTTGGAAATCCGTGGAACAGGCGTTCGCAGACCACGGAGCCTAGGATAGCGTCACCCAAGAACTCAAGCCGTTCGTTGGAAGCGAGGCGATGCTCAGCCCCAGAAGCGTGGGTCAAAGCGGATCGCAGCAAGTCTTTATCGCTAAAGACGTAACCGATCCGCTGCTCGCACATCGAGAGTGCGGCATCCGCATCGGATCCGGAATTATTAGATGTGTCCACGTCCGCCACGATACCCCCTGTGGCCGCCTGATCGGCCGCTTTGCTAACGAGCCTAAGTCTAGCCGGTGAAACGGGTTTTGTCAATTGACTGGTCGCGTCCGGCCGATCAGGTGCCGACAACGAACGTTGCCGCCGGTATTTGATCGCAAGACAATCTCTTCAGCGGTAACTATTGATTACCTACCCCAAAGGTCATTCGACCAATCGCATTCGCGAGTCTGCACGTCCCTTTTCCTTTTGCAATTTAGATCTTGCTGAACAGGAGGCCGAGGCATGAAAACAAGTTACTCCCCCCAACAACCCTACTCTCGCCGTAGCGACCGCAAGTCCACTCTGGCCGTAGCTGCTGCAATTCTTGCACTAGCAGCGGCCAGCTTTGTAGCGGCTCCGGTCTTGGCACAGCCTGAGACGCCGGAGGACGTTGCTACCGATCTGCAACATGCGAAGAGTCTTTCCCGCGCATTCCGCCGCGTTGCCGAAACGGCGACTCCATCGGTGGTGACGTTGAGCGTAAAACGCAACGTCCGCAACATCTTTGGCGGCAACGTAGAGAATCCTTTCCGTGGCGGTCCGAATGCTGAGCTGTTCCGCCGCTTCCAGGAAGAATTTGAACGCAATCCTGACCGCTTCCAACAGAGCGGCGTCGGTTCCGGCGTCATCATCGATGAGAAAGGGATTATCCTCACGAATAACCATGTCGTGGGCGAGGCCGACAAAGTCGTTGTCCGACTGCACGATGGTCGCGAGTTTGAAGCGACTGAAGTTGCCACCGACCCGTCGACTGACTTGGCCGTGTTGCGAATTCAGGGCGCCGACGATCTTAAGGCGGCCAAGCTCGGCAATTCCGACAATCTCGAAATCGGCGACTGGGTGCTCGCGATTGGCACGCCGTTTGATCTCGAAATGACGGTCAGCGCCGGCATCATCAGCGGCAAAGGTCGATCGCTCCGCGCCATGCGCGACAGCCGAACCACGTTCTTGCAAACCGACGCGGCCATCAACCCGGGCAACTCCGGCGGTCCGCTGTTGAATTTGGACGGCCAGGTGATCGGTATCAACACGGCCATCGCCTCTCGCAGCGGCGGCAACGACGGAATCGGTTTCGCTGTTCCGAGTAATCTTGCTAAGTGGGTTGCCGATCAGTTGGTCGACACCGGCAGCGTGCAGCGGGCCTATCTTGGTGTGAGCATTACCGAGATTACGGCCGAGGTGGCGCGGCATTTCGGTGTCCGTCGAGCCAGCGGCGTGTTGGTCGCGGAAGTTCGTGAAGATAGTCCGGCCGAGAATGCTGGCCTCAAGGAAGGCGATGTGATTACGTCGATCGACGGTCAACGGGTGCGCACACCGGGCCAGTTGCAACGTATCGTCGAGCAATCGAGTCTCGATTCCCGTCGTCGCGTCGACATCTTGCGAGACGACGAGCCGATGGAGATTTCCGTGAAGGTCACGGCGCTTCCGCCGGCGAGAGAGCTCTAAGCTCGGATCCAGTTTGGACACGCGTCTTCTCTGATGCATCTCCCAGAGAAGTCATTCGTCTGTCGTGTCGCACGCCTCGCGCCGCTACTTCGGTAGTGCGCGGGGCAGCGGCACGTCGCGGAACGTAATCATCAGATCCCGTTGATCGCGAATACGCGGGAATCGCATTCGCAGCTTCACCGCCTGCCCGGCAGGTGAATCGGTGGCGAACACCAATTTCATGCGGGCGGTCGAATCGGTGATTCCCAGCTTGGTCGACGATCGCAGCGGATGCGTCTTGCCTTCGTCGTCGACGATCTCGAAGTCGTTCTCTTTAAACAGAATCTCGCGAGGTTCTGGCACCACCAGATCGCGACGGATCGCAACGGTCGCTTCCCATTGATTGCCTCGCTGCCGAATTCGTTCCACCGTTAGGCGGGCGTCCTCAGCCGTGTAGGTCTTTTCCTCTTCCAGGCCGTCTGTCTCCAGAGTCGCATAGTCTCCAACGGCTAGCACCGGCCAGCGTAACGAGAGCGTTCGTAGGCGAGTAGCCTCCACCGGCGGCGGGCGCAAACGAATCGACATCTTGGCTCGCGGATGGCGACCGTCGAAAACGCACCAATCGTCCGTCGTGACGTCGGCCAACAGCGGTTCGCCCGTGACGTTGTCGATCGCTTCGGCAACATCGAGTTGCGATCGACGGGCCATGAGGCGAAATCGGTTCTCCCAACAGAGCTGAATGGAGAACTGAATCGCGTGCGAGACTTCTGTTTCACCCTTGCGGAAGTCGAAGTCTTCGACGAAGACTCGCCGGGCGGAGCAGATCTGGGCACGCACGGGCCCGGCATAGGCGATCGGACAATTGCCGGTGTTGCCGTCACTGTCGATGAGTACCCAGTGGGAAGGTCCGGAACCGAAGCTGGGTCGAAAGCGATTCTTGCTCTGCCGACAAAGTTCGTCGACCGCGCTCCAGAAGGTCATCGTGCCGGATGGAAAAGTAACAGAAGCCGGCCGAAAGTTCGCGTACTGATCACCGGTCTCAAGCCGGTTGACCGTTTGCAGGTTCAGGCTCTCCGCGGCTTCTTCAATCGTTAGTTTGGAAGGACCAAGCTCGACCGTCGAGGCGTTCCATATCTCAGCGACCTTGATGCGGTGAAGCAGCTGACGAGCACGCGTGCGTACCTCGGGATCGTTGCTCTTTGCGGCGAGCGTGATTTGTTCAGCGGCCAGCGGACCAAGCTCAGCAAGCTCCTCGTTGGCCGCCTGACGGGCAGCGTACGATGGTGAGCCCAGGTTTTTGACCAACCGCGCAACGCGGACGCTGGTTGTGCTCTTTGTGTTATCTGATTTCGAGTCGCCCTGTGCTACTGCTGAGAGTGCCGGTGCTACTGCTGGCTGGCCGAAGGCCGTGGAACCTAAGAGGGCCGTGGCACTCGCGAAGGCGAACGCCAAGAGGGCGAGAAACGCGGCAGGTCTGATCCGAGCGTCCATGCGTAGGATCCGGCGCGAAGGTCAATTGTGAGGCGGGAACGTGGCCCAGCGATTCCAATATTCGCCTGTTGGGCCAGTAAAGTCGCGACAAAGTATCGAATCAAGGGGAACTGGTCAATGCCGATTTTGGCTTCCCCTTCCCTAAGAAAACGCCAGCGCCCCAAAAAATGGAGACCCGTAGCGGAAATCCATCTCCGTTACGGGTCTCGGGGAAATACGATCACGCTCCGCACCTAGCGGCAGGCGTGCTAATCATTGGTAGGCCGAGCAGGTCACGCTTTCGGAGTGTGACAGCAGGCCGCCTGTTCGTCGCAGCAATCTGCTACCTCGTCACAGCACGCGGCGCCTTCCAGGCAACACGCTTGCGGTGAGTCGCAGCAGGCCTTGTCCTCGTCACAACAGGCGAGTCCAAGTTTGCAGCAATCGGGGCGTTGCCCTTCCTGACAGCAGGCGCTGTTGTCCTTGCAACAGGCCATCTGCCGGTCGCAGCAGCTTTGGGATTCGTCGGCACTGCTGCTAGCGCTGAAGCCGACGGCCGAGGCGATCAAAGCGATCGCGGAAATTGCCAAAAATCGAGTCAACATGGTAATTCTCCAATTCATTGAGATGTGGTTCGGTGACGCAGACGCGAGCACTGCGGGCGCAGCTGTCGTCGGCGGTGGACCGAAAGAGTTCGTTGTGCAAAAGAAACCGCCGCGCGATCTTTAGCACTGCCACACGCAATGAAGAACGTTCAAAGAAGCGGGGGAAGAACGTTCGGCAGAGGAGAATGCCGTACCGCCTGTGGAGTCTTGCCAATGCTGGACGACTGGCCCTGCTGGGGCGAAGAAGGTCGAGCTTTTGGGGCCTTGATCCGATTCCGATCGCTCAGGGGTGACAGCCTCGATGTCGCAACAACCGCAGCAAGCCGGCTCCGGAAAGGGAGCCTGATCGGATTCGCCCGTAGGAATGCCACTCGTCTTATGGCAGCAGCTCTTCTCCGCCGGCTCAGAGGCAGTCGATGCACGATCACCAAACGCCTGACACCAGGCGGGTGAAAACGCCAGCATCAAACTGGCAAACACAGCGGCGAATTGGCGGGGTAAAGCGTACATCTATGTTGGTATACGCAAGGCCCTCAGCGATTGTTCGCGCAAAAAAGAAGGCCCGAGCGACTTCCTGAAGAGAAGTTTCGGGCCGTCTCGTTTGGTTTTCGCGTGACCGCTAGCTCTGTTCTTTGGCAGGTCTACTCTTTTGCCACGCCGGAATCAACGACCGCCTGAGAAAGATTGCCGTTAACATCCATCACGTTGACGATGTAACGTACGCCTTGGCTCGGGCCCAGGGGACGCGGGCAGTTGAACGTGACCGTCTGGTCGAACGACTTCTTGCCTTTGAACTTCAGGCTGCCGGCCATGGCATCGATCCACTCGCCACCCCGTTGCAAACAGACCAACGATCGCAGGCCCTTTTCGTCGGTGGCTTTGATCTTGAACTTGACGGTCTTGTCGCCGACCTTCGGCTGTTCGGCCAGGGCGAATTCGATCGTCGGCGGGGTGCGATCGCCTTCGTCAAACTTCTCGCTGAAGAATCGCGTTCCCATTGCCATGTAAGCGTGGGGTGCTGAGAAGCGAACAGGGGCGTCCTTGGCGGTTTTCTTGTTGTACATCTTGCCGAGCTGGTGATAGCCGTAGTACATCACGTTGCCGCCGTGCGAAGAATCGTGCAGCATGCCGAACACGTGACCCAGCTCATGAATCAACACGCCGTTGGTGACCTGCGGGCCCTTGTTGCGAGGCTCCTTCTCGTCTCCCTTGCCTACCGGCGTGGCGTCCAGCAGAAGTTTGATCTGATCTTCGATCGTAGCGGCGGTCAGCTCCTTGCCAAGGGCGTCGGCCGACACTACAGCGAAGCCGGAGTAGAACTGCGGAATCGGAGCCGCCTCAGCGATACCGCCGGCTTCCGAGAAGACCAGTACTGCGCGATTGCGGATGAAGCCGGTTTGCTCCATGACTTCCTGCTGCTGGGAACGGAATAGCTGATCGACACTCGGTGGGTCGCCCTGGTAGTGGACCGACGGATGGGCACCTTTGACCAGATGGACCTTGAGCTTGCCCTTCTTGTCGAACTCAAAGTCGAGGCCGCGGGTCTTGTGCCCGTGACGAGCCATCTCGCGGCGATAAAAGTCTGCCACCACTCGCATCATGGCCTCACATCGTTCGCGGTAGTGCTTCTTGACCTTCTTGTCGTTGGGGACGAAGTAGACCAGGCGGACCTTGTAATTCTTCTTGAGGTCTTCCAGCTCTGGCGGAATGATCACGTCGCTTCTCTTAATCCGCTTGGCTGAGCGCGGGCCTGGTTTCTTCGCTTCGACCGACTTCGTCGAATCGGAGAAGGCGGCGGTCAGGCTAATGACAGCAAGGGCGAACAGCAGGCAGAGTCGGCGCAGGGGGCCGAAGTTTCGGCGCAGGGCAGGGGCGTCGTGGGTCATGGTTGCCTCGAGAAATGGGTGGGGCTTGTTTTCGGCAATCGAATCCGGCGGTTCCGTCGCCGGATTCGATAGATGCGGTAGGAAAGGTGGGCACCACCGTCGCCGAGCGTGCTCCACAATCTTTATGAGAGCCGCCCGAGGACCGTGCCGCGGGAGACCTCCAATTTTACTGAAAACTGGGCCCTCACGATACTCCCGCAAAAGGGGTGATTCGAGGCCGTAGAAAGGCGGATTACCCGGGGTTTTTTTGGGCTCGGTGTCGTTGCCGAATTCTCGACCGAGCCGCTGGGTTGCTCGGCGATTCATTTTTCGGACGGGATGAAGCAGAGCAACTGAGCATGACTGCCTTGACTGGCAGTCGAACGCAAGGCGGTAGGTGCTTCTTGCCATTCGTTCGGTAATTCTAAATTTAGGCAGGTTCGAGGCGAATGAATTCTGCCTCATTCTGAAATCCTGCCTGTTCTTGAAGAGCTACTTGGGTCGCGAAAAGTTTGTTTGTTTTGAACCCGGCACCTGTGGTAGGTTGCTCGTTGTTTATTGTCGCGGAATGCTCCGCATTCAGCTCAAGCTGAACACGGAGTGTTCAGCAACAATGATCCCTTCTTTGGCAATTTGGTTAGATAGACCGGAGGCCCGAGTCGCGGGACTTGAGGGTGCCACTGGCTTTGCCAGTGCTGGGTGAGACGGAGTGGGTATTCCACTCGCGTGCGCAACCACGGCTCAGCAGGAGCTTCGCCCTCCCGATCGTTGTTTGGCGGCTCACACGCGACCTCGCCCTCCCGTTAGTGGCAACAACAACTCCGTTCTTTGGCAATTTGGTTAGATAGCAGGCTTGAGACCTGAGTCGAGAGACTTGAGGGTGCGGTGGGGTGCCATGCTCACCCTTGGTGAGCATGCTTTCGTCACAAGTTAAATCACATGTCCACGTAAACGTGGACATGGCACCCGACTAGGATGCTTGCCTTGAGCGATAACTTGCCGCACGACTATACGGACTTTTTTGGCGTCAGGCGCAAGTCGGGCGAATTTACTCTAACGCCTACGACGCTAAAGGGTTGCGTCAAGAAGTGGCGAAAACGGCCATTCGCGCAAGGCGAGACGCGACAACACGTTGGAGTTTTTTGACCCTTACCCCGTTTTTCTGCAGATGGCAAAAAAAGTCGCGGCCCAAATCGAAAGAGACCAGCCTAGTCGCTGAGCGTGTCGAGCTTCTCGCGGAAGTGTTCGATCGCCTGGTCCGGTTCCAGGTTCATGATCGCACGGCCGCGAGTGGTCCAGCCGTTGGACGTGTGATGGAACACGGCGGTCGCGGCGCGGACATTGCTCACCGCCTCGACGTCCTCCATGCCACCTCCTTCGATCGCTTCGAAGCTGACCGCGATGCCGACCAGGGCTGTCAATTCACCGTTGCCTCGATCGAGTGCAAAGGAAACGCCATCCGCGAATTCGCAGTTGGCCCAACGCAGACCGCGTGGGCTGCTGTTGGCATCGGCCAGATCGACGAACTTGGCCTCGAGATGCTCTCGCTGGCCAATAAACGTTCGGCGGGCGGCCTGGCGACGGGCTTCGGCACGAGACTTCTGCTGTTGTCTTAGCAATCGCGGGCCAAAGGCAATCAAGAGTCCCACGACAGCTCCGATCGTGATCCAAACGGGGATAGACATGAGTTTGTCTGCTCCTATCAAACGTGCTGCCGAATGTCAGTGGTGAAAATGATCGCCTGCTTGATTGTATAGGCGAGGGCACCGGCTCGGCAAGAATTAGCTAGCTTGGCGGGGGTAATATTCGTGCAAACCGCTTCTTCACGGCATTGGCGGACATGGATGGACGGAGTCGAGCCGCTTGAGCTGGCACCGTCATGGCGATTACATTGACGGCCCTTGATTGGACCCGTTTGGCACGTATTTAAGGACGAATATTGTGAGTATTCTTGGCGCCCATATGTCGATTGCCGGCGGATATTACCGCGCGGTCCAGACAGCCCACGACTGCAAATGCGACTGCGTGCAGCTTTTTACGAAGAACAACAACCAGTGGCGGGCCAAGGAGATCACGGACGAAGAGGCCGAACGCTTCAAGGGTACGATGAAGGAACTGGGAATTACGCACCCCATTTCTCACGATTCGTACCTGATCAACATGGGTAGCCCCGACAAAGAGCTGTGGAAGAAATCGGTTGATGCGTTCGTGATTGAACTTCAGCGTGCCGAGCAGTTGGACATTCCCTATGTGGTCGCTCATCCCGGCGCCTACACGACCAGCAGTGAAGAGGCGGGGCTGAAGGCAATCATTCGCGGGCTGAATGAAGTGCATCGCCAGACACGCGGCGTTTCGGCCTGTTGTCTGCTAGAGACGACGGCCGGACAGGGTTCTAACTTGGGCTGGCGATTCGAGCACCTGGCGACGATTCTCGACGGCGTGAAGGACCCTGAGCGGCTGGGCGTCTGTTTCGACACCTGCCATGTATTCGCAGCCGGTTACCCGATGGGAACCGAGAAGGAGTACAAGGAGACGATGCGGCAGTTCAATAAGCTGATCGGAGTGAAACAGATCAAGGCGTTTCACATGAACGACAGCAAGAAGGAACTTGGCTCGCGAGTCGATCGCCACGAGCATATCGGCGAAGGCTTTCTCGGTATCGAGCCATTCCGGCATCTGATGAACGATCGCCGTTTTCGTAAGACGCCGATGTACCTGGAGACTCCCAAGGGCGACAAGAACGGAACGCCGTTTGACGTGCTCAACCTACGAAAGCTTCGTCGTCTGGTGAAGAAGTAGGTGCGAGCGAACTAGGGCGAGGTCGGAGCGGTTACTGGTTGGCGCCTGGAATGTCGCGGCCGTGGGGATCGAATTCGGCATCGGGCAGATCGGCCACGATCTGTTCTCGCAAGCGTTCGTCGGTGAAGTGTTCTAATCGTTCGGCCGGATCATGCACGTGATCCAGCGGCAATCCCAGGTGCTCGACAAGATAGGCTTCCCAAAGTCGGTGGCTGCGGACGAGCTGGCTGGCACGCTGACGTCCTACATCGGTGAGCTGGAGGCCGGAATCCGAACGTGTCACGCGACCGCGACGCAACAGTGACCATAGCCCCCAGTTGGCGAGCGGGCCGCCTCCGACTGCCTGCACGACCTGACGTGCTCCGAGCCGCTGCTGTGTGGCCAGTTCTTCGAGGCGATAGAGCATGGCCAGGATGTCTTCTCGCACGATGCGGGCGGAGATACCGACGTTTCGTACGACGACGCTAACGACCCCGTAGCGGGGCGAGAACAGCACGGCGACGCCATAGAACACGCCGCTGGTGACGGCGATCATGCCGGCCGTATTCACCATGGTGACGCGGGCTAGCCAACAGCCGACAACGGCGGTCAGCACGCTCAGCCCCGCGGCAACCCACAGCATGCTGCGCAGCCGGTCGGTGAGTAGATTGGCGGTCGCCGCCGGCACAATCAGCATGGCGACAACCAGGATCGAACCGGCCGCTTCAAATGAAGCAACGGTGGTGAGTGCGACCAGTCCCATCAGGAAATAGTGCAGCACGCCGGCGCGGAAGCCCATCGACGTGCCCAAAGCGGGATCGAAAGAGGTCAGCTTGAGTTCCTTCCAGAACAATGTGATCACCGCCAGGTTGAGTCCCAGCACCGGCACGATCGACACCAGCGGGCGGGGCAGGGCATAGCCTGCGATCGTGATGTTGCTGGCACCCTGAATTCCAACGTGATCGAGGGCTCCGTTAAAGACGCAATCGAAATCGAGATGAACCGCACCGCCCGTGTAACGTTTGATCAGCACCACGCCGAGTGCGAAAAGCGACACGAAAACGACACCAAGAGCAGCATCCGCCGGTACCCCGCCGCGACGATTGAGGGTTTCTGAGAGGAACGCCGTGGCCAGTCCTGCCACGAGCGCCCCGGCGAACATGTACCCGATATGGAGACTGCCGGCGAAGATGAACGCGATTACCAGCCCAGGCAGTACCGAATGGGCCAGGGCGTCGCCCATCAGGCTCATGCGACGCAGCAGCAGGAAGCAGCCCATCAGGCCGCAGGCGACGTTGGTCAGTGCCGCGACGAGGGTGACCGTGATAAGGGCCTGTTGCTGCCGGGTATCGAGCGTTTGGAACCAGCGGACGTATGCGAAGGCGATCACGGCAAGCGAGATCAGCAGCAGCCACCGGCGCCACGATCGCCAGGCGGAAACGGTTGCTTCCGGTTCGGCGACGTTCGCGCGCATGCCTTCTCGCTTCGAATCTTGTTGGTTGTCGGCTGCGATCATGTTCGCGTTTGGTGGTCTTAGGTCGTGATATCGGCAGTCGTGGTACCGACGCCTTCTGTAGCTTTCAGCGGTGACTGAACGTCGTGCGGCGACTGGGGCATGGCCACCTCGGCGCTCGGGAGTCGTCCCGTTCTTGCCAACTCGGCCTCGAGTTGTTCGACGATTTCGGAGGTCAGGACATGTTCGATCGAGTCGGCGTCGCGATCGACGTGATCCGGCGCGATGCTGGCGCCGCTGATCAAGAACAGCTCCCACAGGCGGTGGATTCGGGTTACGGCCACGGCACGTTCGAGGCCAGGGAGGGTCAATTGCAGACCGTCTTCGCCCTGACGTACCAAGCCGGTCCAGCTGGCTCGCCGCATGGCCCAGCCGAGTTGCCCCCGATTCCAGCTACGGTGATTCTCAATGGTGTCGGTCGAATGACTGGGGCGATCCGGTAACTGACGCTCACCCAGCTCGTAGAGTGTTCGTAGTAGGTTCTCGGTCGCGATTCTGGATCGCAGCCGCACCACGGAGAGCAGACGAGCGATCACGCCTCGACGCGGGGCAAGCAACACGGAGAACAGGAAGATAGCGGCACCGCAGAGGATGATGACGGGGCCGGTGGGGAGTGCCTTGGTGTTGTAGCCGAAGGCGAGTGGATCGAAACCGAACCAGTCGACCAGGTAGTTGGCTGAAACAGCAGTCGCGCAAACGCCCGTGGCTGCGCCGATGACGCCCGAGGCAACCAGCAGCGGGCCGAAGCGATGTGTCCAAAATCTGGCAGCGGCACAGGGGATGATGATCATGCCGGCCATAAGGATACCGACAAGCGGTAAACCGGCGACCGTCACCAAACAGAGCGCGCCCATTGTGCCCAGATCGATGAAGAACGTTGGCCAGCCCAGGCTCTTTGCAAACCCAGCATCGAAGCTGTAGGTCTTCAGTTCTTTGTAAAACAGGCAGAGCAGTGTGAAGGAGACGAGCATCGCCCCGCCGATAAGCCAGATGTCGGCCGACAGTATGGTAGCCGCCTGGCCGAAGATGTATTGGTCGATACCCGCGACATGGGCCCCCGGGAGATCAGTAATGTACGAGAGCAATACGACAAAGGCCCCGAAGAAGGTGCTGAGCACGATGCCAATCGCGGCGTCCTGTCGGGTTCGCGTCCACCGGCAGAGGAATGAAACGAGAGCTGAGCCCACCAAGCCGGTTACCGCGGCACCCGTCATCATGAGGAAGAAGTAAGTCGAGCTGCTACGATCGACCTTCCAGCGATACGCCACGAGGAACGCCAGGCAAAGCCCCGGCATGGCTGCATGCGACACCATGTCCCCTGTAAGCGATCGGCGCCGGAGCACAGCCAGGCAGCCAATCACGCCGGCCACACAGCCAAGCAGCGACGTGCCGAGCATGACACGTTGATTCGGCGGTAATGCAAATAGATCCATGGTATTTACCGAACAGACTTCACCTGACGGGCGGCGTAAGCGAATCACTGCCGACGCTAATCTCCCAAACGAACCGCTTCGGCCGCTTCCGCCAGAACCGTTAGCCGGCCGCCGTAGGTCGCTTGCAGGTTCTCGTCGGTGAAGGTCGTCTCGACCGGCCCGGCAGCGACAAGTCGCATATTGAGCAGCACGACATGATCAAAGTACTCGCGTACCGTTTGCAGGTCGTGGTGCACAACGAGAAGCGTTTTGCCTGCCGAGCGAAGCTGTTGCAAGAGCGTCACGGTCGCCTGTTCCGTGGCGGCGTCGACGCCCGCAAAGGGCTCATCCATGAAATAGATTTGGGCATCCTGGGCCAAGGCACGAGCCAGGAATACGCGTTGCTGCTGTCCACCGGAAAGTTGCCGGATCTGCCGGTTGGCAAATCGCGTCATACCGACGCTTTCCAGGCTCTCCATCGCGATTTCTCGTTCGGCCGCGCCAGGGCGGCGGAACCAGCCAAGCCGTCCGTAGGTGCCCATCAACACGACGTCGAAGGCGGTCACCGGAAAATCCCAGTCAACGCTTTCCCGCTGCGGGATGTAGCCGACGAGATGTCGCTGGCGGTGGAATGGCTTGCCGTACAGTTCGACCTTACCGCTGGCTAACGGAACGAGACCCAGGATCGCTTTGATCAGTGTCGTCTTGCCGGCCCCGTTGGGGCCAACGACCGCGATCAATCGGCCCTCGGGCAGCTCGATGTCGATATCCCACAGCACCGGCTTGCGGTGGTAGGCGACCGTCATATCGTGGATTTCGACAGGAGGGACTTGCTGCATGTTCGGCTTATGAACCTCGGGCTGTGCGAGGATTCTGGCGGTTTGCGTTCTTACTTCAGCGCTTCGACAATCGTGCGAACGTTGTGATTCATCATGCCGATGTAGGTGCCTTCGCTCGTTCCCTCGGAGCCCATCGCATCGGAGAACAACTCGCCACCGACGACCAGCGTGTGCCCCTTGTTTTGGCAGTTCTCCACGAGACTCTGAACGTTTCGCGAGGCGACACTACTCTCAACGAATACCGCCTTGATTTTGCGAGATACCAGCAGGTCGACCAAGTTGCCGACCGTTGTCAGATCGGTCTCGTCAGCCGTGCTGATCCCCTGAAGACCGCGTACTTCAATACCGTAGGCGTTGCCGAAGTACCCGAAAGCATCGTGTGCGGTGACCAGGACGCGTTGTGACTCAGGGATGGATGCCAACTGTTGTTTCCACTTCTCGTGGGTCGCCAGAATCTCGGCCTGGTAGTCTTTGGCGGCAGCCGTGTAAGCGTTGGCGTTCTCCGCATCGAGCTTTCCTAGCTCTTCTCCAACCAATTGCACGCAGTGGACCCAGATCGTTGGATCGAACCAGACATGAGGATCGTAATGGCCTTCAAACTCTTCCGGCTCGCGGAGCTTGTCGGAATGTTGTTTACGAAGCACCTGGGTGACGGCGATGGTGGGGCGATCGTCCGCCATCTCAACCAACAGGTCGGCCAGACGGCCTTCTAGGTGCAGTCCGCTGTAGAAAATGATGTCAGCGCCGTTGAAGGCGTCGATGTCGCGCGGAGATGCTTTGTGAAGGTGCGGGTCAACACCGGGGCCCATGATGGCCGTGACTTGGACACGCTCGCCGCCAACGCGCCTTGCGATGTCGGCAACTTGACTCGTGGTGCACACGACGTTGAGTTTGCCATCGGCCGACGCGGTCGCTTCAGAGCCATCGCCTAGCTTGGCGTTGGGGGACGACTGATTGCAGCCGATTGTGGTGGCAATCGCGACAACAGATAGGCAAAACGACAACAAACAACGTGCGGTTCTTGGGGAGAATGAGGGCATGGAATAGTGCTTCTTTATGGGAGGGAGGTACACGGAACGATGGCAAGCATCGAGGGGGGAGCTTGCGGCGAGGGCGTTGATACCACGTGATTATACGCGAACACGGATGGATTTCAACTGCCTAAAAAATAGGTTTTGGTTTGTCAAAATTGTCCAGGGCCGAGTTTTTCGAGTTCTGGAAAGGGGCGCCACCGGGATTCAGGCAATGGGAAAGGGGAGAAGTTTCGGCCGCAACAGACCTTGTTTCGTCACTTGGTCATCGCCGGTTCGCGCGGCTGTGTCGAATATCACGTGGTCGCTAGAAGGTCCGCTGTCAGACTGTCACGGGTGCCGATGCTATAGGGGATCCAAGGGCTATTGATTCGCTACCCCAATGCGTGTCGCAACCGTTATAGGTTGTTGTAAGGCCTCACCTTGTGACGCATCGACGTCGTTGCGAAGCGGATGGCACTGCGGTCAAAAAAGTTGACCACCGCACACCTCAGCGGTAAATTGAATTGCGTTCGAGTCCGTTAGAGTCGCCTTAAGTTCACGGTGGTGAACGGCTCGGTACGAACGTCAGAATATCTCCCAGAGACCTGCCATGGGTTTGACGTACTTCAAACGATTCCGAATGGAAATCGAGCTCGCGGGACGCGGGCTCGAGATGCCGTCGTTGCCCGCTGGCTATCAGCTGCATGCATGGGATTTCGATCTCATCGAGCACCACGCGTTTGCCAAGTATATGAGCTTTCGGTCAGAGCTCGATGCGAACGTTTTTCCTTGTTTAGGCGAGTTCGATGGTTGCTCACGCCTGATGAACGAGATCCAAAACAAAGAAGGGTTTTTGCCTGGGGCGACCTGGCTCTTGAGTTATCAGGACGAATTCGACTTTGACCTTGAATACTGCGGGACAGTGCAGGGGATTCGCGATCGTACTGGGGTGGGCGCGATTCAGAACTTGGGCGTGGTACCAGGTCACCGTGGGCTGGGGCTTGGCAGAGCACTTATGGCTGGAGCACTCTGCGGTTTTCAGAGAGCCGGCCTGAGGCGGGCGTACCTGGAAGTGACTTCTCAGAACGAAGGGGCGGTGCAACTCTACGAGGACATTGGCTTCCGACGGGTGCGAACGGTCTATAAAGCGGTTGAGCTAGCTAGCGTCGGGTAGTTGCCCCGCGTTTGATTGCTTTCGGCGGCTGTTGTATCGAAGCCTGCTATTCCGTGGAGGATCTGCTGGGGCAATACGTAGCCATCGTGCTGGCTTGAACCTCTAGCGGACCTTTTGGAGGGAGCACATTGGGTGTTTGGCTCTAGCTGGTTTTGATTGCGCTGGCTACACTGTCGGCTTGTCACGGTCGTCGTCCAATACACGCCGGCAACGTCATGGCTTCATTGCTCGTGGCGGCAATTCCCATCGATTGTGACGTTGAATAAACGAAGACGAACGTCCAGGTTAGACTTTACATGTCGGTTTACGTCCATCAGTTTGAAAACGGACTCGTGCTGCTCGGCGAGCAGATGCGTTCGTTGGAATCGGCCGCTTTCACGTTTCTTGTTCCGCTTGGTGCCGCCTACGATCCGGTTGGGCGTCGCGGGCTATGCGCGATCACGTGCGACATGATTCAGCGTGGCTGCGGCAGTCGAAGTAGCCGACAATTCATCGATGACCTTGAGAATCTAGGCGTCGATGGTGGTGAGTCGGTTTCTGTTGCCCACACCAGCTTTGGTGGTGCGATGCTGGCCAAGAACTTACCGGCGGCTTTGGCGATCTACGCTGAAATGCTTCGCAAACCCCATCTTCCAGAAGATCAACTCGAGGCTGCCCGACAGGTCGCGATCCAGGAATTGCGGGCCGTAGAAGATGAGCCGGGTCAGAAGACTATGCAGGAACTGCGTCACCAGTTCTACGGCGATCCCTGGGGGAGATCCGGCAGCGGAGAGATGTCAGGGCTCGAGGCGGCCACCATTGACGAGGTTCGCGAGCAATTTCAGCGTGGCTATCGCCCACAGGGCACGATTCTGGCGGTTGCCGGAAAATTCGACTGGGACAGCTTGCGGGACGAAGTTGGTCGGCTGTTTGGCGACTGGGACGTGCCTCACATTGGCGAGCCCAAGTCGGATGCGGTGCCGAGCCGAGGCACACATCTCGAGCACGATTCGAGTCAGACACAAATTGGTATCGCCTATGCGAGTGTGCCCTACGATCATGACGATTATTTTCAGGCATGGGGCGCGGTCGGCGTTCTTAGCGGGGGGATGAGTTCTCGCCTATTTACAGAGGTTCGCGAAAAACGCGGCCTTTGTTATTCGGTATATGCTGTCTGTCATTCGCTACGCGATCGCGGTAGCGTGCTCTGTTACGCCGGTACAAGTGCAGAGCGAGCTCAGGAGACGCTCGATGTCACCGTCAGCGAGTTGCGACGACTGACCGACGGAGTCGAGCAAGTCGAACTCGATCGGCTCAAGGCTCGCATGAAAAGTGCACTGATCATGCAGCAGGAATCGAGTACGTCACGCAGCGCGAGCATCGCCCGCGATTGGTATCAGCTAGGGCGAGTTCGTTCTCTCGATGAAGTGGGGCGGCTTGTCGACGCCCTGAGCTGTGAGAGTATCAATCAGTATTTGGCCGCCCATCCACTCGGCGAATTTACGGTTGTGACGCTAGGTCCACAGGCATTGGAGGTATCGGTTGGAACTCCGTGAGACGATTTTGGACAACGGTCTGACAGTGATGGCCGAATGCAACGATGAGGCGCACACCTCGAGTCTGGGGTTCTTTGTGCGAACCGGTTCACGCGATGAGACCGCGAACGTCGCTGGCGTGAGCCACTTTCTCGAGCATATGGTCTTTAAGGGAACGCCCCAGCGAACCGCGGAAGACGTCAATCGCGAGTTCGACGAAATGGGTGCGCACTACAACGCCTGTACCAGCGAAGAGAGCACGATTTACTATGCCGCGATCCTGCCAGAGTTTCAGGATCAAACGGTAGAACTGTGGGCCGACGTACTGCGACCGTCGCTGCGAGAAGATGACTTCGATATGGAGAAGAAGGTCATCATTGAAGAGATTCGCATGTACGACGATCAGCCTCCCTATGGCGCGGACGATCGCTGCAAGGCGGCATTCTTCGGTGAGCATCCGCTCGCCAATAGCGTGCTGGGGACGGTCGAGAGTATTACCGATCTCGCGGTCGACGACATGCGTGGATACTTTCAGCAGCGTTACGCGCCCGGCAACATTGCCCTGGTTGGCAGTGGCCGTATCGATTTTGATCGGTTCGTGGAGAAGGCCGCTGAGGTTTCGGCCGATTGGACGCCCGGCGAGACTTCCAGGCGGATGCCGGAACCAACACCGAATACCGACTTTCTGACCGTACCGAAGACGGAGTCGACGCAAGAATACGCAATGGAACTTGCCTCCGCGCCGTCCGCCACGGACGAGGCTCGCTATGCCGCAAAGGTTCTCTCGGTTGTGTTGGGCGACGATTCAGGTAGCCGACTGTTTTGGGACCTGGTCGATCCGGGGTTGGCCGAGCATGTTAGCCTAGGGCATTACGAATACGACGGGGCTGGCGTCTTCATGACGTACATGTCGTGCGATCCGGAAAGGTGTCAGGAGAATCTCCAGCGAATCATGGAGATCTATCGACAGGCGGCCGAAGAAGGGGTCACGGAAGCCGAATTGCGGCAGGCCAAGAGCAAGATAACCTCTCGTGTGGTTCTCTCCAGTGAACGCCCACGCAGTCGCCTGTTTCACGTGGGCGGAGCATGGCTGCACTCGCGGCCTTACCGCAGCGTTCGAGATGAACTTGAATCGCTCGAAGCCGTGACCGTTCAAGACGTCGAAGCCGTGCTGAAGCGGTTTCCGCTAACGAAGAACACAACGGTTGCGATCGGCCCGCTCGACAGCGTTGTGGCTCCACAGTAGTGGTTCGTTGCGCCTCGGCAACAATGAGAGGCGTGCTCTGGCAGCTGGCCGCCCGCACGCTAAATTGGGACGTTAAACGAGCTTCAATTAACGAGGCTTCTTGCGACGCAAGTCATGTCGTCGTTGTTGTTCTTGGCGTCGACGTAGTGACACCGTGCTTGCCAAGGCAGCGGAACTGACCAAGGTCGCCGCGTGATTCGTTTCTGTCGAATCATTGGCGGGATCGTTGACCGTTGCGATTTGCTCTTCGCGAGCCGCCACCTGGGCCGCGGCATCGGAATCTTCGCCGGCCTTAGCCTGGGCATCGGAGCCCTCGGTCGCCTCGGTGTTCGAGGTTTTGATGATCTGCTGCAGTGCTTCTTCCAGGGCAGCCCAGAATTCGGCCGGCAGCGAGGAAGTCCCACCCGATTGGAGCAAGTTTTCGAGGTCCTGTTCGCCGGGTAGCTTGACCGTCGCATCTTCAGACTCGAACAGGCTATTGAACGGATCCGTAGATTGTTCATTGGCAAGCGACTGCTGCAGCTTCTGTAGGGCTGCGTTCGCTTCGGCCGCCGTAATCGAGGCGTTTCCGTCCTGGTTCAGCCGTTCTACGGTCTCGTTCAAGACATCGGGAAGATTCGAAAAGATCTTGTAAACGTTGGCGTAAATGGCTCGATTTGCCGCGGCGACACCGTTGCCACCACCGTCGATGAATGCGGATCGTCCTGTGCCGGTGGATTGGCTGGCCGGCACGAATTGTGCCTGGACGCCGATTGGATCGGAGTTGGAGCCACTGCCGTTGTCGCCAGACGAGGATGTGTCGACAACAAAGATGCTCTGAGTGTCACCAAGGCTGTTGACGTTAGGATTCGCAATCGGATCGACAACGACCGTAATGCTGCCATTGGCTTGCCCGCCTCGTCCGTCGTCGACCGTGTATCGAATGATTTCCGTGCCAGTGAATCCGGCAGCCGGGGTGTAGACTACATTTCGCCCGTCCTCGGAGACGGTCGCGGTGCCACCTTGGCTCGGATTGCCAACGCGGATGATTCTCAAGGTCTCGTTGACGTCCGGTTCCGTGCCATCGTTGCTCGTTGCGTTGAGTTGGTTGAGTTTGGAGGCCTGGTCGACAACGAATTTGTCGTCATTGGCATACGGCAGGTCGTTAACTTCGTTGACAACTACCTGGAAGTTAGCGGTGACGAGATCATTGAATAAGCTGAGTGTGAATTCGTCGACACCTGAGAAGTCGGCGTGCGGAGTGTAGCTGAATTGTCCGTTTGCCAGGAACTGCACGTCACCATGTTTTCCATGCTCCGCAACGTGAACATCCTTCGGGTCGATGGGCTCTTGTGAGATCTGCTGCCAAGAGCCCCGGTAGGTCGTATCTTCGTCGGTCTCGATTTTCGTGTCGCGGATGAGTTGCTTGACTTCCACGATCGCGGTTAGCGCCGTGGTCTGATTGCCGGCGGCATCGGTGGCGGTGACCTTAATGGTCTGTTCGCCCGTCTGTGTCTCCGTCGGCGTCCAGGTGATTTCGCCTGTGACGGGGTTGATCGTTGCTCCGGCTGGGGCATCCGTTAGCGAATAGCGGAAGCCAGCCGTTCCCTCTTCAGGGTTTTGTGTGTCAAAGATGAAGGGGAGTCCCGCGATCGCGTCGAGAGCGGTGCTGGGCACTCCAGCGATCGGTGAGACCGTATCAATGGTTACGTTCAGCGCCGCCGAAGCCGCACTTGTTGGGTTCACCGTCTGGGTGGCGGTAATCGAGTTGACGCCTTCGGTGAGGCCTGCGGGGTTGTTGGTGGTAACGACCACGGTCGATTCGCCGCCAGCGACAACGGCCGAGCCAATTTCCGTAACCCCGGAGTAGAGTGTAACGGTAGCACCCGGCACGACTCCCGAAACCAGGAAGTCGAGTGTCGTCAAGTTCGTTAAATTGTCCGAATCGCTGATGCCGGAGTCCGAGCCAGGCAGCAGATCGATATCGGTAGGAGCGGCGGGAGCCACTTCGACGACAGCGCTGATCGTCGTTTCGTTACCAGCGATGTCGGTTGCAGCTATCGTTACCGTCTGGTTGCCGATCTGATCGTTAGAGGGAGTCCAGCTGACCTCACCTGTGGCGGCGTTGATCGTCATGCCAGCGGGCGGGTTATCGAGCGAGTAGCTGAAACCGGTATCGCCCTCTTCCACGTTGTCAGCATCGTAGCTAAACAGGTTGCCGGCGATAATGCTGGTGGGTATCTCGGGCGTGATTGCCTCTGGGGCGACTGTGTCGACGGTTACAACGAGAGCGTCGGATGCTTCGCTGGTTGGATTCACCGTCTGTGTCGCAGTGAAGGAGTTGGCCCCTTCGGCGATCGCGGTCGGATTGTCTGTCGTCACGACGACGGTTGTCTGGCCATTCTCGACGACGGCACTACCGACGGCCGTGTCACCCGCGAAGATCGTGACTGTGGCTCCTGAGGTGACTCCGGAGACCAGGAAGCTGAGAGTCGTCAGGTTCGTGATGTTGTCCGAGTCGCTCGCTCCGCTGTCCGATTCCGGCAATAGATCGATGCCGGTCGGGGCGGCGGGGATGACCTCGACTTCCGTCTCGCGGACGGAGTTTCCGTTGCCAGCCAGATCACGTCCGATCACGGTGATGTCGTGGATGCCTGCTTGGTCATTGGTCGGCGTCCAAGAAATGACGCCTGTGTCGGCGTCGATCGTCATGCCCGCTGGCGCATCGCCCAGCGAGTACTTGAAGCCATTGACGCCTTCCTCGTCGTGTTGAGCGTCGTAGATGTAAGGCGTGCCGGCTGTGACGCTAGTAGGTAGGTTTGGCGTAATGGGGCCGGGCGCCGTCGTGTCGATGTCGATCGTCAAAGCGTCTGACGGATCACTTTCTGTGACACTGGTTTGTGTCGCGGTGATTTGATAATCGCCTTCGGGAAGTGGTGCATCAGGAGTAATGATGACAAACACTTGGTCAACCGGCACGACTTTCTCACCGATCAAATTGCCATTGGCGAACAGCTTGACGGTCGCGCCGGGCGATACGGCTTGGACGCGGAACCTAGGCGTCGTGACATTCGTGACGTTATCGGTATTGCTGGAGCCATGGTCGTCGTCGGCCAACAAATCGACGCTAGCGGGAGCCCCGGTCGGCAGGGCGACGCTAACGGTCGCCGAGGTGGACGTTTCGTTGCCGGCTGCATCCGTGGCGATCACGGTGACCGTTTGATTGCCGACCTGGCCAAGCGCCGGAGTCCAGCTGACCTCGCCGGTTGCGGGATCGATAGTCATTCCAGCCGGAGGATTGTCGAGCGAATAGCTGAAGCCAGTGTTCCCCTCTTCGGGGTTCGCGGGGTTGTACTGGTACTCCACACCTGCGATCGCCTGAACCGGAAGCGGAACACTGAACGCAGCGGGAGCCGTCAGGTCGATTTCGATCTGCAATCCGGGAGACGACGCGGCTGTCGGGGCGTTGCTTTGTTTCGCCGTGATGGTTTGGGCACCTTCGACAAGGCCAGTCGCTTCCACTTCTACCGTCGTCTGCCCAGAGGCAACAACTGCTGAGCCAACTTCAGCATTTCCGGAAAACAGCCTGACGGTGGCCCCCTCGATGACGCCGGAGACCAGGAAGCGGAGGGTCGTCAGATTCGTGAGGTTATCTGAGTTGCTGAATCCGCTGTCGTAGGCAGCGAGAAGATCAACTCCATCAGGCGCGTCGGGGATAACGTCCACGGAGTATTCGTTGTCGGTTTCGTTTCCGGCATCGTCGATTGCTACGATCTTGAACGACTGGCTGCCCGCCTGACCGTTTGTTGGTGTCCAGCTTACCTTTCCTGTGTCAGCGTTGATGGTCATGCCGGCAGGAGCATCTTTCAAGGCGTAGCTGAAGCCAGGGTCACCTTCTTCTGTATTGCCGGGATCGAATTCGTACAGAACACCAGCGGTTGCGGAGTTCGGAGCGGTTCCCGTATTGGCAGCGGGAGCTGTGGTGTCTAGCGAGAATTCATAGTTGGTGAACTCACTGACTTGTGAGTTGGACATCTGCGCGCCGCGGATGGTATTGAGGCCCTCGACAAAAAAGTCTTCCAGCTGGGTCTCAATGATGACGCTCGTTTGGTCATCTGGAACGACGTCGACACCAAAGTTGGTGTCTCCCACGAATAGACGCACAATCGCGCCAGACTCGACCCCCGATACCAGGAACCTTGGCATGGTCTTGTTGGTTAGGTCGTCGGAGTCGCTTGCGCCGGTATCGTCGTCCGCAAGTAACTTGATTTCTGTCGGGGCTTGCGGGAGTACTCGCACGAGGTACGAGACGTAATGAGCGTTGCCTGCAGCGTCAACGGCGTTGAAGCCGTAGATGACTGTGCCGCTTTGACCGGGAGCCGGGGTCCAACGGATCTCCCCCGTAACCGTGTCAATCGTCATGCCCTCAGGGAAATCGACTTCCTCGTAGCTGAAGCGAAGTGTGCCTTCTTGAGGATGGCCTAGATCGAAATAGAATTGTTCTCCGACGGTAACTTCGGAGGGAGCTATTCCCGTGGTGTCCACCGGCTCTGTGAGATCGACACCGATGGTTGTCCCGGCCGACTTAGGGCTGGGGGTGTTGAGCTCTTGAGTGGCCCTGATGGTGTAGATGCCTTCCGCCAGCGGTCCGCCGACAGCATTGTAGGGGACGGTTACGTCCAGTCGGTCTCCCGGAGGGCCATCGGGAGCGGTGACCGACGCGACTTCAACGTCGTCAACGTAGACGCGAACCAATGCGTTCGGTACGACGCCCGATACGACGAAGCTGGGTGTTGTGATGTTCGTGAAGTTGTCTGAATTGCTGGCGCCCGAATCCGACTCCGGTGCAATGTTCACGTCCGTGGGAGCGGCCGGAACAACTTCTATGGAGCCACTGACTTCCTTCGTGTTGCCCGCCAGGTCAGTGAGCCGAATCGTGAAAGGCACGTCTCCGATCTGATCCGCGCGAGGTTGGTAGTGGACCGCGCCCAAGTCAGATTTGGGCAACGTCATCCCCGGGACGGGATCGACCAGTGTGAACCGAATGTCGGTTTCCGTACTGGCATCGAAATCAGCGGCGAATGTGACGAACAGATTTTCCGCCACTGTCTTCTGCGGCTGGTCCAGCACCAACTCGCCGAGTGTCGTGTCGATCGTGACATCAAGCGCGGTAGAAGCTGCACTGGTTGGGTTGATCGTTTGCTTCGCGGTGATTGAATGCACGCCGTCGGTGAGTTCGATGCCTTCGTTCATCGCGACCACGACGGTGGACTCGCCGTCACCAACGACGGCCGAACCAATCGCCGTTGGTGAATCGCCGTCGAATATCTCAACGGTAGCACCCGGCAGGACTCCCGAGACTAAGAACGAGAGGTTGGTAAGATTAGTGACGTCATCTGAGTTGAAGCGGCCGGTGTCAAAGTCGTCTAGCAGGTCAACGCCAGTCGGTGCGGGCAAGTCGACGACCACGGTTGCACTGATGGTGTCTTCACCGCCCGCGTGCGTGGCCTTGATGGTTACCGTGTTATTGCCTAGTTGATCTGAAGTCGGCGTCCAGGTGATTTCACCGGTCTTGGCATCGATGGACATGCCGGTCGGGGCCGCGTCGAGCGAGTATACGTTAGCTGTACCGTCTTCGCTGTAGTGGCTGGCGTTGTAGACGAACGGGACGGTTACAATCGCGGACGTCGGAATTGCAGGCTGGATGCCGTGCTGGGATCGATCCAAGGTAACCGTTAGCGCAGCGGTCGGGTCGCTTGTCTTCGTCGCTGGCGTAACGTTTCCGAGTTCAAAGTTGGTGCCTTCACCATATTGCACCGCAGTAATCGAGTTGGCGCCGTGCGCGAGTAAATAGCTGGCGACGGTGACGTCGACGCTCGTTTCACCTTCGCCTACAACGGTTTGGCCGACTTCGACGCCGTCGGCGAGCACCTTCACCGTGAGGCCATGGGTCACGCCATCAACGCGAAAAGTAAGCGATTCCAGATCGGTGTCATTGTCGGTGTTGCTTGCCCCACTGTCCGATGAGGCGAGCAAATCGACGCTCGTGGGCGTCGGCGGATCGATGTCAAAATAGACCAGCTGTGAATCAAATGAGCTGTAGTCGGTGAAACCACTTGGTATCCGCAATGGATCGTAGACATACGCTGAGAACGCACCGCGTCCAACGAATCCAGGCTGGGGCGTAAAGGTCACGGTGGTCGAACCGGTCTGGCCAGATAACTGTAACGTTTCGCTGACGACGTCCCCCTGGACACCAGGGGTAAATTCCGGCACGTAAACCACTACGTCGTCCCCTTCAGGGTCGAAGAAGTTGATGTCAACGCTGCTGGTTTCGCCTGCCAGTACCGAAAACAGCGGAATCTCCTCCTGCCACGGACGAGCGTTGCTGGTGTCATCGGTGATTGTTACTTCAAACGTTTCCGAGAATGAGTTGCCCGACTCATCGGTGGCGGTGACCGTTACTTCGATGGGATCTTGTAGGGCAAGAATACCGAGTCCTTGGTCATTGCCGTCCGGGTCGACCAATGCCTTTAGCATCAGCGTCCCATTCTCATTGTCCGTAAATAATTCGGAGTTTGTGATGACAACTGGATTGGCCGGTCGCGAACCGCCGGGAGAGTCGGGATCCGTGGGAGCGTTGCCAATGGATTGAAGCGCATCCAAACCGTCAGTGAGAAGTCCAAACACCGAGTGATGGGAATCCAGGTGACGTGGCTTGTTGAGCGTAACGAAGAATTCGGCGTTGTTGTCGTCCTCGGCGGCCTTGGCCATCGACAAAGTACCGATCTGATTGTGGCTCAGATCAAGATGGAACTCGTCATTAAAATCTTCGAGTGGCGATACGGCTCCCGTCGCCTGAATAACGAAGTTCTCGACGATGCGGATGAACTCTTTGTTGTCGTAGAAGTCGCCTTCGATCAGTTCCGCAAACTGCGCGGTGGTGCGGGGTGCACGCTGCTCGAAGAACTCGAAGATCATGGTCCCATGATCTTGCACATCCAATCGCCAGCTTCGATTTCCGCTGAGAATCTCCGCGTGCAGATTAGCACTGCTCGATTCGACGGTATACGTAATGTTTTCGCCCAGACCGTGGTCGCCGTTGATGCCGATATGGAGCGGCGCGCCAAATGCAACGTCCTGATCTCCGATCGTCAGAAACGACGGAGTATTCGCGGCGAGCAAGTTTCGCGGTTCGAGAGATTCAAATGCAAGAGAACTTGGGCGATCGAGTTTGTCTCGACGTGCAGCGCGGCCAATCTTTTGAATCATGGAGCTTCCTGTGAGAACGCGAATTTGGTGACCTTTTCTCTGTCAGGCGGGAGTCCTTCCATGATACCCGTGCTTGCTCCAGGTGCCAACGAAATAGCCGGTATTTCCGGCGTTTCTGGTACGCCTTAGGGGCCCGTGATGCCGCTATAACCGACAAATTATGCGCAGTATGCCAGATGCCAGCCCCCTCACGCGGGTGAGGCCGGTTCCGAAGGCCAATTTCCCCGCAGGAAATGGACACTTTGCGAATGGGAATCGGCTGTCGTTCAACGCCGATTCCGGCAACGCAGACGGCCTGCGGGGCGGCCAGTCCAGGCCGGCGAGCCTTGCCTATCAAAGCAAGGGGATGGCAGAGTTGCCTAGAAGTCGTACCAGATTCCGAAGCCCAGTTTTTGCTCGCTGGTATCGAAGAATTCGTATCGTTCGTGCTTGCCGTTGTAGTATTGGAATCCGACTCGCATCAGGTGCTCGTCGCGAGGACTGCGCCACTGCCACCCTGCTTGAATAACAAAATTGCCGCCGAAGTCGACTTCCTCTCGCAGGTGGGCGTTGACCGCAAAGAAGGGGGAACCTCGAAAACCACAGGCGCACTGCGGGCTGTAGTCGAGACCGAATTGTAGGTCCCATGGCTCGTTCACATCGGTCTTGAAGCCCCAGCCAATTTCTCCATATGCGGTTAGATCGTCGTTGATTTCGTAGGAGTGTCCCCAGAGGATTGCATCGCGTGAATAGTTGAGCCGTCCCGAAAGCCCATTGCGCAGTGCATACTCATCGCCGAGGTGAGAGCTGAGGTGGAAGTAGGCAATCTTCATTCGGTAACGACCGCAGCCATAGGTCAATGGAATGCCGAAACGATAGTCGGTTGCTTCCAGATCCATGTTCTCTTCGGGATCGAGGCGAGGTTGCGCTGCGGCCTCCACGTCTAGTTGCCAGCCCTCCGGACGAACGGCATCGTGCGTTCCGTAGCGAAAAACGCCGAAGCGACCACCGATCGATAGATCCCATTTCACGCCGTCGTTCGACTCGCTGTTGAACACCGCGCCCATGCGAGGTTCTTTGACCCCGGCCAGATAGTTGCGATAGATGAGGCCGTCCGGCACGATCTGCCAGGCCCAGCCACTGGACTCTTCAGCATAGCCCTCGACCTCGTACACCTCTGGCGGTCGCTGTGACGTAAGTGATATTCGACTCGTTCCAGCCGCTGCCGCGACATGCGAAACGGCATGCGTCGTGCCCAGCGGTTGATAGGGAGCATGAGCATGCGGCGACCAGGACCGATCCGGGACGCGAGTCGACCAGGCAACCTCGCCAGGTCGGCCAAGTGATTGGGCCGGCGGGCCATAGCCGCCGTAGGAGACCGTGGGGGGGGGCGTATGACGCGGCTGATGGTAGGCAGGAGCTGCCGTGGGCTGTGGATTCCAATTGCGTAGCCACTGTGCTTCCGCACTCGTGGCGATGTTGATGCTGGCTAGGATCATGAGGATCAGCAAGCCAGGAGCTGTCAGCACGCGATGAGAACGCAGGGGCAGTTGTTCGTAAGCAGTGGCGCACAGAAGCAACGGCGAGGTGGGCATGGCGGGAGGAGCCCCAGATAAAAGGAGCCACAGATATCGGGTTCTTTGGGGAGGAGGGGCGGGACGCTGCGGCCACTGTGCACGCTGGGAGCGCGGAGGTAGGGTAGACCGGGCTATACGATTTATCGGCACATTCCGAGCGGTGCTCAAATCCCTTACGACCCGTTTTTGGTGCTTTCGCTGGAACAGCCGGCAAAGTTTACCAAGGTCGCAAGGTTGCCTGGGCCTGAACCCCGTAGCAGCTTGTTTCGCGCACAAGACTCGCGTGAACGATCAAATTGAGTGCAACTGCTAGCGGCCAGTAAACGAGCTTTGGCGGTCGTCGCAACCCGTACAGGCTTCCCGTTTGCCCTAGGTACTTAGTTGCTCGTGCGGTTTTGGCTGCTCGCTATCAATCCTGAATGGTTCTGCGCTCGAAAACCAATATGAGTGTTCGTACTAACGATCACGTCTACGCACGGACCCCGCTGCGTACCGGTGAGGTTTGGCCGCCAGGGACAGAATTGGCGGAGAGGACAAGAGAAGAGTCGAGATGAGGAAGCAAGTCATGAAGTCGTCGCTGCTAACCGCCGTTGTTGCGTTTGTTGGTTTTGCGATCCTAGGAGCGGCGACCGTCGAGGCCGGACCTTGGGAGCGGTTCTTACGGCACCATGGGATGCACCAGGGGCGTGGATATCACTCTCGCCTGCCAGCGAAGTACCAGTACCGTTTGCGGCATCACGACCAGTATCTTTTTGATCCCGTTCCCTTGCCGCCCTATTACGGACCGGCAGCCGAGTACTTGCCGACTCACCAATACCGATACGATTCTCGTCAGCAGGGGCCGATGCCCTTCGGTCCCAGCCGTGTTGCCCCGTACCGACGGCCGGCCCCCGCCGAGCAGATTCCTTTAGGGCGGCCAACCTCGTCACGACCAGGTTTTGACGGTGTCTACGGGCCGGGTTTGCCGATTACTCGGCCACAGCGATCGCAATAGATCAACACGAAGTGGTGATCCCTCTCGGAGATCGCCCCGTTGTGGCTTTTCTCGCGTTTCGCTAGAATCCGCCTCCCGCTTGAATGAGGAGCGGAAACGTCCAAGATTACCGAACGTGGGAGAGGATAAGTCATGGAGCGAACGCTCATTTTGCTCAAACCGGATTGCGTCCAGCGTCGACTGATGGGACGCATCATTTCTCGTTTTGAAGAAAAGGGCCTCAACATCATCGCCATGAAGATGATGCGGGTTACTCCGGAGCTGGCCAAGCAGCATTACGCGGAACACGTTGAGAAGCCGTTTTATCCGGGCCTCGAAGCGTTCATCACCGGAGCTCCCGTGGTGGCGGCCGTGATCGAAGGACTCGAAGTGATTCGCGTCGTTCGTGACATGCTGGGTGCCACGAGCGGTCTCAAAGCAGATGCGGGAACGATCCGCGGCGATTACAGCGCCAGCCGGCAAATGAACCTGGTTCACGCCTCGGACGGACCGGAAGCGGCTGCCCGTGAAACGGAACTGTACTTCAGCGCCGACGAACTGTGCGACTACTCGCCGACGCTCACGCCTTGGCTGAAGGCCGACGACGAAGGCTAAGAACGCCTTGGTTCCGAGTCGTCTGAAAGCGTTTATTTTGTTCAGGCTAAAGGTGCGCGCCGATCGAAGATTCGGTATTCGCCCTCCTACGAGGCGTCGGCGCCGTTCTTTTCTGTCGTCGAACGGAAGCGGTTCATTAGCTTCTTCACGATCAGAGGAAACGTGCCCAACAGGGCGAACGCCCAGAGTAGTCCCCACGGCACCTGGAATCCATCTTCCTGAAAGAGCTGGTTAAGCCCCGTTAGCTCTGTGCCGGCGTAAACGTAGACGATCGTGCCTGGCAGCATGCCGACTTGGCTGACCCACCAAAACGTTGCCGCACGCATCGGCGTTAGCCCCATGACGAGATTGATTACCCAGAAAGGCACCACAGGGATCAATCGGAGCGAGAACAGGTAAAACACCCCTTCCTGTTCAAGCGCCGCGTTGAACTTTATTAGCTGTTCGCCGAACCGCCGTTGCAACGTGTCTCGAAAGAGATAGCGACTCAACAAGAAGGCCAAGGTCGCACCGGAAGTCGAGGCAAAGCTGATGACGACCAGTGCCACGAGCAGGCCATGTAGCTGACTCTCGTAAGCCCTGGCGAAGAACCAGCCATAGCAAAGAGTCATCGGAGCGGCCCCTGGCAAGGAAATTCCGGTGACCAGCGTGTACGCCGTGTAGGCGATTAGGATCACGACCCAAGGTCGCTGCTGCTGGAATGCCAAGATCTCGGCTTCACGTTCTGCCAGATTATTGATCGCACGGCCGATGTCGCCTCCGGAGAACCACCAAGCGGTGCCGGCTATCGCAAGCAATGCCGTGACGACAATCAGCTTTCGGTATCCCCGGTTTGCAGATTGGGGCGCCGAGGATCCGCCATCGGCCAAGCCATCATCGCTGCCGTCGTTCTGCGGATCATTCGTGCTGGACATGCGAGGGCTACCCAGGGCTAGTGGACTGCCAGCCGTCCCGCCGGCGTTTCACTCCGCAGTGCGTCGATCATGTCGCGCGTGGCAGCCTCGACCGCCTCCTGCCAGCGTTCGTCACCGAAACGCTCGCGATACGGTTCCTTGGCATGCGCGAAGATGATGCCGCGAGAGTTGTTCACGATTCCACCCAGTCCGCGATCATCCATCGCCGCGGCGACGTCGGCAGCGGAACCGCCTTGCGCACCAAAACCCGGAACCAAGAACCAGGTATGCGGCATCGCGGCTCGAAGTTCTCCCAGCTGTTCGGGGTAGGTCGCTCCCGCCACGGCGCCGACCGCACCGTAGCCGCACTCGCCAGCGGTGTCCTGGGCAAGTTTCTCGACGTACTCCGCCACGTGCTGATAGAGGCAGCTACCGTCGGCCGCTAGGTCCTGGAACATGCCGCCGCCAGGATTGGAAGTCTTCACAAGGACGAACACGCCGGCAGAACGTTCCACTGCAACGTCGACGAAGGGCGTGAGGCTGTCGTCTCCCAGGTAGGGGCTCACGGTCAATGCATCGGCCCCCCAGGCACTCTGGCCCTGCGAACCGAGAAAGCCCTGGGCATATGCGGTTGCCGTGGAGCCAATATCGTTCCGTTTGCCGTCCATGATAACGAGCAGCTCGCGTTCGCTGGCGTAGGCGACCACTTCTCCCAAGGCGACCATGCCGGCAGGACCGAGTTGTTCAAAAAAGGCAGCCTGCGGCTTGACCGCTGGTACCAGCGAGGCGACCACGTCGATCACGCCGCGGCAGAATTCCGCGTAGGCGGCGGCTTTCTGAACGTTATCGGTGGCGTCATAGCCTTGCTGCAATCCTTGGGGTAATTGCTCGAAACGAGGGTCGAGCCCAACGAGTACGGGATTTCCACAGCGGATGACGTTACCAGCTAGTCGATCAGCGAAACTTTCCAAGTTGTCGGCTCCTTGTCGGAATTCGTTCGCGGGGATTCTGTGGGGCGTTTTCTGATGGTCACCGCTGCCAATATGTTGCCGCCCAAGGCGGTGGCTGGTTGCCATTGGCGATGGGGCCCATTCTCGTGTAGTTGCCCCAATCTCGCATAGTTGGGGGGCGATTGCTAGCGGAGCTAGCGGGGGCGTAGGAGGCACAGTCGCTTCATCCTGTCCCGTTCAGAAGTCTACACGCTCCGGCCAGCCAAGATACGCATTGGAGAATGACCGTCGACAACCTACACTTCGACCCTATTTTTCCCGCAGTTACGCTGCTGATCGAGCGTCCCAAATGAGATCGATTCTTTGAGTACCGCAGAAGCTGGCAACACGACCGACCGCACCTCCGGAGTCACTGGTGGCGCTGAGGCGACGCAACAAGCGTCGCCAGACGCTGAGAATGCCGCCATCGCCGGTGCTCGACAAGAGATTCGAGCGTTGGTCGCTGAGGTGGCGCAGCTTTCGAAGACCGATGTCGCTGCGGAAGAATTTTACGAAGTACTTGTCGGTCGAACCGTATCGGCCCTGGCTGCCGTCGGAGGCGCTCTTTGGACACTTCGCGATGACGGCGTGCTCTCCCTCGAATTCCAGGTCAACTACCGACAAACCGGGCTCGTCGAAGAGCCTGGCGTCAGCGATGCTCAACTCGTCAGCCAGAACCAGGCCCGCCATGGTCGCCTCCTTCGGCGGTCGCTCGACCAACCACATGGAACCCTCGTTGCACCGCACAGCGGATCAACGGGCGATGCAGAGGCGGCAAACCCGACCGACTACCTGTTGATTTTGGCTCCGCTCGGGGGCGATCAGCCCACCGCCGTCTTGGAGATCTTTCAACGTCCGGGAGCAGGGCCGGTAACGCAACGCGGCTATCTTCGTTTTCTGCTCCAAATGAGTGAGATCGCGACTGACTTTCTTAAGTCACGTCGTTTAAGGCAATTCGAAGATCGCCAGATTTTGTGGGGGCAATTGAATCAATTCACGCAGACCGTGCATCGAAGCCTTGATCCTCGGCGAGCTGCATTTACGATTGCCAACGAAGGGCGTCGTCTGATCGAGTGTGATCGCCTGAGCTTGGCGACCTGCCAGGGCAGGCGTTGTCGAATTACCGCGGTCAGTAATCAGGATACGCCCGACAAACGTTCCAACGTCATCACTTCGTTGACGAAACTTGCCCAGCGCGTTGTAGCCACAGGCGAACCGGTTTGGTTCACTGGTGACTCGCGACGCCTTTCGCCCCAAGTGGAAGAGGCAATTGACTCGCACGTCGATATCTCCCACGCCAAGGCAATCGGAATTCTCCCGCTGGTTCGGCCCTTAGATGCCGACGGTGACGAAGGCAAAGACGCCGCAAAGGCAAAACCTAAGGACGTGTTGGGCGCACTTGTTATCGAACGTTTCGATGAAGCCCGGTTCCATGAAGGACTGCTTCATCGGGCAGAGTTAGTGAGGCAACATTCAGCGACGGCGCTCGGGAATGCATTGGATCATCACGGTCCGTTGATGCCGCTCTTGCGCAAGATGGGGCGGTCGCGTGCGGTGACATCGGCACGGAGCGTGCCCAAGACGCTCTCCGTGCTCGTCGCAGTGGTGTTAGCCGTTGCCTCTCTGTTCGTTATTCCGGCCGACTTCCAATTGGAAGCTCGCGGGACCCTAGAGCCTTCGATTCGTCGAGATCTGTTTGTGCAAGAGCCAGGGCTGGTGACGGACGTGTTCGCCAAGCATGGTGAGCTCGTGGCAGAAGGGATGCCGCTGGTTCAGCTTCGCAGTCGCGATCTCGAGGTGCAGATTACGGATCTCACAGGGCGCCGACTGGCGACCGAAGAGCAGATCGCCGCGATGCGTCGCGCTCGAAACGATCCTCGCCTGCCCGCGGATGAACGCGACCGGTTGGCGAGTCAGTTGAAGGAGTTACAAGGAACGTTCGACAGCCTCAGCGGTCAAATCGAATTACTGGAGACCAAGAGAGATCAGCTCACGCTCAAGAGTCCCATCGCCGGACAGGTGATTACCTGGGACGTGAGCAATCGCCTCATGCGGCGGCCAGTCGATAAGGGGCAACTGCTGATGACGGTTGCCGACCCTGCAGGTCCTTGGGAACTTGAACTCCAGATGCGCGAAGATCGCATGGGACACATCGCCCGCGCAGCGGCACAGGCCCGAAAAGAAGGCGAGCCGCTGGCTGTCGAGTACATTATGGCGACCGATCCAGGCGAGAGCCGAGAAGGCAAGGTGGTCCGCATTCAATCGGCTGCGGAAGTACGCGGACAAGAAGGGAACACGGTCCTGATCCGGGTGTCCCCGGATCGTTCCCAGCTGGAGAATGTTGAACTCCGGCCAGGGGCTACCGTGACCGCCAAGATCCACTGTGGAAGGCGTAGCCTTGGCTATGTCTGGTTTCACGACGTAATTGCTTTCGTGAATTCGAAGATTCTGTTCAGATTGTAATGATTAAAGTGCTCGTTGTGGGCCGGCCTTTGCATCGCGGGCTAGAATCGCAAACAATACTTACATAGCGCCGGATAGGGCACATAACACGGTGACGCGATCGTTCCGTCACAGAGTATCCGGCAACCAAGGGCCACTTGCGGCCAACCGATACGGTGGGAGTACCAAGTCATGCAGGTTCGATTCCTTACGATTGCCATTCTGACGACTGCGACTTTTTGGGGTGTCGTTGGATGTCCGCCAGCTTTCAGTCAAGAGGACGAGAAGTTCCTGGTCTCCGCCATTGATGATGTCGAGGTGCCGGCTCGTGAAGCGGGCGTTCTGACCGAACTTCCAGCCAAGCCGGGGCAGCAGGTTGAAGAAGGCCACGTCTTGGGCAAGGTCGATGATGATCGTGCACGTATCGCTGATGAGTTGGCGGAGATTACGCACGACAAGGCCAAAGAGAGTGCGGAGAACGATATCAATGTCCGCTACGCAAAAGCGGCATCCGATGTTGCCGATGCAGAACTCGAACGTGCTAAAGCGGCCAATCGACGAACGCCCGGTTCGATATCCGATTCTGAAATGCGGACGAAAGAACTGGAGGCAAAGCGGGCCGAACTGCAGATTGAGCAAGCGATTGTGGAGCAACAACTCTTGGAGCACGATGTTCGTACTGCATACGCCGAGTGGAAAGCGGCACGCAAACAAGTCACTCGCCGACAAGTGACCTCGCCGATCGACGGCGAAGTTTTTGAAGTGCATCGCAACCGCGGAGAGTGGGTCGAGGCCGGCGAGCCCGTCCTTCGGGTCGTGCGTATGAATCGACTTCAGATTCAAGGGTTTCTCAAGGAAGCCGATTGGGCAAGGGCCGCGGTTATCGATCGCCCCATCACTGTCAAGGTAACCATGGACGGCGGACGCGTCGAAACCTTTAAGGGTAAGATCGTGTTCGCGAGCTCGGAAACGACTGGCACGAGCGAGTTCAAGATCTCGGCCGAGGTCGACAACCGCAAGGAAAATGGGCGTTGGCTACTTAAGCCAGGTCAATCGGCGAACGTTACGATTGAGTAGCCGCCGGTAGATTTGTCACCTGGCGACGTTGATGGTTCAGGGCACAGGAAGTGCAGCATGCTCCTTTGTGGAACATGGAATTTATGGATAGTTACCTGAGTCGCTCATGACGACTGCTTCGCAGACGCTTGTTTCCGCTTCGTCTCGTTCGCTCAACGTACGCGCTCGTCGGGATCTAGACGCCACGCGACAAATGTACCAGGGAACCACGTACTGGATCGTCAAGGATCCCGTGGGCCTGAAGTACTTCCGTTTCCACGAGGAAGAGTACTTCATCCTTCAATCTCTCGACGGCGCCCAGAGTCTCGATGGGATCAAAAAGGCGTACGAGAGCCAATTCACGCCGAGCCACATCTCAACGGAAGAAATCGCCCGCTTCGTAGGAACGCTCTACCAATCGGGCCTCGTTAACGCCGACGTACTGGGGCAAGGGGACCAGCTTCGACAGCGGCATCAGGAGAAACGGCGCAAGGAGATGCTTAGCGCAGCGAGCAATATCCTGGCCATTCGGTTTAAGGGCATCGATCCCGATCGGCTGCTGGAGCGAATCTATCCTGCCACCCGCTGGTTCTTTCGGCCAGCAGGCGTAGCGATTTCGATTGCCGTTACCCTATCTGCCCTGCTTCTGATTCTGGTGCAATGGGAAGTGTTTATCTCGAAGCTACCAAGTTTCGAGCAGTTCTTTCAGGCGCAGAATTGGATCTGGCTGGCGATTGCACTGGCCGGGACAAAAGTCCTGCATGAATTTGGGCACGGTCTAACCTGCAAACACTTTGGGGGTGAGTGCCATGAAATGGGAGTCATGCTGCTCGTCCTGACGCCCTGCCTGTATTGCAATGTGTCGGATTCCTGGATGCTGCCGAGCAAATGGCGCCGCGCTGCGATCGGAGCCGCGGGTATGTACGTCGAAGTTGTTCTCGCCGGCGTTTGCACCTTCATATGGTGGTTTACGCATCCCGGTCTGATCAATCAGCTTTGCCTGAGCGTTGTGTTTGTTTCATCGGTCAGTACGATTCTATTTAATGCCAATCCGTTGCTTCGCTACGACGGCTACTACATTCTGTCGGATCTCGTTGAGATTCCGAACCTTCGGCAGAAGGCCAGCGCGATCCTGAATCGCAAGATGGGAGCCTGGTTTCTGGGGCTCCCGGTAGCGGACGATCCCTTTCTTCCACAGCGCAGGCAATGGTTTTTTGCACTCTATACGATAGCGGCGGCCGGCTATCGCTGGCTGATCGTCGGCTCGATTCTTTGGTTCCTCTACAAGGTTTTTGAACCTTACGGTCTACAGGTGCTTGGGCAGGCCATCGCCATGATGGCTCTGTATAGTTTGTTGTTGCACCCGCTGGTCCGTCTTGCCAAGTTCTTCTACGTACCCGGGAGGCTTCAGAAAGTGAAACGCCCTCGTCTTTACGCATCGCTGGCAGCAGTTGGCGTCCTGCTCTTAGCGGCGTTCTTTGTCCCATTGCCGCATCACGTCGTATGTAGCTTGGAGTTGCAGCCTTACAACGCCGCCCAGGTTTACGTGGACGTGCCGGGTTTTCTTGACGAAGTTCTCGTCAACGAAGGAGACTATGTGGAGGCTGGTCAAGAGTTGGCCCGACTGCGCAACATTGACGTTCATTTGGCCGTACGGCGTATTGAAGGGGATCAACGACGTCAGCAAGCGCGGCTGGAAATGTTGCGGCGAGATCGGCATCGGGATGACCAAACGGGCCAAGAAGCGGCCGAGGCGATTCCGGCGGCGGTGAAGACGCTCAGCAGCCTTAGTTCTCAGCTCGAACAGAAACGCCTGGAAACGGAACGCCTTCGATTGGTTGCCCCTCGAGCAGGATACGTGATGTTGCCGCCATTGAAGCGAACGCAGGGAGGACGGCCGGGTGAGCTGGCGAGCTGGAGTGGAACGCCGTTTGATGTACGCAATCGTGGAACGTATTTGCATGCCAGCGAGCGGCTTTGTCAAATCGGGGACCCGCAGCGGTTGGAAGCGATCCTAGTGATCGATCAAACCGACATCGAATTTATTGCCAAGGATCAGCCGGTGGAAGTTCAGCTCGATGCCCTCTCCGGGGAGTCGTTCGAGAGCAAGGTTGAGAACATTGCTCGGGTGGAATTGGAAGCCAGTCCGTCGCGTCTCTCCTCAAAGGCGGGTGGGGAACTGACGACCATGACCGACGAGTCGGGGCAAGAACGCCTGATGAGTACTTCGTATCAGGCACGCGTGCTACTAGAGAACTCCGAAGGTATCCTGCATATGGGATTACGAGGGCAGGCCAAGATTCGAACCGAACCTCGAACCTTGGCCGCGAGGCTCTACCGCTCGCTGCGACAAACGTTTAACTTCAGCCTCTAGCTAGATGAGATTCAACAACGATTTCTCAGCGGAATCTATGAATAAAGAAGTTGAGCATGGTCTCTGAAAACCGCACGATTGACAATTCTGGTCCCCACGAACAATACATGCGTCTGGCTTTGCAAGAAGCCCAGGCGGCCATGGACGAGGATGAGGTTCCTGTCGGCGCTATCGTGGTTCAGCATGGCCGCGTGATTGCTTCCGCCCATAACCAGCGGGAGCAACTACACGACCCGACGGCGCATGCGGAAATGATCGCCATCACCCAGGCGGCCGAATCGCTAGGCAGCTGGCGACTGACCGATTGCGTGCTGTACGTCACGCTTGAGCCCTGTCCGATGTGCGCCGGCGCGATTGTACAGGCTCGCGTTCCTCGCGTTGTCTACGGAGCCCAGGACCCCAAAGCGGGGGCGGCCACTTCGCTGTACAACATTCTGCAAGACGATCGCTTGAACCACTCGGCCGACGTGACCGGGGGAGTGCTGGGCACGGAATGTGGCGAAATTCTCACCCGGTTCTTTGCACAGCAGCGAGCCGCCGGCAAGAAGTAGCCGTTCTCTGGGAACCTGGCGCAGGCCTTTCGCGGCCGAAGTCATGCAAAAGGTCCACGCGTCCCGATGCGGCTCGTCAACGATAGCGGCACCGATTCGTCGGTCGCAGGGAGTCCGCTACCGGCAGTTCGTTGTAGTGTCCCAGTCGATGCCGTCGTCGTTACATCCCGGCGTCATTTGAGAGGCGTAAATGTAGTAGCTGTCGACGGCCGATTCCTCATCGATCACGAACGGGGCTACGTGTAGGTCGGCGTAGAGTACGTTGAAGCCGAATCCGTTCTGATGGTACGAACTGGGACGGGCGTTTCCAATCAGCAGGTTACTCGTCGGAGCGGCCGCTGGCTGAATCAGTGCACTCGTAACTCCCGAAAGGCCGTGGGTGGGATCGTCATCAAAGGCGATGCCCTGCATCAGCTCGCCAACGTTGGTGAAGTTGGCCAGATCCATGTTTTCACTGACTAGGATCGTATTGGCCTTCCCATCGGTGATGTCTGAAATTCTGGTGTTCTGGCGGTCAGCCTTGTCGATTGTGTGGTTGTGCGAAATGGCCGCACGGCGACTGTCGCGCGGAGGCGAGTTCGAGGAGACATCTTGCCGTCCAACATTAATCGCGTACGACATGGGGAAGAGGAGTTGTCCTCCACCATCGAGATCGGCACCAATATCTGGATTCTCACTCGGGCAAATGATGAAGGAGTATTCTTTTTGCCAGCGCGTTGTATTGCCAGCGATGATCTGAGCGTACTCGTCCTCTTTATCCAGGTAGGGGAACAAGGAGGGTATCCAACCAACGGTCGTTGTACCGGTGCCTGAGCGTAGCGCGATATTACGGGCGTAGGGCGGATAGTATTTCTTGTCGCTCTCGTACAGGAACAAGGCGTTGCCAAGTTCCTTGAGCTGAGAAACACATTGGGTGTTGCGAGCGTGTGCCAGTGCAGCTTGATAGGCAGGTAGAACGAGACCGGCCAGCGTGACAATGATGCCGATGACGACAAGCATCTCCACAAGCGTGAAACCGTGCCGTTGCTGTCGTTGTAATCTTCGCTTCATGATGAGCCTCTTCATTTCTTGCCTCCGCGAATCGGATCACTGGCAGATCCGAGGGGGGTGCCGATCCCGGACTGGGACCGCACGTATGTTCCAGGTGTAATTGTTACTGAATTGAGGATATTTTTCCAGAGTTTTCAATCGGACGCTAAACAGGACGAATTGCCCTTCTATCTAGTCGGATAACAGCTGGATCAGACGGCCGCTGTAGGTGGGCGAATTGTAACAGAAAAGGCCGATATGTTGACGATTTAGGCGATTATGCTTACAGTTAGTTTCGGATTTTGAACAGGGGATGAGCCAAGGCAATTTGACGGTGAATTCTTTTCTTCACTTCAGTTCTTCGAGGGGGAGTGACACGCCCCGTACGCTTACTCCGCCCCGGCGACGTGCTTGCGGATTTACGCTGGTCGAGCTCATGGCGGTGGCCGTGATCATTTCGATTCTTGCCAGCATGGTACTTTTCGCGGTTGCCGATGCGCGTTTGACCGGGGAGATTGCCGCGACAAAATCGACAATCGCAAAGCTGGACACCCTCCTCAGGCGGCAGTGGATGTCGTATCAGACGCGGCGCGTTCCACTCCCGCCGGGCTCCACTGCGGCAGATCGTCTTGCTGCCCTTAGGCAAGTGATGCGGATGGAACTGCCGGGGGTTTGGGAGGATGTTACCACAGATTCGGCGTTGTTTACTCAGTCGGGAGGAAATCTGCCGGCACTCAATCGAGCCTATCGACAGTATAAGTCGAGCACTTCGGCAGACAATCAATTCTCGAGTGCTGAGTGCCTCTACATGATTGTTACGGTTGCCTTTGCGGCTGAGAGCCGGGGCATGTTCGATGACTCGCAAATTGGTGACGTCGACGGCGACGGGGCGAAAGAGTTCATTGACGCCTGGGGCACCCCGATTCGGTTCATTCGTTGGCCGATCGGGTTCGTGAACGACGACTATCACGACGGCACGGCGACTTCTGCCGAGCGAATCGGATTTCTTAGCGACATCATGCCGCCCATGATGGAAGACCCCAGTGGAAACTGCTGGCCCGATGCAAATGCCAGGCACGATCCCTTTGACGTCATGGCTAAAGACGAGGTTGCCTTCTTTGTCTATCCGCTTATCTATTCAGCCGGGCCTGACAAGATTTTTGACATCTACGGTGGTGTGTTGGGCGCAAACGACAACCCCTATATCGAGGTTAGTTCCGGCACGGGCAGCGCACAGGACATCACGGCTCGTCCTACCTGTCAGGCGTACAAGATCCTGGAGAAGAAGGACGGCGACTCCTGGCCCTCCGGGGCTGCACCCCGGTATGCGGGTCGTCCGAAAGATCTCAACAGCTGGGAGGGTGGAGCGTCGGTGGGCGCCAACGGCGAGTTAAACCACTACGACAACATCCATAATCACAGCCTCAATGCAGGGCGGTAAGGCAATCTGAGCCTAGCGGCCGGATGTCGTCGGTCGGTTCGGCTCTTGGTTGCGAACGCCTAACCAGCACGCAGATGAAGTTCCGGATTCCCTTCCGTCTCGGCCGCCGGCAGGGGCACGACCGCTTGAACCGGGGCACTTCGTTCGGGTACGAATCCTCGCTCGCCCTTGGCAAAGAACTCGTAGAATTCCGTGGCAGGCCCTTCGGTGAACGCCCCGGGAAGTTGTTCGAGCACTTCCTTCCAGGTTAGCCCGCTACGATAGATCAGGCGGTAAGCGTCTTTGAGTTGGCGAATGTCGTGCCGATCGTAGCCCGCGCGACGTAGGCCGACGAGATTGAGCCCCACCACAGTACATGTGACGCCATCCATCGTGACAAAGGGTGGCAGGTCCTTGGTCAAACGAGCCTGGCCACCGACCGTCGCCAGCCGACCAACACGGCAGAATTGCTGAACGCCAGCGCCCCCGGCAACGTAGGCTTGGTCCTGGACGGTCACGTGCCCTGCCAACATGGTGTTGTTAACCATGATGACATTGCTACCGATGTGGCAGTCGTGGGCGACATGCGAGCCGACCATGAGGATGTTCCGGTCACCGACGGTTGTTGCCGTCGACGGATCGAGAGCCCGGTGAATGGTAACATTCTCGCGGATCCGATTTTCGGATCCGATTTCCAGGCGTCCCATTTTTTCCGCGGGAGGTAGAACCTGTGGCTCGCCCCCGAGCACGGCACCCTCGCTGACAACGTTGTGCGATCCCATCTTGGTGCCGCTCTTGACAACCGATCGAGCGGCGAGGTGACAGCCATCGCCTATGACGACGTCGGATTCGATAACGCAGAACGGGCCAACTGTTATGCCGCGACCGAGGACTGCTTGAGGAGAAACGATAGCCGTGGGGTGAATATTCAAAGCGGCAACCTCGTTCTGCGGGGAACGCGTCGTGGAAGGTTTCCAGATTTCGCTTTCACGTTTGGCGGGGAACGACGGTGAAAAGCGTAGATCTGGGCTGGGTCCGTCCAGGAGGGCGTGAAGGTGACTTGCGGGGTTCAGTGATCACTATCGGCCGACCGGATCGTATCAATTCAGCCGAAGGCTCCGATTCTGCCGATTCTTGCGATTCTAGGTCGCTTTACGTGGGCGGCCCTGTCCTAAAAGGGCGTTCTCGCGTTAAAGTATTCCGATCAGTCAAAATTCAAGGGTTCCGTACAAGGCTCGACCGCCAATGGTTTTCATTACCAGGCTCGGCGAGACAGGATACCAGCGGATTCCCTCGGGTATAGTGAATCAAGGTGTATTGAAGGGAGACCGAATCGATGGCCAACAGCCATGAACTGTATGACGAAGCCAGCCGGCTAAAAGATGAAGGAAAGCTCGATGAAGCTGCTGCGAAGCTGAACGAGCTGCTAGCGGCCGATGAAAACTTCACGCTCGCGTACGCGGCCCTGGCGGTTGTCAGCGGTCGTTTGGGTAAACACGAAGAAGCAGTGGCTCACGCCCGCAAGGTCTGTGAGCTAGAGCCAAACGACCCGTTCAGCCACACCCAGCTAAGCGTCATCTGCCAACGAGCTTACGCAGGCACGAACGATCACGGCTACATTCAGCAGGCAGAAGATGCCATGGCCCGATCGCGAATGATCCAAGAAGGTATGTAGTGTCCGCGGTTACTGCAGCGACTGCCAGGCTTCAATGAGCATCGATGCTGCACGCTGGACGTCGTCTTCGCTGGTACCGCGACCGACACTAAGCCGAACGGTCCCCTGCGCGGTCTGTTCGTCGAGTTGCATGGCGCGTAGCGTCGCTGAAAGACTCGAGATCCCGCTGTGACAGGCGGCCCCGGTCGATGCACACAGGTCTTCGCACTTGGCTAGAAGCTCGGCGCCGTTGACTCGCGGAAAGTTGATCGACAGTGTGTTGGGAAGCCGCTCCGCTTCGCCCGCGTTCACCGTCGGTGAAGGGTGGATTTCTCGCACAAGTCTTGTCTCAAGGAAATCACGGAGATTGCGCATGCGCTCCGCTGCCGTCTCCAGGTCTTCGGTGAGGAGTGTCGCTGCCTTGCCGAGTCCGACGATGTAAGGAACGTTCTCGGTGCCTGGTCGCCGACCTTGTTCGTGGCCCGCTCCGTGCAGCACCGGTTCTAGTTCTACCCCCTCGCGCACGTAGAGTGCTCCGATGCCTTTAGGGGCGTAGATTTTGTGGCCGGCTAGCGTAAGCAAATCGACGCCCAGTTCTTCAATATCGACGGGGACTTTGCCGATCGATTGGGCGGCGTCTGTGTGACAGAGAACGCCTCGCTCTCGACAGATCTTGGCGATTTCCGCGATCGGCTGCAACGCCCCGACTTCATTGTTCGCGTGCATGACGCTTACGAGCACGGTGTTCTCGCGAAGGGCCGCCTCGATGTCGGCGGGATCAATGACTCCCTGATTATTACATCCGACGCGGGTCACTTCGTTGCCGAGCGATTCGAGGAACGTTGCTACCTGGCTTGTAGCGGGGTGCTCGATCGCCGAAATCACAAGATGCCCCCCGCCAACGGCCATGTTGGGGAGCGGTGCATGTCGAAACATCGCCCCTTGGATTGCCATGTTGTTGCTCTCCGTACCGCCTCCGGTGAAGACGATTTCGTTTGCTTGACAGTTGAGTAGGCTGGCGAGCTCCGATCGCGCCGTCTCAATCGCTTGGGCCGTCAGGCGTCCCAGTGCATGACCGCTAGATGGATTGCCAAAATGGGTGTCCAGGAACGGCTGCATGGCATTCCGAACCGCTGTCGCGATGGGGGTCGTCGCGTTGTAGTCGAGGTAGATCATCGAATTCGCGTTGGTTGTTGTTTCTTCACGTTGGCGAGACAGTCAGAGTAAGTTGGCCGCCATATCATTCGGACTTCCGACGGATGGGTGCCGCAGGAAATTTCTGCTCCGTCAGCATATCGCCGAGATAACGCCATTGCCAACGGGCGCAAGAGTCGAGCGGGCGTAGGGGCTACGCGGAGATCGCGCGTGTCATATGCCCAGCCGAACAGCCTATAGAGTTGATAAACGTGCGAAAAATCGCGACAATGGCAGCGGGTCGGCGGATGTCTTCCTGCACTTAGGTCAGCGGAGTTTAATCTCTTCGGTGGGTGCAGTAGGGCTTGAATAGGGAAGGAGAGAACACATGTCACGAAGAATTCGAGAGGGTTTTACTCTCGTCGAGATCCTGGTTGTTGTATCGATCATCGCGGTCTTGGTCGGAATGCTGGCACCAGCTCTGATGAATGCATTTGGCACCAGTAAAGCGGCTCAATGTGCCTACAATCTTGGTCAGACCGGCAAGGCGCTGCAATCACTTGCGAACTCCAAGAAGGTTCCCCGAGCAGAACAGATTCAGACGTACTATTCCGATTCAGATCGATACGAAGTCGACGAAGTCTTCTTCGCCGCATTAGGGAAGACGACAGAATCGCTCGTCTGTCCGGAGAATCTGGAAGCGAATCCGAGCGTGACGAGTTTCGGGTTTAACGTGCGACTTCGCCAATGGGGGCCGCGTGATCCTGGTGTCGCCTTAGCGATCGATTTCGGTCACCCGCTGGTTAATCCGTTTACGTCCGATTCGGTTTCCGAAGAAGATCGCGACGAAATTTTCGGCGAAGATCCACCAAACGGATTGTTGCGGGCTCGGCATGCTGGTCGGTGCAACATACTGTTCGGCGATATTCACGTAGAACTATTCGACGCGGCATTCGTGTTGGCGCCGGAGATCATTCCGGATGAGATTACGGAACATGAGCTGGAACATCTTCAAGAGGAATTTCCGTCTATCGATATCAATAATCTGACGGAAGAGCAGGAGGAGCACCTGCTGGGAGACCGTATGATTCAGCGTTGGGTATTTCAACGCGACCGACATTTCGTCGATCATCACGGAGAATGGACCGGCTCTGCACTACCGACCGAGTTGAAGACGACAACGGAGTCAGCCTCGGAATAGCGGGGTTTGCTGGAAACCGCTAGTTTGTGAATCCTTGACGGATCGTGACTTCGCGAATTGTTTGGCTCGCCGGTTCGTAGACGCGTATCGTTATCTGAACCGCTTTTAGCGGTGCGAGGTAGGGTGGGCTAACCGAATCCGCTCGCTCGCCCGGGTCGTCCACGCCACCCCTTCCGTCGCTATCAAGGCCGTCCGAGGGACGTTCTATGGGGTTTCCGGTGTCCAGGCCATCCCTTTGTCGGGTCCAGGTGTCGTACGTGCCAGACCCTCCTCCTGGCGGCGACGTGCTGGAGAACTGGGCCGGCGGACTTCCTACGGGAGAGGTATAGGCATAGCCAACGTCAACAAAAGCTCCAAAGCCAGCGATCGTCGCATTGTTTGAAATGGCAGCCTCATAAGCACCATCGGACGGTTCAACGATGACGAGGTTGCCATTGCTGTCAGTGACCTGGAAAAGCGGGGCGCCTGGATCCCACACGCGGACGTCAAATCCCACGACATTGTCCAGCACGACCGACTCTGAAAGAACTTCGGCCGTCGCGTAGTTCAGGACATGGCGGTTAGTCGGTTCCTCCAAGTCGACCAGGGAGTTAAACGTGCCCGTAGTCCCATCGAAGCGACGAGAGACATTGAGCGGTGGATAGCCTGCCGAACTTGTGCCCGAATAAAACTCGTCTTGCGATAGCGAACTTGTTGTTCCAGATGCCACGTGCCCTGGCAGAATGGGAAGGACTCGACGATAGAGAACCCCGTTGGAAACGGCCCAAACGACTTCTGCTGCCGTGGGTTCCCCGGGGCCGCCCGATGAGATGCCATGCAGTCCACTACTCGGAAAACTTCGCCCACGGATAGTGAATGCCAGAGAGTCGGAGGTAACTCCTTTCCAGGTCTGTAGGAGACGGAGAGCTTCCGCGTTTTGCCCTAAGCTCGTACCGGAATCGACGTAAGCGGCTTTGTCCGTCGCTCCCGCGACGATACTGAGATAGCCTCCCCCGGCGCGCTCTGCCGTGGGCGGAATGGCGGGATTCACGGTCAAGTGAGCCAGGTCGTCGGCGAGAAGATTACGAGCGTGTCGCAGTCGTTCTTGGACGCTGATCGAACCAATGCTCTCGTTGATGCCCTGGTTAACGCTGGCGAAGAGCGCAACCACTGAGCCCATGATCGTCAAAGTGATCGCCATCGCGACCAACAATTCAATCAGCGTGAAGCCGGTTCGCGGAGAAGTCGAAACGCGTCGGATAGATGGCATGGGCGGATTACCTCGGCAGACAAGCAGACTTGCCCTCTGTTTGTTGCCCAAAGTTGCACTGGCCGACGTTAACGTAAATCGGCCGCCGAGACTTCCTGCTCGCTGTACGTTGAGGCAGCCGACGGTCGATCAAACCTCTGCTCATTATACAAATAGAGTCCGACGATGGCCAGCAAGACTCGTGAAGCTTCGTTTGCCAGCGTCTAGCAGCTACGCGACGACCGCATTCGCTGTGACTTCGTTGAGCGAATCGAGATGGGCCTTGGCGGCACCCAGGGCTTCTTCAGACAATACCTTCGCGGGCACGTCGTCAGCCAATCGATCGGTGCAGGTCGCAATGCTCTGAATGTCCCGCTCCTGTTCGACTACGAGCTTCTTCATGATGAAGTCGAGACCAAGGTCGTGCGTGTCCGTGAAATCCATTGGGAAATCACCCTGCTCGATGCGACCGCCGCGCCGCTGAATCATGTCGGCCAGTCGAGAGCTGTGCTTGTTCTGGTCTTCGACAATATCGCGAATCGCCAAAACTTCTTCATCATCGCTGTCGTGCATCCAGGCCTGGGTGATCCACAGGTACTGCGCGAACGACCGAAAATGGATCACGAGCAGTTCGTTCAGAACGTCGATCGCTTGGGATTGATTCATCCGACTAAGTCTCTCGTCGAGCGGAACTTACTACTAAAACAGGTGACGGCAGGCGGTCATCGCCATTTCGCGAAGACCGTCCCATTGAATGATCAGCAACAGGACGGGAGCAGTAACCAAGGCAACGTAAATGCCTGACAGCGACAGCATCGGCACGCTCGTGGGGCCACGTTCCTCTGACGGCGGATCGATCGTCATGACCTTGATGACTCGCAGATAGAAGAACAGGCTGATTGCCGTATTGATACCACCGACGACCAGCAGCGTGTACATCTGCGTTTCGGCGAGGGAGTAGAACATGGCCCACTTGCCGAGGAAGCCAGCCAACGGCGGCAGGCCGATCAAGCTGAATAGGATGATCGTCATGCAGACAACGAGGCCTGGCGAGGTGCGAATTAGACCGGCGTAGTCGGCGAAGTCTTCGCTGCCAACGTGGTTACGAAGCAGGGCCACAATGGCGAAGGCGCCGAGATTCATAAACAGGTAGATCGATGCATAGAGCAACACCGAGGCGATCGCTTCACTTGCAACGACGGGGCGCGGCGTATCTCCACCGAGCACTGAGAAAGCTGCCGCCACCGGCATCATCATGTAGCCGGCGTGAGCGATCGTAGAATAGGCCAGTAAGCGTTTGATATTTGTTTGACCATAGGCGGCCAGATTACCGAACGTGCACGTTACGGCTGAAACGATTCCAATCAACAGCACAATGAAGTTGCGAATGCCTTCGGTGGTTAGGCCTGCGTCAGTAGCAACGTCATGGGCTGCACTTTGAACGGCGGCCCCCGACGTGGTCGGAGCTGGATTAGAAGCGAGTTGGATCTCTGCTTGGGTGGCCGCGGGCACTGCCGCGTGAGCGGGGGCTTGTTGTGGTTCCACGCCGCCAAATGCGACGGCCACACGAACCAGTAGGGCGATGGCGGCTGCCTTGGAGGCAACGGACAGGAATCCGTTGACCTCGGCGGGGGCACCTTCGAATACGTCCGGACACCAGAAGTGAAACGGCACGGCGGAGAGCTTGAAAGCCAGTCCAACGGCGATCATCAGCCCGCCTAGCACAAGCGGCATGGTCGGCAACTGCGAGGTGACCGCAGGATCGGCCAGTCGAGCGGCGATCGTCGGCAAGTGGCAGGTGCCAATGAGTCCAGCTAGAAGGCTGATGCCGTAGAGCATGACGCCCGCGGCTCCAGCTCCATAGACGGCGTACTTGAGTGCTGCTTCACTACTGCGACGACGTGAGCGGAGCATGCCGACCATGACATACGACGGCACGCTGGCCATCTCGACCGCCATGAAGACCATCAGCAGGTGATTTGCCGAGGACATCAGGCACATGCCGAGCGTTGCGCCCAGGATGAGCGTTGAAACATCCGCGTCGTCTTCCGGGTGAACGAGCTGTGTGAGCCGCGTTAACAGAATGAACAGGACTGCGAATGCCAGTAAGAAGCCGCGGAAGAATACCGTAAACCCGTCGTAGACCAGGATGCCAGTAAATAACTCGGTCGAACCAATCTTGTCTACGCCACAAAGTTGCCAGGGTGCGGCAAAGTAGAGTGCCACGCCGGAGCCGGCCAGGGCGACCATCCAGGATGGAATCTTTTCCAGTCCAGGAAAGATACGCATCAGCAACAGCACGAGAATCGTACCGCAAAGTACGAGCTCAGGCAGGTAGAGCTCAAGCGAGTCTACTGTGTTGCTGAAAACGTCGTTAAATAGTTGGAGAAAGCTCACAGGTTCTTCGTTTTCTCTATTTATCGATCGATGGGAGTATGGTCGTGGTGCGGCGCTGGTTTCCGCGGCTTATTGCCTGGCGTGTGATGCAGCATGGCTGTCTTATCGCCGGCTTGCAGACTCGCTTGGCGGGCCGGAGCATCGCCGTTCTGTGGGGCAGCATCGGCCGGCTGCGGTTGGAAGCGAACTTCTTCCGCGCTGGCTTCTTCTTCTGCGACCACCTTGCCCTGGTCGTGGCGCTCGCCCCATTCGGCGAGATCTATCGCAGTCTGCGATACCGACGGTTGCATGTAATTGAATACTGCCATCGGATAGACACCGAACAGGATCGCGAAGATGACCAGCGGGACGGCAATCGACCACTCACGGGTAGTGATCGGAGTTAAGGCTTCGCCGTGCGGGCCCTTGTATTCCGGTCCCAGATAAACTCGCTGCAACGTCCAGAGGATGTATGCCGCCGTGAGTACCACGACTGCTGCGGCAACAATGGCGAGCACCTTACTGAACGGCCAGACCGAGAGCACCACCAGCACTTCACCGATGAAGCCGCAAAGTCCAGGCAGTCCCAGGCCGGCAAAGAAGATCACCATGGCCAGGGCCGAGTAGCCGGGCATCTTGGAGAACAATCCACCGAACTGATCGAGTTGGCGGTGATGAACGCGGTCGTAAACAACACCGACCAAGAAGAACATACCGGCCGAACTGATACCGTGGGCAATCATCTGGAACATGGCACCGTTCATGCCCATGGCCCAGGCGTCGGAGTTGTAGTTATTGCCGGCCAAGGCGCTGGCAACGCCGATACCGAGCACGACGTAGCCCATGTGAGAGACCGAGCTGTAGGCGACGAGTCGCTTGAAGTCTTTCTGAGCCAGGGCGGCGAAAGCTCCGTAGACCATGCTCAAGGCACCGATGAAGCAGATCGGCCAGGCCAGATCGTAAGCCGCTTCGGGGCAGATGGGATAACAGATTCGCAGAATTCCGTAGCCACCCATCTTCAGGAGCACGCCGGCCAGGATCATCGAGATGGGCGTGGGTGCTTCAACGTGGGCATCAGGAAGCCAGGTGTGAACCGGTACGCTTGGCACCTTCACCGCAAAGCCGATGAACAGCAGGATGAATGCCCACATCTGCAGCGACCAGCCATCCTCACCAAAGACAGGCTTGCTAAAGACATCGGTATGCTGACCGAGCTGCTGCAAGGCGAGCAGATTAAAGGTGTGCGCTGTGGTTCCATCATGCTCCTTGTGCCATTTGGCCAGCTCTTCTGGGCTGTCGACCACAACCTGCGCCGCGACGAGTTGATCGTCCGATAGCTTCGTCAGATCACTGTTGTAGTACAGCATCAAGATCGCGATCAGCATCAACACACTACCGAGCAGCGTGTAGAGGAAGAACTTGATCGCGGCGTATTCCTTGCGAGGACCACCCCAGACACCGATCAGGAAGTACATCGGCAGCAGCATCACTTCCCAGAAGACGTAGAACAGGAAGAAGTCGAGCGACAAGAAGACGCCGATCATGCCCGTTTCTAGCAGCAGGAAGAGGACGCAGTAGGCTCGCACATGCTTGGTGATGGGCCAGCTCGCGGCCATGGCCAGCACGCTGACGAACGTGGTCAGGGCGACGAGCGGGAAGCTGATGCCGTCGAAGCCCATGTAGTACTGAATATTGAAAGAGGGGATCCAGTTGTGCTGGAACACACTCTGCATCGCTACCGCACCATCGTCGAAGGAGAAGCTGGCTCCGTCGATCATGCCGGGAATTGCCAGGCAGATGGACAGAATGAACGTGACGATCGTCACGCCCAAGGCCACACGCTTGATCGCGTCGGGGTTCGACTTCGGGATGATTGGCAAAGTGATCAACAGGGCTCCGGCCGTGGGCAGGAACACCAGAAGGCTTAACCAAAACAGGGCAGTGTTTTCCATCGTTACGTTTTCCCGAATCGAATATTCGATGCTTGTTGTCTTGTTGGTTATCTAAATCAATTGGCGAAACCGAAGGTGGCGATCACAAACAGAGCGACCGTGCCGACCACGATTAGCACCACGTATTGGCGAATCTTGCCTGTCTGCAGACCGCGAAGGGCGAGTCCCACAGCATGCGTCTTGCGAGCGACCCAGTTCACCGTGCCATCGACAAACAGGCGGTCAATCCAAGTGTCGAAGCCCGTGCAGAACCAGCGCGTGCCCGCGGCAATATTGTCGATCAGCCGATCGATGACGTTCTTGTCGACACCGGAGATCAGTCGCGACATAAAGAACGTCGGTTTGACGAAGATCTTGTCGTACAGCTCGTCGAACCACCACTTATTCAACAGGAAGCGGTAGATCGGTTTGAACATGTCGCGGACTTCGGCCGGATTGACCAACTTCCACCAGTACAGGCAGCAGGCCAGAGCCAAGCCACCCATGGCGGTGAAGAAGGCGATTAGACCAGCTAGGACATGAATGCTCATGCCGCCGATCGTTCCAACATGCGAATCATGCTCTGCGGGGATGGTTAGCCAGGTTGCCGCTTGAGCTTCGCCTTCCACCTTATTCTTAGCGTACATCGCATCGTGGTCGCTGGTTGGACGAGATGCCGTCAACGCTGCCGTCAGGGGAGCGTCCGCCATATCCAAGCTGGTCAGCGGCGTAGCCACGAAAATCGCGAAGAACGATGTGACCAACAACGGGTAGGTCATCGTCTTCGGGGATTCGTGGGCATGATCGTAGCGGTGTTCGTCTCGCGGCTTGCCAACGAAAGTCATGAACCACAAACGGAACATGTAAAACGCCGTGATCGAGGCGCCACCGGCAGCCACAAAGAACATCATCTGCATCCAGCCAGAGTCGTTCACGCCGGCGAACGAAAGGGCCTGAGCGAGGATGGCATCCTTGGAGTAGTAGCCGGAAAGACCAATCACTAACGGGATACCTGCTCCGATAATCGCCAAGCAGCCGATCAACATGGTGATGGCTGTGATGGGCATCTTCTTCAGAAGACCACCCATGTCGGTCATCTCGTTGCTGTGCACGGCGTGGATGACCGAGCCGGAACACATGAAGAGCAAGCTCTTAAAGAACGCGTGAGTAATCAGGTGTAGCATGCCGGCGACCCAGCCACCGACACCGACGGCAAACATCATGTAGCCGAGCTGCGATAGTGTTGAGTAAGCCAGAACGCGTTTGATATCGGTCGCGGTGATGGCGATCGTGGCCGCCATGAACAGCGTTATGCAGCCGATGACGGCGATCACGAGCAACACTTCTGGCGTGAACACCGGGAAGAATCGCCCGGCCAGGAATACACCGGCCGCGACCATCGTCGCCGAGTGAACGAGTGCGGAGACCGGAGTTGGGCCTTCCATCGCGTCCGGCAGCCAGACATGCAGCGGGAACTGAGCACTCTTGCCCATGCAACCGCAGAAGATGCCGAGACCAGCGACAATTAGCAGTCCGTATCCGAGGCCCTCGCCTCGCCATTTTTCAATATTCGCTTCCGTCGGCTTTTCACCGGCCGAAATACGATCGGCGGCGGAGGCTAAGACCATTCCGGTCGGAATCTGCAGCGGGCCGAGCTTTGCTACGTGTGCGTCACCGTGGTGGTCACCTTCGTGATGGCCATCGTCGTGTCCCGTGTCGGCCGCCGCGATGATTTTGTGCGAGGTCGCACTGGCATGTCCGTGGTCGCCATGCGCGTCGGCCGGTCGGACTTGCGAGAAGATGCCAGGCGTGACGTGCCCTTCGGCGTCCTTGATGTCACCAAAATTGAAGGTGCCGAGCGTGGCGAACAGGGTCATCAGGCCGATGATCATGCCCATGTCACCGACGCGGTTGACGATGAACGCCTTGTTAGCCGCGGTCGAGGCACTCTTTCGTTCGATGTAGAAGCCGATCAGGAAGTACGAGCAGATACCTACCAGTTCCCAGAACACGAAGGTCATCGCGATGTTTCCGGAGATCACGATGCCCAGCATGCTGAAGCAGAACAGCGACAGGTACTGGAAGAAGCGGTGGAATCGTCCCGGTCGCGTGAGGTGCGAGCCATCACTGAGCGTCACTTCGTGGTCGGTGAAGTCATGCAATTCGTCGTGCATGTAGCCGACCGCATAGAAGTGAATACAGGTCGCGATCAACGTGACCATGGCAAACATCACCACCGTGAGGGTGTCGATGTAATACCCAATGGTCAGTTCCAGGCTGCCAAACTTGGCCAGCGTGTACCAGTTGTCGGTCAGCGGGCGATCGGCTTCCGGAATGCCGGACCACTTAATCAGCGCGATCAGCGACAGTACGAAGCCCGTCCCGATGGCACCAATTGCCACGTACGACGCGCCTTTGCCGGCCTTGCCCATGCGCGGACCGAATAGCAGGATCAGCGTGAAACTGACCAGCGGCAACAGCCATGCACCCGCTAACAGTGTTGGTATTGAGCTTTCCATCAGCCTTTAAGTTCGTCCGCTTGATCGACGTCGACCGTCGAGTAGTTGTTGTAAAAATTGAGGACAATGGCCAACGCCACTGCCGCTTCTGCCGCCGCCAATACAATTACGAACACCGCGATGATTTGACCATCGAGGCCGATGCCGTACTTTGGGTTGCGGGCGAGGAAATCACTGCCAAACGCAATGAAGTTGAGGTTCGCTCCGTTGAGCACCAATTCGATCCCCATCAGAACGCCGAGGGCATTTCGCTTGGTCGCCATGCAGACCGCACCGGAGACAAACATGATCGCAGCAACGATCAGGTAATGGCTCAGTCCGACAGGTTCGGTTAAAAGCGACATGAATTGGACCTTTAGTTGTTTCTTGCGATGACTGTGGGGCTAGGCGTCGGAGAACTTGGACTTCACGCGTCGCTTGGTGCGAGCGAGGAAGGCGGCTCCGACCAGCACGACCAACAGATGGATCGAGGCAATTTCAAACGGCAACATGTAGCCAGAAAGTCCTTCGCCCGCCGCTTTGTCTGTGTGGTTCAGTTTGTCGATGCGAACGCCCATGAAAGCGAGGCCGAATCGCGTGGCGGTCGGCTTCGAGACCACGGGAAGCGGATCGAGTACATCGGAATGCTCTGCATCCGCATTCGCCGAAGTGTTCGTCGTATGGGCGACTGCTTCGGATGCTCGATTCGCGTGGTGCCCGATCATGATGGCCGACGGGATAAGGATGGCTAGCAAAGATCCACCGACCAACGCCGCGAGAATCCAATCGCCACCGGCGGTTCGAATCGAAACGAATGGGCTTTGCGCGGTCAGCATGACACCGAACACGAGTAGCACCAGGGTGCCGCCGACGTACAGCACAAGTTGCATGGCGCCGACGAAGTCGGCTCCGGCCAAGAAGAATAATCCCGCCGTGGCAGCCAGGCTAATGATCAAGAAGAACGCCATGCGGACGACGTTGGACGTAAACACCACCGCCAGCGCAAAGCTGCATGCAATTCCTGCGAACAGCAGAAAGAACAGCGTATGCCAGTTGATGCCTTGTTCCATTGTCAAATGCTCCGCAGGCGGCAGTTATTCTGCACGCAATGAACCGTACGAGACGGTTGAAATATGAGGGTGTGTTTTGGGGGACGCGTCAGCGACACGGTCGTCTTCACTGTCGGTCCCTGTGGGGGAATCCGCTTCGACCTCGCTGTCGGTGGTTTGTGCCGTGGGGGTCACTTCCGCCCCAGGCTCCGACTCCGTCGCGGCGTGCCACGTTTCACGGACTGAACCGGCTTCCATGCTTCCCCAGCGAAGGTCGCCTGGGCCGGGGATTTGCATCGCCTGCCAGAACATGACCCCGATGAACATCACGCCCACGATCGGCGTGCAGTATTTCCAGCAGGTGGTAATGACCTGGTCGATTCGTAGTCGTGGAAGTGACCAGCGAACCCACATCATTAGGATCACGCCGAAGGTGGCCTTGCCGATGAAGTTGGCCAAGCCAACCAGATTGGCGAAGAAGAAGGACCAGCCTGAAAGCTGAGCCGCGTGTTCGCCACCGCTAATCAAGTAGACGATCGGGATCGGTCCGTTCCAGCCGCCGCAGAAGAGGGTTGCTCCCAGGGCGCTAACGAGGAACATCGAACCGTACTCCGCCATGAAGAAGTAACTCCAGCGAAGTCCGGAATATTCGGTATGAAAACCAGCGACGAGTTCACTTTCCGCTTCCGCCAAGTCGAACGGGGCGCGATTCACGCTGGCCGTAGCACAGGTGAAGTAAACCATCGCGGTGATAAAGGTGAACGGATCGTGGAACATAAACCAGTTGGTAAACCAACCAGCCTGTTCGTTGCCGATTTTCGTGAGGTCCATCGAACCGGCGATCATAACCGGGATCACGATGCAAAGTCCGAGTGGAACTTCGTAGCTGACGACCTGAGCCGCTTCTCGAATCGCACCGAATAGCGACCATTTCGAGGCAGAGCCGTAACCGGCCAAGATGACCCCGAATACTTCCAGTCCCAACACGGCAGTCACAAAGAACACCGCGACGTTCAGTTCCAGTCCAACCCAGCCTGTCGCAAAGGGCAGGGCGATGAATGATCCGAACGAAGCACAAAAAGCGATGTAGGGTGCCAGGCGAAATAGCAGACCGTCGGCGCCGGCCGGCATGAGATCTTCTTTGGCGATCAACTTGATGCCATCGGCCAGCGTCTGAAGCCATCCAAACTGGCCACCGACACGCGTCGGGCCCAAGCGATCTTGGATACGGCCGGCGATCTTACGCTCTAGCCAAATGAATACCAACGCTCCGACAGCGATCACGTTTAGGATCAAGGCAGCTGCGATCAGCGCCACGATCACGTAGCCGGGCGTCTCGGAGTCCCAGAAGAAAAGTAGATTCTCGTTGATGAACTTGGCCACGGTTATCTCAGCTACTGCGGGAACCGTTCTCATAACGGTTTGCGAGTTGGTGCGGGCATCTGGACGAAGCCCGTGGGGCACGTCGCTGCGTCACTGTTGGGACGCTCAAATCCTTCCGTCCATGTGATTCGCGACGTCCGGAAGACTGTGAAATATTGCACAGCCGGGGCCGGTTCCACAAGCCCCGGAAGTTGGTTTTCTATCTTGATCTAGGGCTCAACAAGGTGGTTGAGCCGGGAGGGTTAATCGGAGGAAGCTTGGTGGTCGTTTCGGTGCCACCGGGAGGATGGTTCGTAACGGATCGATTCGCTGTGATCGATCCTGCGTCGGTGCCCTAGCGGTCGATTTCACCCATCACGATGTCGAGTGAGCCAACGATTGCCGGGACATCGGCCAGCAGCACGCCACGGCACAGCTCGTGGGTCACCGAGAGGTTGCAGAAACAGCTGCTGCGGGCACGAACTCGCCAGGGGGTGGCGGTTCCGTCACTCACCACGTAGAAGCCCATCTGTCCGCGAGGAGCCTCGGTTTCCAGGTAGGCCTCTCCCTTGGGGAGCTTTTCGGTCAGTTTGATCGGTTCGCCGTACGAGCCAGAGGCGGTGCTGTAGCGGTCGATTGCCTGGCGGACGATATCGATCGCCTGACGAACTTCGAGCATTCGCACGTAGAAGCGGTGCCAACAGTCGCCTAGTACGGCCGTCTCTGGAATTGGCGGGTAATCGTGGTCCTTTGGGTAGTGGCCGTCTTTCTCAACGATCACCTCAAACGCATAGCCATCGTACATATCGGTGTAGATGTCTTCGCCATCACGGCGCAGATCCTGGTCGACACCGCTGCCACGGAGCACAGGGCCCGTGCAACCGTAATCAATCGCCATTTCCGGCGACAGAATTCCGATGTTCGCGGTTCGCTTGACGAAGATCGCGTTGTTGGTCAACAGGGCATGGCATTCGTCGATGACGGGCAGCAGGTTCTCCAGGAATGCTTCGCACTTCTGTAGCCATCCCGGCGGCAGGTCGGCGGTGACGCCACCCGGCGTGATGTAGCTGTAAGTCAGGCGGGCTCCACACGTCTCCTCGAACAGGTCGAGGATCTTCTCTCGCTCGCGAAATGCGTACAGGAAGGGGCTGAAGCTACCGAGGTCGAGACCGTATGCGCCCATGCCGACCAAGTGGCTGGCGATACGGCACATTTCGGCGATGATCACCCGCAGATGCTTGGCCTTATCAGGCAGCTCCAGGTTCATCAGCTTTTCGACCGTTAGGGCCCAGCCGAGATTCATGTTCATGCCGGCCAGATAATCCATCCGGTCGGTGTAGGGAATCCACTGGCGGGGCGTGAGGTTCTCGCCGATTTTCTCTGCGCAGCGATGCAGGTAGCCGAGGTGAGGCGTCGTCTCGGAGACGATTTCACCGTCCGTTCTCAGTACCAAGCGGAGTACACCATGGGTACTCGGATGCTGCGGCCCCATGTTGATCAGCATTTCGTCCGTGCGGACGTCGTACTCGACAATACGTGGATCTTCAACGGTCGACATGAGGTCGGTCTCTTTGTGCTATGAAAGCTCTTGCGATGGGCGACGGTATGCGAGGTCGCTACTCGCGGTGATTGCTGATTAGGGAGTGCCGTTGCGATGAACGTGAATTTAGCGTCCGCGAATGCCGTGGTATTCCAGCGGCATTTCGTAGTCCTTGCGGAGTGGGTAGCCGACCCAATCTTCCGGGCAAAGGATTCGTTTTAGGTCGGGGTGGCCGGTGAAGTTGACGCCAGAAAGGTCGTAGGTTTCTCGTTCGTGCCAGTCGGCTGTGCTCCAAATGCCAGCCACGGACGGAATCTCGGGAAGTTCCCCTTCTTTGTCGTCCTTCCAGCGGGGCAACATGACCTTGACGACGAGGCTCTGTTTGTTCGGAACGCTCCACAGGTGGTAGACGATTTCTAGGTGCGGTTCCCAGGCGACCTTCTTGGCCTTCTTTTCATCCGGTTCGCAGTAGTCGACACAGGTGATGCAGCTCAGCATGTTGAAGCGAAGGTTCGCGTCGTTCTTTAGGAATTCGCAAACTTCGACAAGCCCGTCGGTCGTAACGGCGATCCACGGATCGATTGCTTCCAGGTCGGCACCGGTTACCAGGTCCGGGAACTTCTCTTTCAGCTGGTCAACAAAATTCTGGCCACTCATTCGCTGCTTGCTCGTTTCGTCGAATCGCGGGTGGAGGGTTGTGTTTCAGATTTGCGTTGGATCGCCGATGAGCGTCATCAAGGCGACCGCAGGACGGTCACGATCGTCTTGTCCCGGTCCGCTAGCTGGAGAGAACGGGGTACTGTTTCGTCGCTTCAGACTCGGGCGGAGCACGTTCTGTTTGGGTACTCGACACCGAACGGACCCATTCGAAGGCCCCCGTTTTCCATTCGTAGGCGAAGCCCACGAATAGGATGATGAAGAATACGAGGATCTCCGAGAGAGCGAACCATGTGAAGCTGGGGGCGGTTTCGGTCGATTGGCCACGAATAGCGGCTTCTGCTGCTTCCACCGAGGTGGCTTTTTCGGCACCGACAATGCCCTCCAGCGTCGGGTTCGCAATTCCCATTTCTTGATAGATCTGCTTGGCGTTCTCCGTTAGTGCCGGGGTTCCTTCGTTGGATACGACGGCAACCCGGCTGTTGCCGAGTTCGGTTAGTTTGCCAAACACGGTCGTGGACGGGAACAGGAAGGCGACTTCCGCATCGAACACGATGAATACCAGTGCCACGACATAGAATCGCAGGTCGAACTGCACGAAGCTTGACCCAATGGCCGGTTCACCGCACTCGTAGATTTCGAGTTTCTCGGTATGCGGATCCTTCGGTCGCACGAGCCAGCCGACGACCAAGTTCGCAAAAAGGAACAGGAATCCGATGCTCGCAAAAAGGGCGAGATAAGCGACGATTGCAGTGGGATGAGCCATGTTCGCAATTCTGGGGAATCGTACGATCGATTGCAAGATGGGGGCGGTTAAGAAACGCCCTCGCTCGCCCGATCAGGGATGCATTTGTTATCGGCCGGTGTTACTCACCGCCGAGTCCATCGAAGGAGTCATCCCCGGCAGAGCTGTCGGCAGCACTGTCCGCAGTTAGCGGCTGTCGTCCTGGGAACCCCTCTTCGACTTCGTGCCAATAGAGCACTTCCGGTTCGCCAAGTTGCCAGCAGAGAAAGACGACGCGACCATCCATCATGGATGGGAAGTCGACGAGTCCCTTCGGTCCATCTTTAGGTTCTACGCCAAGGTCCTGCAGTTCTGTCACGTACTCCTGCAGGCGTTGGCTCTCATTGTTCAGGTCCTCTTCGACCTGGGCCAGTTCTTCCAGGTAGGGGTCACTGCGGTCGGTCTTGCCGGCGGCCGCACGTCGCCCGGCCAAATGTGCTAGTCGTTCGCGTCGTTCCAGCAGCGACTGTGAAAGCTCCGACATGTCCGAGCAGATAGCGCTGACCAACGGCAGTGTTGCATTGGCCTCATCGACGGTGAACAGTCGCTTGAAATCGCTCGGATCAACGCTCATGGTGCTTCGTGCTTTCGTTTCGACAGGCTCTCACACGCTCTCACGTGGAAAGCGGTATCGATTCGGACGGAATCCGCTCGAGGGCGGTCGACCTGTCCGCTACACGTATTATCGCTGAAATCTTGCTCCGATGCGAGTCGTCCGGAGCAGGTCTTGCAACCAAGATTATTGGTTGGGGCCACCGTGTACCGGCTCCAACACCACTTTTGAATCAGCCACCGCCGTCGGGTTGAGTGTCGCTCGGCCCCAGGACACATCGACGGGCATTCTGGAAAAGTCGACCAGGCACCCGTCTCGGCTGTAACAGCTAAGGTCGTGTGTTGCGCCCATAAAGATACAGTCCACCGGGCAGGGCTCCACGCACAACGCGCAGAACATGCACTTAGCGTAGTCGATGGCGAAGCCCGTCACCTTGAAGCCCTTGCCACCTTCGACTCGCTCTTTACCAATGTAAATGCAGTCGACCGGGCATGCCTTGGCACATTGATCGCAGGCAATGCACGTGGTCAGATCGTACCGATGAAACCCTCGGTATCGGTTCGCAACCGGGACGGGAAGTTCCGGGTACTCAAAGTGCTCAGTAAACGTCTTTCGCTCGGGGCTATACGTTCGAATCCAGTATCGCAGCGTCACGTACATGCCGTGCGCCACGGTGTAAACCGCTCCGAAAACATCCCTGAACCACTTACCCATCGTCGTCCTTCTTTCGCTTCAACTCGCTCTGTATATATCCGCAACGGCAGGCGAGACTGCCGTCCGCCCGTCGACTATCAATCGTAAGCTGGCAAACTTGAATTATAGGAAGCGGACCGTCCGTCGCAACCATCGATTATTCGATAACGGTTGACTAATCGGAACGGCCATCACAGCGGGGTGCTGGAAGCTGCTATGTGTCCCTGGGGCAGGCGCAGATGAATTCCTCACGCAGAGGGATCTCCCCCTGAGTTGTTGAGCTATTTGGTGTCCACATTCCGGCTGATCATGGCAAGTGGTCCCCTCGGTGAATCGGGAGGAGCAGGGTGGCCGTGCTTCAGGTATGCCCCGGCCTGCGCCTGGGGCATCGTCCGCGATCGTCCGTTGAGCAGACGCCAGATTTGCGAATTTCGGCGAGTCTGTCCATCGGATGCCGTGTCATTGGGACAGAATTTTAGGATCATCCTGGATAATGCTGGTGTTAAGATTGCCCGAATTTTTCAGGCGTCTTTGGCGTGCCTGGAATTTGCTTAAGGCATTTCTATGTAACGGCTTGTGGCTTTGCGTAGGCGCGGATGTTCGGGTGCGCGAAGGTTTGTCATTGGTGTCGCTGGCAGCGGAAAATCAAATCCTAAGCCGCTTTCAGACAGAATTGCGGCGAATTGTCCCTTTTTGGCTACCTCAATGCTTGACTCTGGTTTAGGAGCACGTAGAGTGAAAGGAAGGAAGTGTATGCGTTGATGCGTACGAGGAGGCCCGTGGGTTTGCGGGCGAGGGGACTGTAGGCCCCGACTCCGAGCGGAACAAGGATACGGCGTTCGCGCCGGTAGATATGTGGCGGGCCCATCGATGGTGTCCTGCGGAATGTACGAAGGAATCGGTCATGTTGGTTCTATCTCGAAAAAAGAACGAAAGCATCATCATCGACGACAAGATCACGATCGTGGTCGTCGAAATCCGCGGGGACAAGGTACGCCTGGGGGTTGAAGCTCCCAAGGAAATCCCGGTTCACCGTCGCGAAGTTTATGATGCCATTCAGCGTGGTAGTCAGGCGTCGTCGGGCGACGAGCCAACCGGTACCACAAAACCGACTGCCGAGGCCTAATCGGCCGGCACTGCGGGGCGATCGGTCTAAGCTTAGACCTTAGCCAGCTGATGAAATCTTTCGGGGCATATTCTTTTTTTGGTTGCTGGTGTGGCCGCTTCGCGCCTCAGTAGCCGATACATAGGTTGCCGTTGGCCGGTAGATGCTGTCCAAACGACAGTTTTTATCTCGCCTCGCTCGGCGCTCCTCTTGACGTTTATGGGGTATCGCCCCTATAAACCTCCGATGCGAGTTACTTGTGCTTCACAAGTTCCTTGCTTTGGCCCCATCGTCTAGCCAGGTCTAGGACACCGGCCTTTCACGCCGATAACACGGGTTCGAATCCCGTTGGGGTCACTTTCATCCGGGGTAGGGCATCTTCGCCTTGCCCCGGATTTCCTCTTTTAGGGACGCTTTTCGCTAAGCGAAAGGTAACGCTCTGCCCATGTACGACGCCCTGTTGATCGTTTCGTTTGGCGGACCCGAGGGCCCTGACGACGTTTTGCCGTTTATGGAGAACGTACTCCGGGGCAAGAACGTTCCCCGAGAGCGCATGCTCGAGGTCGTGGAGCACTACCAGCAATTCGGCGGCGTCAGCCCGATCAACGAGCAGAATCGCCAGCTAATCGTGGCCCTAGAAGCAGAACTGCAAGAACACGGCCCCAAGTTGCCCATCTATTGGGGAAACCGCAATTGGCATCCGATGCTACCGGACGCACTTCGCCAAATGGCCGATGACGGAGTAAAGCGGGCCCTGGCGTTCTTCACCTCGGCGTTTAGCTCCTATTCCGGATGCCGGCAGTATCGTGAGAATGTGGCCGCCGCTCAGCAAGAGGTTGGCTCTCAGGCTCCACAGTTTGATAAGCTGAGGATGTTCTTCAATCATCCTGGCTTCATCGAGCCCACGATCGAGAAAATGGGCCAGGCACTCGCCGAAGTTCCGGCCGACAGACGCGACGCGACACGCCTGGTGTTCACGGCCCACAGCATTCCACTATCGATGGCCGAGAACTGCAAGTACGAAGAGCAACTGCGCGAGGCTTGCCGACTCGTCGCTGAGGGATTGGGTCGCGATTCGTGGGACTTGGTCTATCAGAGCCGTAGTGGTCCCCCGCAACAGCCCTGGCTCGAGCCCGACATCGGCGACCATCTCCTCCAGCTCAAGAACGACGGCGTGAGCGATGTGGTCGTGCTGCCGATCGGATTCATCTCCGATCACCTAGAAGTGATCTGGGATCTCGATACCGAAGCACAACAGATCGCCGCCGAGATCGGCATCAACATGGTTCGTGCCGCGACGGTTGGCACCCATCCCCGGTTCATTACCATGATCCGCGAGCTGATCGAAGAGCGCCTGGCGGTCGACGATGGAGCGGACACCGAGCGAATGGCCCTCGGCTGCTTGGGCCCTAGCCACGATGTCTGCCCGACCGACTGCTGTACGTATACGCCAAGGCGGCCGGGGCATGGCGCGAAGTAGCGGCCATCCGGATCTCTCCAGCTGGTCTGCCTGTTCTGCGTATCAGACCAACGGCGCCTTCTTCTCGGTGATCGATGGCGTCTTGGCGGCCATTTCCGCGTTCAGCTCGATGAACTCTTGCCACTCGTCCGGAACGTCGTCTTCGTGGAAGATTGCCTCCACGGGGCATTCTGCTGCACAGGCTTCACAGTCGATGCAGGGTTCCGGATCGATGTACAGCATCTTTTCCCCTTCATGGAAGCATTCGCAAGGACAGACGACGACGCAGTCGGTGTACTTACAGCCAAAGCAGGGGGAGGTCACGACAAAGGCCATGGGGTTGTCTCCTGTTAACGTGAAATTCATTTGCGCAGTCACACAAAACGTGTCTCTCTACGGGGACATCCGATTTGCTGGTAGGATTGGCCAAAGAAAATTCAGGGAAATGTTCTTTTTTCAGTTCTGTCGCGCAAATCGCGTGAGGTGACACGTCGCGTCGTTCTCAGGTCATGAACAGATTGAAATCGCAAGAACTGCTACAGCTATATCTCGAGGGCCAAGACGAGGCCGCGACGGAGATCTTCGATCGCTACGTGGCCCGGCTGATTGCCTTGGTTCGGAGTCGACTGGGGCCGAAGCTGAAACGCCGACTCGATGCCGAGGACGTGGTTCAGTCCGCCTACCGCAGCTTTTTTCTGCACGCGAAGCCCGAGCGGTACCAGCTAGTCGAATCCGGAGATCTGTGGCGCCTGCTGGCTGGCATCGCGCTCAACAAGCTCCGAGGTCAGATCGAGAAGCAGACGGCGGCCAAGCGTACTGTCGATCGCGAGGAGAAGGGAACCCTCTCAGCCATGAATCTCCAGGGGCCGGAGCCGTCTGTAGGAGAGGCGGTTGCCGTTGCCGAAGAACTGCACTTGGTTCTGGCTCAACTGTCGCCCACCGCTAGGCAGGTGCTGACTTCGAGGCTCCAAGGCGAGAGTATCGAGGAGATTGGCCGCGCGATCGGCAAGTCGGACAGAACGGTCCGCCGGCTTTTAGCCGAAACGCGACGCAGTATGGAGCAACGATTGCTGGTCAATGACGACTCGCCAGCCGCTCGCTCGCTGTCGATTGTCGAGCCTCGGGCTCCGCTCGAATACGGGAATTACGTGCTAGAGAAACTGCTGAGCACCGGCGGAATGGGCAAGGTCTTTCGTGCCCGCCAGGTTAGCTCGGGACGAACCGTGGCATTTAAGGCGCTCCACAAGGCACGGCAAACGGACGAGCGTTCGGTCGCGCAGTTCGTGCAAGAGGCAGAGGTGCTGGCCAAGCTAAGCCATCCGAATATCGTGAAGGTGGAAGGTTTGGGGCGATTTCCTAGCGGTGGTTACTTCATCGTTATGGAGTTCATCGAAGGTGGCGATCTCGAGTCGCGTCTGTCGCAGGGGCCGCTGCCGCTTGTCGAGGCGATACAGGTTGTGACCAAGGTCGCTGCGGCCGTGCAGCATGCTCACGAGGAAGGAATCATTCACTGCGATATCAAGCCAGCCAATGTTCTCGTCGACCGGGACGATCGTGTTGCGGTAACCGATTTCGGACTCGCCTTCATGATCGTGGGGACATCGTCAGCGAATGCGATCGGCGGCACGGCCGGTTACATCGCCCCAGAAATCCTCACGCAAGGTGCTCGGCCGACGCCAGCTGCGGATGTGTATGCACTCGGGGTGCTGTTGTGGAGGCTAGCGACCGGCAAGTCTCCAAATGATCTGGCAGACCACCATGCCGTCGAAGAGTCAATTGCAGGGCTGCTCTCGGTCTGCCGACACTGCGTCGAAGAGGATCCTCGTCAGCGATACTCGACTCCGCAACAGTTTATTGAGGACCTTGAACGGGTGGCTCGGGCCTAGTTGTCGATTGCCTTGGTCTCAGTCACGATGTCTGACCGACCAACTGCTGCACATAAACTCCGCGTCGACCGGGGCATGGCGTAGGAGAGAGTGTCCGCTATTCCTTCGCCAAGTAGACGTCGAACCAGACGTCCAGCCCGATCGCGGCAAGGACGGTTGTCTGCTGCTGGGATAGGATCGGACCACCATGTCCGTAATTGGAAAGCCAGTAGCAGCTTATGTCGACACGAGCTCCGTCAGCACGAATATCGTCAAGGACTCTCTCTTTGCCCGTCACCTGATCTAGGATCCAGTCCAGGTGACGACGAACGTCCTTTGACGCAACCTCGCCGCTCGATGTTAGGAACCAACCGGCCGGTCGGCCCGCGACGCCAGCTGATCCTGGTTCAGCAGTTTGTGTCTACGAAGGTTCAACTTGTAAGCGTTTTGTGATCGCTTCGGGCTTGGCGTGTCCAGGGTAGATTCGCAGCGTAGCATAAGTTTCGGCGCAGGTCGGGAAGTCGTCGTTGTAGTTGCACATGCCTTCTTGTGGGCACTTTACCCTCGCTCCACAATCATCGCCACCGCGTTGCCGCCGCCGAGGCACAGCGAAGTTAGGCCACGTTTCAGGCCCCGATCGGCCAGGGCGTGCAGCAGCGTTACCAGTACGCGGGCACCGCTCGCTCCGATCGGATGCCCGAGCGCGATCGATCCGCCGTTGACGTTCGTCTTTTCTGCGGGCACGTCGAGCGGTCGCATGCAGGCCAGCGACTGAGCCGCGAACGCCTCGTTGAGTTCAAACAGATCGATGTCGCCGACGGTCAGGCCCGCTTTGGCGAGCACCATCTCCATGGCCGATACCGGGGCGATGAAGATGTCCTTGGGGTCGACACCGCTGGTGGCCGTGGCCACGATGCGTGCTTTCACCGGTGAGTCGATCTCGGCCGCGGTCGCTTCGTCAACGACCAACACGGCGGCTGCTCCATCACTCAATTGTGAAGCATTTCCCGCGGTGACGCTGCCTTCTTTGCTGAAAGCGGCCCGTAGTTTGCCCAGGCCTTCGGCTGTGCTGTCGGCTCGCGGTCCTTCGTCGGCGGTGACAATGGTATCGCCCTTGCGACCTGGCACAGTCACGGCTGCCATTTCGGCCTCGAACTTGCCAGCTTCGATCGCGGCTGCTGCCTTTTGGTGGCTGTCGGCGGCGAAGGCGTCTTGGTCTTCACGACTCACTTCGCATTTGTCCGCGATGTAATCGGCCGACACGCCCATGTGCTGGTCTTCAAAGGCGCACCACAGGCCGTCGTGGACCATCGAGTCGACGACCTTCTTGTCACCAAACTTGAAGCCCTCGCGTGCCCCCTGCATCAAGTAAGGTGCACGGCTCATGCTTTCCTGTCCGCCCGCGATGATCGCCCGGGCATCGCCGGCGCGAATTGCCTGATCGGCCAGCATGACTGCCTTGAGGCCGGAGCCGCAGACCTTGTTCACGGTGACCGCCGCCACGCTGGAGGGAAGTCCCGCCTTGAGGGCTGCCTGCCGTGCGGGAGCCTGGCCTTGGCCGGCGGAAAGCACGTTGCCCATGATGACCTCGTCGACGCTGCCAGAGTCCAACCCTGCTCGCTCAAGGGCCGCTTTAACGGCCACCGCACCGATTTCTCCCGCCGAGAGCGAGGAAAGCGATCCGAGGAATTTACCAATGGGGGTGCGGGCGGCACTAACGATATAGCTAGCGGTCATGGCGGGAATGTTCCGTGAAGAGTTGTTGGCGGGGGGGCGAAGGTTGTGCGCGGAGCCGGTGCGTTTGCAGCAAGCCAGCTACCGTCATTCTACAGACAGGGCATTCTACCGGCTCAGGCGGTCTGCCGCCTGGGGGCTCAATGTCAATTGTTCCGAAGTAGGAAGACCGCCATCGCGGCTTATTCTGCCGCCTTGTCGGTTCGCGACTTTTCCACGGACTCCAATTCCTCGCGTAGATCTTGCCCCAGGTTCAACGAGTTGAACGCCGCTGAATCGGGCAGCTTGACGACCCAATCCGTGCAGACATCGTAATGCACGTCGGCGTCCCGAATCTGACAGGCAAGTACATGCCCGCCAACTTGGCGGTCATCGGAGATGAAGTGCCAGTGGAATCCCGGTACGTTCAGGCCTTGTGTCCACGCCGGGCAGCGAATGCCGATGAGCGTGCCACGTAGATTCTCGTGCGTCCACGTGCCTTGGCTTTTGGCGACTTCTGCGAGAGGCCGGTATGGCGGTTCCTGCCGCTGGACGCTGCGAACGGTAATGGACTCGAACTGTCCGTCGACTCGAATGGCGACGAAGTTGTTCTGCTGACCGATTGCGTCGTCGAGAAGTCGATCGAGATCTTTCAGGCTGGCGATTGCCTCGCGGTGGAATTCGCCATCGTTGTCAAACGTCGTGACGATTGCGAACGGCGTTGTCTGATCTGCGGCAACGTCGACGACCGTGCCGTCACCTCGAACTTGGTACACCGCTCCGTCCAGCACGATCAGTTCGCCATCGAGGTGATCGAGAGTGCCGAGGCCGAAGTCGCCGTGGCGGAGCATTTCTTCGATGGTCGCCACACCATCGTAGTGGCCTAGCATTAGGGCATTGATCACAGAGATCTGCGTGATGCGATCGTTGTCATTGGAATGCGCGACGGCCGATTGCCCGCCAGCAAAATTCTCAGCCGCTGGTGACTCGTTCGTTGCTGGCGGGGAGCAGGATACGAGCGCAAGCAAGCTTAGGCCGAAAAATGACCAACACCGAGCACGAGACTTCATCATACGTCCGTCGCCTGTATCAATCAGCTTTCGCGCTTCTTGCAACATGCTCCCGCCACGATCCAGGCCACGAGGACGGCACCGACAGCCAGTGTTGCGGTCCATTGCTGCGTGTAGACGGAAAGGCCGACGAGAAGCACGAACCCCTTGTGAAGCAGTGATTCCCTACAAGGCGGTTCAAACAGCGAGAGCAAGATCGCTACTGCTGCCCCCACCGTGATTGTCAGCCCGAGCAGCGACGAGATGATGCCCATGGCCTGCTTGAAGGTTGCAACTTCTTCCACGCTTCGGTACGTCATTCCGCAGACTGCGCCAACTACCGCCAGCACGCCGACGAACAGGAAAATGGCCAGAACGATTCGCTTCATAGACGAATCGTTTTCGGGCCGAGCGCCGTCTGAGTGCGTCGATTGGTTGTCCATGGACGTTGCTCCCGTTTTCTGTGAAGGCTGGTTCCTTTCGTCGCGACCTGCCACCCAACTCGCTCGCGACCAGTCCGGCCGATTATAGCGTAGCGCATACGCCAGGCCAGTAGGAAAGAGCAGAAGTTGTGCTGGCAGCTCCAGGCGATGTACGCGCTCGACGAATCGCCTTACGAGTCTTGCCCCACGGTGCGCAAGATGCGTTCTGGCAGACCTTCTACAAACTCGCCTAGCTGGTCTCGCACGAGTCGGAAGTGCGTGAGTGCTTCGTCTTCCGTTCTAGCCTCTTTCGCTAGTTGTGGCGGATAGTCAAACGGCGCGTGAATTACGTCCGGCGTTCCCGGGATCGACGGACACTGTTCGAGTGCGAACTGGCAGAGCGTGACGACGTAATCGAAGTTGAGAGAGCTGAGCTCGTCGACCGTTTTCGATCGTTGCCGTGTGTCGTCGATGCGAACTTCGCTCATCACGGTCACTCCCCGTCTGTTCACCTCGCTTTTCTTGATCCCAGCGGAGTAGGCTTCGATCGTTTGTCCGCACAAGGCACGTGCCCAGCCTTCTGCTAGCTGGCTGAGACAGGAGTTGTCCTTGCAAAGAAATAGAACACGATGTCGATTGGAACAGAACATGGCACCTAGTGGCCTGCGGCCGTTTGAGTGGGGTTCTGGGTACCGGCAGGACGTCGGCGGTACAGAGGTTCCCAAGCGTCCAGAACTCCCGAAGATATCGACGAAGACGAGGGCGTGTTCTAACGGCCGCAAACCTATCGCGATATTCTGGTATTTAGGTAGGTCGGGGGCCTTTCCCGGCACTCCTGGTGTCAAGTTCGACTAGAGTAGGCCGCTTGATGCAATGGGAAATAGCCAAACCGCTGGCTCATACGCTCTTGGGGTACGGATTGATCCAGTGTGCTCCAACGCCGCATTACGGCGCCAAAACAGTGCTGTCGGCGACGCGATTGGGTATAATTCACGGCAGTGCGGCGGAGTGACCGACTCCCTTGCCTCCATGATCTTCTTCCTTTGACGACGCTTTGTTCGGCACCCCGGACTTTCGCCTTCTACGCGTCTTGTCGGTCTCCTGCCACACGCGATGGTGATGCGTTCATCCGGCAGCTCGGGTTTGCCCAGAAGCGGACGACGGCGTCTGCCTGCTGCCGTTCATTCCGGTTGATCTAATGGAGGTTTGCCATGAACGTTCAGCAGTTTCTTAGTGGCCTGCAGGTGGAGTTTGACGTCCTGCACCATTCGCCTTCGTTCAGCGCCCAGGAGATGGCTCAAGCGACTCATACTTCTGGTAAGGACGTCGCCAAGACGGTGCTGCTTCACTGCGAGGACGATGACGAGTACATGGTCGCCGTGTTGCCGGCTTCGTCGTACGTCAATTTCCAAAAGGTCGAGCATGCCACTGGTCACCGCGGTGTCGAACTTGCCAGCGAAGTCGAGATTGGCGAGATGTGCCCGGATTGCGAGCTAGGGGCGCTGCCACCGTTTGGTTCGCAGTACCACATGCGGACGATCGTCGACGAAGACCTGGGCGAAGACGAGGAGATCGTCTTTGAAGGCAATTCGCACGAAGAGTCGGTCCGTATGCGATTCGACGACTTCATGCGAATCGAGCAGCCGCTGCAGGCTTCGTTCGCCTATTGATGTTGCGGGTTCACTCCGCCGACGTTTTTTGCCATATGCAGAAAAACGGGGTTAGGGTCAAAAAACTCCAAGACGTTGGTGCGGCTTGAGTTGCGCTATTGGCGGGTGACCGCTGTTTTCGTCGCAACTCTTTGCGCTGTCAGGCATTGGGGTAAATTCGCTTGATTTCCGTGTGACGCAAAAAAAGTCCGTCTTGTTGCGCGGCAAGTGCGTGACGCCAGCGCTGTTTTGGAGCGGTCCGCACGACCGCTCCACCTCTTGGACCGTAGGTCTCCCCGAGCAGGCAAGCAATTCACGCGAGGGGCCAGGCTCCCGCCGAGCCATGGTCGCGCTGCAAGTGGACGCTCCACTACGCATTTCACCTAGCACTGGCAAAGCCAGTGGCACCCCAGGTTTGCCTGCAGTCGCAGGCCTCAAGTCTATCTAACCAAGTTGCCAAAGAACGGACGCATTCTGCAAAATCTAACCCGAAGCGTGAGCGAGGGACATGACGGATTCGGTCTCCATTCTCGTGCAAGTCAGGAGCAGCCCCCGTAACAGTCACTCTTGATTGGATGGAAACCTGTTTGGTGGTGTCCCTCGCTAACGCTTCGGGTTAGGCATTGGCGAGGCATAGCACAGTGCCACGCGACAATGAATAACAAGTACCCTAACACAGCTGCCGGGCTCAAAACAAATAGAGAAAACCGGCCGGGTGAGGTCGCAACGCCCCTGAGAGTGCACGCTGTGAACGAGAGTCAAACGGCCGCGGAACAGCTATCGAACGCTTATCGATATTGCGAGGTGTTTCACGCCCCTAAGCCGCCCGTTTCGAGCCACCGCGCACTCGCGCGTATTGGCAGACGCGATGGAAGACGCGACGCGATTCGTTGGCTGCCCGGTACGGAAAGACCGTCAGGTATCGGAGCGGGCCATACTTCGGCGTATGCACGATCGAAGAGGCGTATCGCTCGTTCTGGGAAACAGGGTAGGGGACCAGGCTCATTGCCTTGTAGCCGAAGTTCCATTCCCGGTCGAAGGCATGATCGTAGGGTAGCGCCATCGGTAGTAGCTTCTTGGTCATGACTTCCGCCCCATGGCGGCTGACCACGTAGGCACCGGCGCCTGTTTGGCGAGACATGTTGACCGCCAGCTGGTGCCCGTCACTCAAGTCCCGCACGGCCCACGGCGTACCGTCGTGCAGGCCTGAGAGCCGCAGTAGATCCCACAGTTCGGCGTGTTCGACCGCTTGTTCGACGAGTGAGAGTGTGTTCCGGCCAAGTTCCACGTCATCTTCCAGGACCACCGCGTGCTCGTCGTCGGTGGCCAGGAATTGTTCCATCGCCCGCAGGTGGCTCATGTAACAGCCGATCTCGCGAACGTTAGTTCGCTTGCCGTGCCGATAGCGATAGCCGCTTTCCGAGTAGCCTTCAAACGGTGCGGTCAGATCGTCTCCAAAGACGGCTGGCACGCGGCAGACTTCAAAGCCGGCATCGGTCACTTCCAGGCTGAGGCGTTCCCAGCGCTCAACGGCGTGATCGAGATTGATGATGAATGCTTTCATAGCGTGTCTCGTGGGCGATGGGTAGCGGCGCTAGGCGGCTTTCTGGCGGTCGAGATCGTCGTGCGGTGTGTGACGCTCGAGGGCGTAACGCTGGTAGATCTTCGCTTCGGTCAAGAACGAATAAGTTGCGTCGGTCATGGCTTGGATGAAGCCAGGTGCCCCACACCGCCACATTCCATGCAGGAAATAGATCCGTAGGAAGTAGCAAGGCGGGTTAAAGATCAGTTTGGAGAGCGAGCGACGCTTTCGTTCGGCCACGACCTGATCGGCCTTGAGCGTCGAGTACTTGTTCATCTTGAGGATGTGTTCGTCGATGATCAGCGGGCGATAATGGAGCAGGCTGCCTTGCTTCGACTTCTTGACCTCGCCTTCGGGAACGATCCCTTCGTGGACTCGCTGATTGGTGTCGAAGGCCCCGCATCCTTTGCGAATCAGCCGCAGGTTGTGCCGTTCGCGAACCCATTCGGGCGTGTAGCCGCGGCCAACAAGATAGGCCCGCCGGGCGACCTTCCAGCCGACCGTGCTCTCTGGGGCGTCGAGTAATTTCGGAAGCGCCGCCTTGAGAGCATCGTCGAGCCGTTCGTCCGAGTCGATGCTCAGACACCACGGTTGTTGGCACTGCTCAAGGGCGAATTGTTTTTGGGCGGCGTAGCCGAGCCAATCTTGGTGCATGAAGCGAATGGGCCAGCCGCGATCGATGTAGCTTTGCACGAGATCGGCAGTGCCGTCGGTAGAGCCGGAGTCGACGATCACAATCTCCGCACACTGATCGAGGCTCTCGATGCAGTTGGCCAGGTACTCTTCCTCATCCATGCAGATGATGAAGGCCGAAAGCGGAAGCTTGGGGCCGGCAAACGTGCCGCGGCGACGAGCGTTTTGGGGCGTGCCTTGAACAGTACATTGGGCAGCAACGTCGTTGGCTGTAGCGGTTTCAGTCATGGCGACACGCTCTTGTTAGTTGATTGTGGCTTGTGCTCGCGTCCGAGATGGTTGCCTCGGTTCAACGCGAGCGTTCTTATGCGGCTTCTTGGTTCAGCCTGGAATCGTTGTGCGTGGCCGACATCATCTGGCGATAGACGGCGATCAATTCTTCCGCTTCGCGTTCCAGTGGGAAGTTCTCACGAACGTGCTCAAGTGCCGCTTGACCGGACGAATCGCGAAACGTGTCGTCGTCGAGATAGATCGCACTGGCGGCGGTCATTCGTTCCAGATTAGCGTCGATCACGGCGCCGGTTTTGCCTTCGACGATCAGTTCTGAGAACGCACCGACGTCGGTAGCTACGACCGGAACGCCGCAGGCCATTGCCTCGAGCGGTGTCAGCCCAAATCCTTCCCAGCGTTGGGGGGCGATGAACAAGGACAGCACCTGATACCAACGTTCGATATCGGTATGCTCGCCGACAAACAGAATACGATCGGACAGCCCGGCCGCATCGATCTTGTCACGCAATTCTTTTTCAAAGGTCTTGTGCTCGGCCGTCGTTCGGCCGGCGATGATGCCAATCCAGTCGGGCCGATCCGGTAGCAATGCAATCATGGAATCGACGAACAGGTCGGTTCCCTTCTGGTGCCGAATGCGGCCGAAGCAGCCGGCGATTTTCTTGGTCGGATCGAGGCCGAGGGCTTTTTTCGCCGCGGCAACACCGTCCACGGGGCAGAAGCGGGCCGTGTCGATGCCGTGCATGATGACCGTGTTGGGTACTTCCAGGTAGGCGGCCGTCTTCTGGCTGGTGGCCACCACGCCGTGCATGCGGCGGATCAGCCACTTGGTAAACCACTTGTGCTTGCGTTGCGAAGCGGACGTGAAGAGCAGCTTGAGCGGGGCGCGAAACAGGTGCCGCAGGATAAGCCCGCCCACCATTTCCGTGTTGCGGCGTGCGTGCCAGACGCGGACCGAACCGTGCTGAGGACGCCGCAACAGGCCTGGCAGTTGCCAGAGGCGGATTCGCGACAACGAATCGGGAAGGCCTGGGCCGAGCGCCGAAATGTCGAGGCCCAGCTTGCGCATCCGCGGTACGAGTTGGATGATCGTCGATGTGACTCCCGAAAGTCGCTTCTTGAAATTGGGAGCGATGACCAGGGTCTGTCGTGTGTCGGGGCGAACGCGGCGCGGACTTCCGGATGTGGTTTTGGAAGTCGCCGATTTGCCCCCGACCGGACCGTCGAAGCGAACGTGGGGGGAGCCAGATTTTGTGTGTTGCCGCTCTGTGGTTTTCACCCGTGGATTCATCGCTTCTGGCCATCCCTGCTGACGTAGCGGCAAGACGCTTCATGCGCTGCCGTGGTAGACAATTGCAAAGCGGCTCCGCTGGCACATCAAATAGAGCACGTCGCGCAGCGAAAACCGAACTGCAAGTAGATACCAAACTTGCGAAGATCACACCACAGAGAATTCGAGTGCTATCACTCGATCGGTGGTACGGAAGACGCAGGCCAAGGCCCTGTTTTCAGGTCGTTTTCCACGAGCGGCCTCGGATTTCGGCCCCGAGCAAGATTTACCGGCAGGGCGGGCCACTCCCTTACCAGTTCAGTTCGACAATCGCCCGTTCGTTATTCGAGGTCGACAGCACGACCAGGCATTCGTCCTGATCGACGGTGGCCGTGGCGTAGAGGTGCGTGATGTTGATGCCGTGCAGGATCAATCGGTCGGTCAGATGCTTGACGATGCCGGGGCGATGATCGCATTCGACGACGACCACGTTGGTAACCTTCGGCTCGTAACCTTTCTCAGCCAAGAGGTCCATCGTTCGCAGCGTGTCTTCGGTCATTAGCCGAAAATGGGCGTGGTCGCCTTCAATCCAACAGTTGACCGCTAGTGTGATCACGCCTTGTTCGGAGAGCAGCTTGGCCATCTTGCCGAGTCCACCGATCTCGTTGGGTATCGAGACCTGGATTTCCTTTGCCTGATGCGCTTCTAGCATGATCGCGTCCTCCCGCAAAGTGCCTGGCGGCCGACGGGCGTTGTCTTCGGCAGCCCCGTTGTCTTCGGCAGCCCCGTTGTCTTCGGCAGCCCCGTTGTCTTCGGCAGCCGATCGCCGGCAATTATTCTACGCACGCGCGGAAAGGTTGACTGGTGGGCGATGCGGGCGGTCGGCCAAAAATTGGCGAAACCGCCAGAGAAGTGTGGCAATTCATCGGTCTCGATCATCGAGCTAGCTTCCGTTTTCGCAGGGCGACACCCGACAGGTGCGCTGGGGACTCGAAACGTTGAAGGTGATTCCATTCGGTCAGCGGATAGTCGTCCACTGTCGCTTTGCATTCTACTGTCGCTTTACATTCTACAAACCATAGGTGCGTTGTAATACACAGGCACTGGCGATCTGTGTCAAGATCCGACTCTGTCCATAGGCCCACTTTGATGGTAGATCTTCTCGGGTATTGTTATCCAGAAACCGCCGTACCGCCGCGGCGTCGAAGAAGGGCAGCGATTCGAGCGTGTTGCCTCGCAGTTCATCCTGGACCATTTCCGAGAAGTGGTCGCTGCCGCCAGAGCGTGCTGGTGGGGTGACGAACGGCAGCTTACGCCGCTTGCGGACCGTTTCGGTGAGCACGTCGCTGAACGCCCTTCGCAATAGCTGCTTGCCCGTCGTGCCCTGAAACAACTCGACCAGAGGCGTCTGCTCAACACTCTCCACCAGATGGTGATCGAGAAACGGCACGCGACCTTCGATCGAATTCGCCATTTCCATCCGATCGGCCAGCACATTCAAAATGTAATTTGGAAACGCCGACTTGGCCCACAGGTAGGCCGACTTGCGCGGGAATTCTTCGCGGGCCAGTGATTCTTTCCGCCCGAGCCCAGCCAGGAAGGTACCGTACGGATCGTTGCCGACGAGTTCGCTTTGAAAGTCGCTAGAGAGCAAACCTCGCAGATGATTGGCGAACCAGGCCTCGACGATCATCGACCAGGGGACGTAGCCGAGCTGATCTCGGATGCCGGCGGTCAGCTCGTCGATCGCCTGGCACTCGGCCGCTTCATCTTGCAGGGTTAGCCCGAGGATTAGTTTGAGCGTGCGAGCCAGGCTGCCATGAGAGGCCGGTTCGATGTTGGGTTGCAGGTGGTCGAGTTGGAACCAGCTGTAGCCGAGCAGTAACTCGTCGGCACCTTCGCCGGTCAGCACAACTTTGATTCCGGCCTCGCGGACGGCCCGGCTGAGCAGGTACTTGGCGACCCCGTGTGGATTCCAGTGAAGCGTTTCACTTTGGGCGACGGCGGCTGCGAAGTTCTCGGCCAACTGCTGCGTATTGACCGCGATCGGGTTGAAGTTCGCGCCGCAGGCGGCAGCCGTCTCCTGCGCGATGGCCGTTTCGTCAAAATGGGCCCCGTCGTCGAAGTCGCGATCGCCAAAGGAAATCGTAAATGCTTCGAGTGGCGTCGCCGCTTGTTGGGCAGCTAGGCCGAGCACGACTGAGGAATCGATGCCTCCGCTCAGGTAGACCGCCACTGGAACATCGGCCCGCAGCCGTAAACGCACCGCCTCCTCCATCTGTTGGCGGATGACGTCGGCCGTGTCGTCGCCTCTGGTGGATCCCGCAAGATTGGTGGTCGAGTCAGTTCGCGGGTTGACCCCGTCGTGCCAGTCCCAATAGCAAGTGAGTTGGACGGTGCCGTCGACCGCTTCGATGTAGTGACCAGGCGGAACCTGGCGGACGCCGGCAAATAGCGTGCGGTCATCGTTGAGTGGTGAATGGCAGCTCTGGACGAACGACTTGTGATCCCAGGCCGCCGGCACGCCGAGCGCGAAAAGGGCCTTCGCTTCCGAGGCAATATAGAGACCCTCCGGTCGCTGGGCGTAGTAGAGCGGCTTGATTCCGAAGCGATCGCGGGCAGCAAGGAGCCGCCTGTTTCTCTCGTCCCAGACAACAAAGGCAAACTCGCCTCGCAGTTGCTGCAGGCAGGCGGGACCGTGGTCCTCGAATAAGTGTAGAGCGATTTCGCTGTCGCTACGGGTGGCCAGGTGATGCCCACGCTCTTCAAGTTCCTTCTGGATTCGCTCGAAGTCGTAAAGCTCACCGTTGACGACGATTTGCGTGCGACCGTCTTCACTGGCGATCGGCTGGGTTCCGCCGACAAGATCGATGATGCTCAGTCGGGCGTGGCCGAGGGCAACACGCTCATCGGGCGAGATCCAGGAGCCGTGTCCATCAGGGCCGCGATGATGCAGCGCGGCAATGCCGGCCTGCAATCGCTCACGATCGACGCGCGGTTCTTTCAGGAAGACAGCAACGATGCCGCACACGTTAGCAGTCCCCGCTCGTCAATGTTTTCTCACGTTTGGTTGTTGTGCGCCGGGTCGCTTCCGTAGACCTAATCACGGTCGGCCTCCGTCCATGATGATCTGCTGGCCGGTGATTGAAGCGGCGGCTTCTGACGTCAGGAATGCGATTGTGCCGGCGACTTCTTCCGGCAAGATGAAGCGACCGAGCGGATAGTCTTTGAGTAGTTTGTCTCGTCCGTCGCCGATCGTAGCGGGGCCACCCTCGACAACCGCTGGCGACACGATGTTGAAGGTGATGCCGTGGGCTGCGTGTTCTAGCGAGGCACTCCGCACGAGGCCTTCGAGCGCCGACTTGCTGGCGGAATAGACAGCCGAGCGAAGGCGGCCCAGAACGGCAGCGGTTCCCAGCAGAACGACGCGGCCAAAGTTGTTCTGCTGCATGTGGGGTAGAACCGCGGTCACGCAGTGAATTGTTCCTTCGGCATTGACGCGAAACGCGCTTTGCACGTCCTCTTCGCGAGTGAATCGCAGGAACTGCTGCGGGGCAACGCCGTGGGCCGCCACGAGGATGTCGACGCGGCCATGCCGTTCGGCCAGATCGGTAACGGCCGCCTGAACTTCGCCCGCGCTTTTGACGTCGAACGGATGGACGGAACATTCGATGCCGAAGTCTTGGCTCAACTCAGCCGCCAACGTATTCGCGGCCGCTTCATTCGATGTACAGCCGAGGCCAAGATGAACCCCTTCCGCCGCGAGCCGGCGACAGATCACCTGTCCCAGCAGGCCTGTGGCACCGGTCACCAAGGCGACCTTCTTGTTGTCATCGGTCGGTGTTGTCACCGCCAGTGTCCTTATTCGATGCGTTTCTTTAGTGTCGCTCGCTCGATCTTACCGAGGGCGCCGCGGGGGATGGCGTCGACGAGCGCGATCTTTCCAGGTACCAGCTTACTCGAAAGCTGCTCGCGGCAATGCGCGAATAGTTGCTTTACCAGCTCGGCCTCGTCCGCTGATTCGGAGTTGTTCTGGCCTGCCGTGGCGGCTGTGTCGATCACAACGGCGGCCGCGGGGAATTCGCGGTTGTTTCGGATCAGGCCGCAGACACCGCAGTCTGTGACCAGCGGGTGCGCCAGCAGGACTTCTTCAATCTCGCTGGGATCGATCGACAATCCCCCGGCATTGATGGTTTCCTTGAGTCGGCCACGAATGCTGACGTAGCCTCGCTCGTCGACCGTGCCAAGGTCGCCGGTTCGTAGCCATCCGTCGGTAGTGAAGTACTGCTCGCGGGGATGCTCGTTGCCGTAATAACCGCTGGTGATCTGACCGCCGATGCAGAGTTCACCAATCTCGCCGGCCGCGACCGATTCGCCTGTTGCCGGATCGCGGGCTTCGACTTCGGCCAGAAAACGAGCCGGACCTACCGTGGCAAAACACTCCGGCTCGGCCGACACATCGACGCAGCAAATGGTGGAGTAGGTCTCGGCCAGCCCGTAAGAGAGGTAAAGCTGGGTGTGGGGTAGGTTCGTGCGGATCGCCTCGAGCACCTCGGGGCTCATGGCCGCTCCGCCAAGTGCAACGACGCGGAGTTGCGACTGCACGGTCTCGGAAGGCGCGTGACGGCCGAACAAGAACTGCGCGGTCAGCGGCGGGCAGATGACAACGTTGGCCTCGTCGCGGGTGATCGATTGGGCAATCTCACCGGGGGCGATTGTCTCGCGGCAGACGATGGTGTCGATGCCAAGCGAGAATGCTCCCAGCACCGGGTAGAGTCCATAGACGTGTGAATAGGGTAGGATCGGCATTACCCGCTGGCCGGGCACCAGTTGGTAATGTGTGACGACCGCCTCTCCCTTCTTGAGGATTTTCTCCCACTCGAGCACGACCCCTTTGGCCTGCGAGGTGCTCCCGGAAGTGAAGAAGATCACTTCCGGCTGATCGTTCAAGAAGGCGTGCCAGTCGTCCGGTGGGGTGCCGGGAAGTTCGCCAGCTGTATCGTCGGAGGCGTTGGCCGCATCGGTGGCGTGCGACGTGGTGCGTGCGACGGCGACTTGTTTGTCGGCATTGTCGCCGAGCAACGTTGCCTCTCCAGGCAGGAGTTCACGCAGTCGCTCATTGTGGGAATCGACGCAGATAGCTTGTGGCGAAAATGTTTCCAGCACGCTGCCAAATAGCGTGCTTGAGCAAGAGGGCGGTAGCATGACGCATCGCGCCTTAAGCAACCAGACGGCGATTAGTGCTTCTATCGCCGTGTCGCTGAACTCGAGTGTTACCAAAACGTTCGAATCAGCGGTGACACCATGTTCTTGGGCAAGCGTCGTGGCAACGGCTCGGCCTCGCTCAAACAGATCGGCAAGGTCACGCTGTTTGCCCTCAAAAATCAGCTGCGACATATTTCAGAACGATCCGGAACAGGGGGCAAGGAAGACGTGCCGCGAGCGAGTTGGTCAGGGAGACAGTCTCTGGCCTATTTGTTTTCCAATTTGCCCAGGACGTACTCGGCGGTGCTGTGCCTGGTGGCGAAGTTGGTCTCGGTAACATCTTCCGCTGCGACCATGATGCCGAATTCCTTTTCAAGCAGCGTGACAAACTCCAGGAACGCCATCGAGTCGAGCTGGCCACGGCCATCTTCCGACGGAGCTTCGCCATCAGGAGCGACCTCTTTGTAGACGTTGGCGATTCGTTCGGAAACAGTGGCGATATCGAGTGACATTCATCTCTCCAGAAGGTTGATTCAAGGCCACCGGCGGAAATCCGCGGGGGGGCGATGTGATTTGTTGGCTGCAACCTGGTTGGCTTCAAAAAGGTTGACCGGCAGGAGGTCCGAGATTGCGTGAAGCGTGCTCGCTCGCGTTCTGGCGGTGACCGGTGGGTGGGACTGGTATCGGCAGGTGTAGAGGACCGTCGAGAGATGTCCTGTTTCTCTTGTCCGTTTCGCCATTCTTGCGAGTTGCGCCATTCTTGTGAGTTGCGCCAGTTACGCGAGGGCATCCTTTGCTTCGTACTTGATCTGTAATTGCGTCAAGATTCCGTTAACACGTTTCTCGTCTAGCTCGACCTCCAGTTCCGCCAGTACCTCCTCACGCGGTTCATGTCCAAACCGAATGTCCCAAGCCGCCGGCACGGCGTAGTTGTGGTAGCCCTTGGTTTCGGTGAACACCTTGATGCCGACGTCGTTGATCATGCAGTTGCTAGAACAGCCGCCCACGTTCTCCGGCTTTCGCCAGGAGGGATTTCGCTCTTTGATCAGCTCAATGATATCGACTTTCGTGGCCGGGCAGTAGCGGAAGAAATCGATGAAGTGGGTGCGGTCAAAGGCCTCCAGGTCGGAGGCCGCCTGATCGTTGATGAGTTCGGCGATCTCGTCTTTCTGTTCGTGGTAGCGGCGACGAAAGACTTTCAGCCAGCGATCGATCTCCTCAATGTCGGTCTTGCCGGCCGAGAGGAACTGATGAACCTTGGTGTCGAAGATCTGGCCGCGGGAAAGTCCCGTCATGACGATTGGAATGTTCTTTTCGATCGCGACCTCGGTGCCACGAGCGGTGAGCGCCCGAAAGCAGCCGGTGCAGACCTCACTATCGGTTCGCAGGCTACTGGCGAAAACCCGGTCCATCGTTGCCCGATCGAGCTTAACAATCAGGCTGTCGACGCCCGCGTCGGAGCAGACGCCCTGAATATTCTCGAAGCAACCCTTGGGTACGTAGTCGTTGTCGAACGTTACCGCCAGGACCCGCTGTCCCATATCGATCAAGCGATTGAGCACGTAGGTGCTGTCCTTGCCTCCGCTGTACATCAACAGGACGTCGTAATCGCCGTCGGGATTGTGCGTCTGCCGGAAGAGTTCTGCGAGGTCGTCTTCCGTCTTGAAGTACGTGTCGTAAACCTCGCGATTCTCATCGTATTCGCGGCAGATATTGCAAACGCCTTGTTCGTCGAGCGTCACCTTGGGGACGGCCGTGGTAAGAACGCAGCGTTGGCAGGTTGTAGCTTCACTCAAACTCATGTCGCTTTCCGGTATGGCGAAGGGGGGTCGTTTGGCGATGGGGGCATGTCAATTCTACCACAGTATTGCAGGCATTTGGCGTTCGGCAGGAACCCTCAAGGGCAAACGGGAAGTTCTCTTGCTCGATTCTCTGGTGAGAACGATCGATTTGGGCGTTCCGCGAAGGGGAGCGAAACCCTTGAGCGTCTCTGGGGTTAGGCGGTGCTCTCAGCAGTCGAGTCGTTCGGCGGATTCTGCTGGGCCCAGGCTAAGAGCGCTGGCCGTGCGAAGACGACCATGTGGCTATAGGGCCGGAATTTTCCTTCATCGTACAGGGCCTGGCGATGTGGGGAGTTCTTGGTCGCCATACGGGTAGTGGCTTCGTCAATCTGCCAGCGGAAAAGCTTACCTCCGTTGTCGATCCAGTCTTTGCGCAGGTAGGCAAGCTTCGGGCTCGCCGTGTCGAGTTGGGGATCGAAGAGCCAGCCGCACGACTGCACACCGCGGACCTGAGGGTTCATCTCCATGCATTCTGCTAGCAGGCGGAACATATTTAGTTGGGCTTCGTGGCTGTAAACCAATCGAAAAGCGGGGGGCCAAATATTGCACGCCAGGTGGAGCACGTAAAACGGCTCGACACCACCGGCACGTCTTGACGTGTTTAGAAAACGGAAGGCCTGAGCGATGCCCCCGCGGACTAACAGGCTCTTGGGGAGCCCGCCTATTTCCAGGTGCTGAGGTCCAACTGGCACACGTCCAAAGCAAAGGTTACGGAAGTCGCAGCGGAGCGAAAAACGTTCGAGGTCAAACCAGTCGTCTTCCTTTTCGTCACATTGTTTCTCGATGCGATCGAATTCCGTATGGATCATGCCGTGGACCGATTCAGGGTAGTTGAGCGAGTCAATCTTGTCTCGGTTCTCCGCGGCCAAATCACGTAGCATCTCGCGCAGCATTCGGCTCCGCTGCTCGGGGCCGTTGTCCTGCTCAATCTGTGCCACGGCCTTCATGAAGGGCGTGGTGGTGAAGACTTCGTCGATACCGCGACCGGCGTCTCGTGCGAGCCCCAGCAGGTCGGCGGAAGATGTCGGCGCCATGGTCATTGTGTTGGTATCGAGCAAGAGTTGCCCACGCGACCAAGTTCTAAGGAAATATCGAGGTCGCCGTATCCGGAATCGGTAAGCCCTTTACCATAGCAGTCACACCAGCGAGGGGCAATGTTCTGGGGCTGTTTTCTATCCGATTCGCATGCCCGTCTGGCGTCCGTTGTTGGCGCCCAGTTAAGGCTGGCTCACTCGGCCGGAGTCCCCGCAGGCCATAATCGGCTACGTTCGCCATCGTAAACGTTGATTTTGTCATTGCGGAAATAGAATTCGCGGTCGTGACGCCGGTGGTTGAAGTGCGCCCGCTTCGAAAGCTCTTGGTTCTCACGCATTTCTCGAAGCGTGGCCAGGCGGGTGTTGTCGGCCGAAAAGTAGAAAACGCCCATGTCGGGGTCGAGCACGTAATGGTCGCCTACATCTTGCGGACTAGGAATGGACTCCACGGCCGTGGCGATATGTCCCTTGGTTGAGAGGCAACGGGCACGCAGCGGCTTCCCCGTTTCTTCATCTTTCATACGGCTAATAATGTCGGCAAGCACCCAGGCTCGATCGTCGTTCCATCCGCCACCGCTGCGCAAGATTGACAATGGATTGAGGGCCTGGTGAATTTTCGAATTCCTCGTCACGTTTCGTTGGTGGACGAAGAACATCGCACCCAGCATGCGATCAATGTCGGTGTCGTACTGGCCATGGAGCCAGTCGGCGATTCGCTGCATGACGCCCGGCTGCATCAGATCGAATTCGATGGAACCGTCGTCCGCGGTCAGTGCGATCTCGTAGCCTGAATTGGTCTTGCTCATGCGGCGCGAGAACGACGGCAGTCGGCCGAGGATGTAGTCGCGTTTTCTAGCGAGAAAGTCTTTGTCATTGGGGGCCGGATTGGAGGCGTTCGAGTCGCGACCGTAGGTTTCCTCCGCGATCAGGCCGTAGTTGTGCGAGACGGGGAAACTGGTGGCATAGATCCTAGCGTTGTCTGTTTCAGCCGACAGGAAGACTCGCTGGAAATTCTCGACCTGCATCGGCCAGCGACCTCGCCACGACAGCGTGAACGGAACGGTGGCCTCGGCTTCTTGATTGGCTGGAATGGTCACCGGCACTTCGGCCTCATCGATGACGGCGTCCTCAATTGGCAAGAAGACTTGCGAGCGCAACTTCAATGACAGTTCCTGGTCGGTGTTATTGCGAAGCGTCATCGTGACGTGATTGGCTCCCCACGTCGGTTGCCCAAAGTCGATTGAGGTGACCGTAGCCACTGGCTGCGCCAGAGATAGCCTGCCAAATTCGACAGGCGCCACGTCGGATTGTTCAGCGGCGCAAGCCCAGGCAACGGACGTGGCGGACAGCGGCATTCTGCGCACAACGTTGAAGCCGACAGAGGTCTCCGTCGACGCTGCGGCTCCACTGAGCAGAGATCGTGGGATCGCCACCTCCGCTTGCCAGTGCGTCTCCTGCTGCGACGTGGCGTACCTAAGTGGACTCGACGGCTCGATTTCCTTTTCGCCTGCCATTCGATCGGCCGGAAGTTCGCCCCGCAGAAGATAGCCGGCGAATACTCTCGCGTCGCCCGCGGGAGCGAGCTGCACTCTCATGTAGCGAGTGTGATCGTTCGTAGGCGAGAAATAGACGTCGATCCGTTCCTGTTGTTGTCCATCTTGTTCAGATGCGGGTGCTTTCTTGCCAGGAGCCACTTGGCAGCGGAAACCGAAGTAGATTGCATCCGTGTCGTGGGTCACCAACAGCTCCGTCTTGGCCGAGGGTCGCTCGAGTGACTTAAGCGTTACCAGGTCGTCTGTTTTTCCTGCCGAGGACCAGGCCGGATCGTTCAGCTCACCATCGATGGTAATTTTCTCCGCAGGCGATCCTTCATTTTCGAGCGGTTCGCTGACCAGCAACTTTGGCGAAAAGACAAACGGCGGCGAACTTGCCATGCCTGCCTGGCCGTGATGCGGATCGTTGGACACGGTTGCCCTCCGCCATCGCCAGTATGAAAGCACCACCACGCCCAACAGGGCAATGACGACGACGATGAGCGAGACCGATGTCCAACGCATGGTTGGTAGCTCCGACACGGTTTGGTGCGTGCTTGTAGCTTCTGGGATTGTCGCATTGTGATGCCTCATTATAAAGGCAAACCGGGGCGGCGAGATGTCGGGGGTCGCGAAAATGGCGGTAGAGTCTTTCCAGGAATCGTGACTCTCAAGCATGACGCCTTTTCCCAAACTGCCCGGCGGCATAGAGTGGGTGTCTGAACCGAAACGCACGGCAGATCGTAGAAGAGGCCTTCATGAAGTACGGCGGACATATTTACCTGTGGACGGATCATTGGTCGACGAAGCAACTCGATCTATTCGATCGCGCTCGCGGATTGGGGCTCGATTGCCTAGAGATCGCGGTTGGCGATGACATCGAATTCGACGCAGCGGCGATTCGCTCTCGGGCCGAGGCCTTGGAGATGGATATCGTGCTGAGTCCAGGCGCTCTCTGGCCGATGGAAGCAGACGTTTCGCATGACGACCCAACATGTCGAGCTCAGGGAGTCGCTTGGCACCGGCATTGGATCGATCGGGCAGCCGAAGTTGGGGCCGTTGCCTATACCGGTGCGATTTACGGCCACGCCGGTCGCATTGAGCGGCGGCGTCCGCCGCAGGACGAGCTTCGCTATACCGCGGAGAATCTTCACACCCTGGGGGAACATGCCAAGACAGTCGGAGTGCAGCTAGCTCTTGAGCCGATGAGCCATTTTCGCACCCATCTAATTAATACTGCGGACCAGGCGATGCGTCTTATCGAAATGGCCGATTGTTCTCAGCTCAAGGTGTTGCTCGACACCTATCATCTGGTGACGGAGATTCGCGATTTCTCGGCGGCGATCAACACGGCCGCCGATCGACTCTGGGGGGTGCATGCATGCGAGAACGATCGTGGCGTGCCGGGCGGAGGGATCGTGCCGTGGGACGATATTTTTTGGACGCTCGGCGAGCAGAAGTTCGACAACTACATCGTCTTCGAGACGTACAACTCTTCGCTCGGCGACTTCGCTTACTCTCGCGGCATGTTCCACGATGTCTGTCCGGACGGCGACGAGTTTGTCCGGCAGGGGCTTGCGTTTGTGAAGGACGGATTGAGCCAAGCGTAATTCGACCGTTCGGCTGTGTTGTGACGTAGGGTTGCGCCTGTGTAGACGGAACCGGTTAGGAGACTTCCGTTACGGTCGTCTTCTCTTCCAATTCTTGGACGCTCGGCAAGTCGATGTCTCGCGCGTCTCGCGTGGCTGAGAGCGTGGCGGCCGTGACCGCTCGACGCAGCGCGAAGATCGCCCGATTTGAATCGGCATCGGCCACTTGCCAGCCGGCAAGAAAGCTACCCACCAGCACGTCTCCGCATCCGACGGTCCCTTTAAAGTTATTCGCGTCGAGTTGTAAATGAGCAGTCGCCTGGCCGTTCGCGTCGACGAGCATGGCTCCTTCACCGCCGGCGGAAACGAGCACCCATCGGATTGTGCCGGCTAGTCGCTCGGCAGTGGCCTGTTGTTGTTCGACCGAGTCAATTGTTTCATCCGTCAGTTCGGCCAGCTCTTCGCGGTTTGGTTTGATAAGCCAGAGCGGCAAGTCAGCCACCGCGCGGAGCGCTGCCCCGCTGGAGTCGACCGCGACCATCGCTCCGGCTTCGATGCATTGTTCCAGAAACTGGCGGAACGTCGCGGGCGAAACGCCTTCGCAGAGCGAACCGCAAAAAGCAAAAAGGACCCCGGGTTGAGCCAGCGAAGTGAGCGCTTCTTGCAATCGCTCGATGTCGCCGCCTGAGACAGTGAATCCCTGTTCGACGATGTGCGTGTCGGACTCCGGGCAGCGGGGGTCGACGACCGAAATGTTTTCACGCGTGTCCCCGTCGACAGGCACCAGGCGGCAGTCGATCAACGGCGTGTCGCTGTCCGCCGCTTCGCCGGAGGCAGTACCTTGTTGTTCCAGGAAGTCGCGATACCAGGGCTCGTCTCCCTGGCCAATGAAGCCGGTGACCACGCACGACTCTCCTAGTTGAGCCAGAGTCCGAGCTACGTTGATTGCCTTACCGGCCGGATAGCGAGCGAGTCGTCTACCACGCCGATGTCCACCGACATGAAAGTCTTCGACCTCGACGACGCGATCGATTGCCGGATTGAGAGCAACGGCAACTATCTTTTCGAAGCGTTGCGATCTTCCCGAGCTTTCGGGCAGTTCAGGGGAACTCAAGTTTGCGGGATCCTTGTCTTGAATAAATAACGGCGCCTTAAACAAACATCGGCCGCTTGACCCAATTCGCCGGCTCTTGAAGCGAACACGCCGGCGGTGCTGGAGTCGCCAGTTTATAGCGGAGCGGACATAAAAAAAGCCGCCCCAGCTTTCGCTGGAGCGGCTTGGAATAGCAAAGTTACTGCCAGGCAAGCTAGGCAGCCTGACGGCGGCGGTAGCCGACAAGCCCCAGGCCGAGGATGGCCATCGCCGAAAGCGCTAAAGTACTCGGCTCTGGAATGGGAGGGCCAGTGACAACCAGGTCGAACGGGATCTGCGGACCACCCAAGCTCAGGATGATCGAATTCACCGTCAACAGGCTCTGAAGTCCCGCCAGGTCGAGACCGGTCGGGAAGACGTTGCCCATGCTACGCGTGGTCACGCCTGGCTCCGCGAACGAGGTCGATTCCGACAACTCGCTGTTGGTCGCGGTCGGGAAGGAACCCAAGAGGATCGTGCTGTGATTACCCGGGATGAAGCTGTTCGTACCATTCTTGAGCACGTACGAGATCAACGTGTTACCTTCCCAGTCGATGACCACTTCTCCGGTGGCCGGATCGTAGATCAGATCCGGAATCGCCGGATCGCCGTCGCCGGAAGCACCTAGTACGTCGGCGGCCGCATCGGGGGCGGGATTGAAGTTGGTGAACATCGCCTGAATGTCCAGGTTGTCGACGTCCTCGTCGTGGGGGTCAAGGTTTGTCGTGGCACCGGTGCCGTCCCCGTGAACGTCACCCTGAATACGCGTTTTCGGCGTGGTCCAGTTCGTGGTGCCCGGTCCCGTGAAGTTTGTAAACGCGGCCTGAATATCCTCGAGATTCGAGACATAGCCATCGCAGTCGGCGTCACCAATGGCACAGGTCGAGGCAATCGTGAAATCGCCGAGCACCGGATTGTCGGGAGTTGCTCCCATTCCCCAGCCGATATTGGCCGGATTGATAACTTCGTCATAGACGACGCGGACCGTCGAAACGAGACCTCCGGTGCCGATCGTCGCCCAGTTACCATTCTTGCCCATCATGAGAATCATGTCCTGGGTCGGAACGGTGTTGAACCAGTTGGCGCTCAGTTGCCATTGAAGACCTTGTCCAGGTCCCGTCAGTTCAGCCTTCCAGATGCCACTGCCTAAGCCATCGTGATGAACGTACTCGCTATAGGAATGCGGGTTGCCGGTGCTGCTGCCGGCGTAGTTGTAGGACATGCCAGCCTGTGTCCATCCACCGCTACCATCGTCATACGAATTCCGCCATTGATCGGGCGTTTCGGCATTGGCCAAGCTCGCGTTATTGTCGACGGACCAAAAGTCGAAAATGCGTCCCGTCGAATTCGTCCAAGAGGCACGGTTACCCCAGCCGTCAGGTTGTCCCCATTCTTGAACCTTGGTCGGTTCAACATCGGGCGAGGTGCTGTGCGCGTTGGCGATCTTGCTGTTATCAAGTCCGACAAGCGAGGTGTAGTAGTGGGTGTTGCCGGGAGTGATGTACAGATCGAAGAAGTATTCGTACTTACCGGCGTAGATTCCGGAAGTGAGTTGCGTCGGATTTTGGGCCAGTTCCATGTAGTGCCCCGTGCCGCCTTGGACTTTGGCCGGATCGTAGCCGTAAATGTAGGCCGTCGCGTCACGTGGCGCCATTGCCAACGCCAACGTCACTGCGGTAACAACACAAAGTAATCGTTTCATGATAAGTCTCCGATTCTCAATTGGGTGCGTTCGCTTGGTGACGGGCCCCGCACCAATCACTCTGGTACCAATCACACTTAATCCCTGCGAGGCTAGAAATAGTCGATGAAGCGACCACGTCGCCTCTCCGCATTTCCAGCATCAGCAATCCACGAAAAATCTGCCGGGAACCTCAGCGCTCTCACTCACGCTGTTGCGGTCGAGAACAGGTACGAGAGTCCAGGCAGTTTCTTAGCTGATTGGCACTAACCTTGTTGTTGGGTAACCGATTGCGCCGCCGGGAATTTTACATTCCTTTCAATACCCCTCTTTTTGACTGACTGTCGGTCGAAAGTCAAGAACTTTTTGGCGAATGTCGCGAAGGTTAGCTTTGCAATCTGCCACATAAATGCCCGTTCTAGATACAGGCCGTGCGGGAGAGCACGCTCGTGCGGTTTCTTGATATCGCTTGCCAAGGTGAAACTGCCACCGGTCAGGTTGAGAACTCCGTCACGTCCCCAACTCAGGCACGTTTCTTATTCCGTTGGATTTTCTTCCGCATTGGAGTGCGGCAGGCTACCAGGCTTCGAGGATCGCGTCGACGGCATTTTCGTTGAGGTCGCTCTCGGCGTCGACGTTATCTTCGTCTTCGTCGTTTACAGGGGAGTGCTCATCCGAGTCGCTGCTTGTCGCGACGGGTTCTTCTTCCACCTTCTCGTGATAAACGTGCTCACGATGAACGTGATCGACCGCTTGTTGTTGATCGTCTGTCGTGACAACCTTGTTGACCGGATCTAAGACTTCGTCGCCAGATTCGTTCGTGGCGGAAGAATGTCGAAGCAATGGCTGGGGCGCGAGCAGAAGGGGAAGTGAATCGAGCGAATTGTAGAAGTTAGAGAACAGCACCTGGATGTCAGCGTGGTCGACGTCGCCATCTTCGTCGGTATCGCCTTGGGCCAACGTGCGCCCCCCCGCTGCGCCAACGTCGCCTGTGAACCCGACAAACGTGGGCTGGATATCGCCATAGGAGTCGATCAACCCGTCTCCATTCACGTCTCCGAGCAGACTGCCAACATGAAAGATCCCGTTTCCGCCAGCTGTTCCGTCACCGCTGGGCAGATCGACGGCAGCCGCAAGATATCCCGATCCACTACCACCGACGGGTGCGTCGCCGTCGAGCATGCGATTCTTTTCACTGGTGATTCCGCTCGATAGAAGCGTTACCCGGACCCAAGTGTCGGTTACCGTGCCGGCCACAAAGGAGAGCCTCATGGTATCGGTGCCGCTTCCTGCCACTGCGAGCGGTGTTAGCGTATCCGTCACCGTTTCGATGTTGCCGCTGTAGGTCACGGTCTGCACGAGCACCTCGCTCGGCGTGAAATCGACCGGGGTGCTGAACTGGACGTCGATCGTCTCGATGCCGCGAACGACGCCTTCGATTGTACTGATGCCTAGCGACGGCTTGTCGTTGACGACCACCGCCATAACTCGCGGCGCCACGGCGACATCAACAATGTACGTGCCGGCTCCGCCACTTGAGGCGACCCGCACCGTGTAGCTTCCTGAGTAGTCCGCCCCATAGTCAATCGACGCATTGATGCCATCGGCGTCGCTGTTGTCATCGCGAGCCACCAACGTGCCCGAGCTGTCGTAGATTTCAAGGAACGGGTCGAGGGTGTTCGTGAATGCGAACGGGCCGCCAGCCGGCGTCGACGTAGTGATCTGCACGGCATCGCCCGCGTTGAGAACGATCTCGTAGTAGTCGCCCGCGTCGCCCAAGATTGCGAGTGAGTTGGCCAGGTTGAGTCGGCCGCCGGTGACCGACTTGCCGCTGAGAGAATCGACAAGGTCGACACCGTCCAGTATGGCCGCCTTTATTTCGGAGAGCGAAGCGTCGGGATTACTCGCCATGAGCATGGCGACGGCGCCCGTGACATGCGGTGCGGCCATCGAAGTACCGCTGTTGTAACGGTAGCCGCCGCCGGAGTCCGTGCTCCAGATCGCTACGCCGGGCGCTCCCAGGTCGACCGTTGCGGAACCGTAGTTTGAAAATGCGGCCAAGCTGTCGTTGTGATCGGTCGCGGCCACGGAGATGATCCCGTCGAGATCGAACGCGGCCGGGTAGTCGGGCTTTTTGTCAGCGTTGGTCGATTCGTTTCCGGCCGAGGCGACAAACATGATGCCGGCATCGATGCTCGCGGCGATCGCGTCCTTTAGCGGCTGCGAGAATTCGCCGCTACTCCAACTGTTGTTACTGGCGACGATGTTCACTCCGTAGACGGACTTCATCATCGTCATATACTCGATCGCCTGGATGGCGTCGGATGTTAGTCCGGTTCCGTTTGTGGCTAGGAAACGAAGGGCCATCACTTGCACGTCCCAGTTGACGCCGACCACCCCGGTGCCGTTATTGCCTACGGCGCCAAAGGTGCCGGCCGTGTGCGTTCCGTGGCCATTGGTGTCGAACGGGTCGGAGTCATCATCGGCCGTGTCGATGCCGTAGATGTCGTCGATGTAGCCGTTGCCGTCGTCGTCGACGCCGGGGGTGCCGCCTAGTTCCGCCAGGTTTCGCCACATGTTGGCGGCCAAGTCTTCGTGGGTGTAGTCGACGCCGGTATCGATGCTGGCGATCACAACCTGCGATGTGCCGGTGAAATTGGCCCACGCCTCGGGAGCGTCGATGTCGGCATCGGGTGTGCCTCCGGTTTGGCCCGTGTTGTGCATTCCCCACAGGGCGGTCGCGTTGAGGTCATTTGGCAGCGTCTGGTCGATTTCGATGACGTAGTCTGGAACGGCATACAGAACCGACGGACGCCGTGCCCAGTGGTCGGCCATTTCTAGCAGCGACGGGGGAGCCGCTAGAGAATCTCCGTCTGCGGCAGAGGAGAGTCCGGCCGGTGCCGCGGACGGCATTTCGACCAACGCCCCGTTGATTAGCGGTAAAACGTCAATCAGCGTCGCACCGATGGCCGCCACTTCCGCCGCGATATCAAGTCCCGGTCGATTGTCAAAGCGAACGATCAACCGGTCGGGCGCGGCCTGCGAAAGGTCGCCTGTTGTTGATGGAACGACGGGGCCGCCGGCGTCATTGTCTGCGTCGGAGAAAATGTCACCTGCTGAATGCGCGTCACCTGCGGGAAGAGGTGCCGGTTCTCCGCCAAGGTAGCCGAGTGCAGTTTGGCCGTCGCCGATCGCCTGATCACCCGATGGATTGTTGTTGGATTCGCGATCAAATTCCGCACCGCGCGTGACGATCAGGTTGTACTCGGAGATGGCTCCCGAAACGCGAGCGTGGTAAGTTCCCGCCGCGGTGGCAACGAAATTGCTGATGCCCTGGTCGAAGTTGTTCGCCGAAGTGGACACGCCCGTTGCTAGTACGCTGCCACCGGCATCGAGCAATTCGAGCGATAGGCCACCTGGCAGCTGCGAACCGAGTGCGAGCGAGACCGACTGATCTTGTGCAACGGTGAACTTGAATACGTCGCTGTCGCTACCAGCCTGACCGATCACCGCTCCCCGTGCGGCGGAGCCGGGGCCAAGTTCGACAAAGCTACCGTCAATGTCTTCCGCCGACACGACATCATTATTGGCCGCGCCGCCGTGAGCTTCCTCTTCAACCGCGGCATTAAGGATGGCGTGCAGTTCGTAGTTGCCGGTGGAACCGGCCGCTCCACTGACTCGCACGGTGTAGGTGCCGGCCACGGTGGGAAGGGCTTGAATCACGGCCGTTTCCCCGGCAGCCACGGTGGACGTCGCAACAGGCGTTCCACTGAGATCTTCGACGACGACGGACGCCTGTAGTGTGGCATCACCGTCGACAATAAATGCGATGGTTTGCCCACCGTCGACTTCTAGGGTGAATGCATCGACGTCGCCGGCTTGGGAGATGTTTCCTTGCTGGTTGCCATCATGCACGAGGGAGCCGACAGGCCCTGTGGCGGCGAGCGGAGTGGGGAACGAAATTGTGTCGAACTCGTTTTCAAAGTGGACGAGAAAGTCGCCACCTGCTTCCCCGTCGCCCGACGGAACGGTTGTCGGAACGAGCGGTTCACCGTCGAGATCATTTCCGACGAGATCCTCAAAATTTCCGTCACCACTGAACAGGGTTAACGTGTAATTGTCTTCTGGTAGGTTCACGAAGTCGAGTGTCAGTGTCGACGAGGGGGCATCGTAGTTCACTCCCACTGGAACGTGGCCTCCGTGCGTTACGCCGGAGAGAGAATAGGAGAAGGCGCCCAAGAAACTGGCATCGAGCTCCTCGTCAAACTGCACGACATAACTGAGCGTCGTGCCAGAGACGGTATCTCCCTCCAAGATCGACGTGGCGATGACGCGCGGAGCGATGGTGTCGACGGTGAATTCGCTGGTGAACGCCTGGAGCGATTGTCCCTGTAGGTCGAGGATCGCTCCGCCGGTGATTTGCAGGGTGTGCAGGCCATCGGCCAAGGCCGGTATCTCGAAAATAAGTGTGTCGTGATCCAATGCGGTCACGCCTGTTGCGGCGATCGACCCGTCCACCAACAGATCACCGGCCGTTACGCTCGTCAGCAATACCGCGTCAGAGAAGTCAACGGTTACCTTGATCGTGTCCACGCCGACTCGTCCGCCGTCGGCCGGATCGCTGGCGACGACTTCGAACGCGGGTAGAGATCCACTTGCACCGCTAATCTGTACGACGTACTCGCCCGACGTGTTGGCCTCGCCGAGAACTCGCAAGGTATACGTGCCTGACATTGCTGCGGTGTGCGTCAGCGAGCCCGCCGTGTCGCTGGCGACCAGCGTTCCCGTGGGGTCGTACAACTTCAGGGCCACGTCGAGTTCGTTGACGAACTCCGCCCCAGCGGTGGCCGGCAAGAAGGTCTGAACGTTGAGCAAGTCGCCGGTGACGACTTCGACGGAATAGTTGTCGGCCACGTCACTGGCAAGCTGAGCCGCATAGTCGAAGAGATTGTGATGGAACACGCGACCGAGGGGCTGCGGTCCGCCAGCGAAAAACTCAATCGGCAAGGTGTGTACGAGGACGTGGCCTCCGACCAGTGGGTATTCAAACGCCACCTGTTCGGAAGGATCCTCGCTCGACAGGATCGCCTTTCCGCCGGCCGGCAGCGGGAGCGTGGTGTGTCCATGGCGGGACCAAAGCACTTGATCGAGTGTTGCGTTGGTGATTGTACCACCGGGGCCAAGGATCAAGCCGTGCGAATTGTCGAGCACGTTGATGTCGGCGCTGGTCTTCGCTTCCACGCTCAGTCCAGAAGCTCCCGGCAAGACATCGTATTGATAGGGTAAATCGAGGTCGGCCGCCGCGTAGTTAACGACGAAAACGCCGCCAGCGGAAACAAACGCTTCGATTGCAGCGATGTTCGTCTCGACGTTCTCATAGGTCCCTTCCTCTTGATCGCTGGCCAGAACGATAGCGTCGAACTGCGAGAGGTCGGTCGTGTCGATGTCGATCGAGGGAATGATGCTGACTTGATGGCCAAGTTCACTGAGAACGAACTGATTGCTGTCGACCGACCAAGGCAGGCGGTCTTGGATGAGTGCGAAATGCTGTCCCGGTTCAACATCGCCTGGGGATAATCCTCCAAGCGCGGTGCCGCTCGTGCTAAGGTCTTGCGCTTGCGGCTGCGAGTCGCTAGCGAGCGCGTTGTTGGTTTCTGCGTCGAAGTCGGCACCACGTGCGACGGTGAGGCTGTAATCCGTAACGTTGCCTGAGACGCTTGCGTAGTACGTTCCGCCGGTGGCCGAAACGAAACTGCCGACTACCTGATCCACATTCGTTGCGCTCGCCCCCGTGGTGAGCACATTGCCTGTCGAATCGAGCAGCTCCAGCGAGATGTGGCCGGTGCCAAACGCGGACGCGGCCAGTCCCGTTGCGGCAAGCGAAACCGATTCACCGGTTCCGAGCGTGAACTGGTACCGATCCGCCGCCGCCGGAATGCTTGGGTAGCTCAGCTCCAGTGTAAGCTCGTCGCTCGCCAACTCGTTGACGCTATTGCTGGGGATCACCTCGAACGTGGCCGTGCCATCGGCCATAAGAGCCACTAGGTCGGCCTTCGGGATCTCCAGAGTCGCTGTTACCGCCAGGCCTTGCTCGCCGTCGAGCATGAACAAGTTGGTCTCGAACAGGTCTTCAGCGTTGATGGTCAGAAATTCAAGTTCACGGTCGAGATCGGCGGTGGCGGTAATTGTTAACAGGGCATCGCCGGCGGGAAGTGGCAGACCGCTAAACTCAAACACCGGGTCCTGTTTGAACCAGGTCGTGTTCGTTTGGGTTAGCGAGTTGACGAAATCGACGTTGGCGTCGGTCGTGCCTAGTACGGAAACATTCGTTGCCGAGGGGATTCCGAGTGATGCAAAGTGGGGGTCGAGATCCTGGGCTTGAGCGAGGGTGTCATTCGTTGTCCCGTCATGGGATTCCGTTTCGACGAGCGCGTTGAGAATCACCGACAACTGGTATTCTCCCGTTGTCGAAGCAAGTCCGCTAACTTCGATCGTATAACTGCCGGCTGTCACGGACTCCGCTTGAATGACGGCATCTTCGCCCGCGACGCTGGCGGCTGCGCTGGTCACAAGGCTTCCGCCTGTGTGACGCAGTTCGACCGTCGGCTGAAGTGTTGGCATTCCATCAATCACGACGGTGATCGTCTGGCCCGCATCAACATCGATCGTGAAGGCATCGCTGTCCCCCGCGGTGCCGATGCGTCCGGCCACCGCCCCGTCATAGATCTGGCTACCGAGTGGGGCCACCGCTTCGAGAGGAACACCGATCGGCAGCACGCTCTGATCGACAACGAAGTTGACGACGAAATCGCCCCCGACGACCCCGTTGCCCGAGGCATTGGCGGGAATCGGAAACGCGAGTGGTTCGCCGTCGAGGTCCCGTCCCAAGAGGTCTTCGAAAGCCCCGTCGCCACTTTTTAGCGTGAGTGAATAGGCGTCGTCCGTGAGGTCGGCAAACTCCAGTGACAATGTTGACGTGACCGCGTCGTAACTAAAGAGGGTTGGTGAGTGAGGCCCGCTAAGCGATCCCATTAACTGCACGTCGGAGGCGTCTATCGCGGCCGCATCGAGTTCTCGATCGAACTGCAATGTGATTGCGGCTGTGCCAGTGCCGAGCGTGTCGCCTTCTTGTACGGAAGTGCTAATTACCCGCGGCCCGGTCGTGCTAAGCGTGAACGAACTGGCTAGTGCCGCGAGCGGTTGATTCTGAATGTCATGGAGAGCCCCGGCTGCGATTGCAACGTTGTGAAGTCCGTCCGCGAGTGTCGGGATCGTGAAGCGGAGGGTGTCACTATCAACGATTGTGACCGCGGTTGCAGGGGTGCCGTTGATTGTCAGGTCGGCGGCATCGATCGTCTCTTGCCGCACCGCATCGCTGAGGTCAACGGTGATCTCGGTGAAGGGTGCGACCTTTGTCTCACCGTTGGCCGGATCGATCGTAGTTACTTCAAAGGGGGTGGCCAGCCCTGTCTGACCGCTGACCTGGAGTTCGTATTCTCCGCTGGACGCTGCCGCACCCGTCACGCGAATTGTGTAGAGGCCGCTGGTTGCTGCCGTGTGCGTAAACGCGGCGTTGCGGCCATCGGGGGCACTGTTGTCGTCGAACGCCACCGCGTTGCCGCTTGCGTCGAATAGTTCAACCGCCGGATCGAGCAGATTTTCAAACGCATACGGTCCGTCGGCCGGTGTGGCCGTGGCGATCGCTAGCAGGTCTCCGCTGTTGACGGCGAATCGATAAAAGTCGTCGCCAGAATCAATCGCGCCGATGGCAACACCGCTGGTGCCGAGATCCTGGGCATCGATGACGCTGTCGTTCGCTTCCGCATCGAAGACGGCGTTTCGCGTTATCACAAAGTTGTAGTCGATCGCGTTGCCCGAGATCTTCGCATAGTACGTTCCCGTAGTCGGGGCCACGAAGTCGTTAATGATCGCATCGGCATTATCGGCTCCCGTTCCAGAAGTCAGTAGGATGCCAGCCGCGTCAAACAGTTCGAGACCGATATCGCCCCCGCTCTGGCGTTCGACGACTAACGACGCCGATTCCCCGGCATTTAGGCTGAATTGATAGTGATCGACCGCTTGGGGAACGTCCATGACGAGGAGATCAAAGTTGCCCAGCCCTGTGCCAAATTGACCCGAATAGGAGGCCATTGTGAAGAAGGTGTCGAGCTCCGCCGTGTTCATGTCGGTTGGCGCGACGGCCCCCAGGTTAAACACGCCGGCTCGCGACAAAAAGCTGGTCTCGGACAATTCGATTCTGGTTGTCGTGGTGAGACCGAATAGAAACGGAACGTGATTGTCTTTGATGAATCCCGGGAACCGTTCGGTCTGCAAGACATACGAATGAAATACGCCGCCAGGAGAGTCGGCCGAGTCCAAGAAGACCTCACCGGTCACCGGGTTGTAAAGCAGATCCGCTTCCGACGGAATTGCCGAGGGGGACGGCGGCGTACCAACGCCGTCGGTGAGAGAGCCAAGCAGCGCGGTGCGCTGGCCGGCTCCAATGCCGAGCCCCACGAATGTCCCGTCGAGATCGTCCGCTGTGGCGAAGGAGTCGTTGCTGCCGCCGTCGTGCTCTTCAGACTCTGCCGCCGCATTTAAAATGATCTCGACCGTGTAACTTCCCGTTGTGGCGCTCAGGCCCGATAGATTGACTTGATACGTTCCGCCCGTGGTTGTGCCGACCGATTGCAACACCGCGTCGTTGCCCGCACCCGAACTACTCGCTACTCCGAGCGACGTGAGCGAGGGGTCGAACAACTCAATCGCCGGTTGCAAAGCGGCGGCGGGATCTGCTACGACCGTGATGCTTTGTCCGGCGTCGACGTCAATCAAAATGGTGTCGACTTCGCCCGAGGTGGCAATCGAACCGGCTTCGCTGGCAACGTAAACCGTGGAACCGGCCGGCGCAATCGCCTGCGGAGTCGTTAGCGCCTCGGTTGCACCGAGCGTTGGCGAGGATCCGTCTCCAGCAGCGGAGTTGGCTGGCGGGGTGTCATCGTCGGTCGGCTGATCGGAGCTTGTGGTCGTGGTCGTTTCCCAGTCTTCGCTTTGCGCGATCAAGCTGGCATAGACTTGGGTGACGTGCGCGTCATCGGTAACGTCGCCCGTCGTGGGGTCGATCGGATTCTCATGTGCGTGCGGCCAGTCGGCGGCCAGCAGCCACCGCTCTTCCAGTTGTTCAAACAGGAGGCGGCATTCCAGCAGGCTCCTGGGCGGCTCCTGGCCACTTCGTGAGTTCGAGCGACGTCTGAGTTTGCTCCGCCGCCTTCGCTTGTGCGAAGCAGGATGGCCAGATTCGTTGGGGAGCAGCGGATTCATCGAGGACATACGGCGAGGTAAGGCAGGAGTCGTGGGCGGCTGGCCGGCACACGCACCGAGGGCCATTCGACCGGTGGGAAGGACGCGCCCAGCTTGATCACGAATGATCACATCGTTCGGAGATCCGCGATTCCGATTCTGGCAAAATGCGTAGACCTTCATGGTAACACAGAGGCCACAGCCACTGCCACAAAATGGGCTCCTCTAGACCTGTCTAGCGTGCGCAAGATCGATCTGCCTTGATTCCTGGACCGGCTTTCAGGTGCCAAACGTTTTCTTGAGCCGTCTCAATATTCATCCTCCGGCGACGAATTACCTATTCCGGCAGTAGAAACAGGCTGTAGAACTAGCCGGGCAATCTGCTAGAGTATCTAGCGAACAAGTACTTTGCGTCTGGTGCCTTTGCGGTGTTTTCGATTTCCGCATGCGGCACGCATAATCGCGGTTTCTAAGACAACTAATAGCGGGGATCGCATGAACGTAGGAATGATAGCGTTGATCGTTGTCGGAGCACTCGTGGCTCTGATTATCTTGCTGGTCGTGATCGTGATTGGCATCTACAACGGGCTCGTCAAGTTGCGTAATCGCTACGAGAACGCGTTCGCGCAGATCGACGTCCAGCTCAAACGACGCTATGACTTGATCCCGAATCTCGTCGAGACCGCCAAGGGATACATGGAGCACGAGCGGGAAACGCTTGAGGCTGTCATCTCCGCCCGTAACCTCGCTCAGTCGGCCGGTCAGGCCGCGGCTGCCAAACCAGGTGACCGGCAGGCGATGCAGAACTTGGCACAAGCCGAAGGTCAACTTGGCGGCGCTCTCAGCCGGTTGTTAATGGTCTCCGAGTCGTATCCCGACTTGAAAGCGAATCAAAACATGATGTCGCTGCAAGAAGAATTGACCAGTACCGAGAATAAGGTCGCCTTTGCTCGCCAGGGGTACAACGACTCGGTGACCCGTTACAACACCGCGCGTGAAACGTTTCCCGCCGTTGTGCTCGCCGGCATGATGGGCTTCCACGAAGCGGAGCTGTTCGAGATCGAAGACGCCGGTCAGCGGGAAGCTCCGCAGGTCAAGTTCTAAGCGGTACTGCGATGGGCCATTGGAAACCGGGGGCCGTTGTCTGCGGTCGACTCTCGGCGTTGTTGCGTTGTCACAGCGTGGCCGTTTTTCAAAGTGTGTCCGCCGGTTGAGGTTCCAGCCGCCCGCGGTCTTTTCTGTTCACTTTCAGCTTCGACTCGCCCATGGATTTTTTTGAGAGCCAGGACGTCGCTCGCCGCAATACCGGACGCTTGATCGTCTACTTTGTGTTGGCGGTGCTCTTGATGAACGTCGCACTCTATGCGGTCGTTGTCAGTGTGCTCTCGACGGCCAAATCGAATGGCGGTGAAATCGATTGGTTCCAGCTCGACATCTTTGCCATCGTCACGGTCATCAATGGTGTGATCATCGCGATTGGCAGCGGGCTCAAATCGCTGGAGCTTCGTGCCGGCGGGAGTGCCGTTGCGGAAATGCTCGGCGGGCGGCGAATTCAGCCCAACACCACCGATCCGTCCGAACGCCAGCTGGTCAACGTTGTCGAGGAAATGGCGATCGCCTCCGGGACGCCGGTGCCGCCGGTCTACTTGCTGGACCAGGAGGAAGGGATCAACGCTTTCGCGGCCGGCTTCACTCCAGGCGACGCCGTGATCGGCATGAATCGCGGCACGACGGAGTGTCTCACTCGCGATGAATTGCAAGGCGTCGTCGCGCACGAGTTTAGCCACATTCTTAATGGGGACATGCGGCTCAATCTCCGCCTGGTGGGGATCCTGCACGGCATTCAGTTACTCTCGCTGATTGGTTACTTCGTGTTTCGCTCGATGGGCAGCTCAAGTCGACGAAGTAGTCGTAGTGACAGTAAAGGTGGCGACGGCGGTCAGGCGGCCATCATGATCATTGGATTAGCCGCCTACATTATCGGTTACATCGGATTGTTTTTTGGTCGTCTGATCAAGTCGGCGGTGTCGCGACAGCGTGAGTACTTGGCCGACGCTTCGGCCGTGCAATTCACTCGCTACCCCGACGGCATCGGTGGTGCACTCAAGAAGATCGGTGGCATCGTCAAGGGGTCGCGGCTCGATACCCCCGCTGCCGAAGTTGCCAGCCACATGTTCTTTGCCAATGCGATGCGGTTCCGGGCCAATGGGCCGTTCGCCACGCACCCGCCTTTGGCCGAACGAATCTCTCGCATTGATCCTCAGTTCGACGGGAAGTTTCCGCGCGTGGCGCGACTGACCGATGCTCGCGCCGAGCCCGTCGTGGCCGAGGCAGTGAAGCACCCATCGGCAGGCCGGCCGCCGATGCCACCCATCCCACTGCCGATTCCCGGATTGGGCGATCGGGCGGCAGGAGTTCAACCAGGACCGGAGCAAGCGGCCGGGGTACCCCTTGCCGCAGGTCACGGGGCGCTCAGCGCCGCGGTGGTACTCGCGTCGATCGGTCAGCCCACCACGGAGCATGTCGATCGCGCGTCCCACCTGATGCAGTCCGTGCCGACGTTCATTATGGAGTCGGCTCGCGACCCATATAGCGCCCGCGCGATCGTGTTTGCCACGCTATTGGAAAAGCCGGCTCGCGAAGGAGAAGACGACATTCGAGCCGCGCAGCTGACCATGATTCGCAAGGCGGCAGGGGAAGAGATGGCGTTTGTTACCGAGCAGTTGAATGCCGATCTGGGACAACTCGATCCGGCCACGCGATTGCCGCTTATTCAAATCGTACAAGGAACGTTGCACGACCTGGCTCCGGCGCAGTATCACGACTTTCGTAAAATGGTCCAGGCGTTGATCGCCGCCGATCGACGTGTCAGTCTGCTGGAGTTCGTTATGCAGCGGCTGATCCTGCTGCGACTCGATCGTCACTTTCAGAATCGTAAGCCGCCTCGCGTGGCCTATCATTCCACAGGTGCGGTGAAGGGCGAGGCGATCACGCTGCTGTCCATGCTGGCCCACGCTGGGCACACGGATGAGGATCTCTCGCGCAAAGCCTTCGACGAGGCGATGAACGTCTTCTTGAAAGGGGCCGTGAGCGAATCGATATTGCCACCGCAGGAGTGCCGTGTGCCGCAGTTGCACGAAGCGCTCGACAAGTTCGAGAGGGCAACACCGGCTGTTAAGCAGTTGCTGCTACAAGCGGCCGCCGCCTCGATCGCCACCGATGGCGAGATCAGCATCGCCGAGGCGGAGCTGATGCGAGCGATTGCCGACTCGCTCGACTGTCCGATTCCGGTGCCGGCTTAGCTCCGGTGTGGAGTCGCGATCAAGTCCTGACGCAAGGGCGTAAGATAGGTTGCGTGTGATAGAGGCCTCACTTCTTCGCGAAATCTTAAGTCGTGTATTTCTGCGTAACGCACGTCTTCGGTATCTGGGGCAATTGAAATGCCGCAAAAATCCTTGACTTTGAACCGTTCAGCGTGCCATACTTGACTTTGAACCGTTCAGCGTGCCATAATCGGCGAGTACTGGAGGGGTTTCTGCAGGGGGCGGCTCGTATCTGTCGTTCCAGTCAAACATGCTTGGGAAGCAAGGGCAGCGTTGGGTAGCCAGGGCACAACGGGTAGCAATCGATAGCCATACGGCCTGCAGCTCGTTTCTTCCTTGAAAGGGAATTTCATGATGAACTTCACGAGTCGGGATCGCTTTATCCGCTACCGTTCGTTGGCAGCGTCTTGCCTGTATGTAGTTGTTGCTTCGCTGATGGTCGCGTCACCCGTGGATGCGTTGACGTATTCCATCACCCAGATATCCGACAACGATTTTCCCGATTTTAGGCCTTCGGCGTCTAACGGAAAGGCGGTCTGGAGTTCTTACGTTCCTGATAGAAATGAGTGGCGGGTTTACCACTACAACGGCTCATCGGCGCTCAATTTGGGGGACGATGCCAGGGGCGAGCAGATTGAAGGCGATGTCGTTGTGTATCAGCGAAAGGGAAACTACGACTACGAAATCTATCGTCATGAAAATGGTCAAACATGGAATCTCACCGCCAATTCTGTAGACGATACGGCTCCCCAAATATCCAATGGCATTGTTGCCTGGGTGCAAGAGGACGAGATCATGGTGCACGACGGCACCTCAGCGACGCAGTTGACCAACGATGGTTTAGAAAAAGGTCTGATGCAATTCTCGGAAGGAAAGGGCATTTGGACCTCCAGCTCTGAGGGTTATCAACAGGTTTTTTTCTTCGATGGTACCAGAACACGGCAGCTGACTTGGGATGCCTGGGACCACTCAAGTTTTCAGATGTCCGGCGACGACGTTCTCTGGCGGGGCAATGGTATTCACTATTTCGACGGGAGTACGATCACGCAGCTTTCCGCCGGTAGCCAGAACGATCGTGAACCGCAGATTGGAGATAATCATTTTGTTTGGTCGCGTGGCATCGGCGAGTCCGGGGAGATCATTCTCTACGATCGAAATTCCGGTACAGAATCGGTCATCACGACCGACGCGACCACGTACAACTTCAACCCAAGGATCGATGGAGACTTCGTGGTTTACGAAGGATTTGACGGCAACGACAAGGAGATTTTCTTGTTCGATGGCACGACAACGCATCAGATCACAGACAATGACGTAGACGACATTCGGCCGAGTATTTCTGGCTCGACCATCGCCTGGCAAGGAAGCGATGGAAATGACTGGGAAATTTTCATGGCCAGTCTGAATACTTGTGTTGTCGGCGACGCCAACTGCGACGGTTATGTCTCGAATCTCGAAGACATCCAGGCGGCGTTTGTGAACTTCACGGGGCCAGGCACCACGAATTGGACGACCCCGAGGACGCGTGCCCAGGGGGATGTTCACGATGATGCTTTGGGTGCGACTATCAATAGCACCAACGACGGCGATGTCGACAATCTGGACATTCAGACGATGTTCGCGAATTTCAATCCAGCTCCCGATGTGGCTGCTGACGTGCTGGGTGCCTCGGCCGACGGTGATCCGGCGATTCCGGATCTGATCTACGACCCGGCCACCGGGGAAGTGGTCATCGACTGGGAAGGCAATACGTTGATTTCGTACGTTCTCAAGAACGCCACGAACAGCTTTATCCCGGGCGCTCACAGCACGATCCTCTTGGGCTCCTTCCCGACCGCGACCAACAGCGAGCTCTCCGAGTCGACCTCGTTCGCGGAACCTGGGGTGACGACGCGTAGCATGGGCAACGTCTTCCCGACCGGCCTGGACCTGACCGGGCTGCAGAATCTGCTGACGGTCAATTCGATCATCTTGAGTTTGGGTGGTCCGCAGATTCCGTTCGATCTGGTGGTTACCGGTCCTCCGGTTCCGGAGCCCAGCACCTGGGCACTCGCGGTGTTGGCCCTCGGTGGCCTAGGGCTCTTGAGCCACCGACGACGACGTTAGCCTGCTATTTTGGTGGAAGGGTGCAGCTCCGTATGTCTGGACTGGCGGCCGCTGCTCACGTTGCCGCTTGACGGGCGGCCCGTCTACGGTCGATGATCGGCGTGCGTCAATTGCTCGTTTCGGTTCGCCAAACGCGAAGCCGGTCCTGCCCCCTGGAGTCTCCCCGATGACAACGTACCTATCGCAGCGTTCTTTTCACTTCCTCTGCCTGGCCCTCCTGGGTGTCTTCCTTGGGCAGCTAATGCCAGAAGCCGCGTATGCCGACAAGACGCTCGTCGTATGGGCGACGCCCGAGAATGTCTCTCAGCAAGGGGGCGGGCTGCTCACGATCGAAAAGCATGACGGCATTTTTGACGGCATCGTGTTCGGAGAACTCGCCGCTGGTAAGTGGATGTCTGCTAGCAACGGTCACCTCCGCAGTCCCAAGAATCTTGCCGACTTTGCGGTTGAGCAATCGTCAACGCCGGTGCAGATTGCGGTTGTCTATCAGGGCGAGCAGGTCTCGATCTTCCGAAATGGCAAGAGCTATGCCACCTACAACGTTCGCGGCAAGGAAACCTTCGGCAGCGACAGCGTGATTCTGTTTGGCCTACGTCACCTCGGCGCCGGCGACGAGAACGCTTTCTTCAGCGGCACCATCGACGACGCACGGATCTACAACATTGCCCTGGGCCGCGAGGCCATCGCGGCTCTGCGGCCGAACGAATCGTCGCAGCCGGCTCCAGTCGCCTGGTGGAACTTTGAAGAAGGGCGCACCGTCGACGAGCAGAAATGGTTCGTTTCCAGCACGCTCCACGGCGAAGCACGCATTGCCGACGGCAAGTTGCACCTCAAGCAAGGTGGCTACATGGTCGCCTCGACGAAGGGGCCCAAGACGATGGCCCTCAAGCTGTCGCGGCAGGCAGCGGCTCCCGTCGCTCGGGCGCTCCGTGAAGAACTGCTCACCGATCCGCACCGGCCTGGCTACCATTTCGTTATCCCGGAAGGGAACGGAATGCCGTTCGATCCCAACGGCGCTATATTCTGGAAGGGGCGGTACCACCTGTTCTACATCTTTCAGGACGAACGGGGCCACAACTGGGGGCATGTCTCGAGTACCGATCTCTTTCATTGGCGACATCATCCCACGCACCTGCTCGGCGGCATGTTCAGCGGCAATTGCTTCGTCAACAAAGATGGTGTGCCGACGATGTGTTACCACCAGGTGGGCCAGGGGAACGCCATGGCGGTGGCGCTTGATGACGAGTTGAACGAATGGAAGAAGCTCGACTCGAATCCGATTACCCCCGTCACCCGCGAAGGTGACGAACACCACGGCAAGTACCGTTCCTGGGATCCCTACGGTTGGCTGGAAGGAGATACCTACTACGCCATCTTTGGTGGCCATCGTGCGGCGGTGGCCAAATCGACCGGCACGCTGGCAGGTCCTTGGAAGTACACCGGCGATCTACTCGCCCACACGGTGCCGGGTGTCTCGATCAAAGAAGACATTTCCTGTGCCGACTTTTTCCAGCTCGGCAACAAGCGAATGTTGTTGTGCATTAGCCACCGTCTGGGCGCTCGCTACTATCTGGGCGAGTGGAAGAACGAGCAGTTTCATCCCAGCTTTCATCAGCAGATGAGTTGGGTCGACAACGCCTTCTTTGCGCCAGAGAGTCTGCTCGACGATCGTGGCCGGCGGATTATGTGGGCTTGGGCCAAGGATCGTGGCACCTTCAAGGTTCGCGATACGGCCGGCTGGTCCGGTGTGATGAGCCTGCCGCGTGTGCTTTCGCTCGATGAGAAAGGTCAGTTGCGACAGCAGGTGCCTGAAGAGATCACTCGCCTTCGCTACAACCACAAGAGGCTGGGCGATGTTTCTCTGGCGGCCGATACCGAAATGCCGCTCGAGGTGCAGGGTGACAGCCTGGAACTGGCAATGACTTTCAAGCCAGGCACTGCCGGGCAGTATGGTCTCAAGGTTCGCTGCTCGCCCGGCGGCGAAGAGGAAACGCGAATCTATTACGACGCGGCGGATAAGAAGTTGAAGATCGACACGCGGCATTCGAGTTTGAGCGAAGGCCCCAAAAGCATTGAAGCGGCCCCGTTGGGACTGGCCGATGGGGAGTCGCTAGAGCTACGCGTGTTTCTCGACAAATCGATCATCGAAGTCTTTGCAGGTGGTCGTCAGGCAGTTATGCGCCGGGTCTATCCGACACGTGCCGACAGCCAGCAGATTAAGCTGTTTTCTAGCGGCGGCACGAGCGGCGTGTCGGGCATGGAGGCCTGGGAAATGATGCCGTCGAATGCCCACTAGCGGCTAAATGGTCGGCTTTAATGCTTCAAAATCCGGCTTTCTGACGTGCGGGAGTCGGTTGGAATTCGCGTCATTTTTTCTTGATGCGATCCGACCTCCCCGCATTTTCTGACGTATGCTTCCTATTGGTGAGGGACGCATCACCGGCATGAACCTGATGGCTCGTTCGAGTCGCCGGAAACGCTCCCCCTCGCTGGACCCCATCGCACGACGCGCTTCGCCAGACGATCGACGGTGACGTTTTTGGGAAGCCAATCAGATAAGTACCCGTTTGTCGCGAGCTGCCAAGCGTGACAATCGAGATGAGTTCGTTTCTGAGATTCTTGTGAAAGGTGCTGACATGTCCCGCTCGATCCTTCCTTGCCGCCCTCTGACTGTCGCGCTCGTCGCCGCCATCAGCTCGTTCTTGTTACCTCTTACAGACGCCACGGCGCAAGATGGCCCAGCCGCGGTCGATATTATCCGAATCGAAGAAGACTGGAAGCTTGTTGTTGAGAGTCCCGACACCAACAGTGGCTCGCCACAGATTCGCTGCGTGCTCTCGCCCAACGGAGATATCGAATCGACCCACGCCGCCTTCACGTTGAATCATCACTCGCAGCCCGATTACCAAGAAGGGGGCATGCAGCTACAGCTTTGGAGTGGAGAATCGATCAAAGCGAGTCAAGCTAACTCGAAGCAGGGCGTATTGAGCCACGAAGGGGAAACGGTTACCTGGACGCAATCGATGAGCCTGGATAGTGGCACGTTGACGTTTGCCGTAACGAACGGCTCGTCCACGACGTGGGGATCCTTCGGAGGCGAGGGTTACTTGAAATTCACCGTGGCGACCGAGCGGACCAGCCTCGGCAATTACCTCCCGTCCGTGTCGCTGAACAATTCGGAAGTCGGCTTTGCCGCCAATCGCGTGGAGCGACTGGAGTTGGTGGAAGTGCGGGCCTATACGGCCGACGGTCTCTACGGAACGGCCACCGGCGGTACCGTCACACTCAACGATGACTAATTTTCCGTGTCCCGGGGGCAAAGGGCCCTCACGTCGTGCGAGAAATACATCTTGTCCGGCAGATTACGATCTTCAGAAGCCGAGTACGATCCGATGAGAAGCAGGAATCAGAGCCGAACGTTTCGCAGACGCCGTGGTAACGTCATCTTTCTCGCGTTGTTTTTCATGGTGGTGATGCTCGGCTGCCTGGCGTTTGCCATCGATATCGGGACGATTCTTGCTGCCCGAACGGAACTGCAACGCTCGGCCGATTCAGCGGCCTTGGCTGCCGCTTGGGATCTGATTGACGAAGGTGCCTTCGACGGAGATGCGAATCTTACGGCAGCGATTTCGAGTGCTCGGGCGACGGCCGCTGATTACGCCAGCTACAACGCCGTCCGCTCGGATGCCCCCGCGGTCGACCAGAATTTGAACAACCTGGCCGATGGTGATGTCGTGGTCGGTTACTTGGCCGATCCGTCGAGCGCCGGGTCCGCACTTGATCTCACCGATCCCAGTGTCTTCAACGCGGTCAAGGTACGCGTGCAGCGAACGAATCAGCAGAATGGCGAGATCGGATTGTTCTTTGCCCGTATCTTTGGGATCACGCAGGCATCTCTCGAAGCGGACGCGACTGCTGTCGTGAGTAGCCAGATTAGTGGTTTTCAAATTCCCTACGACGGAAGCAATGTTGGCATTTTGCCATTCGCGCTCGACGAGGATACCTGGAATGACCTGGTCGCCGGCAACACCGACGACGATTGGTCCTGGGATGAAGCCACGCAAACGATCACCAGTGGTGGCGATGGAATCTTGGAAGCCAATCTCTACCCGCAGGGGACCGGTTCGCCGGGCAACCGTGGCACGGTCGACATCGGCAGCAGTAACAACAGTACCAATGATATCGCGCGCCAAATTGTTCACGGAGCTTCCAAGTCCGACCTGGCGTATCACGGCGGTTCGGTCGAGCTCGACTCGAATGGTGAGCTGTTCCTCAACGGAGATACCGGCATCAGCGCCGGCGTCAAAGACGAGCTGGCCTCGATTAAGGGGGAGCCTCGCGTCATTCCGATCTTTCGTACCGTTACCGGGCCGGGAAATAATGCGGTTTACAAGATCGTAAAATTCGTCGGTATTCGCATTATGGATGTCAAGCTGACCGGGCCGGCCAGTAAGAAGTACGTCATGATTCAGCCGGCTGTCATGGCGACCAAAGGCGCCATTCCCACCACCGAAGTGAATACCAGCGACTTGGTGTTCACGCCGGCCTATCTCGTCCGCTAAATGTGCCGATCTCCCATGTCGGTTTCCGGGGTAGCGGCGTGGCGTTACGGCAGAGAGATGTGTGAAAAGAACCGGACTGCTCCCGCAAATCCCGGTATCTAGAGGCCAAAGCTTCTTGCATGTCTCATGTGCAATTGGCCGAGCTCGATGAGGAACTCTGCCCGATCGGTTGCCATATGAATTCTATTCCTGGCTACAGGTCGGGCGGGTAAGGCTCAATGGAAGTTCTATAAATTGGCTCGTCTATTTTGGGCCGGTCGTATTTCCTTCGAGAAAATCGTTGCATTCGCCAAGCGACCGGTTATATTGCGGGAGACGTTAACAGTCTCCGCGAGTCTCACGGGGAACTCCATGTTTGGCAGCTGTCCCTAACCAAGCGAGGGATTTGTCATGCGCACGATCTACGCGTCGTTTCTCATCGCAACCGTGACTCTCGCATCGACTCCCACACGGGCAGCAGCGTTGACCATCGTGGAGACGTACACGGCTTCGCAGTTCGACTTTAACATCATTCTGCCTGGGATTCCGGATGGTGGCGGCGGACTAAATTTTAATTTCACCGCGACTCAGCCGACGATCGACTCCACCCCAGGCTCGGTTTCGTTTGAAGGGCAGCCAGTCGATTTCGACGGTACCGAAGCCTCGTTTATTGCGAGTACTTATACGGGCACGATTAATGTCCCTGCAACGTCGGGCCCAGCCACCGTTCCCTCGACAGCCACTGGCACCGCAACGGGTCCAGCTTGGACACTGCCCCAAGATTTCACTTTCATTCTGCCAAATTTCGATCTGGGACCGGGGTTCTCAGACAATTCATTTGACCTTGTGCACGGAACGACCGATTGGGGTGCCGAGTTTCCATCGTGGCAGTCACCGGTCGTGCCTGAGTTGAACGGATTTGGGGTGTTCTTCTCCGGAGTGCAGGATATTCAGAATGTCGTTCCCGATACGGGAGGCGGAACGGCACAGTTCAGTATGGTGCAGTCGGGTGCACATGAGATTGGCGCGGTGCCGGAGCCTTCAGCGTTTGCTCTTGGACTGATTTCGCTCTTGTCGTTAGGATTTCTCGTCAGACGGGGACGTTAGAAGAGGACGTTGTCGAATTGTTTTCTAGTGGTGGACTCAAGGTGTTTCGCCTCGATGTAAATCACGTTGGCTAATCGTATTAGGAAGAACGAATGACTTGTCTTAAGTGCTTTGGATTGTTAGTCGCGACATCAGTGGCCTTCGTGGCGACGCCGGCCAGCGCCATTCTCGTCACGCTCAGTGGGCAAATGAGCCAGTTCAATCCGGGCCCGTTCTCTTCTTTCGATCCGTTTACCCTCACGTTTGAACTCGACGAATCCGTTTTGCCAACGGGAGGCGGTAGCGCTCATTCATTCCTCGGAGCACTCGACAACTTTTCGTTGTCGGTAACCGATTCTTTCGCCGGCGCGGTCGGCTTCTCGGGTGGCGATGGTCGGCACTATCAGCAGTTGTTGGCTGGTCCCGCTGACAACATGCTGATGAATCTCGGAGGCAGCTTCGGCACGATCGATGCCAATAGTTTCGTGACCGACTACGGTGGCGGAACCGGATCCTTTTCCTTAACCAGTCTGTCCATGGATTTTCGCGGTCCTGATTTGTTTCATTCGACGGACGTCATCGGTAGCGGTCTCGTAGGAGATAATCCAGACACAGGAACCGACGATTTCACTTATCGCCGATTGGTGCTGAACTTTTCCGGACCGGGCGATTCCACGATCATTGAGCGACAATCGGTGAGCTCCGCGTTCTCGATTTCGTTTTCTGGTTCCGCGGTGCCAGAGCCGTCGACCTGCGCGTTGGCTGGCCTGGGGTTGGTGGGGCTAGTCTGCTTGGGCCGACGACGCAGACGAAGTCCGTATTGCGATTGCCAGACTGCGGGGCGTTAATCTTTCCAAAGATCGGTGGAAAGATACTTGAGGCCGGAGTCGCAGATCAGTGTCGCGATAGTCTTGCCTTGACAGGAACCGGCCAATAGCTTCGCCGCGGCCGCCACATTTGCGCCGGAGGAGAAACCGGCGAAGATGCCCTCTTCGCTAGCCAGTCGCCGCGTCCAGTGAATCGCCTCGGCGTCGCTCACGGTAAGAAAACCGTCGATCTGTTCGAGATCCAACAGTGGCAAATCGTCGCGGCAGTAACCGCCCCCTTGGAGCTTGTGATTGGCGTTGGTGATCACTTCTCCGGAAAGAACCGCGGCCCCTTCCGGTTCGACCACGTAACAGCCAATGTCAGCGCGATGCTGCTTAAACGCTTTCGCACAGCCGCCAAAACTTCCGCCGGTGCCGACGAAATCACAGAAAGCGTCGATGTCGCCGCCGCTTTGGCGAAGGATCTCGGTGGCGGTGTGCCGTGCGTGGGCCAAGGCGTTTCCTTCTCGCATGAATTGGTCGACACGAAACGCCCGTCGTTCGGCAACGATCTCTTGCGTGCGTTGTTCGACTAACTCCAAGTCCTTGCCTGTAACCTGACCTGTGGTTGAACCCGTCGCCTGATCGACCAGCACGACCTCCGCCCCCAGGGCGCGCATCATTTGGGCACGCTCCGGTGAATTGCCTCGCGACATGACCGTGACGACAGGATATCCTTTGGCACGGCAGACGATGGCCAACCCGGTGCCGGTGTTGCCCGAGGTTAGCTCGACGACCGTCTGCCCTGGCTGCAATTGACCGTCGCGTTCCGCCTCTTCGATGATCTCGAGGGCGATGCGGTCCTTTTTGGAGAAGCCCGGGTTGAGATGCTCCAACTTGACCAGTACGCGGCCGCCCAGTTCGTCGGCCAGCCGCGTGAGCTCAACCAGTGGAGTGTCGCCGATCGCTTCGGTGATCGATCGTAGAACGCGGTCACTGCGAGACATGCTGATCGCGTCCTTCTACGGCTTCTTGGGAGCTTTCCAGTGCTCGTTGTCGACGTGTGAGGCGTCCATGTAACGGGCAGCCCGTTGGACAATCTCGGGATACTTGTCGGCAACGTTGTGCTGCTCCGACAGATCGGTACTCAGGTCATACAGCAGGATGTCGCCGTAACCGAGCGGAGCGCGAAAGGCTTTCCAGTTTTCGAATCGGACCGCCTCGCGAGGGCTCCAGCCAATCAATTCCCAATATAAGAACTGATGCTTCTCCTGCTTGTCGGCGTTACCGGTGATTGTTGGCACGAAGCTGATGCCGTCGAGGCCATGTGGCGGAGAAGGGGGAGGCGTGCCCGTCAGTTCGCAAAGAGTCGGCATGAAGTCGCCGAAATAGCCGACGTGGTCGGTTACCTCGCCCGCCTTGATGACGCCAGGCCATCGCATGATGGTCGGCACGCGAATGCCACCTTCCCAGAGACTGAACTTCGCTTCACGCAGCGGACCGTTGGCGTCGAAGAACTCGGGGTTGTGCCCGGCTTCGTTGTGCGGGCCGTTGTCCGAGGTGAAAATCACCAGAGTGTTTTCATCGATCTTGAGTTCGCGAAGAAGAGACAGCAAGGTGCCGACGCCCGTATCGAGCCGGGTGATCATCGCTGCGTGGCCTTTGTTCTGCTCGGTCCACGGCTTGTCTTTGTAGATGCCGAGGTCGGGCACTTCGGTGCCGTTGCCGATGTCCTTGCGAGCTTCTGGGTTGGCGTGCGGAATAGTCGGCGTGAGCAGTAAGAAGAACGGTTCGTCCTTGTTTTCGCGAATCCAGCCGAGCGCTTCGTCCATGATCAGGTCGTGACTGTATGCGACACGCTTTGTTGCACGACCACCGACGAATCCGGCGTAGCCCTTGCCGACTCGCTTAACGACATTGCCCAGCGGCACTTTCTTGCGGTTGCGCCACAGGTATTCGGGGTAATAGTTATGGGCTTGTACGGAGTTGAGGAACCCGAAGAAGTGATCGAAACCTTGGTCTTCGGGGCGTCCGCCTGTTTCCGGAAGATCGCCACCGATGGCCCACTTGCCGACGATCGCTGAGTTGTAGCCAGCGGGGCTAATCGCTTCAGCTAGCGTTACGTCGTCGGGGCGAAGTGTCTGGATGGAAGGAACGCCGTTGTCGCGAACACGGCAATGGCCGGTGTGTTCGCCTGTCAGCAGGACGTTTCGCGACGATGCACAGAGGGGGGCTCCGGCATAGAACTGCGTGAACCGCATCCCTTCGGCGGCCATGCGATCGAGGTGCGGCGTCTTGATGAGCCGCTGGCCATAGACGCCGACTTCGCCGTAACCGAGATCGTCGGCCAAGATGAGGACGATGTTCGGACGCTCCGGCAGCTCGGCGGCCGCGGTTCGTGGGAAGATGGAGGGCAACGAGAGAATCGCCAGGGCGACGATGAGCCGAGGTCGCGTGAATGATCGGCCTCTGGTGCTTGCGCCTCGGATGATACGGGACAACGAACGCATATTCTCTTCTCCGCTTGGGCAAAGGTGCCGTGACAATGTTGGTAATTAAGGGAGATGCTGACGAAGGACGTCGTGCAGCAAGGGCGATGTGGATGCTGGTGGTATTGTAGTGGTGCTGCGGGCCGCGTTCTACAGGCCGAGTGTGGGGCGAGTGGGGCGTGAAATCGATTTTGCATAGTAGAAAAGGGTGCGCGGCGCCTGGTATGATCGTGTGTTGACGCACGGGCACTCGTCCGCTGACATACTCTCACGCGTCTTCCGCAGTGAAAAAAATATCAGGAAAGGATTAACGATATGCGTAGATTGGCAGGCAAGATAGTCGTTGGTGGTTTGCTTGTCGCGCTGACCACGTTGGTCGGTTGTGGCGGTGAAGGGAAGGACGACACGGCAGGTGCATCTTCAACACCTGCCGGTAGCAAGGGCGTGATCGCCTTTTCGGCACTGAGTCTGAAGAATCCTTTCTTCGCGACCATCGCAGAGACGATGAAGCAAGACGCTGAGAAGGCGGGCTTTACGTTCGAATATCACGACGCGGAGGAGAACGTCGAGAAACAGGCCAATCACATCGACAATTACATCCTCAAGGGCGTGACGGCCATTGTCATCAACCCCGCCGACCGCAAGGCAATTGGTCCCGCGATCAAGAAGGCGAACGCCGCCGGCATTCCAGTTTTCACAAACGATCTGCAATGCGTGGCGGAAGGAATCGAGATTGCTGGTCACGCGGGCACCGACAACGAGCAGGGGGGAGAACTGGCCGGCGCGGCCATGATTGAGGTGCTCGGCGAGTCGGGCGGCGAAGTGGCGATTCTGCATTACCAGCAGGCTCATTCATGCGTGCTGCGAGTCAAGGGATTCCGCACGGCGATCGACGCCCACAACAAAGAGAACCCCGATTCGCAGATTAAGATTGTCGCGGAAGTAGAGGGGGGAGGCGCCCGGGGCAAGAGTCTTGAGAGGGCTGCAGGTCTGCTGACGGCGCACAAGAACCTTGCTGCGATCTTTGCGATCAACGATCCCTCGGCGCTGGGGGCCTACACTGCCCTGGAGCAGGCGAACCGAGTCGGAGAGGTAACCATCATCGGTTTCGATGGAGCATTGGCCGGAAAGAAGGCGATCCGCGATGGGAAGATTTATGCCGACCCGATTCAGTTCCCGAAGAAGATGGCGCACGTCACGATTGAGAACATCGTTAAGTACCTAGAGGGCGAAGATTTCGAGAAGGTGCAGCTATTCCCGACCGCACTGTACCGCAAGTCGGACGCCGAATCCGATCCCGATTTGCAGTAGTCCCGTCTGGCCTTTACCAATCCTAGATCGGGCGACGCTCGCACGACGAACTTACAAGCCAATGCCGATGACACCACCGCTACTGCGGATGACCGGTATCCAGAAGCGTTTTCCGGGAGTTCATGCGCTGCGCGGCGTCGACTTGCGTTTGGAAAGTGGTGAAGTGCTGGCGTTGGTGGGCGAAAACGGCGCCGGCAAGAGTACTTTGATCAAGACGCTCAGTGGTGCGCACCGTCCGGATTCTGGCAGCATTGAGGTGAATGGTGTCCCGCTCGGACAGGCGAACCCGCTTACGGCGCAAAGGGCTGGGGTGAGCGTCATCTATCAGGAGCTCAATCTTGCGCCGGCCATGAGCGTGCAAGACAATATCTTTCTCGGCCACGAGCGAACCCGTTTGGGGTGGATTCGTAGCGGAGAAGAACAATCGCGAGCGACTCAGCTGTTCGAAGAAATAGGGGTCCGCGTTGATCCCGCGGCGATTTGTCGGCAGCTGAGTATCGCCGAACAGCAGGTAGTTGAAATTGCCAAGGCGTTGTCGGTCGATGCGCGGATCATTGTGATGGACGAACCGACGGCGGCCCTGACGCCGGTAGAAGTCGAACGTCTCTTCGCGGTGATTCGCGAACTCAAGTCACGCGGGATAGGAATCATCTATGTTAGTCATCGTTTGGGCGAAGTGCTCGAAATTGCTGATCGCGTGACGGTGCTTCGTGACGGTGAAACGGTTGGCGAGCTGCCAATTCAAGAGGTCACGCGAGACGGTCTAATTGAGCTCATGGTCGGTCGGAACTTGAAGGACGAGTATCCGCCTCGGGAGGTCGAATTAGGCGAACCAAGATTGGCGGTCGAAGGTTTGTCGCGAACGCCGGATGTCCGGGATGTTTCACTCACGATCAGACGAGGGGAGATAGTGGCCCTGACTGGCCTGGTTGGATCGGGCCGGACCGAAACCGCGCGATTGCTATTTGGTGCCGACCGGCGCGATTCAGGAAAGATCATCGTCGACGGCCAGACGGTCGATATTCGTCGTCCCCGTGACGCGGTCGCTGCTGGCGTCTGCCTGTTGACCGAAGACCGGAAATCGCAAGGACTCGTGCTAGGGCACAGCGTGTTACATAATTTCGGCCTGCCGAATCTGGGGCGATTCTCTCGCTGGGGTTGGGTTCGGCAGCGGCAAGAGATGAACGCCTTCGACGGTTATGTTCAACAGCTTGGAATTCGTATTGCTAGTCGTCGGCAACGAGCCGAAACGCTTTCTGGTGGTAATCAGCAAAAGATTGTGTTGGCCAAGTGGTTGGAGCAGAATGCCCGCGTGATTATCTTCGACGAGCCGACTCGAGGCATTGACGTGGGAGCGAAATTCGAAATCTACTCGCTACTTAATGAACTGGCTGCCAAAGGAAAGGCGATCTTGATGATCAGTAGCGAGCTGCCAGAGGTGTTGGGCATGGCCGATCGGATTCTGGTCATGCACTCAGGACGCATCACCGGAGAAATCGAAGATGTGCCCGGTGCCACGCAAAAACAGATCATGGAGTTGGCGATTCAGTGACAGCGGGTTGCCGTGGCAATTTGGGCGGACGGAGTTCATTGCGGGTCAGGCATGCTCGAACGTCTGGCACGCGTAATCAAGACGGTGTTACAGAGCGATAGTTGATGGCAATGAAATCTCAGGCAACACTCAAGCTGCTCACTAAACTCGGTCCGGTTGCGGTCCTCCTGCTGCTTATCGTGATGTTTAGCGTGATGCTACGTTACGATCATCAGCCCCAAACGCCACAGCATGGGACGGAATTAGCGAGGTCCATCGTCAGCGAGTATGGCGTAGGTGCTAGCGTGATCGTATTAACGCGACCCGTCGATGGAGATCGACCCTTTGGTGACGCCATCGAGAAAGAGCTGGCCGCTCAGGGTGTCGAGGCGGTACAGGCGTTCTCAGGTCATCCTCGCCAAATTCGCGAGTTTCTTGACGTGATCGCGGCCAATCAGGCGGAAACGGTTGCGGTTATCGCTACTAATCATCCCACCGCAACGCTCAAGTTCCTGGAGCAGCAAAAATTGCGAGCCCGTGGCGGTCCGTTTGCAAGTACGGCCGTAATGATCCCACCGAGTTACCCGTGGTCGTTGTTCCTAACCGCTGATAATTTCAAGAATCTGCTGAATAATAGCTCGCGAATTGCGATTATTGCCGTAGGTATGACGCTCGTCATCATCACGGCGGGAATTGACCTTTCCGTCGGTGGCGTGATGGCCCTCGCGTCGGTTATGACCGCGGTTGCAATCAATTCTTGGTTCGGTGGTGCCGAGGCGACGTTCTGGGGGCTGGTCGGCGGTTGTGCTGTTGGCGTCGGAATGGGGGCAGCCTGCGGCTTATTCAACGGCATGGTAACAACCTTCCTTCGGGTTCCCCCATTCATTGTCACGCTCGCCATGTTCATGATTGCGCCGGGGCTGGCGATGTGGATCGCCACGGGTGGCAGCGCGGTCGCTTCCCCAGAGGCGATCGATATTCTTGCCAAGTCGTTTCACGGCCTGAGCACAGCCCGGCCGCTTGGCATTCCCGTGCCGATCTACATCGTCTTAGCGTTGTACCTACTTGCGCACATCGTGATGACGCGAACTTCCTTCGGGCGTTATGTCTATGCGGTGGGCGGAAATCGCGAAGCGGCTCGCCTTTCGGGCGTGCCGGTATTTCTGGTGTTGATTTCCGTTTACACGCTCTGTGGCGCAGCTGCTGGCCTGAGCGGGGTCATCGACGCATCTTTGTTCGGCGGGCGCCCAACCGGTGGAAACCTCTATGAATTGCAGGCAATTGCCGCGGTTGTTGTGGGGGGGACGAGTATCGCCGGCGGCGAAGGACGTGTGACAGGCACGCTCATTGGGACGTTAATTATCGCCGTTATCGATTCCGGGCTCAGTCAACTTGGTATTGGTTCTTACAAGTTGAAAGTGGTGTTTGGAGCACTAATTCTTGCGACGGTTGTGCTCGATCAGCTCAAGCATCGTTACGCCTCTTCTGCTTCGTAGCTCGCTTCGACGTTCGAGGAAATCGACCGACCGACATCGCGTCTTGTCTGCGCGCTGGCAACCTTCCTGGTTTACCAGTTTCTTCTTGCAGACGATCACTTCATGCGCGCGGTGCCATCACTGCCGGCTCGAAAAAATGCTCGTTTAGAAAAGTTTTCAATGACTTTCAATGATTGGTATTGACCGCCATCTGTGGGCTAGGTATTTACACCGCCCTCTTCTCTACACGAATTCTCATTTTCAATTCAGAAGTTTCGACGAGTGGACACTTCCGCGTGACGGACTTGTCGCTCAAATGATTTTCCAACCGTGCGAATTTCCTTGTGATGAATATGGTTCGCACCGCGGGAAACGTCGAGAACGACAATGCCCAAACGACATTACCACGAAACGTTGCTCAGCAGTCTAGACTTGCCTCAACAGGCAACTGAGCGGCGCAGTCGACGAAGGAGAATAGCGTTGAATCTCACGTCCAGGATTACGGCCGTCACGACCTTGAGCTTTGTTATGCTGCAGGGAAGTGTTGCTTACTCGTACTCCAGCGAATTGGCATCGCGTCTGACCGTCGTCAGTGTTCTCGCGCAGGCGGGATCCGATGTCAAGCAGGATGGGCCCGCATTGTTGCGACTCGCTCGCCAAGCGATCGATCAGCAGCAGTACGATGTGGCCGAACGCTACGTGGCGCAGGCCGAGTCGAATTGGAGTAAGTTCCGATTCAGCTTGGGCGATACACCTCAAAAGGTGCGTCGCGACATCGACGCTGCGAAGTCGCGAGCAGCCGGTGTTAGCCGTCCGAGTGGAAATTCGCGTTTTCGTTTGGCTTCACCTTTTGGATCTCGCAAAGAGACGACCAAGAGTGATCCCTTCAAGAATGCTGGCCAGAATGTAGACGCTTTGCTGGGTGATAAGAAAGGCAAGGCTAGCCATTATCTTCGAAAGGGACGCGAAGCGTTCGCCAGTGGCGATCGAGTCGGTGCCGAGCATTTCGCTAAGCTCGCCCTGGAAGCTGGCGGACAGTTTGGACCGCAAGAAGATTCCCCCGAACGTCTGTGGAATGATCTTACCGGACAGGCCCCGGCTCGCATTGCTGCGACGAGAGCTCCCATGGCTCCTCCGGCCACTGCGGAGACCGGTCGTGGTACCCTGGCATTCAAGTCCCTGCCGGCGGATACGGCTCCAGGTCGTGCTCAAGCGGCACCACCGCGGGCACTTCCTCCCACAACCCAACTCGCTTCGCCCGCGCGAACTCAAGGTCGTCCTACGGCCAGCCGAGCCGTTTACGATCCGTATAACGAGCAGTCGCGCGTTGTGACTGCCGGCGGTGCTCAGCCCGCCTATCCTCGAACGTCGCAGTACGATTCCGCAATTCAACTGGTCGCGGGTACCGAAGAAGCTGCTCCTGCCGCAGGTGCAGGTGACTTTGTCGTGCGTGCCGTGCCCAAGCCGGGTGCGCCTGCCTCGACGTCGGCGTCCCGATCAGCACCAGCGACTCCGCCAGCCGCGGCGCCGCGAGTAGCTGCCTCGCCAAATCGTGGCGTCGGAGAAGCGATCCAAGCTCCTCGTACGCAACTATATAACGGGGGAGCCGTCCCGGCTGCTCCCGCAGTGCAGCCAGCTGCCGCTCCCTCGTCGGTCGTGCGTCGCGCTCCTCGTGCCACGGTGGCAGGCAACGCCTCGCCGGGGCAGCGATTAATGGAGCTGGGCGAACAAGCCCTGCGTGGAGGCGATCCGCAGCGAGCCGCACAATTGTTCCGTGAAGCGGCCGCCCATCAGAACGATCTTGATCCTGTGACCGCTCAACGATTGCAGGACCGGTTGGCATTCCGTGCCGCTACGAGTCCTCAGCAGCCGCCAAGTCGGTTGTTGCAGGAGGCGTCGGACGAACAGCTGCGAATCCGACAGCAGATCAACTTCGACGTGAAGCGTCGCGTCAGCGAAGCGGCTCGCATGACCACGACCGATCCCAAGGGCGCGATTGAATCGTTGAACGAAACGGCCCGAATCGTCAACGAATCAAGTCTCTCGACGGGAGACAAACAGCTCCTGCAAGCCCTCGTCGATCGCCGATTGGCTGAAGTTAGTAAGTACATGAACGATTTCCGTGCGGAGATCGAACTGAATGAGACGAACGCCGCGCGGTTGGAAGACGTCGATCGTCGCAAGCGACATCGCGTTGAGGTCGATCAGCGGATTGCCGAACTGGTTGACGAATTCAATACCTTGCGTGATGAAGAACGTTACGCGGAAGCGGTTCTCGTGGCTAAGAAGATTCGTGAACTGGCTCCCCGTGAGCAGATCTCGAAGCAGGTTTGGTTGAGTGCTCAGTTCATTCAGCGAATCATGCGAAATATTGAGATTAGCGAAGCGGCTGAAGATGGTTTTGTGCGAACGTTGCAGTCGGTCGAGGAGTCGAGCATTCCCTTTGACGATACCGAGCCATTCCGGCACGGTCAGTCTCCCACGGAATGGGAAGCGCTGACGCAGAATCGTCGTCACCTTGGCGATGCCGAACGCAAGCGACATCCCTCAGAAATCGCAATCGAGAACGCGCTACGTAAGCCGGTTTCGCTCAACTTCCGCGAAACGCCGCTCAGCGAAGTCGTTCATCATCTCAAGAACGTTTCCGGCGTGAACATCTACCTCGATCCGATTGGGCTCAGTGAAGAAGGAGTCCATCCTTCGTCGCCGGTCAGCATCGACCTGCCGGATGAGATCTCGATCAAGAGTGCCTTGCAGTTGATCCTAGCCCAGCTGCGTCTGAGCTATGTTATTCAGAACGAGGTGCTCAAGATCACGAGTGAGCAGCTTCGGGACAGCAACGTCTATACCAAGATGTACAACGTGGCGGATCTGGTGATTCCGCTGCCGAATTTTGCACCGCATAACCAGATCGGTCTGCCGGCGGCTTTGAGTCAAGGATATCAGACCACGCTGGGTAGCTTGGGTGGAAGTGCTCCGCCTCCGGTGATGGTGAACGCCACGCCGGCTGGGATGCCCGGTGGTATCGAGACGGCCGAAGGTCTGGCTCAAACGATCGATTCCGGTGGTGGATTCACGACCGGTGGCCGAGGTGGTGCAACCAACGCCGATTTCGATCCGCTCATCGAGCTGATCACCACGACGATTGAGCCGGATACCTGGGAAGAGGCAGGTGGTGCCGGACGTGTGCACGAGTTTGAAACGAACTTGAGCCTGGTTGTCAGCCAGACGCAGGACGTTCACGACAAGATTCGCGACCTGCTCGAGCAGCTGCGTCGATTGCAGGATCTTCAGGTGACGATCGAAGTTCGCTTCATTACCCTGAGCGACGATTTCTTCGAGCGAATTGGTGTCGACTTCGACTTCAACATCGACGACAAGTCACCGCTGTTCAATCCGGACTTGGATAACCAAATTCACACCAGCACGATTGGTCTGAACCAGGACGGTACCCAGACGGACACACTTGATATTCAGGTGCGTCAGGGAAGTGCCGCGGGATTGATACCTGGTGGTTTCGCTGGATTCGATCCGGCGAGTGCCGTGGGAACCTCGCTCGGTTTCGCCATCCTGAGCGATATCGAAGCGTTCTTCCTGATCGAAGCCTCGCAAAGTGATTCGCGTACGAATTTGTTGCAGGCTCCCAAGGTGACACTCTTCAATGGTCAAGCGGCTTCGGTTTCCAGCCAGTTGCAGCGACCGTTCGTAACGAGTGTTGTGCCGGTCGTCGGTGACTTTGCCGCGGCCCAGGCCCCGGTGATTGCCGTGTTGCCAGAAGGTACGACGTTGTCGGTTCAAGCGGTTGTTTCCGCCGATCGCCGCTACGTTCGCCTGACGCTTGTTCCGTTCTTCAGTGAAATCGGAGACGTGGAGACGTTTACTTTCACCGGATCGTCCACGTCGACCACAAATTCGAGCGACGAGAGTTCCGATGGTGGCGATACCACGAGTACTTCGACGGGTGACACGACGACCACCGCTGGTACCACGATTCAGCTTCCGGAATTCGCCTTTACCACGGTGACGACAACCGTCAGCGTGCCGGATGGCGGTACGGTTCTGCTCGGTGGTATCAAGCGACTTGCCGAACGTCGTACCGAACAGGGAACTCCGATTCTGGCCAAGGTTCCGTACCTGAGCCGTCTCTTCAAGAACGTTGGTATCGGACGCGAGACCGAGAGCCTGATGCTCATGGTCACGCCTCGAATCATCATTCAGGAAGAGGAAGAGAAGCGAATCGGACTCTAAGGTAACGGCGACGATCGTCGCGATTGCAGCAAAGGTCGACGAGCCCATGAGTTTGCGTGTCGCTATCCTGATCGGCGCCCTGCTGGGCGCCAGCGGGGTCGGGCTGGGGGCTTATCACGCTCATGGGTTGGAGGCCAAGCTCGCCAAGCAAGGGTTGGCGGCGGAAGAAGTCGAACAACGGGTGGCTCAAGGCGACGTGGGCGTCCGCTACCAGATGGTTCACGCCCTTGTGCTGTTGTTCTTGGGACTGCTCGCCGAGCGACAAGCGTCGATCTGCCTAAAAACTTCGGCATGGTGTTTCACGCTTGGTGTGCTGCTCTTCTCGGGCGGACTCTACATGCTCTCTCTCGGTGGTCCAGCCGTGTTTCGCCATTGGGCGATTGTGCCGATTGGCGGTCTGACGCTGATCGTGGGTTGGACGGCCCTGATTGGACACGCGGTCCGAATGCGGGCATAGATGTTCTTGCGGCCAAAGTCATGGGACCGCACGAGATGACTCGGTCCTCTTGGTCGCGAAGCCAAAAAGGGGTCGCAAAGCCAACCGGGTCGCCGGGCCATGGGGGACCCGACGACCCGAAGGCCAACTTTTCAGTAGCCGCCGCACGAGGCGACGGTAGCTTCCGTTAAGCAGCGTCGCCACTAAACGGCGGCCAATTCGCTGAGCTCTTCGGCCAATCGCTTACGGGCGACGTGCAGGCGTCGCTTGATTGTTCCAACTGGCGAAGCGAATTCATCGCTCATCTCCACCAAAGACTGGCCCTTCAAGTAGAAGGCAACCAAAGTCTCGCGGTCGAGATCACCCAAGCGATTCAATCCGCTATGCACCCCGTCGGCACGCTCACGGGCGAGCGCCGAGTCGACGGGCGACCAGCTGTCGGTCCACGTGGCCTCGAAAATCTCGGGATCCGCGCTGACCGGCTGACGACGACGCGTGCAGCGATTAATCGCCATACGTACCGTGATGGAACGCAACCATCCGCCGAATCGGGCCGAATCCTGCAACTGGTGCAAACGAGCGTAGGCCTGAACGAAAACGTCCTGAGCCAATTCCTCGGCTTCCGCGTGGTTACCCAAGCGACGCAAGGCGTTGGCGTAGACGGCGCTCTCGTAGCGAACCACGAGCTCACCGAAGGCATCTCGATCGCCATCGCGAGCGGCATCGACCAGAGCGGTCGTTTCTCGGTAGTTCAAATCTTCTTCAATAACGTGAGTCATGGTTCGTTTCCGTTCGTATTGGACGGCGCGAATCCAGAGAACTGAACGCGCCGTTTGGTATCCGTCTGCCGTGCAAGAGAATTGCCCAATTTGCGATGACCACAGGGCGCAAAGGCGACCTCGTGGTGAACATCACCTGGGACTTACCGGAGAATCGATTTGCCGCTCAGGAGCGTCAGCTTTGACGCGGTGAGGGCGATACCGGTTGCCAGGGTGTCCCAGACCGCTCGGCACTTAGCCGACTCGGTTCTACGTCTAGGGATAACCTGACGGGTACCATCGATCCCGACATTGGCGATCCGGATGCTGGTGATCCGGTTCCGGCGCCTGGCATGCCGAGTGCCATGAGGCAGGCTCGCCAATAGCCAAGCATGCACGTGCCAAGGGCCCGATGTGCCAGGGGCAGCAACGTAAAGCCATCGACGACGCAGCGGTAAATTTCGTTACCGACGTGATAATCGCGTTTGAGGCTAATATTTGCTGCCATGACATCGCTCCTTGCGCTGTGCGCGACGGGAGAGAGAAACGAACGGAAAAATGGGCAGGAACTGTCGAAAGAGCGGCCCCATAGAGGTGCCCCTTGCCTGTCCTGCCTCATCCTAGTAATTCTTGATCGGCGAATCTACCACTTTTTTTGATAGCTGAATGGGCAAAACGCGTCATTCGTAATCAAACTCGAATTGGTATTCGGCGGATGCCCCACTCATCGAATCTACGATGTGCACGAAATCCCCTGCGTTCGCCGGTCTCACGTACTAGACGCACGGCACGGGTAAAGGTTCGCGCGGGGGGCGAAAAAATCTAGAAAATTCTTTTTGGCGGTTCAAAAACGCGGCCGCACGAGTCGTCACCGATCCCGTGATCCCGTAGCTGGAATGCGAGGCGGCAAAAAGTCCGCCTGCTAGCTGACGTTAAAGATTTGTTCGACATTGCCACGCAGGATCTGAGTACCAAGTTCGACGGCCTTGTGCTCGTTCCACTTGCGGTCAATAACGAATCGCTCGGCCAGCACCTTGGCCAGAATCTGCTTGTACATGCCAAACTTGGGCAGGGCGAACTCGAGCTTGTACATGTCGCTGTAGTAGCCGATCTGCTTGGTCTGTGGCACGGCTTCCAGGCGAGCCGAAAGATCATGCTCGATGAACGTCGGAGTGTTCGAGTACCACCAATGGCCGTTGGTGACCACGTTCGGAAAGATCCAAGCGTAGCTGGCCAATTCCTGATTGGTCACGCTCGCCAGTACGGAGATTGGGAAGGTAACCTGTGGGAAGGCGTTAAAGAGCTGCTGGTACTGGATCAGTGAGACTCGCGAGTCGTAGAGATCCTGTCCTTGAAATACGCCGGCCGGATAGACCTTACGATTGACGCCGATCATTAAATCGAACGGCAGGTGGTGTTCGGCACATTGCTCGGCGAGCGTCCAGAAGACGAAGCAGGCGAGAGTCGCCTGGTCTGCGTCGGACGCCTCGGCTCCCTGGGAGAGGACGCGGGCTAGTACGGCGTCCGCAGTGCCGTCGGTGACCGACTCCGGTGTGAAGCTCGGCGGCAGCGAGATCGCACAGGCCTTGGCTCCCTTACTCTTGAAGTGATCGAATAGTTTGCCGACCGCACTCCTTAGCGATGCCGCGTCGGTCATTTCCACACCCGTTGCATTGGCTAGCCGCTCACGTACCGTGTCTTGGGCCAGGTGGAACACTAAGTCGTCAGTTCTTAGGCAGGGGATGTACCGCGAGGTGTCGAAGCCTTCCAGCGGATCGTCAAAGTCGTTCGTCAGGAAAACCGCCTCGAGTTTGCTCGCCTTGAGGACTTGGTCTTCCCAGTCTGCCTGGGCCATCGAGGCGGCCGCTCGGTCATAGAGTGCTTCCCAATTGTCTGGCCGGATTTCGTCGTGGTCGAAATCGAACAGCGACTGGGCGATATCGACGAGCCAGCTGAGCTGAATCGTATTTCCTAGGCGATTGAGATAGTCGACGAGGCGTCCCACTTTTTCTTTGGGATCGAGGCCCGGTTCTTCAATCTGCTCACGAGGCATCCCGGCCGAGTGCGCCAACTCGGTGTAGTAGTGGTAACCCATGATGTCGGCCAGCGTTTTCGAGGCGGGCGATAGGGCATCAATATGGGTGTGGGGGTCGATGAGTACGACGCCGTCGAGGGCCGTGAAGAGTCGATCTCGAAGTTGTTCGGACATGCTAGCCAAATACGTCTATGGGTTGGTGGATTCGGTAGATTTTGAGCCTGAGGGGAAGGCGATGCGCGGGACACGCCGTGCATCAAGGGCATCACTACAATGGTCGGAGCGACGGAGCCTTCAGGCTGTCAGCGGTAGTTTCGCATGACGGAACGCTTCAAAACAGCCCACTGCCGCGGTCTCGTCCTGATCTCGGCGGAGGAAGACGGCCTGCACGCGATTTCTGACGATAACCCCTTTTTCCATTTCGCGATGAAACAGTGAGTGTACGAGACGACGTGCGGTCGCTTCCTCACCTGATTCGAGTTTGGCCGCCTGGAAGTCGATTGGATGAACCATCTCCGCGTAGCTCCAATCGGCGTCTACGGGGCGAAGTAGGAACAAGCCAGGCCCGTCGGCCGCATTGAATGCGGCGGTTTCCCCGTCGACGGTTTCAAACCGAGGATGCTGTTCGTCTCCTTTGAGCCTGAGTAGCTCTCCGCTGGGGAGGTCGGTATGGAGCGACCAACTGGATTCAATATCGAGTCCGCTTGTGTTGACCGACGTCATTAGTTCGACGCCGCCCATGAGTCCGGTCTGTTCATCGGTCGGCAGCGCTCGCCAGTAAATCTGCACGTGGAAGGGGCGGTTGGTGCTCTCGTCGTACTGGACCACAAGGTCATTGCAACGTACGTACGAATCGCTCACGTTGTCTCCGATGGTGGCTGAGCCTGGCAATCGGACGCAGAGAGGGTTCAGGTCGGTCGTAACCTGGTTCGAAATCTTGACGTCGTGCACACCATCGCTCGGACGATCGAGACGAATGACGCCCGCAATGTTGTCCTGACGAAGCGTTGCCTGGTTGCCATCGAGTTGCCATGCAGATACGGTCATGGAAGTTGAATCACGTAGCGTGGTTGGAGATGAACTTGAAGGGGAATGTGGTGAGGTTACCGTTGCACCGCTGCTAAGAAAAGCGTGCACAAAAAAACCCCGCCGCTTGCCAAAGCAAAACGGCGGGGCCGGAACAGAGAAGAGGCCGAATAAGGAACTGTCCAGGATGATAAGAATGAGGCAAAGTGGTTTGCCGTCGTATGAATGCCCGGACTCGAATCCTCCCTCTGTTGACTTCCACCCTTGATGATAACAAGTTGAGCTGCCGTGTCCAGTCATCGAGCGAAAAAAATTTGGGCTATTGTGACTTCGGACGGAGAATCCCGATATTTTGAAAACTTTATCAATCTCCATTTTTCCCCGGATAAGGCCCCCTGATAGGCCAGTTTTCCGATCCTGGGTGTGGCACAATTGAACGTGTGCGATATTGCAACAGTGGATACCGTAATGAGCGAATACATAACGACTTGTGAGCGTGCTGCCCGAGCTGGCGCGGAACACTTGGTCCGACTTCGTGGTCGATTCGAGGTCCGTGAGAAAGGCCCCTCCGACTGGGTAACGGAGGCAGATCTTGCGTCCCAGGAGGCCATTCGGAAAGTGGTGGCTGATGCGTTTCCGGACCACGATTTTCTTGGCGAAGAGGATCCCAGCGCGACACGTTCGGGTAGTCGATTTGCCTGGCATGTCGATCCGCTTGACGGCACTACGAACTATATGCACGGGGCCCCGCCGTACTGTGTTAGCGTGGCTCTAGCGGAGGATGACGAAGTTGTTGCCGCCGCGATCTATGACCCCTGGTTGGACGAGTGTTTTACCGCCCAGAAAGGGAAGGGCACGTTCTTGGACGGGACGGAGATCTCAGCGAGCGCGGCGGTTTCCTTAGGTAGCTCGCTGGTGGCGGCCAGTTTTCCGCCCGTCATCGATCCGGACTCCGATGAAATTCAGGCTTTCTTGCGTGTTGCTCAAGAGGTTGGATCGATTCGACGTACCGGTTCAGCGGCGCTGAACCTTGCCTATGTTGCGGCGGGTCGATTCGATGGGTTCTGGGCGGTCACGATCAAGCCTTGGGATGTCGCGGCCGGGGTGCTGTTGGTTCGCGAGGCAGGTGGAATAGTCACGGCTCCCGACGGAGGCCCGTTTGTGCTGGAGAGAGCAAGTTTTGCCTGTGCGGCGACGGAGAAGCTGCATGGCGAGCTGCTACACGTCTTGGCACTCGGCTGAGCGAGTACGACCGCTGGCGTGGCTTCTCCGGTCGGAAAACCATCTTGGGCCAGGAATGACGGGAATTCGAGCCTGAAAACGGGCCTTGTCGACAGGCCTCGACTGCCCCTAAATCCAATAAAGATACAGGGTTTTCGGCCTCGAACTCTTCCTGTTTTGGGTGACTCGAACTAGAATAGAGTTCGTGGTCACATCTTCCGTCAATGCCCTTCATTGGAAGCCTGGCATCGGCGATTTTCTATTCAGAAACGGCATATCGAACCTTGTTCGACGCTCTGGAGGTCTACCAGACGTGAGTGGGCGCGTACCTATATCAGTAGTCGGTGCTGTTGCGCTCGCCCTGCTGTCTGGTTGTCTTTTCGTGTTGCCGTCGTTTGGGCAAGACGGTTCCGGTCCAGGCAGGGCTGGCTCAGCTACGGCTGGTCCAGATGTCTATGTGCTCGAAGACAAAGACGGGCGTTTGTACAAGCAGCTCGGCATCACCTACGAAGAATTCGTCGAACGCGAACGGCAACGTGTAGTTGGCGGTGGTCGTCCCGAGTATGCCTTCGATCGTTTTCAAGTTCAGGGTAAGGTCGAATCCGATCGCGTCGATATGGACGTGCAGGTCGAGATTTCGCTGCTGACGGGTGGGCCGGGTGAATGGGTGCGAATTCCTCTTCGTCTCGATGGTGTGATTGTTCAGGAAGCACCTCTCTATACCGGTGATGGGGAGGCTCACGTTGTCCCCAATGAGCGTCGTGAGCTGGAGCTATGGTTGCGCGGCAATCACGAAGCTAAGCACAGCGTTCATCTCAAGGTACTGTCGCCGTTGGCGTCTGCCGGAGATCGTAGAAGCCTGCAATTGCTGGCACCGCGGGCCACACAGTCAGAGATGACGCTCGTATTCCCCACGCCCATTACCTTGCCCGAGGCGAGCGACGGCGTGCGTGTTGAGATGATCGATGGTGATGATGCTGACGCGGACCCCGTGCGAGGGCGGCAGGTTCGCTTTCGTGGACTGGGTGGGGACGTCCGCGTTTCATGGCGTGCCGACGACGTCGATACCATTGTGGAACCGCGGGCGCTCGATGTCGAAGGTAGGCAACGAGTTGAGATTCACGACTGGCATATTCGTGTGCTTGCCGATCTTCGCGTGGCAAGTCGTGGACAGGCATTTGACCGATTTGATGTGACGCTTCCGCCGGGCTTTCAGCTCGTGTCAGGTCGTCATGGGCGGTATCGCGTCGAGCAGCTCAATTCCAAGGCGGCGCCGGGGAAACCACAACAAGTTCGAGTCGTACTGGAGCAGATGACGCCCGGCCCGATCGAAGTCCAGTTGGTGGCGGAGCGGTCCTACGATGTTGTTCCGAGTGGTGCACGCGTCCCGCTGGCAGGATTTCAAGTTGGCGGTGCGGTACGTCAGGGCGGGCATATTGCGATGGCGGTTGACGAAGGGCGTCGGGTCATGGCGATTGCCCAAGAGAATGTCGGGCGAGTCGACGATCTGCCTGAGTCACTTCAGGCCGACGATGTCGTGGCTGGATTTGAGTACTTCAGGCAGCCGTATCAATTGGAAGTGACCATTACGCCACCGGTCGCACGCGTGTCGGTCGAGCCGCAGTATACGTTCGATGTTTCGCAAGGCGAAGTTGCGCTAACGGGGCGACTGAATTACCGGGTTATGGGGGCCAATGTCCACGATCTGGTGGTGGATCTTGCCGGATGGCAGGTCGACACCGACGCCGGTGTTTCTGCTGGCAACGTGCGTATGGATGAGGCCGAACAGGACGCTCAAGGTCGCCTGCGAATTCCCCTTGCTGCAGGCGGAATGAAGGGGGACTTTGAAATTGAATTCCGAGCTAGCAAGAAGATCGAGGTGAATGCCTCCTCGGTTCGATTTTCGCTTCCTCGCCCTCAGGATGACTTGCGTGGGGTGGCGACAGTGATCGTGCTCTCGGCGGACAATATCCAGCTGGTTCCGCGCCGGGAGGGACTGATCGGTCTTACGCCGCTTCGGATTGCTCCCGATATCAACATTCCTTCGCGACAACAGAAACCCTTCTTCTATGGGACCGAGGAGAAACGGGCTGAGTTTTTCGGTGACTATCAGATTCGTGATCGGGTTGTTGAGGTCGAAATAGACAGTCTGGTGAATCTTTGGGAGCGGACCGTCGAGCAGACGCTTCGATATGAGGTGGCGTACGAGCCGATCGGATCGCTGAGTCTGTTTGTGCCGCGCGAGTTTTTGGAAGATGGGCGTGTCCGTGCGGTCCTCGATGGGGATGCCCTTGAGATGATGCAGCTGCGTGAATCGACCGCAGAAGAGAAATCGGTTCTCGTCGGTGCGACACTCGCGGAGCCTTTGATTGGATCGTTTCGACTCCAAGTGCGCGGCCAGTTGGCAAACAATGCGATTGAGAATGTTTCTGACTCGCTGGAAGAAAAGCTTACAGTTCCTTTGGTATTGCCGGTGGATGGAACGCTAGGTGGGAACCGGCTTCGACTATTAGGGGGCGAGAACGTCGAGGTGGATCTGGAGGATGACCAATGGACGGAAGCGACGGGACCTCGTCAACCGGGAGAGGAGGCCACAGCACGTGAGTATCGGCGAAAAGAAGCCACCTCTTCGGTCGATCTCACTTTGCGAATTGTCGAGAACGCCGCCAATACCGCGGTGCTCGTTCGTCGCGCGTGGATTCGATCTTGGCTCGCGGGCAACGAGCGACGCGACTGGGCAACCTATCGTGTGCGGTGTCGTGATAGCTCGCTGAAGATCGAGTTGCCTGTGACGACAGATCCCGGCAAGGTCCATGTGTATGTCGATGGCCGTCGGCAGGAGGTGCCTCCGCTACAGCAAAACGACGCGTCTCGCCTTGTGCTTGAACTGGCTGTACCGGACAAACGGGATCGCGAATACACACTTGACTTGCAGTACTCCATTGAGTCGGACGAGAGAAACTTGGTCCGAACCATGCAGACGCCACGTTTTGAGTTGGATGCTGGAATCGAGGACATGGCGTACCACGAGATTCTCGTGCCCGCGAGCAAACACTTGCTGCGGACGCCGCCAGGGATGACGGCATCGTGGCGCTGGCAGTGGGAAACCCTGCGATGGAACCGTATTCCCCTGATGTCAGCACAGGAATTAGCAACGTGGTCCTCGTCGGCTGTCGATGCAAAGCAGTACCAACACATCGAAGCACTCGTGCAGAGCGACCAAGTATCAAGATACTTGTTTAGTTCAATGTCGATCGGCGATACGTTTGAGGTGAGCTTCACGAGCCGAGCAACGGCCACGCTGGTGGGCGCAGGAGCGGTTCTGGTCGCGGGCATTGCACTTCTGTACCTGCCGTGGGTGCGTCGCCCCGGAGTGTTGCTACTGTTGTCAGTAGGATTGTTGGCGATCGGCCTGATCTATCCTCAGCCGACGCTTATTCTTGCCCAAGCCGGTGTCCTGGGAATGCTCCTGGTCTTGTTAGCGTTTCTTCTAAAGCACCTGTTGCGGGGCCGACCGGCTGCGAGTCTGCACGTTCCCGCTAGCAGTGGTTCGAGCGCGCGGCTTCGTACCACGGAGTTTCACTTTGCCACAGCCTCTCAGGGAATGTCCTCGCAGCGAACATCGGTCGCGGCGGCTCCCGCTTCTTCCTTCGCGCAACAGGAGGCGGCGCCTTCGAAGACATGACCGCCACCGTGGACATGAACGATTTGGCTACTGGCCCCGCTTGGCTACAGGCTGTCGGTGCGACGGAGCGTCGCGTTTGGCGGACGCGGCTTATGGTTTGGGCAGCGCTGGTGTTGCTGACTCCCGCATGGCTGGCCGCTGCAGATGAACTGGAGCACGGGTCGAAGTCAACGGCTGTGTTTCGTCGCGAGTATGTTATTCACGATCGCGTCGAGGAGCACTTGTCGGGCCGCGGACCCTATCGTCAGCTGGGAGCTAAAGAGTTTGAAGAGTTGGTGGCGGCGGCGAGAGCCCAGGCTCAGCGATTACCGGCGGCCGCGTCGACTCGAATCGAGAATGCGGACTATGCGGCGGAACTCGTTTCTCCCTTGGTGCTCTCGGGAAAAGCGGAGTTGCAAGTTGTCCAAGATGGGGCGGTTGCCACGATCTTGTCTTGGGGGAATTGTTCACCCATGATCGAAAAGGCGAATTGGAACGGAGATCCATTGCAGCCTGCCAAGATCGGGATCGGCGATCTCGGCCGACAGGTTCTGCTGGTCCCTCGGCCGGGACGATTGGTCTTTCAGTGGTCGCAACGCGGTCGCCGAGAATCTTCTGACGTGACGCGATTCGACATCGAATTGCCGCGGGCGACATTGAGTCGGATGTCGATTGATTTGCCAGAGGATCTCACGCCTCGGATTGTTGGCGGTCTCGCGAGTGAGATTCCCGGCGCCGGGCCTGGCCTACGTCGTTGGCGTCTGCTGTTAGAAGGACGTGGTCGTGTCTCACTGCGGCTCCTTGCTTCCGGCGAGAACGACGTGTCTCCGATGCTCGGAAGTTATCGTCGGGCAACGTCGTACGATGTCTCGCAGCGCGGGTTGGTGGCGCAGACCAGCTTGCACCTGAATGTCGCGGGGAAGGCCTTAAATGAATTGGTCTGCGACTTGCCGTCGACTGCACGAGTCCTATCGGCTCGAATGGGTGGTTTCGAGGTGCCTTGGTTGATTCGACCCGGAGATGGCACACTTCGTCGGCAGGTAGTCTTTCAGCTGCCTGAAAACGCGCCAGCTTCGCGGCGGGTGTTGCATGTTGAGACCGCCATGGATGTTCTTGATGGTAAGGCCTGGAGACTCCCATCTCTGCGTCCGCGGAACTTGGATTGGACCCAAGGCGAGGTATCGCTGCTGGTTCGACGCCCGCTCTCTCTTGTTCAACTCGGACTTGAGTCGGCAGAACAGTCGGGCGTTGAACAAGTGTCGGGTGTTCAAGGTGGCGAGGCAATCAAGTTGCTTGAGCACTCGGAGGACGCCGTTGTTCGAGTGTACGTGCAGCGACACGCTGTCGAGCCGGTTACCTCCTCCTTGCTTCAGATCGAAATGAGCGAACGTGAGATGCTGGGAAATCTAACGGCCATCGTTCACGCTGCTGACGGAGAGCTGTTCGAGTTGTCGGGCGTGGTGGCGAACGCGTGGCAGATCGATTCGGTTGAAGCCAGCAGTGAAGACCAGGAGCTGCGTTGGGAAGTGAGTCGTGCGGACGACGGTGCGCAGCGGCTGGTTATTCATACCTCGCACGGGATCTCGGCCGACCGGTCACTCCGATTGGATATCAAAGGTAGATGGCGCAGGTCACCCCTGGGGCAGGCCCTGAGGATGGACGAGCTCCGCATGATCGATTTTGCCGCGGCTCGCTCCACGCAGCGGGCAGTGCATGTCCGTGCCGCGGAGCCGCTTGAGATGGACGTCACAGGAACGGACGAGCTAAGACTGCTCGTGCCATCTGGGATTGAGGTCATCGGGCCGAGGAATGCGCCCGTGGAGCTACGAGGGGGTGTGTTGTTTGCCGACGACCCGAATGCCCAAGCGTTGCAGGTTTCTCTCCATCGCCAACAGCCCCGGTTTGCGACCGAGAACCATGTGTCGTTGACTTTGGAAGAAGATCGACAAGACGAAGCTTACCGGGTGATCTGTACGCCGGAATCGACGGCGATCGAGCGACTGAATGTCCACTTCTCGAGTCGCCGGTCAGAGAGCTTTCGTTGGACGATACGCAATGGGCAGGATGATGTGGTCGAGGCAAGAAGGTGGACCGAGGACGAAATGGCCGCGGCTGGATTTGGCAACCAAGGCGAGGCCTGGGAGGTTCTCTTGCCTCGTCCTATGAGCGAACGTTTCGAGTTGATCGCCAGGCGACGTACGGCAGCTCATGGAAAGGTGCCGGTGAATCTGGTGCATGTCTTGCAGGCCTCGGATCAGCTCGGAGGCGTGACCATTCACGCTGGCGCAGGTACAGCTGTATCGGTCGATAATCACGATCTCACGCCGATCCCGGCTGCGACATCGGATATCGGACAAAGCAGTACTATCCGAGCGGCTTTCCGATACGAACCGAATCGTCACGCCCAGTTCACCGGCGATCCGCAGTTGGAGGTATCCGCCAGCGGGACGGAAACCGCTTTCGCGTGGCGTGCTCACGTCACATCTCGATTTGAATTGGACGGGCGCGTTGCTCACGAGGCGGCATTCTTTCTTGAAAACACAGGGCAGCCCCGTATCGTTCTCAATCTGCCCGATTCCTGTGAGTTGCGGACAGTCTACGTTGACGATGTCCCACAGGCGGCCGGTGGCATTGGCACGATTTCCATCGACCTGCCTGGCGGAAAGAAGTATCCCGTGGTGCGAATGCGGTACGACACGAAACAATCGCCGCTCGGCAGCTTATGGAGCGAGGTGTCGCTTCCTTGTCCGGAGATTAACTTGCCGGTGCTCCAGTGGCAGGCCACGATTCTGACGCCACCGGGTTACGAGGTGGCTTCCGTTCGCGACGATCCAAACCTCACTAGGCATCATCTCGGCATGCGAGATCGATTACTGGGGCCCTTGGGAGAGCTACGGTCGACAGCCGGTTTGATGGCTGTTGAAAACAGTGACGAGACGCTTGCCACGAAGATGCAAATTGCAAATTCGGCGGAGTTGTTGAGTGCTTCCGATGGGTGGAGTACCTACCAACGTGTGGCTCCGAGGTTCTCCAAGGCCACGCGTTTTGTGCTGGTTCGTACTGCGGTCTCAACGACGCTTGCTTGGACCTGCTTTCTTGCTTGTACGGCAGGATTGCTATGTGTCTCGCCATCCAACCTGAAGGTCTGGGTGGGGATCGTGCTTGTAACCGGACTTGTTGCGATCATGGCTCCACCTGCTTGGGCGACTGTGGCAGCTGGGGCGTTTACTGGAGCCCTATTGGCGGCCGGAGTCCGGCTGCTGAGAGTTCGACGTCTGGCAACTCCCTCACGTGCCCCGGATTCGGAGGACAGTGTTTCCAGTCTGGTAGCGGCCCCCGAGGGCTCGACGGTGCTTCGTGGGTTGCAAGTATTTCTTCTGCTGGCCGGAGCAGGAGTGCTAATTGCGGTGACACCAGCTGAGGCAGAGGAAGACGCTGCGGAACCACGTGTTTATCCGGTTGTAATTCCGATCGACGCGAAGAAGGAGCGGGTTGGAGAGTCCGTTTTCATTCCCCGAGCTGCCTACGAAGACCTTATGCGACTTGCGACACCACGTCGCGGTCCGGATACGACTTGGTTGATTACACGGAGTGTTTACCGAGGATTCTTGGAACAGGGAGTTGCGAATGCGGAGCAGCAGCTTTCTCGATTTTCCGCGAGCTTCGATATCGAAACCTTTGCGGATTCAGTGGATGTGCCGATTGCCCTGTTACGCGACCAGGTTGAGATCCAAGGTGTCGCCACGATCGATGGCCGCGAAGCCCAGGTGAGGTGGAACAGCGAAGGTGATCGGCTTATTGTTGCTGTACCACGCCGCGGCAGATATCGGGTTGTCGTACCTCTTCTTCCTGCGTTTTACCAGACGAGCGAAGGAATCGGTTTTCAGATGGCGATTCCCCCAATTCCGTCTGCACGGCTTGAGTTTGAAAGGGCGACCGGGGCTCCGGAGCCTGTGGTTGAGAGTGAGGCCGGACCGATTTCGGGGAATGCGACGGGCGATCTTCATCGCTTCGCCTTGGGGGCGACGGGCCAACTGCAAGTTTCTTGGCGGAGTGAGCGTCGCAACGGATCGGAAGTTCGGGTCGACGAATTCACTTGGCTTCAGATTGAGCCGCAAAGTGTCAGCCTAGTTGCCAAGTGGGAGCCGCGACGCGGTGTTTCTCTGCCGCGAACGGTGCGAGTCTTGGCCGATCGGCGTTTGCGTTTAATAGAAGAGGGCGAGTCTCCGTACAACATTTCCCGAAGTGAGGGGAAGCCAGGGGAAGCAACGACGTACGTGATTGAATCCGCGTTTCCCGATCGACCTTTGCGAGATTTGACGCTGACGTTTTCTGTTGAGATTGCATCTGGTATCGGGAAGCTGCGGCCGCCCAACCTGACTTTGCTCGATGCAAGAACCGACCGTCGTTATGTCGCGCTCACCATCGATCCAAGTCTTACATACGATATTCAGAATGGCGGTGATCTTACTGCCGTGGGAGACGAGGAAAGAGTTGCCCTGCCGAATTTCGGTGTGCCTGCTCCAGAGTCGACGTTTCGATTGTCCGGTCCGGCTTCCGTTTGGAGTGTGTTAACTCGCTCGCGGCCGCCAGAGACGATAGGGGAGAGCGAACTGGCGCTAGCGTTCGAGGACTCCATGGCAAGAGTCCAGTTCGAAGCGGTCTTGAATACCCGCGAAGGCCACTTGTTCCAGCATCAACTGAAGGCTCCACGCGGATTCGATGCGGTGGACGTGTCGCTGTCCAGCGATGGTGTGGATCTTCTTCACCGTTGGTCGCAGGCAGCGGACGGTACGGTCACGCTGTTCTTTGCGCAACCGGTGTCTGGCCAGCATCGCCTCCGCGTGGTCGGGGAGTTACCGATCAAAGCGGCGCGTATCGAACTGCCGCGATTTGCGCTTCAGGATGTCGGGAATGTCGGCAATCGGATGGCTGTATTTCGGCAAGACGAAGTCGTTGTAGATCTTCAGGCGCAGAGCGGTATTCAGGAGCTTCGCGGTCCGGCAGTGAGCCTGTTGTCGCTGATCGATTCAACTCGTCTGAGTCTAGGCCGCAAGGTTGGCGTCTTTGAACTCGATGACGAGGCGACGGGAGAATTTTTCGTCGCCGCGAATACGCCGGAAATCCGCTGTCAGCAGACCACCAAGATTGCGTTGACTCACGGCGATTGGAGTGTCGCTGCGGACTATCGGATTCAGGTGGAGGCTGGCTCCGTTGGCACGCTTCGATTTGAGATTCCGCCATCCATGGCGGATCCTATTGAAATCTCCCCTAGTGTGAGTCACCGGCTGGTCGATCTGCCGAACTCGCAGGCTCGACAGCTTGTTATCTACCCGAATGATGCCGTAACGGATACGTTCTCGATTCAAGTTCGCGCGCCGTTGTCGTTTGCAACGGGCGAACGGGTTCGCGTTCCTGACGTGCGTTTGGCTGGAAACTACGAAGTTGATCGCGACGTCGTGGTTCCACGGCAGGTTGAGGGGCAACAGATTCTTTGGGAGGTGCACGGAAACGTCAAAGTGTTGTCCTCCGCCGAACACGAGCTAAAGATGCAGGTCTTGGGCGGGCAATTCAGTGCGGCGGTTGCCCGGATTGCATCTCGGCGTGGTAATCCTCAGGTGCGACTAGCAAACATTCAGACGACGATGGTCAGCGACAATGAGTTCTTCAGCGTGGCTTCATTCGATCTTGAGCCTTCGGGACGTAAGGCTTGTCGTCTGGTGATGCCCGACAGAACGGAGATTCGACGTGTTCGCGTGGCTGGCCTGCCAGTGGCGATTTCAGACGACGAACAGAGTCCGATCATCAGTCTCGGATCCGATCAGCTGCCTCATCGGATTGAGATTGTTTATCAGGGAAGTGTTAATTCGCAGGACAGGGAATTGGAGCTTGGTGTACCATCCTTATACGATCTTGGAGCGTCTCTCGACTCCGGCGAACTTGGAGATGCGCGGAAGATCGAGGTCGAACGGACATTCTGGGCGTTGGACATGACTTCTGGCGTTGGGAATCGTTTTGAAGTGGTAGCCTCCAAGGGACACCATGCCCTCAATCCGTTGGTAAGTGACCTGGAGCAACTAAGCATTATCTCAGAGCTAGTTGCCGATGTGACTTCCGAACAACCGAATGAGGTTGTCGCCTATTGGTATCGACGCTGGGCTCGACGGATCGAAATGCTGCGTCGACGGATTGAGTTGCAGTTGAGGAATGTTAGCGATGAACTCATGCGAGAGCGGGCGGTCGAGCAGCTGCGGCAAGTGAGTCAGCAGCAAGCTGCTTTCACCAATCAGTTCGTTCGCGTGTTGCTGCCAACCGCGAGTGGGACGACCGATCCCGCGACGATCAAACTTGCGGTACAAACGGGATCAGATCTACCTGGGGCTATCGACTCGATCGTGCTAAGCATGCCCGGAGGGCCAGATGGAATATCTCTGCAGTCCGCGGAACATGCGAGCCCCTTCCGGTCGCGACAGGTTTTGATCGCAGGGCTGTTCATGCTGTCGCTTGCGGGAATCGTTTGGCTTGTGCGGAGTGGTCATTTTTCTGACATCGTCTGGCGGTGGCCCCACGTTCTCGGAATGCTGTCTGCCGGCCTGGTCTGGCTTCTTTGGTCCTCGGCCCTGCTAGCGTTAGCGGTAGTGGCTTTGAGTGCTTGGTTCGCACTTCGCTTCCCCCTGCCTCGGCAGCCCGTGATTCGGCGGTAAAACGTTCGATACCGCCACCGAGGTACCTTTGAGGGGAGCGCGAGTAATCATGTGCCGTTCGGCCAAATGCTGGTTATGCTGGCACGATTCTGGCGATGAGATGGGGTGGGATAAGGCTTATGCCGCGGAGCTGATAGCGACTCATCGGCGCATCTAGATGAGCTCTCGTTGGCGCGTTTTCTATCGGAAAACCTTGCAATATTTGGGGACGTCGATCGGTCTTGCGGGCATGTTTTATCGTCCTAATTTCGCCTTGGCACAATTAGGCGGTTGTGATACGGTACCGCCTCGATTTAAGGCGTCACGTCATGAGGACGTGATTTTGATTCGAGGCCGACGAGGCAAGGAGGCCCAGTGATGTCGTCTCAGCAAAAACAGGATCTTTCCGTTCACATCCGTTGGATGATTCGGCGCGACATGCCGGAGGTCCTACAGATTGAAAATAGCTGTTTCGAGTTTCCTTGGTTTGAAGAAGATTTCATTCGCTGTCTGCGTCAACGCAACTGCATCGGAATGGTCGCCGAGCACGACGAACGCGTTGTCGGCTTTATGATCTACGAGTTGCATAAGACTCGCCTTCATATTCTGAACTTCGCGGTGAATCCTGAGTTTCAGCGTTGTGGCGCGGGATCTCACATGATTGCGAAGCTGGTGAGCAAACTCTCCTTCCAACGCCGAACACGCGTGCTGCTCGAAGTTCGAGAGACGAATCTCGAGGCACAATTGTTCTTTCGCAACAATGGATTTCGTGCCACGAGTGTGTTGCGAGAATACTATGACGACACGCCCGAAGATGCGTACGTCATGGAGTATCGCTACCAGGCCGAGCCGTCCGAGATGATCATTCCGATCAATCGAATCAGTCGCCGCATGGCCGGCTGATCGGTTTTGTCAGGATGTTGTCGTTGCGACGACAGAAGCTAGACCGGTACGTTGGTGATACGAAGCTCCGGGAGCTCCACCACGGCGATAGAATGTGGGTTCGCGCGATAGATTGCGCCAGGGTTAAGGGCCCACGTGTCGCCATGTTGTTGTAGGTCTGCAACATGAGTGTGCCCTGAGCAGACCAGGTCCCAGTCGCCTGAATGAATGGCTTCATGGAGTCGACGTTCGTCGTCTCCATGTAGGAAGGCGATTCTGCGACCCTCTTCTTCGATCGAACCGAAACGGTCGCAGAAGGTTTGTCCCGCTTCTGCAATCGCCTGCTCAAGGTGTTGCCTGTTGTGGTCGACATTTCCCAGTACGAAGTAGGTGGGCCACGGCTCAAATAGCGGGATAATCGTGTCGGAACCGATGTCGCCGCAGTGGATCACCTGGTCGACCTCCAGGGCTTTTAGCATCTGGATCGCCTCGCGGGTAAGTTCGACGTGACCGTGGGTGTCACTGACAACTCCGAGTAGCATAGTGGGACGTCCGTAGGGTTAAGGGTAGCTGCCGTTGGAAACGAGTGTGGTCAATCGGTTACGATGCAATTATGACGGATGGCGGGAATTAGCAAAGCAAAGGTGAGCATCTTGGATCTGAGCAATGTGGAGATGATGTCGGTCATCGTTCTGGCCGGATTCGGAATAGCGCTGTTGTGTTGGGCGGTGATCGCCATTCGCAGAAGCCCTTACTCGCCGCTCCAGTCGGCAATCTACCTTGCCAACATCCTCCTTACCAGAGTGTTATGGCGAACGACGATCGACGGAGACTTTCCTGATTTGGCGGGTCAGGGTGCGGTCGTCGTGTGCAATCATGGTAGTTCGATCGATCCGTTCTTTATCCAGTTGACCCCTGGACGCGTCGTCCATTGGATGGTGGCTCGCGAGTTTACCGATTTCTTACCATTTCGCGCCTTCTTTCGCGCGTGTGGAAGCATTCCGACGAACCGCGCGGGGATCGATACCGCCTCGACTAAGGCAGCGATTCGATACGCTAGTCAGGGTGAGCTGGTCGGCATGTTACCTGAGGGTCGCGTAAATAGTACGCCGAAGGTGTTGCTAGGTGGCCGTCCAGGCGCGGCGTTGGTCGCGCTCAAGGCACGCGTGCCGATCGTGCCCTGCTACATCAGAGACGCACCGTACGATGGCACCTTCTGGGGGTGCTTCTTCATGACGGCCAAGGTACATCTCACCGTTGGGCAGCCGATCGATCTGTCGAATTACTTCGATCGCCGTAAGGAAGACGGCGTGTTGCAAGAAGTAACGCTGCTGATTCTTAGCGAGATTGCGGCGCTCGCCGGTGAGCCAGACTTCGAACCCGAGCTAGCCGGTCGGCGTTGGAAGCCGGGTATGGAAGACGACGCTGCTGTCGCTTAGGCTTCGTGCAGTGGGGGCACTTCGAGGTTTCCTTGTTCACAGAGATCGTCGTAGTTCCGACAGACGCTTCTTGAGCTTCTCTTCGACATCCTTCGCGTTTGTGCCATCGGCCAGCACGGTTGCAATTGGGAAGCCAGCCGGAACGAAGGTGCCCACGGCGGGAATGTCGGCGACGACATATCGCTCGTTCTCGGCATTTTGCTCCGACGCCCAGTGGGAGAACGATTCCGTGATTTTAAAGTCTTTGTCGGCATAGGCGATGGCCTTGCCGGCGCACATTTCTGTACCCTGACTGTTGTACACAATAGAGGCCATTGCCCCTGCCGATCCGTTCTTCTCACAAGCCCTGGCGTGCGTTCCAACAGCACTGATGCCTAAGCTGCGTTCTAGAACCTCCGCCGATGCTGGGTAGCGAGGATTGATTTCGATCAGCCAGAGGTCGTTGTTTGCCCAGATGAGGTCGAGCCCGAAGAGGCCAATTAGGCCGAAGGTTGAGGCTATCCGAGCGGCTGCTAACTGGAGCCGAGTAAGTGGTTCTTGCGGAAGAGAGAGTGGGCCGACCGAGCCTGCGTATTTGAAGCCTGTTGCTCCGGTCCAGGCCTCGCCAGTGATTTGACGTGTCACTCCCAGCAGGCATGCCTTGCCGGCGGCAGCGAAAAACAGAGCGGAACATGGCATCCCCTCGATCCGCTGCTGGAAATAGTGCCGCTCTTTCTTAGGGTCCGCACGCTTTTCCAACTCCTCAAGAACGTCTTTGGTCCAGGGGAAGATCCGATCGCCACTGCTGCTTGCCAGTGGTTTGTAGAGCCAGGATCCGTCGAGGGGAAGCTGATCGCTCGCGCGTGCTAATTCCGGCAGGCGTAGCTCGCTGGACCTCAGTTCATCACGCAACAAGAAGGGATCACGAACTCGACGCAGGACGCTTCCCGGATTGCCGTACAGGACACGTTCCGCAGCGATTCTGTCCACCAGCTGCGGGTAGTTCTCCAACGCTCCGGTGTACATCCACGGTCCGGCAGGAAGTTCGCTGGCTGCATCGGCGAGTCCTTTCGGATAACGCTCGACGGTTTTCGTCGGCGCAACGTGGACGAGATCGGTGTCTCCAAAAAAGTCTGCACACGCCGGATTGAGTTGGGCCGTGGCCGCGGAGAAGGCGGCGGCCCGCGCACTTGCCCCGACGATTATCAGTGATTCGGACATACTGACATCGTACGGACTGGGCACGACGAAGCAACCGACGATGCGTTGTTAGCCGTTCGTCTGCCTGCAGCGACTAACGTAGAAACTGCTGGCACCAGTAGATGCGACCACCTTCGACGTAATAACCGGCGACGCCAATCTCGGTGTATTCTTCACTCAGCATGTTGGCGCGGTGACCGGGCGAGTTCATCCACGAATCGATCGCCGCGTCGACGTCTTCTTGGCCCCAGGCGATGTTCTCTGCGACCTGATCACTGGTGTGCGTTAGGCTGCCAGCGCTTGCCATCCACGAGGCGTGACGTCGAGCGGATTCCATCAAGTGTGGTGACATTCTCAGCGGAGCGCGACCGTGGCGGGCGCGAACTTCATTCGTCTTCTTGAGCAACTCCGCTTCTGCATTCGTCAACTGAATGGCGGGAGAATTGGTGTCTGCCGCGAAAGCTGTCGTGGTCAGGACTACAATTAGGGTGCTCGTCAGGATCCTGCTGAAATACATCATCCGTGTCTCCTTGATGGATAGAGAGCCAGCTCGACACGCGAAGAGGCATGCGGTCTGCGGGTTCTCAGTCACCGACGGCCGTCGGCGACGTTGGGGTGGGTGCTCTTACTCGATAGCCCGCGCGGTAGGTGGGGTAGGATTGCGCGGGCAAGGTTCCGTAGAGGGACTAGCTTAGTCGGCGAGCGTGGCAGAACAAGTACCCCTCTAAGACAGTGGCCGCAGAACGCATTTCAGCCGGGCTTATCAGGGAGCCGTCGTCCGGTTCGGCTCCGCGCAAGTGGTGAAATCACAACGACTACGGGCACCGCCGTGAGCTCATAATGATTCGCATCAAGATGGAACTGCGCATGCAAAGGCCGATGCGACTCGCGTCTGAGCCCGCATCGGCCTTGGGTCTCTTGATTGTTGGGACGACCATTTGGCCGTGAGTCGAAAGCTATTGCCTGCGCGATCGGCAGCCGATCAGCATCATCGAGAGCAGTGCCATTGCTGCGAGAGCATAGGTGCTCGGTTCGGGAACCGGCGGGCCGGTTACGACTAGGTCGAACGGCAGCTGCGGGCCACCCAAGGTCAGGATGATCGAGTTTACCGTCAGCAGGCTCTGTAGTCCCGCCAGGTCCAAACCAGTCGGGAAGACGTTGCCCATGCTGCGCGTCGTTACGCCTGGTTCGGCAAACGAAGTCGACTCGGACAATTCGCTGTTGGTCGCGGTCGGGAAGGAGCCGAGCAGGATTGTGCTGTAATTGCCGGGAATGAAGCTATTCGTCGCGTTCTTCAGAACGTACGAGATCAGCGTGTTTCCTTCCCAGTCGATCACGACTTCGCCGGTGACCGGATCGTAAATCAGATCCGGAATCGCCGGGTCACCGTCACCGGAACCACCTATCACGTCGCCTGCTACATCCGGCGGCGGATTGAAGTTGGTGAACATGGCCTGGATATCTAGGTTGTCAACATCATCGTCGCCGATGCCTAGTAGGTCTCCCTGCACGTCTCCGTCTGCACGCAACAGACTGAAGTTGCTCGTCGTTGTTCCGGGACCTGTGAAATTCGTAAATGCTTGTTGGATATCTTCCAGGTTCGAGACATAGCCGTCGCAATCCGCATCGCCGCCGCCACAGACGAAGTCGATGTCGAAGTCGACAGTTGGCTGGCCAAACATGGTGGTCGCCGTTCGTGTGTCGAGCAGGTTAGCGAGATCACCCAGGGATAGGCCTGAGGGAAGGATCGCGCCAATACTTGTCGGAGCGGAGCTTGGGATCGTCGACACGTCTGAAATGTTGTTGACGGTTGAATTGGGGATTCCGCCGAGCAGGAACGGAGTGTGGTTTCCGGGAATGAATTGGCCGGCAGAATCAAAATTGTACGAGTTCAAGGTCGACACATCACGTTGGTCGATGATTACCTCACCCGTGGCGACATTGTAAACCATGTCTGGCCGATTCGGGTCGTCCACGTTGGAAACCTCACCCGTCAAATTGAGCGTAATTGTTTGATTAGCTCCAGTGACGTCGGTGAAATTGAATTCATATGTCGCTGCGTGAACCCCTGGGACAGTCGTGTCGATCATCGCATCGAACGAGTTTGAAGTCGTACCGGCGACGAGGTAACTGAAAGAAGAATAGTCGGTGGTAAGCGCTACCGTAGAGCCAGAGCCAACGACGTTCGAACTTGACAGCGTCGCCGTGGAGCCTACCTGTTGAAGGTTTGAAATGTCAAAAGAAATGGGAGCTGCAGGATCACCCAACGTAAAGCTGCCAAAGTCAATGTTGAGCGTGTTGGTGTCCGAGCCCGAATTGAATGACGCGTTCGCGGCGTAGTCCGTTCCGTAGAGCGCTTGGATACCGACAATATCGTCGCGATACAAGTTGTGCTGGATACCAGCGTAGAACGGGGCCATGACGGAAAAAGTGGCGTTAGAATGCCCAAGGCCGAGTGAATGTCCTAGTTCGTGAATGGCGACCGTCTTGAAATCGGTTCCGCCACCACCGCCGTTCGTCCAGTTTTCTCCGATATCGAAATGGACGTCGCCGCCGAAGGTTGTTCCCATCCATTCAACCGCCGGTTGCAGGGCATGTGCGAGGCCGCCGCCCGGACCGTCAAACGTGAAACCGCCGACGCGAATATCACCGATGTGTCCGCCTTGAACTTCCGAGGCACCAACGGCGGCACCGCTGTCAGCGACCTGTCCAAGATTGTAGATGCTGGCGTGCGAAGCCCAGACGTCTAGTGCTTCATTGAAAAGTTGATACTCGAGGCCGTCGACAGCGCCTGTGATCAAGAATTCGATATCTGTCGAGTTGTCGGGGTGGCCATCGTAGCCGGAGACATTTCCAGACACACCATTGGGCAAGGGACTCCAGGTAACTGAGCCTGGAGTCGCCGGTGGGTTGTTAGGGTCGATGAACGTGGCGTTGTTGGGACCAAGGTTCCACTTTGAATTTAGGAGCACATATCCAGTTGTCTGGGCTGACGAGGATTGACTCTCAACGGCTAGATTGCATACGCCGCAGGTCGTGTCCTTCTTACACAAAGTACAGGTAGTAAGGCAGGAGTTGCACGCCGTTGCTACGTCAACAAAGCTCCAAGATAAGACTGCGATGAGTACAGCGAGTCGGAGTGTTACGAGGCTCAAGCTCTTCATGCGAGTCTCTCTCTTGTGAGATAGTTAGTTTGCCTGATGGGATGGCGGGACCACCGGAAGAAGAACCCGCCTGTGAAATTTGAACTCGTCTGCCGCGAATACGAAAACAGCCACCATTAATCTTTCTAACGGATTGCTTCTTGCGGACCGTCGAATAGACTCTTGGCGGCTCTCAGCCGTCTTGGCAATTCCTGGAATTGGACTTCAGCAGGTGTTGATGAGGAATGTCCGCATTCTAGCTGTACTTAGCCGATTACGCAAGCATTTCGCATTATATGGATGACCGTTTTGACGGCATTTGGGCCCCTTTTTGAGGCCTCCCCATTATCTGAGGTTATTTGCCAAGCCATTATGCTTCCCGCAAAGAGGCGGAAACACGGGGAAGTGAGGGGCTTCTCCAGCGCAAGGGGCTTGTTTTCATCGCCGCGATAGGAATCTGCCGGCTGGGCAATCCGGTTCTGTTCTGTTGGCAACGGGCCGCTTGTAAATCGAACCAGGTTTGTTATCGTTGCCTTCTTAATTGCGGCTCGCGCGAGAGGCTTCTTAGTGGAGCGTTTCGATGTGAGTGCGAGTAAGTATCAAGATGAACGACGCAGCCGTGTCGACTGGGGTATCGTGTACTCCGATTCTAGATGGTTTTGTCTGGACACAGCGGCAACGCGTCTTGGATGTCTATTCACGACGACTACGGGAGTAAGATTATGTCGATGTTTGTTGGAGAATCGCTCGTTGGTGACGGCAATGAAATTGCCCATATCGACCTCTTGATCGGTAGCAAGGACGGACCGGTTGGCGTCGCTTTCGCGAACGCCCTCGCTCGTCAGAGCGCCGGACACAGCAATCTCTTGGCCGTGTTGACGCCGAATCTGGCTGTCAAGCCTTCGACCGTGATGGTCACTAAGGTCACCATTAAGGGTGCCAAGCAGGCCGTGCAGATGTTCGGTCCGGCCCAGGCCGCCGTCGCCAATGCCGTCGCCGACTCGGTCGAAGCGGGCGTGATTCCCAAGGATCAGGCTGAAGAGCTGTGCATCGTCTGTGGTGTCTTCATTCACTGGGAAGCCGAAGACGACAAGAAGATCTACGATTTCAACTACGAAGCGACCAAAGACGCGATTGCCAACGCCATGGGCGCCAAGCCTTCGGCCGATGAAATGCTGGCCGGTAAGGCTGAAGCGGCTCATCCGTTCCGCGGATTCTAGTTCGCTTCGTCAAGAAGTTACGGGCTGCTCAGGAGGTCGCGAGCGGCTCAGCCTTCAACGGTTTTCGTTCAAGGCAACGAGTACTCTGTAAGTACAGGGATTTCCGTTCAGCAATAGGATGTTGCGGTGAGCCTGCGAGCATTTGCTCGCAGGCTCGTTTTATTTCACTCTTCTGAGCAATTCTCGCCGCCCGGCAGGTTGGCCTGTCATGTGGATGTGAGAACGCGAAACGAAATCGACGTGAGGAACGATCATGGACTTGCCGAAAATTCTTGTTCAGCTCGACAGTGACGCGCAGACCAGCGTATTCGATAGCGTCGTGGCGGTGGATGCCGGTGTGGATCATCTCTTCCGGCACTCGAGTATCACGCCGGATGCGGTTCGCGATCTCGTCTACGGAGCCATGTTCACTCGGGGGCCTGAGCAGCTTTGCCGAACCGCCGTGTTTGTTGGCGGAAGTAACGTCGCCGCTGGCGAGGAGTTAGTGAAGAAGGTAAGCGAGTGTTTCTTCGGTCCGGTTCGAGTCTCCGTGATGCTCGATTCGAATGGGGCCAATACCACGGCTGCGGCGGCCGTTCTAGCAGCGGCCAGACACCATGAACTGCGTGGAGCGAAGGCGTTGGTGCTGGCTGCAACGGGGCCAGTTGGTTCTCGTGTTGCTCGGCTCTTGGCGCGAGAGGGAGCGAACGTGCGCGTCGCTTCACGCGACTTGGGGCGTTCGGAGACGGTGTGTGAAAGCGTCACCGCTCGAGTTGAAGGCGCGAGCGTTTCGCCAGTTCAAGTGGCGTCGCCTGAGGAGTTGACCGCGGCACTTGATGGTGTTGAAGTTGTCTTCGCTGCGGGAGCCGCGGGGATTGAGCTGCTGCCAGAGGAAGCGCGGGCCAGCTGTTCGTCCTTGAAGGTGGCGATCGACCTGAACGCGGTTCCTCCGTTGGGCATGGGCGGGATTGAGGTAACCGACCGCGGTAAGGACTACGACGGGGTCATCTGCTACGGTGCCGTTGGTGTTGGTGGAACGAAGATGAAAATCCATCGTGCCGCGATCCAGAAGCTTTTTGAGGCGAACGATCAGGTTCTTGATGCCGAGGAAATTTTTGAGATAGGGCGCGACGAGATCGAGAAGTAGTACGTTCGCCTAGCGGCGTGACGCTGCTACGGGCGCTCAGGTGCTGCGGTCTCGTCCGCCGGATTAGTCGTCTTGTTTCCGGGGGAAATTGCCCCGCCGAGATACGCGAGCGATATTACGAGAACCGCGACGCCGAGCATGAGCATGAAGATGTTCTTTCGGAAGCGAAGTCGATTCTTTTCTTTACGCGATCGACTATGTAGCTCAACCACCCGATGTCCGACTTGGACCGTGCGTGGTTCGTCGCGGACGGCAAACTCACCGCTTTCGCCTGCCGCCTTGTCAGCTGTGGACGAAGAGTCCTCCGGATCGGGCTCATACTGCTCAGTAGGCAGAGCTTCGACACCTTCGGAGGGTTCCTTCTGCATGCCGATGTGCTTCAGGCAGACGGGGCAAGTGACTTCCTCGAGCGGCTGAGCGGAATGGATCGCAAACTCTGCGGAGCAGTGCGGACAATTTGCTTTCGTCGACGCGGATGGACTTGGCTGACTCGCGGGCGGGGCTGAGGCTGGTTCCGGCTCTGCCCCGGCCGGCGCCACAACGACCGAGTGGCGGCACATCGGGCAGACTGCCTGTTGGCCAAACAGCGCCGCGCTCACCTGGAATTCGCCATGACAGCGCGGGCAACAAGCGGCAACCACAGGCCTCTCCAATTAAGGCAATGAACGAGAGATTTCACCATCTCTCAGGTGCCCGAGAATTCCGGCCACACAGCATCTGCGAGACAGTGCCGGCTCCAGGCGGAGGTTCTCGAACTTCCAAGAGCCTGCGGCGCGAAGCCGATACTTATGATTACGTCGAGAAAGGGAAACTTCAAGGATTCTTGAGACGTCTAAGACGCTAACGCCCGGCAGACCTGGCCATTGCGTCACGTTCTATTGGGGGTCAGAATAGAAGGGAGCAGCGGCGTGCTTTCTCGGAGATCTCTCGTTGCCGATTGTCTTATGCCGCTTTTGCCCCGAGTTGATGTGCCGCGGCCAGGCCTGTCTCAGCTCATCCCGCCGATAGCCACTTGCGATGATTCAACTAACCCACGATCCGATCGACGCACAGTCGGTCCTGCAGCAGATAGAGTCCGACGAAGCCGGTGCGGTCGTATTGTTTCTGGGGACGACGCGCGGTGTCACCGACGGACGCGAGACCGCGTCGCTGGACTACGAGTGCTATCCAGAGATGGCGGAAAAGAAACTCGCTGAGCTAGAAGCAACAGCCCGCCAGCGGTGGCCGGTTCTGGGGTGCGTTGTCGTCCACCGTTTGGGGCACCTGGAGGTTCGCGAGGCGAGTGTCGCTGTGGCCGTCAGCACAGCCCATCGTGAGGCCGCTTTCGAGGCCGGCAAATGGTTGATCGATACCATCAAGGAAGAGGTCCCCATTTGGAAACGGGAGAACTGGGCGGCTGGAACGAGTGAATGGGTTCATCCCGGCGTCGAATCGCCACCTTCGGAGATGACGTCCCCGGCGGACGGTAATGCCGGCGAACCCGAGCAGAGTGAGGTTTCGCAATCGTGAGTATTTCAGGTCCCTTGGTCGATCGTCTTGGCCGCGTTCATACGAACTTGCGGGTGAGCGTCACCGATCGCTGTAACATTCGCTGTCTGTACTGCATGCCAGAGCATGTCCAGTTCATGCCGCGTGCTGAGATCTTGTCATTTGAGGAGATCGAGCGATTCGTCCGCGTGGCGGCACAACTAGGAGTCAATAAACTGCGGCTCACCGGGGGAGAGCCGTTGGTGCGACACGACTTGCCGAAGCTTGTGGAGATGCTCGCAAAGATTTCTGGCATCGAAGACATCGCGCTTACGACGAACGGTATTCTGCTGGCTGGACATGCCGTGGCGCTTAAGGAAGCGGGGCTTCATCGGGTTAATGTCAGCCTCGATACGCTCGACGAAGAAACGTACCAACAGATTTCTCGACGCGAAGGCGTTGCTCGGATTACCGAAGGCATTCTGGCCGCTCAGCAAGCAGGCTTTGAGAAGGTTCGCGTGAATGCGGTTGTTATGCGGGGACTCAATGACAGAGACATCGTCGACCTAGGGCGATTCTCTCGAGAGCAGGGCGTTGAGATGCGGTTCATCGAATTCATGCCGCTCGATGGAGACAATGCCTGGCAAGAGGATGTCATTGTGACCGGAGCAGAGGTCCGCAAACGATTAGAAGAGGCGTTCGGCCCGCTGGTTTCGGCCACGCGATTAGACGAGAGCCAGCCCGCGATGGATTACAAGTTTGCCGATGGAGTGGGGGACATTGGCCTGATCAATCCGGTCTCGGAACCGTTCTGTGAACAGTGCAATCGCCTTAGGATTACGGCCGAAGGCAAGATTCGTAATTGCCTGTTCTCAATCGAGGAATGGGATGCCCGCGAATTGCTGCGGGGAGGTGCCAGCGACGAGGAAATCGCTCACCTGATGCAGTCGGCCGTGACGGCGAAAAAGGCCGGGCATGGAATCGATGATCCGAACTTTCAGCGTCCAGAGCGGGCGATGTACCAGATCGGCGGATAGCTACGCACGAAGGCCGTCCTCCAGGTGCACGATAATTCAGACGCACGAAATCGTTGAGGCTCTATGGCCGAGAAACGTCGAATCTACCTCGATAATGCCGCCACAAGCTGGCCCAAGCCGGCTGCGGTTTACGATGCCGTGGAGCATTACCTGCGCGAGATTGGTTCTCCAGCGGGACGCGGTGGTTACCGCGCGGCTGAAGATGCAGAGCGAATTGTCGCAGGGTGCCGCAAAGACGTTGCCAGCCTGTTCGGGATTGCGGATCCACGCAACGTGGCGTTCACTTTCAACGGCACCGATGCGCTAAATATTGCTATTCAGGGGGCTCTTTCGCCGGGCGACCACGTCGTCACAACCTTGGCGGAACACAACTCCGTATTGCGTCCGTTGCGCTTCTTGGAAGAGAACGCATCGATCACAGTGACTCGCGTTCCCGTCGACGAATTCGGCGTCTTTGATCCAACGGCCGTACAGGCGGCGGTGCGGGAAGAGACTCGGCTGGTGGTGGTAACACACGCGTCGAATGTCACGGGGGTTGTCCAGCCGGTCGAAGAAGTCGGAGCTCTCCTTTCGGCAAGTGACGCGTTGCTACTGGTCGACGCGGCCCAGACCGCGGGGCACCTGCCGTGCAACCTCATCAAACTTGGGGCCGACATGATCGCGAGCCCCGGTCACAAGGGCCTGCTAGGGCCGCTCGGGACCGGAGTGTTGGTCCTGGGCGAGGGAGTCGCTGACCGCTTGCGCAGCTTTCGATATGGCGGGACAGGTACGCAGAGTGAAGATGATCGGCAGCCTGTCACGATGCCAGAGAAATTGGAGGCGGGGAATCTCAATCTGCCAGGGATCGCCGGGCTTCGAGCAGGAATATCCTATCTGGCAGAGCAGGGCATTGAATCGCTGCATCAGCAGACGATGCTTTTGAGAGAGCGGTTGGTGGCCGGCTTGGCGCCCATTCAAGGCGTGACGATACTTGGGCCCACGGCCGACTTATCAGCGGCTCTTCCCACTGTGGGAGTGTTGAGCATGACGGTCGATGGATACGACCCCCAGGAGGTCGCGGCGATGCTGGATTCCGCGTACGGTATCGAGGTACGCAGTGGATTGCATTGTGCCCCGGAGATTCATCGAAGTCTGGGGACGTTCCCGACTGGCACCGTGCGTTTCAGTGTGGGCTCCTTCAGTACCGAGCAGGACATCGACATAGCGATTCAAGCGGTCACAGAGATCAGCGCTGCTGCGATGTCGGTATAACGAGGGTGACCAGCAGGCCCGATTTCATTTAAGCCCCCAACTAGAGACCAGATTTTCAGAAAGGTGCGCAGCCGACGTGAGTGAGAAACCTTGGTACAAGGACGGGCTGAGATTTCAATGCAGCGGTTGCGGCGATTGCTGCACTGGGGCGCCAGGCTACGTCTGGGTCAATAAGGCCGAAATCGAAGCCATGGCCGAGGTCGTTGGCATTGAGCCGGACGAGTTCCGGGAGAAGTATTGCCGTAAGGTGGGGATTCGATACAGCCTCATCGAGTACTCGAACGGCGACTGCGTATTCTTCGACAATCGCTCTCGGCAATGCACTGTTTATGGTGCTCGTCCACGTCAGTGTCGCACTTGGCCCTTCTGGGATTCCAACATCCGCACGCCGGAAGACTGGAAGCAGACCTGTCAGGATTGTCCGGGAAGCGGTACCGGTAAGCTCTTCTCTGTGGAGGAGATAGAGCGTAGAGCGGCTGAGATCCGCATCTAACGTCCTTCTTTCGCTGCCGAGTTGCTAGCGTCTTTTCTGCCAACGGGAGGGTCAGAGGCCCTATCTAGCCGCGCGACAGCTTTTCCTAGCTAGCAGTCTACGCACAATTGTTCGTGGAAATCGGAAGTTTGGGTCGAGTTTGCGGATTCTAAGGACGATAACGATTGGGATCGTTCAGACCCCGAGCTAGTGTTCCGATGGCAGGCGTCATTGTCGCTCAACGATCGCCGTTAATCGTTTAATAAAAAAGAGTTATGGCAAAATGTCTGGGCTCGGCCGTCGTTGCCAGGTCCAACAGGATTCGTAAGTGATTGCAGTTATAGACGTTATAGCAAGACGAACAGGAATTTGAGCGAGCTAATAGTTGGACGAATTGAGATAGTCTAATAAGGACTTGCGAACAATCGTCTTGACTCTAATGCTTGTGTCACTTACACTTGGAGCATCGTCGGTTGACTTTTCCCACTCTTTTTTTGACGCGAAATCTCCCCATCGCTCACAGGAGATCGGACTCGTGACCAAGAAGGAGATCGTCAAGACAATTTCTGAGGAAATTGGGCTTACCCAATTGAAGACCAAGGAGATTGTCCAGAAGACGTTCGATGCGATTGTGGAGACCCTCGTGGAAGACACGAAGGCCCATATTCAGCGGGGCAGTGATGGTCCGCTTGGCCGCATTGAATTGCGCAATTTTGGGGTGTTTGAAGTCAAACGTCGTGCTGCCCGCAAGGCACGTAATCCTCGCACCGGTGAGAAGGTGTTTGTGGCGGAGAAATTCGTCGTAACCTTTAAGCCTGGCAAGGAGATGGAAGAACGGGTACGCCAGCTGGAGAGCGTTTCGGGTCAAAGCGAGGCATCTGGAGATTCCGGTGCGAATGACTCACCGGCTGGAACCTTTGGCACGTAAACGACTTACGTGTCTATTTCCACTAGCGGAACAGTTATAGAAGAGTCGTCGTGAGCCCGCGTTCGCCGGGCAGCGGCAAAGCGTTTTTGACATCGCGGGTGTTCCCAGGCTCTCACGTCTTACGAGCTGGACTTTGGACCGCCCACAAGGAACGACTTACTCGATGATCGAGTAGCGGAAGTCATTTGTCACGGAGGATTTGTGTCATGCGCGCGTTGATTTGCTCAGCGCTCCTCGCGGTTTGTGTTGCGGGAAGTTCCGGCTGTATTCTACCGGCTTACTCTGGTGATCCGGTTCGCCGAACCCAGCAGCTCATCTTCACGTCCGAGGGTTATCGCCACATTCTTGAGGAATGGGAGCGTTTCTGGTTCCTTGATCAACCAGACCACCTCTCGCCTCATCGTACGCACGGCGGCATTATCTAAGCCCCGGCGCCAGATGGCGGAAATTTGACGAGAGTTTGTAAACCGTACGCATGCGGCTAGCTACGCCCGGCGGTCACCCCGTTGGCGCGCGTCTAGCGGTCCGGCTACATTGCGCACGCCCATAACGTTTTTCCTCCGTAACCATGGCGTGTAGCGAATTTAGCCTTGAACGATAGCGTCCCCGAGTCCGAAGCGTCGTCTCACAGTCCCGTCGATCTCGCGGTAACGCTGGGTCGCCTGAAACTGCCGAATCCCATTCTCGTGGCGTCGGGAACCTTTGGCTACGCGCGTGAGATGGCCGAGCTGACGGATCTCTCTCGTCTTGGCGGAATCATTCCCAAGACGATTACGATGGAGCCTCGCGCTGGGAACGCGCCTTGGCGAACCATCGAGACATCGGCAGGGATGCTCAATTCGATTGGGCTCGACAACGATGGCCAAGAGATGTTCTTGGAGCATCACTTGCCGTATCTGGCGGGCCTCGGTGTTCCGATCGTCGTTAGCATTGCCGGGCGAACGCAGGAGGAATTTGAGAGCATGGCGGCTCGGATGGAAGGGCTCGAAGGAGTCGCCGCCATTGAGCTGAACGTCTCCTGCCCCAATGTCAGCGGGGGAATTGATTTCGGAACCGATCCGGCCATGTGCGAGAAGGTGGTTGCCGGTTGCCGTGCCGCCTGTTCGATTCCGATCATCGCCAAGTTGACGCCCAACGTGACGAGAGTTGCCGACATCGCCAAGGGCGCGGAAGCGGGCGGTGCCGATGCGATTTCTGCCATCAATACCTGTCTGGGAATGGCAATCGACTGGCGAAGAAAACGTCCCATGTTGGGTAATGTGATGGGCGGCTTGAGTGGTCCGGCGATCAAGCCGATTGCGCTGCGTGTGGTTCATCAGATCGCGAATGCAGTGAAGACGCCGATCATCGGCATCGGTGGTATTGCCAACATTGACGACGTGATGGAGTTCATTGTGGCGGGTGCCTCTGCCATACAGGTTGGCACCGCGAACTTTTACAATCCGGGCGCGACCGAGCAAATTCTGGACGCACTTCAAGACGCTCTAGCATCGGTTGGAGCGACGCGGGTTAGTGACATCGCAGGATCGCTGCAGACCGCGTGACCGATTAGTACGCAGGGGTCGTTATGGGCGGCAATCCCACGGCGGAACGTCTTCACAGGCCAAGTGCAAACGATATTGAAATAGTTAGGTAGATAAGACCATGCGTGTTCTCTCCGGTATTCAGCCGACAGCTCGATTTCACTGGGGCAATTACTTCGGTGCCATTCGTCAGTACATCGAGTTGCAGTCGGAGGATGCGGCTTTTTACTTCGTCGCCAACCTCCACGCGTTAACGACCGTGCGAGATGCCGAGGCCCTGAGACAGAATACGCTTGACGCGGTGATCGACCTGTTGGCTCTGGGGCTCGATCCCGATCATGCCGTGCTGTTTGTGCAGTCCGATGTTCCGGAAGTTGCCGAGCTAACTTGGTTATTGATGACTGGGACCCCGATGGGGCTGCTCGAACGCTGCCACGCATTCAAGGACAAAAAGGCCAAGGGCATTGCCGCCGACGCGGGGCTGTTCACGTATCCCGTACTCATGGCTGCTGACATTCTGGCCTACGACGCCGATACCGTGCCGGTAGGCGAAGATCAAGGGCAGCACCTCGAGGTTTGCCGTGACCTGGCGGCCAGCTTCAATCATACGTTCGGCGAAACGTTCGTCGTGCCCAAAGCGAAGATTGTCAAAGCGACCGGCAAGGTTCCGGGCACGGACGGCGAGAAGATGTCGAAGAGTTACAACAACACGCTGGAGATCTTCGAGGAGCCGAAGGCGCTTCGTAAAAAGATCATGCGAATCACAACCGACTCCCGGCCCATGGAAGATCCCAAGGAGCCTGAGGGAGATCATCTGTTTCAGCTGTTCTCGCTGGTGGCGAAGGATGAGGCCCGAGAGGAGATGGCCTCGCTGTATCGCCGTGGCGGCTTCGGCTATGGTGAAGTAAAGAAGGCCCTGGCGGACGCCGCTGACGAGTACTTCGCAGAGGCGCGGGCCCGTCGTGAGGAGCTGGTCGCCAAGCCAGATCGAATTACAGAGATCTTGGGCGACGGTGCCAGTCAGGCTCGCGTGAAGGCAGCTGAGGTGCTCCAGCGGGCACAGTCGGCCTGCGGCATCAAGCTATAGATCAATTAAAGGCACAGGGGACGCCACGCCCCAGGTGGATGAAAAATGGACGGAATGCACGTCGTCGGGATCGGCACCGACATTACCGAGTGCTTGCGGATCGCGAAGATGATCGATCGGCATGGCGAGCTCTTTATTAACCGAGTCTACACCGATCTCGAAATCGAGTACTGCCGCGAACGTAAGGCGGCGACTCAACACTTCGCGGGACGGTGGGCTGCGAAAGAGGCGATCCTTAAGGCCATTGGGACCGGTTGGGTGAAGGGCATTTCCTGGCGCGACATGGAAATCCGCAACGACCGAAGCGGCAAGCCCTCGGTCCGTTTTCGAGGGGGGGCGAAAGATCGAGTCGAGCAGCTCGGCATCGGCCGCATGTTGATTAGCATTTCGCACTGCCGTAGCCACGCAACCGCTTATGCCCTGGCGCTTGGAGCCCCACGCGACCTGATCGATGAGTAAGCGGCAATTCACGACCGCCGCGCTATCGGGCAGTTAGTCTTCGTCCGTGGCGGCCGCCTTTTTCTTCGTTGCGGCCTTCTTCTTGGTGCCCGACTTCTTTTTGGTCGCTGTTTTTTTCTTGGTGGCCGTTTTCTTTTTGGCGGTGGACTTCTTTGCCGCTTTCTTCTTGGTGGTCTTCTTTTTGGCGCTCTTTTTCTTGGTCGACTTTTTCTTCTTCTTCGCCGGTCCCTTGGCGGCTCGCACAGCCAGCAGGTTCACCGCCTCGTCAAAGTCCAGCTCCTTCGGGTCGCTTCCCTTCGGTAACGAAGCGTTTGTCGTGCCGTCGGTGACATACGGGCCATAGCGTCCGTCGAGAACCTGGATCTTCTCTTCGGTAACGGGCGAAGGCTTATCGAAGACCTTGATCGGTTCTTTCTTGCTGCCGAAGCCGCGGCGAGATTTCTTGGGTTGTGCCAAGAGCTCTAACGCCTGCTCCAACGTGATCTCGATGGGCGACATTTCAGCGGGCAGCGAACGCGTCTCGTCCCCGCACTTAACGTACGGTCCAAAGCGACCATTGAACGCTTCGACTTTCTCGTTGGTCTTGGGGTCGGGCCCCAGATCACGTGGCAAGGAGAGAAGCTTCAGGGCCGTCTCAAAGTCGACGTCCTCCGGCTTCATGTCCTTCATCAACGAGGCGTTCTTCGGCTTCTCGTCGTCTTCAGGCGTGCCTCGCTGGATGTACGGTCCGAAGCGGCCAACTTTGAGGAAAACCGGCTTGTGCGTCTCTGGGCAGATTCCCAAGGGCTCGTCGGCCGCCGCGGCCTGGTTGAGAAGTTCTATGGCGGTGGCGACGTCGAGTTCATCGGGAGCGACCGATTCCGGTACGCTTGCTCGTTTTTCGCCCGCTTCGATGTACGGTCCATAGCGACCGACGCGGACCACGATCTCTTCGCCTGGCTTGCCGTTGTCTTCCGTCTTGCCAATCACAATGCTGTTGATCAGTCGAGCGTCGATCTCTTCGATCTTGTCCTTCAGCAGTTGCTTTAGGCCCGTTCCCTTCTTGCCGAAATAGAACTCGGTGAGGTACTCGATCGAGTCTTGTTCGCCACGACTGATCGCGTCGAGGTCGTCTTCCAGCTGAGCCGTGAATTGGTAGTCGACGAGCTCTGACAGGTGCCCCTTGAGAAGCTGTGAGACCGCGAAGGCGGTCCAGGTGGGGACCAGGGCCGAACCCTTCTTGAAGACATAGTTCCGCGCGAGAATCGTATCGATGATCGACGCGTAGGTACTCGGGCGACCGATGCCGAGGCGTTCCAGTTCCCGGGTGAGCGAGGCTTCCGTGAATCGTGCCGGCGGCTGCGTGGTGTGGCTCTTGGGCTCGATGTCCTTGCCGGTAACAACCTCGTCGACGGCCAGTGTCGGTAGGACCGTTTCGCGATCGGCCAGTTCCGCAGCCGGATCGTCGCTGCCTTCGACATAGGCTCGCAGGAATCCAGGGAAGTCGATCGTGCGACCACCGGTTTGGAACGTCGCCCCACCACCTTCGATGGTGACCGAGACGCGATGCCCACGAGCGTCGACCATTTGACTGGCGACGGTTCGTTTCCAAATGAGTTCAAACAGTCGATACTCATCGCTGCCCAGCTGCGATTTGAGGGCCTCGGGCTTTTCGAACGGATGGCCGGCAGGGCGGATCGCCTCATGAGCTTCCTGGGCATTCTTAACCTTGGAAGCGAACTGGCGCGGCGAGTCGGGCAGATAGGCACTTCCATACTCGGACGAGACGAGATCGCGTGCCGCCTCGATGGCAACCTTCGATAGCGTCGTCGAGTCGGTACGCATGTAGGTGATGTGCCCGTTCTCGTACAGACTCTGGGCGACTCCCATGGTCCGCTTTGCGGTGAAGCCGAGCTTGCGGTTGGCTTCCTGTTGCAGTGTGCTTGTCGTGAACGGTGGCGACGGCTTCGACGTATACGGTTTGTCTTCCAGGGATGCGACCTTGAACTCAGCCGACTTGAGCCGCTCAACCAGCTCTGCCGCTCCCGCTTCATCGAGAAGGAGGAGATTGGGATCCTTGATCTGTCCGTTTTCCGGATCAAAGTCCTTCCCGGTGGGGATCTTCTTGCCTTCGACCGACACCAGCGTCGCCGGGAACTCAGCCCCGTCGAGTTTGGCGAACGTGGCCAGGGCGTCCCAGTAGGTCGATGAGACGAACGCCATGCGGTCCCGTTCACGCTCGACAATCAAGCGGACGGCGACGCTCTGTACGCGACCGGCCGAGAGTTTTGGACGAACCTTTCGCCACAGCAGTGGCGAGACCTCATACCCGTAAAGGCGATCGATGATGCGACGGGCTTCCTGGGCACGAACCAGATCGTCGTTGATCTGTCGGGGATTCGACAGCGCTTCTTCGATGGCTTCCTTGGTGATTTCGTGGAACACCATGCGGTGAACTGGGACTTTGGGCTTGAGCAGTTCCTGCAGGTGCCAGCTGATGGCCTCTCCTTCGCGGTCTTCATCCGTCGCGAGGTAGAGATCTTTCGACTCTTTTAGAAGCTTTCGAAGCTTAGTGACCTGTTTCGACTTCCCAGGCGGAATGATGTAGACGGGCTCAAAATTGTCGTCCACGTTGACGCCCAGGTGAGACCACTCTTCTCCCCGGTATTTTTCCGGAACCTGCTTGGCCCCTTGAGGAAGATCTCGGACGTGGCCAATACTGGCTTCCACGGTGTACCCGCGTCCCAGGTATTTGCCGATCGTACGAGCTTTAGCCGGTGATTCGACGATCACGAGCGATTTGGTTGCGGCAGATTTCTTGGCCATCAGACGTTCAAGTTGGTATCTGGGGAGTTGTATAAGCGTTCGTTTGTGTATCAGCTCTCAGCCGACGCCACCGTGAGCGAGGCGACAGAGAACCGCACGACCGTCTCATTCAGCCCGACCCACGCGGGCCTCGTCGGCATATAATCGTTAGACATAATACGGACCTCAGGTTCCGCGAGCTTTTCAAGATCCCCAAGGTTCTCGAATATGGGTGAGGCTCCCATTTGACTGCAATCGTGGACACTTTGGCCGTTTGCCGTTGCACTTTACGGCAACGAACGTACAATCACACCCTTCATGAGCCGCTTATGCGCGGCATGACACCAATAATACCGCGGTAGCCCGGCTGTCAAGTCAAGTCAGTCGTTCGCCGCTCTATGAGCCTGTGAGACCCGTTTAATGGCAAATCCGAATCCCCTGGAAGTTTTTCGTAAGTACCAGGCCGTGATGCTGGCCGTGTTTGGCGTGCTGATCGTACTTGTATTCACCGTTGGCGATCCCCTGATGCAGATGATGGCCGGCGATTCGGCCACGGTTAACAATCCAGTGATCGCCACCTGGGTGGGGGGGGATGTTCGCCGCTTTGACGTCGAACGCGTTCGCAGAAACCGCGAAGTTGTTCAAGGGATTTTAGCCCGTTTTCTACAGCAGAAGCTGATCCTTTCCGGTATCCCGCAGTCGGAGTGGCGGCGTTACGAGAGTTCGCTTCTCGGCTCGCCACAGAATACCCCCGACCGGGCCGTGATTCAGTACATGGTCATGCTGCGCAAGGCGGACGAATTGGGTATTCAGGTTGGTGAAGAAGCGGTGAATGCCTACCTGACGAGCCTGGTGCAGTCTCCGCGCGACGGCAGCGAGTTGGTAACTCGCGATCAAATGCGCGAACTGATCGAGGGAACCAACCTCACGGTCAATGGATTCTTCTCACTGGTCGCGGACGAGCTGAAGGTGCGACAACTGCGCATGCGATTTCAAATGGGCACCGGGAATGAAACCCCCGCGGCTCTCTACTCCTACTATTCTCAATTAGAGAAGCAGGTCTCGGCCGAGCTAATCGGAATTCCGGTAGCGGCGTTCGTTGGCAAGGTGGGCGAGCCCAATGATGGACAGGTTGCGGCATTCTTCGAAGAGTATAAGGACCAATTGCCCAGATACGACAACGTTGGCGGGGCAATCCTTCGAGATCCAGCTCCGGGACTCAAGCAGCCGTTTCGAACAGCCGTCGAGTACGTTCGGTTTGCCCATGAAGACTTCGTTGATCGGGCTCGCGACGAGATCGAGAAGGACGAAGAAAAGATCCAGGAATTCTACGACAACTACAAAGATACCGACGCGAATCTGCAAATTCCCAAGGGGGTAGCAGACGAATCGGCTGACACGGCTGCAGCTGACGCAGCAGATGACTCGGAGCCAGCGAGCGAAGAGCCTGCCGCGGACGCCGACTCGGACGAAGGTGATTCCGCAGAGCCGGCGGATGATGCAGCTAGTGAATCAAGTGCAGCAACGGATAGTGCTGCAACAGCTGCTGCGGAATCTCCGGCAGCTACCGACGAAGGTGAATCTGCGAATGAAGAGACTGAGGCTGCTGAAGGGGACAGTACCGAAACAGATGATGCATCTTCGGACGATGCCGACAAGGGTGATGAAAAGAAGGAAGACGAGAAGGCCAAGATCGAATACAAGCCACTCGACGAAGTGCGGGACTACATCGTTCGCCAGTTGTCGATGGCCCGGGCTCCGTCGCTCATCGACGAGACGATCGAGCCTCTGCGACAGAAGATGAAAACGCTCCAGCAGTATGGAGAGGGAGGCGGCAGGGATCTCGCTAAGATTCTCGCCTCGGCCGGACTGAGTGACCTGGAAGTTATTCGGACTGAAGAGCTCAGCCAGTACGACTTCTACTACGACACCGAAATTGGCAAGGTCGATGACTTTAATCGGCGCGTGTTTGGTTCCCGAGAGGAATCCGCTCTCTGGGCGCCGGTAAGGTTAGTCGACTACGAGAACAATAACTATTTGCTCTGGAAGATCTCCCAGACTGAGGAGACGGCGCCCGAGCTAGATGAAGTTCGCGACGAAGTGGTCTTGGCCTGGAAGAGCGGTGCCGGTGTTCCTGTGAACGAGGCGGCAGACCGTGCCCAAGGGCTGGCTCTCGCGGCCGCTGAACAGATGGCTGAGAAACTCAACGGTGGGGCGTCGGTCGCAGAGGTGGCGCAACAGCAAGAGGGTAGTCAGGTAGTCACGACCGATTACTTCAGCTGGTACTCCGTTCCCTCCGCCGAAGATTCGGCCGGTAGGACCACGGTTAGCATGAGTTCGATCGACGGCGTTGATTCCCCCGGTCCCGAGTTCATGCAGAAGGCGTTCTCCTTGGAGCCGGGACAAGCAGGTGTTGCTTTCAACTATCCTCGCACGATGGTCTACGTGATCCGGCTAACCGAAGCACGCCCCTCGGGCGACGAATTGCGAGAGGAGTTTCTCAAGCGATTCAAGGATCGATCTCTGCCAAGCGATCTGCCGCAGTTGGTCGCCTTTGATCGGGATAAGACCTTTTCTGACTGGCTAAACGATCTGAACGACGAATTCGACGTGCAGTTTCTGCGTGAATAGGCGGCGTTGCCTTGCACATCGCGGCCCCGTGCGAGTCCTTCTACAGTTCTCGCCGTGTTGCAACTAACGCCTCGGCTTAAGGATCGAGACACCTAGCGGTGGCAGATTCAGTTCGATGGAGTAGGGGCGGCCGTGGCTTTCTTGCCCCGTGGCCATCACACCTGGGCCGTTGCCTACGTTGCTGCCGGCATAGAATTCTGAATCGCTGCTGAAGATCTCTTCATACCAGCCGCCTTCAGGCACGCCGAGGCGATGGTTGTTGCGGACGATCGGCGTAAAGTTGCAGGCCACGAGCACAAAGTCGTCGCTGTTCTTAGAGCGACGCAGGAAGCTCAACGTGCTGTCTTCGTGGTTGTGGCAGTCGACCCACTCGAATCCGCTCGCATCGAAGTCGTTATCATGGAGCGCCGGCTCGTTGATGTACATTCGGTTGAGGTCGGCGACACATTGCTTCAGCCCTTTGTGAAGATCCCATTGAAGCAGGTCCCACTGCATATCGCTGTCGCAGTCCCATTCGTCCCACTGGCCAATTTCGCCGCCCATGAAGAGCAACTTCTTGCCGGGGTGAGCCCACATGTAGCTGTAGAGCAATCGTAGGTTGGCGAACTTCTGCCACATGTCGCCAGGCATCTTGTTGAGGAGCGAGCCTTTGCCATGGACGACTTCATCATGCGACAGCGGTAAGCAAAAGTTCTCCGTAAAGGCATAGATCAGGCTGAAGGTCAGTTCGTCGTGGTGGTATTTGCGATGAATCGGTTCATGCTGCATGTATTCCAGCGTGTCGTTCATCCAGCCCATGTTCCACTTCAACGAAAAACCGAGGCCGCCCAAGTAGGTTGGACGCGACACGCCGGTCCAGGAGGTCGACTCTTCTGCGATTGTCAGAGTACCTGGATGTCGCAGGTGCACCTCTTCATTGAATTCTTTGAGCAGGGAGATGGCAGCCAGGTTCTCGCGACCGCCATGTTCGTTGGGGACCCACTGCCCCTCTTCTCGGCTGTAATCGAGATAGAGCATGGAGGCCACTGCGTCGACGCGTAGTCCGTCGATGTGATACTTGTCCATCCAGAACAAGGCATTGGCGACCAGGAAGTTTCTGACTTCGCAGCGGCCGTAGTTAAAGATCATCGTGCCCCAATCGGGGTGTTCCCCCTGTCGCGAATCGGCATGCTCGTAGAGCGGGGTGCCATCGAACTGAATGAGTCCGTGGCCGTCGCGTGGGAAGTGGGCTGGAACCCAATCGAGGATCACTCCGATGCCGTGTCGATGACAGTGGTCGACGAAGTACATAAAGTCTTCCGGCGTGCCATACCGGCTCGTGGCGGCGAAGTAGCCGACCGTCTGATATCCCCAACTGCCAGTGAAGGGGTGCTCGCTGATTGGCATCAATTCCACGTGCGTGTAGTTCATCTCCTGGCAGTAGGCGACCAGGCGATGAGCCAGCTCCCGATAGTTGAGCCAATGCGGCGCATCGGCTCCACGCTGCCAAGAGCCAAGATGTACTTCGTACACCGACATCGGTTTATCGAGCGGATTCGATTCCCGGCGAGCTTCCATCCACTGCGAGTCTTTCCAGACGTGGGCATCCAGGTTGGTGACTCGCGACGCTGTGCGTGGTGGCAGTTCGGCGGCAAAGCCATACGGGTCGCTTTTGTCGCAGACTCCGTTGGCACTCTTCACGCGAAACTTATAGATCTCGCCTTCACCCATTTCCGGAATGAAGAGTTCCCAGATGCCACTGGGAATGAGTTTGCGCATCGGGTTGCGGCGGCCGTCCCACTCATTGAAATCGCCGACGACGCTAACGGCCTGAGCATTGGGAGCCCAGACCGCGAAGTTGACTCCCTGAACGCCGTCGATCGTGCGGAGCTGAGCACCGAAGCGATTGTACGCGTCGAAGTGCTTTCCCTCACCGATCAGGTGCAGGTCGTAGTCGGTAAACAGCGATGGGAATCGATAAGGATCGTGCATGTTGCTCTGTTGGCCGTTCTTGTCAGCTAGCCTTAAATGATACTGCGGTATCGTGCCGTCGTCAGTGTGGCTACAGATTCCTTCATAAAACCCGGCCGGATGAACCTTTCGCATGGGACGGGGACGCGATTCTGCTGGATCCACGACCCAGGCTTGCTCGCAGTGTGGCAGAAACGCACGCACACTCACGGCCTCACGAGATCCCTCCTTGATGGGGTGCGGGCCCAGAAGCGAGAACGGATCTCCGTGTTGTCCTTCAACGAGTGTGTTGAGTTCTTCCAGTCGAATCGTGGTATGCACGTCCTGTTCGTTCCTTGTATCTCGGTGTCTCTTGATTCTGAAGCTCCCTGAGGGAGCCAGGCTTCTTTATTGGAGCCGCTCTGTAGCTGTGTGGTAAATGCCGAACTCAGTGAACGCAGTGTGTAGCCCGGTCCATTCTTAGGCGGTTGCTGCCAATAGTTCGCCCTGCAAGCTCTCTTGGTCGGTTGGCTCGAGGGCGGGAGTGTAATCCGACTCGACCGGATCCGAATCTTCACGCAATTCTGCTTCGGCCTGAGGCAGTTGCATCGGTACGATCGTTTGTCTTTGCTGTACCGTCGAAGCCGAATTCAATGCCACCGCCGGGTGTCGGGCGGCGTCGAGTTCGTGAAAGCGAAGGGCCGCGTCGACACGCTGCCAAAGATCAGCGTTCTTGATGGGCACGAACTGGCCAAAACTTTCCCAACGCCAATCTTGTCGGCGCCAGTCAGCGAGTCCGTATTCGAGACCACGACGTACGTAGCGGCTGGGGCTATCGATGGTCAACTTTGAAGGCTGCCAGATTGCTTCCAGACCGCGCACGAGCGCGAGCAACTCAAGTCGTTCGCCGTCGACCTGCGTTTCGGTGTCGGAGACGTCGAGTCGAGTCGCGCCATCGAGCGATTCGAGAACAAAATGCCAGCGGGCCGGATCGCCGGGAATCGCCTGGCAATACAGGTGGAGCGCGGGGGTTACTGCGATAACCATGGGGAGTGCCTCGTTCATCGATCAAATGCGGCCGTGCGATTTAACCGATTGCAGTGGAATAACTTAAGGCACTTCCTCCGTGGTCGCCTGAAGCCAAGCTGCTTCCAATTGTTTTTACTTATCGGAAAAGTCTTCCAGAGTTCGCCAGTCTATCTTTATTTCTTGTCTTTACATTCGGAGTGGGCCCGGTTTTGCCAGGAAGGAAGGTGTTTTTTAACGCGTACCGGATAGCCGACGGCTGGCGGATGGGCCACAATCTTCGTTTCCACCTAAGGTTTGGCAGATAAAAATCGGACAACAACAATCGGACAACAACAAGAGGTGCATTCATGGCAAACAAGAAAATCTTGATGCTCGTCGGAGACTACGTGGAAGATTATGAGGCGATGGTGCCATTTCAGATGCTTCAACTCGTCGGGCATCAGACGGATGTTGTTTGTCCGGATAAGAAGGCAGGCGACACGGTCGTTACTGCCATCCACGATTTTGAAGGCCAACAGACCTATAGTGAAAAGCGGGGACACAATTTCGCCATCAACGCGACATTCGACGAAATTTCGGAGTCCGACTACGACGCGCTAATCATTCCAGGCGGACGTTCGCCAGAATATCTTCGACTCAACGCGCGCGTCCTTGAGATCGTTCGCCACTTCGCCCGCGAGAATAAGCCGATCGCGGCCATCTGCCATGGTCCGCAGTTGTTGACCGCGGCAGGGGTGATCAGCGGAAGATCATGTACCGCCTATCCGGCATTGCAGCCGGAGTTGGTCGCCGGTTCTGCAGAGTGGGTGGAACCGAGCGGAGGACTCGATTCTGCACACATCGACGGAAATCTGGTGACGGCACCAGCCTGGCCGGCCCACGCGGCCTGGATCCGAGCGTTCCTCGAGGTCCTTGGAACTCCGCTTGTATCTTGATCCCAGCCTAGAATCGTCGGTTGCAGAACGACCCGACTAGACGGCCCGACGTAGCGTCGTTTCCGGTTGTGTCGTCTCGGTCATGTTCGCAACGAGTCGCGTCCATTCTTGAGGACTGCCAGGGCTAAGTCGTCCCAGCACGCCTGGCGATTCGGTGCCTGTTACGCTTGCCAGGTTTGCCGGCACTCGATCGACGTGCAATGAAGCGAGTAGCGACGCGATCGTGGCGTCGAGAGCACCGTCGGGAATCCCGAACGAATCGAGGCGTACCAACTTCGCTTGCGGCATCTTCTTGGCCAGTTCGGACAACAATAGCCCATTGAGCGATCCGCCACCGGCGAGAACGATTTCCGTGCCGTCCGCAGCTTGAGGCACATGCCGCTCGATTTCTCGCGCAATGGCTCGAACAATGAAATGCGTTGCGGTGCAAAGCAGGTCCCGGACCGACCAACCGGTCTCGGCGGCCATACGTACCGATTCTTCGAGCTCGTCGTAGGGTTGCAATCCCACTGGATTCCACCGCGGGAGCGGTTTTTGAAAGTAAGAATCTTCAACCCAGTGTGTGATCAATTCTTCGATGCATCTTCCTTGGACCGCCAGTCTTCCGCCGGGATCGAACTCGATCTGCCCGCTACTAAATCGTAGCGCCAAATAGTCGAGCAGATTTGTTCCCGGGCCGACGTCGAAGGCCACTATATCGGCGAGTGGATTTTCGGATCTCGCCGGCGGCAAGTAAGTGAGCCTCGCCGTTCGACCTAAGTCGAGGACTAATCGTGCCTGATCTGGATCTTGGAACAAAGCCCAATGAGGAATCGCGCCTAGCGGACCTCCAAGACCCCCGGAGGCCAAGTCGGCTGCCGCAAAACCTTCCACGACATTGTGTCCGGTTAGACGAGCAAGTCGGGCTGCATCGCATAAGCTCACGCAGTGAGATGCTTCGCCCTCACGAAAATGCCAAAGCCCCGGGTCGATGACCCCGATAGCGAACGGACCGTTTCTTTTGGGACCGGTGCGCGCGGCAATCTGATCGAAGGCTGAAGACTGACAGTCGGCCAGCTCGCGAGCGAGCATGGCCATCTCGCCTGGAGATTCAAATTGACGAGACCTCAATCGCTTGAAGCGAGTACTGACCGTATCAGGCACCTCAAGTTGTTCGTGGTCGATTGTGTCGATCCGAATCTCCAGGCCGCGACCCCGTGTGCCGACAACCACCGCATCGACGCGGCGGCAGTCGGCGGAGACGCTGATTCCTGCAAAGCTTCGTGGGTTCGATGCGTGCTCGAACCCAATAACACGATCTGCATCCTGCGGCATAGGAGTGGCCGACGACAGATGCCGTTCATCCATGACATCATCTCCCAATTCACGCGAAATACCAACCAGTATGCGTTGTCTGGCTCCACTCGATGGTGGTGCCAGGCGTTCTACGCAACGAGTCGCATCTTGCCGTGCGTGGTGACGCCATCGACAAACTCTTCGAAAATACGTTGGTCGAGTGCCGAGGCCGAATCGCTTTCCGGGTGGAACTGAGTTCCCACGGCGAACCAGTCGTCCATGTCGTACTCGATCGCTTCGATCACACCGTCAGGTGAGGTTGCGGTAACGCGGAAACCAGGGGCCACTTCGTCGACGGCCATGTGGTGCATGCTGTTGACGCGAACTTCACCGTCGCCAAACACGCGATCCATCAGCGAGTTGGGTTCCACGCAAAGTGCGTGACGGTGTGCCGCATCGAGCGGATCTTGGTGAGGCAGGGCGTTGGGCATGTCTTCCGGAAGATGGAGGAAGAGATTGCCGCCTTGCTGAACGTTGAGCAACTGCATGCCGACGCCAATTCCGAAGACCGACATGCGTCGTTCGGCGGCCAGACGCATTAACATGCGGTCGAAATCTTCACGGCGTTCGCCGAGCGTTCGCACGGAAGGATGGTGCATGAATCCATCGCGATTTGGATCGAGATCCGCACCACCAACAAAAACGATGCCCTCGAGCATATCGAGAAGCTGATTGGCGTCATCCATTTCGCCCACGGGGGGGAGGATAACCGGCAGAGCGCCGGCTGCAAGAAGCGAGTCATAATAGCCGCTGGCGATGTAGCTAAAGGCAGGGGATTCCTGCTTGGCGGCACGATAGTCTGCGGTCAGACCGATAACTGGCTTGCTTTGCATGGTTTCACTCTCCTTGAACGCATCCTGGCGTTCGATGAAGTTGAAACGCATGAGCGAGGGGAACGAGGCCGATCAGACCTCTAGCCGGGAGTGACGGGGAAACAGAATCCGCCTCATGCGAATAACAGTCACCTATCGCGAACGACACAACACCGACCGATCCAATGCGGGGGATCGCGCCTGGCGGGTGCGAAGCGGCAGCGCAATTTCGTGAGCCGTTTTCTGAAACCGGAGGGCGGCGACGGATTCTTATTCCGCGTCGCGTCATCCTGAACCAGAGTGATTTCCTTATCGAGCGGCCTCGGGCCTCCTTTCATGCGTCGCCTTCGCGACCCAGGAGAGAAAATGCAAGTCGTGGTCGAGTTTATGCGGAGATCTCGGGTTTGCAAGTACCTGCCGGAAACTTTTGCCATTTTGCGATTGGCGGAAGGTGATAGCACAAGATGTAGTAGATGGAGTGATGTTGATGTATGGTGCTGTCACTTTTCCGTGGTGGCTTTGAAAACATAGCGTTTGCAGGCTTCCGCTAATTCGACAGCGATTTCCCCGCAAAACAGCGGCTCTTTACCGAAGAATAGCCGACCCATTATGCTTTTCTTATGCGATACGAAAATGTTTGCCTCGAAGGCTTTGGCTACACGTTGCCGGAGCTGGTCGTCACGTCGGCCGAACTTGAAGAATGGTTGAAGCCGGTTTACGAACGGCTGCGCCTACCGGCCGGGCGCCTTGAGTTGATGACAGGCATTCGTGAGCGGCGGTTCTGGCACCCCGGAACTCGCGCCAGCACCAAGAGTATCGAGAGTGCTGAGCGCGCGATTGCCGCGACTCAGATCGATCGCAGTCTGATCGGCGCTCTGGTTCATGGTTCGGTTTGTCGAGATCACTTGGAACCCGCGACGGCCTGTCGCGTGCATCACGAATTGGGCCTGCGTGGCGACTGTCAGATCTTTGACGTCTCGAATGCGTGTCTAGGCTTGCTCAACGGACTGTTGCTTGTTGCCAATATGATTGAACTGGGGCAGATTCGTGCGGGACTCGTTGTGGGAACGGAGAACAGTCGCCCGTTAGTCGAGGCGACCGTTTGTGAACTCAACCACGATATGTCGCTTACGCGAGATCGCATCAAGTTAGCGGTTGCTTCGCTTACGATCGGCTCGGGAAGCTGTGCGTTTGTGTTGACCGATCGCGAACTTAGCCAGACGGATAATCGCGTGCTTGGAGCGGCTGTTCGTGCCAACACCGATTTTCATCGTCTCTGTCATAGCGGAGAGGATGAGGCAGGGCACAACATGCAGCCTCTGATGAGCACCGATTCGGAACAGCTCATGCAGGAAGGTATTGCAACAGGCGTCGATACGTTTCGTGATTTCCTCGGCGTGATGGAGTGGGGAGTCGGTGACATCTCTAAGGCGTTTAGCCATCAGGTCGGTTCGGCTCATCGCAAGCTGATGTTTGAGTCGCTGAACCTATCGACCGATCTCGACTATGCAACGGTAGAGACCCTGGGCAACACCGGCTCCGTGGCGCTCCCCATTTCAATGGCCCAGGGAATCGAGAACGGGCATCTCGAAGCTGGCGATCAAGTCGCCATGCTCGGTATTGGCTCCGGCATCAATAGCGTGATGGTCGGCGTCGACTGGCAGCGTAGTCTTTGCGAACAACAGGCCGAGCCGGTTCCCGCCGCAAGCGTCTCCGGTGATCTGACCGAGTAGAAGTTTGGCGAGCCGCTATTTGTCGGCTCGCATCGCTCGCTCGACAATGTCGCGATCGAAATAGTTAATCGCCATGCCGGCGTCGACCACGATCTGCTGGGCGTTGATCCCGCTTGATCGTGGACTAAGCAGGAACAGTGCCGTGCTGGCCGCTTCTTCCGTGCGAACGGCTTCGCCTCGCGGGATGATCTGCTCCGCGTAAAGATACGAGTCGACATAGCCTGGAATGCCGGCCGAAGCGGACGTCTTCAGTAAGCCGGGCGCGACGGCATTGAAGCGAATCTTTGAGAAGCGACTAAACGACTTGGCCAGGAAGCAGATCGACGAGTCGAGAGCAGCCTTTACCGGAGCCATGTAGCCGTAGTTTTCGCTAGCCATTTGCGTCGTCGAGATCGAAATGGTCACGACCGACGCTTCCGGAGAGAGCAGGTCCTTCAGGGCGTTGCTGACGGCCATTAGCGAATAGCACGAAATGTCGACCGCACGCAAGAACTCCCGCTTGGTTGTCTCGTGAAACGGCTTCACCCCATCTTCGTACTCGGCGAAGGCGATCGAGTGGACCAGGCCGTCGAGTTGTTCGTGAGCCGCGGAAATGTCTTTCCGGAGTTGCTCGATTTGAGCTTCGTCTTCGACGTCGCAGACGTAAACGGGGGCGTCCTTGGTGAGCTTGGCTAATTCCTCGCGGCGTTTTTCGCTGCGCACGACGAACAGTACGTTCGCACCGACTTCCTGAAGTTGCTTCGCGATGTGCCAGGCAACGCTCTTGCGATTGGCGACGCCGAACACGGCGATGGTCTTATTGGCGAGCTGTAGGAAGTCCATGGATATGTGGTAAGCGTAGTCGACAGGTCGAAGTGGTGTGGTGCACGGGGAGCAGGATTACGCGTCGAGTGAAGTGATCGTGCAAGCAAACGTATACCGGGTGGCCAGCTTGCCGTTCACCGTGATCTTTGCAGACAGGAAGAAGGCGTCCGCCAAGCGTTCGGTCAGGTTGACCGCGATTTCAATGGTGTCGCCCGGCATGACCGGCTTCTTGAACCGCACGTCGTTCAGCCTTGTCGCAACCGGAACGCCCGAGGCTTCCTGCGTGTGGCGGCTCAACAAGATCGCTCCGGCCTGCATTCCCGCCTCACAGAGCAGCACGCCAGGGGTAATCGGAAACTCGGGATAGTGACCCTGGTACCAGAACTCTTCACCGGTAAACGTCTTACGGCAGACGATGTGTTCGGCGTCCTGTTCGATGATCTCGTCGATTAGCAGGAATGGTTCGCGATGAGGAATCGCGGCATGGATCGCAGAGAGGGACTCAGCAGAAGGCATGATAGGGCTCGATCGCGCAGGGGGCCAAAACGGGCTGTGCGACCGATAATCGCACGTGCGAACGAGCATTGTAACAGGTCGAGATGGGGAGCGAACGGGGTTCGGCATCCCTCTTGCCGACTCCGGTGTTGCCTGTCCCATTTGTTGCTGGGGCAAGCGATTCTCGGAAACGCGTTACTGGCCCGCGGCCTCGCCACCGCCGCCGCTGCCGTCGGACTGCCCCATGGCCGCGGCGATCGAATTTGCCGAGGCCTCAAAACTGTTGGCGGTCGCGTGGGCCATGGAGTTCACGGAGCCAATGACCACCGCCACGATCATGCCCAGAATGACGGCATACTCGACTGCCGTTGGTCCATCCTCGGAGGTGAGGAATTGTCGAATGCGTTTCCAGATGGAGTGTTTGCCTGTTTGGATGTGTTGACCGCTCATTGTCCCGCATCCCGATAATTCAAAGAAGTGTTGTCAATGCTGGAAGTTCTCCTCGCTTTCCGACCCAATGGAAGTCTACGTCGTTTGTCTGGGATCGGAGTGGTTTTTCAACGGTTCCGGTTCGGGATCTTATGGTGAACTGTCCGAGTACGCTCGGTCGTAGCGGTTGTAACGTCTATACCGTCAGCGATTGTCCGTTGTTCGATGCGTTCAGATTGAGGAGGAATGGCGCCGCGCCATGAGCCCACTCCTCGGCCGACGGGTAGGCAGCGGCATGTGAGCCAAAGCAGCTCTGCAGCATGTCGGTATCGATGATGCCCGGATTCACCGGAACTGCTGCCATGCCGGAGGGAAGTTCTTCAGCTAGCGCTTGAGTCAATCCTTCGACCGCCCACTTCGTGGCGCAGTAGGGGGCGACTTCCGGAGCCACGCTTCGCCCCCAACCGCTGCTTAGATTCACGATTATCCCCTGCCGCTGTGCGATCATGGCGGGAGCAAAGTGGCGAATCACGTTTATCACGCCGTTGATGTTCACGTCGACAACGCGATCGGTCTCGTCGGCCGCGAGGTCCCACAGCGGCGCGTTGCGGTTGATCAAGCCGGCGTTGTTGATGAGCAAGTCGGGAACATGTCCCGCCGCGATGAGTTCTTCTGCCCAGGAGCGAACCTGATTGTCGTCGCTGACATCCACGGCGCGAAATCGATGCGGAGGTCCAAGGCTCAAAGTGAGTTCCTGGATCGCCGAATCGCTTCGCGCGCAACCAGCTACAACGTGGCCGTCCTGCGCGAACTTTCCGGTGAGGGCTCGGCCAAGCCCGCGGCTCACTCCCGTGATAACGATGCATCGTTGATTGCCGGAACTCATTGAAGGCGGCTCCTGGTGGAATGGGTCTCGTCGAGGTTGGCGAAAGGCGGCAAGTCGACCGTCGTCAATCGGATGCAGTTGCCGTCAGAGTGACAACATATTCATTGAAGCCTCCGACGACCAGTTGGAAAAATATCGCTGCGCGTCACCGTTGCAAGTAATGCTACTGCCATTGTTTAGACCGACGCATTCCCCTGTGTTTATGCGTGTTTTTCCGCGCGGTACGTGATTCGCTCCTGAAGGGTCTTGGGATGGGAGTTCCACTACACGGGAGGCGAGGAGTTTGTCATGGGAGGTTTATCGAAGAAATGGTTAACGGTTGCTGTAATTCTCTTGTTTGCATTTTTCGAGGTCGATATCGCTGACGCCAAAGGGGGCAAAGGGCGTGGTGGCGGTGGCGGAGGAGGAGGGCGAGGTCGCGCCAGTGCCGGTCGAAGCTCTGGTGGCCATCGTTCATCGCGACCGAGCGCATCGCGCAGCCGGTCCCGTTCCGCTCCGAGGGCGACGCGAAGTCGTTCCACGGCAAGGCCGTCACGTAGTCGTCCGAGTTCACCTTCGCGTAGTCGTTCGGTTGCCAAGCCACAACCGCGTCGTTCGATCGCGAAGCCGTCTCGCAGCCGACCGAGTACGGGCCGTTCGGTTCAGCGTACGATTCGCCCACCACGGGCCAATCAACCACGAAGGGTCGTGGCGTCACCACGTCCACGTCCGCAATCGAAGCCGACCGTCAAGCCTCGTCCGACGCGTCCCCCGGTCGCCGTACGTGTGGGACCGCGCACGAATGTGCGAACCAATCGTCCGCAGACCACAGCAGGGCGACGCACGATCAATCGTTCTAGAGCAACTTCTAGGCAATTGCCTGTTGTAAGGCCGCCTGCGCCACGCAGTGTGGGCCGCCGTGATCGGCAACCGACTAGGAACCCAGTGGCGGCGTCTCGTTCGACTCCGCGACGTACGCTCCAGGATGTGGTGCGAGATCGTCAGCGTCCCTCGCGACAGCCACAGCGTGGTCAGGTGGCACGTGATCGAGACCGCCGTCAGGGGCAAGCTCGCGATGGTGGTCGCCGCGTCGTAGACCGTGGTCGTGTGCAGGATAGAACTCGTGCGCAGGATAGAAACCGGCGACCTGACCAAGGCCGCCAAATTGTGAGACGGCAAGACCCTAATCGTCATGTCGTGCACCGAAGAAGTGATGATCGCGGAGGTCAACGATGGCAGCGGCCCGATCGCGATCGTGGTCCTCGCCGGCAAGGTGACGCCACCGCCCGCCATCGCCAGCGACAACGTGAGCATAGCCATCGAGAAGTGACACGCCGTCATCAAGGCGGTGAGTTTGATCGTCTGGCTCGCTCACGTGTTGGCCGCCGAGTCGATCTCGACAGGCAGTTTTCGCACCGTGGCCAGGGTGACATCGCCCGACGAATGGATCGTGATGGTAGACGCGGAGAAGGGCGACGCGGGGGTGGACGTCGCGGTGAAGGACGAGACCGTGACGGACGACCTGGAGGACGCGGTGACCGTTGGGATCGCGATGGCAGGCATCGCGACCACAGGCATGGAGCCGATCGACGCAGACACTGGCATCGCCGACATCATCACGGACCGATTGGTCGGCACTACCTACGGCGTCATTTCGCCTGGCCCTACTTCGGTGGCTGGTGGTTCCCGCGTTATAGCTGGTACCCACGCTGGAACAGTTGGGTCGGATGGAGTTGGTGGAACAATTGTCCCGTCGACTACGATCCGCGTCCAGTGGTAGTGCGTCCCTTGGAAGTGGAGGCTGGGCCACAGTGGGTCGAGAATGATCTGCAGCAACAGCAGCAGCAACAACAGCCGCAGTGGCAGCTGCTTTACGATGTTCCTTCCGGAACTTGGGTAGATGTTCCGTTCCCCGAGCTTGCAGACAATGCCGTCGACTTGCAACTGCTGGCGGTACGGTTCGTCGATCCAGGACATCCTGAGCGAAACCTTGGCCCGCGTTATCGCGTTTGGCTTCGCAATAACGGCAAGCAAGCGATTGCCACGGCGTTCAATGTCTTGGCGTTGGCGAGTAACTCCGACGTAGCCAGCGGTAGTAATCCGCAGGCGACCGTGCGCATCAACTCGATGCAGCCGCGTACGATCGAAGCGGTTGACATTCGCTTGCCAATGTCCGTGGCGTCGATGTCACGAGACGGTCAGGGACGTGCGATTCCGTTTACGCAATTGCATGTCGTTGTGGACAGCCATCGCGAGTTGACGGGAGATGCGATCCCGCTCAACAACGGTGTCATCGTTCCGCGAGACCAGATTCTGTCGGTCGATCCGGCGATCTTTTCGGCAGACAGTACGGAAGCCGCTGTTGGTAGCTTGATCAATCTGGCCGGCGAGGGTTTTGGGCCTGAGCCAGGGCAGGTGGTTGTTTCGATTGGCGATTTGCAGCTCGATGCCCAGATCGAAGGCTGGTATGACCTGGGTATTCGACTGGCGTTGCCTGACCTCCAGTTGGCCGATGTGCAGGATGCGAAGATCTTGGTGATTCGCGGCGATTCGATCGCATCGAATCCGATCGCGTTCACGCTGTTGCCGAAGGAGACGGACAATCTTCCAGCAGCCGCCGGAGAAGAAACGGCTCGAACCGAACGTGTCGAGGTACGAGCCGAGCGCGTAGAATTCTGACGAGTTACAGGCGATGACAGCCCTCGTCGCGCCCGTGGCGCCGTGGTTCTTCCACTATTGGGAGACCGCCGCCGCGGGCGTCTTTTTGTTTTGCAACAACAGTGAATCGACATCGTTGGCCACGATCACGCCGTAGTTCATCGCGCCGAGCCAGCCGGACATGATGATGCCGACACTGCCGGCGTGGTAGAGGCCTTGAATCTGGTCGGGCAAGCCACGACTGACCGCCAGGCCTTCGAACTTCGTTCCGAAGCTCGAGCCCTGCAGATGTTGCGTGTAGTGCTGGAAAGTCTTGGGCGTAGCGGCCTCGGCGTGGTCGAGCTTGTTGCGAATGCCGGGCACGTACTTTTCCAGCGAATCGATCGTCGTCTCTACGAGGTCCGCCTTGCTCGCTTCGTACTCATCCGCCGGCAAATCGGCCCAATCGGAGTGATTGGCATTCGTGCTGGAGACGATCAGGCAGCGCGGGCGACCTTGGGGCCGCGTCCTTGGATAGTAGAACGAGAATGTGCGGCTGGTGATGTCGCGGCTGAGCAAGGCTTCCGTGCGAAACAGAGGGGCCGTAGAGCAGAACAGCAGGTCGCCGGTGCTCTCATCGACAAACTCGTCCGGCTTCAGGGCCATGTAGACTTGCGTGCTGGAGTTGTTGAGGCGAACTTCTCGCCCCTCTTTGATGAATTGGGGGTCGAGATGCTCTTCGCCGACGAGTTTGAAGAGCGTCGTTAGTAGGTTGGCATTGGAGACGACCGCACGGCACTTGATGTTGCGGCCGTTGACGACGACTCCTCGAACTCGCCCCCCTTCGACATCAATCTTTTCGACGTTGGCCCGAATGCAGACGTCGACGCCATTGTTGAGCATCTCCGCGTGCATCAGCTCGACCAGTCGGTCGGTGCCGCCTTCAAACGTGAACACGCCCTTGGACATGAAGTTAGAGAAGACGATGCCATACGAAATGGCTGGATCCTCTAGCGTCGATCCGTTGGCGTACGTGATCGGTTCCATCAGCAGCCGTACGACGTCTTCTCGGCCCGGGAAATACTTCTCAAACAACTGGCCGACCGTGGTGGTCTGATCGTCGTAGAAGTTCATATCGCGGGCGGCGTCGAAGAAGGCGTTGACCTGTTCGAGCTCCAATCCAAAGTCGCTGACCAACAGCCGCGTAAAGTCCTCGCGGTTGAAGGTCGTGGTGAGCGAGAACATCGGATTGTCGAAGCGGATGTTCTTGAGTTGGACGATCGAGTCGGCGATTTCTCGCGTCCAGTAGCGGCGGCAACTCTTAATCATGCCGGCAGGAAAGCCGTGCAGCGAAACGTCGAAGATGTGGCCGCCGGGGCGTTTGAACCAGGTTGCCATGCCGCCTAGCTTGTAGTGCTGTTCCAGTAGCAACACGCGATGTCCGCTGCGGGCCAGCATGTTGGCGGAGGTGAGGCCGGCCAGACCGCTGCCAATCACGATCACGTCGTATTCGTCGGCAGCATCTTTAAGGAAATCGCGAGGCATGGTGTGACAGGAGGGATGCAGTCGGGCGTGGCTGGGTGTGAAGCAGGACGGCGTGCTTGTCGATCGCCAGAGACCTAGGGGCTTGGTGACGGTTCGGCGATATCACCTACCAGAAGCCGATTGGCAATCGAGATACCGCTCATCATCGCCCCAATGATACCGACAAACCCCTGATCGGTTCCACATAGGAGGAGATTCCGCAGGTGGGTCGATCCGTCGAGCTGTTTCTTGGGGGCTCCGTAAACCGCGCCATTGTCGTGCCAGGTGAACCGGCGAATTGTCTTGGGAGTGAACATGTCGGTCGCCACGACGTGTCGCCGGAAATCGGGAGCGAAGCGGACGGCCGACTCCAGCGAGCGATCGAACCAACGCAGTTTCTCAAGTTCGTAGTCTTCATCTGAGAGGGAAGACCAGCGGTCGAAATTGGCCGGCATCGTGATTCGCATCGTTCCTTCCGGAAGCTCTTCCTGGGCTTCGCCGTAGGCAAAGTTGTTGGGCGAGCAGATCACGCCGGTGCGTGTGTCGCAGAGGTCGTTTGGTTGCTCCCAAGGGAAGGACTCGGAGTCGTTGAAAAAGACAATGGTGTCGTCGTGTCCCAGGTCTTTCGGCTGGCAGTCGAGCGCGCAGATCGACTCGATGAACGATAGCTTTCCGGCTGCCGCGGGTTCGCTCTCTGTGATGTCGTCGCAGAGCCGCATCGTCTCGACCCAGCCGGCGGAAGAGAGAACCTGCTTGGCCTCAATCTCCTCGCCACTGTCGAGCACGACGCCCGCGGCCCGTCCATTCTCGGTCCGGATTCGCTCCACTCCGCTGCGCAGCTTGAGTTCGCCTCCGAGCGAGCGAAAGCGACGGATCAACTTTTTGAGGATCAGTCGCACGCCGGCTAACGGGCGAGCAAACCCTTCCATGTAGATGCTGCGGAACATGATGCAGAACTGTCCCCAGTCCATGTCCTGTTCGCGGGCATTGCCGTACCACATCGTCGGGCAGAGGAGCATTTCGACCAAAAGCGGGTCACTAAAGAGTTCGCCGAGAATCTCACGCGTGGAGAGTTCGTACGACTCCTGGTCCAGGTCGTCGTAGTCGGTGATGCGAGCGAGCAGCTGTTGGAAGTTGTCTCTTTCCGAGGGGAAGCAGCGTTCGATTTCTGATTCCAAGAATCGAATGTCATTGTTGAAGGACATTCGCACATCGGGAAAAGCGATCGAGGAACCAATCTGTTCGCAGAGCGCGAACTCTTCCCAGCGAAATCGTAGTTGTTTGAGAATGCGTGCCAGCGGCCCCTTGCGGCTTCCCTTGGCCGTGTAGTTCGTAACGGCATGCAGGCCGACGTCGTAGTCGCGGCCCGCCAGGCGGTAGAAAGAGTTCAAGCCGCCGATGGTGTAGTGGCGTTCGAGGATGCAGACTCGCTGGTCGTAGTGCGCCAATCGAATTCCGGCAGCCAAGCCGGACATTCCAGCGCCAATGATGACCGTGTCGTACATCAGACTTTTTCGAGGTCCTGCATGTGCGGTTCCAGGTAGGCGACGGTGCTCGCCATGCTGGCCAATTCGCCGTAGTCCTCTTCCGGAACCTGCACGCGGTATCGCTTACGCAGCTCCATCACGATGTCGAGGAAGTCCATGCTGTCGAGTTCGAGCTGCTCGCGAAACGCGACGTCGTCCTTCAGGCCCGACAGATCCTCATCCGGGGTGATGTCACTCAAGATGTCGATGATGGTTTCTCGGATATCGTCTCGCGTCATGTCCCGCTCTTCTCCCTCGCAGACCGCGCTTGGGCGGCTGTGGTCCAAATTACTTGAATTGATTGATTATGGGGCTGTCTGGCCTGTTTGGCAACGGCTCCGAATTGCCGCATGCGGTAGGTCTTTCCCGACCGCCTTAGGGGGTACCGCCGTTAAACCTTCTTGATAATGACGGCGGAGTTGATTCCCAGCATGCCAAAGGAGTTGTTGAGCACGTACTCCACCTTCTGCGTCTCTCGCGGCTGACAGGCGACCAGGCCCGGCAAATTGCATTCGGGATCGGGGTTTTCCAGGTTGATCGAAGCGTGGCAGACCCCATCTTCAAACGATGGAAGATTGCCTGCCAGTTCAAGCGCCCCGGCCGCTCCCATGGCGTGGCCAATGAAGCTCTTTGTGTTGTTAAAGAGGGTACGATTGCTGCCGGTAAAAGCTTGCCGCATGGCGTCCGATTCTTGGATGTCACCGGTCGAAGTGCCTGTGGCATGGGTGCTCACGATGTCGATCTGCTCCGGAGCGAGTGACGCTCGGCGAAGGGCAATTTCCAGGCATTCCTTCTGCCGACTCGCATTGGGCAATACAAAGTCCGTGGCGTCACTGTTGATGGCGTAGCCGGCCAGTTCGCCGTAGATCTTGGCTCCACGAGCCGCCGCGTCTTCGTAACGCTCCAGGACGTAAATGCAGCCACCTTCAGCCACCACGATGCCGTTGCGATCGACGTCGAACGGTCTTGAGGCGAGTGTGGGGTCTTCGTGTTCGGCCAAGGCACCTTGCGCTTTGAAGCTGGCAAAGATGCCGAAGGTGTGAATGCTCTCGGAGACTCCGCCTGCGAGGGCAATGTCGCAGTCGCCGAGCCGGAGCATTTGTGCCCCTTGGATCAGGCCAGCATTGCCGGCGGCACAGGCCGCTCCGATCGAATAGTGCGGTCCCGTGATGCCCAGGTTCAGCGAGATCTCGCCGGCCGGATTGTTGGCAACCGTTCGCGGGTTGTGGTGGTGGGACCAGAATTTTGTGTCGTAGTCGAAACCTTTGAGTTCGTAGACTTCGTTTTCGGTCTCGACATTGCCATGTTCGGTGACGCCGATGTAGATACCAACGGTGGCCGGGTCGACATTGTCCCACTCGACGCCCGAATCGGCGATCGCTTCGTGGGCACAGTAGACGCCAATGCTGCCGGCACGTGTGCCACGGCGAACATCCTTCCGGCGTTGGTACTTCAGCTCGTCGAAATCGCAAACACCGGCTAGCGTCTTGCCGACATAGCGAATCTCGTATGGCTGCACGCCACTCTTACCGGCGAGCAGGGCTTCGCGGTAGTCCTTGAGGTTGTTGCCGTTGGGCGCCGTCAAACCGATACCGGTGATGACGATGCGCTGGCTGTCGCGTCCGGCGGCAATCATTCCGTTGTAACCTGGCGGGGAGAGGGGCGGGGGCGTAGCTAAGCTGTGCGAACGGGAGATGTCCGCAAACACAAGAGGTTATAGGCTTTAGCCGCATTTTTCAAGGTGCGGCCCCCACTCAATCTGGAAGCGACGATAGCTCCGCAGCCAGCCTGGCGAGTCCCTCATCGGTGGGTATTCTTGCGCTGTAGCCGAAGTCCTGACGAGCGGCCGAGATGTCAAAGTAGTGCGAGGTTCCTAACTGTGCTGCCAGGAATCGGGTCATTCGTGGTTCGGCCCCAAGAGCGAGTAAACCATGGGCCATTTCCAGAACGCGGCCAGCATTCCGAGCGATACCGAGAGAGATAGATTTTTCAACCGGTGGTAAGCCTGCCAGTCCCAGGATCTGGTCGATCCAATCCCAGCAATTGACTGGCTCGCCCTGGCTGATGAAGTAGGCACGTCCGGCGACCGCCGAGCCCGCAGTCAGCGCGTCGGCCGCCTGTAGATGCGCCATTGCCGCATTTTCAACGTAGATCGTATCGACGAGATTTGTGCCATCGCCGACGCGACGGAGCTTGCCTGAGCGAGCCCGAGCCAGGAGTCGCGGTATTAGGTGGCGATCACGCGGTCCCCAGATCAGGTGCGGTCGCAGGCTGCATGTGAGCAACCCTCCCTCCTCGTTCGCGGCCAGAACTTGTTGCTCGGCCAGAGCTTTGCTGTGCGGGTAGTGGCAAAGCCAGTCGGTTGGGTACGGGGCCGATTCATCGATGCCTTCCTGGGAGTGACCGTCGAAGGTCACACTTGGACTGCTCGTGTAGACCAGTCGCTGCACACCATGGCGGCGACAACCTTCGATGACGTATTGGGTGCCGAGCGTATTGATCTCGTAGAAGTGCGACCATGGTCCCCAAATGCCTGCCACGCCGGCGACGTGGTGAACCGTTTCGACATCCTGGCAGGCCGCCACGACCGCGTCACGATCACGGATATCGGCGAGGACTTGTTCAACGCCGAGTGACGCAAACTGGTCGTCCTTGCGGCGAACGAGCACGCGCACCGTAGCGCCGGCCTCGACAAGTTGTTCTACGACGTAGCGGCCCAGAAAGCCGGTGGCACCGGTGACAAGTGTTTTCACAATGCGTTGGCGATATTGCCCGGCTAAAGGTTCGCTCGGCTAGGAATGAGCTGGGGTGGGAGTGACTCGTATGCCAGTTATTCGCTTTCGGGACCAACCTCGACGGTCGTCTTGGCACGCTTGGACTTCTTGGGTTTTGCCGAGGGAGGCCGCATGGCGGCGATCGATTCTGGCAGAATCTTGAAATGAAGCTGTTCGTCCGGCTTCGCGATGGCACGTCCCGAAAGGGTCAAGCGTGGTCCCGCGGGCAGCTTTCCTTCCGTATCGAATACAAGAATGTCCACCTTGCTAGCCCCAGGCGGTATTTCCGTCGTTCCCGACAGCTGTCCGGCGACTCGGTCGCTTCGAATGAGAGAATAGGCGTCGCCCTTAGAGTTGCGCAAGGCGGCGCCGCTTTCCGCGTGGCTCCAGCTCGTATAGTTGACGGTCTCGCTAGGGGACGAATTCGTTAGCTTCAATTGCACCAGGATGTAGAAGCGGCTATCCCGCACACCGGGTGCTGGGCCAATTCCTATCTTGCTTACCGTCACCTCAACGTCTCCGAGTGTACCAACCTCCTTGGTCGCCTCGAGATCGACGTCCTTTTCAACCGGTGGAATGATCCCGAACACTTGCTGGATTGTTTGAATTCGACTCGGATCGTTGAGCGTCGTTTGCAGTCCCCAGAACAGTCCGACCAAGGACAATATGGCGCCCACCAGTGACAGGCCCAAAACGTTTCGGTCCCACCTCGCCATGGCAAACGCGCGAAATGCAAAGATGATTCCAAGCACGCCACATAGGAGCGGTAAAATCGGAAGCATGGCCAGGCAGATTGTTGCGAAACCAATTGCGGCTGCAGAACCTGCCGTGGTAATGGCGTGAGCGAATTTTAAGCTGTCGCCGGATGAAGGGGGGCCAAACGCTTCCTCCTGCTGGTGCTCAGCTGGTTGCTGACTAGCGGCGGCTCGTGCCACCGGCGCTTTTGCGCCTACGGGGCGTGCCGCGGCGGCAGGTGTTTCCGCCTGCGAGGGAAGCGGCTCCAGCGGCGCCAATTGGAAGTCATCATCATCGTCGTCCGGCGGAGACTCTGGCTCGATCGGCTTGGCTCTGGGGATCTTGGCCGCCGGTTTGGGCGTGGCTTTCTTGACGGGAGCGGATGTTGCCCCCGACGGCTTCGCCTTCGGAGTGGAAGTTTTTTGCTCGGCTGCGTCTGCAGAGAAAAGGCCCTTGACCTTTGACGCGGCCGCCCATTGTTTGTCCGCCTCACGGCGGACCCCGTCGTCTGGTTTTAGCTTGCCAGATGCGGCCAGGCTCTTCAGCTGCTTCGGAGACATCGGACCGTACTGCTTGCCGGCAATTCGGCAGTACCACTCTTGTGCCATGTTCGCAGTCGTCCTCTCGCTCGCCCCGTTACTCTTGGGGCCAAAATGCTCCTGAATGCCTCATAACGAGTTTAACATCGAGGCATTCGTCGCGCCCAGCCAATCGCCTTGTTGTATCAAGCGAGGCGTTCGGCAGCCCAGATCGCTAGCTTTTCTCGAAATATCTTGGCGTTATGGCGAATGTCGACGGGAAGTTGAGGGTGTACGAGAACGTGCTCGATGGCCTGGAGTTTCGCTTGACAGGTGGCGAAATGCTGGACCGTGGTCACCAGGTCTTGCTTCGCCGCGTCACTATCAGTGGCCGCCGTGGACGACGGTTCGACGATCAGGACGACTGTTTGGGCACCGGCGGAGCCGATTCCTACGAGAGCGGAGCGTGACACTTCCGGCAGCGTGTTGACGATCGCTTCGCAGGGGATGGTGAAGTGCGTCTCGTCGTGGGTGGTCACTCGATGTGCGACACGACCGCAGAACCAAAATCTATCGTGCTCATCGAGATAACCTGTATCTCCCATCCGGTGCCAAAGCCGCCCCTGGCCGTCAGTCACCTTCGAGGTCGCATTAGCCTCGATCCGGGTGACGTACTCTCGAGTCACAACGGGGCCGGTCACCAGCAGCTCGCCGATTTCGCCGGGCTCCAATTCTTGGGCATCTTCGATGCGCTTGATCGGACCGTCGCTGATTTGCACTACCTTCCACTCGATGCCAGGAAATCGGCGGCCGACACAAACGCCCGCACCCTGGTCCGTTTGTTGTTGCGTTTCGCTCAAGACCTCGCTTCCAGCGATCGTGGCAATAGGAAGAGCTTCGGTCGCACCGTAGGGCGTGTGGAACTCGCCGTCGTCTGCAATCTGATCGCGAATCGACTTGATCACGGGGCCCGGTACGGGAGCCCCAGCGGAGTAGATAGCGCGAAGCGACCGCATCTTTTTGCCGGTCTCTTCACAGTACTTTCCAACTCGCTTCCATAACGCCGGCGAGGCGAACGCTTGGGTGACGTTCCAGTCAGTGAGCGCCGTGAGGATGGCCTCCGGATCGACGTCCGCCGGTCGTGTGAAGTCCATGTCGGGAAAGACCGTCGTCGCTCCCATGCCCGCATTGAACAGGCCAAACAATGGAAACGCGGCGAGATTGACCGTCTCCGATGCAATTCCGTACTGATCACGAATCTCCACCACTTGGCGGTCGAAGTTCTCGTGGCGGTAGTGAACGCCCTTCGGTGGCCCTGTGCTGCCAGTCGTGAAAATGATCGCGGCCGGATCGTCGGCGGACGAGTCGGGCTCGAAGATAGCCCGGCTACCAAGCGATCGTAGCTTTTTCAGGGTAAGCCCACCCCAGAACCAGCGACGTCCGACGGTCACGTTGAAACGGGCCTTGGGGAACCGCTTGCGGAGCACGGTCCGTACCGCCTGGGCCTTGGAAATCGCCACGAAACCTTCCGGTTCCGCCTCGGAAAGGCAGCGGACCAGGTTGTCTTTTCCCATGCCGGGATCGATCAAAATGGCCACCGCACCTGATTTGATCAGCCCAAAGACCAGCGTCACAAAGTCGATGCCCGGCGGAACGAGCAGTGCGAGCCGCGTTCCCGGCTGTACTCCCTTCGCCCGCAAGCCAGACGCGATTTCGTTGCTGCGGGATTCCAGCTCGCCGAACGTAATGGTTCGGTAGCCCGACTGCCCGCGACCATTGGGTTTGGCCGGTTCGACGATTGCGATATTGTCTGGATTACGCCTGGCATGCTCCGCCATCCGCGACGCCACATTGACGACGGTCGACTCATTCGCAGGCTTGGCGTGTGGCGTACTCACGGCTTCTGTTGGGCGGCGTTATGGGGTGTGAGTTACTGAATCGATTCGAGGTATTCGAGTACCAGCTGGGCGACGTCGACTTCGAGCGTGCGAGCTAGGGCCTTCCAGCCGGGGACCGCGTTAACTTCAATCGCGTAAAGCGTTCCGTCCCGACCCGGCAGCAGATCGACGCCTGCCAAAGGAGCCCCAACCGCGGCGGCCGCTTTGCGTGCAAGATCCTCGAGTTCCGGCGTCACTTCGAGCGGCGTTGTCTCGGCTCCGCGAGAGACGTTTGTTCGCCAGTCATGCGAGTTGCAACGCCGCATGCCGAAGATGCGTTCGCCGATTTGTAGCAGGCGAAGATCACAACCTTCGTGCTCGATAAATTCCTGTAAATAGATGACGGCTCCCAGCTGCTCCAGCATCTTGAAGGCCCGCAGCGCAAGAGCTTCGTCCGTCAGGCGCGTAATGCCTCGTCCTTCGGCACCGAAGATCGGCTTGAGCACTGCGTCCGACCCGAGCTGTTCGAACGCCACCATAGCATCGTCTGCGGTTTGGCAGGCGATCGTCTTGGGGATGTGCAATCCGGCCGCCTGCAAGCGAGCGGTGGCCAGATACTTGTCGACCGCGATTTCCAGCGAACGTGGCGGATTGATGACCCGAGTGCCGGCGGCTTCCAGCTGGGCCAGCACATTCATCCGCAGCACGACCTGCTCAAGAGATCCCGGCGGCATGGTGCGAACCAAGACCGCTTCGGCATCGCCCAAGTCACTCTCGCCACTGGCGGCGGTCGCCTTGCCACTGTGAAGCGTCGAACGGAGTTGGCTAAATGTGACGGGCGTTACAAGGTGCCGATCGCCCGCAGCCCGTTGCAGGTCCTTGAGATACCAACTCTCCAACGATCCGAGCACGGCCAGTTTCATGTTCGACGCAATTCGCGGGATCGTAGTTGGTAGGGCAGGGGAGCTGGACTACTCGCCGAAGAAGGAAGCTTTCACGACATCCGGCATCGTGATTCCGTAACGCTGCGTCTTGCCGGTCTCGATATTCATGAAGGTGACCACCGCCGGGCTGAACAGGTTCTTGTCGATCTTATAGAAGTCGTATTCGTAGTTGGCAAAGATCTCACCGAACGGCCGCCCGTGGTCGGCAGAGCTGTTACTGGGGACCTTGGGGCCGAATTCTTCGAGCGACTCGTCGTCTCCTTGCACCCACAGCGTGACTTCGCCGCCGTAGAGAATCGCATCGTTGGTGCGGCCGATGCCTTCCAGGTCGTCCTTGGCGATCGGCGGAAGTGGAGCCACGCCGTAGCCGCTGACAATTCGATCGAGATCGAACTGGAGCTCGTGTAGTTTGTGAAGCGTTGTTTCAACGCTACGGGCGACGACCTGGACATTTCCCGCCTGACTGGCGGTGGGGGCGATTAGCAGGATCACATCTCGAGGGGCCACGCCGCAGGCGTCAGCCAGATATTTGGCAACTTCTTCGCCCGGCAACTGTCGTGACTCCAGCACTCCGACGACTTCGGCAGGAGACTCGATGAAACCGATATCTTCAAACAGCTCTTCCTTGTTCGCAGCGGCTCGCATCGGTCCGCTGCCCATCGCGAAAAAATCGCCCTGTTTGACTTCCCAGCCGGCATACTGAGACGCCATGCAAGCGGCGACTGGCTGGTCCGTGTAGACCTGCACGGCGGGGCTCGCCGCCAGCTGACCACCGACTTCGGTACTGCCCGGGACAATTTCAACGGAACCTAGATCGGCCAGGCAGCACTTTGCCAGTTGCCGTCCCGCTTCCAATCCACCGGCGGCGTCGATGCCGCAGTCGATGAGCAGGGCACCGCTCGGTAGCTTTGTGGTCTCAATTCCCAACGCGTTTGCGTTGTCGACCATGTGTCGGCAGATTTCCAGGGCTCGTCGATTGAGTTGCACGATTTCGCTCGAGTGGAGGGGGCAAAAGGTGGTATATAAAGCGCGGGCGTTCTACCGGTTAGGCGAGAGAGGCGTGAGCTTCTTAACGCCGGTTGTGAGCTACTTAGCCTGACATCTTCTCTCAGGGCGGGCGCCGACGCAATGGCCGAGATGCGCTGCCGGCCAGGATTGCGACCGCAGCAACATGTGAAGTCTATGGTGTTTGCGCCCCGCGGCTGGCCACCTAGAATGGTGTCTTCTGCCGCTACCGGTGGCGGGAAGAACGAAGAAATACAATGGGCCAGGGCCGATCCGAGTTTCTTGTAGGCTCCGTTGGCCACACACCAGGTGAATATCTCCAGCGATCTCGAGAAAGCACAGCGAATGCCAAGTCTGACCGTTGAAAACTACGCAAAGCAGATTTATCAGATTTGCGCGGCGGCCGGCGGCAAGCCAGCCACGACAGGGCAGATTGCCACGCAACTAGGCGTTTCGCCCGGCAGCGTGACGAGCATGCTCAAGACGCTCAGTGAAAGCAACTTGGCCACCTACACGCCTTACGAGGGTGTGAAGTTGACGGCAGCCGGAAACGCACTAGCCTTACGCATCGTGCGACGCCATCGACTGATTGAAGTGTTCCTCGTTAAAACACTCGGCCTCGATTGGGTCGAAGTGCACGAAGAAGCCGAGCACATGGAACACGCCGTGAGCGACCTATTGGTCGACCGAATCGATGCCTATTTGGGGCATCCGGAGGCCGATCCGCATGGTGACCCGATTCCACGAGCCGATGGCTCGTTGCCGGAACCCGATACGCAACCGCTCTTGGCCTGCGAGCCGGGACAGGATTTCCGCCTGGCCCGCGTTACCGATCAATCGCCCGAATTCTTAAACTACCTAAGCGATGCGGGACTGGCGATCGGAACGACCGGCCGCCTCGTCGAGAATCGCGAAGAGGCAGGCACGGTCAGTATCTCGATCGACGACCGCGAGGCGACCATTGGTCACATCGCGGCCGCCAAGTTACTCGTGGCCTGCGTGTAAGACGCCCGCGTTGGGTGCTCGTTGCAGGTGCCGATCTACGCGGCAATCGCTCTACACTTCAGACGGTTCTTCAGCGCCGAACAGCGGAGCGTTACCCAACGAGCGATGAGCGACCGTGAGTTGGCCGCTGTGAACGCCCTCGTGCCAGATCGCGACTTCAAATACCTGTTCGACGTCCGACAAGAACTCAGGCGTGCCCTCGGGCGTCGATTTAGTCAGATCTTCGGCGCTGAGGCCTGCGAGCACCTCGAGCAGTGTCTCCCGGCGTTCTCGCAGGTAATCTAGGACTTCGGCGGCGGGTGGATAGGCATCCGGATCGGATGTCGGTTGGGAACCCATGCCGAATTTTTCGCCCCAACCCTCTTTTTCGACCGCTTTTTCGGGAGCGATCAGCGATAGGAAGAAGTTGTCGGCGTGGCCCAAGTGGCCGGCAATCCACAACGGGTGATTTGCTTTGGGGTGAACCTGGTGCGTCCAATCTTCGGGTGAATTGAGCGATGCAAAAATGCCTTCGGTCATTTCGCGAGCCTGAGTCAGGCTGGTCTTGAGTCGGTCTTGGCGTGACATAGAACGGGTCTCCCTGTTTAGCAAAAGAAATTGTTGAACAAAGGAAGCGTGAGTGGTTGGTACGTGATTCGCCGAAAGCCGTTAGCGGCTTGCGTGCTGGAGCATTCCAAGAAAAGTATTGAGGTCCTCGGTCGAGAATCGATCGGCGAGCTCGCCTCTCCATGTGTGATTAAACTCTTGGGCAGCCGGCAGAAGCCGTTTGATGAGCGCGTCTACCTTCTCCGTAGCGTAAAGGTGGCCATCGTCATCGGCTCGCAGTCGTCCCGATTCGATCGCTCGATCTAAGATCCGTTGCGGATCATCTCCGGTGATGTTGAGCAAAAAGTCGACGAGGCCTTCTCGCCATTGCGGCGTGCTCATCATGAAATTCAGCAGGACGAGATCTCCCGTTTCAAAGTCCTCAAGCTCTAACGCATCGCGAAAAGTTTGCGACGTTCGTAGGAACAAAGCGGCCATGATTCGAGCAGGCTCGGCTTCCTTCGCTGGCTTCGGTCTCGATTGAGTCTGCGCGGTCATGCCATCACCTCCTGCGCCTGACGGAGCATCTTCAGGAACAACTCGACCTGTTCTCGGCTGTATCCTTCAAAGAACTCCCCATGGACTCGCTCGGTGAGTTCCTCGATGACGGGGGCGAGTGTGGCTACTCGCTCGCGGCCAGCTTCGGTTAGGTGAATGCGCAGTGCGCGGCGGTCTTCCGGATCGGGACGACGTTCCAGAAGGCCAAGTTTCTCGGTGCGGTCGAGCAGGCCCGTCAGGGAGCTGGAATCGAGACAGACGTTGTCCGCCAAGTCTCGAACTCGCCGTCCATCCTGTTCCTGCAGGCAGCTGAGAACGAACAGCTGAGGCGGCGTAATGTCGTGATCCGCCAGGGCATCCGCGTAAAGTTTGCTGACGCGACGCATTGCCACGCCCAAGCTGTAACAGAGCATTTCCTCGCGTTCGAGCATGGAATGGGCCCTTTCCGGGTGAATTTCGCCTGAATTAATGATTGCCAACAAATAGTTTGCATGTCAATTAATTGGATTCTATGCAAATCATCGGCCTCGTCAAGGCTTTTCCCAAACAAATCCCAGGTACATTCTCTCGTGCCGCCGCCTAGGCGCAGAAATCGAGGCCCTGTCCCATTGCCCTGCCCACGCTGTTCGTAAACCGGGCCACGTTGGCCCATCTGGACAGACTGACTTGATAACCTCATCATCACCGGGCTCAGCTCCCTACCGGTTTGACGATCTTCATAGTCGCCTCTACAACTGAAGGAGTTGTCCTGTGGCCAAACTGGGATACCAGTGGCCAATGGGAGATGATCGACGAGGGGCCCCAGCAATGGAGGCCCGTGAACCTGGTCAGGGTTTAACCGCAGCAGCCATAAGCGGTCACCTTTAGGTGCTTGGGGTCTCTCGTCGATTGTCTCTCCTGGCAGGACAGCGTCCGCGCCGAACGGAGACGCGGTCTTTTTTCTGGTGAAGCGGCCGACTTCTTTACGCCGCATCAAGGACTGCTTATGGATGCCCAGCCCGAGCCTACAGGTGATGCTAGTAAGGGCGAGTACGTCGTCGTCGCCAGGCGTTATCGACCGCAGGCATTCGACGAGCTGATTGGTCAGGAGCATGTCGCTCGCGCTTTGAGCGGAGCGATTGAGACCAACCGCATCGGTCACGCCTATCTATTCACGGGGGCTCGCGGAGTTGGCAAAACTTCTGCCGCGCGGATTCTTTCCAAGGCGCTGCAATGCGCGCAGGGACCGACACCGTCGCCGTGTGGTGAGTGTGATATCTGCCAAAGTGTTAGCAGCGGTGGCGATGTCGACGTGCTTGAAATCGATGGTGCCAGCAATCGCGGAATTGATGAGATTCGCCAGCTGCGTCAGAACGTCAATATTCGTCCCAGCCGGGGGCGATTTAAGATTTACATCATCGACGAAGTTCACATGTTGACCGGCCCTGCCTTCAACGCGTTGCTCAAGACGCTGGAAGAGCCGCCGGAGCATGTGAAGTTTATTTTCTGCACCACGGAACCGAACAAGATTCCGATCACGGTTTTGTCACGATGTCAGCGATTTGATTTTGCCGGCATTCAGACCGATTCGATTGTTACTCGCCTGCAGCAGATCGTCGAGGCTGAAGGACTGTCGGCTGCCCCCGAGGCGCTGACGATTCTGGCTCGTCGTGCGGCCGGGTCGATGCGAGATAGTCAGTCGTTGCTGGAGCAGATGCTGGCCGTGGGGATTCAGCATGTCGGTGTCGAGGATGTGCACGCTTTGCTCGGTACCGCGGACGGAAGTCAGCTGGCCGATCTGGCGAAGCAGTTGGTCACCGGCGATGCGGCCGGGGCGCTCGCAGCGCTCGATCGAGCAGTCACTTCGGGAGTCGACGTCGGCCAGCTTTTGGAGCAACTCTTGGGTTGTTTCCGCGATGCGATGGTCAGTGCCGTGGGTTGCGATGCGGACGCGTTTCTCAATACGTCGACCGAAGATGGCAAGGAAATTGTCACCCAGATTGCTACGAATCGTGGATTGGAAACGATATTTGCCGTGTTGCAGATGCTTGAAGAAGCGCTCGGGCGGCTGCGATTCAGCACGCACCGACGAACCATCGCGGAAGTTGCCTTGGTGCGGATCTGCAAGCTTGAGGATCTCGACGACTTGGCCGTTGCGGTGGCGGACTTACGCTCCGGCTCGACAGGCACTTCACCTGCCAGGCCGGCGCAGTCATCCTTGGCCGCCCAAGCTGCGGCAAAAAAAAAATCTGACATCGGAGCGGAGGTAGGTTCACCTCCTTCCCATTCAGCGGCGACTGCCCCGCCTCCGGTTGATACGCCAGAACGCCTGCCCGCTACCGCACCGTCTCAGACTCCGCCGAAAGATGCGGTTAGCCCAGACGTAATAGGCGGCATGGATGCGTCGGCTCCGCCAGCGTCAGTAGACTCACCTTCCTCGGCCACAGATTTACCGCCGATACCGAAGCGTGAATTGACCAGTTCATCGGCAGACGCGGTGTGGAAGCAGGCAATTGGCCTACTCTCTGGCTCGTCGATGATTACCGCAAAAGCGCGTCAATACGACTCTGTAGCAATTTCTGCGCCAAATCGACTGGAAGTAACCTTCAAAGAGACCTACAATTTGTGTAAAGCGTTCTGTGAACGGTCCGATCAGCTTAAAAAAATCGAGCAAGCGCTCGAGGAGGTGACGGGCGCACGGATACGCGTCGATTTTGCGTTGTCACGTGATGACACGCCGGTGGCTGCCAAACCGGTAGCACGACAGGCCGAGCCCGACTCGCAGATGAAGCGAATGGTCGAGGCGGAGGACGAACCGATCGTGCGAAAGGCGAAGGAGCTATTTGGCGCCCGCGTGACACGAGTTGAGTAGGTCAGAAATTCCGGGGCGTAAAGGAAGTCATCTTGCTAAAGGGACTAGCCAATATTGGGTCGATTCTCAAACAAGCGCAGCAAATGGGCTCCAAGATGCAGGAGCTCAATGCCAAGCTAAAGACCGTTCGCGCCAGCGGCTCCTCCGGTGGAGGGCTGGTGTCGGTCGAAGTCAACGGGCACGGAGAGCTGCTGCGGGTCTCGATCGATCCATCGTTGATCGAAAAGGGTGACCGCGAGTTGATCGAGGATCTCATCCCAGCGGCGGTTACCCAGGCTCAGTCGAAGGCGAAGGAACAGCACGCCGAGGCGATGCAGGAATTGACGGGTGGCATGAATGTGCCTGGTTTGAGCGAAGCTCTTGGCTCGTTCACCGATGGTGCACCGCCGGCTCCCTAGTTTTCCGGTATCTCTGACGGAATCTCTCGATGCAATGTCGTACGGCGTTGCGCGGTTATAGGGCCGCCCCGACAGTCCAGACACGAGCTAGACTTTACGAAAGCAGATAAACTGAAGGTGAGGCCAGGCTCCCTGGTGTTAACCGGGTTGGCCTCCGCCTGCGGAAGCTAAAAGAAATTAGTAGCTAGAGAAACAGTCCGTTGGAACCCGTTTTGGGTTGAAGTCATGCGATTATCGTTCGGCCAAGAAATGCGAATGGTTCAGAAGCAGGTGCTTGCACCGCGGATGATCCAATCGATGGAGATCTTGCAGCTGCCGATTCTCGCGCTTCAAGAACGGATTGAGCAGGAGGTTCAAGAGAATCCCCTGCTTGAGGTTCACGACGAGGATCCCGATCTTCCGGAAGTGAAGGCCGAAGTCGACTCGCCTGATGCGCCGACGACCGACGAAAAGGAATTGGTCGTTGATGAGACCAAGAACAACGAGGAGGATTTTGAACGCCTTCTCGATATGAAGGACGAGCTGCCTGACTATTTCGAAGAGCGGACGCGTGCGTCGGTGAATCGGATTGAAGAGGAAGGTGTCCGCAAACACGACACGATGGCGAACATGATCGATCGCCCCGAGTCGCTGCAAGACTACCTTCACCACCAGCTCTACTTCTTTGAGCTCGATCCCGAAGTGCGACAGCTCTGCGATCGAATCATCTACAACCTCGACGACAACGGCTACCTGCCCGGGCGTTTGGAAGATTTGCTAGAACCGGATGCCCCCAAGAGTCGCATCAAGCAGGCCGAAGAAGCGCTGGCCACCGTGCAGAAGCTCGACCCGCCAGGCATCGGAGCCCGCGATGAACGAGAGTGCCTGTTGTTGCAGCTCAAGCCGGGCGTGCCATTCTACGACGAGCTTCGGGCGTTGATTACTCATCATTTGGATGACTTGGCGAACAATCGTTTGCCACTGATTTCCAAGAAGACCGGTTACTCAATCGAGTTGATCCACGAAGTTTGCCAGGAGCTCAAGAAATTGAATCCTTGGCCGGGGGCAATGTTCTCCAGCTCGATCGCGCAGACGGTTACGCCGGACGTCACCGTTGAAGAGGGAGAGGACGGTAAGTACCGACTCAAGGTCGAAGACGATCGTACGCCGAATCTCTTTATCAGCTCGTACTATCGGCAGTTGCTGGGGAGCGGCGAAACGACGGCCGAAACGAAAGAATACATTAAGCGAAAGATCAACGCCGCACAGTGGTTGATTGAGTCCATTCAGCAGCGTCGCAGCACGCTTTCCCGTGTTGCTCAGGCAATCGTCGACCATCAGCAGGAATTTTTGGCCAAGGGCCCGGAAGCGATTGAACCGCTGAAAATGCAGCAGATCGCCGACAAGGTGGGCGTGCATGTTACGACGGTCAGCCGGGCGGTCGATGACAAGTGGATTCAGACTCCCCGAGGAATCTTTCCGCTCAAGCGGTTCTTCGTTGGCGGTACCGTTGGTGCCGATGGCGAAGAGGTCGCCTGGGACGCGGTGCGTCTCAAGCTGCAAGAAATCGTCGACGCCGAGGACAAGCAGAAGCCACTCAGTGATGACGAGTTGGTCAAGGAACTCGGCAAGCATGGCATCAAGGTCGCCCGTCGTACGGTCACCAAGTACCGCAAGAGTATGAACATTCCGAGTTCACGCCAGCGTCGCGACTGGTTGGCCAAAGAGAATGGCAAAGCCAAGGGCAATGACGCGGCTAGCGCCACCGATCTTACGTCTGGCGGCGAGGATACGCCGATGGCCGACGGGGCGAGTACCTAGGGCGGTTGCTACATCGTCTCGATGTGTAGTCCCCGGCGTTCCCGTTCTTCTAGTCGAGCGCTGTCGATCATGCTCGTGATTTGATCGACGTGATTGATGCCCTTCATTATGATCTTCGGTTCGTGCACCTCGCTCGATAGGATTCGGATTGTCCCCACGCCAATCAGCCGCTCAATGATGTTCTGCTCGTGGACCACGTCGTCGATGGTGATGACGTCGATGCGATTCGAGACGCGGTGAAAGATTCCCTCTTCGTGAATCAGACGCCGAGTCGTCAGGTAGTAATGCACGTGAAGCCTTAGGTAGACGAATCGGACCAAGAGACCGAGAGATCCCGCCACGAAGATGGCGCCCACGGTGCCCCATTGTTCGAGAGTTGCGCCTGACGAAATACAGATCGCGATGGCGCCAAGTGTGATCAAAATGAGCAGCGCGATTAGCGGGGCCATCGCACGTAGCGAGTATCCGCCGTCCCACAACGCCCGTTCGGCGTCTTGGTCTCTTCGGCCGGCTCGATTGACGCGGTCTGCTGGGGTTTCGACCGTTTCAGCTTGGGCAGACGATCGCCCGGGCGCCGTGTCAAGCAAAGGATCGGACGTCGCGATGCGAACATCTTCTTGCTCTTGGATCGAGAGGCCACACTGGTGGCAAAAAGAGGCCATCTCGACAGTTTCGCATCCGCAGTGAGGACAAGTCATGTGCCTTGGGCCTGAATCAAGCGAAGGTGCTTTGCATGTGAGTTTGTATTATATCGCTGGTCGCGCGTTTCACGATGGCGATTTTGGCGAAGGCTCACCTTGCGTTGTTGGCCGTCAAATCGAGCTCACAGCAGCTGTTTTCTCGGCCAATCCAGCGTTTGTGGCGAGGCAAAAAAACAGTGCTAGCCGCCTCCCTGGCCGTTGGTGTATCGTAGGGGACAAGGAAGACGCGGCGATCCGCGAGCTAGGGGTGCTGTGGAATTGGGGTTCTGTCGATCATGAAGTGTCCGTTTTGCCAAAGTGATAACGATCGCGTCCTTGACTCGCGAACGAGTCAGGGTGGGTTCGAGATCCGTCGACGTCGAGAGTGCCTGTCGTGTGAGCGACGCTACACGACGTACGAACGGATGGAAGAGATGGCGATCAAAGTCATCAAGAAAGACGGCACTCGCGTTCCCTACGAACGCGATAAGGTGAAACGCGGCATCGAGAAAGCGTGCTGGAAACGTCCGGTGGCGGACGATGCGATCGAAACGATTCTCAACGAAATCGAGAATCAGATCTATACGAACTTTGAGTCTGAAGTGCAGAGTCGTCTTCTGGGCGAGTGCATTATGGATCGCCTGCGAGCCGTCGATCAGGTGGCTTACGTCCGCTTCGCCAGCGTTTATCGCGAGTTCCAGGACGTCCGTGATTTCGTCGACGAGCTCCAGCCGATGCTCAAGGACAGCCGAGCTAAGTAACGCCAGGGGCATTGCCTGATACTGGCGGCACGGCTCTTGGTGGTTTACGGGCCGGGGGCGCTAACCACGAGTGCCTTCAAGTTGCCAAAGTAGACGATTCGCCCGTTGCCTCCATTGGCTTCCCAGCACTCTGGTGCGATCGTATTCTCGATGAGCTCGACAAGTCTCTCGCCTTCGTCGAATTGGTTCTGGCCTCCGTTTCCATTATCGATGAATTGTCCCAGGACATCTTGCCACTGCGCGAGAATCGCCTGGTCGGTTGCGATCGACGCCGGAGTCTTGGCAATTTTCTTGTCGCGGCCATTTTGTTCAAACACGCGCACACGCTGCTGACGCATCTTCACGTCCGCGGTGATCTTATCACGTAGGCGGAGCAGTCGGCTGTTGAGTTTCTGAGAAAGTGTTTCGCGCCAGTGGGACGAGAGTTGCGCATCGTCGGCAACCTGTGTCCGCAGCACGATCAGGCGTGCTACCGTCTTCGCTTGGTCTTGGTCCTCCGCGGCGGCTTCCGCACGAAGTGCATCGCGTACCTGTTCACGCATCTGTAGCGCATAGCTTGGTGATTCTCCGGCGATCAAGTGAGTGGTCGACGCCGTGAAGGCGAGCGTGAAAAGACCAGCTGTGAATATCGATTTGTCAGGCATGCCAGTCGCCCTTTCGCTTATTGCAGGAAGTTGCCCCTTCTGCAGACGAACGTGTGGTCGTACTCGAGCGTACCGGATGGTAGCCAAAAACGGCAAGCAGATGTGCTGAACACCGAGGAAGAACGCGAAGCGGCAATTAGGCCGCTCGCCGCTCGTCGTCGCCATCCGGGGCAATCTGGCCCTCGCCAGGCTCCGCGCCAGGTTGGTGGTCCGCGCGATTGGCCTGTCGGCGGGCTAGCGATTTCTCCCAGCGATCGAGCCAGCTTGGCGATAGCCAGCCCTTGGTCATGCCGAAGCCGATCAACGACCCGAGGGCGATACCCCAACAGACGTCGCTGAGGAAATGAGCCTGCACCGCGATTCTTTGACACGCGGCCAACACCGCGAGGGTTGGAAATAGCACGCGACCGCGCGGGTAGGCCCACACGAGTCCCACTGCGAATGCGAACGCGGTGGTGGTGTGCGCCGAGGGCAGGCTTTGCCCAGCGCTCCCCGCAGAGGCCAGCGGAAACCAGCTCTGGAACGAGTCCCAAATGCTCAAGTCGAAGTCGAAGGCGCGTGGGCGTGAGCGGGCAATGGTTAGTTTGACGAGGTTGGCAGCCAGTCCGGCCGCGAGCGTCATGGTGACCAGACGCGGGATCTTGAATCGGCGAACGGGATCGAGAATGAACATCGCCAGGATGATCATCGCCACGCCTGCTCCATGTGCAAACGTCTCTGCAAGGTGCAGGAACTTCTCTACATCGCCCGGAAGCTTGCCTGCGCCGCACCATTGAGAGATGGGGGCGTCGACGGCAAGTGCCACCCAGCCAGTTAAAAAGGCAGCAAGAACGACGAGCAGGTAGCGGCGTTTTTTATTCGTCGATTCACGATCATCGTTAATCGACAGGCCGAGCATGCTGGCATTGTTCATAGGTGTCCTTACCTATCTTCACGCATCGTGGCATTTGCGGCGGCTTCCTCGTCGAGGGCCGACACGTGACATTCCCTCCCGCCAAGGCGGGGGGCGTGCGGAAATCTAGCAGGTTCGACGTTGGGCACAAAGACCAGCAGAATGATCTTGTCCACTCTTCCGAGGCTCTCTAAACTCGCCGCCAAAACAGCGGTCGTCAGATCGTTGTGCTAGCGTCGTGCGCTTCTTGCGAGAGAATGCGTCAGCAAAGAACAGATATTCATTCCGCACGCGTTCACCGTAGCCAAGTGATCGTGATTCGGATCCATCGTGAGCGAAAAAATGACTCCATCTATTCGGTCGCAGCTACTCATTGTCTTGGTTGCCGGCATTGTGATCTTCACCAACCTGGGGAAGCCCCGGCTATGGGACGAAGACGAACCGAAAAATGCTCAGTGCGCTTACGAAATGTTCGAACGAGGCGACTGGATCGTACCGACCTTCAATGGGGATCTCAGGACCGACAAGCCGATTCTCCTGTACTGGTTCATGCTCATCGCCTACCACCTCTTCGGCACGACCGAATTTGCAGCCCGATTGCCGTCAGCGATATGTGGGATCGGTACGGCGCTGTTGACGTTTCATCTTGGCCGGCGACTGTTTAACGCGAGCGTCGGTCTGTGGGCTGGCCTGTTAGTCTCATCGAGCATGTGGTTTGTTGTCGCATCTCGGGCGGCGACTCCCGACGGTCTCTTGATTTTCTTTTCGACGCTGGCTCTGTGGCTATACGTTCGCTCTACTGTGCCTGCCGATAAAGCAGAGCCACTTGCGGCTGGTGAAAGCCACCCTGGAATACCAACGAGTGGTTGGGCATTTTTAGGTATGTATGCTGCGATGGGGATGGCGGTGCTGGCCAAAGGTCCGATCGGCGTGCTGCTGCCTGGTTCTGTGATCGGTTGTTTCGTGCTCGCCATGACAACACCGAAGCGTTCCGTCGGAAATGATGCGCACGGACGATTGGCGTTTGTGAAAACGTTTGGCAGTTGGGTCGTCCGCACATTCTGGCCGATACGAATTGCTGAAGTCGCGTGGAAGCTTCGTCCCGTCACGGCCATGCTGGTCGTCGGCGTGATTTCCATTCCCTGGTACGTCGCCGTTGGCCTACAGACGGACTGGGAATGGCCCAAGGGATTTTTTCTTGATCACAACGTCGGCCGCTTCAGTTCTCCGATGGAAGGCCACAGCGGTCCGCCGCTTTATCACATCATATCAATTGCGGTCTGTTTCTTCCCCGCATCGATCTTCCTGGCGCCAATGATTCTAAACGTGATTCGCCAGCTACGTGAGCCAACTGGCGAGCATAACGGACAAGCGTCGAAGGCTGGCTTCGTGTTCGCGACAAGCTGGATTGCGGTCTATGTGATCTTCTTTTCGATTGCCGGCACAAAACTTCCCAGTTATGTAACGCCGACCTATCCGGCGCTCGCCATGCTGACCGGTTGTTTTCTCTACCAGTGGATCAAGTCGCCTGCGGAAATTAGCCGCGTTTGGCAGCGAATTGCCCTGGTGGTGTTTGGTGTTGTGGGAATTGTGATGTTGCTTGCACTCCCCTTGGTAACCAAGGAATTCGCACCGGGCGAAGAATGGCTCGGCGCGATCGGGCTCATTCCGCTGTTGGGTGCGGTAGTGGCAATTGTCGCTAGTGAGCGAGGTCGGGTGCGATGGGCGGCCGCCAGCTTTGTTGTCTTTGCGACGCTCTACTCGACATCCATGTTCGGTTGGGCCGTATTGCGAATCGATCGATTTCAGACCGCTGGCGAGTTCGCCGACACGATTAATCGGAATAGCCAGGGCGATCCGGAAATTGCGGAGTATCACTTTTTCCGGCCAAGTTGGGTCTACTACAACCATCGCGTGATTGAGCGGATGGGAGGCGCGAAGCCGGCGGATGCGGTTGAGCATTTCAAGCAGTCGGCCGATGCGTTCATTTTGACCGACGATACCCGATTCAAAGAACTTCAGGAGGTGCTCCCCTCCGATGTCGAGGTTCTGCTGCGACGCCCCCGCTTCTTGAAAGACGGCGATGTCATTCTTCTTGGACGCCGTCGGAGCATTCTCAGCGACCGGCCTGCTGTGGAGCCGGACCGCGCGAGCCGTTTGTAACGGTTGCGCCGGTTGTCGCGGTTGGTTTCTCGCGATCCTCCTCAGTCGATCGCTTCAGGGGCTCTTGCGCCTTGTCTTGCTTTGACTTGCGCTCGGTGAAAGCTACGTTTCATCGGCATCGTCTATAGCGGCGCCGCTGCGCATTTGGCACGGCGTGTTGACAGACGGCAACAATCGGTAGGAATGAAGCAATGCACAACGATGGACCGCGAATCCTATTCGTCGAGAACGACCCGCTGCTGGCCGAGGTCACCGCCTTTCGTCTGGAGCTGCTTGGCTACCAGGTCGACGTCGTGTCGACGGGCGAAGAGGCGCTGATAACCATTGAACGAAATATCCCTCAGGTCGCCGTCGTTGATCTGGTGTTACCGGGCATGACTGGCGTGGAACTGATTGAACGAATCGCTTCCCGCCATCAGTCGGCAGAGATTCCGATCATGGCCCTGTCGATCGAAGCGGATATCGACGCGGTGCAGCGTGCCTATAACGCCGGAGCGCTCGACTACCTAGTTGCCCCGTACGACCCGATGACGTTGGAAAATAAGGTCGAACGCCTCGTCAGGCGGCAGTCGACCGACTCGATGTAACGAACACGACAAAGGTCTTAGGCCTTTGAACGACAAAATGAGAGCCTCGCGGCAGGGTACGACTTGCACCTGAGGCCACTCAACAACACACGTAACATTTTCAAGGAAGTGCTGACATGGCCGGCCGATTGGGCGACATTCTTGTAGCCCGTGGACAAATCACCGAAGAACAACTGCAGGCGGCACTCGTAGCCCAAGGCTCCGAGTTCGGCATGTTGGGCGCTATTCTCGTCGGCCGCGGGTTGATCACGCAGGATCAGCTCGGGTCTGCGCTGGCGGAACAGTTTGAGGTCCCTTACCGCGATGTCGTGCCTGAAGCGACCAATCCGCAGCTTGTGCGATTGCTCCCAGAATCGATGGCACGCGATCGGCAGTTGGTGCCTCTGACCGTCGATGGTGGTGATCTGACGCTGGCCATGACAGCGCCGGATGATATTGAAGCCATTTCGGAAGTCGAATTGATCACCGGCTATCGCGTCCAACCGGTCGTGGCGATGCGACAGCAAGTGCTGGCAACGCTCGATCGAGGTTTCGACGAACGCGTTTCGGCTCGCCAGACGATCGTCGATATGAAGCTGGCCGATCTCGAAGAAGCCAGCAGCAGCGTCGAGGTCGAAGAGGTCATCGACGCCGCCGAGGACGAAGAAGCACCGGTGATTCGGCTGGTCCGCTCGATCCTCATGGGGGCCGTGAATGCCAGGGCAAGTGATATTCACCTGGAGCCTCATGAACCTCAGATGCGGGCTCGCTATCGAGTCGATGGTCAGCTGCAGCAGGTCATGACGATCCCCGGTCATATTGAAGAAGCGGTGGTCGGTCGTATCAAGGTTATGGCCGACATGGATACCACTGAAAAACGTCGCCCGCAGGACGGTAATCTTTCGGTCGACGAAAACGGCATCCGCGCGAGCTTTCGTGTGAGTACGATTCCGACCGTCGATGGCGAGAAGGTCGTGATGCGTATTCTTGACGAAGGTAATAAGGTGTTTACCTTCGACGCTTTGGGTATGCCTCATCGGGCTGAAACGCTCTGTCGCAGTCTAATCGATAAACCGCACGGCATGATTGTCGTTACGGGGCCGACCGGTAGTGGTAAGACCACGACCATGTACACGATGCTTACGGCGATGAATTCCATCGACCGCAACATTGTCACGGTCGAAGATCCTGTGGAATATCGTTTGCCAGGTATCAATCAGGTTTATGCCGACAACGACCACGGTCTCGGTTTTGCGAACGCCTTGAAGTACATCATGCGTCAGGATCCGGACGTGATTCTGGTCGGTGAAATTCGTGATCAGGAAACGGCGTCAACTGCCGTTCAGGCGGCCCTTACGGGCCATCTGCTGATTAGTACGTTGCATACGAACGATGCGATTGGTTCGGTAGCGCGATTGAGCGATTTGGGATTGGATTATTTCAAGATCGGCGGGGCCTTGCTTGGCTCCGTGGCCCAGCGATTGCTGCGTAAGATTTGTAGCGAATGCAAACAGCCTGTTAAGCCGAATGAAGGCCTCCTGCGCTCCCTGTTGGGGGATCGAGAACTGTCGGCCGATGCCACGTTCTACGCGGGCAGCGGCTGTAAGAAATGCCTGGGAACGGGCTACCAAGGACGACTTCCGATCTACGAAATCATGTCGGTAACGCCCGCGATTGCCCAGGCGATCGAAGTGGGCGCTCCTGCCACGCAGCTTCGTGAGCTGGCGGTCCAGGAAGGGATGGTCGAGCTGGTCAACGGTGGACTCGAACAAGCCTTGGCCGGAAAGACGACGCTGGAAGAGGTCTACTACAAACTTTCGTCGTAAGCGACGAGCTCGGGGAATGTCATGGCGTCTGCAGCTACTGCCAAATCAAAATCGGCCAACGCCAAGCCAATGGGACTGCTTGCGCAGTTGCACAATATCAAGATCGGTGGAAATGGCGACAACGCCAACAAGATCAAGAAGGCCGATCTGATCTACATCATTCGGAACCTGGCGACTCTGATCGACAATGGTGTCGCACTTCCAAAGGCCCTGTCGACGCTGGCCAACGAGCGGGCTCTGCAGAAATATGCCGACAAGTTGGACGCGATTCGAAATCGCGTGGCCGCCGGTGAGATGTTCAGCAAGACGCTGACCATGTACCCGGAAACGTTCAACGAGATTCTCGTAAATCACATTCGCGTTGGCGAACGTTCCGGAACGCTCTCGGCCACACTCGTTCAGATCACCGAACAGCTGGAATCTTCGGACAATTTGAAGCGAACCGTGGTCAAGAAGCTTGCCTACCCGATCATGCTTACCGTGGTCGGTATCCTGGCGGTGACGTTCATGCTGCTGTTCGTGGTTCCGATTTTTGAAGAAACGTATGCCACTTCGGGCGTGCCTTTGCCGTTTATCACTCGCTTCATGATCGGCGCCGGCGCGATTCTCGCTTCCCAAGGATGGTGGATGGCGCTGCTGATCATCGGCACGGTGTTCGGTATTCGTTATGCCCGGAAGAATCCAGAGTACGCCTTCAAAATGGATCAGCTGTTGCTGAAAATTCCACTATTCGGCCATTGGCTACGCGATATGGCGGTGCTGCAATTCATGGAAGTCTTGGGCAACATGCTGGAGGCGGGCTTCACAATGGTCGATGCGTTGCGGATTTCCGGTGGTTCGGTCGGCAATCATGCCGTAAAACGAAGCGTCGAGGAACTGCAAATGGCAGTCACGCGGGGTGAACGATTCAGCCGCGAGCTGGAGAGACATTCTGAGCTGTTTCCGCCGGTTGTTAGTCAGCTTGTCATCGTAGGTGAGCAGACTGGAACCGTGCCCAAGGCGACGTCCGACGTGCGGAAGCACTTGCGGCGCGAGATCGACCGGACGACTGACCTGCTCGTTGGAACCATTGAACCGATTCTGACCGTCAGTCTGGCATGCATGATCGGTTGCATCCTGCTCGCCATCTATTTGCCGATGTTCGACATGATCGGAGCCATGAATCCGGGCCATTAGGATGGCCGCAAGACGGTCCTGCGTGCCCAGCTACGGTGGCTATCGAGCTGCCCCTGATTTGAGCTGCACATGATTTGAGGTGATCAATGAGAAACCAAAGACAAGCCATGCCGACGAAGCGATCGAAGGGTGTCTTGGCTCGCCCAGGGTTTTCTTTCTTCGAAGTCCTGGCTGCCGTGACACTGGTAGGGATCGTCTCGGTTATCGTGATTACACGTACGAGCTTTGGTGGCGACGAAGCCAAGAAGAACGCCTGCTTCGCCACGAAAGGGAATATCGAGGTTCAGGCTCAACGCTGGTACCGAGACACCGGGAGTTGGCCCGCTTCGAACCTTTCCGATATCGGTGCCGATTCGAGCTATTTGCCCGATGGACTGCCGGTTTGCCCTTACGATGGTTCTTCTTACACGTTCGATTCGTCGAGCCAGCAAGTCACGGGGCATAATCACTAACATATTCGCTACAACCCGGTGCCGGCCGGCCACAGAATTTTCGATGGTGGCAAAAAAATACGCCGGCGCACTTTTATGAGCTACGGTTAAGCATACTGACCGATTGAGTGTGGCCGCAGGGTCACGAAATTACCAAAACGACGGGCAAAGGGCCCGAACACAAAACTATCCGTTGAGTCCAAAGGAATCGAGGGAGCAAGAGCAATGAAGTCTCGCAAACCAAGAGTTACCCGAAAGCGTCGTGGATTTTCGCTGCTAGAACTTCTGGCCGTGGTCACCATTTTGGGGATCATCGCCGTGGTGATCATTCCGAGAATCAACTTCTCGAAGACGGCCGCCGAAACGAACGCCAACCTGCAGAACATGGCTGAAATTAATTCCGCCGTGGAGCGTTGGTACTTCGAAAACGGCAGCTGGCCCGCATCGAACTTGAGCGATATTGCCGCCGACGCTGATTACTTCCCGGATGGAATTCCGCAGAAGCCGGGCGGAGGTAACTACACGCTCGACAGCGACCACCGCGCCCAGTAAGTGGCAGAGGCCACGCCTAGGTCAGTAGCGTCGCTCCTCCTGTAATCAACGGACGCGAGTTCGGCTGGTGTCATGGCTGAAAGAAAACAACAACGGCGAGCAGTCACCCTGATGGAACTGCTCGCCGTTGTCACATTGATGGGCATCCTCGGCGCCGTCGCCATGTTTCGTATCGGAACGGCGGGGCTGGGGGACTTTGGTGCCCAAGGAATTGGACGTCGAATCGCCCTCGATATGAAATTGGCTCGACGGGCTTCAATTTCGACCGGCGACAACCATTATTTGAGCTTTACCGAGTCGGGTGGCAAGGCTGTCAGCTATCGTATGTACCGTCGTGCCTCTGGGGGCGATGAGACTGCCGATGCGGTCCGCGACATTCCCGACGAAGTGACCGTCACCGTCTCGACGACGACGGTCGAATTTGATTTTGAAGGGCAAGCTCTAGCGGCGTATCAAATTACGCTTGCCGGCCCCAACCGCACCTGGCAGCTGAACGCCGTCCCTATAACTGGGACGGTCACGATGGCTGAGCAATAGGCCGAATAGTCGGCCTTAGTGGTTGTACTGAAACGGGTTGCGCCTTCTCTTTCCGCGTTGACTCGCGCCCCTCGTAAGCTAGCCTTGGGTGGATCTTTGTAGGACGGCTGTCAGAGGATCCGTCGAGCCGTGAGCACGCACGTCATTTGCTACGTGCTGTGACGACTCCGTCGATACGACAGTTATCCGCCAGGGTTCCTGTGAATCATCGTTTAGAAACCGGAATAAGTTGCCGTGACTCGCTTCCGACGCCGCAACAATTCGAATCGTCGAGGGCAGACGCTCATTGAGCTTGTGGCCGCGACGACCATGATGGCCGTGGCAATCGTCCCCGGGTTGTCGCTGATGCGCGACGGCATGCGAGTGAGTCGCGAACTTGAGGTGGCCGGAGTCATGACCTCGTTGTGTGCCAGCAAGCAGGAAGAGCATTTGGCGCTCTCCGCGGCGACCTGGAGTGAATCGACGGCGAGCGGAAATTTTTCAGCAGAAGGATATCCGAACGTTCGCTTTAGCGTTGTGCGTAGTGACGAGTCCGCAGATGGTGGAATTAGTGACCGGCTGATGGCGGTGACAACGACGGTTTGGGAAGACGTGGATTCGGATTCCACGCTCGATAGTACAGAAGCGAGCGTTACGTTCGCGACCAAGGTGGCTCGCATCGCGAGTTATGAGAATGAAGCGTCTGGATCGTAAAAGACGGTTTGGCGTGACACTCCTAGAAGTGATCATCGCCTCGACCATTCTGACGACCGTAGTGTCGTCGGTTACGATCCTGCTGCGCTCAGGACGCGACGCCTGGGAAGCAAACAACAACGATCAAGCACGTTTGGAAGCAGCTCACGCCACGGTGCGGCATATCGTGAGACGTGTCCGCCAGGCGACTTCGGTGGTTGCCATGAGCGGGCCGAGTGACGATTCGGGAAGCATTTCCGTGTTGATGGAGTCAGGCGATACGTATGTCTACGACCACGACTCGTCCGACGACACGGTCGACTTCGGCGTGACGACTGCCGCGAGTGTGTTGGGTGAGAATATTACGAAACTCAAGTTTACCGGATACGAAGCGGACGGGACGACGTCGACAACCGTTGTTGGCGACGTGCAGTCGATCAAGGTCGAGGCCGAAGTCCAATTGCCGCGGGCGACTGGCGGAACCAAGACCGTGACCTCCTGGGCCTGGATACGTACCTGGTAACGAAAGCACGACGGAAGGACATCGCTGGAGCCTGTCACCGTATAAACAGAAAACCGCATATACCGAACCATGACCAGTCAACGAACAACAGCCGTTGCGAAGAATGCTCGCCGCCGTAGCCGGGCGGGGTCCGCGCTGTTGATTTGCCTGTTCGTCGTTTCGGCGACGGCGATGATGGTTATTTCCATGGTCGACGCGGAAACCTACCAATACAGTGCGTTGCGAAACACCATGGCCTACGAACGGGCTAACTACCTGGCGGCGGCAGCGGTGAACCATGCACTCGCCGAACTGGAGCAAGATGTCACGTGGCGTACCGGCATTACCTCAACGGAGTTTCCTTCGGGAAGCGGAGATACCTACGCAGCCACTGCGGCGGATGGCTCGGGGAAACAGGTTGTCGTAACCGGCACAGGAACAGCCGACGGAGTCACTCGCACACTACAGGTCACGATTCAGCCAGAGTAACCGCACAAGCAAGATTTCCCGCTTGCCAAGAATAAGGCACGCGGATAACGGAGCGAAGAGATGCCGAAAAAAGTAAGAAAGAAGTCCGACCGCATTGCCGCGATCGAGATCAGCCATTCCGAGCTGGGCCTCGTGGTGATTCAGGACGGAAGCGAAGGTGAACCAAAGACCGTTCACACGCGATCGCTCATTTGGCGGCGAGACGCTCCGTCGCTCCATACGGAGGCCGGCGTCAAAGAACTGACGCTCGCGCTCAAGACGCTCGCGATCGAGGAACGGCTCGGTGGTCTTTCTGTCAAGGTTGCGCTCAACGGAGACTTCTGCGTTACTCGTGTCGTCTCTGGTTCGGCCGAAAAAGTGCGCAATGAGCTTCGGTCGTTGGAAGAACGAACGAATCTCTATCTGTCGCTGGGCGTCGGGGACAAGAGTCTAGCGGCCCATGATCAGCAGGTCGATGCTCGAAATCATCATGCTTGGCTGGCGGTCACCAACAAGAAAACCTTGGAGTCGCTCATCGCGGCTACAGAAGCGGCAGGATTAACCGTCGACCTTATGGAGCCATCGCTCGTATCAATGTGCCGTGCGGTTGGCAACATGGAAGGGGATGCCGAATCGCCGGCTCTGATCGTTGCGGTTAACGAACGCGGCGTGGAACTAGGAATCTCGCGATGCGGGCGTTTGCTGCTCGACTATCGTCCCGGTGGACGACAGGCGAGAGCCGAGATTGCCTCGACCGTTCGGCATCATCTGGAGCGACTTCAGCGCTATTGCGACCATCATTTTGGGTACGAAGGTGGCAATATCTCGCGACTCTATCTCTGTGGTGATCGCGATGCGGTGGCCGGCGTTCACCAAGAACTCGTGGCGTTTGATCGCCTTAAAGTCGAGGTCCTCGATACACAAAACATCTGTCCCGAATGGACGGTTGAAGGGGATGCCGAGGAAACCGAACTGATGGCGGCCATTGGGGCGGCGCTGGCTGCCGGGCGCCCCGTCAGCGAACGAAACGGACCCAACTTGCTCGACCGCACGAGGGCTGGGCAGGGACAACCCCTGATACGGGGCTTGCTTACCGCGGCCTGGCCCGTTGCGGCGGCCATCCTCATCGCCATTGGCGTCCTGGGAGCAGGGATCTACGAGCAGGGACAATGCGACGCATTGCAGGCCAGACTCGATTCCATGGAGCCGGACCTTAGACGCTATCGCATGTTGCAGGGGAAATTTACCGCCATGGGTAAGAAGCTCAAGCACATGCGTAACTTGAAGACGGGTTTGCAGCAGCGTCCGTCCGACGGACTGATGACCACGGTCGCCCAGTGTTTGCCGGACGATGTCTGGCTGGAGCGGCTCACGGTATCCGGTAAGGGAACGGTTACCATCATTGGCTCAAGCTACACCGAGGATGGTGTCTTTGAATTCGTAAGGCATCTCCGCGAGGCACCCCCTTTCGTCCAGGTTGCCTTGGAGGGGACCGAACCGGCCAACGTACGGGCCGGACCAGCTACCCAGTTTGACATCACGTGTCGTTTGGCAGACTTTGCCGATCAGGATGGAGGCGCTGAGAATAATGGTTGAGCAACTCTTACAGCAATTTCTGGTTCATCCATCACGCCGTTGGATCGTTATAACCCTAACTTTCGCTATAGGGCTCGTGGCTGTATGGCCGGCCGCCGATGATTACCTTGCCCTAACAGGTGATCGCGCTCGGTTGAAATCCGAAATCGCACAAGCCGAGGAGACGGTTTCACGGCTTAAAGCCTTTCAGGAAAAGGTTTCCGCGAGGGTTTCGGAGCTGAAACAACGGGAGGCGGAAGCGGTAACCGAGAGCATTGCCTTAGAGCTGCGAGGGCAGATTGTGAGCCTCGCACGCAAGCACAGTTGCCAAGTCCGGCGGATCAATCTGAGTGACAAGAAGACGCGGCGTTGGAGAGAAAAAGACAATCCACTTGATAAGACCGCCCGTGCGGGAAGTGGCAAGGAAACGAAGTTTGAGTTGCAGACACAGCAGTTCAAGTTAACGGTGATCGGGGCACTTCCCGCGATTGCCGACTTCCTTGCCGAACTGCAAGGGGACGAGAAACTCGTTCACACGAGCGTATTCTCGTTGCGACCTTCGTCACAGAACCGAAAAACGGCCGAACTCGAGCTCGAACTGACGATGTTCGATCTCAATAAGAAGCTCAAGAAGAAAAAGTCAGCATAAGCGACTGCAATAAAAGAGACGGGCACAATAGAGACGGCCACGATAAAGACGGCAACATGAGCGACAGCAAGGCGGATGCGGGCAAAGAGCTCGCATCGGCGATGCACGGCGCTTGCGATGGACGGGGATGCTGCTGCTAGCACGCATTGCCCGGAATATACGACAGGACGTTAGGGAGTGTCATGGATCGACACGACGGATTTCTAGTAAGACCGTCTTCGAGCAGCGCGAATGCGCTGTTGTGGCGATCATCCGTCCTGACTCTGGCGATTCTCATGGCCGTTTTCTCCGGCCCGCTGCCGTCACTCGTTCAAGCACAACAGCCACCAGGCCCTGGCCGCGCTCCGGCTCAAGGGCCTGGGCAATCGCGTCAGCCAGCGGAACCGCAACTTCAGACGCAGCCCCATATCCGGGCTTCTGCGAATGCCATAGCTCAATCCGTGCAGGCCAAGCTCGATACGCGAGGCGATCTGACGCTCAAGGAAACCAGCATCACGGACGCGATCTACTTGATCAGCCAAACGTGGGGCGTCAATATCGTCGTGCAGAGCAACATCAGCGGCCAGGTCAACGGTGTCTTCAAGCAGGCACCGCTACGTGAGATTCTTGATTCCCTGCTGCTAATCAACGGTTACAGTTACCGGCCGGTGGGCGAAAGCCTCGTCATCATGACGCTCGAGGATGTGGGCGAAGTGCCGCCACTATTCACGTCGGCGATCGTTCCCCTGCGTTATGGGGCTCCGGAGGAGATTCTTCCGGTGGTGCAGATTCTCAAGTCGCCACGGGGCCGCGTACAAGCGATTCCCTCGTCACGCAGCCTCATGGTCGTTGACTTCCCACACCATGTGGAGCTGATTAAGAAGAGCGCTCTTGAACTTGATCGAGCTGCTAGCCGACGTGGTACCGCTCGCACAGCATCGTCGACAGCCACCGGCGGACCGCTCGACGTCGCCTACTACGCTCCCCAGTACGTGCGAGCACTTGACCTAGAAAAGATGGTCGCCAATTTGATGAGCGCCGAAGGAAAGGCGTCGGTGATCGAAAAAGAGAATCGCATCGTGGTCGCCGACCACCCGGAAAACCTACGGATCATTGGCGAATCGATCAAGCAAATCGACATTCCGCGATCGCAGGTTCGTATTGCCGCTCTGATCTACGATATTTCGCTGGAAGATATCGAAGAGATCGGAATCAATTGGAACTCGGCCCTCAAGGGTAACAATCTAGACGCCAACAACGATCCGCAGGACGTATTCGCGATCGACTCCATCACCCAGGTGCCACCGGCACTCGGTGCTGCGAACGGGATCATGACCTTCATGAGCCTAAGTCGGAATTTCGACGTCACCGCGGTGGTCAACGCACTGCAAGAATCGGACGATTCACGACTGCTTGCCGATCCAAACGTGATGGTGCTGGACAACGACATGGCCAGTATTCAGATCGTCACGGAAATTCCGTATCAGGAGTTGACGCAAACCTCCGGGGGCGGCAACATCGGCACCACCTCGTTCCGCGAGGCCGGCATCAAGCTGCAAGTCTCGCCACATATCGCAGCCGATGGCACGATTGAAATGCTGGTCACGCCCAGCTTTAGTCGGCTCACGGGCTTTACACCGAACGACAACCAGCCGATCATCGACCGCCGCGAAGCGACCACCACGATTCGTGTGGCCGACCAGCAGACAATCGTGATTGGTGGACTTCGCCAGCGTTCCGATGTTGGCGATTTCACGGGAATTCCGCTACTCAAGGATATTCCGGTGGCGGGCAAACTATTCCGAAATCGAAAGACAACCGTTCGTGAGAGCGAACTGGTTGTCTTTATCACGCCGATGATCGTACCTTGCGACGACCACCCCCAAGGACGTTACGGGGCGGCTCTGGAAACGACCAACTGCTGGTTGCACCGCGTGCCCTGGGCCGAAGGATGTCCGCCAGTCGGACACCCTGGCTACGGGGAGTGCTATGACGAGCACGCACACGGCCATGGTTACGGCCACGGTCACGAACATTTCGGGCCTGGGCATCATGGACCAGAGTATCACGGCCACGAGGAATACCAGTACGAACAGGTCGTGCCGGAGTTGAACTACGACGAAGCTCCGAAGACAGAACGTCTGCCCGAGGTTGTCAAACCGCCGCTGCCGCCGCAAGCGTCGACAAAGCCGAACACGCACATTACCAACCGGCGTCAGCCGCCAGTTGCCGTGGTGGATTCGCCAGGCGCAGCGGCCAAGATTGCCAAGGCATTGCCGCAGGCGAGCTCGCGACGAGCGGCGCCTGCTTCCATTGCCAAACCGAATGTCGCACCCTCGGTGAAGACGCCGTCTATCCCGAAGACGCCGTCCACGGAGCGATTGCCGCAGCCGAAGCCGCAGCGAATCCAGTTGGCAGATGAGCGAAGTGCAACGCCCGTGGTGAAAGAGAACAAGGCTCCGGCCAAAGCAGAGCGACTTCCGCCCGTCATCAAACTAACGAAGTATCAAACAGCGGTCACGACACAGCCGCCTCGCCGAGATGCGACGCCCGACCGTGTCATGATGGTCAATCCAGCCCGAGATCGTGGTTTGGAGAAAGTCCATATTCCCACCAACACGCTTCGCAGTGGTGTTTCGCCACCCTTGCGAGCGAAGTATGAGGACCGATATCGGGCCGATTCGCATCGCGAAGGCAAGACGCTGATTCGAACAGAGGCTGGAGAAACAGCACCTCGCGTGGCTCGTAATCCCAGTGTCTCACCGGAAGAGCATCGCCGGGCGACCGGTGAGAAGTCCTCCGTCCTCGACATTTTTAAGCCGTAGTTGGTCGCTACAACCGTGCCGATCGTGATAACCGGCACTCGGCTGTTCTCTCGCTACGAATGCGGACTCCTTCCGCATTACGGACGCTCTGTCGCTCTACGCTGAGCTACACTTTCTCAGAGCGGTCTAGGCATCTGGCCTCGCTGCCCGACGTTCGATCTTCACCCACGCAATTGCCTACCTGTAAGAGCGGATTTCCATGTCGTCGCACCTTCGTCAAACCTTGTCTGTCAGCCTCCTTGTGGTGGCCTGCCTTGCCGGCTGCTCGGAAGAGGTAGCGGAACCGACCGCAGTTGAAACGGAAACGCCGAAGGCGAAGCCAGCCGAGGTGTCGAAGGTATCGCGAACCCCCAAGCGAGAACAGAAGAAAGCCGAGCCCGAGAGCAAGATCGTGGACAAGGCCGCGCTCGCCGCCAAAATCGCTGCAGAAAAGTTTGACCCTCCGTTTCCCAATCGAGTCGAACTATTCGATCCCCCAGGCAAGCCCAAGCCAGCTGCCAGGCGAGCTGGCACCGGTGATGAGCAAGTGGAACTGAAGGGCTTTGTCGTCGTCAACGGGCAGCAACGAGCCATGTTCGCATTCGATGGCCGACCTGCGGTACTAGGAGCAGGTGAGTCGCATGGCGATGTCAAAGTCGTTCTCATTGATGGGCCGACGGTCACCTTGCAACGTGGTCGAATTCGCTGGACGGAGTCTCTCGCGCAGGACGACGAACGTTAATCGAACCTGCCCGCCGATTCGCTCTCGCGGATTAAGTCTCTTGTTTCGTTCAATGAAACACTCGTAGATGTATGGCTTCGCTTGTCGCTGTGCACGCCGAGTCGGTATGATTGCCGGAACCGAGTTTTCGGCATCAGCCAGCGTTCCAACGGGGAACGTAACTGACGCCTGCCAACGGTCTTGCCCATGTTTGCCGGCTCGCTCGCGGCCCATCGTGGCGTGCAGGGAAATCGTGGTGTGCAGGGAACAGGATGTTGAGTTGAGGGGGACACGATGTTCATCTATCGATTACTGGCCGATCTGGTCGTCGTGTTTCACTTTGCCTACGTCGGCTTCGTGGTGGTGGGGCTGATTTTGATTCTCGTTGGCGGGGCATGTGGCTGGTCCTGGGTCCGAAAATTCTGGTTTCGGATGATTCATCTCGCATCCATCGGAGTTGTTGTGGTCCAAGCTTGGTTCGGTGTGGTCTGCCCACTGACCACGCTCGAGAATTGGCTGCGGGCACATGGTAGCCAGGAACCGTATCCAGGTTCGTTTATTGGTTACTGGGCCCACGAGTGGTTGTTCTTCTCAGCAGAGCCGTGGGTCTTTACGCTCGCCTATTCGCTGTTTGGTCTGTTGGTGCTAGCGTCGTTGGTCACGGTTCGTCCTAGGCGACGGAAGCCCGCGGCAGAAGACGCGGCGCTGTCCTGATGGGCAACTGGCGTAGCGAAGAAGGCTCGTTGCACCTTCGCCTTCGCATTGACACTTTTCTCAGGGACCATTTATCATCGCGACGCGTTTGCTTCTCTGAATGATTCCCGCAAGGATGCCGTCTTGTTGTCTTCGCTCCCGTCCCCGCTACCTAAACTCACGCCCACGGATCCTTCCGTGGATCGGCGTGTTGAGGGAAATCGCGATGATGTTTTGGGACCGCGACGCCGTGTCCATCTAATTGGCATTGGCGGTCAGGGCATGCGTTCACTGGCCCGTCTGCTCAAGGCCGCTCGCTGGCAGGTCTCCGGTTCTGATCAAACCGACGCGGACGTCGCTAACTGGAAGGCTGCCGGAATCACAGTTCATTCTGGCCACGCCGCAGAGAACATTCCCACGGACGTCGACGAAGTTGTCTACTCGGGCGCCGTTCCAGACGACAACGCGGAGCTCTTCGCCGCCAGGCAGCAGGGCATCCCAACATACAGCTACGCGGAGATGGTGGGCCGCGTCACCGCGTCGCGTGACTTAATTGCAGTCGCCGGCACGCATGGTAAGTCGACTACCACGGCCATGGTCGCTGAAATTCTCATTCGCGCTCAGTTTGACCCGACCGTCATCTGTGGTGCCGAACCTGTGGTGCCCGAAGATGTTACCGATGGTGAGAAGACGGGCGACGCCAAGAGCGATCACGATCCGGCCTTTCGGCAGAGCGGTCGATTTGGTCGCAGCACGGTCGCCGTGGCAGAAGCATGCGAGTACCGCCGCCACTTCCTAGAGCTGCGGCCGCGGTGGGCGGCGATTACCGGAATGGAGCCGGACCATTTTGACTGTTACCGCAGTGTTGATGAACTGGCTACCGCGTTTGCGCAATTCGCCGCGTTTGTGCACCACGATGGAGTCCTGCTCGTGCCGGCACATTGCCTGGCGACGACGGCGATGCTTGACCGACAAAATACGGCAGCAAGAATCGAAACATTTTCCGATGCCGACCAGATTGATGGAAACGGCAATTCGAGCGCTGCCGACTGGCAGGCCCGTGATCTCACAGAGCAGGGCGGTTGTTATCAATTCCTACTCGAGCATCGCGGTCGCCAGGTGGCGAAGGTCCGGCTCCAGGTGTTTGGCCGGCACAACGTGAGAAATGCGCTGGTGGCCGCCGCCATGGCCCATCATGCGGGGGCCAGCTTCGAGGGCATTCAGGCGGGACTGGCGGCCTTTGGCGGAATTCGACGACGTCTGGAGCCAGTGGACGAGGTCCGCGGGATTTCGATCTGGACTGACTACGCCCACCATCCGACCGAAATTTCGGCCTCTTTGGCCGCACTTCGGCAAAAATTCCCGAATCGCCGCATTTGTGTCATTTTTCAGCCGCACCAAGAAAGCAGAACCCGCCATCTCCTTGACCCGCTGGCGCGAAGCCTCAAAGATGCCGATATCGTGGCGGTAACCGAGATTTTTCGAGCACGAGAGTCAAGCGACCATCCGCCTCTCGTAACGGCGGCCGATTTGGCCACGGCAGTGCGGCAATTGGGGACCTCCACTCTATCCGACCACGATTTAGATCGTATAAAACAGCGTCTCGCGGAGACCTGTCGTCCGGGCGATGTGCTCGTTACGATGGGGGCCGGAGACCTAGCAGCGGAATGCCATGAGTATACAGACTGGATTTGAAGACATCGTTCGGACGAACGTCCCCCTTAGCGAGTACACCTGGATGCATCTCGGTGGTCCCGCGGAATACTTGGCTGCGCCAACATCCGTGGAGCAGTTGGGCGAGCTGGTCAAGCGTTGTCGTGAAGAAGAAGTTTCGGTGCGGCTGCTTGGCGGCGGTTCCAATATTCTCGTTCGCGATGAAGGTGTCAAAGGCCTCGTCGTGATGCTCACCGAGGCGGCGTTTGAAGACATTCGCGTGGAGAAAGACCGCGTGGTCGCGGGTGGCGGGGCTAAGCTTGGTCACGTGATCTCCAGCGCCGTACGCGAAGGTCGCGCTGGCCTGGAAACGCTGGTAGGAATCCCTGGCACCATTGGTGGCGCGTTGCACAGCAATGCCGGAGGCCGTGGTGGCGACATCGGCCAGTGGACTGCATCGGCCAAGGTCATGACGCTCAACGGCGAGATCCACGAGCGGACCCGCGAGGAAATGTCATTCGGCTACCGAGAAAGTAGCCTGGACGAACTGGTCATTCTTGAGGCCGCCTTCGAACTCGAAGAAGAAGATCCCGAAGTGTTGACCAAGCGGATGCAAAAGCAGTGGATTGTGAAGAAGGCTGCCCAGCCATTGGCCCACCAGAGTGCCGGCTGCGTCTTCAAGAATCCGCGCGGGATGAGTGCCGGCATGCTGATCGACCAATCGGGTCTCAAGGGGACCAGCGTTGGTGGCTGCATGGTGAGCGAGCGCCACGCGAATTTTATTGTCGCGGAAGAAGGTGCTAGCAGTGCCGACGCCCTGGCTCTAATTGAACAGGTGCGTAATCAAGTCGCCCAGCGGCTTGGGGTTGAGCTAGAGACAGAGATCGAAATTTGGTAATCAGTCTCTAGTGCGTGGCGAATTTGCGCCGGCGGAGCTTTGACTCACGGCCGTTTTTCACCACGTCACAATCCCGCTCTTACTACACGACCCGGTTGTCAAGGAGGATGACCATGTCTCGCGCTACAGCGTCTACGACCCACGAGTTTTCAATCGTCCAGGTGCCCGCGAACGAATCGCGAGCCTCGGACGACCCTGTGTTCTACGATGTTGCCGTCCTGGCCGGAGGTGATTCTGCGGAAAGCGAAATCAGTTTGGCCAGTGGTCAGCAGGTTGCCGCCGCGCTCAAGAGAGCGGGGCACCACGCCACGCTCATTGATCCGGCTCACGTCGATCTGTTCAGCATCAACTGGCGAGAGATCGACGTCTGCTTCATCGCCTTGCACGGCGGAGCCGGCGAAAACGGCAGCATTCAATTGCAGCTGGAAGAGATCGGCATTCCCTATACCGGTAGTTCGCCAATTGCCTCGCGAATTGCCATGAGCAAGGCCGCCGCGAAGGAACGGTTTGTGCAGTACAATCTGCCGACCCCCGCCTGGAAGACAATTCATGCTGGTGCGGAATCGAGCAAGATCGTGAGCGACGTTAGCGCCATCGGATTCCCGGTGGTGATCAAGCCCGATAGCCAGGGTTCGAGTCTCGGCGTAAGTGTCGTACGTGGGCCCGATGACATCGCCGAGGCGGTGGAGAAGAGTCGCCAGTACGACTCCTTTCTCGTGGCCGAGCGATACATCGAAGGTCGCGAACTCACGGTTGCCGTGCTCGATGGTCAGCCGCTGCCGACTCTGGAAATCAAACATGGACAGCCACTCTTCGACTTCGAGACAAAAATCTCTCTTGAGGCCGATTCGGTCGTCCCGCTCGACGAAAGCGAGGCCTTCGCCGTGCGTGCTGCCAAGGCGGCCGCTGAAGCTGCTGAGTCACTCGGTACGCGGGGACTAGTCCGAGTCGATCTGATGGTCGACGCGGCCGGCGATCCCTGGGTTCTCGAAGTAAATACCGTTCCGGGCCTGACTTCTAAGAGTTTGGTTCCCCAGGCGGCAGAGCTTTCAGGCTTTGGATTCTCCGGCATGTGTGACCACATGGTTCGCAGTGCTGTAGCCGCGGAGATGTTGGTATGAGCCGAAAACGTAGCGGTAATTGGAAACTTCTATTGAAGCGGGTTATTTCGCCAGCCGGACAAGGTGGTGCGGTCTTTACGCTCGTCGTGATGCTCGCGGTTCTCGCCGGCGGCGGGGTATGGGTCTGGAAGAAGCTCGGCCCGCAGATCTACGGAAGCGATCAGTACCGGTTGCAGTCGGATCAGATTTCCGTCAATGAACCGCCACGTTGGCTAACGGCCGATGATATTCGTGAAGAGGTTGTGCGTCGGGCCAGCTTGGACCGACCGTTATCGATCCTCGATCAGGATATCGCTCAGCGAATCGGACTGGCGTTCGCCGCACATCCTTGGGTGGCGGAGGTCACGCGTGTTGAAAAGTTTCATCCGGCCCGAGTTGAAGTCGAATTGCGCTATCGTGAACCCGTGGCGACGATCGCCGTTGGCGCCAAGTTGATGCCACTCGATGCGGATGGTGTACGGCTTCCGGAAGACAACTTCTCTCAGGTGCAGCTGACCAAGATGCCGCGAATTCGCGGGGTCGTTCCGCGGGCCACGCCACGACCAGGTGGCAGCTGGAACGATCGTCGCATCCTTGGTGCGGCACAAATTGCTCGCGCGTTTGGCGATTCTTGGCACGGCATGGGACTGCGCGACATCTTGCCTTCGCCGCGACCCGTACGAGGCATGAAAGATGTCTATTCGTACGAGCTGGCCACCGCGCGCGGACGCCGAATTCCGTGGGGGCCACAGTCGTTGGTCGACACGCCCGACGAGCCGTCCGCCAATGAGAAATGTGAGAAGTTGCAAAGGTACGTCGAACAGCACGGCTCGCTCGACGTGGTCGGAGCTTTGCCGGTGGGCATCTCTTCGCACCGCACTGCACAGGCGCCAGAACAGCCGGAAAAAAATGACGCTGACGAATCGACCGTGCAGTAAGTAACGCGACGGAACATTCCTTGGTCCGAAACACGACGGTACCCGTAGCCCGAAGCGTGAGCTAGGGACGCAACCAAAATGGTCTCACCAACAATTGGATGCTCGCGTTGGCGTCACGCACATGCCGCACGACTATAGCCGAACTTGCAACGTCTGAGCTCACTTACGTTCCGTCAGCGACTGTAAACACCTGCACATTCGCTAGCCAAAGAAATGGCCTAGCAAGGAACGAGCTATCGGGGAGCCCCGATGCGAGTCGGCTTTGCGGCCCGTTCTTCTGTGCCCGCTTGCTCATTTTGGAGCTTGAGCTCCTCACGAACGATCTCGATGCCGTCCGGAGCTTCGACGCCGATGCGAACTCCCCCCTGGCCGACGCGAACAACCGTGACCGCGATCTTGTCGCCGATGAGAATCCGTTGACCAACTTTTCGCGATAGAACCAACATCGTGTCGGTAGACTTCCTTGCATCAAAGCGAATTGTCTCGCCAGGTGGCGAACCACTTGTCGCCGCCTGACTACCCCAAAAACCGCCCTCGCCAACGGCATACCCCGTCGCAGCTAGACCGGTCATTACGGGCATAATAAGCACGCCCGCTGTCAATGGCAAGCTACCGGAGGCAAATGTTCAGGTTTTATTACCTGCTTTTTTCTGCGCAAGAACTGGCAGGATGGGGGCAATGCGTGGGATGCGATGCCGTGCTTCGTTTGCGGCCAATAGATAAGCAGCTGCTTATCTTGCAGCGTAAATGCCGTTAGCCGCCGCCACGCTTGCGCCCGCGTCGAACGAGATTCCCGCGTCGCCAAGTAGTTGTTCCAGCGCAGAGAGTAGCAGCAGGACGTTATTCTGCCGCGAAGCGTGGCCCATCAGACCAATCCGCCAGACCTTACCGGCAAAGGCACCGAGGCCGCCGCCAATCTCGATACCGAAACGATCAAGCAGCGCTCGCCGAGTGGCGGCATCGTCGACCCCTTCTGGGATGCGAACTGCGTTGAGCATCGGCAGGCTGTGACTCAATTCCACCGCGTATTCCATGCCCAGCGCCGCGAGTCCTGCTTTTAGCGCCTCGTGATTTTTCTGATGTCGGGCGAAACAGGCGTCGAGCCCTTCATCAAGAATTAACCGTAGGGCCTCGTATAGTCCGTAGGTCATGTTGATCGGAGCGGTGTGGTGATAGACCCGATCGGTGCCCCAGTAGTTGGCCAGCATGGTGGTGTCGAGATACCAGCTTTGCACTTTGGTCTTGCGGGCCAAGATCGATTCGACCGCGCGATTGCTGAGCGAAACGGGCGACAGGCCGGGCGGGCAGCTGAGGCACTTTTGTGTTCCGGAATAAATCGCGTCGATGTTCCAGGCGTCGACCTCGACCAGCATACCGCCTAGTGACGTAACCGCGTCGACCAGTAGCATGCCGCCGGCATCGTGGACTAAGTTGGAGATCTCTGGGAGAGGCTGCGACGCGCCGGTAGACGTCTCCGCCATTACAATGCCGACGACTTTCGGCTTGGCTTCGGCCAAGGCGCCCTTCAGGTCTTCTGGCGAAAAGATTTCGCCCCACGGCTTTTCGACACGCGTCACCACGGCCCCGGCACGCTCGGCCACATCGGCCATTCGCATGCCGAACACGCCGTTGATGCAGACGACCATCGAGTCGCCCGGCTCGATTAAGTTGACCACGCATGTTTCCATGCCGGCCGAGCCGGTGGCGCTGATCGCCATCGTCATTTCATTCTTGGTACGAAATAGCTGCCGCAACAGATCCTGCATCCGATCCATCAATTGCAGGTAATACGGATCGAGGTGGCCGACGGTCGGCTTAGCCATCGCCTCAAGCACGCGCGGGTGGATATCGCTGGGACCGGGGCCCATCAACGTTCGAAGCGGGGGATTTAATTCAGGCAATGCGTCACTCACGCTCAGGTTCCCTCAGGTGGTGTTTCTTGGACGAGCTTGCTGATGGTCTTGAATGCGGGCGTTCCGGAACGCTCGCAAAGTTCAAACATCGCGGCTTCGGTGGTGGTCAGGACAGCTCCCGCAGAATCCATTCGGCGGAGCGCGAATTCTTTGTCGATCGCGTGGCGGGATCCGATCGCGTCGGCGGCAACGTAAACCGCGAATCCGTCAGCCAATAGATCGTGGACCGTCTGTTGCACACAGACGTGAGCTTCGATGCCAACGACCAAGATCTTGGAAATACCCGCCGCGCGGAATTGTTCAAACAGTTTGCCGCATTCGCGACAGCTAAAGGCTGTCTTGTCTGGAATCAATTTGAAGCGTTCGCCTAGCTCCGGAACGGTGGGGCCTAGGCCCTTGGGGTATTGCTCCGTGGCGGCGATCTTCACATCGAGCGCGGCAGCCGCGTCGAGCAGGCGGCGAATATTCCACACCAGAGCGGCGTGTCCATCGATCAGTCCGACCAACTTGCCTTGCACATCGACAACCAACAGGCCGGTGTCGGAACCCGACATCAACAGGGGGCTACGTGGCAAGGGTTCGTCGGCGGAGTTGGGCGTAGAATCGTTCATGCTCCGTAGCATAGCCGATCGCTAGACTACGGGCCATTGGCCGTGCGAGTGTTGTGGCGGCTGGTCCTGACGCACTGTTTCAGCGAAAATACACAATTGCTGGAGTGGCACCGGGGCGTGCAACTGGTCTCCCCACGATCGAGACACCCGCGTCGGCCGCCTGCTGCTCCCCCTATGCATGCTTCGCCGAAGCCAAGATTAACGATTCAAAACCGAAAAGATACTTATGAAACTACGTGCTACGACCATTCTGACCGTGCGACACAAAGGCCGGGTTGCCATCGGCGGCGACGGCCAGGTCACGCTGGGCAGTTCCATCATGAAGGGCGATGCCGCCAAGATTCGACCGCTGCTCGGCGGGAAGATCATCACCGGGTTTGCCGGCGGAACGGCCGATGCCTTCGCGCTGCTCGAACGCTTTGAAACGAAGCTCAAGGACTTTCCCGGTAATGTGCCCCGCGCGGCCACGGAGCTGGCCAAGGAGTGGCGGACCGATCGGGTGTTGCGACGACTTGAGGCGATGGTGATCGTCGTTGACGCGGAGCACACGCTGCTCGTCACCGGCGTCGGCGATGTGATTCAACCGACCGACGGTGTGCTCGGGATCGGCTCCGGCGGAGACTACGCCGTGTCGGCCGCTCGGGCGCTTGTGCAGCACAGTGAGCTCTCCGCGACGGAGATCGTGGAGGCCTCTCTCAAAGTTGCCTCGAGCATCGATATTTACACGAACGACAACGTGATTGTGCAAGAAATGGAGAGTTCGAAGTGACGGAAACTGTGGATGCCATGACACCTCGGCAGATTGTTGCCGAACTCGAACGACACATTGTCGGCCAGGATGACGCCAAGCGGGCCGTGGCCATCGCCGTCCGGAATCGCTGGCGCAGGCAACAGCTGAAAGACGAGATGCGCGCGGAAGTTGCACCGAAGAATATTCTTATGATCGGTCCCACCGGTGTCGGTAAGACCGAGATCGCCCGTCGTCTAGCAAAACTGACGCGCGCTCCCTTCATCAAGGTAGAGGCGACCAAGTACACCGAAGTTGGTTACTACGGGCGTGACGTGGAGAGCATGATTCGCGAGCTGGTCGAGAACGCGATCAGTCTCGTGCAAGAAGACGAACGCAAGAACGTTGAAGACGAAGCCCGTCGCCGCGTGGAAGAACGGTTGCTCGATCTGCTGGCCCCCGCTCCGGCGGCCATTGACGTGGGTGTCGACAGCCCTGATTCGCCCGAACGCTACGAGCGCACTCGCGAAAAGATGCGGGCCATGCTTGTTTCGGGAGAACTGGAACAACGCCGCGTCGAAATCGTGAGCGAGCAGAAGTCGATGCCGATGATGATTGGCGGCATGGCCGGCGAGCAGATGGACATGGATCTGCAAGGCATGTTCGAAAAGATCATGCCGCGGAATACTGTCCGCCGGGATATGACCGTGGCCGAGGCTCGCAAAGTTCTGTTTGAAGAAGAGTGTGAGAACCTCATCAACCAGGAAAAGGTCAACGCCCTGGCGATCGAGGCCGCGGAGAACGTCGGCATTGTCTTCATTGACGAGGTCGACAAGGTCGTGGCCGGTGAATCGAATAAGGGTGCAGATGTTTCCCGACAAGGTGTCCAGCGCGACCTGTTGCCGATCGTCGAAGGAACGACCATTCAGACAAAGTACGGCTACGTTCGCACCGATCACATTTTGTTCGTAGCGGCCGGGGCCTTTCATCGTGCCAGCCCGAACGATCTGATGCCCGAGCTTCAGGGTCGCTTCCCGATTCGCGTCGAGCTGAACGATCTCAAGAAGGAAGACTTCGTTCGCATTTTGACCGAGCCGAAGGGAGCCCTGACTAAACAATACGCCGCCTTGATGGAGACCGAAGGTATCGAGATCGAATTCAAGCAGGACGCGATCGAGGCCTTGGCCGACTGTGCGTTCGATGTGAATCAGACGAACCAGAATATCGGTGCCCGACGGCTCTATACGATCATGGAGCGGATGCTGGAAGAACTTTCGTTCGAGGCTCCCGATATGTCGATGGGCAAGGTCGAGATCAACGCCGCTTATGTGCGCGAACGTCTGGAAGAGGTGAGCAAGGACGAAGATCTCAGCCGCTTCATCCTCTAAGAACACGACGGTCCGCCCGTAAGCATCAACGAGCAACTGCATTCCAACGGAAAGAAAAAGAAGTCGATGGCCGATCAACGTGTCGCTTTGGTGACGGGAGGTTCGCGGGGAATTGGCCGCGCGATTGCGCTCAAGCTGGCCGAGCAAGGTTTTCAGGTGGCGGTCAATTTTGTCAGCCGCGCGGATGCCGCTGAGGAAGTGGTTTCCGCGATTGTCGCCGCCGGTTCCCAGGCGATTGCCGTAAAAGGGAATGTGGCCTCGGAAGTTGATCGAGCCGCCATGCTCGAGCAGACGCTTGCCGAATTCGGGCGCATCGATCTGCTGGTGAATAATGCCGGCATCGGATCGCCCAATCGAGAAGACCTGCTCAAAGTCAGCCAAGACGATTGGGATGTGGTCTTCGATACCAATCTCAAGGGGCCGTTTTTCCTTTCGCAACGCGTGGCCAACGCGATGATTGAGTTGGTTGCCGCGGGCACCATCGCGCAGGGCAAGATCATCAACATCTCGTCGATCTCCTCGTTCGCTGCCTCGACCAACCGGGCCGAGTACTGCATGGCCAAGGCGGCCATGGGCATGATGACCAACGTCATGGCGTTACGACTGGCGGAGGAAAAGATCCAGGTCTTCGAAGTCAGTCCCGGAATGACGCAGACCGACATGACCGCTCGCGTCTCCGACAAGTACACGGAGTTGATCGAAGAAGGAGGCCTGGTTCCCATTCGTCGCTGGGGGCAGCCCGAGGATATCGCCTTGGCAGTCGAGGCGATTGTGTCCGACCGCTTCCCCTTCAGCACGGGCCAGCGATTCGATGTCGACGGTGGTTTTCACATTCGCTCGTTCTAGTCAGGTGCCCAGTCGTTTTGGTTTGACGGCCGCCCGTTCTTTTTCAACGAAGCGGCCCTTCCGCAGTCATCGCATCCCCACAGTCTTGTCGCTTCGTTAGTCGCCATGAAATTCGCCCTGCTTGGAATCGATGACGATACGAAGGTGCTTGCTCGTGCGATTCTCTCCAGCGACTCGCATTCCTTGGTCGCCTTCTGTACGGACGACGATGTTGCCACGAGTCGGCGCGTGCTTGATGAACTTGCGGAGACGGAGCCTGACTTTGCGGCAGCGCTAACTGGCCTGGCTCCTTTCGAGTCCTCGGCATCGGTGGCGGAAGCCGATGCGGTTATTGTCTCTCGCTCATCGCAGACGACCGCCCGACTGGAACAGGCCCGCTCGCTGGCACGCCAGGGCGTCTCGCTCGTTATCTCCCACCCGTTGAGCCTGTCGCCGCTCGATTACTACGAGTTGGAAATGGTGAGCCGTGAGGGGGGCGGAGTGCTCGTTCCCTTGTTGCCCGAGCAAGAAACTCAGCCGATCCGCCGATTCTTTGCGATGGCCAACTCGACTGTTCAGCAAGAGCCTGCTGCAAGTGAATCAGAATCGACGTCGCCGATCGAACAGGTGGTCGTGCATCGCCATTTGCCGGACCGCAGTCGTGAGGTGGTGCTCGAGTACTTCGCCCGTGATGCTCGCCTGCTCAGCGAGATGTGTGGCGAGATCAAGAGCGTGGCCGCCATGGGCCCGGAGGTGACCGCTGCTAAGTACACCAATCTCAATGTGCAGATGACCGGCACTGCCGGGCGACTTGCGCATTGGTCGGTCGAACCGACCAGCGACTCGCCCCATGCGACGATTTCCGTAGTCACGTCGAAGCAGACCATCAAGCTCGACATGACCGACTACGAAGATCGTGCTCAGTGGAGTTTGGCAGGCCTGGGCGACGAAGGAGTTGACGTCGCCGCTGACGAAACCGACCTGGCCGATGTGATCGCCGCTCGTCTGGCAACACCAGCAAACGCCGAGGCAGCACAAACTTCCTGGCAAGACGCCACACGTAGCATTGAACTGACGGAGACCGTGACCCGCAGTCTCAAGAAGGGACGCACCATCAAGCTACATGCCGAAGGACGTGGTGAAGAGGATGCCTTTAAAGGGACGATGGCCACGCTCGGCTGCGGGATTCTAATCGGCATCATGTTCTTGTTGTTCGGATTGGCGGCCGCCTTCTATATCGCCCGCGTTTCCGGCATCAAATGGGTCAACAACATCGCCTCCTGGCTTGGCTACTGGCCCTACGCCTTGCTCGCAGTATTGGTCGCGTTTCTGCTGATTCAATTTCTTTGGTTCGTGATTCCATCAAAAGGCGGTGGGCGAAGCGCGGATGGATCATCGTCAGGCGATCACACCGCATCTAACCAAGATCGCTGAGCAGCTCTTCGCTCGCGCGATAGCACTGCTCTCGCCGCTGGCTTCTCGCCGCCTGCTATCTAGGTGAAACGGGCAAGGTTTAACGATTATTGCTAAGCATCCTCTCGCGCTCTGGTCGATGGGTTAGCTGAAACGTAGTCGCAGACACTTAACCTTGCGCTGACGCCATGTCTCCAGGTTCCATGACGATCCGATCGCAGGCGATTCGCCTCCTACTGTACAGCTTTCTGTTTTCGTTGTTTACCACGCCAGCGGTGGCGGTCTTTCCGCCTTGGAAGTGTAAGGACTGCGACCAGCAGGAAGCGGCACCTGAGCCGGGATTGCCGCTAGTGAAACCGCGGGCGAGGCTGTTTCCGGTGCCGGTACGTCCGGCCTTCGAACCGAGCGGACCGTACGGACCGGCGGGCATGCCGGGTATGCAGGCACCGCTCCCTTGCCCCGAGGGAGCCGATTGTGGACCTGCCTTGATGACGCCGGGGATGGCAGGCATGCGTGTGTCTGCCGCATCGCAGACGTTCGCGGCACGAAACACCAAAGCAGCGATGCGCGGCACAAATCAGCCGGTCCACCGTATGGCGAAGGATCACGCACCGACGGGAAAGAAGCCGGCTTCGAAAGATTGGGTGGCCGTGAAGAATCCTCGCGAGTGGGGAAGCGGAGTGAAGCCGGCGTCTCTCGATCGTCGAGCGGCGAACGCCGACGTGTTGCAGAAGCCAACGCACGCAAAGACCGCCACCGGCACCCATCCGCAACAACGGCCAGCGCAGAAGCAGCAACGACCGCCGCAGCCGTTTAGGGCCTGGTTCTTTAAACCGGCACGACGGCAACCGCAGCCGGTGGCGCGGAATATTGCCCAGCCAGCACCGCTATCGCCGATTCAGGTTCAGGCAAAGCCGCTCAAGGCAGGACCATCGCGGATCGACAAGCAGCGCACGCAGCCAACGACATTCAAGGCGGCTCCGAAGAAAATGCCAGCTAAGAATATTCCGAAGACGTTTGTACCGACGTTTCGGCCAACTCCGGGCTCCGATGGCAAGGTGCCAACTGCGAAGGCAACACCGGCTACTTCGCGGGTGAAGCGTACGACACGACCCCGTCGACCTGCCGCCAAAAAAGTCTCTCAGCCTCGTCAAGCAAAGCCTGAGTCCCAGAGGCCGTCACTGCCGCCTCAGTGGTCGCCGAAGCGTGCTAGTGGTAACGAGTTGATCTGGGGCTAGCTCGCAGCCCTTCGTTCTCTCTTCATCTCTTGTGTCGGTCGCCATTCTCTGTTGCGTCTGGATCTCATGGCGCTTCTGAGTTTCTAGCTGGCCTCTTCTCTCAGCGCTCTCTCTGTACTGCGACCGCGTGAAGCGCCGTCGTGGTGCCTGCATCGCTGGCAGTTACCGATGACACCAAGCCTACCCTATCTTCCTATTCTCGAATTGAGAACTTAGGCGGGCTCTTTCGCGCCCGGGGGTAGTCGGTGGAGCTTCCGGCGCCGGGCGGCCGATGTGATCTTCGAGTGTTTCTCGACGACACTCGTTTTGCCGCTATGACTTTCGACTTGGAGACCGGCGTGAAGGCAGCTCAGTTCATCCCCGCAGCCAAAGGTCGTACTGCCGTGCTAGCGATTAAGCCGTCTTCGCCTCTTAGCCTTCAGTGGCGTGCGATGTTGCAATTTGGTGCCGTCGCGATCGCGTTCGCTTCTTTGGCCGCCGCGAGTATGGCGTCCGAACTTCGCCACACGCCCGTGGTCCGCGCGGTTCAAAAGAACCGTGACGCGATCGTCAATATTCGTGGCCAGAAAACCGTTAAGTCGACCGCCAGTGGATTACCCCAGGACGTGCGTCGTGTTAACGGGATGGGCACCGGCGTGATCATCGATCCCCGCGGCTACATTGTTACGAACTACCACGTGGTCGATGGTGTGGCCAACATTCAGGTCACGCTCTCGAGCCGTCAGAAGTACCGTGCACGCATCATCTCGCACGACCTAAGCACCGACCTGGCGTTGATCAAGATAACGCCGCGTGAAGCGAAGTTGCCGGTCATCAATTTCGGTACTTCATCTGACTTGATGCCAGGCGAGCCGGTTGTCGCCGTCGGCAATGCCTACGGTTACGAGCACACGGTGACAACTGGCATCATCAGTGCCCTCAATCGTGAAGTCGCTGTCAGCGACCAGCAAGATTATGACAATCTGATCCAAACGGATGCCAGCATCAACCCCGGCAACTCGGGCGGACCACTGTTGAACATCGACGGCGAGATGATTGGTCTGAACGCTGCGGTACGGGTTGGTGCCCAGGGCATTGGCTTCGCCATTCCGATCGACGATGTGTTGCAGGTCACCTCGCGTCTGATGAGCATCAAGCGGATGGATCGAAACTGGCACGGCGTTGTTGCTGCTCGAACCGACGGCAACGAGGGCGTTTTGGTCCGCCGTGTGGAGCCGGGCAGCCCGGCCGCTAAAAGTGGAATCGAGGCCGGTGACGTGATCACGCAGGTCGGCGACACGGAGCTGAACACGGTCGTCGATCTTGAACGTGCTTTTCTGGGGCGCGATGCTGGGGATGCCGTGAAGGTTGCCGTGGAACGCGAGAACCAGAACAAGGACGTTCGCTTTGTCCTAGAATCGTTCTCTGGCAGCACGCAAGTCGCAAGCAGCGATCCTTGGGAGGCACTTGGAATGCGGTTCCGAGTACTCTCGCCCAGCGACGTGCGAGCAGTAAGCGATCGCTACCGGGGCGGCCTTCGCGTTACGGAGGTTCGCAGCGGTAGTCCGGCCGCTCGTCAAGGTATCCGCAGCGGCGACATTCTCGTAGGAATGCATATTTGGGAAACGGTGAAGCTCGACAATGTTGAGTACGTTCTTAAGCACAAGGACTTTGCGGAGTTCGCTCCGGTGAAGTTTTACGTGCTTCGCGGAAACCAGACCCTCTATGGTCATCTCCGCGTTGCCTCGGCGAAACGCTAAGCGGACGTCTTCAAGCGTCAGTCTGGGCGATAGTGGCAATTCTTGCGGCCGTCCGTCCATGATCGACTGACAAAAATGTGCGTTCTGCACGACAGTCGATGACGCTCTAGGTTAGAATAGCGGAACGTGGCCTGTTACCGATGGTTCGCCGCATTGCTGGCCTGCCGTCGATTCGGAAGCGATTCTGCCGGGCCATCCACGTCTTATGTTTAGGCTCAAAAAGGGCTGTCAGCGGCTGTCTTAGGTTGCCTGCGCAGCCGTCGCCGTGGGAGAGCGGTGCTGCTGTTCAGCCGCGCTCGCTCTCATGGGAGTGTGTTCTGGATGTCCGTCGTCGCAGTCATCAAGAAGCCTGACGATGTGGGGCTTGTGGTACGCTGGTCGGCAGACGTGGCGGCGGCGCGGAAGTCGAAGTTGACGGTCCTCTGCTGGGCGAGTGCGCCCTCGGTCAAGTATCCGTTACTCTCCAGCGAAGAGGAGATCGCGGAAGTAGAACAGCTCGCTGCCAAGGTGCGTGAGTTTTGTCGGCTCGACGAGGCGGCCGAAGGTCACAAGGTCTTTGCCCTGCCGGCCGCGGACATCGAGATTCAACGCGTCTTGCATCCCGACGTGACGAAGGCTGCGATCGAACACGTGCGACGTACGGAGGCGGATGTGCTGGTCGTCGCTTCTCCCGATCCGACTGGCCAGACCGGTGCCGCTTATAACAATCATCCACTGCTCCGGCAGTCACCCTGTGCCACGCTCGTTCTCTTTCAGGGTAAGGAACCGGCGGCAAAGAAGGCTCGCGTGTTTCTGATGGGCACGGACAGCCCGCACGACGTTACCGGTTCAACATTGGCCGCTCGCCTGGCGGTGCGGACGGGCGCTCTGTCGATCATCGCCCGTGTGGAAGAGGGCGAAGAGGAGGCGATTGAGGTCGGCCGCCGCGAACTTCGACAGCTCCTGCGAACCGCTAATGTAAAGCGGCACGAGCGCGTGCGTCGACGTGTCTTTTTGGCGGATGATCGCGAGCGACTCGCCTCGGCCATCGATAAATGCGATCTGGTTCTGGTGGGCGCGAACAACCAGGCGTGGGTGCGCGGGGTCATGCGCCACAAGGATCATCCCACGATTGGCGTGGTGAAGCAGGCTCCGCCGCTTCGGATAGGACAGAAAAGACGGAACGTGAATTGGCAGCCGCGGATGAACCCGGCCGATTACGCGGACCTGGTGCAGACGCTGCGAACTGGATCGAAGCTGAATGCCGACTTCCTCACCATGCTCGGACTGGCGGCGGCAATTGCCTCTTGGGGACTGCTACAAGATTCGCCTGCGGTGGTGATTGGTTCCATGTTGCTTGCTCCGCTGATGACGCCGATGATCGCCATCGGATTGGCCATGGCACAGGCAAACCCAAAGTTCGGCCGCAAGTCGATGGGGGCGGTGCTCGTTGGATTCTTGGTCACGCTACTGGTAAGCACTCTCATCGGTCTGTTCACGCCTGGTCGAGAACTGACCGCTCAGGTGCTTTCACGTGGGGAACCGAATTTGCTCGATCTGGGCATTGCGCTCGCTTCGGGGGCGGCGGCCGCGTATGCGCTGGCACGGCCGAACCTTGTCGGCGCGGTCGCGGGTGTAGCGATCGCCACGGCGCTGGTACCACCGCTCTGTTCGATTGGTATTTCAATGGCCTACGGCAATTTTGGAAATGCCCAGGGGGCCGGTGTCCTCTTCGTAACGAACTTGGTGGCGATCATCATCGGTGCCGCCGCGACGTTTCGGCTGCTAGGGGTCAGTCCGCAGCGCAAGGATCTTATTCAGCGGCAATGGGTTTTTCGCATGGTCTTCGTGCTTGCGCTGGCAGTGATTGTGTTGGCGTTCCCGTTGGAGCATGCCTTGCAGCGGAGTATCGACCGAGGTAAGCCACAGCCGCGTACGTTCCCGCTCACCAAGGCGGTCGAAGAGTCGCTGGCAGAGCACGTTTCCAAGAGCCCGCGAATCGAATTGGTTTCCACCGGCCGACCAAGTTCCTCGCATGCCACGGCCGACGTCATTATTGTTCTCGCTTCGCCGGAGGACTTACCGGAATATTACGCCGACAAACTTATCGAGATCGTCCACCGGGAAATGGAGGACGATACGCTGCGAGTTCGCGTTCACTGTCTTCTCGAAGCCTGGCAGGAACCTCGCGAAACGGCGGCCGATTCTGCCACCACGGCGGCAGAAGATGTCGCTGAAGACGTGGCGGAAGAAGCGGTCGAAGCCGTACTGGATGAGAAGATACCAGCCGCGCAGCAGCCAGCGAAACAGCCAACGCCCGCTCTGCAAAAGTCGCACGAAGAGGGCAATCGCTCAGATTCCTCGGCGGAAAAGGCACCGCCCAATGAAGTCGAGAAACCGGCGACGCCAGGCAGCTAGACTGCCGGGCGATCCGCCCTGAATAGCGGTTTCCAGGCTTCCAGAAAATCTCGGATCTCTGTCTATAGTAGAGATAGGGTATTTTGCCCTGCTGGTATCTCCTTGTGAGCCTGATTCATGAAGCTTGGTTTGGCATTGTCTGGTGGTGGGTTTCGAGCCACGCTCTATCATTTGGGCGTGATCCGATTTCTGCGTGACGCCGACATCCTCAAAGATGTTTCCCACATCACGTCGGTTTCCGGCGGGAGTGTGTTGGGAGCCCATCTCGCTCTCCACTGGGATCGCTACAACGGCAGTGACGAAGAATTTGAAGCCGCGGCGGTGGAACTAATTCACTTTGTGCAGATGGACGTCCGCAACCGCATCGTGCGGCGAATCCCGCTGACTGCTATTGGGCACACGATTCAACGTGTCTTGCTGTTGGGCGCGAATCGTCGCCTCACGCGGCCCGGCCTACTTGAGCAGTACTACGAGAAACATCTCTATGGCGACCGCTGTCTGTTCGAACTCCCGAAGACGCCGGAGTTGCACATCCTTTCGACCAATGTAAGCGAAGGTTGTGTTTGTGCCTTCGGTCGCGAGGGGCTCATCATCCAACATCGCTCGCCCGGGGGCGGGAATCACTTCGAAGAAATCCGTACCGGACTAGCGACCATTCCGATGGCGGTAACCGCCTCTTCGGCATTCCCTGGCTTCTTTCCACCGCTACCGCTCAAAGGAAGCGAAGTGGGCGCCCGGGCCGGCGAGTTCGACCGCTACGCCTTCACCGATGGCGGTGTCTACGACAATCTTGGCGTTCGCATGTTTCGCTTCATGGGCAAGTCGTGGAGTCAATGCAATGAGATGGTCGAGAGCGAGGCGGCCAGCACCCCGCACGGTTTCGACACGGTCTTGGTGAGCGATGCCGGCGGCGAGTTTTCCGTCTTCGAGCGAGGACAATCCGGTGGCCTGGTGAAGACCGCCTTGCGGGCTTCGGACATCTTGTGGGACCGCGTCAGCCAGTTGGAAATGGAGAATTTCTACGGGGCGCCCGGCTACGTTTTCGCTTCGATTCGAGATGTGGTCGACGAGGAGGAAGACGCAACCGCGATCCATCCGGAAATCCAGCGTCAGACGGCTCGCCTGCGGACGGATCTTGATGCTTTCACCGACCTGGAAGTGCGTTGTCTCGTCCAGCATGGTTACTGCATCGCCCGCAAGACGTGTCGCCTGCGGCCAGAACATTTTGGCGATCAGTTGCCAAATAGCGTCCCTTGGGACCCGCTACCATCGACCGACGAGGGGACGCCTCGTGTAGACACCGACCCCCACGCAGCCGGCGAAGCTCGCGTAGCAATGATTCGGAAGCTGCGTGTGAACTCGGCACGGACCCTGTTTGGTAATCTCCTTGATTTTGGCGACTGGCCAACGTACCTATGGTTGGCGTTGTCGCTGGTTCTCCTGATTGGCATTCCGTATCAAATTCATGAAGTACGAGAGCGTGCTCGCCGTTCCGAGATGGTCCTGCAGGCGATTGCCGACACGAGTTCACTCTACGATACAATTCTCGACACCTTGGAACACGATCCGGTCACTAAGGTCGACGCCTTGCCTTACGAAGACGTCGAGCACCTCGATCCGCCGGACTATCGTGGGTTTGAGATCGTTACCGACGCTCGCGTGTTCGACTTGCGTACGCTTACGAAGCGAAATCGGGGCCGAGACGGCGCTCGTGCTCATGCCCGAGTTCGTGTGCGGCGAACGGAACGTGTTAAAGGCAATTCGACGATTCGATTTCAGAGCGTGAGCAGTGACGAGACGCTGCAGTTTGCCTGCCGTTCGACAGAGCTGAAGCCGAGAATTGCTCGTCAGCCGCTAGAGGATGGTCGCTTTCGCTGGCAAATCAGTCTCGACATGCGCAGCGTACCGATCGAACACGAAGTCGACATCGTCAGCGATGTAATTATTCCGGCGGAGTCGATCACGGGCGAAACGAACGAGGCCGAACTTGGATTCAGCATTCCGGCAGAAACCGGGCTCGCGAAAGTCTGGATCCTCATGCCGGAGGGCAGGCCCTATACTGGTTTCGAGATCACGAAACACAAGATCGGCGAGGAAGACGCGGCGGAAGAGGTCGTGCCGACCGATAAGGTGGAGCTGCCGCTGGGGTCACTGATCACGTTCCAGCTGGCCAGTCCGGAGCATAACTTTCGCTACGAATGTCGCTGGAAGTGGCTCGACTAAAGCGGCATTCAGAACAGTGGCGTTTAGAAATATTGCCCGTCTAGAACAGTCGCCCACTGGCCGGATCAAGGGAATCTTCCTGCTCGTCGGCTTCGGGGTCCTCGTCAGCTAGGTCTTGTTCACCGGAGAGTGATTCTTCTTCCGGCGTTTTCTCTTCGCTTGCAAGGGGGGCCGGCTCTGCTTGCGAATCGCTATCGACGGCGGTTTCATTGATGGCCGTATCACTGACGGCGGCTTTATTGACGGGCGATTGTGCCTGGGCTGGCGATTCCGGAATCGAATCGGCCGACACCAGGGCCAGAAGATACTCAAAGTGTTCTGGCGAAACGAGCCCCGCTTCGCGGTCCGCATAGGCGAACGTCACCGCCTGTTGGCGCATTTCTTCGGGCGAGAGAATCTGTTGCGGGTCGAGGTAACCGTTTTCGGTGAAGAAGGCCTCTAGATCGTCGATCTTCTTGCCGGTGAAGCGTTTGACTTGCCCGTCGCGGAGGGCTTCGATCAGTTGCTCCGCGTCCCCGGATAGCGTTTCGCAGAGCAGCGTGACGCGATCGATGAACGAGTCGGTCACTGCTCCCGAGTTCTTCAGGACGAGCCGGTCGACCGCTTTTCCGCGTCCTTGTCGCCAGAGCTTAAGCAGGCAGTCGAGCAGCCGTGCGGCCGCTTCGACTTTCGCGAATTCTTCAGTCGTGACTGCTGAGGTCTTGCCGGAGTCGTTCTGGACTAGGTCCTGCAGTTGCCGCCACTGATTGATGTCGTTGCTTAGCAGCGAATGCAGCCGGGTGACATCTTCCATGATGTACCACAGATGGACACTGCCGATGTGCTGCCGACGGTCGAGTGTGGGGATGCTTAGCCGCGAACCGTAGGTAATCCAGTCGTCGTCGTCCGGCGCCGGAAGTGGCTGGGAACGGGGCGGATCCGGGGCGACCAGATCGGGGGCGAACTCCGTCTCGTTGAACTCTCGGATCTGTGCCAAGTCATGAAGGGCCGGCTCCACGCCATGCTCTTCGAGCTTGCGACGCCATTTGCCAAGCTCGTCGACTTGGGCAGTAAAGTAAAAGACCTGGCGTCCCGCGGCCGCGATGTCGATGGCCGCTTCGATGATGTTGCCTGCTCGCCTCTCGTCCGCATTGCCCAGGGCCTCGTCGAGTAGCAAGGGTAACTTCTGACCACCCTCGTACTGTTCGACGAAAGCCAAACGAACGGCCAGCAGTAAGTGCACCTTCGTGCCGCTGGAAAGCTCGTCGATTGTAAACTTGCGATCGTTGGTGTCGATTGCCAGGAATTGCGGGTTGTCTCCGCTGCCGATGTCGAGTTGATAGCGGCGATGGGTGATCTGATTGAACAGCTCACCAGCCCGCTGGAGAACTGCAGGCTGTTGTTCGGTGCGTTGGTGATCGAGAAGGAACTGCTTCATGGCGGTGCCGACGAACTGGCGTTCTTCTGCATCACGCGTTGCCGCGAGCTCTTCGCGGCAACGGATCTCGTTGGCCAGGGCCTCTTCCAGGGCTGTCTCTTTCTTAGCCTGCTTGATCAGCGTCTCGATACCGCCAATCTCATTGCTGAGCAATTCGAGCTGCTTGGCCGCGTCGCGGCAGCTGTCGAGTTCTTCCTCTAACTCCACTCGGCTCTTGGCAAGCAATGAAGCATGTTCCGTCATGGTCGCATCCGATTCGGCGGCCGCACGCGTGGCGAAGTCGAGCTTCCTCGTCGCCTCGGTATAGTCCGCGAACCGCTCGGTCCATTGTCGGAGCGTCGGTTCGTCGTCGATGCTCAGGTCAAGGTCCGCGAACAACTTTTCCCGTTCGCGTTCCAAGGTGCTGATCGCGGTATCGGCTTCTTCCGCGTTTCGCTCCGCCTGACGCAGCTTCTCGGTGGCCGCCTGATGTGCCTGTCGCCGCTGTTCAAGGGCATTAACGTGGGCGGCGGCTTGCTCGGCATTGGTCAACGGCGTTTCATGCTCGGCTGTCTCGTCACGAAGGAAGGCGAGGTCGGCCTGAATCTCCGAGAGCAGCTTGTCGTGTTGCTGGCGAGCCTCGCCTAAACTGGCGGCGGCCGCCTGAGCCTTGGAGTCGGCGAGTTGCCATTGATAGACGTTCTGGGCAACCAACAACAGCCGGGCGTCGTCGATGTCGACGTCGATCCCCAGGTCTTCACGCCAGGTGTCTCGCTGGGTGGCGAGTGCCTGCATTTGTTCGGTCAGCTTTTCGCGACGCGGCTGAAGCTCGGCCAGGCGTTGGGTCCTTTGCTGGTCGACCAGAGCGGCGGCGTGCTGGTGTTGCAGTTCTCGCAAACGCTGACCGACCGATTGCTCCTCCCATGCGGTAGGGCTCTCCAGTCCCAGGGCGTTCCACTGCCTTGGGATGTCTTCCACGGGCGGCGCATCGACTGTGGGCACCACTGCCGGCTTTCGCATTCCCCACACGAGAAAGGCCGCGGCCAGCACGAGCAGCCCAAGCCAGGAGAGATGGAACAGGGTCATTCCCGCGCCAATAACCGCGGTGACGCCGGCGGCGACGAGCCAGTCCCGCTTGTGATTATCCGTGGTTGGCGATGCTGGTGCCGATCTGTTTTCTTGTTCGCATTGTTGGGCCAGCCAGCGACCGAGCAGCAGCGTCCCTTCGTGCAGCTGCGCTGGCGAAGCGAGACTCGGCGTTTTGCCCGAGGCAGATGCGGAGGCGTCGCTGTTAGCGCCGAGCAGGTCGGAAAAACGCTCATCGGCCTCGGTGTCGAATCGGAGTTCTTCCGCCTGACGTACGAGTTTCAATAGCTCGTCGATCTTGCCACTGTCGAGCTGCGTAGCGTTTTCGGGGGAGAATTCACTGCCAAGTCGGGCTGCCGCCGCGGAAGATTCTTGCCGGCGAGCGGCGAGTTCGGTCTCGAGCCGATTGATTTCCGACGACAGCGAACGTAGCGTGTCGCACCGCCGCTGCTGGGTCTCGACCAACTCGTTGGAAATGCCGTCCTCTGGGAGTCCGGTGCTGGCCAGCTGTTGGCCGGCGTCTTCGGCATCGCGCGAGTACTGTTGCCGCTTTTCGCTCTGTGTGGCGAGTGCCTTTTTGATTCCCTCCAGTTGTCGCCACTCATCGCCGGAGAGCTGAGCCATGGCTGAGGGGAATGCGTGGAGGGCCTGTTCGGCCGACGCCAACTTGTCGCGGTTGTCCAGGACAGTGACCGCCTGCTCGAGAAGCTTTTGCTGGCGGTGGGCATCGCGTGCCCGCTGGCGATCACGTTCCAGCTCGCCGAGTTGCGCGGCTTGGCGTTGGAGGTCGTCTTCTTGCTGCTTTGCCTTCACACTCTTCTGTTGGCTGCTACGAAAAGCCTCGGCCGACGCAATGTTCTTCCGGCTCGCGGCAGTGCGATCGAAACCCAGCTCGGCGGCTGCAGCGGTGATGTCGTAGCCACCGGCCGCTTCTCGCAGGATTCGCGAGACAAGGTCCTTGTCCCCGGCCATCTGCACCAAGTCGTGCAGGGCCAGCATGTAGCGTTCGCCAAGTGCCGCAGGTGCCAGCGATGGCAGAGGCGCGTCGCCCCCTTCGCTACGACAGGTGAGTTGGCCGAAGTTGTAATCGAACTGGTACTCCTGGTCGCCGACCACAAGATCGGCCGCCACGGAATCGGTTTCTCCACCATCGGCATCGGGCGAGAGCATCCGCTTGATTGCACGGGCGAGTGTCGTCTTGCCTGAGGCATTCGGCCCGAAGACAACATTGATGCCCGGGGCGATCGTGTCGAGCCGTAGGCGATCGTGGTCGAGGCCGTACATGCGGCGGACCGTGAGGCGGCGAAAGTGAATCGAACGACTCATGCGGAAACCTCCTCGTGCGAAGGTTTCTGGGCGAGCAGCGTTTCTAGCAGTTGCCAGCCCTGTTCCAGCAGAAGCTGCCGGGCGCGAGTTCGGTCGGGCTCGTCATCACCGGGGAGAGCCCGGTAAGCGCTTGCGCGCCGGACTGTCGACATTCTAGTAATCGCATCGCTGATAAGTGCGTCGACCGCTTTGTCGTTATCGTCACGTTCCAAGATGCCGAGCGTGCGGGCCAAGGTGCCGGCCGGATCGTTCTGTGTGGCCAGTTGTTCCAAGTTAACCGCCGGACGGGTGGCGTTGGTGACCTTGTCGATGCTGACCTGCACATCACCGATCGAGCTGTCCAGGTCGCGCAGGCCTTGCGATTCCACGAGGTGATTGATCCGGCTACAAAGTGGCGTCGCTCCGACCAGGGTAAGTCGTAGCGAAAGCAACTCGGGCGGCGTTTCCAACGAGTTCGCCCAGCTGAGCTGTTCGTTTACCGTGTCATTGATCGCGGACAAGAAGTCTTCCTCTTCGACGGCGGACGAGAGATCGATCTCGCATTCTTCGTACACCACCCGCGACATCGGCAGCTGTCGGCAGGAGACGGATTGCGGCCCGTCGAACTCCAGCAGCCAGGGGCCATGCACGCCCGACTCGCCCGGATCAAGGGCCTGTGGCGAACCGGGATAAAGTACATCGGCCCTGGCCTCGCAGACTTCGTGTTGTGGTTTGTGGATGTGGCCGAGCAGCCAGAGCGTGACGTCACTGCGTTGCAATTCCGACAAAGCGACCGGCGCGTACTTGCTTCCTGATGCGTTCAGGTCGGCGTGCAGAAGCCCGACGGTCGGCAGGCCGTCGTTGGCCGCCAGGTCGTATGTGTCGAGTGGACTGTCTGGGACAATGCGCGCCGGATAGGACCAACCGACAATCCGCAGCAGCTTTTGTCCGTCGCGTTCCAGGTAGGTTTCTTCCCACTTCCCGCCGCGACCAATGAGATGGAAGTCGGGCGTGTCGAGCTCATCGACTAGCTTGGGGAAGACTTGCCAGTCGTGATTTCCCGAAACGGCATAGCAGGCGATTCCGGCCTCGGCGAGTGCCCGAAAGCCGCGACCCAGGGGGCCGATCGCCTCGTAGACGATCTTGTCGTGTTCGAGCACGTCGCCACTGAGCAGCACGGCGTCGACCTCTTCGTCAATCGCCCGCTGTGCAATCGCTTCCCACATCCGCGCGGTCGATGCTCTTTGCTCCATCGCCGCATCTCGAACCCGGGTGGGCCGCTTGCCGATGTGGATGTCGCCGGTGGCTAAAACGCGAACGGTCATGGAGTCGTCGAGTGGTGGTGTCGTAGTTCGTGCGCGAGCGAAAAGGTTGATGCAACGCGATTGAAGCGGCGATTTACCCCACCCGCGTCTTTCCGGAATCCCCGTCGTCGGTATTACCGTTTCCGACATCTCCGTCGTCGGCATGCCGGCGTTTCCAGGCGTCATTGTGGCAGGCCTTGGCGAAATTGCCAATTAGGTGTGCCGGTGCGCTACAGAAGAAAGATGCGGAAAAATAGCGTGCGGGACGATAGCACATCTCGCCGCGGCGGAATCGTTGAATCCAGCCAACGAAATGTCCTCTCCCACCATTGCGGGGGTGAGCTACAATGGAGAGAGCTCGCCGTGGCCGAAGAAGTTCGGGTTTCTGATCTCTTGTCTCAGAGGAGATTGCCATGAAGATCCCAGTTGTCGTTAACCATCGATTCTTCATCCTGCTCGTTTGTATCTTCGCTTTCTGCGTTGGCTTGAATGCCCATTTGGCGACGGCCCAGGATCGCTGGATGAACCAACAGTTCATGCCGCGAGCGAACGCGGAATTCAAACGTGGCGACCGGCACATTGGCCCCGAAAAAATTCCGCTGCCGATGACCGTTACCAAGGTCAACGGGGATTGGCTCTGGGTTCATGCCGCCTGGGTGCAAAAGTCGAAGGTCGTGCCTCTCGATCAGGCGATCAACTACTACACCGATCAGATTCGCCGCAACCCTCGCAACGCCTGGGCGTACAACATGCGCGGAGTTTCGCGAAAGGTCGACGCCGGGTTATTTGATGATGAAGCGAGCATCAAAGCATTGGCCGATTACAACGAGTCGATTCGCTACAACCCCCAGAACTTTGCCGCCTGGTACAACCGAGCCGGCATGTTCTTCGACTGGGACGGCGACATGTTTTGGAGCGAGAATGAAGATCTCGAAAATGCGCGGGACGATTATGGAGAAGTGATTCGCTTGAAGCCGAATTGGTCATCTCCTTATTTCCGCCGTGGGTTGATCTTGAGTTGGTTGGGCAAGACCGATGCCGCACTGCGCGATTTGGACAAAGCAGTCGAACTGGGACCGGAGGAAGATGAGGTCGTCGAATTGTACTTTCAGCGTGGTCAACTCCTGCACGCAAAGAAACGACATGCCCAAGCCATCGCAGACTATACGGAGGTGATCCGCCGCCGTCCTAAGGGATTCAGGTACTACATGTCTCGTGGTCACGCCTTCCACGCGAACGGAGACTATGACAAGGCGATTGCCGATTTTGGCAAAGTGATTGAGATTGGCTTCGACGAACATTGGGCGCACGAATATCGGGGCGACGCCTGGCGGGCAAAAGGGGACTCCGTTAAGGCGAAAGCCGAATATGCTGCTGCGCTTCGGGCCAAACCGGACCTGGCAGAGCAACTCTGCGACTGGGCTAGCGATGCGTCGAAGAGCGGGTTCTTCAAGTCGGCAATCGACTACTACGATCGCGCCACCCGCATCGACGAGAAACATGCCCAGGGCTTCAATGGCATCGCCTGGGTTCTGGCGACTTGTCAGGCAGATTCGCTCCGAGATGGCAAGAAAGCCGTCGTGATGGCCACGCGGGCTTGTGAACTAACTGAGTGGAAGGACCATGGCTATTTAGATACCCTCGCCGCATCGTATGCCGAAAGTGGAGACTTCAAGGAAGCGGTTCGCTGGCAACTGAAGGCGAAGGATCTTGCGCCTGCGGACGAGAAGGACGATTTCCAGTCCCGAGTCTCGCTCTATAAATCGGCGAAGCCCTATCGCACCAACGTGACACCGAAAGGTTGATCGCGCGCCGCGTGTTCTTGTATGCGTTGCGGACTGCGTTGCTGCGCCGCTCGACGTGTGCTCGCGCCGTGCCAAAATCGGGTGGCTCATTCTTGATTTGACATTCCGACAAGTCGCGATATGCTCAGGGGTTGCGATCGGCTCGCTGGAGTTAGCTGGCGGCGAACAAAGTCTTGTGGGCTATGTGCGTCACGCCAGCTGTGACAGAGAAATACGCCCGGACTTTTTTTGCATCGGACCGAAATCACGTGTATTTAACCTAAGGCCAAGGTAGAAAAGGTGTTGCGGTCAATGCGAGTGAATCGGGCGATTTCGGTAACCTGTTTGTTGAAAGAGACTTGGAATTAATTGGCCGCACCCTGGGGCCCCCCAGAGACAGCAAAAAAAGTCGCCCTATGGGGTGACCAGTCCTTCGAGTACTGCACCCCTTCGAGTACTAATCGAGAACGCGTGAATATGGAAAACGAATGGATAACCTGGTTGCGGCAGCGATTGCCGCCGAGCGATGCGGTCGACATTGCGATCGGCGACGACGCGTCGGTCCTGGCCGACGGTTGTTCTGATTCCGTGAGCGAGCGTACCGTGAACGACCGGACTGTCGTCACGACCGATCTGCTCATCGACCAGGTTCACTTTCGCCTCGAAGAACATTCGCCTGGCGAGATTGGCCGCAAGTCGCTGGCGGTGAATCTGAGTGACTTAGCGGCCATGGCCGCGGTTCCCAGGGCGGCTTTCGTTTCCATCGCGGTGCCGCGCGATCGCGATCTCGATTTCGTCAAGCGAATCTACGAAGGATTGTTACCACTGGCTGAGGATTACAACGTGGCAATTGCCGGGGGCGATACCAACCGCCACGACGGGCCGCTGGTAATTAGTCTGACGCTTCTCGGCCGGACGACCGAACGAGGGCCACTACTTCGAAGCGGCGCAAAGCCAGGCGATCAGCTACTGGTAACTGGTTTATTCGGTGGGAGCATCCTGGGCAAACACCTCCGCTGCGAACCACGCGTGCGCGAAGCACTGCTGTTGCACGAACAATACGAACTGCATGCCGGGCTCGATTGCAGCGATGGGCTTGCGCTCGACACTTCGCGGATTTGCCAGGAGAGCGGTTGTGGTGCCATCATCGATTTGGCGGCACTGCCGGTGAGCGAAGATGCGGTTCGCCTGGCAGAGCGATCCTCGGATGGAATAACGGCCATTGAACATGCCCTTGGCGATGGCGAAGATTTTGAATTGATTCTGGCCGTGCCTGCCGAGGAGGCGACTCGCTTGCTTGCGGAACAACCACTCGCCACGCCCGTCACCCGTATCGGGGAGTTTGTTGCCGAGAGAGGTTTGTGGCAGATTACGGAGCAAGGCAATCGCGAAACGCTACCGGAGAGCGGATACGAACATCGCTAGGCTCTTGTCCAGCAGCGAAATATTAAACTAGAACGACAGCACAAGTAACGACACAACAAACAGACGATCAGGAAGCACGATGAAGCGTTGGACTTTTCAGGCAAGCGATGAACAAGGAACTGGTGAGCTGGGCGCGGCGCTGGCGGAGACGCTCTCCGCGGGCAGCGTGGTGGCGCTCAACGGCGCTCTCGGTGCCGGCAAGACGCGGCTCGTGCAGGGGCTGGCAACGGCGCTTGGGGCCTCGCGAGAAGATGTCGTCAGCCCAACCTTTGTAGTAATTCACGAATACCGGACGGAGAAGCCGGTTTATCACTTCGACGTCTATCGAATCAAAGACGACGACGAATTCTTAGAACTGGGGCCCGACGAGTACTTCGAATCGGACGGCATCACGCTGCTCGAATGGGCCGAACGCGTGCAGGATTGCCTGCCACGAGAGCGACTCGAAGTTCGCATCACGATTAAAGAAGGTACGAATCGCGAATTTGAATTGTCGGCGATCGGCCCGAAATACGAACCGGTGCTCGACGCCTTAGAAACGCGACTCGACGGTGCTGGGCATAGTTGATCCCAAAGGAGGCGGCACAGAACGAGTGGGGCGAACCAATTTAAGAATCGATTCCGCGGCACGCAGCGAGGCGTTTGGCCGTGCCAGGCGAGCCATGCCAGTGGCCAGGGCGGTTCGTTCGGCTTCGCTGGTCAGCAGCGGCAGCAGGGCATCGGCGATCGCCACGTCTTGCCGTGTGGTTTCGTGTTTGGCGGAGATGCGACTTGACGGCACCAAAACGGCCGCGCGGCGCGACGCATAGTATTCAGCATTCAGCCGCTGATGGTCGTCCGTAGCACTAGCCAAGGGGCAAAGCACGGAAGGAACATGCGATACCGCCAGCTCCGCGAGCGTGGTCCCACCAGAGCGACTGATGGCGGCGTCGGTTTTCGCAAGCGTCGTGGCCATGTTCGCCACGAACGGAATCACGTCAGCAGCGATTCCCAGCTTTCGGTACAGTTCTTCGGTGGCCGCGTGTTGCGTCTCGCCCGACTGATGTGTGATCTGCCAATCTTGGAGTTGTTCTCGGCAGCGGTACAACGCCCGGGGAACCTGCTCGTTCAACTCGCCGGCCCCGTTACTGCCGCCGAGAATCAGCAGACGCCGCTGTGCGCCGTTGTCTGCGACTGGATCGGTTGCTTCGGCTTCGCTCCGCATTGCCAGGAACTCACTTCGGACCGGATTTCCAGGCACTTCCAGCGAGCCACGGGTTCGCAGGTGCTCTTTGGTATCGCGAAACGCCAGCAGCATGAGCGCAGCCGATCGAGCCAACCAACGCGTCGCCCGACCGGGGTAAACGTTCTGTTCGAGCAGCACCAAAGGAACGCCGCACCGGGTCGCCGCCCGTGCCGAGGGAACGCTGGCGTAGCCGCCAAGGCCGATGACCAGGCTGACGTGTTTCTCTTCGATGAACTGTTTCGCCTTCTGGACGCCCTTGCGGTTATCTCGCAGGAAACGGGCGATCTGGGAGAGTCGCCTCGGCGAAGCATGGCAGGGAATCCCCAGGTACTCATGGCCTGCTTGAAAGACTTGCTCTCGATCGAGCACCCGGCCAGCTCCTGCGAACGTGATTCGCGCACGCGGATAGAGGGCCCGTATTTGCTCGGCGACGGCGAGTCCAGGAAAGAGATGTCCCCCGGTCACGCCGCCGGAGAAGAGGATGTGCACCAAATCATTCTTCATGACGAAATTGTTTGGCGGCTTGTTGGACCGCGCTGGTTAGTGGATGCGGCTAACGAGACACACCCGGTTGTGTGTCTTGTGCCGCAGCGGTTTGAGCAGCATCGGCCGGAACCACCGATGCCACGTGACTACTTGAAAGGCGAGCTCCCACGAGGCCGACAACGGCGCATAACACGCCGGCGATCCAGAAGCGGGTTACGACTTTGCTCTCGGCCCAGCCGAGAAACTGAAAATGATGATGTAGAGGAGCGCAGAGGAAGATTCTCCGACCACGCAATTTGAAGCAGGCGACTTGAGCGATCACGCTCAGGGCCTCGACGACGAATACCCCACCAATCACGAGGAGCATTAGTTCTTGACGCGAGACAATTGCTACGAAGCCCAGCAGGCCACCGAGTGGGAGGCTGCCGGTGTCGCCCAGAAAGACCTGGGCCGGTTGGCAGTTGAACCACAGGAAGCCGAGCAGGGCCCCGGCGGTCGCGCCAACCAGGAGTGTCAGTTCGCCCGCCTGTTGAATGGGCAGAATGCCGAAATACTCAGCCAGCCCCGCATGCCCGGCGGCGTAGGTGAGTGCTCCCATGGCGGCGAAGGCGAAGATCAGGCACCCGGAGGCCAAGCCATCGAGACCATCGGTGAGATTCACCGCATTCGCACTTCCCGCGAGTACGACTACCGCCAAGGGGATGAACCACGCTCCTAGCGAAATCGAGCTCGTTGTAAGGGGAATTACTAAGTCCAGCCCACGTGGCTGTTCGGCGTGAATGAAGTACACCGGAACCGCCACACCCACGGCGATAACGAGTTGGACCGCGAACTTTGCCCGTGCGGACAGGCCGCCACCTTGGTTCAGCTTGGCCCGGTCGTCGTAGATGCCGAGGGCGGTGAGGGCCATCATCAGTGCCAGGCCGATGAGCAGAAACGGGTTGCCCAAATCGCCAAACAGCAGTAGTCCACCGGCGATGGCCGCCATGACAAACAGTCCGCCCATGGTCGGCGTGGCCTCTTTGTGGCGATGCAGCTCCTGGAGTACTTCGGAGCGGGATTCTAGCGGAGCCTGGTAACGGCTCTTCAGCCAACGGATGACGCGAGGGCCCAGCCACAACGCCAGCAGGAAGGCTACGATCGCCGCCAGGGAGGCTCGCAACGTGATCTTCTCAAGCATGGGCGCATAGACGTGACCCCATTCCGAGTTCTCAAGTTGTTGCAGTAGCCAGCGAAGCATGGTGTAGCGGTAGTCTGGAGAGGAGGCGCGATTAACTGAGAGGATGACGCGAATGGCGTCGGTGACGATTCCTAAAACGTGGCAATACCTGGGCTCAGCCGTGGTGCGGCTATGGTGTCGCTCTGGCACAGGTCGCCGTGGGCATCACTCAGCGGGCGAACGCCGCGAAAGGGAACGTGCGATGCCGGTTTTGCTTCTGGGCAGTTGTATCCCTGAGCAACCGGGGCAACCTTGCGGTCGCCCCGGCGCTCAGTCTGAGTTCCATCGTGAAGCGACCTCCAAAGCGATTGACCCAGTAATCGCTGCACATGAAGATCCGTTGCTCCAACCCAGGAGGGAGGGTGGCGTGTCCGGCCCCGCAACCATTCACGCCGACGATGGAACTCCTCTATGGTTCTTGTTGATTTGTATGTTGGTTTGGTTTTTGGCTAGGCGGCGATTCGCGTCGGCACCGCTGGCTTGGCATCGGCCAGGGTGTCGAGGATTCGCTCCATACCCATCGCTCGCGATCCCTTGACGAGCAGTACGTCGGCCGGCTGAATCACCTTCAGCAGGTGTGAGGCCGCATGCAGAGGATCGGCGAAGGCGTATACGTTGTCCGTTGGCATGCCGGCTTCCCAGGCACCGTGGGCCACGTCCTTGGAATACTGGCCACAGCAGAACAGCAGGTCGCTTCCACTTTTGGTTACGATCTCGCGTCCCAGCCGACCGTGGAATTCGGCACTGCGATCACCAAGTTCCATCATGTCGCCGCAGATGACGACCCGGCGGCCGCTTGTCTGAACATCTTGCATCAGCTCCAACGCCGCACGCATGGCGGTCGGGCTGGCGTTGTAGGCGTCATTGATAACGGTGATATCGCCGAGTTGCACCACTTCGCACCGCATTGGCGCCGGTTGGAACTGGCCCAGGGTTTGTGCCACGGCCTGTTCGTTCATGCCATACAGGCGCGTCACCGCCACGGTTGCCAGGGCAGCTCCCAGATGGTGGCGTCCCCAGACGGGAATGTTGAATGGGGTGTCGTCCACGCGGAATCGTAGGTGGCCGTTGTCGGCTCGCACGTCTGTGGCGAATACGTCGCATTCGGGCGAGCGGCCAAAGGTGATCGCTTCCGCCTGACTGGCAGCGGCTGCACGCCTGAGCCGGGCATCGTCTCCACTCACGGCCACGCGATTGTCGGCAGATAGGGCCGTGAGCAGTTCGGTCTTGGCCTCCAGGACCTTGTCGTAGTCGCCGAATGAACCGAGATGGGCATCTGCGACGCAGGTAATCACGCCTACGTCGGGCGACGCGAGTCGCGTAAGTCCGTCGATCTCGCCGCGGGCACTCGCCCCCAATTCGATGACGGCAAAATCATCCGAAGCTTGAACTCGTAGCAGGCTCAGCGGCACGCCAATGTGGTTGTTGAAATTCTCGGGACTGCGGGTGACCTGGCCGGCCGAAGACAGGGCGGTGGAGATCATCTCGCGCGTGGTTGTCTTGCCAACGCTACCGGTGATGCCGACGACCTGACCGGTGAAGCGATTCCGGTGCCAGGCGGCCAACTGCCACAGGGCGAGCATCGTGTCCGGCACCTGGAGGGTAAAGCAGCCGGCCCACGGTTCAATATGTCGGTCGGCGACCAGGACCCCTGCGGCTCCACGGGCAAACGCCTCGTCGGCGAAATTGGTACCGTCGTGATTCTCTCCGCGAATAGCCCAGAACAGGTCGCCCTGTTCAACGCGGCGGCTGTCGGTAGTGATCCGGGGAATGTTAACCAGATCCTGTTCGCGTGGCGGCATATCGCCGACGATCACGTCGCCTCCGACGACTTCCTGCAATTGGCCCAGCGTGAGGTCCATCAGGCAGTCCTCCGCATTGGCGTGGAATAGAAAGTGGCTCGAACCGACTGCTTCAGCCAGCTACGTACCGCTTCCCGATCATCAAAAGGATGACGTTGATTGCCGATCACTTGGTACTGCTCGTGGCCCTTGCCGGCGATCAGCACGCAGTCACCTGGCTTGGCAGCGGCCAGGGCGGCATGAATGGCTTTTTCGCGATCTTGCTCTACTTCAAAACTGTCGAAGTTTGTGAAGCCCTCGATAATATGGCGCACGATGCGATCGGGATCTTCGCCACGAGGGTTATCGTCGGTGATGATCGCCATGTCGGCACCTTCTTCAACCGCTTGGCCCATTAGTGGCCGTTTCTCACGGTCGCGATTTCCGCCAGCGCCAAAGACACAGGTCAGCTTTCCTTGCGTAACTTCCCGCAGCGTGGCTAAGCTAGTTCGCAACGAGTCCGGGGTGTGGGCGTAGTCGACGAAGACGCTAAAGGGCTGACCGCACTCGATACGTTCCAGACGCCCGGGTACCTTCTTCACCGATTCCAGGCCGCGAACGATGGTGGGCAAATCGAAGCCGTAGCCAAGGCCAACCGCGGTTGCCGTCAGGCAGTTGTAGACGTGCTCGTCTCCGATGACATGTGTGCGTACGGGAACCGTGTCGGTGCCGGCGGTGATCAGGAAGGTCTGCTCGCTCGGCAGTCGTTCGATCACGGTGGCCGTGATTTCGGCGGTACCGCGAATGCCGATCGTCAGCACCGGGCAGTTGAGCGTTTGCAGGTAGTCGTTGCAAACCTCATCGTCGATATTCAGCACGGCAAAACCATCGCCAGACAAGTGGTCGAAGATGCGTGCTTTTGCGGCGTGGTAGTTTTCGAGGGTGTTGTGGAAGTCGAGGTGATCTCGCTGCACGCCCGTCACGCAGACCACGTCGAGATCGATCCCAGCGGTGCGGCGTTGGGCGAGCGCGTGACTCGACATCTCGATGACCGAGTGGCTGCAGCCGTTGGCAACGCTACGGGCGAGCGTGTCGGCCAGCGTTGGGGCGGCGGGTGTGGTCAAAGTCGGCGGCGCCGTGGCGATACCGTCGTAGTAGCCGAAGGTGCTCATCAGGCCGGTGGTTTGTCCGGCCGCTTCTAGCACGGCGGCGATTAGGCAACTCGTGGTCGTCTTGCCGTTGGTGCCGGTGACGCCGATGGCTTTGAGTCGCTTGGTGGGATTGCCGACCAAGGCGTGGCAGATCTTGCCGTAAGCTTCGCGGCTGTCGGGGACGATCGCCTGTGGGATATCGGCAAGCGGCAGGATGCGTTCGGCCAACACAGCTGTCGCTCCGTTGGCAATTGCTTCCTCGACGTAATCGTGTCCGTCGGTGCGGGTGCCGGAAATGGCAACGAAGAGATCGCCTTCGCGGCAAGCACGCGAGTCGCTGCAACACGAAGTTACACCGATCGCATCGGCGCCGAACAAGCGAACGTCGCGAAGAAGTCGCGTCAGGTCGACGCCACGAATTTTCTGCAGGCTATCTAACATCTGCACTGGCCTCCCTGCCGTGCCGTCGCTCCACATCTGCTAGCATCCATGCCAGAGATTAGCGCGGGCGACGCGAATGTCGGCGGCATGGTTGTGGATATGCCCGACGAAGTCAAGGTGGTTTTGTGTAAATCGATAGGCCAACCCCTGCTTGCTTTGCGGGCTGCAGGCAGGGTGCGAGGCGATTTTTGAGGTGAGAATAGTCGGTCGAAGCAACCGCAAACGCTAATAAGCCTAGGAAACGTAGCCGTTGCTCAAGCGGGCTGGACAGCCGCAGCCGATTTCGGAAAGATCAACCGCATGGCCGAAGCCGATTACGATACAGCTCAGCTAGCAAAATACCTCCAGCTATCACCTCAGCAGGTGACCAAGCTGGCGGAGCGCGACCAATTGCCAGGCCGCAAGATCGGCGGCCAGTGGCGATTCTCTCGGGCGGAAATCCATCACTGGATGGAGGAACGCATGGGAACGCTGTCCGAAACGGAGCTGGCCGAGGTCGAAGAGGCCCTCGAACGCGAGGTTTCTTCCGCCGAAGGTGGTTCGGTCGCAGAAATGTTATCGCTCGAAGCGATGGCGGTGCCGTTGGCCGCCAAGACCAAGGATCGGGCAATCACGGCCATGGTCGACCTGGCGATGAACACAGGGTTGTTATGGGATCCTGACAAGATGGTCGACGCAGTTCGATCGCGTGAGAAGATGCATCCGACCGCACTGCCCGGCGGGATAGCGTTGTTGCATCCCAGGCGGCCGCTCTCCAATATTCTCGGTGAGCCGTTCTTGGCCTTCGGTCGGACGGTGCAGGGGATTCCCTTCGGTGGTGGCCGGAATTCGCTCACCGATGTGTTCTTCTTGATCTGCTCGACGGACGATTCACAGCATCTGCGCACCCTGGCCAGGATCAGTCGGTTGATTAGTGACGAAGAGCTGATGGTCGCCATTCGCGAGGCGGCGGATGCGAAGGAGACGCATCGCTTAATCGCCGAACGGGAGGCGAGCCTTGGAGAATAGGCGGTTCAGAGAGTTTCTGGCCGCGGCATTGGTAGTGGCCTGACGGAGCTTCGGCGGAGATGCGACAAGCATGACGCAGACTGACGCATTGCAAATCCTGCTGGTAGGAGACGTGGTCGGAGTCGAGGTCCGTCCGATCGCGGAGTTTCTGCGGGACGCGACTGATCTCTTCGAGGTGTCAGGCATTCAGCAAGCGATCGCCACCGTTGAATCTGGTGAACTGGTTCCCGATGCGGTTGTGCTCGTGCAGGATCGACCGGGAGTCTTCGCACACGAGCAGCTTGAGCAGTTGCGGCGGGTTGCCCCACTGGCACGCTATCTGGCGCTTTTGGGAACCTGGTGCGAGGGCGAGCAGCGCACAGGCCAGCCCTGGCCGGGAATGATTCGGACCTATTGGCACCAATGGTTAGCTCGCTGGGCGGCCGAACTACGGCGTGGGGAGGATCTTGGCCAGTCGGTCAGCGGTGAGTTGCGCTGGTGGGGGTTGCCAGACACGGCTGGGGATGAAGAGCGATTGATTCAGGCGGCCGAAACTCCGTGGCCGCAGCGAGATGGCTTGGTTGCCGTGTTTAGTTCCAGCATGGACCGCGGGGATTATCTCGTCGAGGCCTGCGTCGCTGCTGGCTACTCGGCGATTTGGATGAATCCGCAGCAACCGGTTCGCATTGGAGGTCCGCAGGTTGTTCTGTGGGACGGATCGGCCGACGAGTTATCGTCGCTCGAGGGCGTTCGAGAGGAGTTTCCCGCGGCGCCCATCGTGACGCTTCTCGACTTTCCACGCATCGACGATGTGGAGCGGGCCATGAGCCTGGGGGCATCTGCCGTGTTGGCGAAACCAGTACGGCTGGAGGATCTTTTCTTCGAGCTGGAACGGGTGGCGGACTGTGCCGCCGCTCAGGTTGCCGCGTCGCGCTAGGTGCTGTTCAGGCGAACGAAATTGTTTAGGCCGATTTCTGTATCCGCGCGGACCCGTTTTTCGCGATGCGTGGCTTAGTCCCACGAGTCTCTCGCTTCCAAGCGTAAGATCTCCCGCCTCCAGTCGCCCTCATAGATCGGCCAACCTTGCACGCTGAACTCTTCACACGAAAGGAAGCAAGGCTGCCCGGTTTCTTGAACGGTCTGTTGGCATGCGCATTCAAGCTCTTGCAAAGGTGGGGCGGCACCACCCATGTTGCCACCGCGAAATGTGAGCTTTCCCTGGTCAAGAATGGTGATCACGACGCGAGGCTCAAAGTCGAGCATGCGTCGAGCGATGATTTCGTGGCTGGCTGTCGAGAAAGGCGTCTTGAGTTCGGTGATGTCCCAGTTGCAGGAAGATGCCATTTCCTTGAACCAGGTGGACGGAACCAGCAGGCGAGTCGCGAACAAGTTGGCCACCTGTTCACGGGATCCTTCGCCGGCATCATCGGCGGAAGTTCCCATGTCCGCGAATAGCCGGTGCGCGATCGATTCGCCGATCTCGTGGGCAACAGCCCACTGCCGACGTTCGCCGCGGGGTTCGGGGCGGAGGAAGATCGCGCTCGCCGCCGCCGGGCCATGATGTTGCCTCAACTGCACCATGCGAGCACGACCTGTTAGCGTTGTGTCCCAAGCGATCTCCATGCCGAGCGACTTCGCGATCCTGATCGCATCGACCGGTGGTTCCGAGATGCCCGTCTCTGCGGTCATCTCATTGACGAGCTTGTCGATGGTGCTGGCGACTTTGGCGGGGGCTTGATGGGGTGTCATGGATAGTGGTGCGATCGCAGGGTGGCAGCCGCTCGGAAGTGTGTATATGTATACTGTACTGCGGCTTGATTTGAATTCCAATGGCTATCGTGGTCACGGTCTCGTCAGCTACTGCAAATTGCAGTACCATGGCGGTAGTTCTGATGCGCGGTGAAGCGATTGAAGCGATTGCTGTAATGCAATTTACGCGTTTTCGTCCCCCTCCTACCTGTCTTGCCTGAGCTACTGTTTTGAATCCTGAGTTGAACGTCATTACGAACGAAACCGAGTGCAAGGGAACGTATTCGTTCGTCAGCCTCGGTTGTCCCAAGAATCTGGTCGACAGCGAGCGGATGCTCGGGCTGCTCAAGATCGACGGTTACGAACTGGTTCAGGATCCTGCTGGGTCCGATTTCGCGGTTGTGAACACCTGCGGGTTCATCGAGCAGGCCCGTGACGAGTCGTACGGTGCGATCGAGGAGATGCTCGCGCTCAAGCGTCAGGGTAAGCTGCGGGGAGTGATCGTTTCAGGTTGTCTGGCGGAACGCGAAAAGGCGGCACTCTTAGAGCGCTGTCCTGACATCGATCAGATTGTCGGCGTCTTCAGCCGGGATGATGTGACGCGGGCTGCGGATCGCTTGATCGGCAATCTAGACGAGCAGCGAAGCGTGTTTCGGCCGGCCCCGGTGCGGCCGCTCGATGATCGCGGACGAATGCGGATCACGCCTCGTCATTTCGCTTATCTGAAAATTTCCGAAGGTTGCGACCGACTTTGCACGTTCTGTGCGATTCCGAAAATGCGAGGCAAGCACGCCACTAAGCCGATCGAGGATGTCGTTGACGAAGCCCGACAGTTGGCTGCCGACGGAGTTCGCGAGCTGATCATCGTCGCGCAAGACACCACTTACTATGGCAAGGATCTCTATGGCGAGCCGCGACTGACGGAGCTTCTCACCGAGTTGGATAAGGTCGACGGGCTGGAGTGGATCCGTCTGATGTACCTATACCCGATGTATTTTGAGGACCGATTGATCGACACGATTGCCGCCAGCGACAAGATCGTGCCGTACCTCGACATGCCGCTCCAGCACATAAACGACACGATGTTGCGTCGCATGCAGCGCCGGGTTGACCGCGCGTCGACGGTCGAACTCGTGGGCAAGTTGCGAGACAAGATTGACAATCTCGTCATGCGAACCACGTTCATTAGCGGTTTTCCTGGTGAGACCGACGAGCAGCATGAAGAGCTTGTCGAGTTCGTTCGTCAGCAGAAGTTCGAGCGACTTGGAGTCTTCACCTATTCGTTGGAAGAGGATACGCCGGCGGCGAAGCTGCCCGATCATTTGCCTGAGGACCTGAAGGACCGTCGTCGCGAAGAGCTGATGGCGGCTCAACAAGAGGTCGCCTTTGCTTGGAATGAGAGCCAGGTAGGGCGCAGCGTCGACGTGATCATCGATGCGGTCGCTTCTGAGGCGGACGGAGCTTGGATCGGTCGATGTCACGCGGACGCGCCCGATGTCGACGGGGTGATCTACGTGACGGGTGAGAATCTTTCTCCGGGGCAGATTGTGCCTTGTGAGGTCGTCGGTTTTCAGGATTACGATTTGATTGCGGTCGCCACGGGCGATGCTCGCTAGTTTCCTGATGGCTACGGCTGGTCGGGGAGGTGCGGCACGCCACGTGGAATTGGGCACCAATAGGATTGGGACGCCGGGAATTCGGACGCAGGGGAAGAGGTCGAACTCTATGTCGAAGTCGTTGTTCAACGTTCCGAATCAACTCACCGCTGCTCGACTGGTTCTGGCGATCGCGTTGTTCGTGCTGATGGCCGTGGCTCAGGGGCAGGGTGACTCGCCCGAAGCGGTTGCCCTTGCGAGACAGCTCTATTTCATTTCCACCATCGTTTTTGTGGTAGCCGCGGGCACGGACTGGCTCGACGGCTTTTGGGCGCGGCGATACGGTCAGGTTACGGTCGTTGGCCGTATTTTTGACCCCTTTGTCGATAAAGTGATCATCTGCGGGGTGTTTATTTCGCTGGTCGGCGATCCCGCATCCGGCGTTACGGCTTGGATGGCCGTGGTCATTGTCGGTCGCGAGCTGCTCGTTACAGCGCTACGTGGTTTCTTTGAGCAGCGTGGCACGGACTTCTCGGCCAGTAAGGCAGGGAAGCTGAAGATGGTGGTGCAATGTGCGGCCGCGGCGATTTGCCTGTGGACTCTCTCGTATGAAGTCGGAACCGCTAAGCATCCTGAGTGGCTTGGCGAAGTGGCGTTCTACACCGTTTGGGCGGCGATCGCGATTACCGTCTACTCGGGTGCGGAATACGTTGTTGCTGCGGCGAAGTTGCTGCGCAAGTCCGGGGATGCGTAGTCGACAGTAGACTTGTTCTTATGAATGGTGATCCGACGACTGATGTATCGCTGAGCACAGCGGAGATGTTTCTGTTCGGCCTTCTGTTGGTCGGATGGCTTGTCTCGACGGTAGTTGTCCTGCGCCGCGTGGTCCGGCGTGAAACGCTGATTCCTTTCTCGGCTCGGACGCCCGTGCCGTGGACGATCTGGCATGTGCTCTCTGGGTTCTTTCTGTTCATGCTCGCCTTAGTTACGGCGTTGGCCGGCTTCGGCGAGCTATTCCAAATCGATGCGGACAAGGCGGTCGACTTTCTCGACATCAACGCGCTAAAAGCTCTGATTTGCGCGACGATTGTCGCCGGAGCGTTTGGTCTGACAACGTTTCAGGCCATCGCTCGTCCTACGTGGCCAGACCTGGGGCTCTCGGGGGCGGATTCCGAAGGGGACGTGGCCCTAGGAGTCATCGCGTTTGCGGCGATTGGGCCGTGGATTTACGGACTGAACTGGCTGCTTTCGCTGTACATTCCAGAGCAGCATCCCATGATCGAGTCGATTCAGAATGATTCGGATCCACAGCTGTTTCTGTTCGCGGCAGCGAATGCGGTCTTGTTGGCACCAATTGTAGAAGAGTTCATGTTTCGCGTGGTGTTGCAGGGTTGGCTGGAGCGAGTTATCCCACCTTGGCTGGCGTCATTCAACTCGCAGAGCGACACCGACGTCATTGAAACGAGCGACGTCATTAAAGCGACGGTCGTCGCTACCGAATCGGAGACGTCTGACTCACCTGCATTGAGAGATGATCCAATCGCGCCGGCCGCACATTCGACCAGCGCCGAGGTCGACACGAATGATGCCGAAGCGGCTTCGCAATACAACCCGTTCACGACGCCGGTGGTCGACCACCCGACCGTAACTCGGATAGATGTCGAATCCCCGCAGCCGGCTCTACGTTCCTGGGCGGCGTGGCTACCAATTCTGGTCAGCTCAGCCCTCTTCTCGGTCGTGCATATTGGGCAGGGCCCGGCACCAATTCCGATTTTCTTTTTGGCTCTGGTGTTGGGCTACGTCTACCAGCGGACGCATCGCGTGTTGCCGTGTATTGTCGCACACATGTCGCTGAATGCGTTTAGCATGGCGATTCTTTGGGCCGGTTCGTGAATTTGGGTCACGAACCTCTGACGCGAGGCTATTCGAGGAAGGCGGCCGCCGGTGCGTGGGTTCTATTCGCCTCGCAGCGACGCTTCTATAATCGCGGCTTCCTACATTTTTCATCGACACAGATAGCGCAAAGGTAAATTGCGATGGCCGTTGGTTTTGGGATTATTGGCTGCGGGATGATTGCGAACTTTCATGCCCGAGCGATCGAGGACGTTCGCGGGGCGAAGCTGGTCGCCTGCTTTGACACATTTCCTAAGTCGGCCGATCGGCTTGCCAAGGCGGAGGGCATTCGTGGCTATCACGATCTCAAGGAGATGCTCGCTGATCCCGAGGTTGACGTTGTTACCATTTGCACGCCGAGTGGGGCTCATTTGGAGCCAGCCGTGGCGGCGGCCCGTGCCGGCAAGCACGTGATCGTCGAGAAGCCCTTGGAGATTACTCTCAAGCGGTGCGACAAGATCATTGAAGAGTGCAAAAAGAATAAGGTCACGCTGTCGACCATCTTTCCGTCGCGATTTCACGAATCGAGCGTCGAGCTGAAGCGGGCGATCGAGGACGGGCGTTTCGGTAGACTGACGGTTGGCGACGCATACGTGAAGTGGTTCCGTTCTCAGGAGTACTACGACAGTGGTGCCTGGCGTGGGACGTGGGAGCTCGACGGTGGCGGCGCATTGATGAACCAAGCGGTTCATAGCGTCGACTTGTTGACTTGGCTTATGGGGCCGGTTGTCGATATCCGGGCGCAAGCTGCGACGCTCGCACACAAGCGAATCGACGTTGAAGATACCGCGGTTGCTACGCTGCAGTTTGCCAACGGAGCACTCGGTGTGATCGAGGCCAGCACGGCCACATTCCCCGGTTACCTGAAGCGGATTGAAATTCATGGCAGCGGTGGAACCGCCGTTATGGAAGAAGAGGACATCAAGGTCTGGGACTTCGCCAAGAAGAACCGCCGCGACGCCGCCGTGTTGAAACGCATGCAGGAGGCTAAGAGTACGGGCGGAGGCGCCAGTGATCCGTCCGCGATTGGCCATCACGGTCACGCCGCACAGTTTCGCGATGTGCTTAAGGCGATCAAGAACAAGACGAAGCCTGCCATTGATGGAGTCGAAGGACGCCGAGCCGTTGAAATTATCCTAGGCATCTACAAGGCGGCCGAGACGGGCAAGTCGATCCAATTGCCATTGAAGAGCGATCCCGTGCTGAAGGCACGTAAGAAAAAGCAGAAATAGTCGGCTGCCCACCGGTGAAATCGCCGTTGCCGGCGGCGGAGCATCCTGAGACAATGTCCGGCCGGCGTCCAAAAATTGTCAGGGGCGTTGGCTGCCCCAATGGCATGACGCTTTGGGGGATGTAGTTTCGGGAAATCGAAGGATCGACTCGCGTGCGTTGGAATCTTGTTGGCGACTATCTGGTTTATCTGCTTGTCCGCATCATGATTGCGGTCCTACAGGCATTGCCGCTGGAAACATGTCATCGCTGCACGCGACCACTCGTCTGGCTTGTGGCCGACGTCTTCAAGGTCCGGCATCGAGTTCTGCATGAGAATCTTTCTCTGTCGTTTCCAGAGATGCCGGAATCGGAACGGACCGAGCTCGTTCGCCGTACGTGGGAACACCTTTTGCTGATGGTGGTCGAAATCGCCCACGCACCGCGAAAGATACATCAAACAAATTGGCGCGATCATATCCACCTGCGAAACGACCGCTGCTTGGTCAGCAATATGTTGAGCAAGCGACCAGCGATGATCGTTCTAGGCCACTTCGGGAACTTCGAGGTTGCCGGGCAGGTCGTGGGCTTATTGGGATTGCCGACATTCACAGTCGCCCGCCCGCTAGATAACCCTTTCCTACACGACATGGTAGAAGAGTCTCGCACACGCAATGGTCAGGTGATCCTGCCGAAACAAGGCAGTGGTCCCGAAGTGGAGGCGATGTTGGCCGAAGGCGGAACGCTGACGGTACTTTGTGACCAGTCGGCGGGCCGAAAAGGTTGCTGGGTCGATTTCTTTGGTCGTCCAGCATCGACGAACAAGGCGATGGCCGTATTTGCCTTAAGCTATGATGCGCCAATGATGGTTAGCTACTCGAGGCGGCTTAATAACAAACCACTTCAGATCGAAATTGGACTCTGTGGCGACATGGATCCGCGAGAGGAAACAGGCGAACTCAAGACGATTCCCGGCCTGACTGCCTGGTTTACCAAGTGCCTTGAAGGGGCGATTCGCCGCGATCCGGAGCAATACTGGTGGGTCCATCGTCGCTGGAAGGGAAACGAGGATCGCGTCGCCAAGCAGCGGAAGGCGGCCTGAGCGATTCGCGCATCGGCGTCCCAGGCTTTGGTTTCGTCGCTCCATGGTATGAATCATGTCTGACTGGATCACGATTGCAAAACAGGCTCAGTGTCCCGCAGGGACATCCCTGGAGCTGGTTGTCGAAGATCGAATCATCGCCCTCTACAACGTTGAAGGCGAGTTCTACGCCCTGGACGGCATTTGTCCGCACAATGGTGGGCCGTTGGGCAAGGGGAAGCTGGATGGCTGCATTGTGACCTGCCCCTGGCATGGCTGGCAGTTTGATGTCCGAAGTGGGCAGAGTCAGCTCACTGAAACCATCTGTCAGCCGGGGTACCAGGTGCGGGTGGTGGACGAAGACGTGATGATTGAGCGAAACTGGTAGGCGGTACTTCCGCCAACCTGGGGGGCTACTGCCGACCCAGAGCGGCTTCTGGCGACTGACGTGTAGAGACGGCGTGCCTTGATTCACTATCGGAAATTTCGAAATAGCGACCCGCCACGGCTTGTCGACGTATGGCGTCGGAGTCCTCCGTCTCGCCGACTAGCACAGCTGCTTACGCCCAACCTGTTTGAAGAGTTGGTGCTGGCCAAGCCGTACTTCGATCCAGAAGGATTAATTGTTGCCGAAGAAGAAGAGACCGGACGAGTGCTCGGTTTTGTTCATGCCGGTTTTGGTCCTAATGCCGAGCGGACGGGCTTGGATCACACGCAGGGTGCCATCTGCATGTTGATCGTACGGCCGGAAGAAGACAAAGCGCAGACGGCTGCAGAGCTGCTTGCACGTGGGGAAGAGTATCTACGTTCCTCTGGCGCAAAAGATATTTATGCAGGCGGGGTAGGGGCGATCTGTCCTTTCTATGTCGGTCTTTACGGTGGAAGTGAATTGCCAGGGGTTCCCGATTCGCAACCGGCAAGTCAAGAGTTCTTTCGGAAGCACGGATACGACGAGGCCGACCGTGTGTTGGTCTATCAGTGTGAGCCGGCCGCATTTCGACCGGTTGTCGATCGTAGCCAAATGCAGATTCGCCGCAGCACCACGGTTGAGGTCGTCGAAGACGCGACGTCAAAGAATTGGTGGGAGGCGTGTACGCTGGGCTGTTTTCAGCAGATTGGCGTCGAACTCAAACCTCGCGACGGGGGGGGACCTATTGCCTCGGCCAAGTTCTGGTGCATGGATCCCTTCAGTCAGAGCTGGGGAGTGCACGCGTTAGGGCTCGTCGACGTCGAGGTTGCTGAAGACCAAAGGCAATCTGGCATGGCAACCTATCTACTTGGCGAGTCGATTCGGCAGCTCAACGAGCGTGGTTTCACCCTCATCGAAGGCCACGCAGTGCAGTCGAACGCTGGCGCGATCGCGCTCATCGAAAAATTGGGGTTCGTTCAGAGCGACGCCGGATCGGTGCTACGCAAATCGTAGGCGAGGTATTGAAGCTAGACGCGTTGGATCAGCCTCTTCGCTTGCCGCCGATGCCGGAACCTTACTCGCTGTTACCAGCAGCTGAGTTCAACGCAGGCGCCAACTTTTCTAAGTAGGCCAAGAGCAGACCGTTTGGATCGGCTTCGCTTCGTAGGATTCTTGTCGACAGCGCCTCGCCTGGTCGGCCCGATGACAGATCCGCAAGATAGCCCTGTAGCAAGGCACGCCGCTCGGGCGATGTTTCCAGCAGCAAGTGCGCCCAGGCCCACGCTTCCGCGTATTCGATCTGCTGCATGTCTTGGACTTCGCGGAGGCGTTCCAGTCTCGCCACGTTTGGTTGCCAGCTGCCGTTACGCATGGCCGTAAGTAGCTGCTCGAGATGAGGCCGGTTCATGCCAGGCCGCGGACCGGCAACTTCAAAGTACTCGGCCAAGCCTTCGTCGATCCACATAGGGATCGAGGGGACGGCGGCATGGATGTAGCCATGCGCCACTTCATGACGCAGGTCTTCTGCGATGCGGTCGCCCCAATGGGCATACACGGCCAAGCGGGTGTCGGTTTGTTCAAAGATTGCACGCCGGTCCGGAAAGCCAGGGAAGTGCGAGTTTAGAAATGCGCGATAACGCTTGGGTGTCTTGAACAGGTAGACGTGGATCGGTTCCTGCGTGACTTGTAGGCCAAGCTGCCCTGCAATCTGCCCCCGCATCTGATTCAACTGTCGCAGAATGCGATGTTCTTCAGGCAGTTCGAAGTCGCCGTAGATGACCAATTGGTCCAGCGCGACACTGTTCGCGACGGGGAGTTGCGGTGTCGGGCGCAAACTAGCACAGCCTGATACCAGGGTGAGCAGCAACACGAATGCTGTACGTCGGCCGTCCATTCAGGCACGTTCTGGTGAATATGGACACAAAGAAGAAACCGCCGACACGAGCGCAGGTGTGTCAGCAGTATGCATAGCGTGGCGAGATTCTAGCAGGGGAGGCCAGCTGGAAGAATAGCAAAGCTGCCCAGTCTAGCCGGCGGTTTTGGTGGCCAAGATCGCGTCGAGCTCCTGCTTCAGCCGGGGCAGGATTTCGTCATAGGGGTATGCCCCGAGAAGTTCTTCGCCGCGTTTGAGATTCACGTGATTTGGACCGCACCAGAGTCCTAGGTCGGCGTCATCGGTTTCTCCAGGGCCATTCACGCGGCAGCCCATCACCGCAATTGTGATGTCTTCTTCCTCAGCGTAACGGGTCATCTCCTTGACCTTTTCGGCCAAATCGACGAAGGCGTCATTCTCAACGCGGGAGCAGCTGGGACAGCTGATGATGTTGAGAGTGGAGAGCCCGTAGTCGACGACGCTCCGCACTCGCCCGGCAGCGATATCGGCCAGAATTCCACGTCCAGCTTCGATTTCCTCCGGCTTACGCGGATTCGATACGGTGAGCGAAACGCGAATCGTGTCGCCAATGCCGCGACTGATCAATTGCTCGAAAGCGATTCGCGTCTTGATGATACCGTCCGGCGGCATGCCTGCTTCGGTGACTCCGAGGTGAAGAGGAATCTCAGGCCGCTTTTCGGCGAATCGGCGATTAACCTCGATAACCTTTTCGGGATCAGAGTCCTTGAGCGAAACGCAGAAACGCTCGAAGTCGATCGATTCCAGGAATTCGCAGTGCTCCCACGCGCTCTCGAGCATTGGCGTGATCGAGTCGTCGGCGTCGTACTGATCGGTCTTTGCCGGGTCGATGCTTCCGCAATTCACGCCCACACGCATCGCACAGTCGTTGTCCACGGCCACGCCGGCGATGTAGCGGACCTTTTCTTGCCACGGCTTCTCGCGTTCGTGGTGATAAAGGTGTCCCGGGTTGTAGCGAATCTTGTCGACAAACGGGGCGACGACCTCCGCGAGTCGGTAGTTTTCTTGCAGATCGACCGCCAGATTGGCGGTTGTTTGCTCGCGAATAGAACGAAGCGATTCGGCATCTTTCTTGGAGTCGACCGCGATCCGCACGACGTCGGCTCCCACGGCAGCCAGGGCGTTGACCTGCTCCACCGTCGCATCGATGTCCTGTGTCGACGTGGCCGTCATGCTCTGCACCGCGACCGGGTACGCCGAGCCGATGGAGACCGAACCGATACGAACGCTACGGGTTGGATTACGCGTGATTTCCAAGATCGATGTTTTCCTTATCTCGTGGCCACCTGCAGGGCGTGGATACACCTTCAAAGGTGGTGGATGTGGCGATCGCTTCGCCGTCTCTATTCTTCCTAACCGCAGGGCCGCTGGCAATGTCACTGATTCTGCCTGACCGAGGTCAGCATTTTTCTCTTAGGAGGCAGCTTCACGGACAACCTTGGTGAGTGCTTCAACAAAGAAGTACTCGCCCCACATGACCGATTCGTCGACGCCTAGATTCTTTTCTGTGTGATAAACACCATGTCGCAGGATACCTTCGTAGCCGCTCACGCTGCTGCCAAGGTATTCCGGCTCGACCAAGGCGTCGAGCATCGCGAGAGCCGTATCACGGTATTCGCTCGCTCGGGCCGGATCTTTCGTTTGCGTGGCCAGGTCGAGCAAACCGCTGGCGGCGATGGCCCCGGCAGAGGTGTCTTTCTGGGCTCCCCAGGGTGCGGGCTGCGAAAGATCGGCATCGAAGTCCCAGTAAGGAATCTTGTCTTCCGGCAAGTGTTTCAGCCAGTAGGCTGCGTTCCGCTCCGCGACTTGCAGGAATTCTTCGTTCTGTGTGAGGGCGTAGACCTTGCTGAATCCATATAGCGACCAGGCCAGTCCACGTGCCCAGGCACTGTCACCACGTAGGCCCTGGTGGGTTGTTTGCGCAAGGAACTCGCCGGTCTCGGTGTCGAACTCACCTTCATGTGCGGTGGAGCCGTCTTCTCGGACGATGCGATCACGCGTGGTGCGGCAATGGGTTTCGGCGATGCGCATCAGGTCCGCGTCGTTAGTCTCGATCGCGGCGTAGAAGATGATTGGCACGTTCATCATGATATCGATGAATAAAGATTGGGGGCCGATGAAGGAACAGAGGTATTGTCCCTTGTCTCGGAATCGCATCGCCAGAGTTTGCCCGGCCTGAATCAACACGTCGTGCAGTTGCTTGTCGCCAGTCAGTTCGTACCAGCGAAGGTAGGTGCTGAGGAAGATAAAGCCCAGGTCATGGACATCCCGATCGTGTTGGCGATGCTCCAGCAGCTTCGAGTAGTGTTCGGCTCGCTCACGCCAGGTGGCATCGCCACTGCGGATATGGAATTGCCACATCATGCCACCAAGAAAACCGCCGGTCCAATCGGTCCACAGTTCGCCGTCGTGGTGCCAGCTGCCATCGGTTGTGTAGATGGGAAAGAAGTCGGGGTGCTTTTCAATCAACGCCGCGACTTGGCCCTCGGCGAACTTCAAGGCGTCGGTGTACTTGGTGACTCGATCGTTCGACACGGAAACTCCTCTGTGTATTGGATAAGTAGGTGGTCGTTTCATAAACGGGCGGGACAGGAAAGCTGGTCGTCGCCGTTGTTGGATACGGGTAATGGCAGGGATCGAAGCCCTCCGTTGTCGTCGGTAGGCCGGGGGTGATGCAAGGTGGCTCAGCGCAGCCGCATACTTGGTGGTCGAGTGCATGGACGAGCAGCTCCGCCACGCGAGCGAGGAAATAGGCGGTTTTCCGCCGCGAATGTCCCATTGGGGGCTGAGACGGGCGGCTCGTTTTCGCTTGCGGAGACGAGAAGATACGCATAAAATGAGGATCTTCGACATCCTACCAATTATCCCGCCCTTTTTGACGCCTTCGTTGGCTTTTTGACCACCGAGGCACTGCTCCCGAAGCCTACCGTGGTGATCGTTCGCCGCGAGTGCCTGGCAGCTATTGAAATGTGCGGATGGTTTTTGAGCCGGACGAATCCATTTTTCGACTCGTAACGAACAGGGAATCTGACTCCATGCACCAAATCTCGAAGCGCTTTTGCCTACTGATTGCTGTTGCCCTTGTCGCGGTCATGTTGACCACGGAAGTTTCCCGGGCTTGTACGAACCTGCTCGTAACCAAGGGGGCCAGTGCCGATGGCTCGGTAATGGTCAGCTTCTCGGTCGACGGAACGGGACTCTCGCAGGTGCGAATTTCTCCCGCCACGACCGAACAGGATCTGGAGGCGGAAGAGCCGGCCATTCGTGATTGGAAGGGCCCGACCTACAAGGTCGTCAATCACATGAACGAGTTTCAGGTCGCCGTGGCAGAGACGACGTTCAACGGGCGTCCAGAGCTTACCAGCACCAATGGCGGTTTGACTTACGATCGCCTGATGTTCTTGGCCACCAAGCGAGCCAAGACCGCTCGTGAAGCGATCGCCGAGATCGATCGCCTGATGCAGACCTATGGCTATGGAAGCACCGGCGAAACCCTTTCTGTTTCCGACAAGAACGAAGTCTGGATTATGGAGATCATGGGTAAGGGTGAAGAGAAAGGGGCCGTCTGGGTCGCCGGTCGCGTTCCCGATGGCTACATCTGTGCCCACGCTAACATGAGCCGGATTCGTGAATTTCCGATGGACGATCCCGAAAACTGGCTGTTCTCGGACGACGTCGTCGACTTTGCGGTAGAGAAGGGTTTCTACGATCCGAAGTCGGGCAAGCCGTTCAGCTTTGCCGACGCCTACATGCCAAACGTCAGCCGCTTGATTCAACGAGCCTGTGCCGGCCGCGTCTGGAGCATCTTCCGTCGTGCCGCCCCGAGCATGAATCTGTCGAGCGACTTCTATCGTGTTGCAGAAGGTGCCGAGCCTTATCCGTTGTTCATCAAGCCGGACAAGAAGCTCACGGTTTCCGACGTCATGGCTTTGATGCGTGATCACTACGAAGGTACCCCTTGGGACATGACCAAGGGTGTTGGTGCTGGGCCGTGGAAGTCGCCCTATCGTTATCGTGGACTGATGTGGCAGGTCGATGGCAAGAACTATGCCTGGGAACGACCTATTTCCAGCCAGCAGGCCGCCTGCACCTGGATTTCGCAGAGCCGTGATTGGCTGCCGGATCAGATCGGTGGCGTCTACTGGTTCACGCCCGACGACGCATTCACCTCCTGCTACGCTCCGTTCTACGTTGGCATCACCGACGTGCCCAAGGCGTACAAGAGCGGCAATTACGAAGAGGTCTCTCGCGATTCCGCCTGGTGGGTTTTCAACATGGTCTCGAACTACGCCTACGAGCGTTACTCGAAAGTGATCGAAGACATCCAGCAGGTGCAACGCGATCAGGAAGAGATGTACGTGGCGATGCAGCCGATTATCGACAAGATGGCGAAGGATCGACTCGACAAAGACGGTGAAGAAGCAATGCAGCAGTTCCTCACCAACTACTGCGTCACCACCGGAGACGGTCTGTTCCAGCGTTGGTCACAGTTACTCGATGACATTACTGCCAAGAATATTGACGGTTACGTCAAGCAAGAAGGTGGCGGTGCCGCCGGCGTCGGATACGACGAAGAGTGGCTCCGACGCGTTGTCGAAGAAGATCCCGACAAGCTGTTTGTCGGTGACTCGGTCGGTCACTAAGAGGACCGGCCACTGTCGGCTTGGCGATCTTCGATTGTCGGTGAACCGTGATTTCGGCTCTCGCTACTCGGCGGTGTCGAAATCGCGTGAGGAGCGACACGCGTGAAGTACGATCCTGAGTTTCACGTGGTCCTCTACCAGCCAGAGATCCCTTACAACACGGGCAGCGTGGGTCGCACCTGCGTGGCCGTTGGGGCGAAGCTTTGGTTGGTCCGCCCGCTAGGGTTCACGGTAGACGACAAACAACTGCGTCGCGCGGGGCTCGATTACTGGCCGCACCTGGAGTGGGAGGTCGTCGACGACTGGGACGATCTCTTGCGAAAATTGCCCAGGCCGCCACGGTGGTATTTTTCCAAGAAGGCCGAGCATTCGTACGCCGATGTGAGTTACGAACGCGGAGACGTGTTTGTCTTCGGGAGCGAGTCGCAGGGGCTGCCGGAGTCGATGATAACTGCCGAGAATGCTCTACGAATACCGGTTCGCTCGGCGGTGCGAAGCCTGAATCTATCCAACTCCGTGGCGGTGATCGCCTACGAAGCCATGCGGCAATGGGGCGGTGTTGAGGCCGGCTCTGGCACGGACATTAGCTCGTAGTAGCAGAGCGAAAGCGAGGTGATTAGGCGTCGGCCGTATCGAGGGTTGCCGCGTCGATTTTCTCTTCGCGGAGTTCGCCTGTATCCCCTTCAGGATCGACGTTCTCGCTAGGTTCGCCATCCAGCTCAACCGCATTCTCGGAGTCGGCATCCTCGGAGTCAGTGGACGCTTCCGCTTCATTCTGTTCGGCATCTCGCTGACGCTGGCGATCCTTGCGATTCTGTGCCCGAAGTGTGGCGTGATGGGAATAGATCGGCAGGTGTCGGTAATAAACTTCCAGCATGTAGATCGAAAGGCAAGTGGTGTAGAGACGACCTCCTTGGCCTCCCCATTCATCGCCGTGGGGACTCCAGCTGCCCCGTTCGGCTCCTTCCTTCACCTGCATGTCCGGTAGCTTAGTGGAGAGGTGCTTGTTCCACTGCTTCCACAGATCGCCTTCCATGTGGTGGAGAACTTGCGTCGCGTAGTACCAGTAGTAGACGTTCTTTTGCCGGGCATTGATCGGCTCCTCGAGTAAGTACTTGGCGCCTCCTACCAGAGAGGAGTGCTTGCGTCTCCAGCCTAAGTATTGTCGGCAGAGTAGCCCCTCAGCAGTCATTGTCCGGGAAACTCCAGAGCCACGGGTGTATCCGTATCGAGTTCCGTAATCACGAGACACTTCGTCCAGGAAACCACTGAGCCGGTTGAGCGTGCTTTGCGGAACCCGCAGCTTACCGATGCGGGCGCTCTGTAGTGCCATCATCGCCCAGCCAGAGACGGAGAGATCAGATCCCCCGCTGGCGTAGCGCCAGCCACCGGCTTTGTCTTGCCTGCGAACGAGATAGTCAACGGCCTTTTGCGCTCGCTCGCGATACTGGGAGTCTTCCGTCATTGCGTACAGCTCGCAGAGAGCGAACGTGCAGAGCGAGTGCGTGTAAAAATGATGATGCGAAGGAACACCACGAGTGAAGCTGCCTTTGGCATCTTGTTTCTGAAGCAGCCATTTCCAGCCACGCCGCACAGGGATCTGGAATTCCCTGTTGTCGCGATTTCGGTGAGTGTAGCCGGCGCCTTGAAATGCCAAGAGCGCCATCGCGGTGGCGGCGTTGCCGTTCCTTTTCGCGGCGCCGTCCTTGAAAGGACCATTGAGCCGCCACTCGCCGTTGCGCCCTTGTTGGCGGACGAGCCATTGTAGTCCTGCATTGACGGCTCCTTCCGTGGCGCCGGTACCCCCGTGGCGGATGAGCAGTCGCTTCTTCATCCCTTGCGTTCGGCCAGAAAGCAGATTGCGCGGGGCACGACCCTCCGCCGGCTCGAACGCCTTCAGGCCATGGGGAGCAAACTCTCCGATCTCCGCGATCGGCTCTGGTGAGACTTCCTCGAAAGCTGCCAGATCGGTGTCTTCTGGTATTGCTTCAAACTCCTCTAGTTCGGCCGGCTCGGGATCCACAAGATCGACCGGTTCTTCAGGGACTTCCGGCGGCAACTCAAGGGTTTCCCCCTCCGGGATAATCTCGTCCGATTCATAGGGAACGGCGGTTATGACGATTGGCTCTTGCTTCGTAGGGATAGCGAACATCATCGCGGCGAGCGCGATTAGAATCAGCATGTGCACGATCAGGCTGGACAGCCAGGCCGGCGCCGCCGCGAGATAAAGTTCGAGCAGGGACGGCTCCTCGATCAGTTCTTCTTCCGGCGGGGGCGGAGGCGTCGCCGGTGCGGTCGACGTCGCTGCATGCGCTTCCACTGGTCGAGAATCGATGCCGAGTGAATCGTCAGTGGAGCCGTCCGGCAGAAGAGGAGCCGTTGGCATGACCCAAGTCTCGGCCAGTCGATTAGCCAATGGTGGCGTGGGCGCCTGTTCTGGGACAGCGACAGCTGCGGGCGACGCGGGGGCAGCCGCTTCTGATGCCGGTATTTGGGTAACCGATGGCGGAGCAGCTACGTGTTCTGGAGTGAAAGGGGGAGGTACTGCCGGCGCAGACGTAGGCTGGGCCGTTGGCGTTGCTTTCGAGATTTCTGGCGGTGCCGACTCCGCCGCGTTAGGTGGCGTGATGCCACCACCGACATACCAGGCTTCGCCTTGCCACGCGGGCAGCGGAGGCGGCTCCCGTCCCGAATTCTGGGGGTCCGACGACATGTGTTTTATGGCCTCTCTGCTGGATCCCACGCGACACGGTTGATGTGCACCCCGGACCTCACGCAAGTTCGGCGGGCGTTCACTCCGCCGAACTCGCTCTTCATTCTAGTAATTCGCCGCTTCTTTTCCAAGATTTTCCGGAGGATATCGCGGAAATCCTGCACTCTATGGCCATTTGTACCCGCTAGACTTTGTGGACTTAGCCGCTAAAATAGCGTTTTCGTTAATCACTATCGGACTCACTGGCCGATGGTAAACGGACACCCAAACATGACGCGGGGTGGAGCAGTCCGGTAGCTCGCGAGGCTCATAACCTCGAGGTCGCAGGTTCGAATCCTGTCCCCGCCACTTATAACCCCGGAACCGAGTCGTCGGACCGGTGGAAAAGACAAAAAAGCCCTGGCATTTTGCTGGGGCTTTTTTCGTGCGCCGGGTGAACTCATGCGGCCAAGTAGTGGACCACCGAACGCTACTGAGGAGCAATCTACAGAGCGTTTGATCTTGCTTTTCCGGCATATGTGCCGCTAGGCCGTCGCGAGGTCGGAAGCGTCAGGAAAAGGCAAGAGCGTCTGGCGGGCAAGTAGCGAGCGAAAATCGATCTGTGGAAATCGGACCATCGTTGGAGTCCGAATCGACTCCGTCGCTCGGCCGGAACGGGGGCCGCAAGAGTGGGGCGAGGTAATGCGGGTGCTCGGCGGACGCGTAGGAGTGTCATCGGTTCGTGCATTTCTTGGTATGAAATGGAATTGTGTGGCAAAGCGGAGCGGCCAATCCAAATGGCAAACAGTTTTCGTTTAGTAATTGGGGAATGGAATGTCTCACAGCATCCTTGCTTACGACTCTGGGACAGGGGAGCCACCGACACGGCCATTGACATAATTGCCCCGAAACTTGAATTGACGCCGGAGGACCTTGTTTTGCAATTGATTTGCAAATCCAATCGAAAGCCATTGACGCCGGTGCGCGATCTGACAATAATTAGCAGCCACAGGACTGGTCGGGTACCTGATATTCCGTAAATTCGTTGCCAACTGCCAATCGGAACGCACTATGCGTCTTACCCGACAGATCTTTGCCGTTGCCTTGCTGGCACTGTATGTCGCCCAAGTTGTGGGTGGACAAGCTCTGCACATGGCGCTGCATTTGTCGGCGGGTGATGCATGCTGCGGCGAATCGCTCTGCCAGGTTGGCGAGAAGCCGGCTCCACGAAGGCACCGACATTCGCACGGCCATTGTCAGCACCACGGGCATCGTCATGGTGGTCACGAACATGGCCATCATGAGCACGCTGATCACGCTGAACATACGGAGACGGAACAGCAGGCTCCGACACAAGACGACAATCATCGGCATGATCCGTCGTCATGCTCGATCTGTCAGATTCTTGGTCAGGCTCAGGATACCCCGGTTGATCTAGAGGTGGCCGCATCTGCGGTCGTCGTCCCAGCGACCGTTCTCGACCTTCCAGAGTTCTATCCCTCTGTAAGCCGCTCTGGCTTTCACTCCCGCGCTCCGCCTTTGTTGCAAGCGTAGGAGTGTCCCATTCGTAGCCAACTAGCTGATCGGTGACGCGCAGTCTGTGCGCACACGATTCATCGATCGACCGGTTATGGATGGCTGTTCGACGTCGCATCACGAAGATCGTATCGCGACCGAAACGGTTATCCCCTGCGAGTGCCTCCTCGTATTCCCTCGCCATCCGTTGTTATGTCGTTCAGCGTTCACCGCTGCGCGCCGCGTTTGGAGATAACGAGGCCCGACCAGTCCTGTTGATCCGGCGCGCGCGCAGCGGCCCTAAGTCGAACTGGTCAGGGACCAAGGCATGACGCTTGCGTCCCGATAAATGCGATTGCAATCGCGATATACGGCTGGCTCGAGTTGCCACCAGCCTCCGGAACAAGTGCAGCTAAACCTGTAATTTTCATTTTCACTTTATTGATAGGAGAAGTAACATGCTTCGCAAACTATTTCGTAATAAGAAGGGCCAAGGTTTGGTCGAGTACGGTCTGATCATTGCTGGCGTGGCGCTCATCGCTGCCGTCGGTATTTCGGTGTTCGGACACAAGGTCAGCGACATGATCTCGGCCACGGCCGCGGTTCTGCCCGGTGCCCACGACGATGACAATGCCCCGATCGAAAGTGGCAAGATCATCGAGACCGTTCAGAACGCGGACGGTCAAATTGAACTCGATGCCGCAACGATCGCCGCTGGTGGTGACCGTCTTGGCACCAACGTCGGACTCGATGCCCCGGCCGAATTCGGTGGTCTGGTCGTCGAGGCCGACTGAGCCCGAAAGTTGAGCGGTCGATTCGTTTAGGGTCGACCCTTGGCATGGCAGCCATCCCTCTGCGCCCATTTTGGGCGCAGAGGGTGTTTGTCGTTGAATGAAAGCAAGTTGATGATTGTCCAAGTGATTGCCATTCCGCTGACGTTGTTGTTGGTTGCAACTATTTGCGACTTGCGCAACCGCGAAGTCCCCGATTGGGTTTCGCTGGCGATGTTGGCTTGGGGCATCGCCGCGACAAGTTTCGGGATTAACAACGTCGGCTGGATTGGCCTGCTGCTAGGTTTGCTGTTCGGCTTTGCTATTAGTGCCGTTGTGTTCTATTTGGGAGGGCTCGGTGGCGCTGACGTGAAGCTGATCGCAGCGACGGGAGCTGTTGTTGGTCCGGTTGCCTTGCTCTTCGTCTTGTTTTGGATGGCCCTGGCCGGCGGCGCGTTGGCACTCGTGGCCGCCGCGCGGGGGCAACGCGATTACGCGTATGTACCGGCGATCACCGCCGGCTTTGTCGCCTACCTGTTTTATCCAGGCGGGCTTTGGCAGCATCTGTTCCAAGCTTGAAGCGTAATATTTCAATTCTGATGACCTTCGACCTTCGTACAACGCCGGACCCAGCTGATCACGTCGCGGCGTCGCTGCGCTGTCGCGCGAAGCGGCGGGCCCGACGCGGCCAGTCGCTGGTGGAGTTTGCCCTGGTGTCGTTGGTGATCTACATGATTCTGGCCGCGATTCTGACATTCGGGCACATGCTGTTCGTCGCCCAAGGAGCGCAGCAATCGGTCGACGTGGCAGCCCGGGAAATATCGCGTACACCACTTCCGGCAGACAGCCACACGCTTGAGCAGATTTTACACGGCAATGCCAATAGCGATCCGTTACTGGCCGATGTGAGAGGGCAGGTTTACGACGACCACTACTTGGTGCTGAACTTGGACACGCTCCATGGTCGAGCAAGTCTACAAGAATTGATCGCGGATCTTCCCGTCGTCAATCAGCAACTTGTTCCGCTAATGATCTACGAAGAAATCGGTGGCTCGCCTGGCACTCGCGTGCTTCGTTACCCCGGCGCGCTCGTTGCAGATATCGAAACAGGTGACGATCCCGCGGATCCGCCAGCGAGCGGTTTTAAGGTGCAGATTCCTTTGGTTACGCGAGATGGCGATGGCACCGAAACGATTGAGGTGGTCGACGTCATCGAGGAGATTTCCGCTAGCTCCGACGCAGGTCCCTTTAGGATTTCCCAAGGTGGAACGGTCGCTTTAAGGATTAACTACCCTTACCAATCGGCCTCGATGAGCGGCTTTGAACCGCGTCCGGCAATCGGCGAGGAAGGAGATACCGATATGGGCCAGGTGATCGTCGCCAATGAAGCGGCCGATATCGAGCACGGAACCTACGCCGGCGAGCAGGGCCTGGGCGTGCAGCAGGCATTCGGTACGCGGGTGCGCCCTTTCCGCCGCGTCATTTCGGCGCAAGCCATTTATCGAAGAGAAGTGTTTTCGGAGTAAACCGCAACCAAACAGGCAAGGAGGCCGGTGCAATTGAAGTAAAAAAAGTTTGAGGACCACGACATGCCCCCAGTTCAACCTCATCGCCGTCGCCGATCGCGTTTCGGTCTCCTTGCCATGGCGCTTGTTTCACTTGTTGCCGTAGGAGGCGGGCTCGTTATGACGCTGTGGGCGCTCGACGTACCACACGCGTTTTGGCATGAGGAGAGCCACGAGACGAATCCGTACTTGGTGCGTATTCCGGTCAATGTTCGAGAGATCTCGGCCTATAGCCGGGTGAGCCGCACCGACCTGATTGACGCGACGGACCGGCGCATCCGGTATCAAGAGCTTCCTCCGGGGGCGGCCATCAATATGGCGATCGCCGGGATCAGTGAAGAGGGAGCGGCGGTGGAAGGAAAAGTCGTCGACATTCACAAGCACCATGGCCAGCTGTTGTTTGTGCTCGATTCGGGGGAGGAGATTCCCCACCACCAGGTTGATCAGCTCGGCGGGGCGTTGATGAATGTGAGCGCGATTGTCGGTCGCGTGCTCAGGAAAGACAAGTCGCCGGGGCTGGGGTTTCGAGAGAAAGACTTCTTTCCGCGAGGTACGCCGGAAGGAATCGCCGGCGCCACGCCTCCTGGAATGCGGGCCATGATTCTGGATGCTACCGGGCTCAGAGGTGTTCACGCGCTGCCAGCGGGTGCTCGTGTTGACCTCATGGCGAACATCCCACTATCGGAGCTCGCTTCGTTTGATGTTGGGCACCGCAGCACGTTATCCACGGGCGCTCGCTTGAAGCAGGGAGATAAGAAGGGCGAAGACACGAAGCCGATCATGCTCGCACAGAGGGCGTTGGTGCTAAGGCCCGTCTATGAGAGAGCTAAACCGGAATCGAACAACGCCGCCAAGCGTTCCAAGAAACCGCCGGTCCATGAAATTGCGTTGGCCGTAAATCCGGAAGATGTAATTCTCGTTCAGATCGCGCTCAACAAAGAGCTGGACGTCACCTGTGTTGCCCATTCGATGCAACGCTCGGGGGAACCTGCCGCTTCGACTCCCCGACGCCCTCAGGGGCCGGTGGCACCGGTGACCTCGCGTTCGATTCTGGCCTATGAAGCAATCACGTACGACTATTTTGAAGACGTTGCCACGCGACAGATTCGCCATGAATCGGTGACGCCGGACGAAATCGAACGGCACGGCGTAATTACTTCGCTTGAACAATTGGTGGGAGCCGTTGTCAAGCATGATATTCCGAAAGGAAGCTTCATTACCCAGGCCGACTTGTTGCAGCCTGTTCAGGCCAAAACGCGAGACAACGAAGGCGTCGATCGTGGGTCGTTTCATGAGGCGTCAAAGAAGGATGGGAGTATTCGCCTGGTTGCGCACTCAGAGGCAACAACCGATGCCCAGCAAGCCGAGCGGAGGAATGCCACGCCCGCCGACGTGCGACGCGGACGCCCTAACATCGTCGGAGAGGTTCCTGGCATCAGCAAGTTTGTTCCCCCAGGCTACGTGGCGATTGCGATTCCGTGGAACCGGTTGTATGGTGCCGAGCACCTGAAGATTGGCGACGTCGTTGATTTGTCGCCTTCGTATTCCCTGCGTTACAAGGTCACGGAAAACGAAACAGAACGCCGACCGGACGGATCGGTGGTCGCTAGCACGACGACACGTCGTGCTAGCGAACCGACGAAACGAACCTACGATGAATCGTTGGGATTCCGTGCCGAGACATGGTTCGCGGCGCTCAACGCGAGAGTGATCGGTCCGGTTGGTTTCCCGCCGCCGACAGAGGCCGCTCGTTATCTTGGCGATACGCTATTTCAAACTTTGGAATCGGACGACTCGGTGGCTCACACTGGACCTCCGATCATGTTTGCGATTGCGGAGAGAGATCAGGAAGCTGTCGCCGCAGCTTTAGCAACTGACTTCGCGACCTTTACCGTCGCCATTCAGCCCTTAAATAGGGATGCGGAAACTCCGGCCGGATGGAAACGAGTCGTGCTGGCTCCGGATGGCTTGCCGGCGTTTGAGCGAGTCGATTACACCAAGCTGCACCAAGGCCACACGCGACGACTACTGACTCGCCTGGTTCGGGTTGATGATCCAGTGTTTGAAAATGCCTTGACGGAGGCGGAGTTGCGACCGCTGTTGGGGCGTGTGCTCCGGGCGTACAAAGATCGCCACGCTTTCTTTACCGCCAAGGACTTCTACTCCAAGGAAGTGCAACCTGGACTTGCCGCCGGAATTGAGAAAGGAAGTACGATCTACGTCGCGGACGACGGCGACATTGAAGGACTGAAGCATTTCCAGGATAACGATCGGATCGCAATCCTCTATCGCGCGGTCGTTGAGCCGCCAGAAGGTGTGATCGCCCATGGGCTGAACTTAGAGCGGCCGATTGCCTCGGTGGTGGTTCCCGAGGCTCGCGTTGTCCGGGCGTCGCAAGAAGGAAAAACAGTTCTTGCGATTCCCGAACGCGATGTGACTCGATTGCATGCGACGTGGGCGGCCGCGTTCACGAAGGAAAAGGACCAGAGTGAAGAGGGCAAGAATCAGCGGTTGCACTTAGTTGCCATTTCTCTGCCGGCACAGAGCCACGCCGGTTCGGTTGCCCAGGCGGCTCTGCCGGCGGCCGAGGTGAAGCCCGCAGCGGCATCCGCAGCGAGGATCCCTGATTTCGATCCCGTTGCTCAGGCGCGAGTGCTTGAGGTCATCGTGGGGGGGCGTCGGGAAACGCACGTCTTCTCAGGTGACAATAGTGCCACACGGGACTCGCTTTAAGAAACGGCCGAAAACTAAGCATGCAGCGAAGAATGTCCAACTTGAAGCATCGCCAAGGCTACACGCTCGTCGTGTTTGTCATGTTCATGGTGTGCCTATTCGCGTTTGCGACGTTGGTGATCGATTTGGGGTTCGTGCGTCTCGCGAAGCGGCAGATGCAAACCATGACGGATGGCTCGGCGCTGGATCTGCAGCGAGTTGTAGATAGCGATCTGTCGCAACCCTTCGAGATGTCCGATGTCGGGCCGACGCTAACGTTTGACGATGATGGTGTCGTGATCGCTGGCGGTTTTCGTGCCCAGCCCAAACTGGGTAGCAATAGTCCCGGCCACTGGACCCCGTCATTGCAGTCACCTCAAGAAAACGCGACGGACGACATCTTAGTGGGGAATTACCAAGGTAGTGGCGAGCGGCACGCCGAGTTGGCTGTCGATTCAGCGGCGTCCAATTACTACGATCGACCTGATTTTGATATCGCTTCCGACGGTGCCGACGTATTGGTCCGTCTGCGGCGAACGGGAGAGGAGCTTCCGGCCGGCGGCTCGGCAGGCCCTCCGGTCCCGTTTCTGTTTGGCCGCGGCGTTGTCGTTGGTGGATCCGCGGACCTTTGGCAGCGAATCGAACGAGGCACCATCGTTCGCCAGGCATCGATCGCTCGTCAGTCTCCGGCAAGAACTGCCGGGCCGTATCTTGAATACACGAGCGACTCAGGCGAGACGGTAGCCGTCGTGGGATTGATTAATGTGCAGGTCGAACGAAGCACGTGGCAATTGGCGGGTGATGCGCCAATTTCAATGGAACAATTTGAAACCTTTGACGCAGGACAGGTCTCACAGAGCTCCCTCGGTGATCTGGCCAAGGCAGAATCTGCCGCGTCAATTACATCGATGGACGCCGACTCCTACCACGGAAACTATCCTACCGACTCTGCCTACGTGACGATCATCGACACGCTCGCCAGTGGCGGGCAAGAAAAGTATGTCGTTGGCTTCGGCTACGTGAAGGTTGATCACATCAATCAGCAAATCACCAGGATTTCTGCGGCCGATCCAGAATGGCGACGAGGTTTTTTCAATACCTCGGCCGTTTTCCGGCCTTCGGCCGATTTGACGTCTGAACAGTGGGGTGAGTTGGTCACGGCGAATAGAAGCCTTCTTGACGACGACGACGGCATCACCGCGCCGGCGTTGGTACGGAGCGAGGAGTAGATCGAGAAAGAAACCATGCCCCCTACTACCCACATTCTTATCGTTACCCATGACGTGAAGTTGCAGGAAGAGTTGCTTGCGGCGATCGCGTCGTTGGGCGACCGTGCGCCCTCGACGGTGGTCGTGGACTCGATGCGCAAGGGTTTGGAAGCAGTAAGAAACCGCACGCCCGACTTAATCGTCGTGGAGTTGACTTCGGATCTCGACGGAATGCGGCGCTTTACCAGTGAAGTTGGCGTGAGCGCACCCTCGACGACCATTGCTGCCGTCTATCGGCCAGAGGAGTTCGACGCGGACGTCAGTGAGAGTTCCGTGATCATCGAGACGCTTCGGGCTGGAGTCACGGATTTTCTCCGCCGGCCGGTGTCTTCGTCCGAACTCGGCGAGTTGCTGACGCGTAGTCACGAGCGGCTAGTGCCGGTGCCGGACGCCGATGGGCGTGTCGTCTCGTTTATTAGCAACAAGGGAGGCGTCGGAAAGTCGACGCTGGCTGTTAACTGCGCGGTCGCCTTGGCCCAGCGCCATCCCGGTCGCGTTCTGCTGATCGATGCATCCCTGCAGATGGGCGTCGCGGCATCGATGTTGGATGTGACTCCTCGCGTGACGTTGACCGACGCTGCCAGCGAGCACAGTCGCATCGACGAGACGATGTTGCGACAGATGGTAACGCCCCACGAGAGTGGTCTGCATCTGTTGGCTGCTCCGGCCGATGCCGTTGAAGCGGCCACCGTCGATGACGATGTCGTTTCTCGAATCCTGACGCTCGCCAGGCGAACTTATGAATTTGTCGTGGTCGATACGTTCCCTCTTTTTGATCGGGTGGTGGTCGCGGTGCTCGATCTAAGTGATCGAGCATACGTAATTGTTGAAAACGTCGTACCAACGGTCATCGGAGCGACCAAGATGCTGCAGGTGCTCGACGATATTCACTTCCCCAGAGATCGACGGCGAGTCATTCTCAACCGCATGACGTCGATTGCGGGTGGGTTGTCTGCCGAAGATGTTGCTGCTCGGCTTGATAGCGAGATCCATGCGGTGCTGCCTTACGACAAGAATGTCATCTCTGCGGCGAACGCTGGCCGACCCTACGTGATGGATCTGGATGGGGTTTTCGGTTCCTGGAATCGATTCGGAAAAGAGTTTCGAGCCATGGTCTCGGAATTGGAAACCCTTCATTCAGGTCGAAACGGGCACGCCGCCGCGGATTCACAGGTTCGGGGGCAATTGCGGTCTGAAGCGACAGCCGATGCGACGTCCGAAACGTGGGAGGCGAACAATGAGTAAGGAAGCCGAGACGACAACCGCTCGCAGCACTTTGGCCGGTTCGAGCGTCAACCTGCCGCTCGAACGCTTGCGAAAGAAACGCGCCGATAAGGCACAAGAGTCGACGCGTACGGCTACCGCGTCTACTGCGCCAGCGGCTCCGGTGTCGGGGCGGGTTACCTATCTGGCGGTTAAGGGTGAGCTGCATCAGCGATTGCTCGACGATCTGGATCGTCGGGGATTACTTGGTGCCGACGAGGAAACGCTGACGACGATCGTCCGCGAGTTCGTTGACCAGTCTTTGGAGCTTCAGGACCTGCCGCTCAATAACACTGAACGCGGTCAATTGGTCGACGACTTGTTGGAGGAGACGTTGGGTGTTGGACCATTGGCCACTGTGATGGCCGATCCAGCCGTGACCGATATCTTGGTGAACGGTCCGCATCAGGTGTTCATCGAACGGTTTGGCCGTCTGGAACCCGCCAACGTCCGTTTTCGCGATGACGAACACCTGGTGAGGATCATCCATCGAATTGCAGCGCGAGTCGGCCGGCGGATTGACGAGAGTTCGCCGATGGTCGACGCACGGCTTCCGGACGGCAGTCGTGTGAACGCCACATTGCCACCGGTCACCATCGACGGACCAACACTATCGATCCGGCGTTTCGGGCATCGTCGGCTTCATTGCGACGAACTCCTGCAGCTTGGAATGTTCTCGCCGGCAATGCAGACGTTTTTCAAATATATGGTGAGTGGACGTCGCAACCTGCTCGTTTCCGGGGGAACCGGTTCCGGTAAGTCAACGTTCCTGGGTGCCATTGCCGAGTCGATTCCCGATACCGAACGAATCGTTACGATCGAAGACGCAGCGGAACTGATCCTCGATCAGGTTCATGTGGTACGCATGGAAACACGACCGGCCAACATCGAAGGTCGCGGGATGATTACTGCCCGCGACTTGGTCATCAACGCGCTTCGTATGCGGCCGGATCGCATCATCGTGGGCGAAGTCCGCGGCGGCGAAGCACTCGACATGATGCAGGCGATGAACACCGGTCACGACGGGGGCGTTACTACCGTGCATGCGAATAGCCCTCGCGACGCACTCGCCCGCCTGGAAACAATGGTCTTGATGTCCGGTCTCGAACTTCCGTCGCGTGCAATTCGCGAGCAGATTGTGTCGGCGCTCGAATTGATCATTCATATCCGTCGCTACGAAGACGGGGTGCGGCGAGTCGAGAGCGTCGCCGAAGTTCGCGGCCTCGAAGGCTCGACACCGCAGCTTCAGGAAATTTTTCGCTTTGAGTCGCGCGGGCGCAAGGGCCGGCAGATTGTTGGTGAGTACGTGCCGACGGGAATCGTGCCGCGAGCCGTTGAAGAACTGCGGGCCCGAGACATCGATGTGCCGCTAGACATTTTCCAAAGCCCAACTCGAAATTTGCATGGTTGAAACGGCGGCAATACTCGGTTTCGCGACGCTCGTCGGTACGCTTGTCTACGGATGGCGAGTCTATCGCATGCGCACTTTGGTGCTAGATCGCTTGGGTGAAGCGACAGCGTCGGCCGAGCAGGTTGGTGTCGGACAGGGGGCTGTCGAGAGAACGCGTTCATCCCACATCGGCACGCTTCCTCTTTCGCGACCGCTGCGTTGGTTGCCATGGGTAATGATACTGCCAGTGGCGTTCGTGTTGTATTTCGCCGCCGGCATGATGTGGCAGTATTGTCTGTCGCTGGCCGCGATAGCTGGTTTGCTTGGTGGCCAGCTTGAAGCCTTTCTAGCGGTTCGCCGGGCTGTGAAGCTCGAGACGCAGCTCGCGGATGCCGTCGACATCATGGTTGGTGCTTTGGGAGCCGGGGCAGGGGTGGCCGGAGCACTTGAGGCTGCGATTCAGGAAACGCGAAACCCCTTACGCGGACAATTGGAAGATGTGCTTGGGCGGATTCGTTTCGGCGATCAGCCCCAGACCGTTTTCAAGAATCTCTCGGAACGCATTCCTCTCGAGACGTTTCTATTGTTCTCGTCGACATTAGCTGTCCATTGGGAAGTGGGTGGAAGTCTGGCTCCAACGCTGGCTACTGTCGGCCGCACGATTCGCGATCGCATCGACATATCACGTCGTATTCGTAGCAATACGGCTCAATCGCAAATGTCCACCGTCATGGTGCTGGCGTTGACCTACCTGCTGGCGTTGATTGTCTATAGCAACGGGCCGGAGCAGATGAAAGAGTTTCTCTCGACGTCGATCGGTAGTTTCTTTGCCGCCGGATCGATGTTGTTACAGGCCGTCGGAATTGTCTGGATGTCATACATTAGCCGCATGAAGTTCTAGAAGTTAGAGAGTCTTGAAGGGAACCACGTCTAATGTTCGTTAAGGTCGCAGCCGTTCTGATATTCTGGCTCATCGCCCTGATTGGGTTGTTGGTGGTCTGGTATCGCATACGCGTCGCGACGGTGGTGCGTGAGCGGCTCTACGATGATGCAACCGAAACGATCCAGGCCAATCGCGACAACGCCGTGACCGAGATGCGTTTCCTGCGACGCTGGCTTTACTTGGCCGGTTTCCGTTCAGAAAACGCCCCCAACGTGTTTGTGATCGCGACGCTAGTCGCCATTGTATGCGGCGCCGCTTCGGCAACGATCGTTTATGTCTCTGACATGCGTACGATGATCGTCGCGGGAGTGGAAACCATCCCGGGTGGGGTAGGGCAGTTGATCCTGCCGCTGGCACTACTTATGCCCTGGCTGCTTGGAATTATGTTGGGAGCGATACCCTGGCTCTACGTCCGCTCCGCCCGCAGGAACCGCGTTCAGTTGGTTGAGCAGGACTTGCCACTGGCGCTCGAACTGCTCGCGACACTCAGCGAGGCTGGCCTTGGCTTCGATGCCGCGTTGTCGCGGATTATGACGACACGTCTGTCCGATCGTCCTCTGGCCGATGAACTGCAAACCTTTCAAGCCGACTTGTTGGCTGGTCGTGCTCGCGTCGAGTCTTTGCGCCGTTTTTCGCAGAGACTGAATATTTCAACGGTCAGTATCTTCGTCTCCGCATTGGCCCAGGCCGAGCAAATCGGGATGGGGATTTCTGGCGTTCTGCGGCGGCAGGCGGATGACATGCGCGGCAGGCGACGGGAGCGGGCGAATACCTTTGCGGCGTCGCTGCCTGTCAAACGCATGCTTCCCTTGGTCGTTTGTTTCTTGCCAGGGCTGTTTGTGTGGACGCTTGGTCCCTTCTTCGTGCAACTATTCAAGATCGCAGACACGTTCCTTCAGGTGCGGAGCTTCTAAGGATGGCCCAAACGCACCAGCTAGTCGATGCTAGCAGCGGGGACGTCATCATCGCCAAGCTGCAATTGGCGGAGACGTTCTGGCAGCGATTTCGTGGGCTACAACTGCGTCGCACCTTGGCCTCGGACGAAGCGCTGCTACTGAGACCCTGCCGGTCGATTCATACGCACTGGATGCGATTTTCGATCGATGTCGCGATGCTCGATGAAATGGGCGTGGTCTTATCCGTCATTCATGGCCAACGCCCGTGGCGATTCGTTCCGCGGACCGAAGGTACGCATTCCATAGTCGAGGCGGCGGCCGGATCACTGGCGACGCGACTGGATGTTGGGACGCGAGTTCAAGTTGCTTCTTCCGGTAGCGATACTAGCGGGTGCTAGGCATAGGCGAGCACCCGATTCTTGATTGATTCGTCCCGGCGATCGACAGCCAGCATTGCTTGCGTTCCCTTTCGGGCCGGATTCTCGCTTTCTGCCAGTCGCCGGCACAAATCGCAAGATCGATTCAACCGGCAAAGTCACCCTGTCCGATAAAACCCACACTGGTTGGGCCTCGCACGTGGGCGTGCGCGCAAAGCGTCGTCTTACCCGCTACAGAGGCGTGAGGGAGTTTATGGGGGGAATGGCAATTCAAAGGTGCGCTGGTCGTCTGCCTCGGTGGACCGGCCAACTCTTGCTGGGCCTGTTGGTCTGCGGGACCGGTGCGCAATTGTCGCTCGGGCAATCGTCGGGAGCCTCGGATTGGGATCCGCGCAATGCGGCTGCCGCTGCAGGCAGAGTTCAGGTTCCCGTTCAGCCGTCCCTTCAAACGCAACTGCCCGGTCGCAGCCCGCGGGTTCAGCTTGTGCAGCCGCAATTGAATCCAACGGTCCGATTCGCGCAAGGCGAGGGCCAGCGCCGAGCAACGGCCACATTGCCACCCTCGACGGGTCCGCACGAGATTTCGCCTCGCGTTCAAATTCCAGGAGCTGGTGCCGACGGAGCTCCTGATCAAAGGCGACTTCCTCTCTTGCCTGGTATGCCGAAGGAGTTGGCAGACCCACCGCAGAGGCCAGACGTCGCACGCGAGTACAGTCGGTTCGTCGAGCGGACGATCGATCCCGAGCTGCCGCTCGACTTGTTCGTGGGCCGGCCGCGGATACTTGAGTTTAAGGAGACGCCGACTCGCATCTATCTCGCCCAAGACTCGATCGCGTCGTACGACGTTATTTCCGATACGGAGATCGCGATCGTTGGAGTAGCGCCCGGTCGCACGGTTTTGACGATCTGGGTTAACGACCCGGACCGCCCAGGCGAGCAGCGCGTGCTCAGCTACTTACTTAGAGTTACCCAGGATGCGGGCTACAAAATCCGCCTAGAAGCGGTTTTTCAGGCTCTTGAGGAGGAGATCAATCGCGATTTCCCCGATAGCTTTGTCAAGCTTTCGCTCATTGGTGACCAAGTGGTCGTGCGCGGCCAAGCCAAAGACGTCATCGAGGCGGCGCAGATATTGCGGATCGTCGGGGAACACGCGCCACCGAGCCGTCGTGACAATCGCGACTCCGAGCCAGCCGAATTTTCTTTCAGTCAGACAAACTATTCGCCAGAAGGGGTGTTGCAAACCAATGAACAATTGGGACTAACGCTTGATCGCCTAGCGGCGGTCGCCGGTCTTGAAGGCGAAACGAATGTGATCAATATGCTCACCATTCCAGGTGAGCAGCAGGTCATGTTGCGAGTTACGGTCGCCGAGGTGAATCGTAGCGCCTTGCGGTCGATTGGAACCAGCATGCGAATCGAAGGCGGCAGCGGAGTCGGCTTCGATGCGGCTTTTCCACCGCGAGTGGGCGATCTGGTCGACAATTCTCTGATGGTGCTCGAAGGCGGAACCTTGTCGGTCGCACGTGGCGATTTCCGGCTAACCGTGGACGCACTCAAGCAGCACAACCTCGCCCGCGCATTGGCCGAGCCGAATCTCGTTACGTTACATGGTCGCCCGGCGCGATTTCAGGCCGGCGGTCAATTCCCGGTTCCCGCGGCCCGCGTCGGTTTTGGATCCGCAGCGCAAGGTGTCGAGTTCATTCCTTTCGGAGTGCAACTTCAATTCGTGCCGTTTATTGTCGACCGCGATAAGATTCGTCTCAATATCGCCGCGAATGTCAGTACTCGCGACGAAGCGCTGGCAACGGATGTCGATGGTAGCGAGGTCCCCGGACTCAATACGCGAAACTTCCAAAACACAGTTGAACTTCGCGAGGGTCAAACATTAGCAGTCGCGGGGCTCATCCAAACCAACTTCGGTGCGAATAGCTCGCGTGTTCCAGGCGTCGGCGATTTGCCCATCGTGGGACGACTATTCAAGAGCGATAGCACAACCGCAGATGAGCAGGAATTGGTCATTCTCATCACGCCGGAACTGGTCCATCCCGTTGATCCAGACGCTTGTTTGTCGTTGCCTGGTTCCGACGTGTTCGAGCCGGGAGACATCGAGTTCTACATCAAAGGTGTTCTTGAAAGCCGGCGCAGTGAAGATTTTCGCAGCCCGGTCCGCACCGATTGGGCACGGCTAAAACGATACCATCACTGCGAAGACATCTTCATCATCGGACAAAAGGGACACAGCTACGGTTGTCGTGACCAGGCATTGCCGCAAGGGTATCTCCAATCGCCGCCGGCGATGCCTGTCTCGCCTGCTTGGCCGTCGGCGGAATCCTTGCCGGTACCGGTTCCCCGTCGCAACCAGCCGTAATAACGAACGAAACAAGGTAGTTTCATGGGACATTTTCGCTATATTCCCGTCGCGCTGATCTGCGGATTGGTGTTCTTGTCCGGCTGCTGTGCCAACTGCGGTCGACTTTGGTGCGACGGTTGTGCAGACATTCCTCACGGTGCGATTCCGCAGCCGGCAGGCGTTCACACCTGTGCCTGGCAAACCACGCAGGGAACGCTCGCGGAATACGACGATCTGATCATCTATCAATACGAATGGCACGGTGAGACTACGAACCTCGGGCCTTTTGGGCAGCGACACTTGTCCATTCTTGAGTCGCGTCTGATGAGAGATCCCTGCTCGGTCGTCGTGGAGCCGTCTGCGAATCCCGCGCTAGACGAACAACGTAAGGCATCGTTAGTAGCATTCTTCACGGAACGCGGGCTACCAGACGCCGAGGCTCGTGTTAGCGTCGGCTACCCGGCCGCTGAAGGATTACATGGACAAGAGTCGTTCCAGCTGAATCGCGGCTATATCCGCGCCGGAGTCGGCCGAGGTGGACTCGGAGGCGGTCTTGGCGGCGGTGGTGTTGGTAGCGGAGGAAGTCTTGGCTCCGGTAGCTTTGGCGGCGGCGGCTTGGGCGGGAGGGGCTTCTAATGAATTCGCAGAGTGGTAAAGGTCACGTCCGGGAACTTGGTAAGCAACGACCGCCGTTCTTGTATAGTATGGCCCTCGTCCTCGCTGTCGTAGCGTCCGGTTGCGCGAGTATGCGTTCCGCCGACGACGGCAGAATGCTTGCGTCAGCCGATTCGGTCGATGCCAAGACCCTTGCAAAAAGCCAGGCAGCTCTTGCCTTGAACAAGGCACAAGCCGCTGAACAACAAGAAAAGACGGATGAAGCCATCCGTTACTACGAACAAGCACGCATGTTCGAGCCTGGCCTGGTGCAGCTGAATCGTCGACTTGCGGTCTTGTATGATCGTCGCGGTGACGATGCTCGCGCCCACGCGGCCTATGAGCAGGCGTTGCGATTGCAGCCGCATGACGCGGATCTGCTTAACGACTTTGGCGTATTTCATCTTCACCGTGAAAACTGGCCTGCAGCGGAAACGTGGTTCCGACGCACGCTCACTGTCGATGCGACCCATCGCCGCGCGACGACCAATCTTGCCATGACGCTGGCAATGCAGAATCGCCTGAAAGAAAGCTACGACGCTTTTGCCCACGTCGTTGGGCCAGCCGCTGCTTACTCGAATCTTGGCGTCCTACTCACGCGACAAGGACGAATCGAAGAGGCTCGAGAGCACTTTCGGCGAGCGTTGGCGATCGACAGCACGGTTCACCCCGCAGGCCAGTTTCTCAGTCAGCTCGATCGAGCTCCAGTCACGCCTGCACCACCTGCTTCCGGTGGGCCAATAACGCCGGCGAGCTACCAGTTCTAGATTGGCGGTCAGGACCACCTACGCCTCTACACCGATTAGCTAACCGAGTTGCTTCTTCGGCACGTTCTTGTTAACCATCCGGGCGAGAGTGGCGTCGCTGGCGAGTCAATGTCTCGGTTAAGATGCCGAGATGATGGCGATCCAGGTAGCCCAGTTCGGCGGTTTTCGCGGGGCAGCGATGAGCCATCGATTGAAGAAATCAGGGCAACAGAATCAGGGGATACTATGAAGTGGTTCTTGCGAATTGTTTTGGCGGCGTTCTGCGTCATCCCGACCATATTTCTCGTCATCGGCTTCAGTATGGTCTTTAGCCAGGCGAGCCAGATCAATACTTTCGTGCCGGTCGACGCGGTTGTGTTGTCGACCGAAGTCAAAGTAAGGAGAGGGGACGACAGCACGACATATACCCCCATCGTCAAGTACAGGTACGCCGTCGCCGGCAAGGAGTATGAGGGCGACGATGTGTATCCGCTGAGTATTTCCGCCGGCAAGGGCTGGGCGTATGAGACCATCGAAAAGTTCTCCGAAGGGCAGACCGTTACTGCGTACCACGATCCAGGCGATCCGCATGAAGCATTTCTGATTCCCGAGTACTCGTACTTTCCTTACATCTTCACGCAGTTTCCGATGCTCTTCCTGATGGTCGCGGCGATGGTCTGGATATTTGCGTCTCGAGGCGGTCGTAAGGTGACGCCGCCGGAACGAAGCGAGGTGGGCGGATATCGCTTGCAGCCGGTGATGAGCCTGAAGTCGCGCCGCCGCATGGTGTTCCTGTTGGCCATTTTCTGGTACGGAATGGGGGCGTTTTCCGCCGGGCACTATTTGCTTTCTGCAAGTAAGTACGAGACGATCGCCTACATTTTTGTGCCGATCTATCTGGCCTTCGGTCTCATTCCGGCAGGCGTCTGGGTTCACAGCCTTCGATTGTCGTGGGTTGTTGAGGAGCCCTTGGTGATGACGGGAAAGAACGAGTATCGCCTGGGCGGAGAAGTTGCCGCCTTGGTCGTTTTGCCGATCAAAAGTACCGTTACCATTAACGAGCTCACGATCACGCTCAAGTGCGATCAGTCGACTCGAACGAAATCGGGCAGCAAGACGAGCTACTCGACGAATACCTGCTACGAACAGACGGCGTCCGTTGCGGATGCTCAGCAGGCTCATGCAGGTGAACGCGTCAGCGGTTCGCACACGTTCGAGATCCCCGCCAGCGAGTCAGCTACGAAGTCAAAGGGCTATCCGATGTACGACTGGTACCTGGAGGCCCATCTCGATATCGCTGATCGGCCCGACTACAAGGGGAAGTTTCCGATTGAGGTGTTGGGGTAGGGCCGAGTAGCGGCCTCATTTTGTGTTGAATGTGCGAAAACGAACGCCATGATCGATCCCATCACGCTAACTATCTTCGGCGGCGGAGCTGTAGTGGTACTGGCAAGCCTGGCATTGCCTAGCTGGCTCCAGGCATCTGCCGCCGCCAAGCTATGGGTTGCTGCTGGTGTCCTTGTAGGAGGCGGCGTGATTGTGTTCGCCATCTTTCTGCAGCAGCTACACGCTGCGTTTGATGGGAAGGGGATTGCTCCGGAGGCGATCAAGGTTGGTTGTATCGGGGGAATGGTTCTTGTCGTGACGTTTGTTGGTGCGATTGCCTGCGGTCGCAACCAAGATGATGAAGACTAGGGAGGAGGGCGACCGCTCGCATTCCCCTGGGACAGCTCCTACGCTTTCGAGATCGCTACATGATTACCTAGTCCCCGCTCATGGGCTGTCCGTAGGCGGGAGACTGCACGGTCGGAGCGTCCGCCGCGATTACTGGGTTCGTGTTGTGCATCCGAATGATCGCGAATATGCTTCCTCGCCTGTCCGCCTCGACAATTGGATCGACGCCAGGGGCTAGCCGGTAACTAACGAGTGTGGCAGTGGCGGAGTTATCGTCTTCCGTGAATTTTGGATCGGGCATGTAGATAACTTTGGTCAGGAAGTTGCCTGCGGCCACCTGATCGAGATCCGAATCGGTAAATCCGATCGGTATCGCGTTGTACTTCAAGTAGGATTCGGTTCTTGGAGTCACCGAGCTAACTTCAATCGTTGGATATAGCGTCGTATCGCGGCGGCCAGGAATGTTCGAGAGCTGGAATCGATATATGACGCCGGAACTGAGATTCTGACGATCCGGCGACATGAGTGGCTCTGAATCGAAGGTGCCGTTGCCTGTTGTGTCCCAGGTGATTGTCATGTTGGCAGGGGCCTCGAAGACGACTTGCACTGGCACGCTGATTGGCGGCGAATACGGTGGGACCGTGTTCAGTTTCTCGGCCACCTCCGCAGTCTTCTCGTTCTTGTTGTTCGCTCGATTGCGAGAGTCGGCCGCGGACGAGGATAGCTTTGTCTTGATGTTTGCTACAGGCAGTTCACCGGGCGTGCCGAGTCCACCCCGCAGGTAGGTTAACGAGCCTGCGATCAGGAGTACGGTAGTAGCCGAGATGGTCAGGAGTGAGAGTTTCATCGATTTGTCTATTGCTCGGCGAATGTCGGAAAGTGCCGCGTCGAGGCGACGCGGGCCCCAATCGACCAGCATGAGAGCGTTTAGGGCGGGGTGACGTCAATGTCGGCTCGCTAAAATACGGCCTGTTTTGCGTCCATTGGCAGTAGAAATAGGTGGTGTCGAACATCGCTCTTGCGTCTAACCCAGCAGCACCAGACAATGTGTTTGCCGCCTGTGGGAAGATGATTTGGGAATGCACTCGGGCGAGTTTTGAACTGTGGAACATGGGAGAATGTTGCGATGAGTCTTAAACTGCTTGCAAAATCGGCGTTGTTGTCACTACTTGCGTGCTGCCTGATGGCCGTGTCTGCTGCGGACGCTGACGCCAACGAACGATTCGTTGGGAAATGGGCCGTCGATCTCGACAAGATGGAAGAGCTGAATAAAGGCAAGCCAGCTGCCGGATTCGTCGCCTATGCCCGCGAAGCGAAGCTTAGCATCTCGATGGAGTGTAAGGCCGACGGCACGGTCGCCCTGGTCATGGCGTCGACGGAGCGCAACGACGAAAAGACCGGGCGCTGGAAGGTCGTCAAGGTCGACGGTGACAATATGGCTGTGGAAATGACGCTCGACGGAGAAGATGAGGTCGACGTGGCCGAGATCAAGTTCCTGGACGACGACCTGTTCGTAATGGCAAAGGCGGAAGAGCAACTGATCTTCGCCTGGCGGCGGCAAGAGTAGTTGTGATCTGCATTGCCGGTGCGGAGCGAACTGCTTGCGCCCAAGGCACCGCTGCCCTAGTCTTCCAGCCGCTTAACAATCTCAGCGTACAAGGCACGATCGTTCTTGGTCACCTTGTCGTTGGTTGGGCCAAGGTGGGAGAACTTCATTACGACCGTGTCTTCGACGCCTTCGAGTCGGCCCCGTTTAACCGCTACGACGCCGTCTCCCTTGTCCATGAGCACCTCGTCGAGGTCGGAGAGCATGTCATCGAATAGCGGTCGAATGAGTTGTACGGCGCGGCTTTCTTTGGCGGCCTTGTCAACAGAGTTGCGAACGAGTTCTAGTTCTTCGTCGGTAATCAGGCCGCCGGTGCCAAGGAAGATACTGTATTCGACATCCTTGTTCCGCTCGCGGCCGTTTAGCGTCTTAAGAAAGTCGGAACCGGGGCGCAGGTCGTTGTCTGCTTCCGCCAGGCCGTCTTCGACCGCCCGGTAGAATCGCTTTACGGGGCCGCCTTCGGAACTGCCGAGGAAGTGTTCCCACAGATCAACGCCAAACGATATACGTGCCAGTTGTGAACCATGTGTTGGCGGGGCGATCATGATGAGTTCGTTGACGTTGCCTGGATCGAGAGTTGGGTTTTCTAGCACCTCACGAGCAACGAGTGATCCCATGGAGTGCGCGAGCAACGCTATGCGGCGATTGGGGTGCTCGGCGGCCAACTTCTTCAGGTCTTGTGAGAGGGCCTTGGCCGACTCCGCGATCGGCTGGTCGTTGGCATAGTCGTAGGTGCCCATCGGGAGGTTTGTGACGCTGGCGGCGGTGGCCAGGCCCGAAACACCTTCGGAATCTGAGTTGAAGCCATGAAGTACGATCACGGTTCGTTCACTCGCGTCGCGTTTCTCCCAATCATCTTCGAGACGGAGCCCTAGGTTTTCTCGATCGCGAACTTTCTCGTCGTCACCAATGGCGTCGCGAATTCGCGCCTTGACCTTTCGTCGCGTCTTGCGAATCTCGCTTTTGTCGAGCGTTACCAGTAGGGCAGCAACCTTTCGGTCATCCTTTGCAGGCACGACGCTCATTTCGATTTCTGGGGAGAGGGCGACGTTGATCGCCATGATCGTCAGTTGAGCACCGACACTGTCGAGATCAATCTTCCCTGCGGGGAGAATATCGCGAAGAGCAGCGTCGTCGAGATGGCCAGCGCGTGCTAGTCCACGAAGGACGTCGCTCCAGGCCACCTCATTCTCAGTTGCGGGAAGGATAATCTGGCTGATGCCAGATGCTTCATCATGCACGACCTGGAATTGGCTGTCGTCCCCATTATCTACCGCGGTTTCTTCGCCTGCTGAGATCGTCCTGGACGCCACAAACGCAGTGACGATACACAGTGCGACAAATCCAATTGCATTCTTGATAGGGTGCCTTCTCATCTCTGCCTCCTTCTCGCAGTTGTGACGAAGAGCCTGCCGTCGCTAGAGTATGGCGGCCGCTTGTATTATATCGGTCTGCCCTGAGAGTCCAGCCGGCGAAGTGGCCGATAGGGGGGCGGCATCGGTGCCGATGGAGCTCGCTAGCCGTCAGCAATTCATTGCCGCTTATTCATCGCCGCCAATTCATGTGTCGATACGAAGTATTCGGCGGCAATCGTGTGACTATTCGTCCTTGGTCTCTTCGGTCCTGGCTTATTCTGCGGCCGCTTCTTCCTTCGGTTCCGCATAGATCATCACGTCGACCTTATCACCCGGCGCGGCGGTTGAGTTGGCGGCTGGTGCCTGCAGGTAAACCGTGTAGGCAGAAGCCCCGGGAGGAGCAGGCGAGCCGATCTTGAACTCGGCAGTAAGGCCTGCGGCGCCGAGGAGTTTCTTGGCGTCGGTGGCATTCTTGCCGATCAGGGACGGAACCTTAACAACGTTACGTTTCGTCGGATTGGGAGCCACGACGGCGACAAGCTGTCCTGGCTTTACCGTACCGGAAGAAGACTCGATTTGACCACGAATAGCGCCTCCGTCGATGCTGGTCACTTTGCCCGATGCGACGCTGGCTCGCCCCACGCCGGGGATCTCGACGAAGACTGTGAGTTTGTCGCCAATTGCGGGAAGAAGATCCGAAGTTGTTTCGACCGTGATTGTCTTGTCTGCGACGGAGGCAACTTTGCCTTCGATCTCGGTCGCTGCTTGGGCGGTAGCAGGCGGCGTCGGTTGTGTATTGGTTGGCGGAGTGGGCTGCGACTGCGGTTGAGCGGGCGGCGTCGCGTTTGGCGGCGTCGGTTGCGCCTGCGGTGGTTGGGCTGTCCTCACGAGCTTACCGTTGAGGCGGAAGTCTTCAAAGTCGGCTGTGAAGTCCTGCGTCGATCCGCTTAAGGCCAGAACCCCGACGTGAACCGTCCGATGCATGCCGGTATTGAAAGCCGCGGTCTGCTGCCAGCTGCTTCCGTCGTGGCTAATAGACGAGATGAACTGCTGCCCGCGACGTTCAATACGTAGCCAGGTCGATCGGCCCTTGAAGAACTCGGTCGCTCCGGCCATGCCCATCTTATTGACGCGTCGTTCGTTAAGATCGTATGTGGGGGTGGTCAGGCAGTGATGCGTGCCGGCGTTAAGATGTCGGAAGTAGACGCGTTCTAGGCGGTAGTACTGTTTCTCCGAATCGCTAACAACGAGCCCGGCACCACGGAAGCTACGTCCATTGGCCAGCGGAGGCGTCAGTGTCCAGTCGGCGGAAACTTTGACTTGAACCGTGAAGTCCCCCTCGACTCGTTGCCAAACGCGAGGGGCATTGAACCGCTTGTCGGGCGTTGGGTTGCCCATGAAGAAGTCGTGCTCCCCTGTGGGGAGTTTGATGGTCAACTTGCCAGCTGACTCGGTAATCTGGCAGTCGCCGTCGGGGTCTACCGTCGTTCCCCAGCCCTGAATGTTTGCGGCGCGAACGTAGTCTGCGTGGACCGCTGAAAAGCCGCTCGCCAACAGCAGGGAGCCAAGAATCGTCCAAAGAGAATAAGGTCGTGCTCGATGTGACATGCGATTACTCCCTTGGGAACCCATGACCGTGATCGGAACGAAGCACGCAGCGGACATTTCTAGAATCAGGCGATAGAAAAGAAATGATACCAAGCGGCACTCCGTTTATCATATTCGTGGCGAAGCGTCTGTTTCAAGCGGATTTCCGCACGTCGGGCGCGTGCTCGCCTGGTTGCTCCCTTTGACAACCTAGGGTGTGCGAAGCGTCAGTCGCGGTTTACGTAGCCGACAATTTCAACGTTGTCTACGCAGCTTCTTGAGGGCGTCTTGTACCTGTCGATTTTTAGGGGCGATTCCTAGAGCTATCTCGAATGCCTCAATGGCTTCGGCATTACGTTCGAGCGCCACGAGTACTTTGCCTCGAGTAAAGTGTGCCGGGAAATTCATCGGAGCGAGCCGGATCGCCGCATCGAGGTGAGCTAATGAATCTTGGAACCGCTCTTCGCTAAAGGCCACGGCTCCCAGGCCAAAGTGGGCGTCGTTTGATTGAGGATCGACCTTGGCCGCCTGCTGGAAATGCTTCGTCGCGTTTTCAAGATCGTTCTTGACGAGCGAGAGATTACCGAGCGCGATGTGAGCGACCGTCATGTTGGGATCGCGCCGGAGTAGGTCCCGGTACAATGCCATGGCCGACGTGTTTCGTTTGGAGGTCTGCAGTTCAAAGGCAAAGCTGTAGATGTTGTTGTTGATCGAGTCCGCGAGCACTTTTTCCGCCCGAGGGTGGTCGATGGCCTGTCCACCGTAGGGGAACATGCGTTTGAATCGTTCTTCCGTTGAAAGGGACGATTGCGACAGGTCAGCAAGGACTTGATCGACTCCGACAGGGCCCTTGTAGATCACCATTAGACGACCCTCGCCATCGATTAAAAGGCTGGACGGGATAGGCAAAAGCCGACTGCTGGGGACAAGGCTGTTGTGAATGCTCTGCAGCAGAAAAACAAGCTTCCAGTCGGTAAAACCTGTGACGATCGATTCGTCGAGCCGATCAATAATGTCACGAGCAGCTTCGATCTCGTCTTGATCACGCTTGCCGGCATCGATCGAAAGCGCGACGACGCGAACATTCGCCGCCTCTAGATCTTTTGCCCGCTCCGAGAATTCGTTCAGTTCTTTGATGCATGGCAGGCAGGAACTGGACCAGAGGTTAATCAGGACAGCCTTGCCGTCGCCCTTCTGGCTACTCCCCGCCTTGCCATTTCCCATGGTTATCGTCTGTTGGCTACCGAAGGGACGCCGGTTGTAGGCGATCGTCGGTAGTTTCAGCAGAGTTACGCAGGGGATTCTTGCCGCTCCACTCGAAGGAAGCGGTCGTGGTTCGGACGGGGTCAGTTTCAGCGATCGCTTGGAGGTCGGCTGAGCGGTGGCCTGTCCTGCACCGATCTTCAATCGAAAGCGTCCGTCGACAGTCAGTCCAGTGAATTGTTCCTCCGTGCCATCTGACCAGCGGACCGTGACTTGTTTGATTGTGTTTGCCTTGCCGAGTCCGAATAGCAGCCATTTGCTAGATTGGGCCAGGAATCCGTCACCGGCGCGAACGGTCTTGGCGAGCGGTTTGTCGCTCTCGTTGGTAATCACTGTGACGCGAGAACCGATCGCGTCTCGGGGAACGGTGGTGCCGTTACCTTCCAGTCGCAGGGTAAGGAAGTGGTTCTCCGACTGAAAGTCATTTCGCAAGAAACGGACTCTGGGAGCGTTTCGGTTGCCGACCCAAAGGTCGAGGTCTCCGTCGTGATCCCAGTCGACAGTGGCCAGCGAACGTCCGTCGTCGGGGAAGTCGAAGCCGGAAACGGAAGAGATCGTAGCGAACGAGTCGCCGTTGTCCGCATTCATCGTCGTATTCAAGAACGCGCAGTTTCGTTCGCGGCCGCTAAATGATCGACCGGAACCAAGCATCTGGCGGAAGCGACCGATGGCGCCGCCGGGATCGCCGTCGATGTCTCGTGATTGCGACACGACCTGTCGCCAAAAGAAACTTCACAAGTCGCCGTTGTCGTCCATTGTCAGGTAACCGTTGGCGACGAGTAGGTCTTCCCAGCCATCGTTGTTGAGATCCGCAAAGAGTGAACTCCAGGCCCAGCGTCCGAGCTCGACGCGTGCCGGCTGGCTGACGTCCTTGAAGGTCTTGTCGCCAAGGTTCTTCAGCAGCGTATTACCACGCGTGAATCTTCGCAGTCTCTGGATAACTTCTGTGGACGCGGTAGAACGAAAACTGTCTTGGAACGTGATGCGACCGCCGGCGGACGAAAACATATTGCTTACGTAGGCGTCCATCTGCCCGTTGCGGTCGTAATCACCCCAGGCGATCGACATGCCGCTGGCGCTGTCTTCAACGTTTGCTTCCGGGCCGACGTCGACAAAGTGTCCTTTTCCGTCATTCTGGTACAGGTTATCACGGCCATAGTCGTTGGCCACATACAGATCCTGATCGCCGTCGTTGTCATAGTCTTCCCAGGCGACGGCCATTCCGTAGCGTCGGTTGTTGACATCGAACCCGGATTCCACCGTGGCGTCGGTAAAGTTTCCTTTTCCGTCGTTCAGGAAGAACGCATTGGGGGGGCCGTCGTTGGCGTCGTGATAGACAAAGTTGGCGGCCGCACCTGGAACTGCCGATGCTGCAGGACCCGACAAAGACGGCGAGTACGTGCAGACGTAAAGGTCAAGGTCGCCATCTTTCTCCACGTCCGCCACGGCCATCGACATCGTGTCTTCATGAGTGGTCAGCATCGTTTCAAAGCGAAATCGCTGCTGATTGTCGTTCGAGGCGAGCGCGACACCGCCGAGGACGGCGACCGCAAGATCTTGGTCACCGTCGTTGTCCCAGTCGAACAACAGCACGCCGCGTGAGTCGTTGATCCAGTCGACGCCCCACGCCCGCGAGGCTTCGATTGCGGTGCCGTCAGGCTGTTGCAGGAAGAGGCGATTTGGCATTCCCTCTTCCTGGCAGACGTAAAGATCATCCAGCCCGTCGCCGTTGACGTCGCCGATTGCAATGCCAGGCGTTCCCAGTAGGTACGTATGACGTCGCTGCTGTGCGCGTTCGATCCAATGATTCAATCCACGTCGTAGTTGATCCTGGTAGGCGTCCGTCTTTCGAAGGACCGACTCCGTGCAATCGGCCAGCAGCTTGCCATCCGGGCTCTTCGTCTCGGTGAGTTCAAACTGCTCGACCACGATGCGGCGAATTCGCAGCTTGGAATATTCCGATGGTTTCGACCAATCGATAAACCAAGTGGCGTGGGCTTCGATCATTCCTTCCGGCCCGGCGGCGGAGATGGAGAAATACTGCCGCGTCCTGAATCCGTCGTCTGTGTTGTGAATGCGGAAGATCTTGAACTTCGTGATGAAGGATTCTGGTTCTGCGTCTGCAAAGGGGGCCGCCAACTGCTTGAGCGCGGCGGTAAGTCCGGCGGCTCCATGGTGCGGGTCGCTTTCCGCTGAAGCGGTCGGGTCCCCTTGGCTTTGGTTGTCTGTCTTGAGACGTACCACGCGAAATACGGAATCTTGATGGGCGACGTCTGGAGATGCAGGGTAGAGTGGCTGGCAAGAAAACCCATCTGAGATCAATGCGTCGCTCGACGAGTCGTTAATCTCCGTCGGATGCGTCAACAGCTTCGCCAAGACTTTGAGTTGTTTGTTGGCCTCTTCCGCGAGCACTTCTGTTTTCCAACCGTCCTCGTGTGGATTGTCCATTTCCTGCCAGGTGCGCTGGCCGATGAGCGGAATCGAGACGGTGGGAGATTCGTCGAAAGCTCGCTTCGCCTCCGCGATGGCGTCGGTCAAGTCCGATTGAGAGGAAGCATCGGGGTCGGTCGCTGGTTGGTCGACGTTAGAGTTGCCGGTCTCGGACGAGCTGTCATCGGCGGAAGCATTCTCAGACGCATCCGACGTCGCGGTCGTTTGCTTTGGCTGCTTGTCCGTTTGGGTGCTCTCTTGACCGCACCCACTTAGAAAAGTCAGTAGGCATAGGGACAGCGCAACAAGAGAGCGGCCGAGAACGGGGCTGCGGAAAAAGGAGGAGACGATGATGGGATTGTCGCGACGCGTCATTGCGATTGTGTCGAGGGGCGAAGGCCGGTGGGCGGCCTGGGTTGTCCTATTATAGGCCGGGTTGTGTTAATGACGTGGAAAGCTGGGGTAACCGTGCAGGTAGGCCCCAGATTTGTTTTGTGCACCGGGACTTTTTTTGCCGAGAGCACGAATATGGGGTTGGGGCCAAAGAATTCAAAGTCGTTTTACTGGTTGTACTTACGTCGATGGAGAAATTTGGAGATAGGGGACGTAAGTGGTTCTGACGGTGGAGGTTGCGGTTGTTTGCTGGGGTGTGCGGACGAGGGCCAAAAAAGTCCTGCTCCGAAGGCCAGCGTTTTTCTTGGCTACCTGCGACCGAATGTGTGACATTCATAACCCTGTCACGCTACCACAGTTGCGGGTTCTTTTCAAAGCGAAAAGGTGCCCGGGGACCGGGCGGCCTGGCACAGGTTTGTCGAGCGCACGGATGCGGTGGAAGAGACTTGAGGGACAGCCGGTGCTCGCGGGTTAGCAGGGGCGATCGCGAAAGTTACCAAACGTAGGTGTGAGTCCCATGGAAGGTGTGAGGCCAGATCGCTTAAACGCCCAGCTACCCCGCCGCCGGCGTCATCGATCCAAAAGAAAAGCCGCGGGGCCGACTTTTCAGACAGCCTCGCGGCCGCAACAAGGGGGATCGTCCTGCACCGGTTCACAACATTTTCGGGAAGGCCAGCGCAACGACGATCCACGCCTAATGAAGGCTCGCTTCTGATGAAGCCACTGTTCGATTGCTTCGGATGTTATGGTGTTTCGGACGTTAAGGTGTTCGGAGCACCGATCTCGGACCTACGCATCCGTCTTGCGACGCAACCAGCCACGGTTCTTGGAATGCCCTCGATGGCGTCTGCGGCCACCACGCCGTGCGATCGCCTTCGCTCGCCGCACAAGGCCAAGCGAATTGCGGAATTTTTCTCTCGGCGGACCGAACTTGACAAAGTCGTCTTCGCCGAACGCGTCGTCTTCCTCGAGCGCCCCGTACTCCAGGTCATCGACGTTGGTGTCACCGTACTCGATTTCTTCCAAGTCGGTGCTCTCCGGATCGATGTCATCGAGTCCGGTCTTACGGAGTAGGTCGGTAGTCGACCGACGAGCGACACTTTCTGCTTTCATTACGAATCTCCCGTGCGTTGGTGTGTGATACGAACGCTTCGGATGCAGACTCGTCTACATGTAGCAAGCTCCCTGGTGTGCACCCCGCATTAGCGGTACCCCCTCTATTGTATGGAGTCGTGATTGCGGGGCAAGGGCAGAAAAAAATCCGAATCCATTTTTGGTGAAATCGTGCCAAACCATTGTGCCCTGTTTCCGCCTGGGCTTCGCTGGTCGTAACCGGCGAGAATCGGGATAGGATTGCCAATTACGTGGTTTTTCACCCGCGGCCAGTGGTAGAATCGCAAGATAACGGTCCGCCGAGCGAACGGTCTGGAGATAACCGGTGGAGGGGGTAAATAGATATCTTCCTGCGGTGTTCTGTTTGATGCTGCAGGGCAGACAGGCCAATTCTTGTATCGATTCGTGTTTGGGGAGACTCTCGATGACAGATTACATCCAGCGTGAAGACGATTGCACCGCTCCACTAACTCTCTCTTCAGCAGCACGCGTCGTCGCGCTCGTGGTGATGCTGCTCGCGATAGGGCACGCCCTGCCTGCGGCGGCCGAGAAGGGGGCGGCGACTGACAAGTCTGTTACCAAGGGAAACGTCCCGAACGAGGCCGTGGCCATCGTTCGGCTCTACGAGCAGCCCGTTTTCTTGCCGGGTGGGGTCGTTGGTGCTCGTCCCAGAATGCCAGCCCGCGTGAAGACCGATATGCTGCTGCTTCGGAGTGATCGTGTATTGAACGCGGCGCTAGCGCAACCGGGGATCGGTGACCTTGCGCTGGTCAAGTCGTGGCAGGTCGACGGAGGCGACGCGATTCGCACGCTGCGAGACAAAATCGAGATCGAGAATCCGAAGGATACGCCGTTGATCAGGATCGCGCTTCGCGTCCCCGAGCAAGACGCCGAGCCCGCGGTACACCTCGTCAATGCGATTGTCAATTCGTATCTGAGCGAAGTGGTTGCCGAAGAGCGAGAGCGACTACTGCAAGGCATTAACAATCTGGAGATGGAGCATCGCAGAATGGAGGAAGAGATTCGGCAGCGCCGAGCGGCGTATCAAGCTCTGGAGCGGCAGGTTGTCGGGGATGACGAACACCCGGCGTCGCAACGCGTGCGAGCCCTTGAGGAGCATCGTAAGACACTGGGAGCGGAAATCGGTCGGGTGCGTGCCGAAGTCTATCGACGGCAGCTAGCGATTCACCAGCGACAGGCGATTGAGAATCCCGCCAAGGAAGAGCTTGCCGGTCTACAACGGCAACAAGAAGTGACCGAGACTCATTTGAAGGAGTTGGTCGCCGAGCGGAAAAAGATTGACAGCGCGATTGACGATCTGACGAAAGTTTACCCGGAAATGCAGCAGCGCAAGGATCACCTCAAGCGACTCGAAAAAATTAGTAACGAGGTCGGGCTACGGCTGGAGAGGCTCATGTTAGGGCTCAGTCTGCAAGAGCCTGCCGCAGTGGTATTTCAGCTCGCGAAGCTGCCGGAGTCAGCTAAGGGGAATAGATAGGAGAGGGGGGCAGTTGTGTCCACTTCGGTAGTGTGTTGTTGTTTTCGCCGCCGAAAATCAGACCTGCTGCAGCCCTATCGCGACTTGCCCAAGAATCCCGAGAAGGATGAGCGAGGATTCGACTTCGCCGGCGGAGGCGTGGCGGCCCGATCGTATCGCCGCGTCGCCGTGGCATTTGTCGGTCGGTCTCCGTCGCCTGCCATCTTCAGTAGTCGCACGCGCGGTCCCGCAGCGAGATTCAATTCACTTGCCAAAGCCTGACGGTAAAGATCTTCCCACATCTTGTCGAGCACGCTCGCTTCGATGCTTTGGCTGTCGCTGCCAACCATCTGACGTTTGCTGCGTAGCGTTTCAAGTGCCTGGTTCAACTGCTGCGACTCTTGTTGCCGTTGGGTTGCCAGTTGATCGTGATGGACCTGCAGGTAAGCGGTCGTGACGGCGCGAGCGAAAGCGGCATGCACCGGGCGTTGTTCCGGCTTGTCGACGTCGAGACCGACATACATGATCTGGCTACTAATATTGGTCGTGACGACGAGGTGTCGCTTCAGCCAGGAACGCATCGACTTGTCACCCGACTCAAGCTGGACTCGGGGCAGGCCTGGCTGCTGAAGAGCGAGGTCGATCACGTAGTTCGATGTGATCAAGTCAATCTGCGTCTTGAGAAACAACCCGCGTTCGACGTCGTTGATGGACTTGGACTTGTCGATGATTTGAGGCGATGCCGCCTCGACCCACAGGATCGATGCTGCCGCTTCTTCGGTTTGGCCGCCTCCCTTGGTATAGCTCAACACCCCAAGTCCAGTCTGAGCTGCTGCCGGGGCCGCGAGCAGTGCAACCATGAGTCCGAGAGCCAGGGCGATCATCGTCGAACGAGAAACAACGGTACGGGCAATTTGGGAATGGGGCACGACCGGGACTCCTGTTGGCTAAGACCGATTCTTGCAGGGGAAGAGGAATCGCAAGTGCGACTTTTAGCAAAAAAACACACCGACAGAGAAGGGCGACTCGGCCGCTCGATTACGTTCTATCGGCAAGCGTTGGCCTTTTGCTAGCAGCGTCGGACAGGTGCGTTCGTGGCTCGAACCGATTGCGGCATTGGACCGTAGAACGAGAAGCCGCTATGGTAGTGCCGGCGATGCCGATCGCGGCTGCCGTTTGTTGAATCGCTATTTCTTACCTCTGTCGAACACGGCCAACACGATCATGGATTCTTCTAGTTCTTCCAGTAGTGGAATGAAATTTGGGTTGTTCATTGTGGGGGGCTGCCTGCTGACTGCGGCGCTGTTGGTCATGGATAGCCCCGTGAATAGAGGCGCGCCTGCCCTTGAGGAGAAGGTGACGAACAGCCAGGGCGCCGACAGGAAAAACGTGGATAGAAGAATCGTCCCAGCTGGCGAGTCGTCGCCGCAGACAAAATCGCAATCCGCACAGCCCACTGGCCTGACGGAGTTAGCGACCTTCGGCTCCGGCTGCTTTTGGTGTGGGGAGGCAGTCTTCGAGCGGCTCCAAGGCGTTGTCTCGGCAGAGTCAGGCTTTGCCGGTGGTCATGTCGACAATCCGACTTACCGCCAGGTGATAGGCGGAAGGACCGGACATGCAGAAGTCGTACAGGTTCGTTACGACCCGGCGATCATTTCGTACGCCGAACTGCTGCAAGTCTTTTGGAAGACGCACGATCCGACGACGCTCAATCGGCAGGGGGCCGACGTCGGACCGCAGTACCGCTCGATCGTGCTCTATCACGACGACCAGCAACGCGAGACGGCCGAGCAATACAAGAAGAAGCTCGACGAGGCAGGCGCGTTCAACGATCCGATCGTCACGGAGATCGCTTCTTACAGGGCGTTCTACCCGGCGAAAGCCGATCACCAGGATTTCTACCGCCGCAATCAAGACAACCGCTACTGCCGTGCGGTGATCGTGCCGAAGCTCGACAAGCTTGAGAAGGTGTTTGCCGACAAGCTTAAAGAGAAACCTTAGAACCAGGCACCGTGATCAGCGACGACACGCTACCGTTTCTCGGGTGGAAGTTCCCCGTCGATGGTGACTTCCGCGGTCGCCGATATCTCGGCATCGCCAGGCGTCTCGCCGCTGGAGCTTTCCGCTGATCGGTCTTCTGCTCCCGGCAAGCCCTCTCCGTCGGCCACCGTCTTCGGCTCTTCCGCCATGGGTAGCTCTAGTGTAAAGCGGCTGCCTGCTTCGAGTTCGCTGTCGACGACGATTCGCCCACCATGCTCGGTGAGGATTTTTTGGCTCACCGGCAATCCTAGCCCGGTGCCACGGCTTCCCTTTTTGGAGACGAAGATGTTGAACATCTTCTCAATGTCCTCTTCGGCCATGCCGCTGCCGTTGTCGCAGACGATGACCCGCAGCATTCGGCTGGTCGAGTCGAACTCGGTGGAGACATCGACCTGGCCGGCGTAATCATGGGCCTCGCGCGAACGAAACTCGCAGGCATCGATGGCATTGGTGGTGACGTTGAGGATTGCGCGGTGCAAGCCTTCGGGATCGAACATCGACTCCGGCATGTTCTCGAACGGTTGCCAGTTGAGCTGCACGTTGTAATCTTCGGCCCGCGTTTGCATCAGCTCGACCACATCGGCGGTGACCTGGTTCAGGCAGGAAAGCACCAAGTCCGGCTCACGCTCCTTACTGAAGGAGAGCATGTCCATGACCAGGTTGCTGATGCGAGCCTGATTCTTGTCGACGATTCCCCAGCCTTTCTTGACGATCTCATTGTCGTCGTCGGAAAGGCCGACTTCGATCAAATAGCTGCCGCCGCGAATGCCTTGGAGGATGTTCTTGATGTGATGGGAAAGCGTGGCGATGGTCTGTCCGACGGCCGCCAGGCGTTCCGCATCGACCATGGCGGAGTAGTACGAGGTGTCTTCGACCGCGAGTGCCGCCTGATGGGCGATGGCGATCATCAACTTGAGATGTTCTTCGCTGAACTTGGTGGCGCTGCCCTGTTGGATAGCGCGGTGGGGCGGGGTGAAGGTGTCGATGTAGATCACGCCGACAACCCCGTAACGACCACGCATGGGGGCACAGATCGCTTCGCGAACACCCATCGAGACGATGCTTGCGCCGGTATCCCAGCGACTGTCGTCGCGAGCGTTGCTGGTCAACACACCTTCGTTGTTCTGTTGGACATAGTCGAGGATCGTCTTGCTGATCGAGATCTTTTCGTCGATGTCTTTGCCGGAGCGATTGCGGCGAACCTTCGGCTCGAGTGCATCGGTCTCATTGTTCACCAGCATGATGCAGCCGCGATCCGCCTCCACCCATTCGAAGATCAACAGCATGATCCGGTCGAGCAGCTCATCGATGTCGAGCGTGTGACTCACGGCCAGCGCCGTGCGGTACATGATCTGCAAGTTGCTGCGGGCGCGGGCTAACCAAGGGCTATCGCCTTCGTCGGCCGCGGGGTGGAAGATCTCGTCGGCCCCTTCCTCCCGAGACATCGATCGCACGATCCGCGAGTCGTCGCCCTTGTTGCCTCGCTTGACGATGTCGATGCCGCTGACATCGGAGACGCTGCCGGGATCGCCGCCGGTGAAGAGCATTAGCGTGCGGCCGATCAGCACCTGATCGCCGCTCTTCAGGTCGCACTGCTCGACCCGTTCACCGTTGACGAAGCTGCCGTTGCTGCTGCGGAGATCGGTCAGCTGGCAACCGTCACCGTTGCGGCGAATTTCCGCATGACGGCGCGAGACTTCGGTATCGTGGAGTCGGATCGAATTATCCGCGCCACGACCAATGCCGATAGGACCATCCGCCAGGTTGTAGCGGTGGCCGCGATCGCGTCCGCGAATCACAAACAACGAAGGCACGAGGTGATGTCCGAAAAAGATGCCGCGAGCAAATCGAGGAAACAAGTGCCGCGAGGAATGTCAGCTTCCTGGACAGACGCCCCGCCCGTCGAGATCCCGCAATGGGCCGAGATCCGGTTCACGGTTCATCCTCAAGCGCGACAGGCACGGCCCGCTGGCTCTAGACTTTGGCGCTGATCTTCACTGCTGCACTTCTGCTGTTAATGCGACGCCAGTCGCACCAACTCCTCAATTTTACGGATCACCGCCCCAAAATGATAGGGTTTGGAAAAGAATTGCGAGCCGGCAAACTCGCCGTGATCCGCCGAGGTTTCCGTCCGATTGCGATCCGTGCGACCGAGTACCACGAGCTGGGCATGACGCTCTTCACTCTCGTGACTGTAGCGGTCGAAAATCCGATTTTCGGCCGCCGGGTCGATGGCCGGATCGACGTCGAGCACGACAATTTCTGGCTCATGCTTGGCGAACATCGCCAGGCCTTGCTCCGCGCCAGCCGCTTCAATTGTTTCCAGTCCACACCGACGCAGACCCGTACGCAGTGCTTCCCGTGCGTCCTCAGAAGGGTCGACGATGAGTACGTTGGCTCGCGAGGACGATTCGGGCATATTCTTCGGCGGCAGGTGACTTGACGATAGCGACACGGGCGCGACTCCCAGGGGGCATCCAATACGATTCACGCGGCGCGAGCCGTGTGAGCGACAGCGTGTTGTGCGCGCAAGGCGATCCTGGTGGCCGTCATGCGCGAACCAAAACTCGGGGTGACCGTGAGGCGGGTGGCAAGAGAGTGTGACGCGGAATTTTCGGTGGGTCGCGCCGGTTCTCCTTGTTCGCCACGCGTGGTGTGTTTTGTGAGATACGCTTCTGGCGAAACGCATCAACCAATACCTCACGGTGTGCGGGGGTGCGAACAATAGCCATCTGACGGAAGCGTGTCAAAACCGAATTGCCAACTTTTATGAAAAAAAGTGCTCGCACGTGTGCGACTTGCTGAAACACTGCGATAGCAGGCCCAAGCTTCGCGCGGCTTGACTATCCCCGTCAGGCGGCCGAGAATTTGGCAACGTTTGGGTTTTTACGCTGACCTACCAATCGCACCAATCGCACCAATCGCAAGAGCGAAACGAATATGTCTCTACTGAGTTTCTCGAAGTCTTACTCTGTTGCCCCTGTGCGAGTCCCGCTCGCTGCTTTGTTCGCTTTTGTGCTGACCGCGGCGATTTTCTTTGTCGCTTCGCCAGCGGTGCTAGCGGGTGGTGGGTCCGATCAGGGGCGAACGAACGAGTCGATCGAAGCCCGCATGGCCGAGACGGTTCGCTATCTCGCGTCCGATGAACTCGAAGGACGGGGCATCGACACCCGTGGGCTGGCCATCGCCGGCGACTACATTGCCAAGCAGTTCGAGGAGATCGGACTCGATACCAAATTGTTCAAGGGCGGCGCCGCCGATGGTGGAAGTGGAGCCAGCTCGAGTGACGCGAAGGGGCCGCTGCAGCAATTCACCGTGACTACGAGCGCCAAGCTCGGCCCCGCGGCGAAAAACCACCTGACGCTGATCGGCCCCTCCAGGGTTGGCGACAGCCCTCAGGACGCCGGCGAATCGACCAAGTTGGAGCTGGCCTTCGAGAAGGACTATCGTCCGCTGGCCGCCGGTGGATCGGCGAAGATTGAGAACTTGCCGCTGGTGTTTGTCGGCTACGGTATTACCGCCCCGGAATTGCACTGGGACGACTACGCGGGCGTCGACGTTGAAGGCAAGGCGGTCGTCGTGCTTCGACACCAACCGATGTGGGGCAATCCGCATAGCCCCTTCGGTTCAGGCCCGTCGCGGCACGCGCTGTTTCGTGCCAAGATTTCCAACGCCTTTGAGCACGGCGCGGCCGCGGTAATCTTCTGTACCAGTGGCGCGGAGATTGAGCGGCAGGTCGAACAATATCAGCGTCGCTGGCAGGTGGCGGTCGACCGTCTGGCCACGACCAACGACGAATTCAAGGAACTTGAGAATCCGACCGCCGAAGAGGTGGCGGAGCATGTCGAGAAGGTCAGCCGACAGGCAGCCCTGATTCAAGAATTCGCGGAGCGGATTTCTGAGCAACGTGATCCAGTGCTCGCCTTTCATCGTGCTGGTGAAGGCGGCAACCGCGAAGGTACGCCTGTGTTGCACATGCGACGAGGCGTGCTTGATAAGGTACTCACGGCGGCGCTCGGCGAAGATCTGGCCACGATCGAAACCAACTTCGACAAGACGCTCAAGCCGAATAGCCGACCGCTCTCTGGCTGGTCGATGGCAGGGCAGGTCGACATCACCCGCAAGACGGTGGAGATCGCTAACGTGATTGGCGTTCTAGAAGGAGAAGGACCGCGGGCCGATGAGACGATTGTCATCGGGGCTCATTACGATCACTTGGGCCGCGGCGAGTCGGGAGCGTTCGACTCGGATAGCAGCGAGATTCACAACGGAGCCGACGATAACGCCAGCGGCATCGCGGCGCTCTTGGAGATCGCCCGGCGTCTGGTCGCTCAAGAGAAGGCGATTGGCAAGAAGCTTTCCCGCCGCGTTGTCTTCATTGCATTTACCGGCGAAGAGCGTGGCCTGCTTGGCAGTGCGCACTACATCGCGGAGCCGCTCTTCTCGCTTGACAAGACCGTGGCCATGTTGAATCTCGACATGGTGGGCCGCCTCGTCGACGAGAAACTCATCGCCCACGGCACCGGCACGGCCCAGGAGTTTGACCAGTTGGTTGACCGCGTCAATTCGCATTACAACTTCAAGATCACTAAGAAACCGAGTGGCTTCGGACCGAGCGATCACGCTTCGTTCTATGCTCGCAAGATTCCCGCGATGCATTTCTTTACGGGGGCCCATCACGACTACCACCGCCCGACCGACGATGCCGATAAGATCAACGTGCCAGGTATGCGGCGGATTGCGATGATGGTGGGCGACGCGGCGATTGCGATTGCCGAGAATGCCGATGCACCGTCTTACCTGGTAACCAAGCAGCCGAAGCGACCCGGCGGTGGCGGATCGCGGCCCTACTTCGGCAGCATTCCCGACTTCTCCGGTGGCAAGGGAGGCTACGCGATCAGCGGAGCCACGCCTGGCAGCCCGGCCGGCCGTGGTGGACTCACCGGCGGCGATGTGATTGTCCGCTTCGGCGAGAGTCGCATCGCGAACTTGGAGGACTTTGACAACGCCCTGCGGAAGTACAAGGCGGGCGACACGGTCAAGGTGACGGTCCTTCGCGACGGTAAAGAGGTCGTTTTGGAAGTCACCCTCGATCCGCCGAAGTAGCGGGGCGTTGAATCCGTTCTCTACGAATCAACTCTTACCGCGCCGAGGCGGCGGAGTAGTTGTTCCGCCTCGAACCAGAAGTACTCGTCGCGGCCTTCGGGCCGACCATCTTCTTCCCACAGTAGATAGGCCGTACGACGGACGTCGAGTGTGGTGTAGGTCAGTGGTTTCGGGCGAGCCCGCAGCGGCAGCGGTTTCTTTTTCGGCAATTTAGGTGCCGGGGTTTCCTGCCGGGGAGCTTCTCGCTTCGGCTCTGGCTTGGGGGCTGGGGCCGCCTTCGGCAGCGGAAGCGGTGACGAACGACGCGGTGGCAGCGGCCGCAGCGTGCGAAGCGGTTTGGTGGGAGCGATCGCAACCGGTTCCGCCTGCTTCCAGTCGACAGCGGCCAACTCGCAAGCGGCCGACCAGATTAGGTTCGTGAATCGCTGGGGTTCGCCTTTACGAAGTGCTTCTTCGAAGTCACGGAACTGCTCTTCGCAGCGATGTTGCGACCAGCTGCCAGGACGATTGCGAAGAAGCGTGTCTTTGCGATGAGGCAGCAAGTAACGGACCGCCGGCCAGTAGGCGCTCGTGGCGTCGAGAATCACCCGCCAGAAAAAACGGTCCAGGTCGAGTTCACGTTCGTTGGTGTAAACCTCGGCGTCGAATTGCAGGGCCGAAAGCAGCGTTTCCATGAGCCGTTCATCGGTCCAGGGGCCTCGCTTGTAGGTTCGCAGGATTGTGCGAGCAACGAAGTGATAGGCGTGAACGCGTCGATCGACCAACTTCTGCCACGCTTCGCTGTCGTTGTGCTGCAAGTACGCGTGCGGGCGACGCAGCGAACTGAGCGCCCGGTGAGGCAGCGCGAACAAATGTGGCGCTCGAGCCGCCTGATGGGCCGTGTCGATGGCGGAGCGGGTGCGGCGGTAGCCTGAGGCGTTGTCGTGAAACGCCAGCGTTACGCTATGCACGCCGTAGTCGGCAAGCGTTTGCCACTGCTCGGCCGAGGGGATTCGTCCCGGGGTGCCGAAGCTGGCGACGTTGGTCACGCCGCGGGCATGGAAAGCGAGTGCCGAGAGTTCATCTTCGACGAGTACCAAATTCTCACAGCCATCGCAGTCGGGTTGCAGTGCGACGTTCAGTCCGAACGGTTCGCTGAGATCTCCGCACTTTAGGTAGAGTCGCCGCGGCTGGTCGCCAATGTCTTCCAGGCAGGCGTGGGCAACGATCGACTGGATGTTTCCCCAGCGATCACGCCAGGGAACAACAACGCGGCCGGCCAGAGCGGGATCGGTCATGGCACGGGCTTCAAGGATCTCTCGCTGCGTGAAGCCGACACTCGTCAGGTAGTCGACGACGTCGCGGCAGGTCGTATAGTAGCCGAGTGGCAGGCTTTCGACCTCGGCCGCAGTGAAGCCGTAATGATTTTGCAAGTACTCGACCGCGACGGAACCGGCGCCACCGGCAAGTGCGTGGTGGGTGTAGCCGACGAAGGCCTCGAAGAGTTGACGCGAACGCTCGCGACGCGAGGTGGCCTCTTGTTCTTCGCGGCTGAAATGACCGTCGAGAGTCGTATCGCCCACACCGGCCACGCGCGCCAGCTCTCGGATCGCGGTGACGAGGGACGCTTCAAAGGGCTCGGTGCCACCGTTGACGTAGGCCAGCCAGCTTTGAGCTTCGCCCGATTGGGTGACGAATCCCCACGGTTGGTAGCAGGAGACGGATTGCTTGACTGTCTGAGTCGTGGATCGATCTAGCTGCACCTGTGCCGGTTGGCTCGGCAGCGTGCCCTCCCAGCCGGTAGCTGTCCGTTTCCAGCCAAACTCTGGGAATGCCCTGTCGAGTCGTTCGTAGAGAGCGGGAAGGACGTACTGTTCGCAATAATCGGACAACCGAGATCCGTCGCTGGTTACTGTTGACATCACGAAGGCCCTTGGGATTGGCAGGGTGTAGGGTTCGGCTGCTTGCGTTACGAAGCGGCTTGGCGGCCTTGCCAGGTGCCCGTCGAACGCTAGCTAATGCACAGAATATAATCCCCCGGCATTGGGCTGCCCAAGGTCAGTTATTGGGTTTATGCCCGGCAGTGGTGTCAATTCGTTCGCGACGTACGTGTCGTTGTTGATGTTCGTTTTCAGCATGGCGTGGGTGCTTCGTCGCTAGCAACACTGGTAACCCCGTAGGCGTCTGGGGGGACGTCCGTTGTTGTAAGGCGGAGCGATTAACCATGACGTCTAGCAATCTAGGCTTATTGGCGCAGGCTCGCCGTGCGCGATTTCAGTAAGAAAAAAACTGGCCTTTACGTGTTTGGGGTCTCTCGGCAGAATACCGCATCAATTTTCAGTCCCGGTCATGGAAGACCCACTTTCCCGCAGGCAAAGGAGTGCTAGACGTGAAACTCTCACGCCAATTTTCCCCCCGCATGATCCCGTTCGTTTTGTTGGCCACTGCTTTGGGCATGTTCTTGCAGGCCGAAGCCGCTACCGCGCAGGTTCGCGGTGGAACCGTGGCTGGCATCAATATGAAATATCTCGTCGATCAGCATCAGCGTTTTCAGGCCGACTTGGATCGCCTGAAGGAACAACTGCGAGCGACCACGGAAGCGCTGGGCGCCGAGCGTCAAGAAATTGAGCTGATGGCTAAGGAGCTTCAGGAAAGTGGTCTCCGTCCTGGTTCGCCGGAATTCGACGGCCGAGAAGAAGAGATCGCTCGTAAGCAGGCCGAGTGGAAGATCAAGGCCGCCAAGCATCGCAAGCAGATTCAGACTCGTGAGTCCGAATTGCTGCAAAATGTCTATCTGGAGATTAAGACCGAGGTCGAACGATACTCGACGCAGCACGGTATTGCCGTGGTAGTGCAGTTCATTCCGCCGCAGTCGACAGGCGTCGATGCCAGTCGCCAGACGATCCAGACTCAGTTGACGCACCCGATTGTGCACGTGAATCAGCAGCAGGACATTACTGGTCTGATTCTCGGTGCGTTGAATCGTACTCCGGTTGCTCGCCGGTAACGTTTCTGCGCAGTCGTTTTATTAAACAGCCGAGAGGTTATCTGCTAGTCGACACTTCGAGATCAAGGATGACTCGAAGGCACGCTTAGGGAGGCATGGATGCCATCATCGATTGAACCAACGGCCGAGCGTTCGGTAAAAATCAGCGCCGACGGAGTGCAGCGAAGCTGTTCGCAGCACTCCTTGGCGCAACCGGCTGTTGTCGAAGGCTTCGGTTATTGGAGCGGTAAGGATATCCGTGTTGAGTTTCGTCCTGCGGAACCCGACACGGGTATTGTCTTTGTGCGAACGGATCTCGACTCGCCGGTGCGAATTCCGGCAATCGTAACGAATCGCATTGAGACTCCTCTGCGGACGACACTGTCTGCCGGAGGAACGACCGTCGAGATGGTCGAGCATCTGATGGCGGCACTCCATGGTCTGGGTATCGACAATTGCGAGGTTCACGTCAACGAGTGTGAAATGCCTGGCTGCGACGGTTCGAGCCGAGCCTTTGTCGAGGCTCTCCTCGCTGCCGGGATCGCTGATCAAGGGGTTCCTCGCGAGCAGTTAATCGTGCAGGAGGTGACTCGCGTCGGCGATGAGAATAATTGGATTGAGGCTCGTCCCGCTCGCCGCGGACAGTTTTCGCTCCGTTATCGTCTCGACTATCCCGAGTCGCCAGCGATTGGTCGGCAGACGCTGGAAATGGAAATCACGCCCGAATTGTTCCAGCGAGAGCTGGCCACGGCGCGAACCTTCATGCTGCAAGCAGAGGCCCAGTGGCTTCTGTCGCAAGGCAAGGGGACGCGTGTTAGCACTTCGGACGTCTTGATCTTCAACGATGAAGGTCCCGTCGACAACGAATTGCGTTTCGACGACGAGTGTGCTCGTCACAAAATGCTCGACTTTGTTGGTGACTTGGCCCTCACGGGTTGCCACGTCGTCGGCAAATTCATCGCCCACCGAAGCGGCCACCGCCTGAACGCGGAGCTCGCCCGAGTTCTGTTGCAGGAAAGCCAGGTCACCACCCCCGCCCTACGCAGTGCCTAAACGCGCCGTACTCAAAGGATTTTGAACGGATGTCGGCAACTATCTCAAAATTAGCAGAAGTGGATCCCCGAGCCGAAATCGGTGAGGATGTTGAGATCGGTCCCTTCTGCGTCGTTGGTCCCCATGCCAAGATTGGCGACGGCACGAAGCTCATCAGCCAGGTTACCCTGATGGGGCACGTCGAGCTGGGGCGTCACAATCGGGTCTATCCCGCAGTGATTCTTGGCGGCGAACCTCAGGACATTAGTTATCGCGGTACCGACACTCGGGTTGTAATCGGCGACAACAATATGATTCGCGAAGGGGTAACGATCAATCGGGCCTCCGAAAAAGAGGACGGTGTCACGTCCATCGGAAGTAATAATTTTCTGATGGCGAACTCGCACGTGGCTCACGACTGCAAGGTCGGAAATCGCGTGGTGTTGGCAAATGGAACGCTTCTCGGTGGTCACGTGCACATTGATGATCACGCTTCTCTGTCGGGGAACGCGTGCGTGCACCACTACGCCACCGTAGGAAGTTACGCCTTTGTAAGTGGGCTGTCTCGGGTGCTGCACGATGTGCCGCCCTTCATGCTTGCCGATGGTATGCCGACGCGCCCTCGTTGCATTAATGTGGTGGCCCTGAAGCGAAACGACTTCTCGCCAGAGTCGATCAAGGCGTTAGCGGAAGCCCATCGATTGATTTACCGGGCGAAGGTCGGCCTTGATCATGCCCGGGAAATTCTGCGAGGCAATGATCAATTGCTGCCGCACGTGAATCACTTGCTGACGTTTGTGCAGACACAACAGGAAGGACGCCACGGCCGCGCCCGTGAACGTCGGAGGGCGGCTTAATGCGGCTCGCCGTTGTTGGCTGTGGTCATCTTGGACGAATTCACGCTCGCTTGGCGGCTGCCAGCGAGGCGATCGACTTGGTCGCTGTGGTCGATCCCGTTGCCGAAGCGCGAGATGCCGTAGCGGCCGATCTAGGCGTCGACGCTCTGTCGGACATTGCTCTACTTGCAGGTCGTGTTGATGCGGCCATTCTGGCTGCCCCCACTGGATACCACCATGCTCTCGGCTTGCAGCTGCTAGCGGCGGGAATTCATGTTCTGATCGAGAAGCCGCTGGCGATTTCGTCCCAGGAGTCGCATAAGTTGGTCGAGGCGGCAGGGCGTGCCGAATGCGTGCTGCAGGTTGGCCACGTTGAACGATTCAATCCCGCACTCGCTGCGGCGGGATCGGCGCTTAGCGAGCCGAAGTACATCGAGGCACGCCGTTACAGCGGTTATACGTTCCGCTCGACCGATGTCGGAGTCGTGCTCGATCTGATGATTCACGATCTCGATATTGTCTTGTCGCTGGTTCGTTCTCCGGTCGTCGCCGTCGATGCACTAGGCGTAGCGGTCATGGGAGAGCACGAGGACACGGCCACCGCGAGGATTAAGTTCGCCAGCGGCTGCGTCGCCAATTTGAGCGCGTCACGCGTTAGTTTTGAACGTGCCCGCCAGATGCAAGTGTGGTGCCCAGAAAGCTTCACGGCGATCAATTTTGACAATGGCACGGCGAAGGTTGTTTCGCCCGAAGCGTGCCTGCTCGACGGAAGTTTCGATGGTGACTCGCTCTCGCCGGATCAGCGAAATGAAGTTCGTGACACGCTCTTTGAGACGCTTCTTCCGATCGAAGAAAAGTCGGCGGCCGAGGTGAATGCCATTGCTGAAGAGCATGCCGATTTTCTGCGGGCAATTGAAACTGGTTCCGCTCCCCGCGTCACAGGGGAAGATGGAAGAGACGCTGTTGCCTTGGCGGAGCAGGTGCTCGCCGCCATCGCGGCTCACGAATGGGATGGCCACGCTGGCGGTCGAATTGGCCCTCATCGCGTGCAGGCCGATCCGATCGTGCGTGGTCCGCATTGGCACATGCACGAAGATTCTCGTGCGAATCGACGCGAGGCCGGCTAGGGCCGGTCTATCCGATGGTTGGTGCTCAAGTATTCTCCGTGACCCGCGACGTATGGTGCATCCGTCGCCCTTCTTATCTCACTTGTTCCTATTTGGTGAGAACGCCCGATGGAATCGTGTTGGTGGATGCCGGCATGGACTCTTCCGGGCGTGATATCCTCAAAGGCCTTGAAGCGATGGGCGCCGACGTGAATTCGGTTCGCTCTATTCTGCTCACGCATTGGCACAACGACCATGCTGCCGGTGCACGGGCGATCCAGGAATGCTGTGACGCCAAAGCGTACTGCCATGAAGGGGATCTGTCGCAGTTGAATCGGGAGTCGGCGCGCCTCGGACTGCGTGGCAAGCTGGGCCACATCATTCCCGAATGGGGATTCCTTGTTCTCTTCAAGGGTTTGTTGGGCGAGGCGACACCGCGAGCGGTGCTCGATCCAGAGACGGTCCACGAAGGGGATACGCTCAGCGATTACTTCGAGGTGATCGAAACACCGGGGCATACGCCGGGGCACCTCAGCTTCTACTACAAGCCAGAGAAGATGCTGTTCGCCGGTGATGCGCTGGCAGTGGTCAGCGATGATGTTCACTTCATGGCTCGCGCCGTGACGCCCGATGTTGCCGAGGCGCGACGTTCGATGCGCAAGTGCTTGACGATGGAGATCGACACACTTTGTCCAGGGCACCGTACGCCGCTGACCAAAGGTGTCCCGCAGAAATGCGAGGCGATGCTTAAGCACATCGATTCGGGCGGGCGTTGGCCACTACTAGGCTAGAAGGCGTACTGGGGTAGGAGGCGAGTCACTAATGGGCACCCGTCGGCATATGTGGTAGCCTCTTTGGCGTTGAGTGTCTTTTTGGATCGAGCTTCTTTGTAGTGTCCCATCAATGCCAAATTCACATCCGATCAAGCGTTTCGACGCGCCTTCATCGATTCAGACGGGTGTGCCGCTCAAGGAGCTGCTCGATGGCAAGCTCGTCCGGCTGATCGGAGAGTCATTCGCGGCGGTTGTGCCGTCATTCGACGCCAAGCTGTTTCAGTCGCGGGCCGTGCGGGGGCTGAAGTCGTTGGAGCTCAAGCAGCGGGCGCAGAAGATCGCCGCTGCGATGGCGGAGCAGTTGCCGGAGAAATTCGATGACGCCGCTCCATTGATAATCAAGTCGATGGGACCTCCGCTGACGCAGACGGCGGACAATGGACTCGTGCCTTTTTTCTACCTGCCGCACGCGGAGTTGATCGCGGCCTACGGGGTGGATCATTTTGAAAGTGGGATGCAGGCGAACTACGAGTTGACGCAACGTTTCACGGCCGAGTTCAGCATTCGCCCTTTTCTTGAAGTGCACCAGCGGTCGGCTCTCAAGCGACTGCGTGCCTGGACGAAGGATCCGAGCCCACACGTTCGCCGACTGGTAAGTGAGGGAACGAGGCCACGGCTACCGTGGGCGTCGCGACTGCGGGAGTTTCAGGCGGATCCAAACTTGGCACTGCCTCTGCTCGAGAAGCTCAAGGATGATGCGGAGCTCTACGTGCGGCGATCGGTTGCCAATCATCTGGGAGACATTGCCAAGGATCACCTGGATGTCGTATTCGGGGTTTGCGAGCGCTGGCTCAGCGAGATTGAAACCGCACGTAGCGCTGAGCGGCGCAAGAATCGACGCTGGGTTGTGCGACACGCGCTTCGTCATCCGGCCAAGCAGGGTGCGAAGCGGGCTGTTCAACTGCGGAACGCGGCGGCCGATCGTTGATAGCGGTGATATCGCGACGTCTCGGTGGCTGGAGATTTCCCTTCCATTGGGGTAGCAATCAATCGCCGCATCTGTAGATACTACCGCGCTTAGCTGCTGGTGAGCGAGTCGGCGCCAGAGGGTAGCTGCCTCTGCGCACTCGGTCACTTTCGGACTTGCCGCTCTGACGAACTTCTTTGATCCATGAGAACTTTTCCGGCCCGCTCCTAATGTCATCGACCTCTATGTCCTCACCTGAAGTTGCACTCATTGTCTCCACCTACGAGCGGCCGCAGCACCTTGCCCGCTGTCTGCTGTCGATTGCCAATCAGATGTGCGATCCCCAGCAGCTGGAAGTCGTGGTTACCGACGACGGCTCGACCGACGAAACGCTGGAGGTTGTTCGACAGTTTGCAGAGATGGTCGAATTCAGAGTGCAGTTTACCACGCACGAGCACGATCAATTTCGCCTGGCCCGTTGTCGGAACGAAGGGGTTTGTGCTAGTTCCGCACCGTACCTGATTTTCTTGGACGGCGATTTGGTCGTCCCGGCCGATTTCGTAGAGCAACACTTGGCTCATCGCAGGTCTGGAGTCACCGTGGTTGGCGAGTCGTGCTGGCTCGACGAAGAGACGACCGGCACGATCGACGCTGCGGCTATCCAGTCCCATGACATGCGCAGCTGGTGCTCGCCTGCGGAGGCCAAGAGGTTGCGTTGGAAATCGATCCGCGGAGTCATCTACGGGATGTTGCGGCTCAACGGCCGTCCGCGACTCAAGGGAGGGAACGTCGCTCTCTGGCGAGAGGACTACGAACGCATCAATGGTTATGACGAAGAATTTGTTGGTTGGGGAGAAGAGGATACCGATCTACGACGACGGTTGCAGAGGTCCGGGGTTCGATTTCGATCTAGCATTCATTGGGCGCGAACCTATCACCTTTGGCATTCACGCCATTCGACGGCAAAGACGGAGAACGAGCCGACGCACAACATGCAGCTGCTTGCGAGCGAAGATCGCCCTGCTCGCTGCCTGAAGGGGCTCGGCGAGAGCGAGAGTTTTGAGATCATTGGTTGGGGCGCTGGCCACGAAACGAGACGGGAGTTTGGCATGAACGACTTGCACGTTTTCGAAACGGACGACTGGCCGCATCAGGCGTTACGCTTTCATGCCGCGGATGCTTGTGAGGCAACACCGGCCAGTGAAGTGCGACAGCGCTTCGATCGTGTGGTCTGCCTCAACCTTCGGGAGCGAACCGATCGCTGGAGTCAGTTCTGTCGCCGCATCGAGCAAGCCGCCTGGCCTTTTAAGGAGCCGGAACGGTTTTTCGCCGTCGATGGCCGAGTCTGCACACCGCCTGATTGGATGCGAAACAGCTATGCTGAATGCGAAGGTGCCTGGGGATGCTACCAGTCGTACGTGCGAATTCTAGAACAGGCCCTGCTCGACGATGTCGACAGCTTGCTGGTCCTGGAGGATGACGCGGTATTTGTGCCTGGTTTCAGTGAGAAGGTCGCCGAGTTCCTCAGTCAGGTGCCCCGCGACTGGGATCACCTATTCTTCGGTGGCGAGCACAAGCAGGAGCCGACGCGAATAGGTCCCGATCTCTATCGCTGTCATCGCGTCCATCGCACGCACGCCCACGCTCTAGGGCGAAAATTCATTCGCGAGACGTACGATTATCTGATCTCGTATCCCACGACCAATCATTACGTTCGTCGCGGACTGTTTGGATTCCAAGATCGTTTGCGGCGTATTCTACGGCGGCCCAAGCCGTTGTTCTCAACTTCCGACATGGAGCGTTCGGCGCACGTCGATCATCATTTTGGATTCATGCATCTAACCGGCCGGTACAACGTCTATGCCCCTGCCACCTGGCTGGTAGGACAGTCGGCCGGAACCAGCAGCATTCTCGAAGAGGACGTTCCTGAGAAGTTCTGGAGCTGGGAAGACTCGCCTTTACGGCTTGCAGCAGCTTAACGCTGCGAGCTGCGCTGTTCTCGCTTCGGCGTCTCAGAGAGAGGCTTTCTAGGCCAGGTCACGATCTTCAAACATCACCAGGGCGAGCAGCATCGCGATCGTGATGTAGATCAGTGAATAGAGCGCCGTTAGTCCAAATAGATCCCACGGCATGCTCGTCTCGCTGGTAATCGCGGCGTAGTAATTGAAGTACTCGAGCACCGGTAGCAGCGTTGCTACGAGCCGTCCCATGAAGCGAACAAGGGCGAACTCACCCATCGTCGATTGCACCAACAACGGTAGCAAGTGGCCAACGACGTAGATTGTGATGCAAATGATCAGGTTTGGCAGCATTGCCAGTCGCGTTGACAGGGCCACCGTGATCGACGCTAGGACGGAAACCTCAAGGAATCCCAGGACCAGGCCCGGGGTGAGGTGGGCAAGTTGACCGTAGCATTCTTGCCAGGTGACCAGGTCTCTTCGCCCGGCATCCGTCGCGTCGAACATTGTCTTATAGGACGTGAAAAGCAGCAGCAGCGATCCGAGCAAGATAAAGATCACGGCCACGGTTGCCGCGATACCAAGGTATTTGCCAATCACGAATTGAGCTCGCCCGACCGGTTTTGAGAGGACCGTCAACGCTGTGCGGCCTTCGATTTCTTCGGCCACGGACGAGCCGGCCGTCCAGAAGACGAAGCCAACGGATAGGACGATGATCATCGTCAGTCCTGAATCTTTGAATTGCTTGATGTCTTCGCCGAAGGTGAAATACGGCACGTACACCAGCATCAGCAGCAGGAAGGACCCAATTCCCAGCAGCAGGTAGAACAGTGGTTGCGACATCGCTTCCTTGCAGCTGGCCATCGCAATGGCTGATGTTTTACGAAAACCGAATCGGAGCAGCACGAACAGCAGTACGTAGCCGACCAAGCCGATGGCCACTATCGGAATAGCACGGGCCTCGGGGACAATGATTTCGGTCTTCGCCACGATGGAAAGCGTCGCCGGTTCTGGCGAATTGTTCGTGACGTAGAATCGCTCGACTTCGCCGGCCAGCAGGCTCGCATCATCAACACTCCGCTTCCAGCGGGCTTCGTCCTTTCCACCGAGCTGGATGAGGCCGACGCCGTCCGACAGTTCGCTTTCTCGGTGGTTGAGCGTAATTCGCAAGTCTTGATCCGAAAGGAAGCGGAGTTCCATCAACTCGCCTTTCGGAACCGGCAGAGGCACCAGGTGCTCGACGGCATTCCCCTCGATTGAGAACTCCAGCTCTTGATCACCTACGTCGAGAATGCGCAATACCGAAGTCAGGGCTGCTTCGCGGCGATCGAAGAGTTGGAGGCCCAAGTGCTCTTCTTCAAGCGGGGCCAGAGCGATCGACACCAGCGACATTAATGCCAGAAATCCAGCCAGGCTTAGAACCGGGAGAACGGCACAGCGAGAGAAAACATCGAGCAGCTCTCGGGCTGCGGGTCGACTGATGGCCAGCACGATCAGCCAACCAATTAGCAGCAGCAAGAGTCCCGCCAGGGCCCCCATGCCCACCAGCCAGAAAGGGGCGGCCGCCATCGCAAGTCGTTCAGCCATGGAGTGTCGTTATCGCGGGGTATCTGGGTGAGTGGGGCAGTGCACGTAGGTCGCCGCGGCATCGTGAGGAGCATTTTCCTGAGAATACCGAATCCTCCTGTATACACCGTAACTTGTACGTACGTCAGGGGATGCCGGTTCGCCAAGAATGCAGAACCGGCGTCGTTAAAGCTATTCAGGAGCGGATCTCGAACGACAAAAACTCGCCGGTTGCGGCCGTTTTTATCGATTTATCGGCACTGCGAATGTTTCCGGCCATCTGCTCCTCAATTTCAGTCACGAAGCGAGCGATTTCCGCCGAATCGCCTTCGACAACTAAATGTACTCGGCCGTCCGGCAGATTTCTGACAAATCCGACCACCTGATAACCGCCAGCGATTCGGCTCGTTGTATAGCGAAAACCGACGCCCTGAACGCGCCCGCTAAAGAAGACTTCCTGCCGAATATTCGAGGTCGGGCTGTTCATCGAGGATCGCTGCTTTGTGGTTTCAGGTGCCAGATTCGAGGATGCATCGGCAGCTGCCGATCGGTTTGGCCGTTACGTCGAAATGAGACGACGGAATCACGGAAACGACATAGTCTGATTTGTGGGCTCGCGTTAGACTAGGCCCTATTCTGGCACCGGTGTAAGTCATTGTGTCGTGCCAGTTTGAATCACGAACCTCGTAGCGCACGGAGGCGCCGATGTCCGCTTGGCCGATTCGCTTTGTTCACGCTAGCGACTTTCACTTGGAACTTCCCCTGTTCGGGGTGGCTCAGGTGCCTTCGCATTTGCGCGACGCATTCTTTGAAGCTCCCTATCTGGCAGCCGAACGTGTCTTCGATACGGTGCTGGCAGAGAACGCTCGTTTTCTCGTTCTGTCGGGGGACATTATCAACGCTCCGGCCGCGGGAGCCCGTGGTGTTCTGTTCTTGTTGGAACAGTTCCGCCGCCTCGAAGAGCGCGGTATCGAAGTCTATTGGGCCGGAGGTCGGGTCGATCCTGCTAGCGGGTGGCCGCCGGCGACTCCCTTGCCGGACAATGTGCATGTCTTTTCACCGAACGGTCCCGAGCACTTCGTTCATCGGCACAACGGCGAGACAGTCGCCCTGCTTGTGGGGCAAGGCCGCGGGCGCAGTGGTTTGATTCCCGCTCAGGAGTTGGCCGAGCTGGAAGCGGGCTGCGGGAGTGGCCTCTACTCGATCGCCGTCGCGCATGGGCATCAGAAACAACCCGTGCTGCAGAACTCGGCGTTTAATTATTGGGCGCTCGGCGGGCATCATGATCGCACCACGCTGTTTAGTTCACCCGTGGTGGCTCACTATCCAGGTAGTCCACAGGGGCGCGAGCCACAAGAGACTGGCACGCACGGTTGCACCGTGGTTGAAGTCGACGAACGTGGCACCTCGCGGTTAAGCCACGTGGCGACCGATTTGCTGCGTTGGCAGTCGGAGCGTTTGATGCTTGGTAGCGACTGGACGAAGGCCACACTTCTCAAGCGAATCACCAATCGCGCGGAGCATCTACGCGACGGTAGCGGCAACGTCGATCAATTGGTCGAGTGGGCCCTTGTGGGTGAAGGCTCGCTGGTTCGAGAACTGGCGGCGGGCGATGAAACGCGGCAGCTCAATGAACAGTTGCGAGAAAAATTCGGTCACGAACACCCGGTCGTCTGGAGTTTGGCGGTCGATGTCGAGGCGACTCAAGCGTTGCCATCCACTTGGTTTGAAGAAGAAACGTTGCGTGGCGAATACGTTCGCCAGGTGCAGGCTTTGCACGAAGACGTGACCGACTCGCTCGACCTGACGCCGTACATTCCGGATCGCTACGCCGAAACGGCCATTGGCGAAGCCTTGGAGTTGGCGATTGGCGAACAGCGCGAGCGGGTCTTGCACCGAGCTGCGGCGTTGGGTGCGGAGCTGTTAACGGGCGAGGCGGAAACGATGGCGTTGCCTGCGACTTCGGATTAGGGCTTCACGGCGAGTTTACGAGAGTTGAGAGTTTGGCGAGATTTGAACTACGAATTGATTTGGTAAGAAGCGACGAAAGCTGGCTATGAAAATCGCAGACATCTGTGTGGATGGCTTTGGCGTTTGGCGAGACCTGGAACTTGCCGAGTTGTCGGACAAAGTGACCGTCTTTTACGGCCCCAACGAGGCCGGCAAGACGACGCTTATGAATTTCATTCGCGCCATTCTCTATGGCTGTGAGCCGGAGCACGGGCGTCGCTATCTGCCGCCGCTACGTGGTGGCAAGCCGGGCGGAAGTCTGGTGATCGATTCGGCGACCGGCCGCTTCAACCTGGCCCGCCATCAGTACGACGGCGTCGACAAGGTGACGCTGACGACCGGGGACGGGGAGCCGACCAATCGCGGTGCAATTCTCGATCTACTCGCCGGCTGCGATGAAAGCATCTTCCGGAACGTCTACGCTATTGGACTACGCGAGATTCAGGAACTCGGCACGCTCAGCGATACCGAGGCGGCTCGCCATCTGTACGACTTGAGCGTTGGGCTCGATCGCGTTTCGCTCCCGGATGTGATGCGTGAGCTGCGCTCTGCCCGAGGCCAACTGCTTTCTGAAGAGGAAGGTTCGGCACGAATCGATCAACTGGTTGCCCGCCGCGGGGAACTGCAGTCGCAGCTGGAGCATCACGAACAGAGTTACCACGAATTCCTGCGTCTGGCCGATCAGCAGACGCAGCTTGAGAAGTCGATTGCTGAGAATGAGTCGCGTCGCAAGGAGCTAGAGCAGGAGTCACGACAGGCAGAAGTTGCGTTCTCGCTGTTCGACAAATGGGAGGAGCGCGAGGGAGCTATTTCGGACCTCGAAAAGATGTCCAATGTGCCGACGCTGCCGGACGACGCGATTGAGAAACTCGAGTCGCTCAACGACGCGATCGACGAGAATCAGCGAGAACGCGTGGCACTAAAGGCCGAGCGGCAGCGGCTTCGTGATGAGGCCGACGCGTTGGCTATCAATCAGCGATTGTCACGTGAGGCTCCGCGAATCGAAGCCTTGGCGCTTCAGCGAGATTGGATTGCCTCGCTGGAAACCGAGATCAATGCGCTCGATGCCGATGCCGCCCAGCTCGGGGCCCATGCTTCGACGGCTCGGCAGGACGCTGGGTTCGGCGCCAACTTCACCGCGCAGCAGGCGGCCGCCCTTTCCGCCGAAGGGATGCAGCGGTTGCGCAAGCCGGCTCGCGACTTGCGCGAGGCCCGCGAACGGAAGGCCCGTCAGTCTGGTCAGAATGAACAGCACGAAGAGGAGGCCCGTCGACTTTCGCGAGAGATTGAATCGAAGTTGGCCAATCATGGCGCGACCACGCTCGACGCGGCACTCGAAAAGGCCGGGAATGAGGCAGCCGAGCTGCGTCGCCGGATTCAGGTCGATGAGCGACTCGAGCAGCTTGAACGGCACGAGAAGGATCTCGAAGAACAGGGCCACGCCCTGCTCGAGCGGCAACAGATCATGCCTGGCAAGTTGCTGCTTGGCATCGGCGGTGGCGTCGCTTTGGGCGTTCTGCTGATTCTTGTCGGTTTGTTCATGCCGGAATCGGTCGTGGGCAGTGTCGGGTGGGCACTCGCCTTGCTCGGTGTTGCTAGTGCCGGTGTTGCGGTCGGTGCCAAGTTCGTGATGGAAAAAACGGCGGAGCGTGATCTTGAACAGTGTCAGACGCAGCTGGAGATGATCTCCCGGCAGCGAAAGGAAATCACCGAGGAACGTGACGAGCTTGATCGTACCTTGGCGAAGACAGGTGGTCCGCTCGCGGTCCGACTTCAGGCAGCCGAAAAGAAAGTCGCTGAACTGGAACAACTGTTGCCGCTCGATTCACAGCGTGGCGTGGCCGAACAGAACGCCGAGGCGGGCGAAGTGCAGCTGCGGCAGCTCGCCAGCGAATATCGCGATGCGAAAGAGAAGTGGACGCGAATCCTATCCAGTATGGGGTTGCCGAGCGATCTTTCGCCGCGACAGGTGAAGGAAGTTGCCGAGCGGGGAGCGGAAGTGGCCCGCGTCCATGAGCGTTTCGAGGTGCAGCGAACGCAGGCCGATGAACGCCGTCGGCACCTGGCTTCGTGTGCCCAACGCGTTGCCGAGTTGGTGCGAACGCTACAGGTTCCCGTCGCCGGTCACGGCACGCTCGCGCGACTCGATGCCCTGATGGTGGCCCTCGATGAACAGCAGACGCATCTTGCCCAACGAGAAGAACTGCAGGAAAAGTCCCGCGTGGCGCGTCGCAAGCAGATGCAGCACGCCAAGACGGTCGACAAGCTGACCGCCAAACGAACGCGGCTGTTACAGCGAGCCGGCGTGAGCACGGTGGTCGATTACCGTAAGACGGCCCTCGCCTCGACTCGCAAGTCGCTATTGGTCCGCCAACGCGACACGCTCACGGAAGAAATCAACAACGCCTTCACCGGTCTGTTCGACATGACGGACGTGGTCGATCAGGCTGCGGTCGCGGAATTATATGCCGACAAGAAGGCCGAGGATCTGGAGAAGCGCTCCACACAGCTTTCCGATCAGGTGGAGCAGGCCGATGTTCGTTCGCGTGAGCTGTTCCAGCAACGCGGTAGTCTAGAGGCCCAGATTGCCCGTTATCGAGACGATCGCCAAGGAGCGGAGGCCCGGTTTGAATTGGGCGTGGTCGAACAGCAACTCAAGGAGGCCATCGGCCGCTGGCAGGAATTGGCGGTAACGAGTCAGGTGCTCGAAGGGATCTGCCGGCGTTACGAACGTGAGCAGCAGCCGGCCACGCTGAAGGAGGCTTCGCGTTACCTGAACCAGATGACAGACGGGCATTATCAGCGTGTCTGGACGCCGCTCGGCGAGAATCGGCTGATTGTCGACGATGCCGACGGCAAGCCCCTGCCGCCGGAAGTGCTCAGCCGTGGTACGCGAGAACAGTTGTTTTTAAGCCTGCGTTTGGCGCTGGCAAGTTTGTATGTGCAGCGCGGCGTGCGACTACCTTTGGTGCTCGACGACGTGTTGGTCAATTTCGACGCAGTGCGGGCCAAAGCAGCTGCCAAGGTGCTGCGCGAGTTTGCTTCGGCTGGCCATCAGGTGCTGATCTTCACCTGTCACGAACACATGGTGAAGATGTTCAAGTCGTTACGCGTCGATACTCGCACGCTGCCGGATAACTCCGCCGTGCCGGAGCTGACCGTGAAATCGGTGGAAACGGAGGAGGTGAAGGCGAAGCCCAAGAAACCGAAGCGAAAGCCCAAAAAGAAGGCTGCTCCGCCGGTCGAGCTGGAGCCCGTCGTGGAGCCAGAACCGGTCGAAGAAGTGGCGGTCGAGGAACCGGAAGAAGTCGAAGTCGAGGAAGTGGCTATCGATCCGGAACCGGTTGAGGTTCGTGTCGTCGCAGAAAAGGAAGAGCCGGAGGAGCTGCCGGCGGCGGTGGAATACGATGCGGCCGACTGGGAAGAGGTCGACGAAGAAGATGAGCTCGAAGAGGACGAGTACGACGAAGAAGAATACGAGTATGAAGAGGAAGAGGAAGACGCCGAGTACGAAGATGAAGAGTATGAGGACGAAGAGGAGCTAGAGGTCGCCGAAGGAGAGGAAGGCGAATACGAAGAAGGAACCGAGGAAGAGGAAGAGTCCGACGAAGAGGACGCCGAGTACGAAGAGGGGGAAGAACTCGAGTACGAGGAGGAAGAATATGACGAAGCCGAAATGGAAGAAGACGAATCGGCCGAAGGCGAGGACGACGAGCAGGCCGAGCTTGAGGAGTATGAGGAAGACGAGCTGGAAGAGGACGAATACGAGGCCGACGAGTACGAAGATGAGGAGCGGGACTCGGAGGCGGCGTAGCGCGAACGCCGAAAGAATCTAACAGGTTCTAATCGTCAGCGGAGTCGTCGCTCATCGAAGGCAGACGTCGATCGGTCGGCGGTCTACCACGAGATTCGGCCTTTGGTTCGCGAGCAGCGATTCCAAATTGCGAACCGATTCTGGTAGCCACTCGTCGCTGTCATCCTTCGCTGCATAGGTCACAATGACTTCTTTGAGATGCGGAAGCGATAGAATTGGTCCACTTAAATGCGGCAGATCGTCTTCGCTGAGCCGCACGATGGTCACCCGATTGAAGGCGTGAAACCACAGGTCGCCCCGTTGGCACGCGACGCGCACCTGATTCATTCGGTTTCAGGAGCTTCCCACGGGGCGGGGAATGCCGAGATCGAACGGCAAATATTCAACGAAGCCGATTCTCCCGCCGCCGGCGCAAAGTCTTGACGCGGCCTCCGCCTGTCTAAAGAGCCGAAAGGTGTACGGTCCCAGCACCATTGTCGCCGCGATCGAAACGATCATTAGCGTACGTAAGCGGAACTGAAACAGACGTCGCCAGGGAACTCGCATACTTCTAGAGTACGGAGCTTCTGGCAGATTGGTTCGTGGCGGTTCGTAGGATTCGTGAGCCGTGCGCAAAAAAAATGGGGCGGTCGGCAGACCACCCCATAAAGTGTCTCAAATCAAGAATTACGACGCCTGCTTCGCTTCCAGGGCAGCGATCACATCGTCACGGAAGTCTCCCAGCGTCGGGGTTTCCAGGCCGATCACTTTGGCACCGTCGTCGCGACGGCGGAGTTCCAGCACCTTGTCCAGGTGCGGGTTCTTTTCCATTTCGGCCTTCTCTTCGTCCGACATCTTGCCACCTTGCACGGCAAAGCTTTTTTTGGACGACTCCGAAAGACCGTTGTAGTAACTCTCGTCGACCGTGCAGAGATAGCGCTTGGCTGGCACGTGTAGACGAATGGGATCGACCACGGCGGCAGTGAAATAGGGTTCCAGCAGGTCGCCGCCCAAGGTTTCGTGACAGAGGTCCTCTTCGAGAAAGTCGCCGGTCGCGTCGTGCTCGTCGACCATCAGGTGGCCAATGTCGTGGAACAGTCCAGCCACGACCTCTTCTGACGAGGCACCTGCATTACGGGCCAACAGAGCTGCCTGCAGACCATGTTCCAGCTGGCGGACATCTTCGTCGTAGAACGACTGTCCATGTTCGGCGAGGTAGCCAAGCAGCAGGTCGGCTCGTTCGGTGAGGCTCGCACCGGCGAGCGCGGCGGCCAGGGATTCGTCAACTTGGTGATTCATTTTTGTAGTACCGTCTTTCCTTGGAAATGCCCAATCTTGCTGATCCGAGTGGCTTCCGGGGATCCGCTCTCGTGGTTGGCGGCAAACACCTGCCGCTTATCTTTGTAGTAATCGTCGCGAAGGTTGCCTTCGGCGGCCGCGTTGTAAGTTAGGTACAACGCCCGTCGCGATTGGTCGGAGTTGTTTGGTGGGCTGTAGTGCGGGGCGTACGAACTGAAGAATAACACGTCGCCCGGTTCGGTCGCCATTTCTACCCAAGGCATCTTCTCCGCAACCGATTCCTCAATGCAGCCTTCGTCGTTGAGCGCGATGAGGCCTTGGGTGTGCAGTCCGGGGGCGAAGTACAGGCAGCCATTGTCCGCCGTATTGGCGTCGATGGCAACTGAGCAGGTGACGTGCTTCTTGACAAATTCATAGGCCGGCGCGTCCTGGTGTGCGGCGTAGCCTCCCCCGCCCGGGTACTTGTAGTTAATCTTTTCTTTATAAAGCACGGCGGGCTCGCCCATCAGCTGAGAAATGGCGGCCACAATCTTGCCTTCGGTGAGCAAGAGCTTGATGCCTTCGTGGAAGGGCATGAAATTTTCTGTGCGGGCGAGTCTCACTCCGTGCTCAGTATCTTCGCGATGGTGGAGCCACTTATCTTCGCTGTCGGGCCAGGCGGCGACTTCATCGACCCAGCGGACGGCTGCTTCGGTTTCGGCTTTGTTGAGAAAGCCGGAGACTTTGAGGTAGCCGTCTTGCTCCCATTGTTTGAATTGTTCTTCGCTGATCGGGTTGTCCATGATGCCTCTGTGGATGGTCGTCTGTTTGAAATCGTGGGTGCTTGTGCTGATGCGCGGGGGTGTTTACTCGGCGATGAGCCGCGTGCGCATTCGCTGAGTGAAGGTCTCTAAGGCCAGCACGGTGAGGAAGATCGCTAGCAAGATTGTCGAGACGTGGCCGTAGTCAAATTGGTCCCAGCGGCCCTTCAGTTCGACCCCAATGCCTCCGGCACCGACAATGCCCAGCACCGTTGCCGAGCGGAAGTTGCGTTCCAAGATGTACTGGCAGTAGGCGAGTACCTGCGGCAGGATCTGGGGGATGACCGAAAGTCGGAGCACGCGAATCTTGCTTGCTCCGGTGCTGAATAAGGCTTCTTGCGGACCCTTGGCTGAATTCTCGATGTCGTCGGCGAAGAACTTGCCGAGGAAGCCGGAAGTATGGATTCCCAGGGCGAGAATGCCGGCGACGGAACCCGGGCCAAAGGTGAAGGCGAAGATGAGCGCCGCGATCAATTCGGGGATTGCCCGATTGAAGCTGCAGACCGCGCGGGCCACGCTGTAGGAGAAGCGATTCGGGCTGTAGCCTTTCGCTCCGAAATAGGCGAGTGGGATGGCGATGCCGATCGATAGAATCGTTCCCCACACGGCGAGTTCGAGTGTCTCCAGAAGCAGCTCGCCGACGAACGTCACGTAGCCGACCGGTTGGTAAAGGTATTCTTCGTGGCCTGCAGTGACGACCTCGTTCTTCTCGGCGTCGAACTTCTTGATTGGCTCCTCGATGATTGAGGAGAACAAGGGCAAGTTGTCGGGATCGAAGTCTTCGATTCGCGAGACAGCTGTCTTGTTGGAGATCACCAACGGAAACGATTCGTCGACGAACTTCTTGGTGCCGGTAGCTACTTTGGAGTCCTCCGCTAGCCCGACCGAATAGGCCACGGCACGGCCGGTTTCGGCAATGCCTTTGTCGACCTCGGACCGATGAGCGGAAACCGCCAGGATCACGGCAGCGATGAACAGAAGGCCAAAGGTCTTGGGGCCGTACGGTTGTCGCAGTTCCCACTTCTCGGCCGCGAAACCAACCTTCGCAATATCGCTGTTGTCGTTCATGCGACCTCCGTAGCGGCAAAGCTGACGTCGCCGGCGTCTGGCGTTGGAATGCTCGTGGTGGCTGTGGCAGCGGCGGCGGCCGGCTCTTCGCTGCGGCTACCGTAAATGTGCCGCACGGTTGCTTCGTCGAGCTTATGGGGAGCACCGTCGAACACCATGCGGCCGTTCGCGAAGCCGACGATGCGGTCCGCGAATTCGCGTGCTAGGTCGAGCTGGTGCAGGCTGCACATCACGGTAGCGTCGTGGTCGCACGAGGCTCGCTTCAAGAGTTCGAGAATGTCCCGGCTAATTTCGGGGTCCAAACTGGCGACCGGTTCGTCGGCTAGGACCAACGTTGGATCGAGGATGAACGCGCGGGCGATGGCAACCCGCTGTTGTTGTCCGCCGGAGAGCTGCGACGCCCGGCGGCAAAGATGGCGCTCATCGAGTCCAACTTGCTGAAGTAACCCGCAGGCCTTGCGTTGCAAATCGAGCGGGAATGCAGCGAACATCGCTCGCCAGAGGGGAATACTGGGTAACGCTCCGGCCAGGACGTTTCGCAGGATGGTCGATCGCAGCACCAGGTTGAACTGCTGGTGGACCATGCCGATGCGTGGGCGAACGGCAGCGAGTGTGGACGGTTCGACGCGCGTTCCCTCAAATTCCACGTGCCCGGACGTAGGCGTGACGAGCCCGTTGACCATTTTCAGCACGGTTGACTTGCCCGCTCCGCTCGCACCGAGCAGCACGCAGAACTGCCCCTTGGGGATCGACAGCGTCAGGTCATCGACGGCCATCGTCCCATCCGCGTACTGCTTGGTCGCGTTCTGGAAGTGGATCATGGCTTGAAGGGCGAACTTGTTCGTGCAAGATCGTCATGGTGGGCGATATTGTGCGATACCGGTTTCTTACCGCGGCATCGGGGCCGGCTTTATCTCGGCCGCTACGCGGGTTGTTACCTTTCGGCCGCTTTGCGGACCATGGCGTCTTTAAGTTCTTTGGTTACGGCGACGAGCGGAGCCATCGCTTCGTCGAATTTGGTTTCTGGGAATTCGGCGTTGTAGCGATCGACAATCTTGCCGGCATAGCCGCGGATGCTCTCCTTGGGCACGCCTGGCTGCAGGTGCACGTTGCCAAACGCCTGCTTGAGCTTCTGCTTTGTCTTAGCAGAGAGATTCACATGCATCGCCAATGGGGGCGAGGGAATCGGGTCACTTTTCTTGAGTAGTTTGATCTTCTTTGGATCGAGCGTGCCTGCGACCACTGCCTTTTCGTAACTGTCGAGCGAAGCACAGGCTGCGGCTACCTTGCCACCGTCGAGGGCCTGCAGCGAATTGGCGTGACTACCCGCCAGGATGATGCGGTCAAGATCGCGAGCCGGATCGATACCGCCGTTCACCAACATGGCGACGGGATAGTTGAAACTCGACGTTGAGTTGACGTCGCCAAAGGCAACACTCTTACCCTTAAGGTCAGCGAGGGTGTTGATCCCGCTGTCCGCCAGGCAAAAGATGCCGGAGTAGTAGATGCTGGTTCGGTCGCGTTCTTCGACGGCGAGTAGTTGTGCCGCGTTTCGATCGCGAGCGAGTTGGTACGAAACAGCTCCAAAGAAGGCGATGTCGACGAGCTGATTGCTCATCGCCTCGACGACCGTGTTGTACGACTGGCCGACGCGAATCTCGAAGTGCAGGCCGTAGTTCTTGGTAACCGCGTTGAAGACCGGTTCAAAGTCGCTGCGCGTGCCGCTTTCGGTGCCACCGTCGGCGGGCACGAGCATTACGCGCAACGGGCGATCTTGGCTGCCATCGGGTAGCTTCGATGCGGACGCGATCGCAGCCGAGTCGCTGTTGGTCGCGGATGCGTTTGAGCTTGCTTCGACGTTTGCTGAGCTGCCGCAGCCACTTAGCGCCGAGAAAACGGTCGCTGCGGAAAGAACATATAGAGCCAGTTCGGCGATGCGAATATTCCTTTTCGCACCACCGGTGGCATGTGTGTAGGATTGCTTCATACTTCGTTGCCTTGCGCGAGGCTGCCTGTTCCGTGTGAGCTGCTAGCGTTCCGTTGAATGGAAAAGCAACGCTGCGCACGACCTACAAGCTAGGGCACGAAGATGAAAGGGGTGTGAAGGCGGGGTAACTGTTGAGTTAAGATTTGTGAGTGGCTGCGGCTGTGTGGCGCTCACATTCAAGAAGGAGAAACGTGAGCGCGATCGTTAGAACAGGTGTTTCGTGCGCCCGGACCAGACCTTGACTTCCCGTCCGTCGCGAGCGAGCCGCTGCTGTAGCTTCGTTGCAGCGGCCTGCAGTTCGTCCCCGGCGGCATCTTGGGAGAAGATCCTGATACTTTGAAGGTTAGGCAGACTCAGAATCGCATCGTAAGCCAGCGGTAGTGTCTCGAGTGGAATCGCTATCCGCGAGATGGTCTCTCCCCAGTGCCGCCAGAGATCGCTGAGACTTCGCGCATTTTGCTGATCCAGCAAGACCTGCTGGTCATGACCAATCCATCACGATTGCGGCCGACAATACCCGCGTAGCCGTATTTCTGCACCAAGAGCCGCGAGCGTCGAGGCACCTTCTGCTTGAATTGACGCCCGTCGGTATTCCGCCCCCAGCCAGCCCATCACGATCGATAACACCAGTGTGGCGATTAGCAGCGTTCGCAGGCGGAATCGCAACAGTCTTTTCCAGGGAACTTTCCTGGGGCGTCGCGTGGAGAGTTGCATCGGGAGTTGCATGAATCGGCCGTTTTCTCTGGCGGCAATAAGTCCAGGTTCCGTTTCCTGAGACTTATTCGTTCCCCTGGCAGACTTATTGGGCCCTATTGTGCGGCGAGGATAGGGCGCCGAGGAGAGATCGCTTCTTACGTTCCCACCGCCGGTTGCGTCAGCTTGGCCCGGTCGAGCATGGCACGCAGGCGTGCCCTGGCCTCCCAGGCGATCCAGAACAGGAAGGCATTGGCACCGATCGATAGGAAGAGCAGGAACCCGGTGCCGACGAGCAGCCCCCATGGTTTCGATTCCGCCGTGACGGCATCACCGCCATCAGTGCTCGGTGGCGTAACTGCGATCGTCGCGTTATCTGCTTCCTCTTCCGACGACGGATCATCTTCGTCTTGTTGTTCGGCAACGGGGCCGGTCGTCGTTTCCTCCGGCTCGGGAACTGCGTTTTCCTCAGTATCCTTCTCCGGCGCATGACCATTGGCGTGCGCTACGTTGGGATCTTTAATACGAAGTCGCTCCGGTGGCGCTATATCGACAGTATCGGTCTCGGCCACACGGGGAGGAAGAGCAGGGAAGGGTGGGCGTTCTTCGGACGCGTTGGTGTCGGCGGTTGCTTCCGTCGGGTCATCGGCGGTGTCAGCGATAGAATCGGCCGGCGAAGCGACGTCTGTGTCGGTCTTGGGAATGACGCTAACACCAGGCGGTTTGTACTCGCCCGGCACTGGTGGTTTGTAGCCGTCTGTGGCGGGTGGCTGATAGCTGTCGCTAGACGGTGGTTGGTAATCTCCGGGGGAAGGTGGCTGGTAGCCATCGCTCTTGGCCGGGGGCGCAGACGCGTCGTCGGTGGCTTGTACTTCGTGTTCGGTTTCCGTAGGTGTCGGTGGCGAAAACGGATCTTCCGCCGTGTTGGCCTTGGGCGGATCAATCAACGGAGGCGCCGCCGGACGAGAATCGTCGTTGAGCAGACCGCTGCTTCTCCCCGGGCTCGTATCGGCCACAGGTGGCGGTTCAGCGGCGATTGGAGGTTCAGCGGCGCGTGGATCGTCAGTTGCCGGAGGAATGGTGCTCGATTCATCGAGCTGCGGGCGTTCGGTCGCCGGATTTGGCGTCGCTGGAGTGCCGGAGTCCTTGGGAAGTGGCTGACGCCCGACGACGATCCGGTATCGGCTGACGTTGCGGTGCGAGGGGCGCACGCCCGCTTCGATGACGATGTCGCCCTCTTTGAGTCGAGCGGCCATTTCGGGATCGATCTGAATGATGTATTCGAGCGATCCGTCCTCAACCGGCTGCCAACCAACATCGACACCCAACGTGGCGGCAACCAGGGCCGCGGTCCATGGCGCAAGCATGGAGAACCTCCGTGAAGGAAGCGTACTTCCTGTCTTCGTTTCCTTGATCCTGATCGTGCCCGAGAGTTACGGCACCATCGCAGTAGCCCGTAATCGTACCGCCTCGGCCGGCGGGCGGTAAAGCCGATTTCGGGCGGGAAGAGGGCTTTAGGCCGAAGAAACGGGCACTAGATGCCACTGGCTACGCCAGGGCTCTGGTTTCTGGTTCCCTCGCTCACCACTTGTTGCATCAGAGGACGCAACCTGGTGTAGGGCATAATCTTGCTTCTTGGCCCATAGTCGTGCGGCACTCCGTGACGCCAACGTGAACTGCCGATTGATATGATGCCTATCTGGTTGTGTCCCTCACTTACGTTTCGGGCTAGGGATCGGGTTTCAAGCCTGATCGGGAGTACTAGCCTGGATCTGAGAACCGCTAACCCATCAAGAAACACTTGCCTGATATTGTTCCGGCACAACCTTGGGTGCCATGACGCCGAGCGAGAAGTAGATCTGCATCAGCTCGTCGATCGACATATCGACGATGGTCACCTTATCGACTGGGACGAAGATGATGCCGCCGGACATGGGGATCGGCGAGGTCGGAATGTAGACCGCGTAGCTGGCCTGTCCGCCAAACTGGAAGACATCATTGGAGGTGAGAAGTGCCAGGAATCCACCGCCGTGCATGTCGCCGAATTGGCAATAGACAGCGGTCATGCCCTGCATCTCACTCTTGTCGTCCTTCTTGAGCATGCTGACGACTTGCGAGACGGGCTTGTAAATGGCGCTGATCACGGGGATTCGTTCCATCCAGCGGTGCAGCGATTCTTCCAGTCCTTGCCGCGTGGCGTTCTTGACGATTGCACCCAGTAGCCAGATGCCCAAGATAACAATCACCCAGCCGATGGCCGTGCCGACCCACTTACTCGTTTCTTCGTCCTCCAAGAGGCCAAGTCCGATCGAATGCAACACTTGTCCGAACGGGCTGCCAGGGCCGATCCAGCTGACGACCATCGAGGCGGCCCAGCCCATGATGGCGATCGTGAGGGCCAACGGCAGGACGACGAACAGACCCGTCATGAAGGTGGAGACGATCCCGTGTCGCCAGAGCCAAAGTGCCGCACGTCGCATGGTAAGAGTCCTTTCTCACGATTCGCGTCGATGACTTAGACGCGTCTGTATTTATTGCTGCGCGAGGACGCAATGTATCAGTCTATTCGTTGAATGAGCAATATGATTAGCGGCAGCATGGTCGAACGCTCTCGGCGATGGATAAGTTGTTGGGAATACACAATTAAGCCTGCTCGATGCAATCGATGACCTGTTTGTCTCGTGTATACATAAGGACGCAACCGATCGGAGTCGCCTTGTATGTTCGTCTTGTATCGATGTCCGGCCGGCGTCACAATGTTGGTGATGCCGAATACGACAGGCATCTGCGACTGGCGCCACGCCTTTGAATCGCACCCACCAAGAGTCCCACCTAAATTCTCTCCGCGTTTGTTGTGACGCTGATTGCGTACACCGTCGGCCTGCAAGTGTTTGTAGTCGTCTGTTCCCGCCACTGTTGTGAGCGAGCGATTTGAGCGAAGCCTCGGACAACACGAATGTGACGGAAGAAGAGGGCGGTAAGTCCTCCAGCTTCAAGACGAAGAAGAAATGGCTTAAGCGGCTATTTCATCTGATCATTCTGTCGCTGCTAGTGTGGTTCGTGTGGGGGACGATCGAGAACGCTATCGCGGAGCTTCGCGACAACGAAGCCAAGGGCTTTCGCTGGACGCTCGACCCGATGTGGACGGTGCTGGCCGGCCTGTTCTATCTGGCGGGAAGCGTGCCGATGGGCCTGTTCTGGTACCGCGTGTTGCGGGCACTAGGGCAACGACCGCGAGTCATGGAAGCCCTGCGAGCGTTTTTTATTGGGCATCTGGGGAAATACGTACCAGGCAAGGCTCTGGTGGTTGTGCTGCGAGCGGGGTTACTCAAGAGCGAGCGGGTTAGCGCCGCGGTCGCCGCCGCGAGTGTATTTCTGGAGACGCTAACCATGATGGCGGTCGGGGCGTTTCTGTCTGCGGCGGTGCTGGCCTTTCGCCCGCATGAAGACTTACAGCAACATTGGTGGTTATTGCCACTGGCGTTGTTGTTGATGTTGGCGGCGGGTGCGCCGACGATCCCTCCGGTGTTTCGCCGATTGGTGCTCAAGATCGGTGTGCCGAAGGGCGACCCGACCATTGTCGACAAGATTCAGAACGTGAATTGGCGGTTGGTCGCATCGGGTTGGGTAGCGATGGCATTCGGTTGGTTGCTGCTCGGTTTGAGTTTGTATGCCACGCTTCGCGCGATGGGAGTTGAAGGTCTCGAGCCGGTTGCGCACTTGCACTATTACGTGGCCGCGGTGGCGCTCGCGATGGTCGCGGGTTTCTTGTCGTTGATACCTGGCGGCGTGTTGGTACGTGAAATTATTTTGATGTCGATCTTGGGCGTCTATCTTGCCAAGGTTGTGGAAGTTACCCAGCCGGATGCGGTAGCGGTCGTTTCGGCCATACTGTTAAGGCTTATTTGGTTAGTGTCGGAGCTGATTGCTTCTGGTATACTTTATGTAGGAGTTCGTGGCGCCGCGGCGGATCGAACACCAAACTGATACGGCACTAACCCTGTCGAACGCACGTTAGTTTGGTTTTGTTTGACCGACGCACCCTCAGCCATCACACCTGAGCTCCTTCCCACCTTTACAACCTACCGCAAGCCATAGGGGAATGAGATGATCTCTACCGTCATTCCTGTCTACAACGAAGCGGAGAGCCTGGAGAAGCTGCACGCGGAATTGGCAGCTGTCGCCGAGGCTCAGGACTACAAGCTGGATATCATCTTTGTCGACGATGGTTCGACCGATGGTTCCTGGGACGTCATCGAGCGATTGGCCGAGGCCGACGAACGGGTGCACGGCATTCGCTTCCGTCGCAACTTCGGAAAAGCGGCCGCACTGAGTGCCGGTTTCGACGCCGTGCAGGGCGACCTGGTGATGACGCTCGACGCCGATCTACAAGACGATCCCAAGGAGATTCCTCGCTTCATCGAGAAGTTGGGCGAGGGTCTCGATGTGGTCAGCGGTTGGAAGCAAGTTCGCCACGATCCCTGGCACAAAGTTTGGCCGTCGCGCGTTTTCAATGGCATGGTTAGCCGCATGACGGGTGTGAAGCTGCATGATCATAACTGCGGCATGAAGTGCTATCGCCGTGAGGTGCTCAGTGAAGTGCGACTCTATGGCGAGATGCACCGCTTTGTCCCGGTGCTGGCCAATTCGCGCGGATTCAAGGTTGGCGAGATTCCAATCGAGCATCGGGCCCGAGAGTTCGGTCACTCCAAGTATGGCGTGAAGCGATTCATCAAGGGTTTTCTCGATCTGTTGACCGTGACGTTCTTGACCGGTTTTGGGCAACGACCGCAACACTTGCTCGGTTCGCTTGGCCTGACGTCGTTCTTCTTCGGCGGTTCGATGATGACCTATCTGGCCTTCATTTGGGCCACGTCGCGAATCCTGCCTGGCATGGAAGTGGTGCATTTGCATCAATCACCGATGCTGGCTTACGCGCTGGCTTTGCTGCTGCTCGGCTCGCAGATGCTCTCAATGGGCTTCTTGGCGGAACTGATCACGGCAAAGACGAGTCGTGATGCCGATATCTATTCCGTGATGCAGCGGACCGACGGTGCTCCGGATGACTTGCCGCCGCATGAAGACCTGGCGAAGAAGCGGCGCGCGTCCGATACCGAAAAGTCCAGCGTCCGTAACGGCTAAGCCAAACCCGTCTGCGCGGCACAGGTATGGTTCCAGATCAAGAAGATCGCATAGCCACCCTTCGTTGGGGAGTCTATTGGTTGTTGATTGCGCTCGCCGTGGGCAGCGTTACGGGGCGCATTCTGTCTGTCAATTCGATCGATCTAACCAAGATTGAGCGGCAGCGGATCGACGCGGCCGTCGGGCGACGGGCGAAGCAGTTTGAGGAAAAGGGCATTTCGGGCGGCGAGCTTGAGGAGAAGCTAACCCGGGTTCGTGCCGAATACGAAGAGCGGCTGCGATTGCAGCGACCGTTTTTGAGCGCCAACGATCGCAGTCGTTGGTGCACGATTCGCGCCCTAGTTGATCACGGTACGTATGAGATCGACGCGATCATCACCGATTCCACACAATATCCGGTGTGGAATACGATCGACATGGTGAAGCACGAGGGCGACGACGGTCAGCCGCATCTCTACTCGACCAAGCCGCCGCTGTTTCCCACGCTCGTAGCCGGCGAGTACTGGTTAATCAAGAAACTCACCGGGCTGACGCTCAAAGACAACACGCACACCGTCGTGCGGATCATCTTGATCACGGTCAACGTGACCGCACTAGTGATCTTCTTGTTGATGCTGGCTCGGTTGGTCGAGCGTTACGGTACCACGGACTGGGGACGCCTGCTGGTGATGGTTGCCGCCACCGCCGGGACGTTTCTCACCACGTTTGCCGTTTCGCTCAACAATCACATCATCGCCGCGGTTTGCGTGATCGTGGCGGTCGATGCCGCGATGCGAATTCTGTACGAAGACGAGCGGCGACTGCGGTACTTCTTCTTGTGCGTGGCATCAGCCTCCTTTGCCGTGGCAGTCGAACTGCCAGCCTTGTTGTTGCTGGCACTTGTCGGTCTGCTGTTGCTTTGGAAGTATCCTCGCCAGACACTCGTCGCGGGTGTGCCAGCGGCACTGCTCGTGCTGGGGGCGGCCGTGGGGACGAACTACACTGCCCACGGAACGATCAAGCCAGCTTACGCGATGCGTGATCGTGGAAACGACGAGCAAGGTAAGCCCCGCGATTGGACCAACGGCAACTGGTACAACTACACCTTCGAGATTCACGATCCCCACAATTCGGCCAAGTCGCCGCGCGTCGTGCAGAGTTATTGGAGTCGCGACGAAGCGAGTTTGGCGAGACGAAGTGCGGTCGATCGAGGCGAACCATCACGCAGCGTGTACGCCATGCACATGTTGGTTGGCCACCACGGAATTTTTTCGCTGACACCCATCTGGCTTTTCAGTCTGGCCGGCATGATCACGCTTTGTGTGAGAAAAGAGGAGCCTTCGCTCCGTCTCCTCGGAGGTGTGATTGTCACCATCACGCTGGTCGTGTTCTTCTTCTACCTGATGCAGCCGCAAGAGAATCGTAATTTCGGTGGCGTCACGACCGGACTGCGCTGGACCTTCTGGCTGGTTCCGCTTTGGCTGCTGGCACTCTTGCCGGCCGCCGATTGGTCCGCCGAATCTCGCTCTCGGCGCATCGCTGCGGGTATCTGCGTGGCGCTTTCGGTCATGTCGGCGAGCTTTGCGACTTGGAATCCGTGGACGCATCCATGGATGTCGCAGATGTTCGCGCATCTCGGCTGGATCGAACTGTAGAGGTCACGAGCGGAGTCTGAAGGTCGCTCGCGGCGCCGCTAGCGTGAATCTTCTCCGCACGACGGGCTCTCTCTGGCGCATGTTCATACGAATCAATTTCTTCCCGGAGGCGGTATTTGCCGATCACGGGGCCTCTTTTTTGCGGTTTGCGTCGCGGATTGTTACGCTCGAAGTGTTTCCCGACGCCCGACGGGTGTGCTAGAATCGGTCGCTAGGGAGGGTCAGTCATGAATCCACAAGAATCGGCTCCCAAGGTAGCTATGAGCGAAGATCGTTCACAGGATAAGGAAGGCACAGCGGGCGGGACGCCCTTCGATCAGACGATCGACAGCGACTCGCCAGTGACGATTCCCGAGAAAATGTCGCACTCGCTTGACGAGTTCTCGGAGATGCTGTCGCAGGCTGGCTTGATTAGTAACGACGACGTCCAGACGTTTCTCGCCCGTGGTGAGTCCGAGGGCAAGACGATCAATACGGCCGACGATCTCGCTTCGGCGCTGGTCGATAAGCAGCGTCTCACGGAGTTCCAATTGGAGCAGCTCCGCGACGGGAAGGCGTCTTCGCTCGTGTTGGGCAACTACATTGTGCTGGAAAAGATTGGCGCCGGCGGGATGGGCGTCGTCTACAAGGCTCGCCAGCGCCGGATGAAGCGTGACGTGGCGCTGAAGGTCTTGCCTGAAGCCCTGACGCAAAGTGAAAGCGCTCTGGCCCGCTTTCATCGCGAGGTCGAAGCGGCCGCTAAGCTGCAAGATAACAACATTGCGGTCGCTTTTGACGCTGATGAAGCCGACGGTGTTCACTTCCTGGCGATGGAGTTCGTCGATGGCCCGAACCTTTCGCAGTATGTAAAGCAACACGGACCGCTCCCACTACCACATGCCTTGGCACTATGCCTGCAAGCGGCACGCGGTCTGAAGCACGCCCATGACCAGGGGGTTGTGCATCGCGATATCAAGCCGGGCAACCTGATGGTCGATCAGCAGGGAACGCTCAAGATTCTCGACATGGGTCTCGCCCATTTGGCCGTTGATACCGATGGCAGCCAGGACGTCGAAGAACTGACGCAGTCTGGTCGTGTCATGGGAACGGTCGACTATATGGCTCCCGAACAGGCGGTCGACGCCAAACGAGCCGATAACCGGGCCGACATCTACAGCCTTGGCTGCACGCTTTACTACTTGATCAGTGGCAAGCCACTTTCGCCGGAAGGCTCGCTAACGCAGAAGCTGCTGTGGCACCAGACCGAAGAAATTCCGCCGCTCTCCTCATTCAGCGAAGACGTCAATGAGACCCTCGATGCGGTGGCGCTGAAGATGTTGGGTAAGAAACCAGATGATCGACAGGAATCGATGGCCGAGGTGATTTTGCAACTTGAATCGATACTGGGTGACATGTCTGTCGACACGGCGACGCTGCCGAAACTCGCGGGTCCGCTGGCGGAAGTAAACATTACTCCGAGCATTGCCAGTTACACGGCCTACGATCGCCAGACGATGGTCGATCGGACGCTTTCCGGCTCGGAGCCAGCGAAAACCTCGCGCGGTCCCATGGTGTTCGTGGCGGTCGTGGTTGTTGGATTGCTGGCAGGTGCGGCTTTCATGTTTGGCGGTGGAGACGATCCGCCAGAAGGTGGCGGGACACCGCTGGCAGGCACACCCGCGGATGGAACTCCCGCGGTGCCGGGCGCACCCGTTGGTGGTGGTGTTGATGGTGAGGATGTTGAGGAGCCGGCCGATGAGCCGTTCCGCAAGCGTATCGCTTGGATCTTCGCGCACGACGGTAGTGTTCAGGTAGTGGTGCCCGACGGGTTGGCCGCGGAGGTGGTTAAGAAGGGTGACGAACTGCCTGAGGGCGACTTTGTTGTTAATCGCGTGCAGCTGCAGCGTACGGCCCTGGGCGAGACGGAGCTGAGTCAACTGGCGGAAATCCGTGGACTCGAGGAATTGTCGCTGCGTGAAACGAAGTTGCCGGCCGGTGCACTGGCGCCGCTGGGAGCCCTTTCCAAGTTGTGGTCGCTCGATTTATCGCGTACCGATATCGATGATCTCGTCGCCGAGCCGATTAGCAAGTTGCGCGAACTTCGCGATCTGACGCTCAGCGGAACCAAGATCACCGATGCTACGCTTGAACATCTCAAGGGGCTCCGCAATCTCGAGAAGATTTATCTATCAGACACGCAAATTGGCGACGAGGGCCTGAAGAGCCTTTACGCGCTCACGAAGCTACGGCATTTGTCACTCAACGGTACTAAGATTACCGCTAAAGGGTATCGTGATCTGACTGCCGCCCTGCCACAGCTAGAGATCGATTGGGAAGGCGACGACATTGATCGTATCGTGGCCCGCAAGATCCTGGATAAGGGCAACATTGTCGACAAGGGTGCCGCCGTTACGGTGGTCGATCTCAATCACAATAAGGAATCGGTGATTCGCCGTCGCGTCGACTTGCCCGGAACTCGCTTTCGGATCCAGTCGGTCGACTTGAGTGGCAACTCTGCGATTACCGATGCCGAGCTCAGGCTGCTGGCGGAACTGCGTCATATCGAGGCCGTCAAGATCGACGGCACTTCCGTCAGCGAGCAAGGCTTGGCTCATCTCAAGGCGATTTCTACGCTCAAGAAAATCGATCTTGGCGCGATGCAGGTTGATGAAACGACAGTCGCTGCAATTCAGCGGGCGTTGCCCGATTGCGAGATCAAGCAGTCGTTGACGAATCAGCGAAATACGGCTAGCTGGGTTCTTGCCAGCGGCGGACGCGTTGATGTGATTACGCCGGATGGAGTAGTGTTGAGCGATCTCCGCGATCCCAAGGACTTGCCTCAGGGTCCGTTTACTATCCGCGGCGTTCGATTGATCGACCAGAGTAGTGTCAGCGATGACGATCTCGTTAACTTCCGCGGGCTCGCTAAGCTTGAGCGACTGCTGCTCGCTCGCACTGGAATTGGTGACGACGGGCTAGAGCATCTCGCTGGCTGTACCGGCTTGCGTGACCTGGATCTGAGTGATACCAAGATTACCGACTCCGGCGCGATCAAGCTGGCTCGAATGCGATCGCTAAAACAATTGCATGTCGCGGGGACCGGAATCACGGCCGAAGGGTTGCGTAATTTGATGCAGCTTCCCGAGCTGACACATCTATCCCTGGCACGTACCAGCATCGCTGACGCTGACCTTGTGCATCTCAAGGGCATGCCTCGGCTGACCTGGCTTTCGCTTTCAGGGACTCCATCGACGGACGTCGCACTGGAGCCACTGCGTGCCTTGCCGCGGCTGCAGGAATTGTTCCTTAGCAAGACCGGGATTACCGATGCCGGCATCGAGGAACTTCAGGCGTCATTGACGAACACACGTGTGGTGGCTGACAAGGCCGATCCGCAACGTCTGGCAGCTCGTTGGGTTTTGCAGCAGCGCGGCACGGTCGGGATCGAAGTCGACGGAGAGGTGGTGTCGCTCGAACAGCTGTCGGCGCTGCCACGCGATACTTGCCTGGTTCGTTCGGTCGATTTGTCGTCGCTCGCGATTCTGCGTGCCAGCGAACTGACGAAGCTGCGTTTTTGCGGCGGACTGGTTGATCTCAATCTGACCGACACTCCGATTTCGGATCGCGAACTAAAGACCGTTGCCCGGTTGACGGGATTGCAGCGGCTTTCGCTTAACGGAACTCGAATCACGGACAAGGGCCTGGCGAATCTCAAACCGTTGGCGGCTCTTGAGCTACTTGATCTTTCACGTACGCGGGTCAGCGGCAAGGGGTTCGATTCGCTGGTCGGTTTGAATTCCTTGCGTGAATTGCGTCTGAATGATTGCCGCCTGTCCGATCGCACCATCGCCCCGCTTGGTCAACTCGATTCCCTGGAAACGCTGGCTATGCGAAACGCCAGTCAGGTGAGCGATCGCGGACTTGCGCGGCTTGAGCCACTCACGCAACTCGTGCGTCTGGAGCTGGGAGGTACCAAGACAAGCGACGAGTTGGCCGAGCAGCTCGCCACGTACGAGAACTTGCAAGTGCTGGATCTTTCACGCACCGACGTGACCGATCAGAGTGCCGAGCATCTAGTCAAGCTCGTGAAGCTCCGCGAGCTACGTCTCGACGGTACCGAGATTACCGACACGATGTTGGCCGACTTTGGTGATCTGGCCGTGCTTCGCAAGCTCGACGTCAGCAAGACTCGCGTAACGAAAGAGGCCGCCGATCGGCTCAAGGAAGGCAATCCGAAGCTGCGAGTTCAGGTTTCGACTCGTCCTCGCCGCGATCGCGATCAACAGCAACGGCAGGGTGGCGCGCAAGGCGGCGCCGGTAGCCCGTAGTCGGTTGTCAGCGACTTTCGCGAAGATCGTCATGCGATCTCCGCAGCTCGTGATCAGTCTTCGCGAATGTTCCGCGTGATCGGAGCATAGTACGGGTCGTTGTAGATGAACCGTCGCTTCGCTTGGTACGCTTGGCGTTGATAGCGTTTCCACGCTCGAACGGTCGAACCCGCTTCGCGATACTCGAGCCACAGATCTTCTAGCTCGCGAACGTACGACTCCCAGTTGCGCTCTCGCGCTTCGTCCTCGTCTCGCCGCTCGAACGTACGGATCGTCGGCTGCGTGTAGTGGTAAGGCTGTGAGTGGTCCGCGACCTGTTCTCCGGGCGGAACCATGAAAGCCGTTGTAACGAGGAGGGCTGCTAGCTGCATGTCGCTTTCCCTTTTCTTGTGGCCAGACGGACGTCATTGAAGCTGTCTCGCGGCGTGTGAATCACGCGGCGGGGCAAGACAGATCGAGGTCCTTTTCGCCACAAGTGTAGCACAATGCGGGCAGTCGAGACCGGCTCCGCCGTGGGGAGCGGTGAGAATGCCGGCTGCGGTCCGATCGTGCCGGCGGTAGGGAATGTGGCGGCAGTTTAGGCCTCGTTCGCCACGTCGAGAGGGAGCTCTAGCGTATCCCAGGCCTCTGGGAGCGGGGCCACTGCGTCGACCGGCGCTTGCGTCATCGGATGACGAAAACCGAGCCGTCTGGCGTGCAACGCGATTCCTCGCTTTCGCGGATCCTCGAATTGTTCGCCGAATTCGACCTCGCTGCCGTACATCGTATCGCCCAGAATGGCGTGCCCACGCGAGGCGGCTTGCACGCGGATTTGATGCATGCGGCCTGTCTCAAGTTGGATCGAAAGCCAGGTGCCGCGCGGCGTTTGTGCGAGTGTCTCGTAGTGCAGCACGGCCGGCTTTGCACGATCCTCGTCCTCTCCGACGATCTCCGCGCGGGCTTCTTCGCGGATCTTTCGCATATGGTCGTGCCACGTTCCGGCGGCCGGTTCAACGAAGCCGGCGACGCAGGCCCAGTACGTCTTCTGCACGGTACGCATCTGGAACTGGTCGGAGATGCGTCGCGAAGCACGAACGTGTCGCGCAAAAGCCATGGCCCCAGACACTGGCCGATCGAGACGATGCGGCACGCCAAGATAGATATTGCCCGTTTTGCCGTCGCGCGCTTTGAGGAAGGCCTTAAGACGGACTTCCATGCTGTCGATCCCTGCGGGAGCCTGCGTTAGTAGCCCATTCGGTTTGAGCACGACCAGGCAGGGGCCTTCTTCGTAGAGAATTTCAACAGGGTGCGGGTTCATGTCGAAGATTCTAATCGCCCAAGGCAAGCAGCAGCAGTGCCCTGTGGTGGGCTGCCGAATCGGCCTGCTGGAGCAACGCCTTTGGGTGATTACCGAAAGATTCCGCCGGTGCCGCGGCCGGAGCCGCCGCCGAATCCACCACCGAAGCCACCACCGAATCCACCACCGCCACCGAAGGTGTTGAGGGTCCGATAGTAGGCCGCTTCGCCTTCGGTGGCCGTGATTCCTTCCGCCAGGGCCGAGGCGATCACCACCCGCTTCTCGGAATTCACCACGCCCAAGCGGGAG